>Ga0209581_1000049_pt1 | contig 443851 bp, 393 predicted proteins | sample Coa_R2_FD_187160 | JGI IMG/M metagenome (GOLD analysis project Ga0209581, IMG submission 187160) | Surface soil microbial communities from Centralia Pennsylvania, which are recovering from an underground coalmine fire - Coalmine... | ecosystem: Environmental > Terrestrial > Soil > Unclassified... | reverse complement strand
GCATCAACAAACTCAAACACTTTCGCCGTATCTTCTCGCGTTTCGACAAGTTGGACCGCTCCTACCTGGGCTTCGTCCACTTCGTCTGCGCGCTCGTCTGGTTACGGTAAAATGTCAACAGAACCTAGTAATTCCTGGCGCGGTCTTTGACGAAGCCCTCGACCTCTTCGCCGCTGCCTTCGGTGGGTACTTCGATGAAGGTGATCCGCGACATCGAAAAAATCACCGATTGCACGGCGCCAGAAAGCCATTGCACCCGCTTCTGCTCGCGCGTGCGTGGGTTCTTGAAGATGACGCAGGTGGCGTCCGCTGCCGGTAGCTCTTCGAGGTCGGCAACAAATGGCTCTTCGTTGACGACATGCACAATGACCAGAATTGCCATAGAAGTCTCTTTCTTTCGTTTTCTTTCATGAGGACACGATGTGTCACATCGCCAACTACTATTACAACTTCTACCATTACAACGAAGTCTGAATCTTAACCGATAACCTGATATTGCCCAGCAGAATCTCGTCGCCATCCATCAAGGGATATTGTTGATACGGGAACAGGCGAAAGCCGTTGAGAATGGTGAAATTGCGGCTTTCGAGGTCTTCGATGGAAGCCGTATTGTGATTGACGTGAATGATCGCGTGGCGACGCGATACACCATTGACCGCTCCATTCATGCCGTTCGCTTCATGCAAATCAATATCGGGAAATATCTGCTGCTCTGGATCATGCCTGCCGATGCGATAATCCTTTGGCGCAGCAAGCTCGATGGTTTGCTTCTCCAGGACGAGTAGCACCACCCGGCGCGGAGCGTTGGAGGCGTGGCCCGCGCCATTGGCCGGTGGCGCGGCGTCTGGCTGGCGCGGCGGAAACGCTGAGTAGTTTGGCAGCGATGTCGGCGTCTGCTGGCTGCGCGAGATGGCTGGCCGCGACCGTAGCTTCTGCGTCGGCGCAAGCTGCCCCGACTCTGACTGGCTCGCGTACTGTGGCTGTTCTAATGGCGTTGGCTGTTGTGCGGGAGCGGGCGCTGAAGGAGTCGCTGGCGCGGGGGTAAGTGTGGGGATGGGCGCGCCGGGCTGCGTACCGGCGCGCGCAGTGGCAGCGCCGGCGGGAACGGCTACCGCCTCCGCGTCCTGGTATTCTCTCGCTACAATATCTGCGCCGCAATAGTCGCAGAGTATCGTTCCATCAGGCTGCTCCCGATGGCAATTCTGGCAGTACAGCATGCTCGCTTCTCCTTCTTCACACGCCATGTTGCGGGCATGATAGCGGTTAGCCGTCTACCTTGTCAAGCCAGTTGGTATGTCTGGGTTTGCGTCTCCTTCCAGGCCTGGCTACGTTCGATTAGTTCGCTGGCGTTGGCCTGCGCGGCGGCGGTGCGCGCGCCACCGAGCATCTGCGACAATTCAGCCACCCGCTCTGCGCCGGAAAGTTGCTCCACCTGGGTAGTTGTACGCTGCTCGCCCGTTGTCTTCGTCACCTGATAGTGGCGGTCGCCCAGGGCTGCGATCTGCGGGAGATGCGTGACGCAGAGAATCTGATGTAGCCGCCCCAACTGCCAGAGCTTCTCACCGACCACCTGACCGCTGCGCCCGCTAATGCCGCTGTCTATCTCATCGAAGATCAGGATGGGTACGATATCGGCGTTGGCAAGAATCGTTTTCAACGCCAGCATCAGGCGTGAGGTCTCGCCGCCAGAGGCGATGCGCGCCAGTGGCTTCAATGGCTCGCCGGGATTAGGCGCAATCAGAAATTCGACGTTATCAATGCCCGTTGGCCCAAAGGCATATGAGCCGGCGGGGATGGTTGCCTGCGCAGCGCCGTTCTTGCTCTTGCCGCGCGGCGCTTCTGCCACCGGCGCGCCCTCCGCATCTGGTCGCTGGAGCATCTGCACCTGGAATCGCGCCCGTCGCATATTCAGATCGTCCAGCTCGTGTTCCATCGCCGCCGCCAGTCGCACGCTCGCCTCACTGCGTTTCTGAGAGAGGCTGGCGGCGAGCGCACCGATCTGCGCCCGCAACTGCGTCTCACGCTCCACCAGTTCGGCGGCGCGTTCCTCGCGGTGGGTCAGCTCTTCCAGTTCCGCGCTGGCGTTTTCCGCATAGGCCAGGATTTCCTCGATGGTCGCGCCATACTTGCGCCGCAGCTTCGCAATCAGGTCCAGCCGCTCCTCCACCTCCGCCTGGCGCTGTGGGTCCGCCGCCACCTCATCCTGATAGGAGCGCACCGCCAGCGCAGCATCCTGCACGAAGAAGAGCGCCTGATCGAGCGCGGCCTCCTGGTCGCGCAGGGTGTCGTCGAGCCGCAGCAATTCATCCAGCGCATGTCGCGCGGCAGCAATCTGGTCCAGCGCGCCAACCGTATCGGAATCACTATCGCCGGTCAGCGCGCCGTGAATCGTGACACAGAGTTCGCCCAGGCGCTCGGCGTTGGCGAGACGGCGGCGTTCGCTTTCGAGTTCGTCCAGTTCGCCGGGCTGCAACTTTGCGGCGTTGATCTCTTCTACCTCATAGCGCAGCAATTCGATGCGTCGCTCAATCTCCCGCTCGTCGCGGCGCAGTCGTTCCAGATCGCGCCGCGTCGCGCGCCACTCGTCGTAGAGCGCGGCGACGCTCTGCCGCAACTCAACGGTGTTTGCGTAGCGGTCCAGGTAATAGACATGCTGCTCCGGACGCAGCAATTCCAGGTGTGCGCTCTGCCCATGAATATCAATCAAGAAGCGTGCGATGCGTTGCAGGCTGGCTAGCGGCACAGCGCGGCGATTTACCCGCGCAATGCCGCGTCCGCTCGCCAGCACCTCGCGCGAGAGGATCAGCGTGCCATCCTCGCACTCGATGCCCAGTTGTGCCAGCACATGCGCCAGCGATTCCCCAGATTCGGCTGATTCTGCCATCTCTGCGGTCTGCGCTCCTGCCTCAGTCGCTTGCTGAGGATGCGCATTGCCGTTGTGTGGCTGGCTCTGCGCCAGCAACGTGCTCACATCGAAGATGCCCTCGACGATGGCGCGCTCGCTGCCAGCCCGCACGACATCGCTGCTGACACGCTCGCCCACCAGCGCGGAAACGGCGTCTATGATGATGGATTTGCCCGCGCCGGTTTCGCCGGTGAACACATTGAAGTGTGGACCCAGCGCCAGACGCAGTTCCTCGATGATGGCGAAGTCGTTGATGGCAAGTTCGAGCAGCATCTACAGGTTATCTCGCAGTTTCCGGGAAAGGATGCGGTAGAAGAACGTTGGCGGGCGGCGACGCAGAAACTTGGTGACGTAGGCATTGCCGCGAATGACGACCTTCATCCCTGGAACAATATCACGATTGATTTGCCCATCGGCAGAGAGCAGCGCCGGACTCGAAGTGTCTCCCACCAGTTCGAGCGTAATCACGGCGTTCGGCTCCAGAATCAGCGAACGATCTGCCGCCAGGTGGGGCGCAATCGGCGTAATCACACTGCTGCGCACCTGCGGGTGCAAAATCGGGCCGCCCGCCGCAAGATTGTAGGCTGTCGAGCCGGTGGCAGTGGAGACGATGACACCATCGGCCACCGTCGTGTTGTAGAGATGGTTGTCTATCCAGATGTTCAGGTGAATGACCCGTGGCTCCGCGCCGCGCACCACGACCACATCATTCAGCGCAATATGCCGCTCTAGCCCGCCATTTCCCACGACCTCGGCCTGGAGCATCGAACGTTCATCCATCCAGTAGTCGCCGTCGAGATAGTAGGGCAGCTTTTCATCCACTTCAGACGGCTCCAGTTCGGTGAGGAAGCCGACACGCCCAAAGTTGATACCGAGAATCGGGATATTGACGGGCGCGCAGAGCCGTGCAACTGAGAGAATCGTCCCATCGCCGCCTAGCACAAACATGACGTTCGTCTCCGGCAGCAATCCGGTGATGCGGTCCTCTGCCATGCGGTCGGCGCTCCATACCTGCTTGCCGGTCCCGCGCAGTCGCTCAGTCAGCACCTGCGCAAGCTGCGCCGCCTCCGTAGAATGCTCGCGGTAGATGATGCCGATGGTACGTATGTCGGCGTGCTGGCGCTCACTCATGTCCGTCATTCCCCCACATCCGGCGCAGACCCCAGAACAGCGGACACCTGCCGGCGCTCAACGCAATTACGTGATCTCTTGATTGCTGATGTACCTCTGTATCCAACGGGCATACCGTACGTTTCCCCTTGACAAATGGTACGTGAGCCGCGCAAATGGTGTCAATGCAGCCGAACATCTCGCCTGCGGCTTCATGATTCTTGATATGCGTGAGCCAATCATATCGGAGAATACCTTCTGCAAGAAGCGTTCTCTTTCGGTCGTTATAGGAGCAAAGGGGCATGGTCATGATGCGCCTTTTCATGTGATATGCTACCCACGAATTAGTTTGATCGTTCAGGAGATGCGTGATGTTACCGGGCAGAGATTGTTGCTCCATCACCATGAACAACAGCCAGCGCCAGCAGCCAGCCAGCAGGTCTGGATAGCTGCTCCTGTCTCTTGATCTTCCGAACGGTCACCGGATGCCCGCCAGACCAACGAGGTCTGGCGGGCTTTTTGTATGCACAGTTTTATGCGCAGTTGGAGATGATACGTCTATGGCTATGGCAAACCTGCTGTTCTTGTTGCGTGGCATCATCCTGGGGCTTTCGATTGCCGCGCCGGTCGGCCCGATTGGCGTCCTCTGCATCCGGCGCACGCTGGCGGATGGGCGGCTCGCTGGCTTTGTGCTGGGCCTGGGCGCGGCCACCGCCGACATGTGTTATGGCGCGGTCGCCGCCTTCGGGCTGACGGTGATCTCGTCGCTGCTGCTGGGCGAGCGCCTGTGGGTTCACCTGATCGGTGCGGCGTTCCTCTGCGTGCTGGGCGTGCGCACGATGCTGGCGTGTCCAGCGACGGAACCGGCGGCGCTGGTTGCCCGGAGGAGCCTCATTGCTTTGTATGTCTCAACCTTCGCGTTGACGCTGACGAATCCGACGACGATTCTCTCGTTCATCGCTATTTTCGCGGGCGTGGGTATCGTGGGAACGCATAGTAGTGCGCTTGTCGCCGGGCTGACGGTGCTGGGCGTCTTCTGTGGCTCGGCGCTCTGGTGGTTCATTCTCAGTGGGCTGGTCAGCCTGCTGCGCGCGAAGTTTACGCCGCGAGCAATGCGCTGGGTCAACCGGCTTTCCGGCACGATACTGCTCGGCTTCGCGCTCTATGCCGTGCTGACGCTGGCAAACTGAAGCGACAAAGCGCCGGCAGTGAACTGCCGGCGCATGCTGGTAATGGGATGTCGCGGCAGTGAACTGCCGACGCACGAGAATCAGGCTAAAGCCCAGCAGTAGCCCGCTGTGAACTTCGTGGGCTTCAGCCCGTTCGCGCGTGCACCGGCGTTTCAACGCCGAGAGCAAGGCTATTTTTCGATGCGATAGGCGGTTTCGTTGGCTTGCGTGGGCAGCTCGGATATCTTGGGCAGAAAGACGAAGCGATTGGACATGACGAAGTTGTAGAGGAATGCGCCTGCCATGCCAATCAAACTCGCCAGATACGGGTTGACGCCCGCCACTTCTTTCAAGAGCAGCACGCCAACGAAGGTGACGAGTTGCGAGGAAAGGTTGGTGGCCTGCGCCTTGAATGCGCGTTTCGGCCAGTCCCAGCCGTGGATGTTCTGCTCGCCGTAGGTGTAAATCTGGTTGAGGACAAAATTGATGGTTGTGCTGATCTCCCACGACGCCACCAGCGCCAGGGGATAGAGCCGGTTGCCCAGCACATGCAGAAAGAGCGCCAGCAGCAACAGGTTGATCGGCACACCAATCAGCCCGACCAGCGCAAAGCGAATGAATCGGTGAAGCGGAGTAATGGTAGGAATGGGGGAACTCCCTTCTGTTATCTGGCAGGTGATGAACACGCAGGCGCATCTGCCGTCATGTGTCCCCCCGGCGCACATGAACCTGTGCCATAACCTGTAACGCAAGTATAGCACGCGCTGTCAGTGGGTTACTACAAAATACGTAAAGAACGCATCAAATCTTTCATCTCTTGTGTCATGCCCGTCCATAGCTGACCTGTACCAAAGAACATTGCAGGGTATTTGCCAGGAGCGATATACTTCCCATGAGAAAGTAAAAGGAAGTGGTGATGCAATGTCACTCTCTGTAGAGAAACCAAAAGACATGGTAGTTGATACACAAACGTTTCGTTCGGTCATGGGGCGTTTTGCAACAGGCGTGACTATCGTGACGACCCAACATGGACCACAACGCCTGGGAATTACCGTTAATGCCTTCTGTTCCGTCTCCCTCGATCCGCCGCTGGTTTTGATTTGCATCGAACGTGGCAGCCGTGTGCATGATGCTCTGCTTGAAACCGGTGTCTTTGCCGTCAATTTCCTCTCCGAAGAGCAAGAGCAGCTTTCCACCTGCTTTGCCGGCAATTCAGAAGAACGCTATAACAACTTCTGTGGCGTTGCCTCGCATACCGTCGCCACCGGCGCACCCGTCTTCGATGACTCGCTGGGATTCGTAGATTGTCGCATCGTCGCCACCTATCCCGGCGGCGACCATACCATTATGCTGGGGCAGGTGGAAGCGTTGGAAGCGCGCGAAGGAAATCCGCTGCTTTACTACCGCAGCCACTATCTTCATTCTACCGGAAACGAGTCATGACTGGCGGCCATATCAAACTTTTGCCACCGCTGGCCGCCAGAGAGCAGCAGGAAGAACGCGAACGCCTGCTGCTTTCGCTCCATGCCGAGATGCGCTGCTGTGAGCAATGCGTGAGCGCGGGCTATCTGGCCCGTGCCGCCAGCGTCGCCGGTTTTCGCGGGCGCATCGGCGACCAGTTGATGTTGATCGGCCAGGCGCCTGGGCATCTCTCCGTGGAACGCGGATTTCCGTTTGCCGGTCCTGGCGGCAGAATACTCGATAGCTGGCTCCAGCGCGCCGGTTATCCTGCGGGCGCATTGCATCGCCAGGTGTATCTCTCTGCGCTCACCAAGTGCGACCCTGGCAAGAATCCGCGTGGTGGCGGCGACCGCAAGCCATCGCCCGCCGAACTGGCGCTCTGCCGCCCGTTCCTGCTGCGCGAACTGGCGTTGGTGCGGCCACGGGCGATACTGCTAGTTGGTGGCATGGCAATCGAGGCGTTCCTGGGACCGCAACTGCTGCACGACGTCATCGGCAGCAGCTTCGAGCGGAATGGCGTCAGACTGTTGCCGTTGCCACATCCATCAGGCGTTAGTCGCTGGCTGAACGCGCCGGAGCATCAACGCTTGCTGGCGCAGGCGCTGGCCATTCTCTCCGGCTGGCGTCAAGCGTGGGAATCCGAAGGGGAATCCGCGGCAAGCATTTCCACACAAGAGTGAGGAGTAAACACGATATGTCCGAAGAAGAGACGCAGGCACAGACCAAAGCGCCCCGGCGCGTGCTGATTGTGATGGCGCACCCGGACGATGGCGAGTTCATGTGCGGCGCAACCGTTGCCAAATGGGCCGCCGAAGGCCGCGATGTTTATTATTGTCTGGTGACGGATGGGCAGGTTGGTGACGCTGGCAACGAGACGATTACCAGCGAAGAGCTGACGAAGGTGCGCCAGGCCGAGGCACAGGCGGCGGCTGATGCGCTGGGCGTACAGCATCCGGTCATCTTCCTGCACTATACGGATTCGCGGTTGGAGCCGACGCTGGAAGTGCGCCGCGACATCGCGCGTGTCATCCGCCAGGTCAAGCCGGATGTGGTGATCTGCCAGGACCCCACGGTGCGCTGGCACGGCCAGGGCTACATCAATCACCCGGATCATCGCGCCGCCGGTGAGGCGACGCTCGCCGCCATCATGCCGGTTGCCAGCACACGTCTCGCCTTCCCAGAGCTTGCCGCCGAGGGATTGAAGATGCACAACGTCAAAGAAATCTATATTGGCGGCACGGAGAGCGCCGACCGCTGGGTGGATGTCGAGGGCTATCTCGATAAGAAAGCCGCCGGGCTGAAGGCGCACAAGAGCCAGATGCGTGATTGGGACCCGACTGAGGAAGTCGTCCAGTGGGCGAAGGAAACGGCCAACCAGGCGCGGAAGCACGGCCATGACATGCAGTACGCCGAGAGCTTCAAATACATTCGGCTGGAAGACGACTAGCCCTCACTGTGTACCCCTCGCCTGATGGATGAGGGGTACGTATGTATTTCTCGTTTATTTCTCAGCGGCTTTGCGCTGCATGTGCAGCTCGTGGATGCCCTTCTTGAGCGTGCCCAGCGCCACCGTCGCGCAGGTGGGGCGCGCCATCACCACTTCGCGGCCCAGATCATCCATCAGCGACTCAAAGGTGAGAGCCTCAACCTCTTCCATCGTCATGCCCTGCACCAGTTCCGTCACATACGAGGCAGCCGCCATGCTGATCGTACAGCCTTCGCCCTCGAAGGAAACCGCCTCCACACGGCCATCCTCGCCGACCTTTGCATACATCTCCACGCGGTCCGAGCAGCCGGGATTGCCGCCGGTCAGATGAACGTCAGCGTCTTCCAGTGGCCCGCGATTGCGTGGATTTTGATAATGATCTACCAGAAACTCAATAGCTTCCTGGCGAGACATAGACATCGGTGAACACTCGCTTTCGGCGCGCATCTCTCCAAATGAAAGAAGGGAATGATACGCCATTTCATCCAGTAATCTCTAATAAAGTATCGCATATTCTCGCTGGGAGACTTCACCCCGGCCTGCGGCCACCCCTCTCCCATAAGGAGAGGGGGCCGTAGGGGCACGCAACTCGACTAATGGCAACCGGGAGAAGTTACGTCCTTTCTACACGTTAGGCAAGATAACTTCTCCCATTGGCGGCAACCCTCCGCTCGCGGCCCCTCTCCTCGCGGGAGAGGGGGTAGGGGGTGAGGTCTCGCGCTGTTATGGTTGCTCGCCCTTGTTGATGGGCGCGCCAACCAGGTTGCCCCACTCGGTCCAGGAGCCGTCGTAGTTGCGCACATTGGGATAGCCCAGCAGTTGCGTCAGCACAAACCAGGTGTGCGCTGAACGCTCGCCGATGCGACAATAGGCGATCACATCTTTCTCCGGCGTAATGCCCTTGCCCCTATAAATCTGCTGCAATTCCTCCGCTGACTTGAAGGTGCCGTCAGGGTTGGCCGCCGTTGCCCAGGGAATATTCTGTGCGCCAGGGATATGGCCGCCGCGTTGCGCGCCTTCTTGCGGATAATTGATCATATGCACCAGCTTGCCGGTGTATTCATCTGGCGAGCGTACATCCACCAGCGCCGCGTTCGCCGCATGCAGATGATCTTCCACCTGCCGGCGGAAGGCACGCAGTGAGAGATTGGCCTCCTGTGCGGTGTACTGTGTCGCCGCGAATTGCGGCGTCTCTTTGGTGTATTCGCGGCCCTCCGCCTCCCACTTGGTGCGCCCGCCGTTCATGATCCTGGCGTCACGGTGGCCATAGAGCTTGAAGAGCCAGTAGCTATATGCCGCATACCAGTTGTTCTTGTCGCCATAGAAGACGACCGTCGTGTCATTGCTGATGCCATAGCGGCTCATCAGCGCCTCGAAGGCCGCCTTATCCACGAAATCGCGGCGCACCGGGTCTTGCACATCCACATGCCAGTCCAGCTTGACGGCATTGCGAATATGTCCCATCGCCTCGTAGAGCAGTGGGTCCTCGTCCGCCTCGATAATCCGCACATTCGGGTCATCCAGGTGCGCGGCTACCCACTCGGTATCCACCAACACTTCAGGATGCGCATAGCCAGACTGCGGCTGCGAGCCGGCCACTGTGGTATCAATACTCATGTCTCATCGCTCCTCTGTGCCAGACGCTTAGCGACACGCCACCATTTGCGAACATTCATCAGCAGTATCAACAGGGTAACTGAGGACGCAATTGTCCCTCACTCATGATAAAACTGTAGCATTTTCTAGAATCTTTATCAACTAACTTAACATTACCGGGGTTTGCCTGACGCCTGCTCTATTTCATGACGGGCGGTGATGGCGCGCTCCTCTTCGTGTATGCCTGCCAGTACTGGCCCTTGCAGCCGCTCGGCCAGGCCGGTGTTGCGGCTGGCGACCGCATCGTTCTCCACGGCGCGGCGCAGGGCGCGCGGATCGCCAACCAGCACGCAGAGCTGTTTCGCGCGCGTGATCGCCGTGTAGAGCAGGTTGCGCTGAAGCAAGAGATAGTGCTGGTTGACCAGTGGCAAGACCACGCAGGGATATTCGCTGCCCTGCGCGCGGTGAATTGTGCAGGCGTAGGCCAGCGTCAGCTCATCCAGTTCATGTGTCTCATAGCAGACGGTGAACGCGCCGGCCTCATCGCTGAACTCTACCGCTAGCTGGTTTGTCTCGCGCAGCACCTCCACCACGCGGCCCAGGTCGCCGTTGAAGACACCGTTCGGCCCTTTGTCATAGTCGTTGCGCACCGCCATCACCTTGTCGCCAGCGCGCAGCGTATGGTCGCCGTAGGTGATCGTTGCGGCAGCAGCGGCGGGGTTGAGCCGCGCCTGCAACGCGTCATTCAGCGCCACCACGCCGACGGGACCGCGATACATCGGTGAAAGCACCTGAATGTCGCGTTTGGGATCGAAGCCGTAGCGCGCTGGTAGACGCCGCGCCACAATATCCACGATTAGTCGTTGCGCCGCTAGCGGCTCCTCCGCACGCATGAAAAAGAAATCGCTGGTGGCTTTGGGTTGTAGCGATGGCATCACGCCAGCCTGCACGCCGTGTGCCGTGACGATGATGGCGCTTTCACGCGCCTGCCGGAAGAGTTCCGTCAACCGCACGGTCGGAATCACGTCGCTGGCGATGATGTCGGCAAAGACGCTCCCCGGTCCCACCGACGGCAACTGATCGGCGTCGCCCACCAGCAACAGATGCGTCTCCGGCGCCAATGCCTTCACCAGTCGGTATGCGAGCAGAATGTCCAGCATCGAAACTTCATCCACGATGACGAATTGGTGTGGCAGCGGACGACGCTCGTTATAGGCGAAGTCGTTGGCGTTGGGCTGAAACTCCAACAGGCGGTGCAGCGTGCGTGCAGGGCGTCCGGTGGCCTCCGCCATGCGTTTCGCCGCGCGGCCCGTCGGCGCCGCCAGCACATAGGATACCTGCTGCGCATCCAACGTATCGAGCAACGCGCGGATGGCTGTCGTCTTGCCCACGCCCGGCCCGCCCGTCAGCACGCAGACCTTCGCCGTATAGGCCGTGCGCACTGCCTCTTTCTGCCGCTCGGCCAGATGAATGCCGCGCTCCTGCTCCAGCGCCGCAAACGTCTTTGCCCAGGCGCGCGCGCTGACGGGTGGCAGCGGACTTGGCGCATTGAGGATCAGGCGCAGGCGGCGCGCAGTGCCGTTCTCTGCATAGAAAAACGGCGCGAGATAGATGTGGTCGTCCTGGGCGAAGGCTTCCTTCTCCGCGAGCAGTTGCTCGAGCGCTGGCTCCAACTGCTCTGGAGCAACATCCAGCAGCGCCGCCGCGCGCATCAACAGATCGTCTTTTGGCAGATAGCAATGACCGTCGGCGCTGGCAAGCTCCGACAGCACATGTTTGAGGCCCGTCATGAAGCGCGGCACACTGTCGCGTGGCAGCCCAAGATGCACGGCCAGCGCATCCGCCGTCTTGAAGCCAACGCCACGGATATCGCGTTCGAGAAGATAAGGATTCTCGCGGATGACGTTGATGGATTGCTTGCCATACTGGCGGTAAATCTTCGTGCCGAGCGAAGGCGAGACATCGTATTCCTGAAGAAACAGCATCACTTCGCGGATATCGCGCTGTTCGGCCCAGCCGTTGACGATCTGCTGGCGCTTGCTGGCGCTGATGCCTTTGATCTCTTCCAGTCGCTCCGGCTCCAGCTCGATGATCGCCAGCGTTTGCTCACCGAAGTGCGCGACGATGCGCTCAGCGGTCTTTGGCCCGATGCCCCTGATGACGCCGGACCCCAGATAGCGGCGCAGTCCAGCGGCGGTGACGGGGGCATGTGTGACGAAGCTACTGACGCGCAGGTGGCGCCCATGCTGCGGGTGCGATTCCCATTCGCCGGTGACTTCCAAAAGCTCGCCAACGCTGACGCCGGGCAATACGCCCACCAGCGTCACCAGTTCCTCGCGGAAGAGCCGCCCCCTGGCGTCGGGAGCCAGCCGCGCGACCGTATACTGTGTCTCCTGGTTGCGAAACACGATACGTTCCAGCGTTCCCGCGAGCGTCGGCATAGCGCGTCCAGCCCTCCTCTGGCGCTCGCTTCCTGACTTTTCGCGCCGTGATTCGTACATTCAATAGCCGTAGAAATATTGTACCACTGGCGCCGCGCCGTAGCGCCATCGTTCGCCAGATTCAGCATGCGTCGCTGATAACAGCAGGCACGTCTATTCCATCAGTTGCATGTGTTGCGTTTGTTTCGGCATGCTATCTGCGCATTCTTTTTGGCGAAACGCGATCAGGCATGCTATAACAAGCAGTAAAGCCGATGCCGCACGCGAACGGGCCAGCTAACGATAGCCAACGAGAGTGCAGCCAGGAGCCGGCGCAGAGTGGAGGAAACGGAACAGTATGAGCAAAACCAACGAAAAAGACAAGAAATCTCGGGGCCGGCTGGGCGTGCGCGCGCGCGATGTCTTCACCTTCTCGAATCTGACACGCCTGCCATCCAATCTGGCGGTCGCGCGCAAGTTCCTCAACGTGCTCGACTGGAAGGCGGCGCAGTCGGCGATTGAGTCAGAGCTGGGGCACAAGGTCGCGCTGTTGGGTCTGGCGAACTCCGGCAAGTCCACGCTCTTCAACCAGTTGCGCGGCGGGTACCTCTCAGCGGTTTCGGCGCGCGAAGGCACGACAAAGACGCTGGTGCGTGGCGCGCTTGGCCCCTTCTCGCTGATAGACACGCCAGGACACCTCCCGCAACTGCAAGAAGAGGCGGTAGAAGAAGCGGCGGCGATTGTCTATCTCCTGGATGCAACGAAAGGCATCCGCGCGCAGGATATCGCCATCATCAACCAGTTGCGCGCCTCCAACAAGCCGCTGGTGATTGCGCTAAACAAGTGCGACACGCTGAAAGCTGACGCCGATGAGGCCGCCGCCAACGCCGCCGCGCATCTGCACGTCAGCGATGTCATCCCCATCTCCGCGCGCACCGGCGAAAACGTCGGTGAGGAGCTGATACCCGCGATCATCGAGACCAGCCCGGAGGCCGCGCTGACGTTGGGCCGCGAACTGCCGCGCTACCGCCGTCAGGCTGCGCAGAAGATCGTGCGCTCGTCGAGTATGGTGGCGCTGGTAGCCGGCATGGAGCCGATTCCGCTGGTGGATATCCCGATTCTGCTCGGCAATCAGGTGCGTATGACCATGCGTATCGCCGCGCTCTACAACGAACCGCTCGCCGGAAAGCCGACCCGCGAACTGATTGCGACGATTGCCGGTGGGTTGGTGTTCCGCTATATCGCTGAAGAGGCTGCCAAAGCGGTGCCATTTGGCGGCGATCTGGTGGCCGGCGCAATTGCGGCGGCAGGCACTTGGTCGTTGGGGCAGGTGGCCATCGAATACTTCGAGGGCGGCAAAAAGCTCTCGCAGCGCCAGATGAAAGACCTGTTTACGCGCTTCTATCGCCGCTACCGCGAGGAGCGCATGAGCGAGCAACTCAAGCTGGAAGCCGCGAAGCAGCAAGAGCAGGAGCAACAGAAGTTGTTGCCTTCTGGCGAGAAATAATCTGATTTGGAGCCACAGATATGCCACTGGGACGCCGCCCCGTTTTGCTTCTGCTCAACGGCTCGTTCTACACGATGAACCCCGATCAGCCGCGTGCGACGGCGCTGGCGGTTGATCGCGCCTCTGGGCATATTCTCGCGGTCGGTGATGATGTGGAGATTCGCTCATTCGCTGGTCCGCTGTCCGATACGCTGGACCTGCGCGGGCGTACTGTCTTGCCGGGCTTCATTGACGCGCATATCCATCTGCTCCATTACGTGCAGTCGCGCCTGAACGTGAACCTGCGCGATGTGCCGTCTGAAGCCGCCGCCGTCGAGCTTGTACGCCAGCGCGCCCAGCAGACGCCCGCCGGAGGCTGGATTGTCGGGCGCGGCTGGGATAAAAACCTCTGGCCTGATGGCCGCTTCCCTACCAGAGCTTCGCTTGATGCCGTCGTGCCGGACCATCCGGTCGCGCTCTGGGACCATGCGTATCATGCGCTCTGGGTCAACAGTGAGGCGTTGCGCCGCGCTGGTATAGACGCCAATACACCTGAACCTGCCTCCGGCGCGATTGGGCGCGATGCGAACGGCGAGCCAACCGGCATGCTCTTCGAGTTTGGCGCGACCGACCTGATAGATAACGTGGTGACGCCGCCGGATGATGCGCCGATGGCAGACGAGTTAACGCGCGTGCTGGCGGAGCTTCGCGCACGCGGCATTACGGGCGTGCATAACATCGAGGGCGACCAGAGCTTGCGCGTGCTGCAACGGCTGCACAGCGCGCATCAGCTTGGCCTGCGTGTGCTGGTCTATATCCACAACCGCACACTGCCTGACGCGATTCACCTGGGCTTGCAGGCCGGTTTTGGCGACGATTACCTGCGCTTCGCCGGCATCAAGCTCTTCATGGATGGCGCGCTTGGCCCGCAGACCGCCGCAATGCTTGACCCCTACGAGAATCAGCCGGGCAACCGTGGCCTGCTTACTGTGGACGACACAGAGGCCGCGCGCATCGTTGCTGAGGCGGCGGAGGGCGGCATCGGCGTCGCTATCCACGCCATAGGCGACCGTGCGGTACACACGGCGTTGAACGGCATCGAGGCGACGCTGCGCCAGCAGGAGCAGGCGGCAGCCAGTGTGCCGACGATCAATCCACGCCGCATCCGTCTGGAGCATGTGCAGCTTGCTGCGCCCGCCGATATCGAGCGCATGGCGCGGCTGGGCGTCGTCGCGTCTGTGCAGCCCTTCCACGCAGTAGTGGACCGCGATGTAGCCGAACGCCACTGGGGCGCACGCTACCGCCGTGCTTACGCGTATCAGACCTTGCGGCAGGCAGGTATCCGGCTGGCGCTTGGCTCAGACCTGCCGGTGGATACCGCCGACCCGCTGCGCATCCTGCACGCCGCCGTCAATCGCCGCAACGACCAGGAGCCGGACCGTCCCGCCTGGGTGCCCGATCAGGCGTTGACGCTGGCGGAGGCGCTCTGGGCATACACAATGGGCGCAGCTTACGCTGGTGGCCAGGAGCAGCACCAGGGGTCGCTGGAACCTGGAAAGCTGGCTGATATGGTCGTGCTGGGCGAAGACCCCTTCACCATCCCGGCAGATCGTTTAGCGGGCGCGGAGGTTGCCGCGACGCTGGTTGGCGGCGAGTTGGTGCATGGTGCGCTGGAATAATGTATCTGCGCCATCAAGCCTGCGAATGAATTCGCGCCTTGATGGCTTTCAGCCGCAAAACCCGCCTGCGCGGGTTCGGAGCAGGTAGTGTCTGGCCTCCCCTCTCCCACGCGGGGGAGGGGTTAGGGGTGGGGCCTCTCAGTCCGCGCAGGCGGACTTCGCGGCCAGCGGCCATCCAGATGCGGTTTTAACCGCCCGCTACTCCCGCCTTACTCTTTAGCGCGAAGAGAATATCGCCGCTGGCGACCACATTTCCCTCGACTCGCGCCTCGGCGTGGCCGCGACCAATTCCCCGGTGAATAGCTCCCAGCGTCACCTCGATCAGCAGTGTGTCGCCTGGCGTCACCTGCGCCCTGAAGCGCCAGCGGTCCAGCCCAGCGAGAAATGGCATTTGCCCCTGGTACGCAGGCTGATGCAGCACGGCAACCGCGCCCACCTGAGCCGCAGCCTCCGCAATGAGAACGCCGGGCATGATGGCAAACTCCGGAAAATGTCCGGCGAAGAACGGCTCATTCCCACTGACCAGCTTCACCCCCAGCGCCCGCTCCGGCGTACATTCGAGGATGCGATCAACCAGTAGAAACGGATAGCGGTGCGGCAGAATCGCGCGAATATCTTCATACGTCAACGTTGTCATGCTGTTTCACCTGCTCTAAACCGATCAGCGTTGGCGCGGGCATAGGCCAGCCGCCGTCCGACCGAGGGGTGATTGTGCAGCATGAACTCGACGAGCGGCGACGGCTCAACCTCCGCCAGATTCTGGTTCGCCAGCCGCGTCATCGCGCTGATGAACGCCTGTGGGTCGCGCGTCGCTTCCAGCCCGTAGACATCCGCCTGATGCTCCACATGACGGCTGTAACTATTGGTGACGGGTAGCAGAATCAGCGCGAAGACACCCAGCGCCGCCGCCACCAGTGGCATCGTAGCGGGGTCCGCCAGCCCATGATACAGCGTGACGCTGCCAACCACTGCGTGCAGCACCAGGTTGACGATGAAGAGACCGATCAGCGTCGTCAACGTCTGCACCACGATCAGCTTGGGAATATCACGATGCACCTGATGGCCGAGTTCATGTGCCACCACAAACGCAATCTCATCCTGCGTATATCGGTCCAGCAGCGTATCGCCGATAACGATGCGCCGGGTATTGCCCAGCCCAATTACCATCGCATTGGCGGCGGTGGTCTTGGAACTCATATTCATCGAGTAGATGCCGCGCACCCGCGTTCGCGCCTGGGCCGCCAGCGCCAGCGCACGCTGCTTCACCTCGCCATCCGGCAGCGGCGTCAGCTTGAAAAAGATCGGCAGCAGCAGAACGGGCGCGAGATTCGCCAGCAATACTGTGACACAGAGCATCGCCAGCCCCGTCCAGAGCCACCATGTCGCGGACGTCAGTGCCAGCAGCAGATAGATGAACAGGACAGCGGCCAGCTCAAATGGCAGCGAGAGCGCCAGCCCCTTCACCATATCGGCCACCCATGCGCCGAACGATTGCGTGGAGAGGCCATAGCGATGCGGCAAGACATACCCACCGTAATAGCTGAACGGCAGGCCAAGCACAAAAGAGACGGCGAACAGCACCAGGAAATAGAGCGCGACCAGCACCGGACGCCAACCCGCGACAGGCTGCCATTGGCCGGTCGTAGCGAGCGCATCGCGCAGCGCGAACCCCATCCCGCCAAAGAGCAGCACCAGGATGACCAGCGCGCTGATTCCCAGATTGACGAGCGAGAGCCATTGCCGCTGCCGCGCGTACTGTTTCGCCTGCGCCTGCCGCTGCTCATCCAGTTGCGCCAGCTGCGGTTGTGTCGGTTGTTCAGGGGCAATGCCCGTCTCGGGCAGTTCCTCTGCGGCGAACGCGCGTGCAGATGCAGCACGTAAATACGTCCAGTGATTCCAGAACATCATCTGCTGCTATCCTTCCCCATCTGCACGCCCGCTTGTGATTCCCCTCTCCTCATGGGAGAGGGGGTCAGGGGGTGAGGTCTAGTTTGGGATGCTTCCCGCGACTCCCTGCCGCAGTTGCTCGGCAATCACGGCTCCCTCAGCGAAGGAGCAGAGTTGTTCTACTGTCATCACTCGTATGCCGCCGATTTTGTCGTTTTCAATCTCATAGAGACCAGGGCGGCCCTGCGCCTCACGGACAACGAATCCCATCCGGCGCAGAGCGATTTGTGCTTCGCCCTCGCTTAGCACGCGATCAAGACGCATCGCGCCATCTCCTCTATTGGTGGTAAGCAGTTCTTCGCCAGCTCAATGCTACTTCTTCATTTTGCAGCGCGTCGTCACTTCGCAATCTTCCAGCACCTGCACCTGGCAGGCGAGGCGCGTCTGCGGATCACGGTTCTTGGGCAGCGTGCCGAACTGGTTCATCGCCGTCTCGAGCAGCGTCTTGGGGGTAACGGCGCTGGCGGGGGAGACGCGCACGCGGTCTGTCCAGCAGAGGCCGTTGCCGTGGCAGTTGGCAAGCTTCGAGATACCGAACCACATGCAATAGAGCGGGACATCATTTTCGAGCGCGGCGTAGCGCAGCGAGGCCCCACGCTCGACCTCGACGGTGCGTTTTTCGTTGACGAAAGTAACTTTAGGCACAGACGTTCACCTTGTCTTTTGCGTTGTCTTACACGCGACTGGTTTAATCCGTTGCAGGCAACGGTCTCACCCAATCATCTCTTCATCGTGTAATGCTTCAGGACATGCGCAATCGCAGCCCGCACGACTGACAGCTACTGCAAAGTGTAACATAGCCATGCGGAGCCGGTCAACGCGGAATTTCGAGCGAGACGACGGTGCCTTTCCCCGGCTGCGAGGCAATGTTCAGTTTCGCCTGGATCAGCAGCGCCCGCTCGGCCATATTCATCAGACCCCAGCTTCCCCGATGCTCATATTCTTCCTGAAGTTGCTGCGGATCGAAGCCTTCGCCGTCGTCGCGTACCAGCGCCACGCATTTGTCGGGGTATTCACGGACCTCGATCCAGCAGTTGGCGGCGTTGGCGTGCTTGATGGTGTTGTTGACGGCCTCCTGAATAATCGCAAAGGCCGTCAATTCGCTGTTGTGTGAGAGCCGCTCCGGATACTCGGCGGAGAGGTGCATATGCGGACCGGGAGTGGCCTGGAAACGTTCAAGGAAATGCCGCAATGCCACGACGAGGCCGCCATTTTCGGCATCGAGTACGAGCGGGCGCAGATCGAAGAGTAGATTGCGAATCTCGCGGGTGGTGGCGTTTGCCGATTCGCGCAACGACGCCAGTTCTGTGCGCAGCGCCGCCGGGTCGAAATCAATCAACTTCTCGGCATAGCTCAGTGACATGGCAATGTGTGCCAGCCGTTGCGCCGGGCCGTCGTGCAGGTCGCGTCCCAGCCGCTTGCGCTCGTCTTCTTGCGCCTGGATGATGCGGTCGCGCTCGGTCCGCAGGCGCGTGTAGAGTCGCGCATTCTCAACGGCGGTGGCCGCCTGCGCCGCCAGCGTGCGCAGCAGATCGAGGCCGCTGGCGTCGAATCCTGCCGGCTGGTCGGCGTGTGCGACCTCCAGCACACCGCTCACGGCTCCCTGGAAAATCATCGGTACCGCCAGTAGCGCGCTGGGCTGCACACCGAGCAGTTGCGCGTCAATACTGATTGCGGCGGCATCGAAACGCGGGTCGTTCTGTGGCTCATTGACCAGCACCAGCATGCCGCTCGTAGCCGCAGCGCCGGCCACGCCCTCCTCCACGCCAATGCTTGGCCCGCCAGGCGCGTCTGCCTCATCCTCCAGTGTGCCCGGCTGCGAACGCGAAGCAAGGTCCCATGCGCTGAACGCGCCGCTATCGGCAGCCGTCTGGGCAGTTTCAACGGCTTTCACCGTCAGTTGCGTGCCGTCGGCGTTCACCAGATAGACCATGCTGACCTGCGCAGCGGTCAGCTTCAAGGCAGCAATCGCAATGCGTCGCAACAGAGGGGTAAGGTTGAGTTCAGCGCTCAGTGTGTTGGCTATTTCCTGTAGCACGAGCAGCGCACGTACCTGTTCTTCTAATTGTTCGTTCTGGCGTTGCAGCCGTTCCTGCTCACGACGAAGTTGCGTCATTGTAGACAAGACATCGGGCGATATGCCGGGCATCATGCGTTCCGTGGTCATCACTGACACCTTACTTGTGGACAGAGAACGCTGCTGCGCGCTACAAGAGAAAGTCACGGGAAATCAGGCGCAGGCATTCCCAAATTACCCGGCTATTATATGCGCTGGCCGGTGTATCACACAATATCGGTGGACCAACAGCTTACCCCCTTCCGTACTTCTGCGCATAGGTTTACACAAAATGTAACCGGGCTGAATGAGATAAGCGCATCAGTGTGACATCGCCATGAGATGCACGACCACGATAAGGAAGGCCAGCGCATGCACCGAAAAGACCAACCAGAACATTCCGATTAAGCCGCGCTCGACCCATTTCTCTTCCAGGTCTTCCCGCGAGAGCTTCGGCACGGCGTGGCCACGATCACTCGCCACCACGCCAATAGCGATGCGCAGCCGTTGCGCGGAGCGCAGCGCAGCGCGCTCGATCTCATGGCGCACATCTGACTCGCACTCCAGGCAGAGCAGCCATGATTGGCGAGGCTCCGGCGCAGTATCGGATTCTTCCAGCAATACCGCGCCCCTGCGCAACCGGTGCGTGCATATGGCGCAATGCCTCAGCCAATAGATCAACGGGAGGCGCGTGCTGCGCCGATAATAGTCTGCTGTAGGCTCCATAGGATGTTTGACCTCAGCCGTAGTAGCCGCTTATGCGTAACGGAGATATGGTAGCACCAAATGTAAGACTATGGCGCATTCCCTCGCATCACGATATCATGAACCAGTTGCTGAGAGAATTGCTCACCCGTTCCTCTTGCATGTCGCTCACGCGCCACTGTTTAACCGACCAAATGCGATGAGATACGACCCATGCAGCCAATACGGTACAATTCTTGGTACAACGCCCCTCGAGACAATGGCGATGTAAGAACGCCAGATTGAGGGGCACAACGGCGTTATGGCGGTGTAGCGCGCACATGAACACATCACGAGAGGATTCACATGAGCATTGATGTAACCCGGTCGCTTGGCACAGACTATTATCTGGTGGATGAGTTGCTGACCGATGAAGAGCGGCGCATCCGCGACACCGTGCGCGCGTTCGCCAACGAGGAAGTCATTCCGATCATCAACGACTATTGGGAGCGCGCCGAATTTCCCTTTGAGTTGATTCCCAAGCTCGCCGCGCTGAATATCGCGGGCGGCAACCTGCAAGGCTATGGCTGCCCCGGCATGAGCACTGTCGCCGCCGGTCTGATCGCCCAGGAACTTGCGCGCGGCGACGCCAGCGTTTGCACCTTCTTCGGCGTTCACTCCGGCCTGGCTATGACCTCACTGGCGCTGCTGGGTTCTGAGGAGCAGAAGCAGAAATGGCTGCCAGCAATGGCGCGGATGGAGAAGATTGGCGCCTTCGGCTTGACCGAACCCAACCACGGTTCGGATGCCGTGGCGCTGGAAACCCGCGCTCACCGCGAAGGCAACGAGTATGTCATCACCGGCGCGAAACGCTGGATCGGCAACGCCTCGTTTGCCGATGTGACGATCATCTGGGCGCGCGACGATGAAGGCAACGTCGGTGGATTCCTAGTCGAGAAGGGAACGCCCGGCTTCACGCCAACCGTCATGACAGGCAAAGTCTCCAAGCGCGCCGTCTGGCAGGCGGACATCGCTCTGGAAGGCGTGCGCGTGCCGCTGGAAAACCGTCTGGCGAAGAGCCGCAGCTTCAAAGATACCTCGCGCGTGCTGACGGCCACGCGCTCCGGCGTTGCCTGGGAAGCCATTGGTCACGCAATTGCCGCCTATGAGATTGCGCTGAACTACGCGCAGCAGCGGGTGCAATTCGGCAAGCCGCTCATCAGTTTCCAGATCATCCAGAACAAACTCGCCGCGATGCTGGCGAACGTCACCAGCATGCAACTGCTCTGCCTGCGGCTGAGCCAGCTTCAGGCGGAGGGCAAGATGACCGATGGCATGGCCTCGCTTGCCAAGATGAACAATGCGCGGCTGGCGCGCGAGGTGGTCGCAGACGCGCGTGAGATGCTCGGTGGCAACGGTATCCTGCTGGAATATCACATCGCCCGCCATCACGCCGACATCGAAGCGGTCTTCACCTACGAAGGCACCGACACCATCCAATCGCTGATCGTCGGGCGCGAGATCACCGGCACGCAGGCGTTCTCCAGCCGCTAAAGGTCGGCGGATGAATCCGCGCCTGAGTGTGTGCTGCAACGAAGGTTGCCTCCGCACGTTCGGAACAGGAGGCTGGTCTCCCCTCACCAGTGCCCGCCCGGATGCCAGCGCCTGCGCTCCCCTCTCCTATGGGAGAGGGGTTGGGGGTGAGGTCTTCTGATACTCCCCTCTCCCGCGCACGGGGGAGGGGTCGGGGGTGGGGGCTATCCGACCGAAACTGCTTCTTCCTCTTCTTTGAGGAGCAGCCCATCCTCATAGATGTGGCGAATCATATCTTCGATATCCGGCTCCTCGAAGGTGACATCGCGCAGCCGGATACGCGCGCCAAGCCACGCCACCAATTCATGCGCGGGCAGCGCGTCGCGCGTGAAGGCCAGCGCTACCTGCGGCGACTCTGCCGGAACCTGGCGCACACCCGCTGGCAAGCCTTCGATGATCGGCTGATTCTCGCCGCCGCGTGGCAAGGTGGCGAGGTCCGCCGGATCAATCTGCGCAATCAACGTGCGCTCGCCGCCAAATCGTTCGCGGATGCCTGTCACCGGACCATCAAAAAGCTTGCGCCCGTGGTCCACGATCATCATGCGCGGGCAAAGCGCCTCCACATCGTCCATATCATGTGTCGTCAGCAGCACCGTCACGCCGCGCGTGCGGTTGATCTCCAGCAGGAACTCGCGGATGCGCGCTTTAGCCACCACATCCAGCCCGATGGTCGGCTCATCCAGATAGAGCAACTCCGGGTCGTGGAGCAGCGCCGCCGCCAGATCGCCACGCATGCGCTGCCCTAGCGACAACTGGCGCACCGGCGTATGAATGAACTCATCGAGGTCGAGCATGGCGCGCATGTGGGCCAGATTCTCCGCGTGGCGCTCCGCTGGCACATGATAGAGATGCCGCAGTAGCAGCAGGGAGTCAATCAGCGGTAAATCCCACCAGAGTTGCGTCTTCTGCCCGAAGACCACGCCGATGTGGCTGGCGAGCGCGCGTCGCTGGCGGTGTGGATCAAAGCCCGCCACCGTCACCTTCCCGCTGCTCGGAACCAGCACGCCCGTCAGCATTTTGATCGTCGTACTTTTGCCCGCGCCGTTCGGCCCGATCAGCCCAATCATCTCGCCGCGCTCGACCAGGATGTTGAGGTCACGCACAGCGGATACCGTGCGCATCTCCGGGTCTACGATGCTGCGCATGCCACCAAAGAGACCAGGGCGCCGCTTGGCGATGCGAAACGCCTTGCTGAGATCATGCGTCTCGATCATCGTCGTCGTTTTGGCTGCCATCATCACATTCTCCTCAAAACACACTTGAAATCAGGTAGTAACGTTGATTTCATCTGGCACTGCCCTACATGGTCCTCCCTCTCCCGCGAGGAGAGGGGTCAGGGGGTGAGGTCTACCCCCCTGCGCTCTGATAGCGGCGCACGCCGAATCGCCAGAAGACATAGGCGACAGCAGCGAAGAGCGCCGCCGCCAGCGGCGAGAGAAACGCCGCCGCATCCGGCAGACCAAGCGGCTGCGGGCGGCCCAGCAGATAACAAACGGGCATGTAAAGGCCGAAGGCCAGCGGCACGACGAAAAGGAAAATGCTCTGGAACGCGCGATTGTAGACGCTGAGCGGCCAGCTCATCACTTCGCGGCCACCATAGGTGAGGATGTTGGCCAGTTCGGTGGTTTCGACGGTCCAGAAGCAGAGTGTCGCGCCGAGCAGCAGCACCGCCACAAAGATCGTCGCGCCGCTGGCGATGCCGAAGACCAGCATCAGCAGTTTGGCGAAAGTCCAGTGCAGCGCAGGCAAGAGGTGCAGCGCGAAGAGGAACATCAGCAAGCCTTGCGTCATACGGCCCAACCGGCGCATGCGAAACTCGTTGGAGGCCACCTGCATTAGCGCGCCAACCGGACGTAGCAGGATGCGGTCAAACTCGCCGCGCCTGATGATCTCTGAAAAGCTATCCAGCCCGCTGCCGAACAACTCAGCAAGGCCAAACGTAAACGAGACGACGGCGCCCAGCAGCGCCACCTCGCCCACATGCCAGCCGAGCAACGTCTGAAACGTGTTGAAATAGAGGAAGATCACCATATATTCCAGCATCGTCACCAGAAAATAGGTGAAGATATCCACCGCCAGATTGACCTTATATTGCACCTGTGTGCGCAGTTGCATGCCGATCAGGCGGCGGTAAAGGCTGAGATCGCTTATGATACCTGTTATGCCTGTTATCATCACATTTGCTCCTGAAGAGGGAACGCTTGCCATACGGCCTACCCGCCTTGCACGACAACGCGCCGCGCGGCGATGGCGGCGATACCGCGCGCCAGCAGCGTCAGCGCGACCAGCCAGAGCGCCTGCCGGAGAAACTCGAAGGCAAGCGCGCCGCCGAAGAGCTTGCCAGTGAAAATCTCGGTGGGAACGTTCATCATGCCGTTGAAGGGCAGCCAGAGCGTGATGCTGCGCAGCCAGAACGGCATGAAGGCGATAGGGATGTAGCTGCCGGTGAAGAAGGTGGCGATCACCTGCCCCATCGTCACCATCGCGCGCGCTTCGATGATCCAGAAGGCGATGATGTTATAGAGGAAGCGGAAGGCGATGCCGAGCGCCGCGCCGATCAAGAGGAAGAAACCGCTGCCCAGCCAGGAAACCCAGCCACCGGGGAGGCCGATGCCAAAGAGCAGCATGCCGCCAAGATAGATGGGCACCGTGCGGAAGAGGAAATAATAGAGCGCCGATCCGACCTCACGGCTGAACCAGTACCAATAGAAATCGCAGGGCTTGCTGAGGTCCGAGACGACATCGCCGGAGCGAATGGTCAGCATCAGGTCCGTCCAGCCAAACGGCACCACTACCATGATAAGCGCCTGCACCAGCCAGATGTAGCGCAAGGTATCGCGCAAGTCGTAGCCAGCGGTGTCATGCCGCGCCTGAAACAGCGCGATCATCACATAGCTGAAGATAGCGCCGAAGAAGATGTTGACGATCAGCCCTGTCAGATTGGTCCAGCGATAGACCAGTTGCCGGCGAAAGGAGGCGCGGGCCACCTCGAAGTAGAAGCGATAATAATGGGTTTTACGCGGCATACCTTCCCCTTTGATCGTCCAGTGAGCAGTCTGTTGCTCAGCACAAATACCCAGCTCCCAGAAATGGGGGCCGGGTGGCACAATGGGTTGACGCGCACGCGCGAATGCGGGATAGGCGCTGCCTACCCCGTGTCCGTTCCACCGCTACGGAAGCTGAGCAAAATTGGCACGCATTATGCGCCAATTTCGCGCCTCATGAGCGGATAGTATACCAGTGTATCATCGCTCAGGCATCCGGTCAAGCCCAAAACGCCAAAAAATGCTGTGTAAAAATACCAGTAGACAGAACGGCGTTTTTTGGGTACCTTGTGCGTAGCGAGGCAAGCGTGACACAGCGTATCATGACGTATCGAGAAGCGCATACTCGCGTGAGGCGGGTGATGCTGTTGAATACATTCGACCAGTGACGTTGTATGCAACCTTCTCGGAGGGGGTATCTCCGCCTCGTGGCGTCTGCGCCGGTGTCGGTGTAGCGCAAAAGTGTTTCACAGAAAGGCGACCAAGTAACATGGGCATGGATCCAAACCAACCACCCTATGGGCAGCAACCGTCGTATGGCAGCCCACCGCCGCCACCACCGTATGGGGCGCCTACCGGCAGCGCCGGTAGCAAATGGGGGCCGACCTCGATGGGAATGGAGGCGCACATCGCCGCCGGCCTTTCCTACATCCCCATCGTTGGGATCATCTTCTTCTTCGTGGAGAAGACAAATCGCTTTGTGCGCTTTAACGCGGCGCAGTCTATCCTGCTGACTATCGCCTGGTTTGCTGTTGTCATCATCGGGATTGTCCTGGGCATTGTTGGCACTGCGATCTCTGTGGGCGATAGCACGGGCGTTGCCTCCGCCGGATTCAGCCTGGTCGGCTGTCTCATTTCCTGTGTCTCGGCCATCCTGTATCTTGGCATTCTTGGCCTCACCATTTGGGGCTTCATTGCCGGCTTTATGGGCAAGTACGTGAAAATGCCAATCATTGGCAACATTGCCGAGAGCTGGGCGGGCGGCCCTATCCCCGCGTAAGCGACGTACAAGCAACATCATTGCGGCAACGAGGCAACCTGACGTTTTGCCAGGTTGCCTCGTATTTTCTTGGTCCGCGTCCTCTGAACAAGCCTGGCGCAACAAGATGATCGTGAGGTAAAATCTTTACCTCAGCAATTACAAACAGCCAGGCGCATAGCGCAGAAATTGCCTCACCTACCACTTGACTGTTACCCAGGTTCCAGATATACTGGTTGCACGGGGTCAATGCCTCGCCTCGTGCGAGCAGGTGGCCCGGTTTCACAGCGAATGCCTGGCAATCAGTTTACCGCGTAGACCCTACTCGCTACTAGCCCTTGATCCCATCTGCTGTCGCGCCTGTCTCAGTTGTTGTTTGCGCCGGATGGCCAAAGGATCAATCCACTCATCCAGGCGCAGGGACGGTGTCGCCACAGACAAGACAAACGAGCGAAGGTATTCTGATTTTTCCTGGTTCATCGCAGCGTTCGCGGTTCATTGCAGCAAGATGGCGCAGTGTAGCTGTATGAGCAAACGACGATGGTGTCGTTGCGCAGACAGCGCGTGGCTAGCCTGGTTCGCCTGGTTTGTTTGGTTCTTTGGGTTAGCCGCCGCTCGTTCTCGCTGCATGCCCCCAACCCCGCGACCGCAGCAATGGCCTCGATAGCAGCAACGGGACCGTTGGCGAAGCCGCGCATCCCCAGCCCCGGTTCGGTCGGTTTCAGTTGGCATTTGGCATGTCGTCCCACCAGCACAGTTCTGCCAGGAGACGCCTGGCAGTTTCAGCGTACCCAACATATCCAGCGTTCCCGATGTTTCGCATGTTTCCAAAGTAGCGACCCCAAACTATCACAACCGTCGTCAACGTCACATCACCACACCAGGGGGCACCATGGATTCCGAAGAGCGTCTGCAAGATCCACAAGACGTGGATACCGCGTCCACCACACCATCCGTTACCACCGCCGTTGATGAGCCAGATGCGCCAATGGAGGCAGCAAGCGAATCTACCGACACTGCCAGCGTTGAGGCTGCTGTGCCCGCAGATGAAGTGGCGGCCACAGAGATTAGCACCGAGACCAGCGAGGTAGCAACGCCTGCCGAAGAAGCCAGCGCAGAGGCGAGCGAAGAGGCGAGCGCCGCCGAGGAGGAGCCTGCCGAAGCAGTGGCCGATGATGCCACCGCCGAAGAAACGACACCTGTAGAAGAGGCTGCCCCCGCCGACGCCGGCGATGCGGTCGGCGAGGTGGATGCGCCAGCCGCCGAAGAGGTAGCCAGCGCCGGGTCAGCCGCCGAAGAGCCAGAAGCGGCAGCAGCCAGCGAGACATCTGCTGGCGCGGAGAATGATTTCGAGCGTGTGCTGGCAGCTATGCACCATGCGCTCAGCGATCTGGCGGAACATTTCTCAGCAACCGTCAGCAATATTGGAAGTTTACTGTCATCGGCGCGGCGTGGCAACGCTCAAACAGCGGAAGCTCCCGCCAGCGCTGAGGATAGTGTGAGTAGTGCAGCGCCCGCCGAGACAGAAGTGGCGAGTAGTGATGCGATGGAGGTGCCCAGCGCAGAGAGCGCAGAAGGTGCTGAAGACGCCGCCGAAGCTGAGGCCGCGCCAGCGGAAGCCGAGACTGAGGACGTAGCAGCGGCAGGTGATGGGGCAGCCGGTGACGCTTCAACGGCGGAGGCTGCCGCAGAGGTGGTAGATGTGGCAGAGGTGACGGACACGGCAGAGGTGGCAGATGTAGCAGATGCGACGGATGTGGATGTGGTGAGCGGCGGCGCAGAACCAGCGACGGCGGAGGCAGACGCAGGGGCCGCGATGCAGGAGACGCCTGCGGTGGACACGGGGGTTGCCACCGAGGAAGCTGCCACAACCGATGAGGCCGCAGCGCCGACAGATGAGGCGGTAGCGGCGGAGGAGACGGAGGTTGCCGCCCCCGCCGATGAGGGAGAAACCACCGATACCCTGGCAGAACTGGCGATGACGACTCCCGCCGAAGAAACCGCAGACGCCACAGCGACCGACACGGCAGCCGATACGCCTGAAGTGACAGAGACCGCCGAGGCCGCTGAAGCAACGGAAGTGACCGATGCAGCGGATGCTGCGCCAACCGATGAGGCGGTCGTTGAGGCTGCCGAATCCACTGATGCTACTGATGCCACCGAGGGCGCAGCAGGCGAGGCAGATGCGGTGGCAGACGCCTCAGCGACCGATACAGCGGCGGCTGACGCTGACGCCAGTGGAACAGAGGCCGCCGAAGCCAGTGAAGCTGCCGAGGCCGCGCCCGCTGAAGAAGCCAGCGAGGAGTTGGCGGCAGCGCCAGAAGCGGCAGCAGCCAGCGATACCCAGCATGAGGCCGCTGATTAGCTAGTAGCAGGCTGACCGGTAGCACTGAGTACGCCAATGATGCGGATAGGAAGCGTTGATCTCTTCTGAAGCGTGTGCCAGCCGGGGGGCAGCGGCACATGCCTGGTGGAGAGAAGCGCCCCAAAGGCATCAGTAAGCTGGTATACTATCGGCACCAGGCGGGGGCGACGATTGGGCTGACACAACGGCGTGTTTGCCCAATCGTCTTTTTCTGCGTCATTATGTGCTCGCGCTTTATGCTATCTTGCTGTGATGACATGTGATAGCGCATGCTATAACTCTTTATTGTGATGCTGAGGAAAAACGAGACTGATCTGGCGAAGAGGCAATTGTCATATGGATGAGCGACGAAGCGATTATAAAGCCTTCAGGACGCGGCTCGACGCCGTTCTGCGCGAGCGCGACCCCCAACGCCTGCGCGACTTTCTGGTGGCCGAGGGACAATGGCCGGAAGATACACAGACCGATACCGAGGCGGCGCTCTGGATGATGATAGCCACCAGCAAGGCGCTTGCCGATCAACATGAGGAGGCGAAGCAGTGGCTGCTCACGCATGGCCACGAGGCTGAGGCCAGGGCCATCTTTGGCGAACGCAGGAATCCCGGCAAGAACATCAGCAGGGGCGGAGCAAAGGGCAATAATAAGACTACGGGTAACAAGCAGCAGGTCCAACGCCAGCAGCATTCAGGGCCACCATCATCATCTCATCCGCGTTCGCCTTCGCACTCGCAAAATCCCAGGCATAATACGCATCATCGGTGAAGTACCGGGAGAATCCGGTGAGGCGCGGTTCTTGATACGTAATTGCTGGTATACTGTCTGATGACATTGAAGAGACCTGGCGAAGGTGACCACGAGGAGCAGTGGCCGCGAGGGAGACATAGACGCATGCCAATAGAATCGCAGCAGGACGCCCTGAGCGTCGCGTCGCCGGCAGAGCATGCCGACGGCGCGGCAGCATCTATTCCGCCACAACCGCGCACCATCTGGCAGCAGGTGGCGCCTGCTCTAGAGGCCATGCGCCCGAAACAGTGGTCAAAGAATGGCTTGGTGCTGCTGGCGCTGGTGTTCGCGCGCCGCCTGAGCGATCTGGCGGCGGTGGAGCGCGTCATTCTGGCGTTCTTCGCGTTCTCGCTGGCCGCCAGCGCTATTTATATCATCAATGACATCGCCGACCGCGACAAGGATCGCATTCACCCCAAGAAGCGCCTGCGCCCGATAGCTTCCGGCAGGCTCACGATTCCTGCCGCCATCACGACGGCTGGCATCTGTGTGCTGGGTGCGGCTCTGCTGACGTTCTGGCTGGCGGCGCTCTCCTTGCCGACGGTGCATGATCCCTTTGTGCAGTGGGGCGGCGCGCCGCTACTCTTCACTGCCACGATCACCTGCTATTTCGTGATGAATTTGGCCTATTCTTCCTGGCTAAAACATCAGGTATTGTGGGATGTCTTTATCATCGCTGCCGGTTTTGTGCTGCGGGCGCTGGCTGGCGCCTTTGCCATTCCGGTGCCGATTTCGCCCTGGTTCTATCTCTGCACCACCTTCCTGGCGCTGTTCCTGGCGCTGGGCAAGCGGCGCGCTGAACTGATTCTGCTGGACGACGAGGCGGTCAACCATCGCAAGAATCTGCGCGAGTATACCGTGCAACTGCTTGATCAACTGATGTCGGTGGTTGTCACCTGTACGCTCATCACCTACAGCCTCTACACCTTCCAGAGCGACAACAGCCATGCCCTGATGGTGACGATTCCCTTTGTGCTGTTCGGCATCTTCCGCTACCTCTACCTGATCTATGTCAAAGGCGAGGGCAGCCATCCCGACGAACTGCTCTACCGAGACCGACAAATCCTCGCCACCGTTGTCCTCTGCGTCCTCGTCGTGATGTTCGTGCTCTACGGGCTGCCGCTGCTACGCAGCTAATTTGCTGGCTGGCGTAGGCCATCATGAGGCTATTGTCCAACGATCACGCAAACTGAGTGTATCCCCGAAGCCACCCGAAAGATGAGGGGTGGCTTCGGGGACATTTTCTGCTGTCGTTTGGCAATTCCTATCGCGATTTTTTCGGCGTCGGAGACGGAGTTGCCGGTGGATTTGGAGCAATCGGTTGATAGCTGAAGTCGCTAAGTTCTGCCCCAATACTTCCGCTAGCCGTAGGACCCCAGTTCAAGCACGCGCCTATGTAGTCAGTAGTGTTATTCTGCTGGTCGCTGACAATGGTTTTAACGACTTGGTCGTTGATTGTGAACTGTTCTTCATACATGTATACGTTGACGGTGAGGTGGTTGAATGCTGGAAGAAAACTCACATAGCCACTTGCTAGTCGCCTGACCTGGCTGCCATCGCCATTGACAGTACTGACGGACCAGCTACCATCGTCGCATAGCACATATTCTATGGCGCTGCCTGGTGTTCCATTCCGCCCACTCGATACAAGCCCAGCGCACTGGCCAACATCCAGGAAGCTATTGATGTCGAGTTGTAGCTGGTAGGTGGACGCATACGGATAAGCCAGCGTCAGTGTCATCATTTCCGGATATGGAGCTAAATTGACGAGAGAGGTGAAGTCACTATCACAGGTCATGGTGAGGACATTGGGATTTGGGTCTGTGCTCCTAAGTTGCCAGATTGCACCATCCGTTTTCGGTCCGCAGTTTGGCCCAAACTCAGGAGCAGAAAAGGAGAAGCTCGGTGACGTGACATAGGTAGCAGTAGCATTGGCAATGGCAGTCGCGTTCGCCGCAATGCCACCGACCTGCGAGCGATAGACCAGACCGGTACTGAGCAGCGCGATCAGTAGGACGGCGGCCACCAATCCCAGCACGATGCCAAGCCGTTTGCGCCGTCGCGCTTGTGTTCGCAGGTAGGCCGCTCGCATGTCGGCGAGCAATGCCTCACGACGAGATTCTTCGCCTTCTGCGCCGTCCAGTTGCGCTACTTCTTGCTGCGCGCTGCTGTTGGCTACTTCTCCGTCATTGACTGTAGTAGAAATCACTGGCGAGGAGACAAGCGTGGCTTCGTGTGCGCTCTCGGTTATGCCATCCAGCGTGTTTGCCGCCAACGCTGCTGTCTCAGGCGCAACTTCTGTCACTACTGAATGGGTCACATGTGTGCTACGCGCAGACATCTCCGCTAGCGGTTCGCTCTGGGTAGCAACGCGCGCCATCGCGTAGAGCCGCCGCTCCTGCTGGCGCCGCTCGCGCCCGCGAAAGGCGATTCTGCCGTAAAATGCTCCTATCGTGCTAGCTGCAAGGGCGCCAAGCGACTGGAACGGTATCCGTATGACGATATAGACAGCAATCGCGCCGAGCGCCTGAGTGGTAAGAATATGTGAACCAGTGAGTTTGTCTACACCTGCGCTCCATTGCGCCTGGGCAAGCCGGAATCCCTCCACGCTCGCCAGCATGGCAAGCGACGCCCCCAGCATCGCCGCCAGCACGCCATTCTGGCGTTTGCCGCTCCAGCGTGTGACGAATCCACTGGTGAGACCGTAGATTACCAGATCAACGAGTACCACTACTGCGCCCGCCAGAATTGCCGTTGCTTGGCTAAGCTGGCTAAAGGCGGCCAATACCAGCCGCGCCATAAATGCGTCAACGCCGAGGAGCGCCAATCCCGACAGGACGACGCCAAGTAGCAGCGGAATCCAGGTATCTGTCGCGCTTTCCGCCTTATGCAAGCCCGTCAGCCGCTCGATCACACGCGTGAGGCGTCGCATATCTCCGGAATAGTCGGGTTCGTTGCGCACCCAGGCGGCGTTCAGCATGGCAAACTCGTGCATGCTGGCCGGAAGCTGATTGGGTGATGGCATCATCGCGCCAGTGAGCAGCACTGGAATGATTGGCCGTCCCAGTGCCAGCGCCGCCTCGATGCGCTGGCGCAATGGATTCTCTGGATTATCCATCTCCGTCGCAGTGTCTCCACCTGCCTGCCAATCCGGCCCGACGAGGACGAGGACGGCGGACGAACGTTGTAATGTGCGCTGAACGAAATTGGCGGGCAGCGTTTGCCCAACATGGTCTGCCAAACCAGGCTGTAAGCTCTGTCGTTTTGAGGGGAGAACACGCCTGCCAAAGAACGAGGTAAGCCCTCGCGTGATATGGGCGCCAGCGGTGGCATCGTCATTGGCATACAGCACCTGGAGTGTCCTGGGCGCACGTGTAAACAGGCTGGACAGGCCGGATGATTTCCTCCTATGCCGGAAAAACGAGGCGATTGCCGCGCCCAGGAGCGCCGCGACGAGCGCCGGACCCAGCGCAACCACTGCCGCCGCGACGAGCGTTCCCGTCGTGAACGCGCGATACGTTGAGTCCTGCACCGCCAGAACTGTGCTTCCGTAGAGGGTTGCGCCGTGGATCTGGGTAGTGATGACCAGTGCCGCGCTTCCCATGAGAACCGCCCGCCAGGCCAGCCAAAAAGATCGCCGGACCTGCCCAGTTATATAACCGAGCTGCGCTCCGCTGATAACTGACAACAGTGTCATTACAATTGGCGCTGCCCCAAGAAATGTCACAAGTGATGAGGTAGTCGCCCCAGACTGCAAGCCTAGCCCACGCGCGATTTGCACACCAAAAATGATTCCCAAGATGAGGAAGAGTCCTAGCCAGATAAGCGCTGCCGTCTGGGTTGCTCGCGGGCCAGCCTGTAGCGAAGTTACGCGCTTGAGCAAGGGCTGTCGCGTGGGCGCGGGCCACACGGTAGGCGCAAGTATCAGCCCAAGATTGCGCATATCACTGTCGAAGTCTGGCGCATAGCGGACGGTGATAGGCGTAAGGTCTGCGAGCGGGCGCAGACTCTCTGGCAGTTCATCAGCGGTGGGCAACTGCGCTCCCTGGACCAACACAGGAATCACATGAATCCCAAGCCGTAGCGCGGACTCGACCTCCAGGCGCACGAAATCTCTTGGATCATCCAGACGCCGCTGACCGTCTGGTAGAGCGATGGAAACCCAGCGTGGTCCAATGACAACCACCTGCGCAACACATTGCTCCAGTGTTGAGGAGATAAATTTCTCAAAGTTCGTGCCAACCGGAATCATATCTACATCCTTGAAGACGGTATCCACTCCGAAAATCTCTGCCAACCGGTCGTAGATTGAGCCGCACATCACTGCCGAATCGTCGCGCCGATAGGAGATGAACACCTTGCCGGCAGGGGTCGCGCCACGCCGTATGACCTGACCCGAACGCACACGGCGTCGGAAAATAGTGGTGACCGCCCTCCGTTGCTGTACTGCCTCTTTCTCGTCTGTTTCACTTTGGATAAGCGACTCACGTTCGCGTGATCGCTGACGTGCGGAAACAAACTCCGTGACGCGCGTGCCCAGGATACCACCAAGTGACCCCAGCGCAAAGCTGGCAATCAGACCGAAGGGTATGCCCAACACCAATACGCTGAAGAGGAGGAGGAAAGGCCGCATCAGGAGCAGCAGCGGACTGAGCAGCCAGTCGGGGCTACCTACGAGAATCGCAGGTGTGGGAACCGGCACAGATAACAACTCCCACTTGGACCAGGTGATATCTGCAAAGACCGCTATGCCCACGACCAGACCAATGATGTAGGATGTGACGGCGGCGCTGATGCCCAGACCCACATCACCTGTGCGGCGCCCGGTAACGTATCCTGCCAGGAAATAAATGCCCCAATCAACCAGGCTGGTGATGATAATGGTGGGCAACCACTTTACCGGAATGGCGAAGGCAGGAGTAAGCGGGACTACAAAGTTGAGCGCGAAGTAGGCAAGGACACCGGCATGGATGAACAGCGCCGCGCTGGCAGCGAGCGTGACATAGCGCAAAGTGCGGTTGATAGCCCCTGATGCGCGTTCCAGGCTGGCCGCCTCCAATCCGGCGAGGTTTTCGATCACCTCACAGAGTCGTTGCGCGTCTCCTCCGAAGTCCGGGTCGCGCCGCACCTGCAAGCCAGCGCGACTGACCAGCGAGAGCAAGCTCTCTCGTCCCCGTTTGCCTTTATGTTCCTGGTCCTGCTCTAGCAGGAGTTGCAAGCTGGCAGGTAGCTCATCCGCATGGGGCATACTCCCCTGTTGAACGAGCGCAGGCACAATAGGGATACCCGCGCGCAATGCCGCCTCGATCTCGATGCGTACCGGGTCATTGAAGTCGCTGAGGCGCCAGCCATCAGGTTTACCTGACTCCACCCAATGCGGACCAACGAGCAGGAGTAAGACAGCGCAACGTTTCATGGCATCTGCGACATACGTTCGGTACTCATTCGGTGGGATCACTGCTCCATCTGCCGTGTAAGCGGTGTCAGTACGCAATGTGGCTTCGGAACCGAAGTAACTCCTCAATCGCTCGACAATGCGGCCATACGATTCACTGGTGTCTTCACGCCGGTAGGAGACATAGATGCGCTTCATTGTGTGCCCACCCTCATTGTGTCTACTATTCAAGCACTGCTCAAGAAGGGATTTCGTGGCGGAGGGCCAGCGCATCAAGGCAACTCTACGTGCGGTCGCAATTTGCTAATCTTTGCGTTATGGAACGAAACTCACGAGCAAACAATGACTGGTTTTGCAAGATGCTGCGCTGCTGCGAGTTGAACAGTTCATGCAGAGATCAATGTTGTCGCGTCAGCTATTCCAGGTCATCTCAGGGATAATTGTTGCCGCCTTTTCGCGCGTTTCAAGCGTTCAGAAAGCGGCTGGATAGCGAGAATAGAGTATGAGATGACTCGCGTTGAGATGTGAATTGGACGCAACAAACAACAACAAACTACAATAATCCGACGAAAAGTGAGATAAGATGTGACACCCTGCCAGTGACAGTATAGCAGAGTAGCGCAAGGAAATCAATTGTGGGCAAATATCCAGAAGAGCGAATAGTCCTTTATCCCACCGCGCGCCTGGTGTTGTGTTATTCCATTGTGAGCGCGCGCCGGTAGAGATTGGTGCTGAGTAGCCCCATTGGATCGTATTGCCGCTTCAGCGCGTGGAATTGCGCCAGCTTCTCCGCCGGGTACATACGCCGGACCTGCTCCGCTGTGACGACGCTGTCTTTGACGAAATAGCAGCGCCCCCCGTGGTCTGCCAGCACATCGTTCAGTTCGTGCAGCAGCCGCAGCAGCCGTTGCTCCTCGCCGCGTCGCACCGGATAGTCCAGCGCCAGCGAATAGCCGTCTACGAGATAGCTCATCAGGAAATTGTCAGGACGATGCTTCTTGAGGACCGCAAACGAGGGCGCGATGCCCGCCTTCTGCGAACGCGCCAGGAATTCCTTGAAGGCGCTGGCTGCCGTCTCCGCTGGCACCATGCTCTGATGCTGAATCAAGCCGCCGGGGCGATAGGTATCGCGCCAGTTGGGAATGGCATCGAGCGGGAAATTTGCGCCGACATACGTCTGGTAGTGTCGTGCGCTGGCTTTCCGCCCCTGGCCGCGCAGCCATTGCATGCGGTTTGCCGCCCAGACGCCTGCCCGTGTGGTCATTGGCTTCGCCAGGCGCGGAACCAGTCCGCCCGGCAGCATCCGCGCCAGACTGCGGCGATACTGCCCACCGACCGAGAGTGTGCGTTCAGGATGCGGGTCTTCGTTGGGGAAGAGGTCACGTCCAGCTTTCAGCAGGCCGCGCCCCAACTGCGTGCCGCTGGCGCTGGTATCTATCCAGCCGACAATATCCGTCGCCCAGTAGGTTGCCTCTTCCAGCCCATCCAGCAGCGCATCCAACGAGTGATACGCCCGCTGCACCTCGGCAAGCTGCCCGGAATAGATGCGGCGCAGTTGCAACGTCAGCGAGGTAAAGATGCCGAGCATGCCCAACCCACCAATCGCCGCATGAAACAGGTCGCTTTCGTCCCAGCGCGAGCAGGTGATGGTCTGGCCAGAGGGCAGCAGCAGATCAAACGACTCGATGAAATCGCCGAAACAACCGATCTGCCAGTTATTTTTGCCATGCGCATTGGCGGAGGCAGCGCCACCAATCGTCACGGCGCTCGTCCCCGGTACGACGAACGGCCACCAGCCGTCACCGATGGTGCGCCGCCAGAGCTGGTCAATCGTCACGCCCGGCTCAACCGTCACCTGCCCGCTATCCGGGTCCCACTCTCGGATGCGATTCAGATGCGAGAGATCGAGGACGATCTGGCCGTCGTTGAGCGAGGCGTCGCCATAGCTACATCCTGCGCCACGCGGCGCAATCGTATGACCAGCAAGGCACGCCTGCTCCAGAATGTCAGGTAGCTCTTCGATATGTTCGGGCGTGGCCACGCGGCAGCGGGAGACGTTACGCAGTCCCCAGCCGGTCAACTGTTGTTCACGCCATTGGGTGACGGTCATCATCGGTGGCATCCCTCACTTCATCGAGCAACCAGGTTGGCGATATGCGGCAGACCTACGCGACACGCTTATACACCCTTATATTGGCAAACGCACCATCAGCGACGCGGGCAGGCTCTTGATAACCAGCATAATCAAGCGCCAGTAGCCGGGAACGTAGGCAACCGATTTGCCTTTCTGACACTGGCGGGCGATAGCGCCGGCGGCCTGATCGGCGCTGATGGTGAGCGGCTTCGGTAATTTCATACCGGCGGTCATTGGCGTGGCAACAAAACCCGGCTTGACGGTGACGACCCGCACGCCGCTGCCATGCAGACGATAGCGCAGCGATTCCAGATACGTGCTCAGAGCCGCTTTCGATGCCATATAGGCGCTGTTGCCCTTGCGTCCCCGGTCCCCGGCCACCGATGAGATGCCCACGAGCGTGCCGTGCCCCATGCGCTTCATCACGGCGGCTGAGGTGTTCAGCCATGCCATCGCGCCGATGACATTCGTCTCGATCATCAGGCGCTCGTCCGCGAAGCTCCACTCTCCATCTTCACTGGGCGGCATGACCCCAGCCGCATACACGACCACGCTCAGTTCGCCGCCGTTCCTGCCCATATCACGTCTGATCTGTTCCAGCAGGCCTGGCACTGCGTCACCATCACGCACGTCATGCGCATAGAGCTGTGCCACCGGCGTCACAGTCTTGGCGGCGGCGGCGGCATTCAGTGTGTTCGCCAGTTCTTCGAGTTTTTCGGTCTGGCGGCCAATGAGCGCCACCTGATAGCCCTTCGCCACCAGTTGCCGCGCCAGCGCTGCGCCCATGCCTGTTGATGCGCCAACGATGATCGCCCCCGGCTGCCCTGCGCGTGTTCCTTTGTCGTTACTCACTCTCTCATGCCGCCCTTTGTTCTCTGCTCTATCATCCAAAATGTGATGGTTATCCATGCTACCAACTATAGCAGCATAATGCCGCCGATACGGTTGATTGCCCCCCATCTGGATGGCAGTCTATCTCTCTATCTCACATATGCAACGCCAGCATGGGAAAACGCCCTGCGCTTCTCTTGCAGGGCGTCTCAATGTATACTCTCAGCTTTGAAAAGCTGGAGCATGTAGAGCAGTGCGGACAGTCTGATGTCGCTATGCGCAATAGACCGGTGCAGGACTATTGCGGCTTCAGCCCACCGCCCGTGCGCCGGCACTTCAGTGCCGCGCGATCTCGGTGTCAGGCGTAGCGCCGCGCTGCATCAGCCGGTCTGGCAGTATAGCGTGACCGCTCTACGCTGCTGCGGGGCGGTGCGCTGTTCTTGGGGGTGGCCCACTCCGTCAGCCAGCGGTCCAGCGCCTGTGCGCGGTACTGCGCCTTCTCGGACCCCTTGATCTCGTTGCACTTGCGATGCGCCGGCACGAGATTGTGCGCCGCGTGCTCGCCGCCGTCCGCCAGCGCAATTACATGGTCGAACGAGAGATCGTCGAGCGTGACCACTTCATTACAGATGGCGCACCGCCAGTAGCCCTGTGCGTCTGCGGACCGCTCCAAAATGTGCGCCAGGTCCACCGCGCGCACCGAACCAACCACGCCGCGCCGCCGCGCGCCGCTGTTGAGGCGAAGCGCCCGCCGCCGCACGATATCCATCATCCAGTCGTCGAAGCTCGCCGGCCACTCCAAATGTTCATGTTGGCGCGCAGCCATTGACATACGCGGCGTGCGCGCCATGCTGGTTGGTGTATGCGTCGAACGCGCAGACAGCCTGCGGTCGGTGCGCGCATCGCGGCGATGCGCCTCACGCGCGCTATTGACTGCTGGCCGATTCGGTGTCTGGCGTGGAATCGCCTGCTGTGCCGTTCGTGCAGGATGTGCGTTATGCGGCTCACGAGGCTTATCGGCAGAACGGTTTGGCGTGGCCCCGCTGGAGAATGAGTCGTTTGCCAGCATGTCAGATTTCGCAGCGCGCGGCAACGGTGGAAGGATAGCCGGATGGCCGGGCCATGCGCTTCGGGCGCTCCATGCGCTCCAGGGGTGTACGACAGCGTAACCAGCATATCCATTGGAGGGTGTAGTGTGCGCAGACTGCGCAGCCCAGGTGGCGTCTGACGAAACGAAACGAACGACCATACCACCCGGGGGAACAGGTGTATACCCGTTCGATTGGGGCATTCCAGCCCCAGATGTCACCCGTGTACTCAAATTGTTAAACTTTCCTCTGCATCCACACCCGCCGCGCCATGTATCCCATCTATTCGATGTATTCGATTGATGAATCCCATCCAGTCAGCATAGGTTGTGGAAGGTACGTATCTGTAAGAGAGGGGTCGCACTTTGCCACTGCGATCTCGCGGCATCTGCTCCTGTCGCGCCTATCGGTCGCGCGCAACCGGCCTCCTACTCTCATAGTATCGCGCAGAGACCGCATTTTGTCAAGCATCAGGGGTCGAAGTTCCCACAGGCTGCACTTGCCAGCTCGGTTGCTTCAGTGCGCTATCCGGCGCTTTCATCTGCCCTCGTCGCCTCGATTACGCGCGCCTGCGTCACGGCGATCAGGTCCGCTACCGCAAGGCGCAGGTTGACGCCACGCTGCCCACCGTTGATATAGAGCTGCGTCAGTTCAGCGCCTGGGGCATCCAGAAACACCTCGAAGCGTTTATCCAGCAGCGCCAGCGGCGAGATGCCGCCGACCTTCAAGCCGGTCAGCCGCTCCGCCTCTTTCTGTGGCGCCATGTGCGCCTCTTTCGCGCCCACGCCCTTCGCCACCAGCCGCAGGTCGAGTTCACGGTCTCCCGGCGTCACGACGAGCAAACGCCTATCTGCGCCGGCCAGCACCACCAGCGTCTTGAAGACCTGGCTGGCGGGTACTCCGAGCAGACGCGCTACCTCATCCGCTGAATGAATTGCCTCGTCATAGAAGAAAGCTTCATAGGCGATATGGCGCGCATCCAGCGCCCGCATCGCGTTTGTTTTGATTGTCTTGGATGTCTTAGCTGCCTGGCGCTTGCTCTGCGCCGCATGTTTTGCCATATTTTCACCAGAAAATGCCCAAATAGCGTGAATAGCACGAATAGTACGATGTCACGTCCGGCAATGGCGGGCGCGTTATACTGGGTGCAAGAGCGTGTCCCATGCGACAGGTCGCCGTAGCCACACAGCCAAAGGACAGCCAGATATGCCATCTTCGCCAATTAACACCCCAAACACCCCAAACACGCCAGGTATCCCGGACACAGCAGGCGCCGCTCACGATCAAGAACCTCCACGGCCTGCCGCGCCCAGCCCTGTTAGCTCGATGACAGCGTTGCGCGCCGCCGAAGACGCCGTGCTGCGTTCCACCGGCTATGAGATCGAGCAGCATGATATCGAAGTCGCTGGCGTGCGGCTCCATTATCTCACCTGTGGCGAAGGCGAGCCATTGCTCATGCTGCATGGGCGCGGGCTGGCCGGCGCGACGTTTGCTCCGGTGCTGCCGCTGCTCGGTGCAGAGCGGCGCATCATCACGCTCGATCTCCCCGGCTGGGGACTTTCAGATAAACCACCCTTCACCGGCCACACGCCACAGGATGCGCTGCACGTTTGGATGGATGGCGTGCTGGGCTTCCTCGATGCGCTTGGTCTGGAGCAGGTGGACCTGCTTGGCCATTCGATGGGCGGCTTCACGGCGCTGGGCCTCGCATTGGAGCATCCAGACCGTGTGCGGCGGCTGATTCTGATGGATCCCGCTGGCATCGGCAACGAGATGCAGTTGGATGTGCGCCTCTATTTTGCTCTCGGCCCGGAACGCCTGCACCGGCGCTTCGGCAAACGCTTCACCCGCATGGTGCTGCGCTCCCAGGGCGGCACTCGACACAACGAACTGGACGAGCCGCTCTTTGGGTTGTACCATGAACTGTTCACACAGGCTGCGGTCATTCCCAGCGGCGCAAAAGCCTTTCACGCCTGGATCAATCTCACCGGCGTCCACCTGACATTTGCAGACCGCCTGCATGAGTTGGAGATGCCCGTCCTGATGCTCTGGGGCGATAGTGATACGCTGACGCCGTATGAGGCGGGGCTGCATGCCATCCGCCATCTGCGTGATGGCCAGCTCGTCGCCTTCACGCACACCGGCCATTCGCCGTGGGTGGAGCGCCCCGGCGATTTCGCCACAGTGCTGCTCTCCTGGCTCAATGGCCTCTATGTCAGGCCGCGTGTGTGATCGTCTACTACCAGTTCTGGCGATGCGCTTGATATTAGTGGGGCGGACATTCTTGTCTGCCCGCATCGCTTCAGCTATTATTTTTCGTCAAGCGCCGCAACGGTTCGGCTGCGGCGGGGAGGCGCTATGCCCGACGACATTGTACTGCATACAAACTTGCCGCTGCCCCGCTTTGGCGTGGGGAAAGTGCGCGATACCTATGATCTTGGCGACCGCCTGCTGATGGTCACGACCGACCGTATCTCTGCCTTTGATTGTATTCTCCCCAACGGCATCCCCAACAAAGGCAAGGTGCTGACCCAGCTCTCCGTCTTCTGGTTCGACTATACAAAAGACCTGCTGCCGAATCACCTCATCAGCACGGATGTTGCCGATCTGCCGGAGGAGGTTGCTGCTTTTCGCGCGCAACTGGCCGGGCGCAGCATGCTCGTGCGTAAGGCGGAGCGGCTGAACTTCGAGTGTGTTGTGCGCGGCTATCTGGCGGGCAGCGGTTGGCTAGAATATCAGCAGAAGGGGAGCGTCTGCGGCGTGCCGTTGCCTGTGGGTCTGCGTCAGTCCGACGAACTGCCCGAACCAATCTTCACACCGACGACCAAAGCCGAGCAGGGGCACGATCTGGGCATCACGCTCGAAGAGGTGAAGAACCAGGTCGGTGAAGACCTGGGGCAAGCGTTGGCGGACGCCAGCATCGCCATCTACCGCGCGGCTGCCACCTATGCTCGCGACCGTGGCATCATCATCGCTGACACCAAAATGGAGTTTGGTCTGCTTGGCGGTGAACTCATCCTGATTGATGAATTGCTTACGCCAGATTCATCGCGCTTCTGGGCGCTGGGTGAATATGAACCGGGCATCTCGCCGCCAAGCTTCGACAAACAGTATGTGCGCGACTGGCTGGAAAAAAGCGGCTGGAACAAACAGCCGCCTGCGCCACAACTGCCAGCAGAAGTAATCGCCGGCACCAGCGCTCGCTACCAGGAGGCGCTCGAATGGCTCACCGGGCAGCCATTGCGCTAGCATGGGCATGATCTCTCGCCTGAGTTTGACTCTAGCGCCTGCCTCGCACTACAATCGCCTTTGGCCGTAGCGCCGTTGCTACGCGATATTCGCGATATACGAACATGCGCGAACGAACACGAAGGAGCCATAGTCAGTGAGTAATGAAAGTCTGACCGTCACACCAACCCTCAATGTCGGCGATGAAGCGCCAGATTTTACGCTGAAGTCAGCAAGTGGCGAGAGTATCACGCTCAGCCAGTATCGTGGAGCGAAGAACGTCGTGCTGGCGTTCTTCCCTTACGCATTCAGCGGCACCTGTTCCGCGCAGATGCCTTCCTATCAGGCCGAGTTGGAACGGTTCAACAGCTACGACACGCAGGTATTGGGCATCAGCATGGATGCCACTCACTCGCTCCGGGCATTTGGCGAGCAGCTTGGTATCACCTATCCGCTGCTCTCAGACTTCTACCCGCAGGGCAAAGTGACCGACCTCTACGGCGTGCGCCATGCCGCCGGTATGCCAGAGCGCGCGCTCTTCGTCATAGATAAGAGCGGCAAGGTCGCCTGGATTCACGTTCACCGTCCGACAGGCGAGGCGCCGGATAACGAAGAACTCTTCGAGGTGCTGCGCAAGCTCGGCTAGGCCGATCCCCCCAACGCATTGGCGCCAGATACGACAATGGACGGCGTAGTGCTCGCGCCGTCCATTGTATTGACCGCTGTATTGACCGCAGCTTACCAGTTCTGCGCGCCCGCCACCTGTTTGGTGGAAGCGTTGAGACGGTTGAAGAGATTGGTTGTAGCGATCATGAGGAGTAGCGCCGCGAGTCCCTTTTCATCGTAATGCCTGGCAGCCTCGTTCCAGATATCGTCAGGAACTGCGTTCGCGCGGTCGGCCAGACGAGTGACGGACTCGGTGAGCGCCAGGGCGGCGCGTTCGGCGTCGGTGAAGTATGGCGCCTCGCGCCAGGCGGCTACCGCGCCGATGCGTTCGTCGCTCTCGCCAGCTTTCTTGGCGCTGCGAACGCCAGAATCCACGCAGAAGCTACAGCCGTTGATCTGGCTCGCGCGCAGGTGGACGAGTTCCAGCGTTGTCTGCGGCACACCACCTTCTCTCGTTGCTTTGAGCAGTCCCTGTATGCCGTGCAGGGCATCGGGAAGGATAGTTGCCGGATTGCTCATACGTGCTTGCATGATGGGTTTCCTCCAATGGGGCGCTAGTGTCTTTGCCTGGTACAGCATCACTAGGTCATGTGAAGATAGGCAATCGGAATGTTGAACATGTGTCGAGCATCCCGCTGGTACTCGTGTTGCACTCGTACCCGACGATACCGCCTTCTGATGCCCCAGAAACGCGATTTCTCCGTCACATCGGGTGAATTTGGCTCGTCACAAGGGTGACGAAACGCAATGTGAAGGTGTGACCAAAATACACACGACGGCGAAAATTTGCGTGAGGCAGAGAAAAGAATACGTGCGGAGGACGAGATGGACAAACACGATTGGCTGGCGGAACAATTCGAGGAGGAGCGTCCCCACCTGCGCGCGGTGGCCTATCGCATGCTTGGCTCACTCACGGAAGCCGACGACGCCGTACAAGAGTCCTGGCTGCGCCTCAGCCGTTCAGATACAAGCGGCATCGAGAACCTGGGTGGCTGGCTGACAACAGTGGTGGCGCGCATCTGTCTCGATCAACTACGCGCACGCAAAGCCCGGCGCGAGGAATCGCTGGATACTGGAGCGGATGGACAACTGCCAGAGACAACAGCGGCTAGCATAAGCCACGCAGGCACGGTAGACCCTGAACAGGAGATGCTGCTGGCGGACTCGGTAGGGCTGGCGCTGCTCGTCGTCCTCGATACGTTGAATCCTGCCGAGCGGCTGGCGTTTGTGCTCCACGACCTCTTCGATGTGCCATTCGAGGAGATCGCTCCCATTGTCGGACGCACACCAACGGCGGCCCGGCAGCTTGCCAGCCGTGCGCGCCAGCGCGTGCGCGGCGCAGCGTCAGATTCCGATACTGATCTCCCTCGCCAGCGCGCAGTCGTAGAAGCCTTTCTCGCTGCCTCGCGTTCGGGCAACTTCGATGCGCTGCTCTCGCTGCTTGACCCAAACGTCGTCTTCCGCGCCGATGCCGTTGCTCTGCTACGCCAGCCAGCAAAGGAGGTTCGCGGTGCGCAGGCGGTGGCGAAGCAGTTTGTAGGACGTGCGCAGGGCGCTCGGCTCGCGCTGGTGGATGGTTCCGCTGGACTCCTTGTGGCTCCAGGTGGAAAGCTGTTCCTCGCCATCAAACTCACCGTTGCCAATGGCAAGATCACCGAGATCAACGCTATTGCCGATCCCGCGAAGCTCCAGCAACTCGACGTGGCAGTTCTGAGCAATTGATGAGTTCTCGGTTATTCCAGCGGATTAGAAGTCTAGAAGTCGAGTTTTAACGCCACTTGGTTGTCATTCGGGAAGAAAGACGATGCGGTCGCGCCATTCGATGGCGCGGCTCGCACCCCAGACCAGGGCGATCTGCTCAATAGCCTCCGCGACCGGCAGGTCATCCTGCAAAATGAGGACGCCCGGCAAGTGTTGGCCAAGCGGCAGCCAACGCTCCAGTACGGCGGCGAAGTGGCGCGGCATAGTGCGTTTGTCGTGGCTGAGCAAGAGGCGCTCAATCCGGGCAGTTTCTTCGATCAATAGCGGGTCGTCCAGGCCCTCCTGAAGGCCGGACTCGTTGAACGTCAAAATATCGAGGTCGGGGAAGTGTTGGCGCAATCCATCAACGATATGTTGATTGAAGTTTTCATCGCCCAGGAAACTCGGTCGCTCTTCGATGCCAATGGGTTTCATTGGCCGCCCTCGTTAGCCTCAGTTTCCCCGCAGTCCACATCAGCGCCATTAGCGTTGTCTGTTCTGCTGGTTTTATCTACATCATTACCTGGGTCAGTCACCTCGGTCACGTCTGTTGGCTGGGTAATCGGTTGAAGAAATCCGCTCTGTCGCAACTGTTCCATGCGCTGTCGCAGATTGGCATGGAAGGCGGGATCTGCTGCCCGGCTCTCGGCTCGCAATTGCTCGAATTGCTGCCGTCCTTCGGCGAAATACGCTTCCAACTCGTCTTGATGATCCAGATAGTAAGCGACGGCACCATAGGCAGCAGCGAGTGAAAGCGACGGATAGGCTGCAAGAATGCTTTCTGGGCGCTGGCCTCCCTGTTTCCAGGCGGATATGGCGCTGCTCAACGTCACGCGCGATGCGCCGATATATAGCTCACCGTCACGTTCCTGCACATGTTCGATTGTTGGCGGATGAATTGCCATTGATTTTTCAGTCTCCTTAACCAGTTGATAACCTATCGGTTGATTTAATCCCAATCCGGGACTATAGCCGATCAGAACTCGGAGTTGCCAATGAACTGGGTATCATCTCATACTGTTTATATCTTACATCATAAGTCTCTGAGGAGTTGTCAGCTATGCCGATGTCACGCCGCTGTATTCCCTATACACCACGTCGCCGCGAGTTGCGTGAAACAGTGTTCGCGCTGGTCAGCACGGCGGGTGTTCACCTGCGCGACCAGGAGCCGTTTGCGCTCGCCGGTGACAACTCGTGGCGGCTAATTCCCGGCGATGTGCAGGCGGATCAACTGATGGTCACACACGAACATTACAATCATCACCATGCGGACCAGGACATCAACTGCGTCTTCCCAATAGACCGGCTGCGCGAACTGGCCGCCGATGGCACGATTGCCGGCGTTGGCGATAAGCACCTCGGTTTCATGGGCTATTCGCAGCAACTCCGCGACCTTTATGAGCGCGCCGCACCGGAAATGGCGAAAGTCATCGAACGTTCGCAGGCCGATGCAGTGCTCCTCACCGCCGGCTGACCGCTCTGCCATCGCACGGTCGTCGCGATTCAACGAGAAATCGAAATGCTGGGCTTGCCCACTGTCCTGATTACCCTGCGTCCGCAAAACTCCCGTGAAATGGGGCCGCCGCGCGCAATTCATCCAGTCGGCTTCCTGCTGGGCGATTGCCTGGGCGGACCCTTCCAGGTGGATTTACAGCGGCGTGTGCTGCGCGATGCACTGCGCCGCTGGGAGGCGCGCGAAGAGCCTGGCGGCATTTGGGAACTGGAATATCCAGACTATCAGCGCGACCCCGCCATCCCCAATGACGGCGAAATCATCCAGGACGCCTGAGTCATGCGGATCGCGGCATGAGCATGCTTCCCCCTCTCCTCGCGGGAGAGAGCCTCCGCCCGGCGGAGCCGGGAAGCAAGTCATAGACTTGCGGAGGAGGCGACGGAGCGCAGCGGAGGGGGTCAGGGAGTGAGGCCTCTATTTATGGCGTTGTATCCTTCACATCCTCTTTGTCTTCGCTCGCTAGCACATCGGTACCCGTCTCTTTTTTTGAGGTGGTTTCTTGGTCCGTAGCGGCCAGCTTGCGCCGCCGGTCGCGCACAATGAAGAAGATGATGCCCGCAACAAAGAGCGCCAGCAGCACGAAGCCGCCGATGCCCATATACTGGAGGATTCTACCCAGCAGCGACAGGTTATGGCCCAGGATGAACCCCAGCACGCCATAAATAATCGCCCAGGTGATGCCGCCCAGCGCATTCCAGAGCAGGAAGGTGCGCCAGTGCATGCGGTTGACACCTGCCAAAAACGCCACATAGGCGCGCAGCAGCGAGAAGAAGCGCCCCAGGAAGACCGTCTTATCGCCGTGCCTTGCAAAATAGTCCTCTGCATAGCGGAGTGTGTCTTCCTTCAGATGGATCAGGCGCGCAATCCGATGAAGCAGCGGATAGCCGCCAAAGTGTCCTATCGCAAAGCCGATGTTATCGCCGAGAATCGCTCCTACCGCTGCCGCGACGATCACCAACACTGGATTGATGCGGCCCGTCGTGCCCGCATAAATCGAAGCCGCCAGCAGCGCCGTTTCGCCAGGAAATGGTACGCCCATGCTTTCCAGCGCCACGGCCACCAGCACGCCCCAATAGCCGTAGGTTTCGATTGCCTGTTGCACCCAATGCGGAATGGTCATCGCGCGCTACCGTTTCATCGTTTCAACGATCACTAGGCTAACAATGCGTTATCATGAGGCAATGGTCTCTGATGGAGAACAATGCCGTCCAGAGCTAACATACCGGAGAAGCGAGGTTTTCACGCTCATGGCCGATACACCCAACCCACGCCGCTTTGCCCAGGCCGTTGAAATCACTACCGCCACCTACGATCAGGTGGCGCGCAATTACGCCGAACGCCACGAAGAGATGCCCCCACACTGGGCCGAGCGCATGGATGAATTTGTTGACCTGCTCGCCGCTGCGCTGGCGGACCATCCGCTCCCCGACTGGGGAAGGCCCGGCGATGATTGTACGCTCGAAGAGTACCTTCAGTTCGTGCCAGTGCTGGATGCCGGTTGCGGTCCAGGACGCGATACGCGCGCATTGGCGGCTCACGGTCTGCCGGTGCTTGGCGTTGACCTTTCGCAGGGCATGCTCGACGAAGCTGGCGAACGCACCGCACGCCGCTTGCCACGTGGCTTCATCCGCTATGCGCTGATGGATCTGCGGCGGCTGGAACTGCCGGACGCCAGTTGCCGTGGCGTCTGGTGTTCCGCCTCATTGCTGCATATTCCGCGCCAAACTGCGCCGCGCGCCGTGGCTGAGCTGGCGCGTGTCTCCCGCGCAGGTGCGCCCATCGTTGTTTTCCTCAAGCGCCAACAGGGTGCAGAGCAAGAAGAGTTCCAGCACTACCAGTTTAGCGACGCCGGTGATGCACGGCGTTTCTTCGCCTATTACACGCCTGAGGAAGCCAGACAACTCCTGGAAGATGCAGGGCTGGCGATTCTCGACCAGGCCAGCGTGCCAGGCGATTCTCCCTCTGCGCCGGAATGGATTTCGCTGGTAGCACGCAAACTGTAAAGCAAACTCCAACATTGCGTCAAAACAGTTGCTCTCTTTGCGTCATCTTTCATTGACGATAGTTGTCGCCTGGTACACAATAGAGACTGTCTCTGGTCGCCCGGTAGGGAAGATTGATGTGGTGGTTTATGTGAGCATGGGGGAGTGAGTGGCATGAAAACGGCGGCGCAGGCAACGCCCAATCACCGGCTCCGGCAGGCGCGAGAGTCGCGTGGATGGTCTCAGGAATATCTTGCCGAACAAATCGGTGTCACTGCCTTTACCGTCGGGCGCTGGGAACGTGGCGTCACCCTGCCCACGCCACACTATCGCCGCAAACTCAGCGAGGTGTTGCTGTTGAGCGTCCGCCAATTGGGATTGGTTGCCAGCCCAGACCGTCCGCATGAGGAGCGCGCGGAACTCGATGGCTCGACCATCGCCGCCAGCATCTCACTCTCCACGAACGCCGGGCGTTCCGGCGCCACTGTCCCGCCGTTGCCGCCACATACGCTGCCGCTGATTGGGCGCAATCACCTGCACGCACAGATCAGCGCCGCGCTCTGTGACGAAACGCTGTCTGCCCCAGTCACGCTCTACGGCCTCCCAGGGGCCGGCAAAACGACGCTCGCGGGCGCCATCGCCCATGATCCAGTGATACGCCAGCAGTTTGCCGATGGCATTATCTGGTGTGGTCTCGGCCCTGAACCAGGCCTCCGGACCCATCTGCTCAGCCTGGGAATGGCAGTGGGAGTCGCCCAGGAAGAGCTTGCCACCTGCAAAACGGTGGAGGCACTGGCAAAGATTATCTACGCCGCCATTGATTCACGGCGTTTTCTGCTCGTTCTCGATGATGTCTGGCGGCTCGAAGATGCGCTGGCGCTCTGCGTTGGCGGTCCGCAGTGCGCATATCTCGTGACCACACGCTTCCCGGAGCTGGCCTTTCAGCTTTCCCGCGACCATGCGATCATGACGCCAGAGTTGACCCTGGAGAGCGCGCTGGAACTGCTCCAGCGGCTGGCTCCTGATGCCGTCTCCCAGGAGCCAGAGGCCGCGCGCAAGCTGGTATATGCAGTCGGGGCATTACCACTGGCACTGACGCTCATTGGCGATTATCTGTATGTGCAAACGCGCAGCAATCAGCCGCGTCGCCTACACGCTGCGCTCGCGCTATTGGCCAATGCCGAGCAGCGGTTGCAACTGGCGCAGCCGCGTTCACCGTTGCATCAGTCGCCCAGCCTTCCCGCTGGTGGAACTCTCTCGCTTCAGGCGGCCATCGCCGTCAGCGCCCAATCGCTCAATGCGCCAGCGCATGAAGCCCTGTCTGCGTTGGCGCTGTTCCCCGCCAAGCCTAATAGTTTCTCGGAGTCCGCTGCGCTCGACGTCGCCAACTGCGCTGAAGATACGCTGGACGTGCTGGCACGCGCCGGTTTGCTCGAATCAAATGCGCCAGGTCGCTATTCCCTCCACCAGACGATAGCCGACTATGCCCGCATGCAGATGAGTGGTGATACTGTACAGCGCCGGAACGATGGCACTGAGGTGTTTCCTGCGCTCACGCCAGCGGAAGCGCGCTATATCGCCTGGGCGGTGACGTATGCGCGTGAACGGGCCAGCGACCACACGGCCTATGAATCGCTCGAAGGCGAACTGGCCAACCTGCTGGGCGCGCTGGCGCTGGCAGGTGCGCCAGGAGACGAAAAATCACTGATCGAGGGAACGTTGGCGCTGGCACCATTCTTCGAGGTACGCGGCTTCCAGGCGAGCGCGCATGAGTTGCTGGCGCGAGCATATCAGGCGGCGCAATGGCTCGGTGACACAGCGCGTAGCGCGCAACTGCTCGTTCATCTGGGTCGCGCGACCGCTGCTGCCGGTGACTGCAAGCGCGCCGCCGAACTCTATGCGCAGGGTCTTGTATTTGCAGAGCAGGTGAATGATCTGCCCGCCACCATTCGCCTGTTGGCTTATCAGGGTGATGCGCTGACGCAACTTGGGCGCTACAGAGAGGCGACCCCACTACTCGAACGTGGGTTGTCGTTGGCGACAATGCACTGCCAGCACGCTCTGTTGCCGATGTTGCTGCGATTATTGGGAGAGGCCGCCGACTGCGAGGGCCGGAATATCGAGGCGTATAGTTTCTATCTGCGCGGGCTGCGTTTCGCGCGCCAGCAGGGCGATCATGAAACTACCTGTGCGTTACTGCAAATCATTGGTGGCAAAGCCACCGTTGCGGGCGACTTTCATCGCGGTGAGCGATATCTGCGCGAGGGAGTGCAACTCGCACGCCTGTCCGGTTATCGCCAGCGTCTCTCCGCGTTGGTGAACAACCTCGGCATCACACTCCACTGGCAGGGGCGTTTCGCCGAGGCCGAGGAGTGCCTACAAGAAAGCCTGCTGATTGGCCGCGCCATCGGAAACCAACTGCGCATCAGTATCGCGCTCAGCAGCCTGGGTGGTCTGAAGAGCGATTGCGGCGCCTATCGAGAAGCGCATGGGTATCTTAGTGAGGCGCTCAATCTCGCACGCCGCGTTCACAACCCTTTTCACATTGCCTCCTGCCTCTGTGGGTTAGGCAATCTGTATCGCTATCAAGGCAAACTGCGCCGCGCCAGCGCATGTTATCAAGAGGCGTACACCATCGGGCAGGAGCGGAACGCGCCTGATGTGCTGGCGCGCGCAACATTAGGGCTGGCGCAGATCGCCGCCAGCCGCAGCGATGGTGAACAGGTGCGAGACCTCTGTGACGCATGTATCGTCTATGCAGAACAGGCCGGACTGAAAGAAGGAAAAGAGGCGCAGCGCCTTCTGGCGACCCTGCCTTTGCCCGTCGCGCCCACACCCCGCCTGATAGCCACATCGGCGGTATCTATCTGACGGTGAAGTATGATCTATACGATATACTATACGGGTGTGCCTTTCATTCAGGTCACGCTCGACGCTAGTCGCATTCAGCGCAGGAGAAACCGCTGGTTCCTCATGCACTCGTTGATCCGTTATTCTACCGGGGCTAACCGGGATTCTGGTTTCCTGCGCGGCGGCTACGATATACTACTGTAGATTGGGGCGGACTACGTCCTGCCGAAAGGAGCCGCTATGCCTGTTATGACTGGTCCGGTGCGTTACCTGTTTCTGCGCATGGCTCGCGGGCGCGAAGAGATAGAAAACTGGCCGCCGACAATCAAACCACTCGAATTGCCAAACAATACGGTCTGCACCAGCGTCCGGCTGTATCCCTCACCGCTCGGATGGAAGGCAGAATGTGGTGACACCGCCGCTTCGCCGGATGGCGCAACAGAGCCGCCGCTGGTGGTGACGCGCGCCACCGTCATCAACTTTCTTCAGGGCGGCAAGCGCAGCAAGGCCGAGGTCGAGGTGTTGGGCGTGCGTGTCGTCAACCTGGAAGGCCAGGGCACAGAATACGCCAGCCATTTCGTGGTAGCGGCACTGCCCGGCGCCGGCCTGGGGCCGCGCCGTCCAGTAGTCGTGCCAATTGATGGGCTTGTGCTGGAAGATTACGTCGAATTCGGCTCGCAGGCAGCCGTGTCGTTGGCGCTACGCCTCTCGCCGGATGAGTATGCCAGCATGCCGCGCTACATGGCGGACCCGCTGATTCTGCGCCAGGCCAAGCGCACGCTCGATCAGTCCATCCTCTCGCCACGAGCGCGACATGGCATCACTTTGGAAGTGGAGGCCGGTCGGATTGCCATGCACGGGCGCGCTGAACTTACCAGCTTTGGCGATCAGGCATCAGAGGCGCTGATGCGCAGCCCCGGCGTGGTAGATGTCGCCGACCACCTGCTCTACGACGAGCAATTGACCGATCTTGTTGGGGCGGCACTGGCCGCAAAGGGCTTCGACAACATCATTGTGCTCAGCGAGCATGGCATCATCAACCTACGCGGCGAAGCGCCAGACTCCGCCAGCCGCTACCGCGCGGAGGACATCGCCAAACGCACGCCGGGTGTGCGCACTGTGGTGAACGATATCGTCATCACCAGCCCCACCCAGCAGGCGACGCCGCCAGACGCGCCAGCGAAAGGCGATGTCGCTGCCTCCGCCAAGACGCCAGCGGAGACCGCCAAGAGCGTGTAGGTCCTCTGCGCTCCCCTCTCCCGCGCACGGGGGAGGGGCTGGGGGTGGGGGCTTCACATCCTGAACACGCCGAAGGTAGTTTCGGGGATCGGTGCATTGAGCGATGCGGCGATCCCCAACCCCAGCGTCATCCGCGTATCCAGCGGATCGAGAATGCCGTCGTCCCAGAGGCGCGCCGTGCTGTAATACGGATTGCCCTCCTCCTCATACTTCGCCAGAATCGGCGCCTTGAACTGCTCCTGCTCCTCCGCTTCCATTGTCTTGCCGCGCGCCGCCAGCCCCTCCATGCGTACCGTCAGCAGCGTATTTGCCGCCTGCTCGCCACCCATGACAGAGATGCGCGCGTTTGGCCACATCCAGAGCTGGCGCGGCGAATAGGCCCGCCCGCACATGCCATAGTTGCCCGCGCCGAAACTGCCGCCTATGATGACGGTGAACTTGGGCACTGCCGCGTTTGCCACCGCCATCACCATCTTCGCGCCGTCTTTGGCGATGCCGCCGTTCTCGTATTGCTTGCCAACCATGAAGCCGGTGATGTTTTGCAGGAAGATCAGCGGCGTCTTGCGCTGGCAACAGAGTTCGATGAAATGCGTGGCTTTGAGCGCGCTCTCCGAGAAGAGGATACCGTTGTTGGCGATGATGCCGACGGGATAGCCCATCAGCCGCGCGAAGCCGCAGACCAGCGTGGTGCCGTAGAGCGCCTTGAACTCATGGAACTGGCTGCCATCCACCAGCCGCGCGATGATCTCGCGTACATCGAACGATTTGCGCGGATCGCTTGGCACTATGCCATACAGGTCACGTGGGTCATATTTCGGCGGTTCTGGCGGCAGCACCTCCCAGGGATAATATTTGCTGCGGTTGAGGTTGCTGACAATCTCGCGCACAATCGCCAGCGCATGCAGATCATTCTGCGCGTAGTGGTCGCTGACGCCGGACTTGCGCGTATGCACCTCTGCGCCGCCCAACTCCTCAGCCGTCACCTCTTCGCCGGTGGCGGCCTTCACCAGCGGCGGACCCGCCAGGAAGATCGTGCCGTTGCCGCGCACGATCACCGATTCATCGCTCATCGCCGGAATATAGGCGCCGCCCGCCGTGCAGGACCCCATCACGGCGGCGATCTGCGGGATGCGTTTGGCGGACATCTGCGCCTGATTGTAGAAGATGCGCCCGAAGTGTTCACGGTCGGGGAATACATCCGCCTGAAGCGGCAGGAACGCGCCGCCGGAATCTACCAGATAGATGCAAGGCAGGTGATTCTGCTCGGCAATCTCCTGCGCGCGCAGATGCTTCTTAACGGTGATGGGGTAGTACGTGCCGCCCTTGACGGTTGCGTCGTTGGCGACGATAACGCACTCCTGTCCCTCGACCACGCCGATGCCGGTAACGATGCCTGCGGAGGGCGCGTCGCCATCGTACATCTCCCAGGCGGCCAGCGGATTGAACTCTAGAAATGGTGTATCGGGGTCACAGAGACGTTCAATGCGTTCGCGCGCCAGCAACTTTTCGCGCGCGCGATGTTTTGCTATCGCCGCCTCGCCGCCGCCCTGGCGCACCTGCGCGGTTCTGTTGCGCAATTCGCTGACGAGTTCCTCGAAATAGGCGCGATTCTCCGCGTATTCCTTGCTCTTGGTATCTATGCGACTTTCGATCAATGCCATCGGTCTCTGCGCTCCTCTCTCGCCGGTGAGAGCCAATCCAGGTTGTGTAGATTGTTCGCGTATTCGGCAGCCATTGCCGGAGGATGTTTCAGATGCGAGCATAGCACCAGAACGGCTGCGAGAGCAACAGCGCCCATGCGCAAAGCATGCGTGTTGCATGCTGCTACCACTGCATTGTAGTGGGCGTTGATGACGGGTGAACGTCCTGGCAAGGCAGTAGTTTAGACGGTTGGTATATTGCGCTGTATGGTACAACCGCCTCATCCGAATTGCGCTTCATTTGGGCTGGTGGCAAACTGCTGCGTATCGAGCAACACATCAATGTTCGCTCCGCAGACGCCGGAGGTGGCCAGTGCGAATTCTCGTGGCCGAAGACGACCCACGTTTGGGCGCCAGCCTCAAGCAAGGGCTTGAGGAATCCCTTTATGCGGTAGACTTGGTGGCGGATGGCGAAAGTGCGCTGGCGTTGGCACAAGAGATATCCTACGACCTGATCGTTCTCGATGTGCTGCTTCCACGCCTCTCTGGATTCGAGGTCTGCCGCGCCTTACGCCGCCAGCAGCGCAAGATGCCTATTCTATTTCTAACGGCGCTCGATGAAATCGAACAGCGGGTCACAGGGCTAGACCTGGGCGCCGATGACTATGTGGTGAAGCCTTTTGCATTCAGCGAGCTGCAAGCGCGCATTCGCGCGCTCCTGCGGCGCGATGGTGCAACCAGGAGCGCCGAATTATCCTTTGCCGGCATTACGCTAGATCCGAGCACGCACGAGGTTCGGCGCGGCGGCAGAGTGATTACGCTGAGCAGCAAAGAATACGCTCTGCTCGAATTCCTCATGCGTAATCCGCGCCAGGTCCTCAGCCGTCAGGCGATTGCTGAACATGTCTGGGATATAGATGCGGCCCACCTCTCAAATGTGATTGATGTCTACGTCAGTTATCTCCGGCGGAAACTCTGCGCGAATGGAGAAGCAGATGTCCTGCAAGCGGTTCGCGGCTATGGATATCAGTTGAAGGAGCCAGCGCCATGAAGAAGCGAATACGCACCATCCTTGCCCCTGGAATCCGCCTGCAAATTACGCTCTGGTATACTGCTGTCTTTATCCTGTTGCTGGTGCTGGTGGGCGTTGTATCCTATCTCAACGTCAATTCCACGCTTGACGCAAACCTCGATACCAGCCTTGCCCTGCGCGCACGCCAGATCGCACTCGGCGTCAGTAACGACGACGGCCAATTTACCATCGCAGATGTCTCTGGTGAGCTGCCCGGTTTAGGGACTGCGAGCAACACTGCTACTCCCGCAACATCAGATATCGGGTCTGCCAACGGCCAGTCTAGCGATGATTCCAATGATGATTCTCACCAGACGACGCCAGCGGTGGCGACCAACGTTGATGCTGCAACGCTGATTCGTATTTTCAACAGCGGTGGTCAGCTTGTCTATAGTTCACTGGCCGCGCGCATACTTCCCCTTTCTGCCACTCTACCGCAGCAAGCGCACAGTGGCGTTCCCTGGTATACTACCGTTTCGCTCGCGGCTGGCAAAACCGTGCGCCTGTATAATCTTCCAGTGCTACGCGGGGGAACGGTCTACGGAGTGGTGCAGGTGGGAGCCTCGATGGCAAGTATTGACACCACACTCCACAGCGTGGCGTTTGGCTGGTTGCTGCTGGCGCCGATTGTCCTGCTGTTGGGCGCGCTCGGTAGTTATTGGTTGGCCTCGCGCGCCTTCACTCCCGTCAGCCGCCTTACCCGGATCGCGCGCCAGGTAGAGGCGGGCGACCTGCGCAAGCGAGTGCCGGTACCGCGTGCCCGCGATGAACTGCGCGAACTGGCGCTCACGCTCAACGATATGATTGCCCGGCTCGATAGCGCCTTCGCCCGTCAACGGCGCTTTGTTGCCGATGCCTCTCACGAACTGAGAACGCCGGTATCAGCTATTCGCAGTCTGACCGATGTGGCGCTCTTGCAAGAGAAAACTCCAGCGGAATATAGGGATATCCTCAGCGATATCAACGCTGAAGCCGAGCGACTTGGGCGTCTGATAGGCGACCTGCTGGCGCTGGCGCGCGCCGACGAAGGCTACACTCCATTGGAGCGCGTGCCATTACGCCTGGACAGTATCGCGCATGATGTGGCAGCCGTTTCCGCGATACTCGCTCGTGAGCGAGGCATCGAGTTGCAGGTGGAAACATCGGGGCCGGTGGTCGTGCTGGCAGATCAAGACCGCCTGCTGCAAGCCATACTCAATCTCCTGAATAATGCCCTTGCCTATACACCGGCAAATTCAGGCGGCAACATTACTGTGCATGTCAGCCGCGATGAAACCGACGCGGTACTCTCGGTCAGCGATACCGGCATTGGCGTTGCACCGGAACACCTCCCTCATATCTTCGAGCGGTTCTATCGTGCGGACCCCGCGCGAGTCTACGCTCCCGGCAGCAGTGGCTTGGGGTTGGCAATCGTTGATTGGGTGGTGCGCGCGCATAACGGTTCGGTCACGGTCGAGAGTATAGTTGGTTCCGGTTCGACATTCACCATACGCCTACCGCTCGCCACACCTGCCACAATCAGGAGTGGGAAAAATGGCGCAATTTAATTGTCCTCTCATTGAAGAGTCATAGACTCATCATCAGATGAGATGATCGTGTAGGTTCAGGGAGTGTTCATGGCTAGCCCATTCCAGGTATTCAAAAGCAAAGTGGCGCTTGCTTTTCTCGGCGCCTGTCTCATCGGTGGTACGAGCGCAGCGTTGGCAGCGCGGACGGCGCTCCCGCCAGCCACGCCACAAGCAGCCAATGTCACAACGCTTGCCACAGTTACTGCGACGCCATCGTCGTCTTCGCAGGCAACCGCGACATCCACACCCACCACTCCCACTGTAGCGAATTCTCCCACTACTCCGGCGCAGCCAACTGCAACGCCGAACGGCCAGACCAACCTCCGTGGCACGATACAATCGGTCAACACGTCTACTAGCACGTTCACTATGAGCAACGGTAGTGGAACCCACACGATTGTCGTGGATGCCAACACCACCTTTACGGGGAACTCATCCTCATTGAGTGGCTTGCAAGCGGGCTGGGGTGTGACGATCAGAGGGAAAGTTCAACCAGACGGCACATTCCTGGCCAGCAGCGTGTACTCCTACAACAACGATAATTGAGCAGTCTTGGGGTTTGGAAGGGAAGAGAGTAACGGATGCGAGAAGACAACCCAACGCGCGGCTTGCCGGTCGTCTCACCGGCAAATATGCTGCCTGTGCAAGTCATTCGCCGCGAGGTCGTGGCGCCGGATGTGGTTTCCATTGCGATTGTCCTGCCCGGCACTGACCAATCGCCTGCTCCCTATCTTCCTGGACAATTTGTGACCCTGGCGTTGCCAACACCACGCGAGACGCTGTACCGCTCGTACTCGCTCTGTGGCGCTGGTAATGCCGATGAACCCTGGGAAATCACCGTAAAACGCATGGACCAGGGTGCCGTCTCCACCTACTTTTATCAGTGGGTGCAGGAGGGAACGCTCCTCTATTCCAGCCTCCCGCGCGGCACGTTTACCCTGCCTGCGCATCTCTCGCCGGAGATGGTGCTGATTTTCGTGGCGCTCGGCAGCGGCATTACCCCGATCATGGGCATGCTTCGCGCCCTGGCGCAGCTTCCAGATGGCGAGCGCCCGCTGGTGCAGTTACACTATGCTTCGCGATCCCCAGAAGACATCATTTTCCGCGAAGAACTCGAAGAGATGGACCCCTATGCCACCTGGCTGAGCCAGCGGCATTACCTCTCATCCGAGGGCAATCGCATGACCACCGACGCCATTCTGTCGCGCACCGGCAGTATAGGGGCAAAAGCCTACTGGTATATGTGCGGCCCTGAACAACTCAAGCGCGAACTTCAGGATGAACTCCACGCGCGCGGTGTGCCCGCGAATCACATCTATTCTGAGATCTTCGCCACAAAATCCGGGCCGGCGTACCGCGTGGAGGGTCGCGGCGGCAACAGCGTTGGTGGCAGTATCACGGTTGAGGAAACAGGCGCTACGCTCGACGTGCAGCCACAAGAAACCTTGCTGACCGCGCTCGAACGGCATGGCTATCATCCACGATTCAGTTGCCGCGCAGGCGCGTGTGGCGAATGTAAACTGAAGGTGACTTCTGGGCAGGTGGATCCGATAGGCGAGGCGCTTTCGACAGCCGAACGCCGGGAGGGCTATGTGCTGGGGTGTCTGGCGCACCCGATTGGAGATGTGACCATCGTCTCCGGTGGGCGTATGCCAGCGGGCGTCGCACGAGTGGCGGCGTTTGCTGGCGGAGCCAGCGTGTCGGGGGGACGGCGCGCTGGCACGACCACCATGACCCGTGTTGCCGCGCTGGTAGGCGCGGGCGCCCTGCTGGTGGGATCGTGGAATCTCACCAATCACCGGCCATTCAGTTGGAGCTATGCGGCAGCTTCCGTACAAAATGTCTCCGGTTCACCTGGGGCCACGGGGTCTCCATCAGCACAGCCAGGGACGACGCAAACGCCGGGCGGATCGAAGCAGCCAACAGCAACAAGCCAAAGTGGAGGGGGAACAGGCGGATCGCCCAAGCCAACCGCCACCGCCGCGCCGGGTGGTGGCGGCGGTGGCGGAACGGCGCCCACAGCGACGCCAACGCCCAAGCCAGCGCCCAAGCCAACGCCGACATGTACCAGTACGCCATCGAAGCCTTGTTGAGCCTGTGGGCTTGCACGTCTGGCAAGAGGGTAGTACGACCGAAGGGAAGAACAGAACGCGAGTGGTATCCAAGCCTACCGGCCCGGTGTTGGTCGAGCAAACACGCACCATCATGGCAAGCGAGATTGACATCCATCTCGCGGTGCCACCAGATCGAGCAGCGGCGGCAACACGCGCTATGGAGGCCTGTTTCTCGTGGCTGGAAGAAGTGGATGCGCGCCTGACCCGCTTCCAGAGTGAGAGTGAACTGTGCCGGTTGAATGCAGCGTCGGGATCATGGCGTGCCGTCTCAGATATGCTCTTCACCGTGCTGGAGCAAAGCCTGGCTGCGGCAAAAGCGAGCGATGGTCTCTTTGACCCAACGCTGCTCTCGCTACTTGAAGCGCTCGGCTACGACCGCGATTACAAAGCGATGGCACAGCGAGGAGCGCGCCATGACATCCAGGTTGCCCCTGTTGAATGGCGCGTGGCGCATCGCTCTCCGCTGACGGGCGCCTGGCGTCGTATTCAACTGGATAAGCGCCATCGCCGTGTTCGCCTGCCGCTTGGCGCGCGATTGGACTTTGGCGGGATAGCGAAAGGCTGGGCTGCCGATGTCGCGCTAGAGCGGTTCTTCGCTGGATTCGAGAATGTTCTCGTCAATCTTGGTGGCGATATGCGTGTGCGCGGTGGGCGAGGCGACGGCGAACCCTGGCCGGTTGGCATTGGCAGTTCCTCCACGCTTGCGCAACAGCCCGGTTACTGGCAGTCCAGTGGTACCGTTGTGACATTGGGGCACGGTGGTCTGGCAACGTCTGGCGCGGCTGATCGCTGGTGGTATCAGGCTGGCCAGCTCCGCCATCATCTTCTGGACCCGCGAACCGGACAACCCGCGCGCGTCTGGATTGCCACCAATAACGCGCCCAACGCCAATAATGCCAATGACGCCAATGACGCCAGCGAAGATAGCAATGAGCCGCAGCATGGTGCGCAAGATGACATGCTCATTGCGGCAGCCACGGCCTTTGCGCCGACGGCGGCGCATGCGGAAGTCGCGGCGAAGGTGGCGCTCTTACGCCGATTCCCCGCCGCTCTGCGCCTGGTGGAAGCAGCCTGGGAAACCTGGAAACGGGAACATGCAGCGCATGGAGCCGCATCTGCGCGCATCGCGCCCTATGGCGATGCAGGGGTAGCCCTGCTCCTGACGTTGGAGACGGGCGAAGTCGTCTATTCGGCGAATCTGGAAGAGTATCTTACGATGATAGGAGGCGGTGGAGACGTATGGCTTTCTTAGCGCAGATTCCAGTCTCACTATGGGCGTTGTTGCTGCCTGCACAGGGTCTCCTGTTGAAGCTGGCTGCTGGAAAAGCAGTGGCGCAGGCAAGCCCAACGCTCTGGTATCTCACCCGTGCAATGGCGGTTTCTTCCTACGTGGCGCTCACGCTCTCTGTGCTGCTAGGAACATTGCGCGCCATCGCCCGCAAAGCCTCCGAACGCCTCTCCTGGGTGGTTGATGAATTGCATCAGTTCATCGCCACGTTAGCAGGCGTACTGATCGTAGGACATCTGCTTACACTGCTGCTCGATCCCTTTTTGCCGTTCTCGCTGCTGAATCTCCTGCTGCCACTCGATGAACCCTATCGCCCCACCGCCGTGGTAATTGGCGTATTTTCCTTCTATGGCATGGCGCTGTTGCTGCTGACTTCCTGGCTGCGCCGCCGCCTGCGCTATAGTTGGTGGCGTGCCATTCATTACCTCAGCTTCGTCACCTTTGCGCTCGTCACCGCTCATGGCTGGCTGGCTGGCAGCGACTCTGGTGAACCCTGGATGCGCGCGATCTATGCAGGAGCCGCCTCCGCAATCGCTTTCCTGATCCTGGTGCGCTTCTTCGTCGGCGCGCCCAGCGCGGCCCAGGTTCAACCGCGTTGACAAAATGGCTTGGTGAACAGGCGCTGGCAGTTTCTCTCCCCAACTGTTTTCAATTGACGCTTCCACCCGCCGCTCTCCAGTCCGCACAGGCAGACTTCGCGGCGGGATGCGTGCCGCCGCGCATTCATTCGCCACGCGAAACCCGCCAGCCTCTCGTCCACGCGGATGAATCTGCCCGCCTGTTCTTCCCTCCCGTTCGCCTGCATGCCCCTTCTGCCCTTCACCATCACCGTTTGCCCTGTGCTCTGGCTCCCCTCTCCCGCGCACGGGGGAGGGGCCGGGAGTGGGGGCTTCTTGACACGTGGCTGGCAGCGTCTTACACTGCCCTCACGAACTCAGGTACGATATGCCCACGGCTTCAGCCCATTGTCGTGCGTGCGCCGGCAGTTCACTGCCGCGCTCTGGCTCCCCTCTCCCGCGCACGGGGGAGGGGCTGGGGGTGGGGGCTATACAGAAAGGTGGCTCGCAGTGGGAAGATTGGATGGACGGGTCGCCCTCGTCACCGGCGCCGCGCGGGGCATCGGCGCGGCCACGGCGCGGCGGCTCGCCAGCGAAGGTGCGCACGTCGCCCTGGCGGACCTCGATGAGCAGGGCTGCCAGAAGGTCGCGGCAGAGATTGCCGCCGCCGGTTCGGAGGCGCTGCCGCTGGCCTGCGACGTGTCGGACGCCAGCGCCGTGCAGCAGACCGTAGACGCGGCGGCCAGCCACTTCGGCAAGCTGGATATCCTCGTCAACAACGCTGGCATCATCCGCGACAACCTCATCCACAAGATGAGCGATGACGATTGGGATCGCGTCCTCAACGTGCATCTGCGCGGCGCGTTCCTCTGCGCGCGAGCTGCTCAGAAATACATGGTGCCCGCCAAATACGGGCGCATCGTCAGCCTTTCCTCCACCTCCGCGCTGGGCAATCGCGGCCAGGCGAACTATTCGGCGGCCAAAGCCGGTCTGCAAGGGCTGACGCGCACGCTCGCCATCGAGCTTGGCCGCTTCGGCATCACCGTCAACGCCGTCGCTCCCGGCTTCATTGACACTGACATGACCCGCGCCACCGCCGAACGCATGGGCATCACGCCGGAAGCGTTCCAGGCAGGTGCGTCGCAGCATATCGCCTTGCAGCGCATCGGCCAGCCCAGCGAGGTCGCCAGCGTGATCGCCTTCCTGGCCTCTGACGATGCCAGCTATGTCAGCGGACAGGTCATCTATGTTGCTGGCGGTCCCGCCGGCATTTTGATGTGACCATGTAACCGCCTGACGGATGTGATGGTTGTGACCAATATGATGGATGTACCTGATATGGCCGATGCGAGGCGGTGCAGCGCGATGAGATGATGTAGCTATACTCGTCGTTCGCTCTTTTGTTACCTGTGTTACCGGATGGTTGATGAATCGAGGTATGCGATGGACCTGGGCCAGATGCTTGCGCAGACTGCGGCGCACTATCCCGACAAAACGGCGATCATTTTCCGCGACAACGGCACCACCTACGCCGAATTCGACCGGCGTGCCAACCAGGTGGCCAATGCGCTCATCGCGCTGGGCATCGCGCCAGGGGATCGCGTTGCGCTGCTGATGCACAATTTGCCGCTGTTCATGGAAGCCTATTACGGCATCCTCAAAGCCGGTGCCTCGGTTGTGCCGATGAACGTCCTCTACAAAGTCGGTGAGGTTGAGTACATCCTCAAGGATAGCGGCGCGAAAGCCATCATGTCGTTCCGTTCGGATGCCGCGCCGTATTACAAAGTGGCAGTCGCCGCCGCCGCCAACGCGCCGGAATTGCAGCATGTGATCCTCGCCACGCCGGAGGAAACGCCCGGCACACTGGCCTGGGCCAGCACCATCGGCAATGCCCCAACTACCCCGCCCAACGTCACCGTCAACCCCGAAGATGTCGCCGTCATCTGCTACACCTCCGGCACGACAGGCCGCCCCAAAGGCGCAATGCTTACCCATCGCAACCTGCTCTCCAACTGCGAACAGTGCATGATGGTGCCCGCCATCACCACGCGCCCGGATGATGTGGTCTGGCTGGCGCTGCCGCTCTTCCATATCTACGCGATGAACGTCGGCATGAATCTGGCGGTGATGAACGGTGCGAGCATGGCGCTGATAGAGCGCTTCGAGCCGGTCTCCAGCCTGGAAGTGATCCAGAAATACAAGTGTACGGTTCTCTACGGCGCGCCGCCGATGTTCGTCGCCTGGGCGCAGCTACCCAATATCCGCGACTACGACGTGAGCAGCCTGCGCTATGTCGCCTCCGGCGCCGCTGCATTGCCAGTGCGCGTGCTGGAAGCGTTCCAGGGTCTCTCCGGCGTGCCGATCAGCGAAGGCTACGGACTCTCCGAGGCGTCGCCGGTGGTGACGACCAACGCCGCCGCGCCAGAGACCCGGCCCGGCACCGTCGGTTTTCCGCTCCCCGGCGTCGAGGTCAAAATCGTTGACACAGCAGGCAATGAGGTCCCGCGCGGCGAGATGGGTGAACTGATCTGCCGGGGCGCGAATATCATGAAAGGCTATTGGCACCAGCCGGAGGCGACCGCCGAGGCGCTGCAAGATGGCTGGCTACATACCGGCGACCTCGCAGTGATGGACGCTGAGGGCTATATCAGCATCGTGGACCGCAAAAAAGACATGATAAACGTCTCCGGCTACAACGTCTATCCGCGTGAGGTCGAAGAGGTGCTGTTCCGCCATCCAGCGGTCGCCGATGCGGCGGTGGTGCAGTATCCCGACCCGTATCAGGGTGAGTCGGTGATGGCGTATGTCGTCTTGAAGCAAGGTCAACAGGCGACCGAGCAGGAGTTGATGGACTACTGCCGCAATGAAATCGCCACCTTCAAGTGCCCGCGCAAGATCGTCTTCCGCGACGAACTGCCCAAGAACAACACCGGCAAGGTGTTGCGGCGCGAGCTACGCGACCAGGCGGCGCAGGCGGTGTAATCGGTTGGCATCGCGGCAGTAAACTGCCGGCGCACGTGAATAGAAGGCTAAAGCCGTTGCGTATGTTCTGCCGTTGGCTTCAGCCTGTCGTCCTTGCTCCGGCTTTTCAAAGCCGAGAGCAAAAGAGCGCATAGGAGCCGCCCTATGATTTCCGCATTGGTGCTGATCAATGTGCGCCGCGATGCCATCAACACGACGGCGCAGGCGTTGCTTGCCATTCCAGGGGTGGCCGAGGTCTATTCGGTCACCGGCGAATATGATCTCGTCGCCATCTTGCGGCTTGCGCGGCATGAAGACCTGGCAGAAGTTGTCACCGAACGCATGATAAAGATCGAGGGCATCACGCAGACACGCACGATGATCGCCTTCAAGGCGTATTCGCGTGAAGACCTGGAGCAAGCCTGGGATATTGGCGTAGAGTAAGGCTGCCTGTTCACTCCTCATCTGCGCCAGATGGAGCGCCTGTGCCCTTCTGCCTCCCCTCTCCCACGCATGGGGGAGGGGATTGGGGTGTGGGCTAGCGACCGGAGAGCGCGTTGATGCGCCGGGCCAGGGCGGTGTCCTTCGCTGTGATGCCGCCCTCATCGTGGGTAGAGAGGCGTAGCGTTATCGTCGCATAGCGGATGTCAATATCGGGATGGTGGCCGGCGTCTTCCGCGAGGTCTGCCACGCGGTTGACGAAGGCAATGCCGTCGGGGAAGGTCGAGAACCGTAGCGACTTCACCAGCATGCCATCTTCCACCTGCCAGCCATTGAGTTGTGTTAGCGCCTGCTGCAATTCGTCATCGGTCAACGTCGCCATCGTCTTGCCCCCTTCCAGCCACCTGAAACCAACCAGGATATACTCTCGAACAAATCATTCCCGTCTGTTAGCCCAACACAGCCTGATACGACATACTACCGCAAAAGGTTGTCATCCGGCGATTGGCGCTTCTTCTGGCGTGAGGAGATTCGCGAGGTATCGTTGTCGTCGCAGTCCTTCTCCCATTGTTGCCGCAGGTAGGCGCGATGCTGGTACTGCCGCCGCTGATATTTGGATGGCTCGTTCAGTTGCCGTCCCAAATCGTTGACGCGCGCGCCCTTGCCGCCGTTGGCTTGCACGCCGCTGCGCACCTCGAAATCGTCGCTGACGGCCACGCACTCGGCTCCCGCCGCCCGTTCCTCTGCGCTCAGCCGCTGAATCACGCTGTCGGCGCTCTCGCCCCGGCGCGAATAGATCACCTGCCCGCGCGGCAGCCCCGGAAGCGCCTGCCGTGTCTCCGCTGGGCCGTCGCCATCGAAGACCACGATCACCCGGTGTGGCGTGTGCCGGTAGCGGCTGGCGATCTGTTTGAGCAGGGTTTCACGCCCATCGTGCAGGCTGCTGCGCTCGGCGGCCATCAGCCCCGGCAGGTTGCGGATGACGTTGTAGCCATCCACCAGTATGGTGCGTGGTCCCATGCCCATAGCTCACCGATCCCGTATCCGATGCTACTGCAATATCTTTGGAGATAGTATAGCGTGGAATGTTAGCCTATTCGCCAGCATCCTCCATGTCGTCTATCTCAATCGCCTCGATTATCTCGCCGTCAGCATCGCCAGCATCGCCGGTCGCTGTTGCCATATTCGCCTCGTTGGATTCATTGGTCTGCCAGCCGCGTTGCCGCCAGATTTCATAGAGCGCGACGGAGCCAGCGACGGCAGCATTGAGCGAGCCGATGTGCCCGCGCATGGGAATGCGTATCAGCAGATCGCAATGCTCGCGCGCCAGTCTGCTGATACCCTTGCCTTCGTTGCCGATCACCAGGGCGATAGGTCCAGTCAGGTTAGCTTTGTCATAGGTGATTTCCGCCTCGCCTGCCAGCCCGATACACCAGATGCCGCGTTTCTTGAGGTCATCCAGCGTGCGGGTGATGTTGGCGACGCGGGCGATAGGCAGGAACTCCACAGCCCCGGCGGAGGTCTTGTCCACGGCGGGAGTGAGGCCGGCGGCGCGGTGTTCGGGGATGATGATGCCATGTGCGCCGACCACCTCAGCCGTGCGAATCAATGAGCCGAGATTCTGCACGTCCTGAATCATATCGAGTACCAGGATCAGCGCATCTTCATGGAGGTCTTCTGCGCGTCGCAGAATATCTTCCACCTCGGCATACTGGCGTGGCGCGGTAACTGCCAGCACGCCCTGGTGATTGGCATTGTGGGTCAGGTCGTCCAGATGGCGGCGCGAAGCCGTCTCCACCGGCACGCCGACGCGCCGCGCCTGATCCAGTACGAGGCCGAGCGCAGGGTCTCGCGGACCCTGCGCAACCAGGATGCGATGCACGCGCCGCCGTGAGCGCAACGCTTCGAGTACGGGGTAGCGCCCCCAGATATAGTCAGCCATTGTCAGTCATCCTTTTTCCGTCTATCGGAGCGCGTGTCGCATCGCATCTCACGTCAACATACGAAAGTTGCTAGTAGGGCAGACAGGAATGTCTGCCCTACCAAATACAAATTTAGTCATGGACATTCCAGGTGGCGCCCTGCGGCGTATCCTTGATCGTCACATGATAGTCCTCATCCAGCGTTTTGCGGATACGGTCCGCCTCCGCCCAGTTCTTCGCCTTGCGCGCTGCGTCGCGTTCGGCAATCAGCGTTTCGATCTCTGCGACGCGCTCGGCGGAGAGAGCGCTGCCTGCCGCCTCGACGTTTTCGAGCGCGATACCCAGCACACCGGTTACTTCTTCAAGCGTCGCCAACGCCTGGCGGAGCGCCGCCAGCACCGCAGGCGAAGCTGCGCCGCCACCGAGCGCGTTGGCATAGTCGTTGGCGCGATGCACCATCTCGTCAATGGCGCTGAGTGCGCGCGACGTGTTGAAGTCATCATCCATCGCCGCCAGGAACTCATCTTTTGCAGTGGCTAGCTGCTCCGTGAGTTGTTGCTCTGGCTCGCCAGGCTCAGCGGTTTCGTCGCTGGCGTTGGACTCTGCCCAGGCAATGAGGCGCAGCAGCGTCATGCGCGCCTGCTCCCAGCGACGCCAGCGCGCCACCGACGCGCGCAACTGCTCCTCTGAGAAGACCAGATTAGCGCGGTACTGCTGGCCGAGCAGATAGAGGCGCAGGGCCGGCGCGGGCACGCTGCCATCCGCCAGCACAGAGCGGATGGTGACGAAGGTGCCGGAATGCGCCATCTTCTCTTCGTCGCCGTTACCTTCTTCTGTGGGCACACTGAGCATGCCAGTGTGAATCCAGTAGCGCACGAACGGTACCTTGCCCGTCAGGCTCTCGGTCTGGGCGATTTCGTTCTCATGGTGCGGGAAGATCAGGTCGGCGCCGCCGCCATGAATGTCAATCTGCTCGCCCAGCGTCTCTTTTGCCATCGTCGAGCATTCGATGTGCCAGCCAGGACGCCCCTTGCCCCAGGGACTTTCCCACCACGGTTCGCCCGGCTTGGCGGACTTCCAGAGCGCGAAGTCGCGCGGGTCGTGCTTGCGCTCGTCGGGTTCGATGCGCGCGCCCGCCAGCATCGCATCGGCGTCGCGCCCGGAGAGCCGGCCATAGGCGGGGAAGCTGGGTACCGAGAAGAAGACATCGCCCTCCACTTCATAGGCGTGGCCCTTCTCGATCAGCTCGCTGACGAAGGCAATGATCTGCGGGATGAACTCGGTGACATAGGTGAAGATGTCGGCGCGGCGCACGCCAATGCGATCCATATCGCGGAAATACGATTCGGTGTAGCGGCGCGCGGCCTGCGATGGCGGAATGCCCTCGCGTAGACCGGCGGCGATGATCTTGTCATCTATGTCGGTGAAGTTCTGGACGTAGGTGACATTGTAGCCCAGGTATTCCAGGTAGCGGCGCACCGTGTCATTGACAGCGAAGAGCCGCGCATGGCCCAGGTGTGGCTCGTTCTTGGGGGTCAATCCGCAGACGTAGAACCGCACTGGAAGCTGCCGGGGTTCAAACGTCTCTTTGGATCCTGATTCGGTGTTGTATATCTGCATGCTCATGCGCTCCGTTTCTCGTGTTCTCGCTAAAAGGCATTATCATGTTCGTACTTGCGCGGCGGCAACCATGAAAGTGTGTCAACAAGTGGTTGCAGAATGTTGTATGCCGCGCAGTCTTCTCCACCTGCCACGATCATGCGCTGTGCCGTGAATTCGATGCGGAATCCATGAGCAATTGGCATAACCGGCAGGGAGTGATACGCGCTCGCCCGCTACGCTGGTCTTCCTCGCTGCATGGCGTGGAGACCTACCGGCAACGGGCGCAGATACAGGAGCAAAACGGAGCGGGTGTTGTGAACATGGGGGCAGCCAAAGGCGCCGCTCGCCGCAGAGCGAGCATCATGATCCTTTGTCGGCGGGATTGGCTCGATGACATATGATTTCGTATTCTCCAACTACAGTGCGCCAAAACAGATGACGCCTCATCCTGTATTATCGCTCGCCATACACGCTATCGTCAACCACCTCAACCATGCGCGCGCGTATGTCAGCACAGCGTATAATTGCAACAATCCGGCCAACTATGCAACAATCCTCACAGATACCGATTTCTTCTCTACCCGAACTATGAGAACCAGGAGAGCAAGATATGCCTGACGATACATTCAATAATCCTGCCCGTAAAGCGGTGGTCTTGTTGAGCGGCGGACTCGATTCAACGACGACGCTGGCGATTGCCAAAGCTGAGGGGTATGCCGTCTACGCGCTTTCGTTCAGCTACGGCCAGCGTCACCAACCGGAACTCGACGCCGCGCGCCGGATCGCTGCTGCGTTTGGCGTGGAGCAGCACGCCATCCTCGCTATTGATCTGCGCACCTTCGGCGGCTCTGCGCTCACCAGCGACATTGCTGTACCCAAAGACCGCGACCTCGGCACCATCGGTCACGATGAGATACCAGTCACCTATGTGCCGGCCCGCAACACGATTTTCCTCTCGTTTGCGCTGGCCTGGGCGGAGGTGCTGGGCGCTAACGATATCTTTATCGGCGTCAATGTGCAGGACAGCAGTGGCTATCCCGATTGCCGGCCAGAATTCATACGCGCTTTTGAGCAGATGGCGCGGCTGGCAACCAAAGCGGGCGTAGAGGGTAAGCAGCAACTCATGATCCATACGCCGCTCATCGAACTCTCCAAAGCGCAGATCATCCAGAAAGGGTTGGCGCTCGGCGTTGATTATGGGATGACGCTCACCTGCTATGATCCCTCGCCAACGGGGGAAGCCTGTGGGCATTGTGACGCCTGCCAATTGCGCCTCAAAGGGTTTGCGGAAGCGGGCGCCTCGGACCCCGCAGTCTATCAGTAGCCATTTATAGCAGCAGGTCAAGCGGAGTAAGAGACCTACAAGGGATACGCGAGCAAGAATATGGCGAATTCACGTCCGGTGCCAGCGGTTGCGGCGACCCAGGCCAATACTGCGCCTGCCATCCTCATCATCGAGGCAAATGAAGCGCAGACACAGCCCGCTGCGCGCCTGCTGACGCTCGCCAACTTTCGTGTGATAGTGACGGTGACGCCGGAGGAGGCGTACCGGCGCTGCTTTGGCAACCATCTGCCGCTGACGGACCTGCCGCGCATTGTAATGGCGGGACACATTTCGCTGGGTGACCGCGCAGCTTTTACACGGCTGATGCAGCAACTCTCGCAGGCGCGTGGCTTTGACGTGCCAATTTTGCCGTTGGCGCCGCTCGACGACGAGCAATTGCTGCTGGCAAACGCCGCGATTTCGCCGTTTTTTCACGTCTTTTCGCAGACGTGCCGGCAATGGTTGAAGCAGGTCTGGGATGCGCTGCCGGACATGCGGATCGCCAACACCATGCAGGAGTATGCGCTCGTGCTGGACGCATTGCCGGCGCGGGGGCAGACGCCGCGTGTTTCGCGGGAGAATCGCGCGCGCAACCGGCATTTTCGCCTGGCGCTCAGCACGGCGCGCCAGATCATTCCAGCGCCGCTCTGGGAGACGCTGCTCAGTGACGTCGGATTAAGCCGCTACCGCATTCAGCAGCAGTGGCCGCCAGATGACGATGCGCGCCTTGTGCCGCTCGAATATTGGAGTTGTCTGCATCAGGCAGTCGCGTTCTCGAATCCGCCCAATCCGGACCAATCCCTGCGGCGTTGGGGCGACGCCTCAGCGCAAATCCTGCTCGATCAGCGATCCTCATTGCTCACACGGCAGGTCGTCAGATTGTTTACCGGTGATCGCTCGATCAGCCTGATGTTGCGGCGATTTACCGAAGAGTTGGATGCAGCTCGCGGAGAATCGCTGCACACCTGGACCACCTGGCCGGATGGTAGTTACTGGTTGATTCACTACAGCAACCTGTATATCTATGGGCGTGGTGGATTGGCTTCGCCCGCCTGCCAAGTCTGGCTGGGCGCGCTGGATGCGCTACTTCGTTATGTGCGCCTCAGCGACACCTGGGAGGCGCGCGAAGTCGAGTGCAGCGGACAGACGCACACGGGACATTGTGTGTTTGTCCTGCATAAACGAGGAACTGACGCTAACGTGGTCGCAGATGCTTGATACGCGCAGGACGCTCGTAATATGGAACCATGCTGCTGCGTGCAGTATAATATCGGCGCGATTGCGACCCAATTGCGACCCCATAGTGGCGAAGGGAGGGCGCATAATGGTATTAGAGCAACTTCTGCAACAGGCGCGCGCCGTCGAACAGGCGTGGAGCGCAGCCTGGGTTTCGCTCAGCACCGTTCCTACTATGCCCCGCACCATTGCCGACGATACCCCTGAGTATGTGCGTGTCTATACGCCGGGCGCGCGCGAGATGCTGCTCAATATCGTCTTGCGCTATGCTGCGCCCGCCCCCGTCACCAGCGCCGATATCGAGAAGGTTATCGCGCCGTTTCGCGCCCACCGGCTGCCGTTCCAATGGTGGCTGACGCTTGGTGGAGAACCGGAGGGGCTGCGTGAGTGTTTGCGCGTGCTCGGCATGCAAACGTGGGGCGGCGCAACTTCGATGACGCTGCCGCTGGCAGACTGGAATCCCAGCTATCCGCCCGCGCGGGCCGCAGATCTGATCTTGCGTCGTATCGCCACGCCGGAGGACGCCACCGCCGCGTTGCGGGTGATTTGCGCCGTGTTTTTCGTCCCGCAGAGTCCGATGGCGCGCTGGACCACACAGAATTCGCTGGCGCAGGTCTATGTGGCGTATCTTGGCGGTCAGCCCGCTGCCGCGCTGGCAACGATGCGACAGGGCGATGTCGTCGGTGTGTATCATGTGGCGACAATGCCCTTCGCACGCCGTCGTGGTATCGCCGGAAATCTGCTCATTCTGGCGCTCCGCGATGCCATTCAGGAGGGATGCACGCTGGCGACGCTGACGGCCACCCCAGAGGCGCGTCATCTCTATGAGCAGCTTGGTTTCCATACCTGTGGCCTATTGGAGCAGTGGGTGCCCGGACATGAGCTGACCCGCGCGCTCGTCTATGGACATTCGCCAGTGCCGGGGCGCGGCATATCGTAGGATGAGGGCAAACAAACATCTTCTCAGAAAGAAGGCGACGAGATGAGCGATAAGCTCCTCAGCATGAGCGACGCAATTGCGCGGTACGTGCCCGATGGCAGCAGCGTTGCGTTGGGGCTTGCGCTGGAGCCGTTGATTCCCTTCGCCGCCGGACATGAAATCATCCGCCAGCGACGCCGCAATCTTACGCTGATCGGGCCGATTTCCGATATCCTCTTTGATGAGATGATCGGCGCTGGCTGTGTCTCCCGCATCGCCGCCGCCTGGGTGGGCAATGTCAGCGAGGGACTGGGGTACAACTATCGCCGCGCCACCGAACATCAGCAACCGCACGCGATTACCGTTGAGGACTACAGCAATTATAGCGTCGGGCTGGCGCTGCTAGCTGCTGCGCTCGGCGTTCCCTATATTCCCATGCGCTCGCTGCTGGGCAGCGATATCGCGCGCAATCATCCACATCTGCGCAATGAACCGTCGCCGCTGGATGGCACGCCAACGCTGCTGGTGCCGGCGCTTCAGCCGGATGTCGCCATCATCCATGTGCAGCGCGCGGACGCCGAGGGGCGCGCGCATGCCTGGGGCGGCCTGGGCATCTGCGAGGAGGCGGCGCTGGCGGCGAAGGGCGTCATCTACACCGCTGAGGAGATTGTGCCGGCGGAGGTGATTTTGAGTGACCCGAATCGTGTGCTGGCCCCGGCCTTCAAGACGCTGGCGGTGGTCCACTCCCCCGGTGGGGCGCATCCCTCGCCGGTGCAGGGCTATTACAATCGCGACCACAAAGCCTACGCCGAATATCACGAGCATTCGCGCACACCCGAAGATTTCGCCGCCTGGCTTCAGGAGTGGGTCATTGACCAGCCGGACCGTGCCGCCTATCTCGATCATTTGGGTACGGAACGCTGGGCTGGGCTGGCGCTACGCGAACACCACTACGCAGCACCGGTGGATTACGGCTATTGATTCGAGCGCTGATTATATAGCAATGCGAGGTGAGCGATGGCAGCCGGAGACGGAGCATATACGCCGCAGGAGTTGATGGTGGTCTGTGCGGCGCGGCAGATTCGCGACGGCGAGGTGGTCTTCGTAGGGATGCGCCTGCCGCTGCTGGCGTTTGCGCTGGCCAAGCGGACGCATGCGCCCAGCGCCATCGGCCTCTTTGAGAACGGCCTGGTGCGTGATACACCCTCCCGCGAATTGCTGATGACAATGGGCGACGCGCCGAACATCCTGGGCGCAGAGTGGGCCACGCGCACAGTCGCGCTGATGGGACTGCTGGCGCAGGGATGCGCGCAGCTTGGCTTCGTCGGCGGCGCGGAGGTGGACCGCTATGGCAACCTCAATACCTCCTATGTCGGTAGTCGCGAGCATCCGACTGTCAAGTTGCCGGGGAGTGGCGGCGGCGCGGATATTGCGTCGCTGGCGGGCCGGCTTGCCATTATCATGGAGCATGAGCGGCGGCGTTTCCCGGAGCGTGTCAGCTACATCACCAGTCCTGGCTATGGCGACGGCGGCGATTGGCGAGCGCAGGTGGGACTGCCGCGCGGCGGACCGGCAGCCGTCATCACGACGCGCGCACTGCTTGGCTTCCGCGATGATACGCATGAGATGCAACTGCTGTCCTGGCATCCCGGCAGCAGCATCGAGGATGTGCGCGCCCACACCGGTTGGGAGCTGGCGGTCGCTCCGGAGGTTCACGAAACTCCGCCGCCAACCAGCGATGAGCTGCGTATCATCCGCGAGTGCGATCCGCAGGGCTTCTGGACGCGCTGAAACATCTCCGGTGTGTGGCGAACATCACAGTTCGGTGGGCAAACTGGCGCGTCATGTACGGTAGATGGCCGTGTGCAATTATTTCATGCAGGCGCCATCGTTTGCCGTCTTTTATGATGAAAGGCAAAACCGTACATGCGTCGTCTGCGCTTCTTCGCCACTATCCTGGGCAGTCTCTTGCTTTTGCTGCTCGCCGCCTGTGGCTCTACGGCGGGCACCAACCCCAACCAGCCTGGACAAACCACCACGCCAGCGGCAACAGTGACTCCAACAGCCACAGGCCAGTCGAGTGCGCCGCCGATCACGAAGTTGAGTTCCAGTCAGATTGCTGGCACCTGTGCCGCCAGTGTTGATAGCTATGGCGGGAACGTCTATTATCAGTATGGCGACCTCATCATTACGCAACCGGGCGAAGTGCTGGCATATCCGCAGAAACAGATTCCCGATGGTACGCCGCTCAAGCCACTGCAACTCAACGATGACATGGGTAGCACAACGCTGGCAAACTCCCCAAAGACGAATCCAGACATTAACGGTGAGGGATATGGCTTTACGGTCTGCAACAACTCGAAGGGCCAGTCTCACACGTTGAAGAGTATTGAAGCAAGCGTCGCCAGCTTCTCAGCATATGGTGGCCAGCTCAACGCCTGGCAGCCGTGCGATGGCGCTTATAGCACCACCAGCGGAACCGAAGGCGGCGGCTGTGGTGGTGGTGCGTTCTTCGATGAACGCATACATGCGACATTCCCTGCGAACGCAGGAGTGGGAGCCAGCGCCACGGGAGTCGTGACCGGAACATATAGCGAAAATGGCGGTACGCCGCCGCCACCACTGCCGTTGACACTGGCTCCTGGGAAGAGCATCTCGATTGGCTTCAGCGTCACAGTTCCGACGATTCCAGGAATGTATGCGTTCACCGTAGCGATACTGGTAGATAACTTCTCCGCCGCGAATCTCTGGACGAGTTCGCCCGCGCTCTTTGCGCCGGTAGCTCACAAGTGGAACGGTCAGGCGTGCGAACAGCCAAACATGAAATCACAGATTCCCAGTGGCGGGTCAGAAGCGTTCTATATTTGCCCAGCCTCGTAGCGTTCTGTAGTGCTTTGCGCCGCGACCGTCATATCCCTGTTCCTTGCCGTGATGCTATACTGAGTCCTGAGCGGGTCCTGATGCTCTCGTTCAGGACTCTTTGCGTGTTCGAGAACGCGGCAGTAAACTGCCGGCCCACGGAACACGTGGCTCTGAAGAGCCGCAGTATAGGGGCAATTGGTGGTATATCTTGGCGAGCGACGCGGCTCGCAGGGCTTCAGTCCATTTTGCGTGCCCCGGCTTTTCAAAGCCGAGAGCGTGATTCAACGTCGTAGATACAACAGGGAGGCAACGATGCCAGAGCAGTATATTCTCGTCGAGCGCGAAGACCCGATTGCCGTCGTTACGATCAACCGTCCAGATAAGCTCAACGCGCTGAATTGGGCGCTGGTCGCGGAGATGGCCGGCCATCTGGAAACGCTGGACGCCGACGATGCCATTCGCTGCATTGTGCTGACCGGCGCAGGCAACAAGGCCTTCGCCGCTGGAGCAGACATTGCGGAGATGTCCAGCGCCAGCGCAATTGACATGGCGACCGGCGGCTTCGAGAGCTGGGATCGCATCCGCCGCATCAAGAAGCCGATCATTGCGGCAGTGGGTGGCTATGCGCTCGGCGGCGGCAATGAGCTGGCGATGCACGCCGACATGATCGTCGCCAGCGAAAACGCCAAGTTCGGCCAGCCGGAGATCCTGCTGGGCATCATGTGCGGGGCTGGTGGCACGCAACGGCTCGCCCGCACCATCGGCAAATACCGCACGATGGAACTCTGCCTGACGGGCAAACAGATCACCGCGCAGGAGGCGCACGACTGGGGGCTGGTCAACCAGATCGTGCCGGCAGGGCAACACCTCGAAGAGGCAAAGAAGCTGGCGCGTGAGGTGGCGAAACAGGCCCCCCACGCTGCGCGTTTTATCAAAGAGGCGGTGCTGGCGGCCTTCGAGGTGCCGCTCCAGGATGGATTGATGTACGAGAAGCGTCTCTTTGCACTGCTCTTTGCCACGGAAGACCAGAAGGAAGGGATGCGCGCCTTCCTGGCGAAAGAGCAACCAACGTTCAAAGGCCGGTAATGCGATGGAAGAAGCAGTAATACTCTCGGCAGTGCGCACGCCTATCGGGCGCTATGGCGGCGCGCTCAAAGATATGCGCCCAGATGATCTGGCGGCGCTGGCGATTGTCGAGGCGGTGCGTCGCGCTGGTATCAATCGCGACCAGATCGAGGATGTCATCCTGGGTTGCGCCAACCAGGCTGGCGAGGACAATCGCAATGTCGCCCGCATGGCGTTGCTGCTGGCCGGTCTGCCCATCGAGGTGGCGGGGCAGACGGTCAACCGACTCTGCGGTTCTGGCTTGCAGGCGATCAACAGCGCCGCGCATGCGCTTCAGGTTGGCGAGGGCAGTTTCTATGTGGCGGGCGGCGTCGAAAGTATGACGCGCGCGCCGTATGTACTGGGCAAGTCGCCTACTGCCTTTGCGCGTGGCGAAATGAAACTTCAGGATACGACGCTCGGCTGGCGCTTCATCAATCCGCGCCTTGCCGAGATGTATCATCCCTATAGCATGGGCGAGACGGCGGAGAATGTGGCCGAGCGCTACGGCGTGACGCGCGAAGATCAGGATGCGTTTGCGCTCAGAAGCAATCAACGCGCCATCGCCGCGATAGATTCTGGGCGGCTGCGCGAGGAGATCGTTCCAGTCGAGACACCGGGTGGTAAGGCTGGCACGGTAACGGTGGAGGTGGATGAGCAGCCGCGCCGCGACACGACGCTGGAGAAACTGGCGCAGCTCAAGCCGGTGTTTCGCAAAGATGGCAGTGTCACCGCCGGCAATAGCTCTGGCATCAACGATGGAGCGGCGGCGCTCGTGCTCGCCTCGCGGACGGCGGCGGAGCAGGCGGGGCTGCGGCCACGCGCACGCATCCTTAGCTGCGCTGTGGCGGGTGTTGACCCGGCGTATATGGGGCTTGGGCCGATTCCGGCGACCCGCAAAGCCTTGCAACGCGCTGGACTCCGCGTAGATGACCTCGATCTGGTGGAGTTGAACGAGGCTTTTGCCGCGCAATCGCTGCCCTGCATGCGTGAACTTGGCCTGGACCCAGAGCGTGTCAACGTCAATGGCGGCGCTATCGCCATCGGGCATCCGCTCGGCTGCTCCGGCGCGCGGCTGATGACGACGTTGCTGCACGAACTGGAGCGGCGCAATGGGCGCTACGGCCTGGCGACCATGTGCATCGGCGTCGGCCAGGGCATCGCTACTATTATCGAGCGCATATAGTCCTCACCCCCAGCCCCTCTCCTCACAAGGAGAGGGGTGAGTTGTTTACACCATTTACTCGCCCGTTTGTTCGTTCTCTGGGGGTTCGGCTTTGCTGTCTGCCAGTGAAGGGAAGTCATTCTGACCAAAGGAGAGCAGGTCAGAGGCTCGCAAAGAGCCAGGGGCATGCAGCGAATCTATCGCGTCGCCCGGCGCACCGGCGGGCGCGGGCGCGACATCTGGCCCATCTACGATTTGCCGTGCCAGTTCCGCCAGCGTGCCGTCGTCTCCCTGCATATCCGGCGGGATGGGGCGCGTCAACTGCGGTCCGCGCGCCAGCGGCGATTGTGGCAGCGGGCGAGACGGCATGGCGGGTGCTGAATCGCCGCCGGGCGTCTGAAGCGTCGTTGCCGCGATCTGTTGAAGCTGTTCGGCATTGCCGCGCACGGCATCCAGCGTGGAGCGGAACCAGGCGACGTTGGCGTCGGCGGTGCGTAGATGTTTCGATTGCACGCCGGCCTCGCGGCTCAACTGGCTCAGCGCGCGTTCGAGCTGCGCCAGCTCTGCATCTATCTGTGTGGTCAAGTTCCAGGTTTCCACCAGTTCTGGCAGCAGTTCATCGCTGGCGATGGGCCGCACATCTGAATCGCTGTTCTCTGGCGCGTTGGCGTCATCGCCGCCGGTGTTTTGTAGAGCAAGCACCGGCGCGTTGGGGGCAGCAGTTGCATCGAGCGCCTGCAATGGCAACGTCAGCGGCGCGATGTTGAGATCGGCTGCTGTATCGCCATCTGAGGCAACCGCCGGGAACTGGCCGGTGAAGCCAGAGGACCCCATGCCGAGGTCCTGCGCTAGCCCGCTCAGGTCGCCAATCTCCGGGTTCAGATTGCCAGTGTTGACACGCGGCAACTCGTTCTCTGGCGCACGGGTAATTTCCTCTGGCAGCAGCGGCGTCAACATCCGGCGCATCGTCGCTACCTGCGCCAGTTGTTTGCGTGTGGTGTTGAGCGCCGTGACGGAGGTGTCCACGAGGAAGCCCGCGATACGCTGCGCTTCGCTCACCGCGTCCAATATGCCGCTGAATGGCTCCTGGCTGTGATTGAGCGTGCTGACCACCTCACCCGCCAGCCGTTGTACGCGGCCCAGGCGGTTGGTGAGGTTCGATTGCATCTGGCTCAACACCACCGACACGCTATCCAGCGGCGTATTCGTCATGATCGGCAGGCTGGTGGGCGTCGGCGTCGTCGGCTCCGTCATGCGCGCAATCGAGTCAATCATGGGTAGCGCAGCGGCGTCCATCCGTGAGCGCACCTGCTCCGCCTGCGTCGCTGCCTCATAGCGTTGCAACAACAAATTGAGGCTATCGGCCAGCGGTGTGAGTTCGCTATCCGGTATCTCCGCGCGCACCAAATAGTCGCCTGTCATAGCGCGTGAGATAGTCTGCAACAGGCTGCCGACCGTTTCTTCCAGGAAGCGTTGATGGTCGTTGACCTGGGTAGAAAGCGCCTCGTAGCGTGCCTGTGCAAACTCAAGCTGCTGGGCACGTTCTGATTCCAGCAACAACTCGTGCATGTACTGCGAGATGTGCCACGCTGGGAGAGCCGCTAGCGCCTGAAGGCCGAGCGTAAACACCATCAGCAAATACGCATCATGCCGCTCCATGCTCGGATCACTCGATAGGCCGAAGAGAATGGCAAATGCTGAGAAGAACATCGTGGAGACGGCGATAATCAGTGTGACTTCCGGCGCAAAGAGCAGTCCGGCTTCAAGGATGATGGCGATGAAGAGCAACGACGCCTGGCCGGCGCGCGTGGGTTCGCCACTGATCGCCAGCACGAGCGTCTGGGCGAGAATGGCGACGCTGCCGCCGATGACGAGCAGGTAAGAGGCCAGAGAGCCGCGATGGAAGAAGTGGTTTGCCACGAACGCCACAACATAGATCAATAGCGCAAACGCCCCCGCCAGAATAGATGGAATCGCCGTGGGAGTGCCGATGTAGCCTGCGGTGGTGATGGCTGTGACCAGGAACTGCGCCAGAATCAAAATGCTGACGAGCCTGCTTCGCTGCTGCTCACGCTCTGCGGCGGTTGCCATCGTGCGGCGTATCAACCCGGAGAGCGCCAGTTTGCGCTCCGGGGCAGGTTGAAATGAGTCCGATTGATTGATCATAAATACCATGTTCGCGCGTCCGCATGCTCGCTCCAGCGCGGCCAAAACGGCTACTCGTCCGCGCGCCTCCTTCCCCCAATGTCACCTTACCTCTGATGGGTCCGCCTGCCGTGTTCTGATTCTACAGAAATAGTGCGCTATGATACCTGTATTGATTGCTTACTGTTGAGTGGATGAACCACCCTATGGAAGCGACATACCGGCGCGGCGGTCCCTGTATTGTAGGCGACCTCTGGGGATGGTGGCAAGGGTACAGGTACTCGCATGGGCCAAAAAATCAGGTATATTGGCCAATACCGGCGGAAAGTATCTGCTAGCCGGGTGGTACTTCTATGTTGTACGCTGCTATCCAGTCTATCCGGCAGGCTGTTCTATAGCAGAAAGGCGGTTCGGCATGGCGCGTTACATTCTTGCCCTGGACCAGGGAACGACGAGTTCGCGGGCAATCCTTTTCGATGAAGCGGGCATGGTGCGGCATGTCGCCCAGCAAGAGTTTCCGCAGCTTTTCCCCGCACCGGGGTTGGTGGAGCATCACCCGGAGGATATCTGGGCCAGCCAGCTTGCCACTGCTCAGCGCGTGCTACGCGAGAGTAACGTCGCCGCCAGCGAGGTCGCCGCCATCGGCATCACCAATCAGCGCGAGACGACGCTGATCTGGGAGCGCGCCACTGGCCGCCCAATTCACAACGCCATCGTCTGGCAGAGCCGCCTGACAGAGCCAATCTGCGCCGAACTCCGCGCGCACGGGCTGGAAGACACCATCCGCGCCAAGACCGGTCTGCTGATAGACGCTTACTTTTCTGGCACGAAAGTCAAGTGGCTGCTGGATCATGTGCCAGGGGCGCGCGAACGGGCTGAGCGCGGCGAACTGCTCTTCGGCACGGTGGATAGCTTCCTCATCTGGCGGCTTTCGGGCGGGCGCGTCCACGTCACCGACTATACCAACGCTTCACGCACGCTGCTCTTCAACATCCACACGCTGACCTGGGACGACGACCTGTTGCGCGAGTTGGACGTGCCACGCGCGATGCTGCCGGAGGTGCTGCCGTCGAGCCATATCTATGCGCATTGTGATCCCGCGCATTTCGGCGCGCCGATCCCGATTGCCGGCGTGGCGGGCGACCAGCAGGCGGCCACCTTCGGGCAGGCGTGTTTTGCGCCAGGGATGGCGAAGAGTACGTTTGGCACCGGCTGTTTTTTGCTGCTCAACACCGGCGACGTGGCGCAGCAATCGGGTCATGGTCTGCTGACCACTATCTGCTGGGCGCTGGGCGCTCCAGAAAAGCCCGCGATTACCTACGCGCTTGAGGGCAGCGTCTTCATCGCGGGTGCGGTGGTGCAGTGGCTCCGCGATGGCCTGGGCATTATCAAGACGAGCGCCGAGGTGGAGCAACTGGCGGCCTCTGTGCCGGGTACCGGCGGAGTCTATCTCGTGCCAGCCTTTGTAGGGCTGGGCGCGCCGTATTGGGATGCGAAGGCGCGTGGCGGCATTTTTGGGCTGACGCGCGGCACGACGGCGGCGCATGTTGCGAAAGCGGCTATTCAAGCGATGGCCTACCAGACGCGCGATCTCACGGAAGCGATGCTGGCCGATACGCCGGAGCCGCTGCTGACGATGCGCGTAGATGGCGGCGCTGCTGGCAATGACGAGTTGATGCAATTCCTGGCCGGGCAACTGGATGTGCCGGTGCAGCGCCCACAGATACGCGAGACGACGGCGCTTGGCGCTGCCTACCTGGCGGGACTGGCGACCGGCATCTGGCGCGATCAACAGGAATTGGCGGCGCTGTGGAAACGCGACCGCGAGTTTACGCCCAGCATGCCTGCTGATGAGCGCGAGCGGCTGTATCGCGGCTGGCGCAAGGCGGTCAGCCGCGTCCGCGATTGGGAGGAATAGAGTGCCTGCGGCTGAGATGTGTTGGGCCGGTGGAGGTGTGTCAGCCCAACCATCCTAATCAACCTATGACCTCCGGGCTGCCAGGTTGACGGAATGTGCCTGCCCGCGTACACTGGCGCTGAATCATACTCATCTTTCCTGATATTCGCCCAACGTCATACACGTCATATGGGCAAAGAGCGAGGAACGGCTATGGGCAGGCGTGTCATCGGTGGCCTTGTCGGTTGGTTAATTGGCGTGCTGCCGCTGGTTGGCGTCAACCTTGCCAATTATTTCGGGTTCTATCCTGGCGATCCCGTGGTGGTCGGCATGCTCGCGCTCTTTGGCGGTTTGATAGTTGGCGCTGTCATTTCTGGACTCATCGGCGGTCGCGCGCGCGATAACGGCATGAGTGGGGCCGCTGGGGCGAGCGTTTCCGGCGGCATTGCGGCGCTCTTCTATGCTGTTTCGATCATTGCCTTCATCTTTCTCGCTCGCAGTTCCGATGCGTTGCCAGCCATCGCCGCTGCGCATCCCATCCGCATCAGCGCCGTCATTCTCTTTTTTGCCGCTGTGTTTCTCGGCATTGCCATGCTCACCGGCCAGTTGCTAGGCCGCCACAATCCAGAGACGTTGGATGCCGTTGCGCCGCCAATGTCACGCCAATATCCAGAGAATCCGCAAAATGCGCAGTACCCTCAGTATCCGATGCAACGACGCCCCTCCGCTCCGGTTGGCGCAAACAGCATGCGGCAGGGACAGGGGCACGGACACGGACAAGGACAGCAACCATATCGCCAGGACGTTTCCGCACGGTATAATAATCCCCAGGTGTCTTCTACGCCTATGGCATCTCCTATGCGACGCGGTGATGGAGGCTCCCAGCCCAACCGGCGCGCGGACCAAGAGCCGTACAACCAGCGTGGTGAGGACTGGTAGCAACCACGGCGCGGCGACAACCATCCATAAAGGAAACGATGTATGGCCCGATTGATCTTTCTTGGCACCGCCGCCGCGCTGCCAACCGCCGACCGCACCAATACTGCTCTTGCCATCGTCCCCGATATGCCGGGCATAGGAAATGGGTTGCTGATAGATAGCGGTGGCGATGTCTATTGTGCCCTGCTTCGCGCCGGACTGGGACCGGACGCCATCAGCGATCTCTTCATCACACATGCGCATATTGACCACATCGGTAGCCTGCCGTCACTGCTAGAAAGTTTTCGGCTGGGCGGGCGTTGTGCGCCGTTACGCATCTGGGCGTCTTCGCCGGTGCTGGAGGTGGCGCATGGTCTGGTGCGGGTGTTCGGCTTTGAGCTGAAACTGGACCAGTGGCCTTATGACATTACCTTTACGCCGGTTGAGCATGGGCAATCGCTGACGTTGGCAGGGCTACCAGCGCAAACCTTCAGCATGGACCACACGGTTCCCACATTGGGGCTGCGCCTTGAACTGCCGGATGGCGTGCTGGCGTATACCTGTGATACGCAGCCGAATCCGCACATTGCCGAACTCAGCCAGAACGCGAAAACGCTGATTACTGAGTCTACCTTTCTGAACAAATATGTCGCGGAGGCGCGTTCCACCCGCCATCTGACGGCGCACGAGGCGGGACAGCTTGCCGCTGCCTGTGGTGCGGAGCGGCTGGCGCTTGTTCACCTGGGCGCGACGCCAGAGGAGCTACGCGCGGAGGCGGCGCAGGCGTTTAGCGGCGAGATCATTGTGCCGAACGACGGCGATACACTCACGGTATGAACGGGAAAACTGTGATCTTCGTCACAGAAGGTCTTATTCCACAAGACCGGAAGCGCGCAGTGTGATACACTGGCTGGGCACCATCGCAGCAATGGTGCATCGGTTGTGCTGCCAGTGCTGGCTAGCTATTGCTGGCTGTTCATGAGAAATTGACGCTGGTGGCGAGGTCGCAGAGTTTTCCAAGGAGACAGTGGCGATGTTCCAAGATCCGAACCATCCTGACTTACAGCAGCTTGCGCAGCATCACGATGCCGGCACGGCGACGACCATTCCCGCGCAACAGGCGGCGGCTGCGGTTGAGGACTTCCACCAGAATGCGGACCCAGCGATTGTGCAGCAGGTGACAAACGAACACTATGAGAACATGTCACCAGCGCAACTGCAAGGCGCCGCGCAGCAGTTCAAGGATAAGCTTCAGACCGTCGCCGGTAGCTCGCCAGAGGCTGCCCAGCTTGCCGCGATTGATCCCTCCACGGCGACGCCGCAGCAAGTGGCCGAGATGCACCGCTTCATCCTGAAGAATCATCCGGAACTGATGCGCGACGTTCTCATCGCTGGTGGGGCAATTGCCGTTGGCGCGCTGGCCGCCTTCGCCGCGAAACGCTATCTCGCCCATCACGGCAAGTAGTGATTCCTGCTCAGTTCGTTCGGGCAGCGTTCACCCGCTACACAGCACGGTGAACGCTGCCCGAATTTTTCACGCGGCGACCTGACATAACTTTCCAACTTGGCAACAGATGACAAGAATAAGCACATGACAAAGATGATATACTATGGAGCAGGAATCATAGAACACACGTTCTCTTTTCGCGTATCCGAAGCTTCCATAGTTGCTATAACTGGACGCGGATAGCGTCAGAACATCACCGGAGAAGCGCGCATGGCCGACCGCATTGTATCGCCGAACTCAGGCGAAGATGATAACCAGGAAACAACACTACGCCCCCGTCATCTCGACGACTATATCGGGCAGGAAACGGTGAAGGGCAACCTGCGCATCCTGCTGGAAGCGGCGCTGAAACGTAATGAGGCGCTGGATCATGTGCTGCTCTATGGGCCGCCAGGGCTGGGCAAAACCTCGCTTTCGCTTATCATCGCCAATGAGATGGGCGCCAATATCCGCATGACCTCCGGCCCTGCCATCGAACACGCCGGTGATCTCGCCTCAATTCTGACGGCGCTCGATGAAGGGGATGTACTGTTCATTGATGAGATTCACCGCCTGAGCCGTGTCGTGGAGGAGCGGCTCTATTCAGCGATGGAAGACTTCGCGCTGGACCTCATCATCGGCAAAGGGCCGTCCGCTCGTAGCGTGCGCCTGCCACTGAAGCCGTTTACCGTCGTCGGCGCGACGACACGCCTGGGCGCGCTGGCGGCTCCCTTGCGCGACCGCTTTGGCGCAATCTATCGCCTGCAATTTTATGACGAGGCTTCGCTGCAGAAGATCATCCGCCGTTCTGCGCACATTCTTCAGGTGAATATGGATGATGGCGGCGAAAATGAGATTGCCCGCCGCTCGCGTGGCACACCGCGTATCGCCAACCGCCTGCTGCGCCGCGCACGCGACTATGCGCAGGTGCGCGCTGACGGCGTGATTACGCTGGATGTGGCGCGCGCGGCGCTGAATGCGCTGGAAGTGGACGACCGGGGACTCGATCCCACCGACCGCACGCTGCTACAAGCAATCATCCAGAAGTTTGATGGCGGCCCCGTGGGCATCGAGACGATTGCCGCCAGCATCAGCGAAGAGACCGAGACCATCGAGGACGTGCTGGAACCGTATCTGTTGCAGCTTGGCTTTCTGGCGCGCACGCCGCGTGGCCGCATTGCCACGCGGTTGGCCTACGAACACCTCGGTATCCCCTATCGTGTGGATCCCAATACCCTGAGCCTATGGGAGCAAGCTGAGGATTCCGGCAAGTAGCGGCGTATCTTGCAGCGTGCGGATAAACATGATATACTGCGCGGCGGAAGGGTGTCCGAGTGGTTTATGGTACCGCTCTCGAAAAGCGGCGTGCCTGAATAGGGCACCGCGGGTTCGAATCCCGCCCCTTCCGCCGGGTTGGTTGGAGTACCATTGAGCATGGCGAGTAGGCGTATCGTCCGCTCGCCATGTGGTGTCTCTGGTCTATTGGTCCCGTGAATCCGTGAATTATCCTGGAGGAGTCCCATAGAGGCCTAGTGGGCGCGACTGGAAATCGCGTGTGCCTGAAAGGGCACCGTGGGTTCGAATCCCACCTCCTCCGCCACCCTGTGGAAACAACTGTATGCCGCTTTCGCCAACAGGTGAAGGCGGCATTTTCATATCGTTCTCATTGCCTTATTGGTATGTGGCTCGATGGGGAGAGAATACTATGGCTGATGTATTTGCGCAGGCTACCTATCTGCGCGAGGAGTTTGCCGATCTCCCTGCTGAAGAGATGGAGATGGAAGGCATCGAGTTCGAGGAGTGCCGTTTTACCGGCTGTAAATTCCGCGAATCGTCATTCCTGGATTGCATGTTCATCAATTGCGTGTTCCAAACCTGTGATCTCAGCCTCGTCAAGGTACAGTCGTCGCGCTTCACCGGCAGCCAGTTCGTTGATAGCAAAGTCATTGGCGTAGATTGGGCAGATGCGTCGTCTATCAATGCGCTGGCAACCAACATGAGCTTTCTGCGCTGCGCCGTCAGCTATTCATCGTTCCTCAAGCTGGACCTGACTGGCATGCAGTTCGTGGAGTGTGAGGCGCATGAGGTGGATTTCAGCGAGGCGCGTCTGTCGCGAGCGATATTCACGAAGACTGATCTGGCTGGCGCGCGGTTCTCCGGCACCGACCTGCGTGAGGCTGATTTTATCGGCGCGACCAACTACGATATTGACCCCAACCGCAACAAGGTGAAGAAGGCGCGTTTCGCGTTGCCAGAGGCGGTAGGTCTGCTCAAATCGTTTGGCGTCATCGTGGAAATTTGAGCGAGAGACAAAAGAAATGGCCCTCTCTTGTCGGGAGGGCCATTTGGAATAGTTTCATCACCTATCGTTTGAGGGCTAGAGGCCATTCCACTGCGTGAAGGGCTGCGGCTGAACATTGGGGCTGTTGTACAGCACGACAATCGTTTGATGCGCCTGGAGGACAATATCGCGCGGATTGCCCGTCACCTTCGTTAGCTTGCCGCTGGCGTCGAAGACCTCGAAGGTCAGCGGATGTGCGCTATCGGCCTTGTACTTCCACACCTGCGTCGAACTGAGCGGCTGGCCCCAAATGTCGAAGAACATGCCCAGCGTATACTGCTTATCCGCCACCGGCGACTCGATGTGAATGACATTGGGCGTTGCGGCATGCACATGTAGCGGGTAGTAGCAGACCAGATTGCCGTTTGAGGCGAGCGCCGTCTCTGGATACCCCGGCGGGGCGACGATGCCGATACCTGCCGGAATGGAGACTTGTAGCCCATTGACATACATCGCCAGATAGGCATGGTAGTGGGCGGCTGTGCCCTCTGTGTTCAAGCAACTCAGTCCGTTGCGAGTATCGCCATTGGCTGGCGTGGTGAAAGGTCCGGTACTGACTTTCCCGGTTGAAGTTCCGCCAGAGCCGACAACCGCATGGATGACAAGGAATCCGATCAGTAGGAAGGCGACGATGCTGCCGCCGACCACTGAGTAGCGTCGTATCCGTTGGTTGCGCAGCTTGCGCTCGCGTTCGCGGCGGCGTTCTGCCTGCCGTTGCTCGAATTGCGCGCGGCGCGAGTTGCGCCGGTCGTCGCGTTTTGTGGTTGATCCACCTGGACCGCTCATGAGCCTCTTCCTGAAAATCCCAGCAATAAAATCATCTGTTGAATGATAGTACGTGGCGTGGCTACCCCGCCATGCTAGCCGTCCTAGAACAGCGTAGTGAATAGTGATGCGCAGACGCAAGAACGTGGCGTGAGCTGGGCGCAACTGCCGTAAGTATATCTGAGTATATGTCCCGCCGGTGAAAGCCGTCAATGACAGGTGACGGTCACTTCTGATAGCGCGTTTACCTATTTCTGGGCGCTGCGGTGTATGCTATAGTTAATCAGTTACCACCGATTTGCAGGATGGGAGGCATCCCATGTTTGGCCATTGGTTCGAGATACTCATCATTTGTGGAGTGGCGCTGGTCGTGTTCGGCCCCAAGCGTATGATTGAGATGGGGTCATCGCTGGGCCGGGCGCTGCGCGAGTTCAGGGAGTCCACCAAAGACCTGAACTGGGGGTCGTTTATCAGCAGTGGCGACACTGATCCGGTGAACAAGGTGACAAACTCGGCGCTTGGCGCACTGAGCCAGTTCAGCCAGGCGATGTCAAACAATCAGCAGGAAACCGCGACGCCACAGGAGACGGCTGCATCGGCGGCGAGCGAGACCGTTGTGGAGAGCAAACCCGCCATAGAGAACGAGCCAGTGCAGGGCCAGACAGCAGAAGCAGCAGAAACGCCTGCGCAGCATCCTGTCGCCTGATGGATTGTACATTGAAGTTGCAGTCATCTATGGCTAATCGCCGCTCAAATATGACATAGGATGTCGCAACGCAGACATATACTCCCTCGTGTGTCCTCGATCAGCATGAGTTTCGTGGAGCAGGAGTATCGTGTATGCGTTACGGGTTTGTCATTCCGAACGGTGATGTCCACACCATTCCAGAACTGGCGCATGAGGCTGAGGCGGCTGGCTGGGATGGCGTTTTCATTCCCGATTGCATTTCTATCCAGACGCCGACGGTCGGCCCGTTTCCCAGCTTCGATCCCTGGGTGATGCTGGCGGCGATAGCCATGCGCACCGAGCGCGTTCGCATCGGCCCCATTGTTACCGCTGTCCCACGCAGGCGGCCCTGGAAGCTGGCGCATGAGGCGCTGACGCTTGACCATCTCTCCAATGGCCGCCTCATACTCTCGGTTGGGCTGGGTGCGGCCAGCGATGACGCTGGTTTCTACAAGGTGAGCGAGGCGATGGACCGCAAGACGCGCGCGCAGTTGCTCGACGAAGGGCTGGCGATCATGGCGGGCCTGTGGAGCGGGAAACCGTTCAGCTTCGATGGCGAACATTTCCATGTGCAGGAGATGACGCTGCTTCCACCGCCGGTGCAGACGCCGCGTGTGCCCATCTGGGTGGTTGGCGCTTGGCCGCGTGCCAGGTCTATGCAGCGCGCGCTCCAGTGGGATGGCATCCTGCCCGCCAAGATGAACGCAGATGGCTCATTCGGCGAGATGACGCGTGGCGACATTCGTGAGATGCGCCAATCAATTGAGGAGCAGCGCGCGCAGGCTGGGTTGACGGCGCCGTTCGATATTGTCATCGAGGGCACAACTCCCGGAGACGATCTGGCAAAAGCAGCAGGCATTGTGCGCCCGTATGCTGAGGCCGGCGCAACATGGTGGACCGAGGCAATGTGGGAGGAGCCGAACGGCTACGCCGAGGTTCGCGCACGCATCCGGCAGGGTCCGCCACGCATTGATTAGGGTCGCTTCACTCTCGGCTTTGAAAGCTGGAGTACGCAGTGTGTAGCTGAAGCCAGGGATGGTTTCCAGATGCGCCTCACAGGAGCGGAATAGTATAATGTGATATCCGAAAGTGAGGCGCATCCCAATGTGCGGACGATATGCTCTGCTGAATCCCAACAAAATCTTTGATCGTTTCGGCACCGTCAATCAGCTTCAGCAACTGATGGCGAATGCCGATATGCGCCCGACGCAGCTCGCGCCCGTTGTGACGATGGATCGCCAGGCGACACTGATGCGCTGGGGGCTGATTCCCTCCTGGGCCAAAGACCCCGCTGTGGGCCAGAAAATGATCAATGCGCGCGCCGAAGGAATTGATCAGAAGCCGTCATTCCGCAAGCCGTTACGTGTCTCGCGTTGCATCATCCCGGCAACCGGCTTCTATGAGTGGCAGGCGACGGCCCACGGCAAGGTCAAATACCTGTTTACGCGCCCTGATGATGAGATGTTTGGCTTCGCTGGTCTCTGCGACACCTGGATTGACCCGAACGGCGAGCGACGCGAGACTTTCACCATCATCACTACCGCCCCCAACGAAATCGTCGCGCCGGTGCATGACCGCATGCCGGTGATTTTGCAGCAAGCCGATGAAGCGGCCTGGCTCGACAAAGATGAGGACGATGTGCCCTATCTGCTGTCGTTCCTCAAGCCATTGCCTGCCGATGAGTTGGTCGCGCAGGTGGCATAGTGAGTCATGAAAATAAAGCCGCGCAGGATGTTTCCAGTCCGGCGCGGCTTCGCTCTCAGTCATCGAAACATATTATCAGTGGACGAGACTGATTGCCCTGGCAATGGGGAGATGCCGTGCCTGCGCATGGCTGCTGATTGCGGAACTGCTGCCGCAGGTCAGATTGCCGCTGACGGTTGGATTGTTCGTCGCAGTCACGTCAATCGTGTAGAGGTTGGGATACGTGGCCGTCGCCGTATAGCCCACCCCGCAAATGCTGTTGCCGGTGATGCTATCGCCGTCGCCCTGGTCCGCTACCCCTGCCTGATAGACGTAGCCGTTCGTCACACCATCGTCGGTCACGACATTTTTGGCGACTGCGATATTCGTCGCCGTGCTGTCGGGATTGCAGTTCGCGTCGAGGTTAGTCAACCAGATACCGATATCGTTGTTGATCGAGATATTGCCGCTGATGGCGCTGTTCACCGTGTAGGCGTCACCTGCGCCATAGCAAGGACCGCCGACGATGATAATGCCACCGTCTACCGTGCTGGAGCCGGTGTAAGAGTTGTCAGCGACGATATTGCCTTTGATGGCGCTGACCGAGGCGCCATACCCCACCTGGATGCCGTTCTGCGCGATGAAACCGATGGGACCAAGCCCGACCACAACATTGTTAGTGATGCTGGCGCTGTCGCCCGTGCCGTTGACAACAATGCCGCCCTTCTGGTAATTCCAGATGGTATTGCCATTGATTTTGCCCGTGGCGCCGCTGCCATACGCAAAGTAGATACCGACGCCGTGCTGGTCGCCATTGAAGGGCGATTCACCGATATCGTGAATGCGCGCATGGGTCACGGTGACGTTGCCGCCGTTATTGACCACGCCGTAATAGTTGGCTCCAAAGATTTCGGCTGAGTTGACGGTGCCGGAAGAGCCGGGGCCGTAGTAGACGCCGATGTTGCAGCCGGTGGCGTTGACGCGCGAACGCACCGTTTTGGCGGGGTTCACCAGCGCAGCGGTCAGGTTGATGTTGTCGCGCATAAAGCCTGTTGGCGTGCAGACGGCGGCGGCATCAGCGCCGGATGCCGGATGAAAGTTCACCAGCGCCACCACTACTAGCGCGGCAACCGGCAGCGCCGCAGCCAGCGCATAGAGCAACCTGTTCGTTGTTTTATTCATCGTTCATCCCAATTATGCTGTTGTATTGGTATGCGTGTGCATGGCCCTCAGTCGCTGTTTCCCTGTATGTCGTGGTTAGCGTCGTGTGCGGCTAGCGCACTGCTGATATCCGCGCAGCACTGAGATGCGCGCGCGAGGCAATACTCTGCGCGTGCGAAACGATGAGCGGGTTCGCTCCGCTACACGTCGTGTTGCCGCTTTCGAACGGAGTGTTCGTTGCGGTCACATCAATGTAATAGAGGTACGGCGGCGGCGTCACTGGCGTATAGCCAACGCCACAGATGTTGTTGCTGATAATCTTGTCGCTGGTGCCCTGATCCGAGACGCCCGCCTGATAGCCGGAGCCAGCGGTGCCATAGCCGCTGGTGTTGGTCACGGCGTCGTTGCTGATGACGTTCTTCGAGGCGGTGTCGGTGGTCGTCGTCGCGGTTGGTATGCAATTATTGGCGTTGTTGGGGTCGGTGTCGAGGTTGGAGAGATAGACGCCGACATCATTGCCAATCAGCGTGTTGCCGGAGATGACGGTGTTGGTCGTAACCGCCGCGCCATAGCAGGAGCCACCCCAGAGTAGAATGCCACCGGACGAGGCCAGCCCGGAGCCGGTATAGGAGTTGCCAGCGACGATATTAGCGGTGACGGTCGTGGTTGAGCCGTCGCCAACCTCGATGCCATTCTGCGCAATATAGTCCACCGGGCCATTGCCAATGACGATATTGTTGGTGATGGTTGCCTGGCTACCGATACCGTTGACGACGATGCCGCCCTTCTGGTAGCTCCACACGATGTTGGCGTTGATTTTGCCCTTCGCGCTGCTGCCATCCACGAAATAGATGCCGACGCCGTGCTGGTCGCCGTTGAAGGGCGATTCGCCGATGTCATGGATACGCGCATGCGTGACTGTCACCGTGCCGCCGTTGTTGACAACGCCGAAATAATTGGCGCCGAAGATTTCTGCGCCATTGACGGTACCAGTGGAGCCAGGGCCATAGTAGACGCCAATGTTGCAGCCGGTGGCATTGACACGCGAGCGGACAATGCTCGTTGGATTGATGATCGCGGCGGTCATGTTGATGTTGTCACGCATGTAGCCGGTTGGCGTACACACCGCCGCTGCGTGCGCGCCGCCCGCGCGGCCAAATGTGAGACCTGCAACGAGAATCAGCGCAGTAAGGGGGAGCGAGATAGCGAGTGCGTAGAGTGGTTTTCGCATAAACCTGCCTCGTAGAGACAATGGCCCGGCCAGCGCGATGGCAAACGTGATCTGTCTAAAGCGATCTATCTTCAGAAAGACGCATCTTCATCAGAAGCAGATGGCCGGGCGAAAATTAAATGAACGACCTACTAACAAGGGTTGCGGAACGCGAAAAAGCAAAGAATAAATAGACGACATACAGGGAACAGAGCAGCAAGCGCAGGCAAAAATTGGATAGCGCATACCACTTGATGGATATAACGGACGATGGGCAAAGCTATAACTGTGTGTTTTAGTTCCAGTGTACCTCGCAGTACGAAGAGTAGGTCGGGAAATCAAATCACCGGCCTACTCTTCTGTACTATTTATTCTCAATGTGCATTTAGTGTTCGCGTATCTCGTTGAAGGCTGCCTCGAAGTGGCGCATCTGGATTTCAGGGAAGTTGGCGCTTGCGAGCGCGCCCGGCAACGCTGACACGCCGCCCGCGCCACGCGCCCGTAGCCACTCCGAGAGCGCCAGATTGGCAGCACGACGGCAGGCGTTTTCGATGTCCGCGCCGGAGAAGTCAATCGTGCGCTTGGCAAGCGTATCCAGCGAGACGTTGGAGGCGACGGGGCGGTGACGCAGGTGAATCGCAAAGATCGCTTTGCGCGCGGCGCGGTCCGGCATCGGCAGCTCGATTAGCGTGTCAATGCGGCCAGAGCGCAGCACCGCCGCGTCCACCAGTTCCGGGCGGTTGGTCGCCGCGACGACGATCACGCCGCGCCGGTTCTCGATGCCATCCAGTTCCGTGAGTAACTGGCCGATGATGCGGTCGGAGATGCCGTTGAACATCGCGCCGCGCGCCGGAGCCAGCGCGTCTAGTTCGTCCAGGAAGAGGACGCACGGCGCCACCTGTCGCGCGCGTTGGAAGGTCTCGCGCACGCCGCGTTCGGATTCGCCCAGCCACTTCGAGAGCAGTTCCGGCCCTTTCACTGAGATGAAGTTCGCCTGGCAGGCGGTTGCCAGCGCGCGGGCGATCAGCGTCTTGCCGGTGCCCGGCGGACCGCTGAGCAGCACCCCACGCGAAGGGTCGAGGTCCATCGCAGCATAAATATCGGGATAACGTAGCGGCCACTCGATAGTCTCGGTGAGCGTGCGTTTCACGTCGTCCAGCCCGCCGACATCCTCCCACGACGTGCGCGCCAGTTCCACAGCAACCTCACGCGCGGCGGACGGCTCGATGCCTTTGAGCGCCTCTACAAAGTCATCCATCGTAACGGTGAGCGCCAGCAGATGTTCAGTGGGGATGCTGCCGCTGGTCAGCACAGCGCGTGGGAAGGTGCGGCGCAGCGACGCCATCGCCGATTCACGGCAGAGCGCCGCCAAATCTGCGCCTACGAAGCCTGGCGTGATGCGTGCCACCTCTTGCAAATCCACGTCATGCGCCAGCGGCATGTCGCGGCTATGGATGCGCAGAATCTCCACGCGACCCGATAAGTCTGGCGCGTGCAGGCTGATCTCGCGGTCGAAGCGTCCCGGACGGCGTAGCGCCGGGTCGAGCGCGTCTTGCCGGTTGGTCGCGCCGACGACCATCACCTGCCCACGCGAACGCAGCCCATCCATCAAGGTCAATAGCTGCCCCACGACGCGCTTTTCTACTTCACCCCAGACCTCAGAACGTTTGGGGGCAATCGCATCTATCTCATCCAGGAAGATGACACTTGGAGCGTTTTTCTGGGCGTCAGTGAAGACGCGGCGCAGGTGCGCCTCGCTCTCGCCGTAGAACTTATCTATGATTTCAGGTCCGCTGATGCTGAAGAAACGCGCGCTGGATTCCGAGGCGACAGCGCGGGCGATCAGCGTCTTGCCGGTGCCCGGCGGGCCGTAGAGCAGCACCCCTTTAGGCGCTTCGATGCCGAGGCGGTCGAAGAGTTCGGGGTGTTTCAGTGGCAGTTCGATCAGTTCGCGTACATGCTGTAACTCGCGGCCCAGCCCACCGACATCTTCATAGGTGATCTGGCTGCTGCGTGGCGCGGTCATCGCGCCCTGGGCTTGAATGCGCAGGCTGGTGCCCGGCTCAAGCGTGACAGCGCTGGCGGGATTGGTCGCCAGCACTTGAAACTCGCGCGCCGAAAGCCCCAGCCCCGGCACGCGCACCAGATCGCCTGCGACAACGGCCAGCCCTTTGAGCGAACGCGCTACATGCCGTAGCTCAATGTCATTCAGCGAAGCAGCGCCGGCCACAGGCACCAGCGCCGCGCTGATGGCCTGCTGCACACCGCATGGGCGAACGGTCACGAGGTCGCCCAGCGCCGCGCCTGCGTTCTGCCGCACCAGCCCCTCCATCGCTAGCGAGTGATCGTTGGTAGCGCGAGGGTCAAGTTCAATGCCCGCCTGACGCTGCTCCTCAACCGGCCAGGGGTATAAACGCGCCACGGTGGCACGGGCGCCCTGTATCAAGACGACATCACCCGCTGCGCAGTCCAGTGCATCCAGCGCGGCGGGGCTGGCGTAGGCGACGCCACGCGGCACGCCTATCCCTTCGATAGCGGTCAATTGTAATGCGGTTGAGGTTCTGACCTCATCTTCGGCGGTACTCATGCCCTACTTACGTCTTGGAGTCGCCAGATGTTGCGAGGTATGACGATCATTTTTCGATTAATGTGATTGCGCGGTTTGTGTCGTTTGTGTCGTTTGTGCTGCCTGCGCAGCGGGCTGGCGGCGCTCGTGCAGCACGATAGACGTGAATGGGATGCGGAAGACAGTGAAGACATCCAGGCTGATGAGCAGCCCCGCCAGCAGGCAAAGCGCGCCCAAAAATTCGCCCAGCGCCGCGCCGCTGCTATAGCCCAGGCGTTGCAAACCGGTGGTGATGCTCGGCACCACCGCGCCCAGCGCCAATAGCGCCATAGATAGCACGCGATAGCCGGGTGTGTGCCTGCGCACGAACGTCCAGGCGCTCCAGACCGCGCCGCCGAAGAGGAAGAGCGCGCCTGGAATATTCATCAGAATGGCGACGAGGCTGAGGTCGCCCGGCAATACCTGGAAGGCGCTGACATTGGTCACCTGGGTTGTCGAAGCGGTCGCCAGTTTCGCGGCGGTGTCGGCGGGCACGCTATAGGTGAGGATGCGGATGGCGGCGTAGAGCGAGAGCAGCGCCACAATGCCCGTCAGGATGTTGGCAATGCGGCGCGGACCAAGCAGATAGAACGATCCCATGCCCAGATAGATGGCGGTGAGGATGCCACCGAAGAAGTACCAGACTTTGTATTCGGTGACCGTCCAGTGGTTCGCGCTGCCAGCAAAGGCGGCGCCCGCCGCGATACCATAGAAGAGCAGCCCCAGGGTCCACATCAGTTTATAAGGGCGCGGACGATGGACGTGCTGGTCGAAGATGAAAAGCGCGGCGATGAGCGCGGCGATGCACGCCAGCAACTCGAAGAAGGCGGTGGATGACATGGCGCTGCCCCTCTTGATTGGGAACATATCGGGAACATATCTGGTGGATTCGGTGTCGCCGGATGTATCGAGCATACTCGAACACATTGTTCGCATAATTATAGCAAAACAGCGAAACATGAGACATGGGAAACGTGCCGTTCGTCTGGACTGTTGGGGCGAGAATCCGCGTCTGGTGAGCTATTATCAGCGATTGGGATATCGCCCATGCGGTGTGGTGGATGTCAATGGCTGGCAAGCGCAACTGCTGGAAAAGGCTGTTCAACCCAGTTAGCCTATCCGGGCGACTGGAAATAGCAGCGTAGCCCCATGGCGGACATCATGCTATAATCGAATTTGGTGTACCGCAGATTGTTACGAAACATAGACCGAGGCATTTTTCATGAGTACGAACACGCCACGGCGCGGGAAAGAGGTGCCGATGCTGCCGCGCACGCCCGCCGAATATATCGCGGGGCAGCAGGAAGCGAATGTCGCGTTGACGAGCATGGCCGATATGCTGCGCTGGGCGCAGAACTATGCCCGCAGCCGCTCTATCTGGCCGCTGGGCTACGGTCTTGCCTGCTGCGCCATCGAGATGATGGCCGCCGCCTCCGCGCCGCAGCATGATCTGGCGCGCTTTGGCTCGGAGGTCTTCCGCTCCAGCCCGCGCCAGGCAGACCTGATGATCGTGGCTGGCACGGTCTGCACCAAGATGGCGCCGCGTCTGGTGCGCCTCTGGGAGCAGATGCCTGACCCCAAGTGGGTGCTTTCGATGGGCCAATGCGCGAATTCCGGCGGCGAGTTCTACGATAGCTACTATACGGTGCAAGGCGTTGACACGCTGGTGCCGGTGGATGTCTATGTGCCCGGCTGTCCTCCGCGCCCAGAGGCGCTGATTGAAGGCATTCTCAAACTGCGCGAGAAGATCGAGAAGCAGGGCCTCAAGATTCGTGGTGAGGAGTAAAAGAGAGTCGCCATGCGTGGAATACTCCAGGGGTTGGGGTTGACGCTGACCCATCTGACACGCCCCAAGCCGACCCGCCTCTATCCCTATGAAAAGCGGGCGCTGCCGGAACGCAGTCGTGGCCTGATCCAGCTCATTCAGGAGCATGGGCAGGACACGCCGTTCAACCTCAAATGCGAGGCATGCCTGCTCTGCGAGAAGATTTGCCCGCCGCGCGCCATCACCATCGAGAGCCGCCCGACGTTGCGCTTCCGCCGCCGTCCGTACTTCTCTGAGAGCGCCGTTGCCGGGTTCTATACGCCGCGCGTCTCCGAGTATGCCGTGCGCTATTACAATCCGCCGCTCTCGCCGCCGACCCAGACGCCCGTCTCTGTCGCGCTGGAGGAGCCGGTAAACCTGGAGCGTGCCGATCAGATACTCGACAATTCCTCGCTCGACGGCTGGGACCTGGCTTCGCTGCTCAATGAGTTGATGCAGGCGTATGAGGGGCTGCCGCTGGCGGTGGCGCAGCGTGTGGTAGAGCGGCGTGGCGTGGACCTGAGTGATATCTTTGGCATTGCGACCGCCAGCCCATTCTTTGCGCCAGCGAAGCCAAAGACCCCTGGCGTGTTCCGCGACGATCAGGTGGAGCGCGGGCCATCCCCGGCGACACGCGGCAAATACGGCAATATCAACCATAGGAGGGGCCAGGGTGTCTGAGACACAGCAACGGCTTCTACAACAGCTGGGTGGCCCGGCGCAGACCTCACTGGCGGATTATCGCAAGCAGGGCGGCTATGCGGCCCTCCAAAAAGCTATTGCGCAGATGTCGCCGCAGCAAGTGCTGAATGAAATCCGCGAGGCAGGGCTGCGCGGACGTGGCGGCGCGGGCGTGAAGACTGCCGAAAAGATGGCGATTGTGGGCCGCTCGGATGAAGATATCAAGTATGTCATCTGCAACGCCTACGATGCCGACCCGCGTTCGCGCATCAGCCAGACGTTGCTCGCCCGCAATCCGCACCTGGTGATCGAAGGCATGGCGCTGGCAGCGTATACCGTCGGCGCAAGCGAAGGTTTCCTCTATATACGCGGTACTGACAGAGGGCTGGCGGATAGTCTGCGCCAGGCGTTACAGGAGGCGATGGGGCAGGGCGTGCTTGGCCCCAGCGTTTTCGGGTCGTCTTTCACCTTCTCTATCACGCTGGTGGGCGTAGAGATGGGCTTCATGGGCGGCGAAGAATCCACATTGATTCAGATCATCAAGGGGCGCCCGGCAAAAGCGCAACAACGACCACCCTATCCGACGCAGTACGGCGTTGCCGAAAAGCCGACGCTGGTGCAGAACGTCGAGACGCTGGCAAATCTGCCGCTGATCGTGGCGCGCGGCGGCGCTGCCTACCGCAAAACCGGCACAGCCAATTCATCGGGCACAAAGCTCTTCACGGTGATTGGCCCCGATGCTGCTGAAGGTGTGGTCGTCGAGGTTCCCTTCGGCGCGACCATCGCAGAGGCGCTGCGTGCGGCTGGCATCAGCGCCAGCGACGATACGGCGCGGGCGGTGGTGGTCGGCGGGCTGGAAGGTGGCGCGTTGCCGCTGGCTGCGCTCAACACGCCGCTCGACTTCGAGCCTATCGAAGATACCGGCGCAATCATCGGTTCCAGCATCATCGAAGTACTGCCCAAAGCGACCTGCATGGTGAACTGGGCGACGCTGCAATCGGTGGCGCTCTCCAAAGAGACTTGCGGTAAGTGTGTGCCGTGTCGCGTCGGCGTCAAACGCATCGCCGGGACGCTGGAAGGCATCATCAGCGGCATTGGCAACAAGGGCGACCTCGACCTGCTGGAAGAGTTCTCGCGCTATGTGCCGGATGGCTCGCTCTGTGGCTTCGGCGTCAATGCCGTGCATCCGGTGGTGACGGCAATGAAGAACTTTGCCGGTGATTTCCAGGCGCATCTCGATGGGCAGTGCCCGACGAATACCTGCGAGCCGGTGCGGGCGCATCGGTATGTAACCAAACATGTGTTGTAGTCGCTAGAGACGAGGAAGCTATGGCTGTTACAATTCGAGATGATAGAGCTACGTCTCAGGGTGGCGAGCCGTATAAGCGCAATGAAATCGGCCAACCGTCGTTTACGTTGACCATTGACGGGCGGACGATGAACGCTTATGAAGGGCAGACGGTGCTGAGCGTCGCCATTGACAACGGGATTCTCGATATTCCGAATCTCTGCAACGACGAAAAGCTCGAGCCTACCTCCGCCTGTCGCATGTGTTTGGTGGAGATCGAAGGTGCGGAACGCCCGCTGCCTTCCTGTAATACGCCCGCCGCGCCCGGGATGGTGGTGCATACCAAGTCTGACCGGCTGAAGCATATCCGGCGCACCAATCTGGAGATGATGCTCTCCGACCACAACGCCTATTGCCAGCCGCCGTGTCAGGTCGGTTGCCCGACGCATATTGATATCCCCGGCTATCTGGAATTGATAGCCAAAGGGCAGAACCGCGAGGCGGCGCGCTTGGTCAAAGAGGTGCTGCCGTTCCCCTATATCCTGGGTCTGACCTGCCCGGCTCCCTGTCAGGAGGTTTGCCGGCGCGCGCTGGTGGAGGAAGAAATCGCCATCTGTCGCATGCACGGCTTCGCCGCCGAGCAGTGCATGGACGATCCGCCGGTGCCGTATGTGCAGGAAGCGCCCACCGGCAAGAAGGTGGCTATCGTTGGCGCCGGACCCGCCGGACTCACCTGTGCCTATTATCTGGCGCTCAAAGGCCACTACTGCAAGGTCTACGATATGCAGCCGCAGCCCGGCGGCATGCTGCGCTATGGCATTCCTGAATATCGCCTTCAGAAAGACATGGTGGATAAAGAGTTTGAGGGCGTCTGGAAGCTGGGTGTGGATGCGCAATATAACGTCAAGCTGGGTGAAGATTTCACGATTGACGATCTCTTCAACGAAGGCTTCGATGCGGTCTTCCTGGCGATTGGCGCGTGGACCTCGAACGAGCTTGGCCTAGACGGGCAGGACAACCCTAACGTCGTCAACGCCATCCGCTTCTTGATTGACAAGACACTGGGCGAGACGCAGCCGGTAGACGACTCGAAGGAAGTAGTTGTGCTGGGCGGCGGCTTCACGACATTCGACTGCACACGTACTTCGCTGCGGTTGGGCGCAAAGGTTCACACGGTGTATCGCCGTGGCCGCCAGGAAATGTCTGCCACCGCTGAAGAGGTGGAGGATGGCGAGGCAGAGGGCACCGATCTGCAACTCTTTGCCTCGGCATCGCGCATTGTCTTCGACGACAAGGACAAAGACAAGATCGTTGGTTTGGAGTTCCAGCGCATGCAGCTTGGCGAGCCGGACGCCTCTGGTCGCCGCCGCCCGGTGCCGATTCCCGGCAGCGAATATGTTGTCTCCTGCGATACGATCATCCCAGCGTATGGGCAGAAGCCGGATAAAGAGGTGCTGCCTGCGGAGTCCGGCGTTAAGTGGACAAAGCGGCAGACCATCGAGACCGATCCCTATAACTTCATGACGGCGCGCAAAGGCGTCTTCTCTGGTGGCGACTGCCAGCTTGGCGCCTCGACCATCATTGAATGTGTGGCGCAGGGCAAGCTGGCCGCACGCTCGATTGATGCTTACCTGAACGGCGAAGACATGGCGGAGGTGTCGCGGCGCATCGAGGCGCAGGAGCGCAAACCTGACCTCTTCGACATTGTGCCATATAAGCCGGTTGAGCCGAAGGTCAAGATGCCGATGCTGCCCTACGATGAGCGCAAGCGCAACTTCCGTCTCATCGAACTTGGCTACACACAGGAACAGGCGGAGCGCGAGGCTGGCCGTTGCTTGCAATGCGCCTGCCCTGCCGCTGGTCAGTGCGATCTGCAACGCTACAGCATCGAATACAACCTGGAAGACAACCGTTTCCACGATGGCGAGCCGGATGACTACCACGACTATGCCTTCGACATGTCGCATAGCTTTATCCTGCGCGACCCGAACAAGTGCATCAACTGCACCCAGTGTGTGCGTGTCTGCCATGATGTCATCGGCCCGAACTGCTACGGCATGTTCGGTCACGGTTTCGACACCATCGTTGAGACGCCGTTCAACGTCTCGCTCCATGCCACTGACTGCGTATCCTGCGGCGCCTGCGTGCAGGTCTGCCCAACGGGTTCGCTGATGATGGCGGAACGCGAACTGATACGCTGGGACTTCGCGCTGGACCGCTGCATCTTCTGTGGCGATTGTGTAGAGGTTTGCCCGCACGGCGCGCTTGGCGAGACGCCGAACTTCGAGCTGTCGTTCTACAATCGCTTCGGCAAAGATGTGGATATCCCGATGCAGGATGTGGCGCGTGCGCCATCGTTCCTGGTGCGCCAGCGTGTCCCACGCAAGCTGGAAGACAACCCACAGGGGCCGAATCCGCTGGTGCGCCCGTTGCCAGCGCGGCGTATCCGCGAATAGCTGTTGCTAGCGAGGGAAATAGTCAGGAGGGGTTGGTGCATACATGCCAGCCCCTTTTGTTCAGCCTTTTCCGGCTTGCGCGTAAAACTGAGCGGGTACTAGGCGTCAGTAGCTGTAACTGCTATACTGAAATAGTCATGCGCACACACAGATGCGTAGAGCGCGCGTTCGTTGAGAGAGATGGAGAGCGATTCATGCACGGCGCCCCGATGGTCAATGGAGGCCCTTACTCGCAGCCTTATCCGCAGATGATGCCACAGGCGCAAGGGTACAGCAATGCGCTGCTGCGGGTCGAAAATCTCGTCAAGGAGTATCATGTCGGCGGCGGCACGGTGACGGCTCTGCGGAACGTGAGTTTCGCCTTGCCGGAGGGACGCTTCATTGCGATTCGTGGCCGGTCGGGCGCTGGCAAAACGACGCTACTCAATCTCATTGCCGGTCTGGATGACCCCACCCACGGCCATATCTGGTTGCTCGGCAAAGATGTTGGCAAGCTCTCAGAACGCGAACGCACGATGCTGCGCCGCACAGAGCTTGGCTTTGTCTTCCAGGCGGCGCACCTGTTCCCCTCGTTGACGGCGCGCGAGAATGTGGAGGTGCCGCTGCGGCTTGGCAACACGCCGCGCGAGGAGCGCGAACGCCGCTCACGCGAGGCGCTGGCGCTGGTTGGCCTTGCCGAACGTATGCACCACCGCGCGCCGGAGCTTTCCGGCGGCGAGCAGCAGCGCGTCGCCATCGCGCGGGCGCTGGTCCACGCGCCGCGCCTGGTGCTGGCGGACGAGCCGACCGGCAACCTCGACTCGCATACCGGCCTCGCTATTCTCGAACTGCTGCTGAACGTCGCACATAACGCCGGCATTGGCTTCGTCATCACCACCCACGACCCGCAAGCCTCCGCGATGGCCGATGCCGTCTATGACATCAGCGACGGCGTTCTCACCCCTGGCGTGCGGTGATAAGTTTTTCATTTAGTGGCAAGCGGAGCGCGTCAGTACTGACGCGCTCCGCTTGCCACTAAAATTGGTAGTACTGCAAGCACTAAAATAGCGGCCATTGACAATATTTCACCAGCTCCTTATACTTAACGATATGGTTAATGATCTGTCTGACCGACTGGATACGGTCTTTTCGGCGCTGGCCGACCCCACACGCCGGTCCATTCTGGAACGCCTGGCACATGGTGAGGCTTCCGGTACGGACCTGGCGCAGCCATTTTCTATCTCCGTGCCGGCAATCTCCAAGCATTTGCGCGTGCTGGAGGAGGCTGATTTGATTTTGCGGCGCAAGGAGGGGCGGACGCATTGGTTTCGCCTGGCTGCTAATCCTGACAGCCCGATGCGCGACGCCGCTGCCTGGCTCGAACACTACCGCCAGTTTTGGGAAGCTCAATTCGATTCGCTGGATACCTACCTGCAAGCGGCATCAGATGAGGAGCAGGACCCTGATGATTCCTCCAACATCTCAGGACGATAACACAACCCTCGTTTTGCGGCGAACCTTTGCTGCCTCGCGCGAGCGAGTGTTCCGCGCCTGGACCACCCCAGCAGCGTTGGAGCGCTGGTTGAAACCGAGGAGCTTGAACATCATCGTGCGTGCGCTCGACGTGCGGGTTGGCGGGTCCTTCTGTTTCGAGATTGCGGACGGCAATCGCATCGTCGGCACCTATTTGCAGGTCGTGCCCCCTGAACGCCTGGCCTTCACCTGGTCTGGAACAATCGCACAGAGCCAGGAAACGGTAGTCACGCTGGATTTCTTCGAGCGTGGCGCAGAGACGACGGAAGTGGTGCTGACCCATGAAGGGTTGGTCGCTCCCGATCAGCGCACGCGAGTGGAATCGGGTTGGTCGTCGTTCTTCGACGCGCTCGCAGTGGTCCTCGCTTCTTCTGACCTCGCCTTGTGACATGGTGTGCAATGCGTAGTTGCTCGTAGCGCTAGGAATCAGCAGGCTCGGCGAGTTTCCAGATGCCAGGGGTGGTCAATTCGACGCTGTTGCCGGCGGGGTCGCGCAGATAGAGCGATTGCCCACCCGACGGCCATGTCACCTCAGCTTCAATAGCCACGCCGCTGTGTTGCAGGCGGTCGCGCCATTGTGGTAGCTCAACCTGGCGTACAGCGAATGCCACATGCCCCTGGCCATGCGCTCCATGCGGTGGCACCGGCCCGGTGGCTTGCTGAGTGGCGGCGGGATTGAAGAGCAGGAACATAGTGTCACCGCAGCGGAAGAAGACATGTCGCCCCGCAACCTGGGAATAGACCTCTAACCCCAGCACACGCTCATAGAAATCAGTGCAGGCCGCCAGATCATCGGCGTAGAGACATGTTTCCAGTACTCGTGCAATGCGCATGTGATTTCATCCTCTGGCCAGTATCGTTACCTATCAGATATATCATGTTGCGCTCCCCTTGACACGCTGCATCTCGTGCCCTATATTTAACCATCGGGTTAAGTATATAAGAGTGAAGGGACGTAAGACATATGATGAACCAAACGAGCCAGAACAGTGCATCTTCCTGGCATGAGGAGGAAACGCTCTGGTATCTCGGCGGAATGAGAATCATTGAGGCGCTCGAAACGCAGCGGCAGCGGATGGGCGCGATGTTCGAGTATCTCATACCTGCAAATACCTCAACCTTCTCGTATGCTCCAACACAAGAAGACACCGCCATCTATGTGGTAGCAGGCGAGGCTGATTTCGTGAGCGGAGAGGCAACCATTCATGCGACGCCAGGTATGTTCCTGTTCCTGCCGCGACCTGTTGGCTTTCGCTCTGCGACGCCTCCCACCGGCTCGTTGAGGATGCTCACCTGGACCACACCACTGGGATTTGCACAGCGGGTAACGTGCATGGGGAATGCCGGTGAAGCGTTCGTGCTTGCGCCTCCGCCACTCGTTGCTCGTGAGAAGGTAGAGCAGTTTGCGGCAATGCTGAGAAAGTTGGTCCAGCCTTTCTAAAGGCTGATAGATGCTCTGCTCATTCCGGGAGTTCGCACGACCTGTATCTCTGTAAGCACATCCGGGACAAAATCCTCCCTATAGATTACACTTTCACAAGTGGATCTGAACCTGCTGTATAGCAATGGGAAGGAGATGTCCGTGAAACTTGGATGCCACATCAACGACTACGACTGGGCAGGCGGCGCAGCCACTTTCGCCACCACGCTGGGAAAGATTGCGCGTGCCGCCGATGCGGCTGGCTTCGACCGCATCGGCGTGGCCGACCACTTCTGGCGCAGCCACTATATGGGCAGTGTGGAGGGGCCAGAGCTAGAGTGTTATACGACGCTGGGCTTTCTGGCGGCGAACACGCAGCGTGCGAAACTGACGGCGATGGTGACGGCGGCAACCTATCGTCAGCCGGGGCTGCTGGCCAAGATGGTGACGACGCTGGATGTTCTCTCTGGTGGCCGCGCCTGGCTCGGCATCGGCGCCGGCGACTACGAGGCGGAGGCGCGTGGACTCAGCCTGCCATTCCCGCCGCTCAAAGAGCGTTTCGAGATACTGGAAGAGACGCTACAGATTTGCCTGCGTATGTGGGACGGCGAACACGGCGACGACCGCCCGTACCAGAGCGCGCATTTCCAGTTGGAGCGCATACTCAACGCGCCGCAGAGTCTGACGAGACCACACCCGCCGATCTTGCTGGGCGGCAGCGGCGAGAAGACCCTCCGTTTGGTGGCGCGCTATGCCGACGCCTGCAACATCCGTCCTGGACCCGATATCCCGCAGAAGTTGGAGATGCTGCGCCGGTTCTGCGATGAGGAACAGCGAGACTACGACGCCATCGAGAAGACCAGCCCATTCGCGTTCGATGTCGGCGAGAATGGCGAGAAAGTTGGCGACTTGCTGGGGCAGCTACGCTGGCTGGCGGGCATGGGCATCCAGACGGTGATCGGCTTCGTGCCAGGTATAGACCGCATCACGCCACTTGACATCATCGGGCGTGAGATTATCCCGGCGATCTCTGAGTTATAACCCACTCGGCCAGAGGTCTTTAGAGGAATGCCAACAGCGCGTCGTTGACCGCTTTTGGCTCCTGCTGGTTGAGCCAGTGGCCGGCGCCAGGGAAGCGTTCGATGCGCAGGTCGTGAACCCACTGGTTGAGGCCGTCCAGCAGTTCCACGCCGAGATAGGGGTCTTGCTCGCCCCAGAGAACCAGCGTTGGCCCGGTGATGGTGCGCATCGGGCTGAGCCGCAGAAAGCTGCCGCGCGGCAACTGGCGATAGTAGGCCAGCGCAGCGGTCAGCGCGCCAGGGCGTGAGATGGCATCCACATAGCGTTGGATATCGAGGTCGGTGAGCCAGGCATGTTCGCGGTCGGCAGAGCGGAAGGTGCGCCAGATCATCGAATAGTCGTTGCGGGTGATGGCGCGTTCTGCAAGGCCGCGCAACTGGAAGAAGCCGACATACCAGCTACGCGCCATCTGGCGGGGATTGCGCGCCTCACGAACTGCTACGCCGGGATGCGGCGCATTGAGGATGGCCAGCCTGCGCGTGTAGTCCGGGTAGAGGATGGCGAAGCTCCAGGCGAGCGCGCCGCCCCAATCATGGCCGACAATCGCCGCCTCGCGTTCGCCAAACGTCTCGATCAGCCCCGCGATATCGGCAGAGAGCGTGGCCACATCATAGCCGCTCTCTGGCTTATCGGAGCGATTGTAGCCGCGTAAATCCGGTGCGACGACATGATACCGCTGCGCCAGCGCCGGAAGTTGCGCGCGCCAGCTATACCAAAACTCTGGAAATCCATGCAGCAGCACGACCAATGGCCCGTTGCCAGCCTCCACATAATGTAGACGGATGCCATTTGTTTGGATGTAGCCGCTTGCACACCCGGGCGGCGGCGGTATCGTCTCGTGGTCGCTCTGCTTCACTATTCCCGTTATGTTCGTCATAGAAGCTGCTCTCTTTTTTCCTGTCGCATGACTGCATATCAGCGTCAATAAAAATCATGGCGAGTCATGTCAAATCATTAGAAATCATTATATAATAGGACAGAATCATAAGGAATCGCTTATACTGCGAAAAAGAATCTGATAGCCCACTTCTCTGGCGTTTCACAGCGCCGATGCCTACAATGCGTGCAGTCCATGTATGCGGGAAATATCCGCGCAGATCAGTATCGTCATACACGAATGAAAAGAGAGGAATAGATCTGTGATGTTAGCAGATCATCCCTGCCATGCCCCAAACTGTTTCCACATGGCGAGTGGTGAATGTGCCACCTGCGATAGGTTGTATTGCCGGCGGCATTTGATCACAGTGCAGGTCGTCACCAATTTCATCAGCTTTCCAGCGTCTCTCTGCCCCGGCTGCCTCGTGCAAGAAGCGCAGACGCCAAGTATCGAGGGATATCTGGCAATCGGAGACTTCACATACATAAAGTAGTGTCCATGTGCCAAGAGGCATCAAAGCTCTATGCGCAGGAGAAACACCCGGTGGAAGGGTTCTCCTGCGCCTGGACCTTCTGCGATACGCCAGCGATAGAAAATCACTCGCGCACGTCATCGTAGAGGACTGTGCTGAGATATCGCTCGCCAGCCGAAGGAAAGATTGCCACAATCAGCTTGCCTGCGTATTCGGGGCGCGCAGCCACCTGTGCGGCGGCCCAGGCTGCGGCGCCGCTGCTGATGCCTACCAGCAAGCCTTCTTCCTGCGCCAGGCGACGCGCCATCTCGATGGCGTCGTTGTCTGCCACCTGCACGATGTCGTCAATCAGTGAGGTTTGCAGCACATCAGGGATGAAACCAGCGCCGATGCCCTGAATCTTGGTTGGCCCCGGTTGCCCGCCAGACAGCACCGGTGAACTGCTCGGCTCGACGGCGATGGCGCGGAAGCTGGGTTTGCGCGCTTTGATGACCTCAGCAACGCCGGTGAGTGTGCCGCCGGTGCCGATGCCAGAGACCAGCGCATCCACCTGCCCATCGGTATCGTTCCAGATTTCCTCTGCCGTCGTTGCGCGGTGGATAGCCGGATTGGCGGGATTCTCGAACTGTTGCGGTATCCAGGCATTCTCTTTCTCGGCGGCAAGCTGGCGTGCGCGAGCGATGGCGCCGTTCATGCGCTCGGCAGCCGGTGTCAGCACCACCTCTGCGCCCAGCCGCCGTAGCACCATGCGCCGTTCCAGGCTCACCGTCTCTGGCATCACCAGGATGCAGTGATAGCCGCGCGCCGCCGCTACCCATGCCAGCCCGATGCCAGTGTTGCCGCTGGTCGGCTCGATGATCGTGTCACCTGGCTTGATCTTGCCACTGCGCTCAGCATCATCAATCATGCTGACGGCGATGCGATCTTTCACGCTGTATCCTGGCTGGAAGGCTTCCAGTTTCGCCAGCACCGTCGCGCCAGCGGGTACCACTCGATTCAGCTTTACCAGCGGCGTATGGCCGATCAATTCAGTTGCGTCTTTTGCCCAGTGTGGCATGTCTACTCCCCTTTGTGAGTGAGAACGGTCTACTACACAAAAGATAGTAGAGTATTTCAATCAACATAGTCAACAAGATCAAATATAATACATGAGTTCGCCGCTGTTCGCGCCAACCTGGTGGCGCGCCGCCAGTTGGTCGAGAGTGGTGCTTGCTAGCAACTGTTGCGCGAACTGTTCGACCTGCTGCCAGACCTCGCGGATGGCGCAGCCAGGCGAAAGCTGACAGAATGATGGTGTGGGTAGACACTCCATCGGCGCAGTGCTGCCATCCAGCGCGCGAATGACATCGCTCATGCTAATCTGTTGCGGTGGCCGTGCCAGCATATGGCCGCCCTGCGGACCGCGCTGGCTCTTGAGCAGTCCTGCCCGGCGCAGCGCAATCAAGAGTTGATCGAGAAAATGTTCAGGCACCGCCTGCCGTTCGGCAATCGCGGCACTGGGCACCGGACCCTGGCCATAGTGGGCTGCCAGATCAATCATGGCGCGCAACCCGTAGTCGCTTTTCATCGTTACTCGCATGACAACATCCCCAGTACGTTGCATACCGCCATATAGCCATATGCAGCGAGATTACTCACTCAGTCTACATAAGATTGTAGACTACTCTAGTCAAGTATAGTATGCGCCGTTTCTGGTGTTTGCGCAACTCCTGTTCTACTCCTGTCTAGAAAATGCTACACGCAAGGTTCATGGGTCTCCATTGCGCGTTCCTCTCTCGCAAATAGGTCCTATATCCTCTGGACAAAGACACGTCTCTCATATATACTTAGAACAAATGTTCTTATTCTGTTCTAGAACTCACATGAGGAGGTCATCATGAGCTGGTCGGCTCTGCCGTATGCGATGCGCCCGACAACCTCCATGCCATCCATACGCTCTGTATCGTCAGTACGTTCATCCACGTCATCCATGCCATCTGCTCCAACGATGGCCAGGACAATGGCCAACCGGCCATTACCGATCTGCGCGCCGGTGCGCGTGGCGCTTCGTGAAGAGGATGCGAGGCAACCCGGTCGTTCTTGGCCCGCCGATGCGATGGACTCAACGGATTCAGTCAAATTGACCGAACGGCGCGCGGATGATATCGCGCATCTCTACAGTCTCGGCTCGGCGCATGCTGGCGGAAACTGGCGCTGGGCGTCTCCGGTGCGTCCGCTGCCCGTCATGCGTAGCGGGCAATCCACCCAGGAGCAGGCGCCGACCGACGAACGTGCGCAGGTAACTGTGGTAGCGCCGGTCATGTCGGTTGAAGCGCGGGTACAGGTTCCTGAAACTATCAAACGCTCAATGGCGGAAATTGCTGCCGCCAGCGGACGCAGCGAAAGCGATCTCTGGGCGGAGGCGGCGCGCGCCTGGCTCGATAGCCGCGCCTTCGACGACGAACCGTTGCCGCCGGCGCCTGCCGCTGCGCTGGCGCTTCCGCGACCCACACGCTCCTGGGAGATGATTGACGATCTGCTGGCTGAGCTACGCCAGCCCGTCGCTGCGGAAACTGGTAGCAAGACGGAGCGCGCAGCATAGCGGGACCTCACTCACTTGACGTGTTCACCTCAGTGCGAGTACGATGGAAGGGACAAGTACTACACGTACACATAGCATGGCGATACACGAGACGAGTAGGCCAGGGCTGGCTACAGAAAGCTGCGGGATGATGCAACGCAGCGCCGTGCCAGGCTGAAATCCCCTCGTATGCCTCCCAACGAACCGCCAGATAATGCGCTAAGATGGGACGCAAGGCCCAGCGTTAGCGGGCCTTGAGGCCGCAACCAGCGCAGGATGTCAATCCTCCACAGCGCAGGCGGCAAATGAAGGTGGCACCACGGGAAACGAGCGCCGTCCGTCCTTTGTGATGGATGGCGCTCGTCTGTATGTTTTGGCAAATTGTGGCACTTCAGTGCCGACGCACGGTACCCCGTGAGGTGACTTGGGAGGAATTGACATGTTGGACCTGACATTTATCCGTGAGCATCCAGACCTCATCAAAGAAGTGGCGCAGCAGCGCAACACGGCAGTGGATGTTGATGCGTTACTGGCAATCGACGCGGACTTGCGCGAGACACGTCGCCGCGCCGAAGACCTGCGTGCCGAGCAGAACCGGCTCTCGAAGGCGATACAGGGAGCGGGCGCAGATCGCGAGGCGCGCGACGGATTTATCGCCAGCGGGCGTGAAGTGGCCGCCGCGCTGAAAGAGTTGGAGCCGCGCGAACGCGAGTTGGAGGCGCAACTGCGTGAGTACCTGCTGCTCGTGCCCAATATTCCGGACGCTTCGGTGCCGGTGGGCAAGGGCGAAGAAGATAATGTGGAGATCAAGCGTGTCGGCCAGCCGCGCCAGTTCAGCTTCGAGCCGCTGGACCATGTGGCGTTGATGCAGGGCGCAGATATGCTGGACATCGAGCGCGGCGTGAAGGTAGCAGGTTCGCGTAGCTACATTCTCAAAGGCGACGCTGTGCTGCTGGAACTGGCGCTGATGCAGTTCGCGCTGAGCCGCATCACACAGCATGGCTTCACGGCGCTCAGCGTGCCGGCAATGGCCAAAGAGTTCTGCTTCATCGGCAACAGTCAGTTCCCGCGTGGCCGCGAGCAGACCTATGCGCTGCCGGAGGATGAACTGTTCCTGGTGGGTACGGCGGAGGTTTCGATCACCGGCATGCACAGCGGCGAAATCCTGCGCGAGGCCGATCTGCCGATTCGCTATGTCGCCTGGTCGCCTTGCTTCCGCCGCGAGGCCGGCACCTATGGCAAAGACACGAAGGGCATCATGCGAGTGCATCAGTTTGAGAAGATTGAGCAGTACGTCATCTGTCGCGCCGAGCATGAGGAGTCGGTGCGCTGGCATGAGGAACTACTGCGCAATGCCGAGGAATTGGTGCAGGCGCTGGAACTGCCGTATCGCGTCATCAACATCTGCACCGGCGACCTGGGCGACGCCAAAGTGAAGGGCTACGACATCGAATGTTGGATTCCCTCGGAGCAACGTTACCGCGAGACCCATTCGGATTCGTATTTCCATGACTATCAGGCGCGGCGGGCCAATCTGCGCTATCGCGGCGACGATGGCGTCGTGCGCTATGTCCATACGCTGAACAACACCGCGCTGGCCTCGGTGCGCACGATCATCGCCATCGTGGAGAACCATCAGCAGGCGGATGGCACGGTTCGTGTGCCCGAAGCGTTGCGCCCGTTCCTGGGTGGCCGCGAGAGGCTGGGCAGAGCGTGGCGCTAGGAGCTGGCGGTTAAAACCGCGCCTGGCTGGCTTTCAGCCGCGAAGTCCGCCTACGCGGACTGGGAATAGGCAAACACTTGCGCCTGCTCCGAACCTGCGGAGGCCGGTTTGGCGGCGGCACACCAGCCAGGCGCGAATTCATTCGCTGGCCCTCTTCGTTGTGCTAGTAGACCCGTTGCATTACTGTCGCTACGCCTGCCTCACGGTCCCCTCTCCCACAAGGAGAGGGGTGCCGGGGGCGGGGTAAGGCCTCTCGGTCAGTTCGTATCGTACTGGTAGAGGTTGAAGTCCTGCATAATGGTGATGAGCGAGGAGCCTGGGCTGCCGTTGCTGGTGTAGTGACCGGCATCCCAGGGAGACGCGCCCAGCGCCCGCGCCGCCGCATCAGGTCCGCCCTGCCGCGCCGCTGGAGCCACCGCCGAATAAAACGGCAGCGCGGCAACCGCGACATAATAGTTCACGCCGTCTATGGGCGTCGGCGCGTAGGAGAAGCTCGGCGGCGCTCCTGGCATGCCGCCGCTGGCAACATGAGGGACGCCGGGCAGCGCGCCGACGTTGCCCCAGTTGTAGCCGGTGAAGCCGGGAACGTTCCAGCCGTGTTCCAGCCCCCATTGCGCCAGGATCATGCTGACGGGCCAGCCGGTTTGCTGGTGCGCGCTACGCGCATAAGGTAGCGCATATTGGATGAACGCCGCCTCGCCGCTGACTGTTTTCTTCTCGTTCGTGAGCGTGTTCGGCCCGTCTACCTGATCCTGCTGGCCCTGTGCTGCCGCCTGCACCAGCGGCCCATTGAGCGGGATGCAGAGCCGCTGGCCGGCGGTGATGTCGCCGTAGCTCTTGAGGTGATTCGCCTGCACCACCGTCTCTGCCGTGAGGTGATATGAGGCGCTGATGGCATAGATGGTATCGCCAGAGGCCACGGTATACCACGCGCACGAAGCGTTGGTGGCGCTTCTGAGGGCTGGCAGAGCGCGGGGAATCATCGCCGCCACTATGAGAATCAGCAGCGCCAAATTCACCACCATCCAGATAGGCACCAGCTTCCAGATATGCCCGCGTAGGCGCACATGCGGGCGGCGGCTCACCAACTGCCAGAGGCGCCGCACCAGATCGCGCCCACGTATCTCCGGGGCTGATTGGGATGCGCGCCTAGCTCCCCTCTCCCGCGCACGGGGGAGGGGTTGGGGGTGGGGGCTTCCGTGTCTGGCAAGCATCTGTGGCGTGATGATTGGATAGACATCCGAGAAGTCCACCATCTCGGCGCGTTCGGGTGCGCGTAGGGACTCGTGGAGGCCGGTGATGGCGCTCTGCCGCTGTTGCTTATTCCTCACCCTGGGTTCCCTGGTCTCCGAAGTTTCCCTGGCCGGCATGGTAGCTACGTTTGATGCGCTGGAAGAATTAGACAAGAATAGGTTTCACCTGGGAGGGTATCACCGGGCAGGAGTAAACAGAAGAAATGCGACGAAAGTACCAGAGGCCGCCGCGACGGCAGGTCGTTAGAGGGTGAAGAGGAATCCGAAGACCAGCCCAATCAAAGCGCCGGCAAAGACCTGTACCGGCGTATGGCCGATCAGTTCATGTAGCCGCTTTTCGCTGATGCCGCGCTCATGGAAAAAGTCATCGAGCATCAAATTCAAGATGCGCGCCTGTTTGCTCACGGCAAGCCGCACACCTGCCGCGTCATACATCACCACGCCTGCTAGCACGGCGGCCAGTGCAAAACTGGTAGATTGAAGGCCGTTGATTCGCGCAACAGCGGTGGCCAGCCCAACGACAAGCGACGAGTGTGAGCTAGGCATGCCGCCAGAGGCAGTGAGGTAGCTGAGATTGAGTTTGCGGGTAATAATCAGCGCGCGCACAGTCTTGATAAGCTGCGCAGCAAGCCATGCGACAAAGGCGCACCAGAGGACACGATTCGAGGCCAGTTGATTGAGTGGTGACATAGCGCCGTTTATACATCCTCATCCACGATAAAAGATTCCAATAGATACGTTGCTGCGCCATCTTCGGCGCCCTGTTCGTTCGCTGTCAGCCGTTGGAGGCGTAGCTCCGCCTGATCGAGCATCTGCTGGCAGCGTTGTGCCATCCGCACGCCTTCTTCATAGAGGGTGAGCGCCTCCTCCAGTGGAATCTGGCCGTCTTCCAGCAGACTGACCATTTCATCGAGCCGCCCCAGCGCCTCCTCGAAGGCTAGTGGTTCCGTTGGTTCCGTTTGCGCATGCTCTATGCCAGTATCCCCAATATCTGCCGCCAACTGTGCGCCGTTGGTGGCCGCCTTTCGTGTTGGGCTGGTTCCATGTCGCTTGCGTTCACTCGTCATAGCGTCTCTCTCTATCCACCTGTCTCAGTCTTTTCCAGGGCATCGGCGCTGTCTGCGCTACGAGCCACCGTTGGCCGCTGCTCCGCCTGCGCAGGCGCAACATCTGGTGTGATCGTCTCCATGCGCGCGCCTGCTATCGCCGCGAATACGCCATCAGCGACGCGAATGGTCAAACCCTGGCCGGGGGCAACCTGCGTCACGCTGGTGACACGCGCGCCATCAACGCTACGGCGCACGACGGCGAAGCCGCGCCCCATCGTCTGCAACGGGCTGAGCGCATCCAGCCGCAATGCTGCGCCACGCAGATGCTCTCTGCGCAGTTCAGTGAGGTGGCGCATAGCGGTGTCCAACGTGTGCCGCGATTCGTCAACGCGCTGGCGAGCGGTCGCCAGGATGCGTTGCGGGCTGGCTTGCTCCAACCGGCGGCGGCTCGTGCCCAGTTGGGTGCGCTCCGCTTGCAGGCGCGTCTCTATCAGATAGCGCATCCGGTCCTGCGCGTCGTCGAGCGCGCTCTCCCAGGTGGCTGCATCCGGCACGGCGGCTATCGCGGCGGCGGTGGGTGTGGAGGCGCGCAGGTCCGCCACAAAGTCGGCTATCGTAAAATCCGTCTCGTGGCCGACGCCGGTAATAACTGGAACCTGCGAGCGGGCAATGGCACGCGCGACGATCTCTTCGTTGAAGGCCCAGAGTTCTTCCAGTGAGCCGCCACCACGCGCGACGATGATGACCTCGGCCTCACCATGCGCGTTGAGCAGGTCAAGCGCCGCCGCCACCTGCTCAGCGGCGCCATCGCCCTGCACCAGCGCCGGCGCGAGCAGCACCCGCACCACCGGGCAGCGCAGCCGCAACGTGCGCACGATATCGCGCAGCGCCGCCGCTGAGGACGAGGTGACGACGCCAATGGTTGCCGGGCACGGCGGGATGGGGCGCTTGCGTTCCGGTGCAAAGAGGCCCTCAGCTTCGAGTTGCGTTTTGAGCGCCTCGAATTCCAGGTGCAGTTCGCCCTCGCCGGCCATCTCCACGGCGTCAACGTAGAACTGGAAGTCGCCGCGTTGCTCGTACAGGCTCATGCGGCCATGCGCCAGCACCGCCATGCCGTTCTGTAGCGGCGGCACATAGGCGCCACTGCGGAACAACACACAGCGCAGAGTCGCATAGGCGTCCTTGAGCGAGAAGTAGCGATGCCCGGATGCTGCCCGCGTAAAATTGGTGATTTCGCCGCGCACCCAGACATCCTGCAAGAGATAATTGTCTTCCAGCAGTTCTTTGAGATACTGAGTGACTTCGCTCACGCCGACGATGCGCATGGTTCGCATAGATAGCACACAGCCTTTACCGATCCGGGTCAGCAAGGGAAGCTGCTTATAGCTCCGGCGACTAACCGGCTGGCTAGAAGCAGCTCGAACAATAATTCTGCTATGTACTATACCGCGCCGCACAGCGAAAGCGGAAATCGTAGCCGGTCTGTTTGCACCAGAACGTCGTAGCGCCGGATAAAATCAGCCAGAGGCGTGAACGCTCAGCCGCTCAGGCAGGCTCGATCACCAGCAAGGTTTGGCCGTACTCGACAGGCTGCCCATCCGTCACGAGAATATCGGTGATGCGTCCAGCGACGCTCGCTTCCACCTCGTTCAAGACGTTCAGCGCTTCGATGGCGGCGATGATCTGCCCTTCTCGCACGATATCGCCCGGCGCCACCAGTGGCTTATCGTTCTTCATACTGGCGCGGAAGACGCCGACCAGCGGCGCGCCAACCTCGACGGCGGTACTCTTGGACTTTTCGGCGTCGGCAGCGAAATCGTCTTCGCCAAAGTCCTCATCGTCTTCCAGGAGCGCACCGGAGGATGGCGCGGGGCGGCGTAGCACGAGCTTCAGCCCTTCGCTCTCGCGCTCGACGGATATCTCATCAATATCACTGGACTCCATCAAGGAAATCAACTGGCGAATTTCAGCGATGTTCAGGCCACTTGACGGTTGGGAGGGCGTTGCTTCACCTCCCCGCTCAGCTCGCTCGCGCACCATACAACGCGCCTCCTCTGTTACTCTGCTGTTTGACGACACGTATCAGTTAGCCGACACGCTCGACGTAGGTGCCGGTGTCGGTCTTCACACGAATCTTGCTGCCGGTGGTAACGAAGAGCGGCACCTGCACCACCAGACCCGTTTCCAGCGTGGCGGGCTTGGTGCCGCCGGTGGCGGTATCGCCCTTGAAGCCAGGTTCGGTATAGGTCACTTCCAGGTCCACCGTGACGGGCAACTCAACGGTAATCGGTTCGCCGTTATAGGAGGCGACTTCGAGCTGCATGCCATCGAGCAAATAATTGATGGCATCGCCAAGCTGCTCGGCGGTCAGCGGGATCATTTCATAGGTGCTGGTATCCATGAAATAATACGTGTCGTCCTCTTTATAGGAGTACTGAACGGTGCTGCGGTCCAGATAAGCGCGCTGAAAACGCTCGCCAGCATCGAAGGTGCGGTCAATGATCGCGCCGGTGCGCAGGTTGCGCAGCTTGATGCGCACGATAGCGCCACCGCGTCCCATCTTGATGTGCTGCCAATCAACAATCGTAAAGAGTTGACCATCCATCTCAATTGAGATGCCTTTTTTCAGGTCACCTGTGGAAATCATGCAATTCCTCCTGCGCCGGCAAACAACGCCGGAACGCTCCTCTCCTGCGACGCGCCAACTATCTAGTAGCCAATAGCTCAATACCAGTGCCCGGTCGCGGATGGCTTCAGTGTGTTGTCTTGTTGTCTTTGGACTTTTGTTCTGGCTGGTCGAATGTTCTCGCGCTGCGCTTGTCAAGCATGTCATATACATGGCATGCCACGCAAAACGCTGGAAAGCCGAAGATATTCTATCACGTCCTCCCCCGGCCTCCGCCAGTCTGACCACTTGCAGAGTAGGGAGGAGACGGAGACACAATCGTTCACCCGGCTTACCGGCTCAGCGCGGCAGGTTGAATCGCTTGTGCGAAGTGGTCAGGATGCGGATACCATCTTCGGTGACGACAGCGGTATCCTCAATGCGCACGCCGCCGACCCCCACAACATATAGCCCCGGCTCGATGGTAATGACCATTCCTGGTTGCAACACCGAATCCTCACCGAACTTGCTCAGGCGCGGATTCTCGTGAATCTCCAACCCCAGGCCATGCCCGGTGCTATGCAGGTAGTGTTCGGCGCGGCCCTTTGCCTCGAAGACATCGCGGGCCAGCGCGTCCGCCTCTTTACCGTTGAGTCCGGGACGCAGCCCTTGCTCGCAGGTTTCCTGCGCCGCCAGCACCAGATCGTAGAGTTCCTGCAACTCTGGCCCTGGTTCACCCAGGCAAACGGTACGTGTCATATCCGAACAGTAACCGTCGTACTTTGCGCCCATATCAATGGTGATTGGCTCGCCCAGCGCAATTGTGCGGTCGCCGGGGACGGCGTGAGGTAGCGCGGCGTTCGGTCCGCTGGCGACGATGGAGGGAAAGGCCAGCCCTTCGGCGCCGCGTTCGATCATATACCGTTCGATTTCCTGCGCAATCTGCCGCTCAGTCTGGCCGGGACGCAGGTAGCCGCAGAGATAGCTGAACGTTTCATCGGTGATGGCGACGGCGCGTTCGATGGCGGCGATTTCCAGCGCATCCTTGATGACCCGCTGCTGCTCAACGATTTTGCGTGTGGAAAACAGGGTCATTTTCTGCTTGCCGCCAGCTTTTTCACGCAACGCCTTATCAAGATCTTCATAGATCGCAACCGTGAGATGCGCGGCCTCGAAGCCTGCGCGCCTGGCTCCCGTGGCGAGCAACGATTCCGCCGCTAGATCGGTAAAGCTGCCTTCCCGCTTGATAAGGCGCAGGCCGGGGCATTCGTTCGTGGCTTGTTCCAGATAGCGGCCATCGGTGATGAGCGCAATGTCATCAGTGGTGATGAGCAGCGCGCCTGCGGAATCTGCGCCGGAATCATGCCCGGTGAAGCCGCTGAGATAGCGCCGGTTCTCTGGATTCGTCACCAGCAAGGCATCGAGTTGCTGCTCACCGAGCGTCTTGCGCAGACGTGCCACTCGGTCACGATAGATCGTGATGCGTTCGGTTGCTGTGGTCGAGGTGGTCATAATACGGAGTCGGCTCCTTTGGTAATCAGCGCGTCGAGCGCATAGAGATAGCCGCGCCAGCCGAGGCCGCTGACCTGTCCACGGCAGACCGGCGCCAGCAGCGACGTATGACGGAACGACTCGCGGGCGTAGATATTGGAGAGATGGACCTCGATGGCTGGCTTGCCTGTGCCCGCTATCGCATCGCGCAGCGTCACGCTGGTATGCGTCAGCCCGCCAGGATTGATGACAATGCCTGCGGAGTCCGCCGCTTCTTCTTGCAGGAAATCTATCAACGCGCCCTCATGGTTGGACTGGAAGATGGTGATTTCACAGTGGCGTTCCGCCGCATACGAGACGATACGTTCGTTGATTTGCGCCAGCGTCATCCGCCCGTAGATGCCCGGCTCGCGTTTCCCCAGCGTATTGAGGTTGGGGCCATGTATCACCAGAATATGCAGTTTTGGTGCGCCGCTTTCTGTTCCGCTCATCGTCACTATCCAATCTCAACGTCTCTTCAATCAGCGTTTGCGCCGATCTCCATCAGCGCCGCCATAACATCATTATCGCTGACATCGCTGACGAGCATTGCGCTGCCTAGCGCCGCCGGTACCACCCAACGGATGCGCCCACCGCTGACCTTCTTATCCCAGAGGCAGGCGCGCAATAACGCTGCGGCTGAGAAACCATCCGCGCGCGTTGGCAGGTCGTAGCGTGCTAGCAGGGCATCTTGCCGTGCCACCACGTCTGCTGGCGTGATGCCCAGGCGCAGACCCAGCCGCGCCTCCGCCGCCATGCCGACGGCGACCGCCTCGCCATGCAGCCACGCGCCATAGCCAGCGACCGATTCGATGGCGTGCGCGATGGTGTGCCCGTAGTTTAGCAGATGGCGCCTGCCGCCGTCATGTTCGCGCTCATCCCCTTCGACCACGCTCGCTTTCAGCGCCACCGAACCCGCGATGATCCGCGTCAGTGGCTCCGGTTGCAACGCCAGCAACGCCTCAGTTTCGCGTTCCAGTGTCTCGAAATATGCTCCATCCAGCGCGACGCCGTGCTTGATGATTTCCGCCCAGCCCTCGGTGCGCTGGCGTGGCGGCAGTGTCAGCAGCGTGGCAGTGTCGGCCAGCACGAGGCACGGCTGATAGAACGCGCCAATGAGGTTCTTGCCGCGTGGGTGGTCAATGGCGACCTTGCCGCCAATCGAGGCGTCCACCTGCGCCAGCAGCGAGGTCGGGACTTGGATCAGCGGGATGCCACGCAGATAGGTGGCCGCCGCGAAGCCCGCCAGATCGCCAACGACACCGCCGCCCAGCGCAATCAGCGCCTCGCCACGTTCGGCGCGTCGCTCCGCCAGCCAGTCGTGGATGGCGTTGAGTTGCTCGCGCGATTTGCTGGTCTCGCCTTCGGGAACACGGTAGACCAGCGGCTCAAAGCCTGCGCCGATCAATGCGGACATCAGTGCCGGTTCATAGAGCATGGCGACATTGGCGTCGGCGACGATATGCAACCGTGGCGGCAAACGCAGTTCCGCCAGCCGCGCGCCCAGCGTCGCCAGCCCGCCCCAGGCGATGACCGCGTCGTAACTGCTGCCGCCATTGATCTGGATGCGCCGGACTGCTGCGGCTGCGCCAGCGGGAGCCAGCAATCCACGCGCGACGAGTCCGGCGACGACGCGCGCCGCGACGCTGTCAACATCCAGATCATCGGTGACGATGATGTCGTCGGCTTGGGCATACCAGCCACGACGGCGCTCGTCCAGCAGACGCAGCCGGTCCAGCGCATGCCCGCCCGCCAGCATCGGGCGCTCAGTTGCCACTTCGTCGTCAGCTTCGGCGCTCTGGCGCATACGTTGATAGGCCACCTCCGGCGCAGCAGTCAGCGTCACTACCCAGCCGTGCGTGCGCATCAGCGCCAGGTTTTCCGCGCGTTCACCAATGCCGCCGCCGGTGGCGACGACGGCCTGCTTCATCTGCGCCGTCTCTGCCAGTGTGCTGCTCTCCAACGCGCGAAAGCCTGCCTCACCATCCTCTGCGAAGATAGCAGGAATCGTGCGGCCAGCAGTGCGCTCAATGGCGGCATCGTTATCCACCAGCGACCAGTTGAGCAGCGTGGCCACCTTTGTAGCGACGGTGCTTTTGCCGCTGCCGGAGGGACCGATGAGATAGATGCGTTCGACGAATGGCGTTTCCATGCCGCCATTGTAGCATCTGATGCTTGGCAGACAGAAATGTCTGCCCTACCAACGCCACCTATGGATTAGATGCCGCCTTCGGTGTGCCACGCGGCAATCGTTTCGGCGGAGAAGCCAAGCTCGCGCAGCACCTCGCCGGTATGCTGGCCGAGGGTTGGCGGAGGCAGGCGTAGCGCGGCGGGCGTCTCCGAATAGGCCACCGGCGTGTTGACGACGCGAATCGTGCCAGCCGTCGGATGCTCCATCGTCTGCGCCAGCCCCATATAGTGCGCCTGCGGACTCTCCATCACCTGTCGCATATCGCGGATGGGTCCGGCGGGTATTTGTGCCGTATCCAGTTTTGCCAGTAATTCTTCAGTGGAGAACTGTGTCGTGCGCGCCTCGATCAGCGGCAACAGCACGGCGCGATTGTTTACGCGGTCGCCGTTGGTGGCGAAACGCGGGTCGCTGGCCAGCGCATCCAATTCGAGGACCGCGCAGAGCCGCCGCCAGATGTCGTCATTGCCGCCAGCGATGTTGAGGTAGCCGTCGCGTGTGCGTACCAGATCATAGGGCGCAATCTGTGGATGACTGTTGCCGACACGCGAAGGCACTTCGCCGGACATCAGATAGCTGGCGGCATAGTTACCAAGCGCGGCGACGGTCGCGCCCAGCAGCGTCGTCTCGACATACTGACCCAGACCAGTGCGTTCGCGCGCATGTAGCGCCGCAAGAATCCCCTGCTCTGCGAACATGCCCGCCAGGATGTCGCAGACCGGCAGCCCGCAGCGTACTGGCACGCCGTCCGGTTCGCCAGTGAGGCTGGTGACGCCGCTCATGCCCTGGAGAATGATGTCATAGCCGGGGCGGTAGGCTTCCGGCCCACTCTGCCCGAAGCCAGAGATCGAACAGTAGATCAGGCGTGGATTGCGCTCCTTCGCCGCCTCATAGCCAAAGCCCAGCCGCGCCATCAGACCGGGACGAAAGTTTTCGATCAGCACGTCAGCGCCTTCGATCAAGCGCCAGAGCGCCGCGCGCCCGCCCTCATGTTTGAGGTTGAGCGTGACGCCACGCTTGTTGCGGTTGCAACTCATGAAATAGGCGCTTTCGCCGCCCGCGAACGGCGGACCCCAGTGGTGGCTGTCATCACCGACGCCCGGCTCCTCTACTTTGATGACATCGGCGCCCAGATCGCCCAGCAGCATTGTACAGAACGGTCCGGCGAGCGCCCGCGATAGATCAATGACACGCACGCCTTCCAGCGGCAACATAGCAGTTCTCCCAGCACCCAAAACGACACTGTTTCTGGCGTACAGTATGCTCCGCTGCGCTGTACGGTGGCAATGATCGCTGACAGTTACCTGGCTTTGAGGACGCGCTGGTAGGTGAAGTGTTCGCGGGGATCATCCAGGTTCCAGGTGGCCGTTTCGGCATCCACCAGATCAGGATGCGCGCGGCGAATATCGCGCAGCGCATTACCGGCGGAGTGGCGCACATACTCGCTGGCGTCGTGGCGCAGCGGAGCTAGCCTACGAATCGCCTCATCAGGATGACGCGCGAAGTACGCGCGGCTCCTGGCAATCCAGGGACGCAAACCTTCGCTGACGGCGCGGCGCGCGTTAGCGTGCGCATCCGCGAGCCAGGCGTCTATGGTGGGCAGCGCCTGCTCATAACCGATGGCGGCGCAATAGGCATCGAACGCCTGCGCGATGCCCTCCTGCACCTCCCAGTCACCATCGGGAACAGCGCGCTCGTGGAGGATGGTCAGGTTGGCTGGCCGCGCGCCGCTGGTGAATCCCAGCAAATAAACGCCGTAGAGCCGCTGCTTGCTCTCCGTTGCGCTCAGCAGTTGCTCCGCCAGCGCCACCACCTCGTCCAGCGGATGCTGCTCCGCCTGCTCACGCGCCAGCGAACGCACCTTCGCCCAACTCAACCCATCGAGTGCCGGCGCCGTCAGCATCGTTCGCTTCTCCTGACATCTATCGTGTGATAGCAACTCTCTCAATCAAGCTGGCAACAGTATAACACTATCACAACGAACAGAGACCGGCGATATGTGGCGCTCCTTCAGTGCCCCAGCTCGTCAGGTATGGCAGGAGATTGGCTGAATAGACCAGTTTGCCGGTGCCTAGAATCAGGATGAGCGCAACATCACGCTCCGCTGCAACGAAAGAACCGCCCGCTAATTCGCTCTCTTCTGCGCCAATCGTTGCGTTCCAGGCTGCCTCTACACTGCGTAGCGCCGCCGGATAGCCACGCAGCAGCGCAACCTTCGCCGCCACTTCGGCCTGCGTCGCGGTCGGCGTCAGCGCCGTGGCCGTCGCAATCAGTGGTTGATCTGTTGAGGCTTCTTCCATTCCTGGGGTCCAGAGGCGCATCGGTGCGCCGGAGCGTGGGTCCAGCAGGTGATGTATGGTTCGCCCGTCGCGCAGCCACCAGCGTTTCACTGCGCCGGAGGTCGCCAGCCCGCCGCGACTAAACGAAACCGTTACGGCATCCTCCTGCGTGGTGCCGTGTGGATTGCTGACGCCGACCGACCAGGGTGTTTCCGGCGCGGGAAAGCCGCGCAGCCGCAGGTCGCCGCCGGCATTCGCCAGCGCATTGGCGAACGACGCGCAGAAGCGTTCGATGGCGACATCCGCCGCCCAGCCTTTGGCGATCCCGCCCAGGTCCAGCCGTGCGCCAACCGGCAGGCGTATGCGCCTGCGCCGCGCGTCCAATTCGATGCCGCGCCAGAGTCCGCCAGGGGAGAGCGGCGCGTTGACGCTTGGGGTATCAGGCGTGCGTTCCTGGTGCGCAATCTCGTCGAAGTCGCGGTCGTAGCCCAGCGATTCGAGTTGTGGCAGCAGCGTAGGATCGAAGAGTCCGCCCGTTTCCTGCGCAGCGCGTATGGCGCGTTCGACCGCCGCATACAGCACATCCGAGGCGGCATGCCACTTGCCTGCGCTCTCGTTCAGGCGCGAGAGGTCGCTCTGCGGGCGGAAGCGCGAGAGCCGCGCGTCCACCTCCGCATACCACTCCATACAGAGGTTAGCTGCGCGTTCGGCCTGCGCCACCTCCTCCGGCGCGACAGCAAGCTGGATGCTCACCTCGCTGGCCATCGCCCGCCCGGTCCTCTGCACCAGCACATGCTCAGTCATCGCCTCCTGCGCCGTGCCTTCGTCGTTTGGCTCAATTTCGCTGGACATGCTCAAGAAACCCCAGAGCGGCTGTTTGGGCCGAGCGGCAAGGGCTGTGTCGAGATGCCGGAACCGCCGGGCGTCGTGTTCACCGGCGGACTGATGTTCGGCACGGATGCGGCGCTGGCCGGTTTGTGGTTGGTCAGCGCCCACGCGCCCGCAAACACCGCCGCCGCCGTTGCCGCCATGCCGATGCGCAGCGCAACCATCGTTCCCTGCCGCGCGGCGCGCCCGCTCCTGCTGCTCTCACCTGCTGTGGTGGCTCCAGAAAGGGTGATCTCACCTGTTGGATAGGCGGTGCAGGCAAGGATATAGCCTTCGGCGCGTTCATCAGGCGTCAGACCGCTTGCCTCGCTATGACGCACCTGGCCGGAGAGCAGTCGCAGCCGGCAAATGCCACAGACGCCCGTTCGGCAACTGTAATTCGGTGTGTAGCCCTGTCGTTCTAGCGCCTGAAGCAGCGTCTCTTTGGCGCGCACATCGAGCAGCGCGCCGTTCTCTGCGATGCGCACCTGCGCCACCGTCGTGTCTTTGCCGAAGAGCGGCATCGTATGCGCGTCCGGACGTTCTTCTTGCCGCGCGAAGATTTCACTGTGAATGTGGTCCGCCGGTACGCCCTGTCGTTCCAGCGCCTCCTGAAAGCTCAATTTCAGGGCTTCCGAGCCGCAGATATACCAGTGCGCCGAGAGCGTATAGGGTTCGCTACGGCGCAAGACCGTTTCCGGCGTCAGCAGCGCACCACGGCTGGTGCTGTAGTTCCATTGCCGGAGCCATTCCGTACCCTGCGCCAGCGCCGCAAGTTCGCGCCCATAGAGCAGCGGCATGGATTGTGGCGCGGCATAGTGCAACTGCGCCAGTGGCTTGCGCAGCGCGGGTCGTAGCTGCGAAAGCGCCCGCAGCATGCCGTAGATCGGCGCGATGCCAGCGCCCGCAGCGACGAAGATCAGCGGCATGCCTGGGGTGATGTGGCGCGGCAGGGTGAAGGTTCCACGCGGCATCGTGGCTGCGAGCGTGGCGCCGAACTGCGCGTGCTCGAAGAGATAGCTCGACGCCAGCCCGCCGGATTGCCGCTTGACGGTGATTTCCCAGGGAACATCGGCGCGCCCATCGCTGCTAAGCGAATAGGAGCGATAGACCGGCCCGCGTCTTCCTGGCAGCGCCAGCGTAATGAACTGGCCAGGCAGGTAGGGCGCGGGTGCACGATGGGTCCCCGGCTGCGCCAGCCAGAGCGTCAACGTATCCGGCGTCGCCAGTTCGCGGCGGACCACCTGTGTCTGCAACAGCGTTTGCCCGGTGCTGCTGCTCCTCAGTTGCTCTGCCATATGCGCCCGCCATCCTCTCCCTGGCATTGCTTCATTGTCGCTCTGCGTTAGTATTAGAGATCAGTATGACCAAGTATAGACTCGCAAAGATGAGAATGCGCTGAAAAACAACTTGCATGACGAAAAATTTGTGAATAGTGTGAATAATATGGGCAATCATGAATGCGCATTCCTCACCGCAAAATACAGTGCGCTGGCCCTCATTATGCGCAATGCAATGGTAGCTGTAATCACTTTGAGGCGCGCTTGTTCGCAGAGTGAGCGAGACAGGGTGTGTTATACTGACGAAACACAGCAAAAGGTCATCCACGGGCGCAGGCCGCAATGACGCGGCGCATTCCATCCAGCGGAACGGCGCAGTTACCGCAAAGAATCCCCGTTAGCGACTATCCTGCGGAGTTTGCTTTCCATGCGTCGTTCTCTTGTTCATGGCGTCACCGTACCTGCTCGTTCTTGCGGAGGGAATTCATGAGCCGGCAGGAAAATATCCAGAAACGTATCACGGTAGCTGTGGTCAATGGCACCGGCTATGGCGGCCTTGAATTATTACGCCTGCTTGCGCATCATCCGGTCTTTGATCTGGTGGAGGTGACAGCGCGCAGCGAGGCTGGCAAGGCCGTCTCGTCAGTGTTTCCCTCGCTGCCGAACCTCGATCTGCGCTTCAGTGAAACGGTTGAGCGAGCGGAGCTGGCGTTTGTTGCGCTGCCTGACCACGCCGCCGTCGAGATCGTTTCGCACCTGCTGGCGGCGGGCCGGCGCGTCGTGGACCTCTCGGCGGGATTCCGACTGCGCGATGCGGCGCTCTATCCGCGCTGGTACAAATATGAGCATCCCGCTGCTGCGCTGCTGGAAGAGGCAATCTATGGGCTGGCCGAGTGGGCGCGGCCCGATTTGCCGGAGGCGCGGCTCGTCGCCTGCCCCGGTTGCTATCCGACGGCGGCGCTGCTGGCGCTGGCTCCCGCGCTTGCCGCTGGGCTGATCGAGTCTGATCTGATCGTTGACGCGAAATCCGGTGTCAGTGGCGCGGGCCGGACGTTGACGCTGGGCAACCATTACAGCGAGGCCAACGAAGATGTCAGCGCGTATGGTCTGGGCGGACATCGCCACGCGCCGGAGATGCGCCAGGAACTCGTGCGCATTGCCAGCGCGGCGGCGCATGCAGCAGTGGACAATACGCCGCTACGCCTGACCTTCACACCGCATCTTGTGCCGATGACGCGCGGCATCCTGGCGACCTGCTATGCCACGCTGCGCCCCGATGTTTCCGCAGAGACGGTGCGCACGGTCTACGAGCAAACGTATCGTGACGAACCGTTCGTGCGGCTGGCGGAGACGCCGCCGCATACGAAATGGACGCTGGGGTCGAATCTCTGCTTTGTCTATCCGACGGTTGATAGCGACAATGGCCGGCTGATCGTCGTAAGCGCGTTGGACAATCTCATCAAGGGCGCTGCTGGTCAGGCGGTGCAATGCGCGAATCTGATGTATCGTTTGCCGGAGACGCTAGGGCTACCATGCGAAGGAGTGTACCCATGACGATGACAGCGGGAAGCCTGACGGCCAGCGTTGAAGACCTGGCGGCGGCTAGCCAGGTGGCGCGGCACGCGGTGATTGCGCAGGTGCTCAAAGAGGCGCAGCCCTATATCGAGCGGCTGCGCGGCAAAACGCTGGTCATCAAGCTGGGTGGCAGCACACTGGATAACCAGCAGGATGCGCTGGAAGATATTGTCTGGTTGCGTGGGCTGGGCGCGCGTCCGGTGCTGGTGCATGGTGGCGGCGCAGAGATCAACGGTTGGCTGAAGCGTGTCGGCATCGAACCACGCTTCGAGCATGGGCTGCGTGTGACGGATGAGGAGACGCTGGATGTCGTGCGGATGGTGCTGGTCGGCAAAATCAACGGCGACCTTGTGCGGCTGGTGGGTCGGCTCGGCGGGCGCGCTGTTGGCCTCTCCGGGCTGGATGGGCAGCTCTTGCGCGCGCGGCGTGTGAGTCCTGAACTCGGCCAGGTCGGCACGGTAACAGACGTGACGGCCGGCCCCATTGAGGTCTTGAGCGCAGCAGGCTACATTCCAGTGATTGCGCCGATTGCGCTAGGCGAAGATGGCGAGCCGCTCAACGTCAACGCCGACGACGCGGCGGCGGACCTGGCGCGCGGGCTGCATGCGGCAAAGTTGCTCTATCTCAGCGATGTTCCCGGCATTCTCGACCGCAACGGCGCGCTGCTCTCCGAACTGACGCATCAGGAGGTAGAGGCGCTGCTGGCGGATGGCACCATCTCCGGCGGCATGGTGCCGAAGGCGCGCGCCTGCCTGCGGGCGCTGGACGCTACCGAGCGCGTGCATATCGTTGATGGACGCGATTCACATGTGCTGATTCGCGAGCTGCTGACGCATGAAGGCGCCGGCACGATGATTACCTGACACCCGCTTCAGGTTCTTCAGGCTCTTCACGCGAATACGCGGCCAACACTTGCTTTGCTGTTCGCAGGACACGCTCACGTAGCGCCGGTGGATCCAGAACTCGGACGCCGTTCCCGAAACCCAGGACGAAGGCGCAGGCAGCGCGCTCCGTATCGAAGCGCAGGGTGCGTGTCACCCAACCTTCGGCGTTTGGCGGCTCCTCTTGCTCGATCTGGGCGTAGATGCTAACGGAGCCGACGTGATCTGCCTCTTCGGGCGCAAAACGTAACGTCGCCAGATAACGCGGCAGGTTCGCCTGGAAGGTGTGCGACGATTGCTCCCAATAGGCCGCCAGATCGAAGTCTTCGGGGCGCACGCTCGGTTCATCCAGCAGCGCGGCATCCTGGATACGCGAGACGCGATAGCTGCGTGGTTCACCCTCCACCGCTGCAACCAGATACCAGGCGTTGCCCTTCGCCACCAGTCCCAATGGGTCCACTATGCGCTCCGCCAGCGTCTCGCCACGCGGATACATGAAACGCAGCCGTCGCCCCTGCCAGACGGCCTCCTGCACAATACTGAGGCAGGGCACTGCCTCAGCCGTTTGTCGCCAGCCAGCAGTGTCTACATGGATGCGCTGGCGCATATCTTCAGCACCGTGTCGCGAGACGGCGGGAAGCGCCGCGAACAGCTTGATGAGCGCAGCCTCGGAGGCGTTGCGTAGCCCCAGGTCCGCCAGCAGACGTGGCGGCTTGGCGAGGAAGAGCGCCTGAATCTCCGTTTCGCTGAGTCCCGTCAGGTTGGTCTGATAGGCTGCCAGCAGTCCCCAGCCGCCGCCGTTGCCGCGCTCCGCCGTCACCGGCACGCCTGCCATGCCGAGCGCCAGCATGTCGCGCTGTATCGTGCGCTCAGAAACCTCCAGCCGCTTTGCCAGTTCGCGCGCCGTCATGCGCCGGTGAACCTGCAATAGCAGCAGGATGGACAAGAGACGGTCGGCGCGCATATTATCCTCACTTTCCGGCGCTTTGGTGTGTATGTGACTGCTGGGTGACTGCTGATGTTGGTTGTACTTGATAGTCGAATGGATATACTGTATCACCTCACAGGAGCGGGCAATGCTGGTATTTACCGTAACTTTACGCGAAACACTAGCCCGACCTCCCCATTCTCTGCGATGATTTTGTTGAGATAGCCATCACGTTTCCCCCCTATCCTCGTCGGTGGCTATCTCGCCAACTTTTCCTCAGTGGTTGTCCTCAGTCGTCCTCAGTCGTCCTCCGTCATCCTCGCGTTGGTTGCTGGCAATAGACGCTCTTCGTCTTTAGAATTACCGTGTACGCTTTTTGCGGAGAGTTACTGCCTGAGACACGGAGCATGGAATATATCCATATCCACATGGGCGCGTGACCGCTGGGGGAAGGTGAAGCAAGTGATGAGGAAGTCTATTCCACGGCTGAATCTTTCGGGATTGCGGCGCCGCGTGCCACTGATGCGTATCTTCTTCGGCGCAATTGGCGCACTGGTAGGCTTACAGGCGACCATCGCCGCCGTGCTGATGGTAGCGGCAGTGCGGCGGCATCGCAGTCCTGCCGAGGGCTTTCCGTACCTGCGGCTACCAGAGGTGCGCGTCGGCCAGAACCAACTCAAACTATTTAGCTATGGGCGTGATCTCTATGAGGCGATGCTGGCGGCGATAGATGAGGCGCAGGAGCGTATCTATATCGAATCCTTTATCTGGAAAGGCGACGCAGTTGGGCAGGAGTTCAAGAAACGCCTGGAACGCAAAGCAGCGGAGGGCGTTCAGGTCTATGTTCTCTTCGATAGCTTCGGCAACCTGGTCGTCTCAAAGGAGTTCAAATCGTTCCCGCCGCCCATCCACGAACTCAAATATCAGGCGATTGTGCGTCTACGCCATGCGTTCGATCCGCGTCGTTATGCGTTGGACCACCGCAAACTCCTGATCGTGGACGGCAAGACGGCGTTTATTGGCGGCTACAATATCGGCAGCCTCTATGCGACTGAATGGCGCGATACGCATTTGCGCATCGTTGGCCCCACCGCTGCCGACCTCGGCCAGTCGTTCGAGGATTTTTGGAATCGCCATGCGCCACGCCGAAAACGCATCCCACATCATTATCAGCGACATTTCGATTCGCTGATCCAATTGCATGGCAACAGCGCCGTCCGCCTGACCTTCCCTATTCGCGACATGTATATCGAGGCGATAGACTGCGCCGAACACCATATTTACCTTACCAACGCCTATTTCATTCCCGATCACATATTCCTGGATGCGCTGAAAGCAGCGGCAGCGCGCGGCGTGGACGTACAGGTGTTGGTGCCGTGGCAATCAAACCATGTCATTGCGGATTGGCTGGCGCGTGGTTACTTTACCGATTGCCTGGAGTCCGGCATTCGCGTTTTCTGTTATCAGCATGCGATGATTCACGCGAAAACCTGCACGATTGACGGCCAGTGGTCCACCATCGGCACTGCGAACCTGGACCGGCTCAGTTCTGTCGGCAACTACGAGATCAATGTCGAGGTCTATAGCAAAGAGCTGGCGCGACAGATGGAGGCGCTCTTCGAGTGCGACAAGACCAACGCCGTTGAACTCACACTCGATGCCTGGGTGAAACGTTCATGGCTCGCCATACTCAGCGAAGAGATACTCGAACCATTGCGGCTGGTCATGTAGTATGCGCGGCTTTGAAAAGCCGGCACACGGACAAGTCCGGCTGAAGCCATGGGTGTTCAGCGCGTGGTGTTCGTGCGCCGGCAGTTTACTGCCGTGATATACGACTGAAGGTGTCAATGTTGCGGTTGTTGTGGTTGCGCCTCCGCGCCAGTCGTGGCGGACATCGTCGGAATCACGCCGAGTTGTTGCATCAGGCCCAGCGTATCCCAGTTGGTGTAACTTTCCACAATCTTCCCATTCGCGCAGCGATCAATGGTGATCCCTGTGACGGTTGTTGATTTGCCGGTTGGTGGGATGCCTTGCAGCGTTCCGCGATGGGTGCCGCGTGCCGTCCAGCGCGTTATGACGCGATCACTGGCGCTCAGTACATCGTTGAGCGTGAATTGGAGGTCAGGGAATGCGGTGCGATACATGTTGACAAGCTGCTTGAAACCAGCAGCACCCTCAATTGGGCCAGGCTGAGCAGGGTCGTGGAGGATGCTGTTGGCGTCTAGCACCTCATCTGCCACACTCAAGTCGCCTCTGCTAAAGCACTCTTCCAATAAGCGGCGGGACAAGATGGTGTTATCTTCTGCCATTGTCGTTGCTCCTTTGCAACTCTCGATCATTCAGAACGATCATGTGCGCGCTCACGCATATGTGGCGCGAAAGACGGCTGGGCGGAATACGCACTACGGGTTCGCGCTATGTGCTTCGTTATCGTCGGATGCGACGCGGGCATGATTATCGGGTGAAAACAAGGGCTGATGTCGGTTAGGCATACTGATGGCACAAACAGGACGAGAAAAGCTGGCGAATATGTTGTACGAGGGACGCTTACGGCTGCGGAACGTCTAAAATGTTGCCGGTGCTACGAAACATGAATCCGCTGATGTTATTGATTCAGGCTAGATGGGTTGCGGATACGCCATGTGAGCGCGCTGCGGTGTATTCGCGTCATGGCAGTATATCTAACATATTAGGTATGCGCAAGCTGGACAACGACCCAGACAACGACCTGGACAAGATGTGCTTGATGCGCCTGTTGTCTCGTCGTACTCTAATAAGATGATATGGTAGAGCGGGGACCGAGCTAGCATGAAATAGAGGGGATGGGGCAACATGGTCACACGGACAGCGCCACACACGGACGAGCGAGCGCCGGAACGGGGGCAGCGCACACAGCGGCAGAGCGAAGCGCCAGTCGCGCGTCCGCGTAACCCTGGCATGCCGCTGGACATGGCGCGGATCGCCGCCGTGCTGGTGAATCGCAGCGCCGTGGAGCGCCGCGCCGCCACCATTCCCACGCGCCGCACCGTCAAGAAAGAATGGCAGGCGGCCTGGCTTTTGCGCGCCATCACCTGCATTGATCTGACGACGCTGGCCGGCGATGATACCCCTGGCAATGTCAGTCGTCTCTGCGCCAAAGCGCAGCATCCCGTCCGCCAGAACATCCTGCAACAGTTGGGCGCTACGGGACTGGACCTGCATACTGGCGCCGTCTGTGTCTATCATAATCTCGTGCCGGTGGCTGTTGAGGCATTGGCAGGAACCAATATCCCCGTTGCCGCCGTCTCCACCGGATTCCCCGCCGCACAGAATCCATTGCCGCTCAAGCTGGAAGAGATACGCGCCTCGGTGGCGGCTGGCGCGCGTGAGATTGATATCGTGATTTCGCGCGCCAACGTGCTGACCGGCAACTGGCAGGGACTCTACGACGAGGTGCGCATGTTCCGCGAGGCCTGCGGCGATGCTCATATGAAGACCATCCTGGCGACCGGCGAACTGGGTACGCTGCGCAACGTTGCCCGTGCCAGTTGGGTCTGCATGATGGCAGGCGCCGACTTCATCAAGACCTCCACCGGCAAGGAAAGCGTCAATGCCACGCTGCCGGTAAGCCTGGTGATGGTGCGCGCGATTCGTGAATACGCCGAGGAAACGGGCTATCAGATCGGCTTCAAACCTGCTGGCGGCATCCGCACGGCCAAGCAATCGCTCGACTGGTTGATTCTGATGAAGGAGGAGCTTGGCGACGATTGGCTGCGCGCGGACCTCTTTCGCATCGGCGCCAGTGGCCTGTTGACGGATATCGAGCGTCAACTCGAATATTTCGCCACCGGACGCTATTCGGCGGCCTATCATCACCCGATGGCCTAGTATCGTCTCAGGACATGAGACGCGCGTGCCATGCGCGCCATTGACCCCGCGTAAACAAGGCGGTACACTTGATAGCATGTATGATGCTCATCATACATGAGCGTGCCGTCTTACGACATGTTGATACGCTTGCTCAACCCCCTATCTACGTCAAAGGAGACGATCCCGTGTATTACTGCGGTTATCGGGGCCTCATGCACCTGCTCGATAGCGCCCAACTGAACGAGTATGCCGATTATGCTGAGTATGGCGAGTATGCTGGCGTGCGCAATGGCAACGGCCCAACGTTTGCGCTGCCTGGCGACAAGGCAACCTATGCGCCGGACCGGCCAGCCGACGTGGTGCATGTCGCCATCGAGGTGACGCCCGACTTCGATCACAAGAGCCTGAATGGTGTCGTCACCACCAGCTTCAAGACGCTCTTTGAGGAGATACAGGAGGTCAGCTTCGACGCCGCCGAACTGCTCATCGAGACTGTTACGCTCGCTGGTACCGAGACGCCGCTGGCCTACTGGAGCGAAGGCGAGAAGCTGCATGTCCGGCTGGATCGCCCCTATCACTATGGCGAAGAGTTCGGCGTGACCGTCCGCTACAGCGCGCAGCCGCGCACCGGCGTGATGTTCGTTGCGCCGGAGACTGGCAACCCTGATCTGCCAGTGCAACTCTGGACTCAGGGAGAGACCGAATACCACCATTTTTGGTTTCCGTGCCATGATTTCCCCAATGACCGCGCCACCACCGCGCTGAAGGCCACCGTTCCCGGCAATTTCTTCGTCCTCTCCAACGGCGTGCTGGAAGGCGTCGAGGAGCAGGCGGATGGCAAGAAGACGTATTCCTGGCGGATGGATGTGGCGTTTCCTGCCTATCTCGTGACGCTGGTGATCGGTGAATTCGCTGAGATACAGGATGCCTGGCGCGAGGTGCCAGTCAACTATTATGTGCGTCCGGGGCGCGAAGAGGATGGCAAACGCTTCCTCGGCAAGACGCCGCGTATGATCGAATATTTCAGCGAGCATTTCGGCGTGGACTACCCCTATCCCAAGTATGGGCAGGTTGTCGCTGAACTGTTTCTGGGGGCAATGGAGAACGCCAGCGCCACCACCCATAGCTATCGCCTGATGACTGATGCGCGCGCCAGCCTGGACACCAACACCGAGGATGTCGTCGCGCATGAGTTAGTGCATCAGTGGCATGGCGATCTGCTGGCGGTGCGCGATTGGAGCCATACCTGGCTGAAAGAAGGCTTCGCCTCCTACTTTGAGGCCACGTGGACAGAGTTCGATCTGGGCGTGGATGAGTTCCGCGCGATGCTGCACGACTACCGCGACATCTATTTGCAGGCGGACGCCAGGGGACGCCGCCCCATCGTCTACAACGTCTACCATAAGAACGGCAATGAACTCTTCGACCGGCATGTCTACCAGAAGGCGGCGCTGGTGCTGCATATGTTGCGCAATGTGCTGGGCGAGGAGCCGTTCTGGCGTGCCATCCAGCTCTATACGCGCCGCAATGCCGGGCGCGAGGTCATCACCGCAGACCTGGAACGCGCAGCGGAAGAGGCGACCGGGCGCAGTCTGGGGCGCTTCTTCGAGCAGTGGTATTACAAGGCTGGCCATCCAGAGTTCAAGGTCTCCTACAACTGGGACGGCGAGCAGAAGTTGGCGCGGCTGACGGTGCGCCAGACGCAGAAGGTGGATGAGCAGACGCCGCTTTTCGTGACGCCGGTGGATATCGCCTTCATGGTGCCGAAGAGCGATGAGAGCAAGGCGGACGACCCCAACGTTGCCTTCACGACCCAGACCTTCCGTGTCAACATCGAGGAGGAGAACCAGACGTTCTACTTCCCGCTGGCGCGGCGACCGTTCGCCGTGCGCTTCGATGAAGGTACGTGGCTGCTGAAGACGCTGGAGTTCGAGCGCCCAAGCGAGCTATTGCGTTTCCAGTTGCGCCACGACCCCGATATCCAGGGGCGTATCGAGGCGGCTGAGGCGTTGGGTAAGCTGGCCGACCGGGAGAGCGTTTCGGCGCTGGAACAGGCGCTGCTAGATGAGCCATTCTGGGCGGTTCGCGGCGCAATTGCTGCGGCGCTGGCGAGCCAGAAGTCTGAGCATGCGCTCGATACACTGATTGGCGCGCTGGAGAAAATCGAGGAGCCGAAGGCGCGGCGCGCCATCGTGAGCGCGCTAGGCACGTATCGCGCGCCGGAGCAAGCCGAACTGGCAGAGCGCGCTGCAACAGCGCTGACAGGCATCCTGGAACACGGCGACCCCAGCTACCATGTGGAAGCGGCGGCAGCGACGGCGCTCGGCAAGACGCGCACTCCTGGCGCCTATGAGCGGCTGCTGGCGAAGGTGGAGACGCCATCGTGGAATGAGATCATTCGCAGCGGCGTCTTTGCTGGCCTGGGTGAATTGGGCGATGCGCGCGTGGTGGATACGCTGGTGGAATGGGGAACCAGCCGCGCGAAGCCAATGGATGCGCGCTTTGTGGCGCTCAACGGCCTGCGGGTGCTGGCAACGACGAAGATGATTGATCCAGGTGAGGCGCAGACGCGCGTGGTCAACGCGCTGATCGCCGCGCTGGACGATCCCTGGGAACTGTCGGTGATGGCTGCTATTGGTGCGCTGGCGGCATGGAACGATCAGCGCGGCATCGCGCCTTTGGAGCGGCTGGCGGCGCGGAGTGTGGACGAGCGCATCGTGCGCAACGCCCGCGAAGCCATCCGGGCGCTGCAAAAAGGGCGCAGCAACGGCGAGGAGACGCGCAAACTGCGCAGCGACCTCGACGAGACGCGCGAAGAGAACCGCAAGCTGCGCGACCGTCTGGCAGCCATCGAGGCGCGCCTGGATAGCAAGGCAGATAGCGAGTAGCAGTTGTGTGATATTGGCGGGCATATGGGAGGTGCTTCTCATCTGCCCGCTCGTTCTATGTTCCTGCGGGAATGGTATACCGTTGCACCAAGTCCGATGGGTTCAGGTCATCTTCCACCTGCGCCCAGAGCGTTTGCGCGCCAGTCGCATCCGGTGGCTCTATGAGTAGCATGCTGACGCCATTGACTTCCAGCGGCGGAGCTACCTCGCGCCACTGGGCTTGACCTGGCTTCCATGCCAGCAAATGAGTGCCTGAAGAGAAGAATGTTGTACCGCCTGTCGGACTTCCACCATTGACCGTCACCAGCACCAGAATCGAGCCATCGGCAAGTTGACCCAACAACGGAAGCGAAATTTGTAGGTTTGCCGGAATACCATCAGTTGGAATGGCGTGCCAGCTAGTGCCACCATCGTTGCTGTATTCAAGCATAGAGGCGGTTGCTGGGCTGGCAAAAGCGGTAAGGATATAGAGTATTGGCTTGCCGTGTACCATCGTGGCGTACATCGCCGGAATCGCATTATCAGGTATGCCGCCGACAAAGTACCAGGAATAGCCAGCATCATCAGTGCGCCAGAGTTGATAGGCGGGCGTGAGCGGTGGATGCTGGCTTTCGGCTACTGAATACAGATTTGTGTCTACCGGCTCGACTACTGCGAAGACGGTCGAGCCATCAGGCGTGGGTGCATACTCATCTATACCCAGCCCGCGCGCAATGAGTGCATTGTCGCTGGTCTGCCAGTGAATGCCATCACTGCTCGAAACGAGCCTGCCGAGCGGCTGTAGCCCTGTGGCTGGACCATAAGCTGTCACTGAAGAGTAGAGGCGACTGCCTTGTGGCACTAGATAGCTGGTAGCATAGGGATACAAGGCGAGTTGCCCTTGCACTCGAAGATTGAGGACATGCCAGTGTTCACCGCCATCGGCGCTGTAGAATTGCACGCTGCACCCATGTGAGCCGGATGATGCTTGATGAGATGCTCGTTCTCCAACCATTGCCGCATATGTCACCAGGCTGCTGTCTGGCGACTGCCCAAACGATGTGCAGAGTGCCGCAGAATTGATGGCTGCGTCCAGATAGATGATTTGCGGGTTGATGGGGTCAATCACGAATTGGTTGAATCCCCAACCGCCAGGGCTGCTTTCCGCTGGTATCTGGAACGGGAGCGGGAGATTTTGCCATGTCTCGCCTGCATCATCTGAGCGCTGGATACTCAGTGGCGGCTGGGATTGTGGCGAGTAGATGATGCGCGGATTGCTTGGCGCAAGCATTGCTGGAGATTTGCCGTGTAGCGGCACCATTGTCCATTGCGGTGTCGTATTCAGTGTCATTGTGCTGGTAGCGATGGGTGTTGATAGCGCAACCGGTGTCTTGTGGGCGGCGATCTGTGTGCGCCCCTGCGCGGCGGCACGCAGCAACGCGGCCAGCAGCACAACGACGGCTAGCATTGCAGCGATGGCGAGGAGACCGCGCCGGTTGTTGTAGCGCATGGGGCGCAGGGAACGCAGAACACGCTGCGCCGACACGAGTGTTTGTATTTCAGTCGTCATCTTTTGCCTGGTGGGCGTCCAATCCTCATGTTCATAGCCAGCAGTACGCTGGTCCAGTTCTGTGCGCCAGTCCGCGCCGTCCGCCAGCAGTTGCTCATGCACGTCCTGGAGTTCCGGTGGCAGCGCATCAGTAGTGGATATTTCTTCGTGATCGAGCGGCATTAGCGGCCTCCTTTCTCTGCCTGGATAGAAGCATGTGGGGCATGAATGGCAGGATGTTCGCCAGGAGTGACGAGGCGCTCACGTAGCAGTGTCAGCGCGCGGCGTAGGCGGCTGCGCACGGTGGGCGCGGGCAGGCCGAGCGCCGCGCCGATCTCCGTCGCGTCCATGCCAGCGTAGTAGCGAAGCGCAATCACTTCGCGGTGTTCGGCGGCGAGATGGTTGATGGCGGCGCGTAGATCGAGCCGGGCGGTATTCCCGCTGGCGCCGGGGTCGTCTTCGAGCGTGGCGACGCGAGCGTGCGTATCGTCATCGTTCATCAACGGTTGCGAGCGGGCGCGGCGCGTGCCGAAGCGCCCACGCCGCCAGTCACTGCAGACGTTATAGGTGATGCGCAACAGCCAGGAGCGCAGCGCGCTGTGGTCGCGAAGCGCCGGCCACGACTCCCAGGCGCGCGTATACACCTCCTGCGCTGCGTCTTCGGCGTCTGCCATGCCTACCAGCGCCGCCGCCATCCGCAAGACGGCGCGGCGATGCGCGGGCAATAGCTCCTCGAAGCGTTCTTCTCCTACGGTCAGCGTGCCCGGCCCCGGTAAGTCCGCGACCGCCTGCTGCTCTTGCTGCTGCTCCATCCTCGCTCCTCATCTCGTCACGCGCATGACCTATAAAACGGCCACTTTATACAGTAGGACGGAATGAAGGTGGCAAAGTGATGATGCGCCGCGCAAAGATGTAAAGTATCCATGAGGATAGGTGTCGTCCAACAATGAGATAGAACGGAGAACGAGATGGAGCAGCAAATGCAGCCACAGGTCGTGGCGTTGGGCGTACTGGCCGAGCAGGCGAGGATAGAGGACAAGGTTGGGCCGGCGTGGTCATTAGTGAGCGAGGACCTGAACCTGAATCTGGTGCGCTTCACCGCCGGGGACGGCGTGGATGAACACATCAACAATGAGGTGGATGTCGTTGGTATTGTGGTGGCAGGCGCGGGAATCGTGACGATTGAGGGGAAGAACGAGCGCGTGAGCGCGGGCCAGTTGTTCTTCGTGCCAAAGGGGATGCGGCGTTCGATGCGCGCCGTGGAGACAGTTGAGGGTTCAGAATCTGGTGAGGATTTTGTCTACCTGACATGCCATCGGCGGCGCATGGGTCTGATGCCCACACGCCGCGGATGATCTGGTTCGTCGGCTGGTCGTCGAATTAGTCGTTCTCGGTGCCACCGGCTAGCACGGTTTCTTTGGTACCCCAGGTGCCAGGGTCCATCGTGGTCTCTTCGTTGACCTCGCCCTGCGCCTCCAACCAGCGTTCGGCGTCAATGGCGGCGCGACAGCCATCACCGGCGGCGGTGACAGCCTGGCGATAGCGATGATCCGCTACGTCGCCAGCGATGAACACGCCTGGAATGCTGCTCATCGTATGCTCGGTGGCCTTCAGATAGCCCACCTGATCCATCTCCAGCACGCCCTTGAAGATATCGGTGTTGGGCTGGTGGCCGATAGCGACGAAGAAGCCCTGCACCGGCAGCGTCTCGGTTGCGCCGGTCTGCACATTGCGCAGCACCAACCCCTCGACGCCCTGTTCACCCAGCACATCCTCAACGGCGACGTTGTAGTGAATGGTGATCTTCTCATTCTGACGCACACGCTGCTGCATGATCTTACTGGCGCGGAACGAATCGCGCCGGTGCAGCAGATGCACATGTGAGGCGTATTTCGTCAGGAACAGCGCCTCTTCCATCGCTGTATCGCCGCCGCCAACCACCGCCAGTTCTTTGTTGCGGAAGAAGGGGCCGTCACAGGTGGCGCAACCGCTGACGCCGCGCCCCTGCAACCGCTGCTCGTTCGGCAGCCCCAGCCACTTGGCGCTGGCGCCTGTTGCAATGATGATGCTGCGTGCGCGGTAGCTGCCATCGTCGGTGAAGACCTCGAACGGCTGATGCGAGAAGTCCACGCGCGTCGCGTCGGTGGCGATCATCTCAGTGCCGAAGCGTCGCGCCTGCGCCTCAAAGCGGTCCATCAATTCGGGGCCGAGGATGCCTTCCTCGAAGCCGGGATAGTTCTCGACATCGCTGGTAATCATCAACTGGCCGCCCGATGCGAGACCCTGGAACATCAGCACGCTCAGGTTGGCGCGCGACGTATAGATGGCGGCGGTATACCCGGCAGGGCCAGAACCAATGATAATCACATCATAGATGGGAGACGCAGAAGCGCCATTTGTATTCGTCATTGCTTATCCTCACTTCTACCGGCGGCTGATGATGATATCATAAAGCATGACCATCCGGTCGCGTCCAATAGCACTCAGATCTATTATAGCATACCCCAGGGGGGTATATCAACTACTCTTGCTCCCTCTCACACCCGCGAACGTTGCTTCATGACACGCGCCAGTTCGCGCTGGCTGTCGCGTTCGGCGATGGCCTCGCGCTTGTCGTAGAGCTTCTTGCCGCGACAGAGACCAAGCTCCACTTTCACATGATTGTCCTTGAAGTAGAGTTTGAGCGGCACCAATGTTTGCCCCTTCGCCTGGACACGCCCGATCAGCCGGTTGATCTCGCGGCGATGCAGCAATAGTTTGCGGTTGCGCAGCGGCGCGTGATTCATATAGGTGCCCTGCGCATATTCGGCGATGTGCATGTTCTCGATCCACACTTCGCCGTCCTTGATGCGCGCAAACGACCCGCGCAGATTCACCTTGCCGTCGCGGATGGACTTCACTTCGGTTCCGGTCAGCGCGATGCCCGCCTCGATGGTTTCGTCCACGAAATAATCGTGATACGCCTGACGATTGGTAGTGACGGTATACGAGGTCTGTGAACGCTCCGCCATTGGCGCGGTTCTCCTTGATTTTCAGCAATAGTGATTATCCCGCCCGCTAAAGAAGCGCGGGCACGGCAGGACATCGTGCGCTATAACATATGGTGGTGGCTGTGCGCATGTCAATCCAATCAACCTAGTCATTCGCGCAGGGCACCTGGCTATTTTATCCCGGCGTGGCGCTGAGGGCAAACCCTGTGAAACCTGCTCCGGCTCACGCCTCATTGAAAAATGTTCTAGAGGGTCTCGAGGTCATTCATGTTCCAACGGCTCGGCCTGCGGATGGTTCGCTGGCGCTATTGGATCGTCGGTATCTGGCTCCTGGCCGTTCTGATTGGCTTACCCTTCGCCCCGCGTGTCGCTGAGGTGCTGGCGCCCGGCGGCTTCTCCAGCGATGCCATGCAGTCGCAACAGGCAGTCAACGCCCTTCAGCAGGGACTCCATACCAGCTTCACCAATGTGCAGATTGTCTTTTCCAGCAAGACGCTCACCGCCGATGATCCACGTTTCGTGCAGGAGGCGACTACCGCCGTCGCCAACCTCAATGGCTGGTCGGAGGTGACGGGCATAGTGCCGTTCAGCGCGGACCCAACGCAAATCTCCAACGACCGCCATGCCGCCTATACCGTCGTGTTGCTGAAGTCAGACCCGGATACAGCGCCCAACGTCTTGCCGGAGCTACGCAGCAAATTGCGCCAGCCCGCCGACCTTCAGATGCTCGTTGGCGGCGGCCCTGTCTTTTACGCCGATATCCAGAGCGTCAGCGAAGAAGATTTGCGCCGTGCTGAAGAAATCGCCTTTCCCTTCGCCATCATCGCCCTGCTGCTCGTCTTCCGCTCGGTGATTGCGGCGGGCCTGCCGGCAGCCATCGGCGGTTGTAGCGTCGTCGTCTCGCTGGCGCTGCTCTATCTGCTCGCCAGGATATTTCCCGTCTCGATCTTCGCCCTCAACATCACCACACTCTTTGGGCTGGGCCTGGGGGTGGATTACTCGCTCTTCATGGTCAGCCGCTTCCGCGAGGAACTGGCGCGCGGCCATACGGTTCCTGATGCTGTTGGCATTGCGATGTCCACCGCCGGTCGCGCCGTCTTCTTCTCTGGCCTGACGGTTTCCATCGGCTTGCTCGGCCTCGTGCTGTTCCCGCTAAATATGCTGCGCTCGGTGGGCCTGGGCGGCATGCTGACAGTCGCCCTCTCGATTCTGGCTGCCGTTACGCTGCTACCGGCGCTGCTGGGCATCATCGGCACGCGCGTCAATGCGCTACCGGTGCGGCTGCCCTGGCGGCGCGTTGCTTCTGCGACAGCGCCTACAGCATCAACTGGCGCTCAACAACCGGCAAATGGCTTCTGGCACCGGCTGGCGATTGCCGTCATGCGTCACCCCATAGCGTTCCTTGCGCCGGTGCTGGCGATCCTCCTGCTGTTGGGCACGCCGTTCCTCAGCGTGCGGCTGGCTGCGCCGGACGCCTCGATTCTGCCGTCAAGTGTGGAGTCGCGGGCGGCCTATAATGTGCTGACGCAGCGTTTCGATCAGACGGCCAGCACGCCGATCATCATCGCCGTCCAGACGCAGGGCAGCCCGCTCAGCAAAGACAATCTCGTGCGGCTGGATAACTACGTGCGCACGCTGGAAGCCGACCCGCGCGTCCACACCGTCACCAGCATCGTCTCGCTCGATCCCCGGCTGACACTGGCGCAGTATGAGCTGATGTATAGCCAGCCGCAGAATATCGGCGACCCGTATATCACACGCCTGCTGCAAAGCTATGCCGGCGACCATATCACAATGGTGCAGGTCATCAGCAACTATCCTATGTTGGACCAGCGTACTGAGGCATTGGTGCAGGCTATTCGTAACACGCCACCGCCCGCCACCATGCACATTCTGGTTGATGGCAGCACCGCCGGCATCATTGATTACGTGAATACGCTCTATGGCGCATTTCCGTTCGCGCTGCTGATCGTCGCCATCGTGACCTACGTCGTACTAATGCTGGTTTTCCGCTCGCTGGTGCTGCCGCTCAAAGCTATCCTGATGAACTTGCTTTCTATCCTGGCGAGCTATGGCGCGCTGGTTTTCATCTTCCAGGAGGGGCATTTCAGCCAGTTGCTCAACTTTACGCCGCTCGGTTTCGTGGAGGCGTCGTCACCCATCCTGATGTTCTGCGCGCTCTTCGGCCTTTCGATGGACTATGAAGTGTTCCTGCTCTCGCGCGTTCGCGAAGCCTACGAGCAGACCGGCGACAATACACGTAGCGTTGCTGAAGGATTGGAGCGTAGCGGTGGCATCATTACCAGCGCCGCCGCCATTGTGATTCTCGTCAGCCTCTCGTTCGCTTCCGCAGGTATGGTGCTGGTGAAGGCGCTGGGCGTCGGCATGGCGCTGGCCGTCTTCCTGGATGCCTCACTGGTGCGCGGTCTGCTGGTACCCGCGACGATGCGGCTGCTGGGCGACCTCAACTGGTGGTGGCCCGCGCCTTTCAACAAACTGCTGCCCTCGGTCGTCTATCACCATGCGCATCAGGCCAACCAAAAGGCACCGCTAGATGAGGGCACATCCAGCGAACATAAAGAAACGCTGCCCATAGGAGGCGCCCAATGAACCAGCAGAAGACCTCACCCCGGCCTGCGGCCACCCCTCTCCCACAAGGAGAGGGGACTGTGAGGCACGCTTTCCCCCATTCGAGCAACGCTTTGTCCACTGGCACCCCATCGTCTGCCCTCAGCGGAACGCCAACGCCCACGCTCCCCTCTCCTCGTGGGAGAGGGGCTGGGGGTGAGGTCAAACCATCGCGCTCACGCCTGTTTGCGCTGCTGGGAATTGCCGTATTGCTCCTTCTGCTGGCTGGCTGTGGATTGCCAGGAACCATCCCAACTGGCGGGCATTTGCAACAAAGGGCATCGGCCCCCACACCTGCGACGGGCTTGCCGCCGATACAGTTCCCACAGGACGAGGCGCCACACCATGACCTGACGGAATGGTGGTATTACACCGGCCACGCGCACGGGCTGGACGCGCAGGGACAAACGCACGACTATGGCTTCGAGTTGACCTTCTTCCAGACGTTGCGCGGGGCCTTCTCACCATATTACGCCGCCCATTTCGCCATCAGCGACATCACCGCTGGTGCGTTTCACTTCGACCAGCGCGCCGGATTTGAGCCTGCTTCCGTCATTCCGCCCGCTGGCTCACGCAATGGCTTCGATGTTTCGCTTGGCGGCTGGAGCGCGCAGGGCCTTAACGGGCAAGATCATCTCTCTGCGACGATGGCCAACTATGTGATATCCTTCCAACTGGCAGCCACGAAGCCACCGGCGCTGCATGGCGGCAATGGGCTGATTACCTATGGTCCCTCCGGCTTCTCGTATTATTATTCACGCACCCGCATGCTACTGGCGGGTACGCTGACCGACCACGGCCAGCGCATCAGCGTCACCGGCCAGGCGTGGATGGATCATCAATGGGGCAATTTCGTCTCACTGGTCGGCTCCGGGTGGGATTGGTACAGCATTCAACTCGACAACGATACCGAGTACATGCTCTATGTCATCCGCGACAGCCAGAAGCGGCCCGTCGCCACCTTCGGCACGTATGTCGCCGGCGATGGCAGCGCCACCGAGCTTGCGCCAACCGACATCGCATCTCGTGCGCTCTCCACCTGGACCAGTCCCCACACCGGCGGTGTCTATCCGTCAGGATGGGCGGTGAGTATTGCCAGCCAGCAACTCGATTTAACGCTGACGCCGCAACTGCTGGATCAGGAGTTGGTGACGACGCAATCCACCGGCGTCGCCTACTGGGAGGGAGCGGTGCGCATCAGCGGCACCCTGCGGGGCCAGCCAATCACCGGCCTCGGCTATGTGGAACTCACCGGCTATGCGACGCTGCCCTCTTCCTCGCAGAGCGCGGCTGTGCCCTGATGAGCGGAACGTGAGGACGCATGAATGTGACGCTATGCAGAGTCAACGCGGATGAACCTGTAAACTGCCTCGTGTAGAAATGGTTGAGAAAAGTTGAAATTGGGTCGGCTTTCCCTCTTGAACACCTGACAGTGTGTGATACAATAGTTTGGGTTGGTCGAAGGAGTGGCTGCTGCTTCCACATGGCGCGCAATCTTGGGATGTCCATTTTTGTAGTGAACGAGTGGCAGAAACCTGTGAGGGTGTAGGTAGTTCTGGATGAGCCAGGGGGGGACGATGGAACAACAGGGGCGAATACTTGACGGCGACCTGGAAACGCTGGGTCTATCCGCCGCGCTGAAAATGTTGGCGCTCAGCGGGAAAACAGGTGTCCTGAACGTTGTCTCCGGCCAGGAGCGTCTGGCGATTCTCCTGGAAAACGGCCACATCATTGACCTCGATGAACCTGGCGCCGCGCTCCCCGATCTGGTTGATATGTTCCGCCTTCTCGGCACCATTCCGCGTGATCGCGCGTATGAGATACGCAAGCTCTCAGGCAATAATCCGGCGACGGCAATGACGATTATGGCGCAGTGGGGCCTCATCTCCCCGGCAGAGATGCAACAACGGACGGAGTTCCGTGTTATTCAGGCGATTAGCCGCGCCATCAACTGGACCCGTGGACGTTTCGAGTTCCATCGTGATATTTCCTCTATTCAAGCGCGCTCTGGCACACTCAAGCCGCTCAGCGTTGATCATATTCTGCTGGAAGCCCTGCGCATGGCGGATGAATGGGGCCGGGATAGTTCGGGGGGCTATACACGCAATACTGTCGCCCGCTGGATGCCCCAATTCAACGGCGACGTGCGGCAGCTTGGATTGGGGCGCGAGGAAATCGGCGTGTTGTGTCTCTCGAACGGGCAATTTCCTCTCCAGGCGATCTCGTATGCGCTGCTCGTGCCGGAGCCACAGGTAGCCGTTATTATGCAACGCCTGGTCGAGCTTGGTCTTGTCGAAGTCATTGATGCGCGCATGGAAGATGAACTCGAACGGAATCTGGTTAACCTCTTTACCCAGTGTCAACATCAACTCACCCAGGAAAGCGGTCCCTCGCCGGAGCAGCGGATGCTCACACTCATCCGCACGATGGGCAACTGCGTCAACGGCATGATGGCGCACCACGGCATCTACGCCAGATCGCTACGCGGGCGGGGTGAAGTCCCGCGCCGCGAGGTCGCTCGTTATCTCGATGCGACCTTCGGGCCGATCATCGCACAGTTGTATCGCATGTTCCCACGTATGGATGGGATTATCCGTTTTGGCAATGGCGTGGTAGACTTTCAAGACCTGGAAACGCTGGACAAAGTAGTTCGTGGCCAGGAATTAGGAGATTGTTACTGGGATGCGGTACAGTTCTTTTCGCATCTCATGCACATGGATTTTGATTGTATCCTCAACGATGAGGTTGGGAAATCGCGCGCAGGGCGCCGTTTTGAGGGCCTGTGGAGCGCTTTCCAGCGTGAACTTGATGAGGATATTGCGCGCCTGGCGCAGCGTCGCGCGATGACACGCGCCCAGGCGGACCGCTCCCTGCCACCGATGGGTGGGGCGTCACGTAGTGCTGCTTTTGCTTATGATGCTGTTCCAGATGTGCGGAGGAGGTCGAGATAGTGGACGATCCGGTGGTGCTGGTGGTGGACGATAGCCCAACTGTCCGCAAGATAGTGCAGTTGACGCTGCAACGTGAACGTATCCAGGTGGTGACGGCTGGTGATGGATTGAGTGCGCTGGCTGCCGTTGCGGATGAACAGCCGGATCTCATCCTGCTGGACATCATGTTGCCGCGTATGGATGGATATAATATTTGTCAGGTTGTTCGCAGAAACATGGCGTTCCGTGATATGCCGATTATTATGCTCAGCGGCAAAGATGGTCTCTTTGATAAGATGCGTGGTAAGCTTGCCGGTTCGACCGAATACATTACCAAGCCGTTCGACTCAGCGGAACTCGTGCAGACGGTGAAACGTCATCTCGATTCCGCCGTGGTACGCGAACGGGCAACGCAACGCGCGATGCAACGGCAACAACGCATGCGTCGCCGCGTGTAGCGGGAGGCAAACGCTGGCGCGTGTGGTGCGCTCGCGTACTCAATAGTGTTCTTGGCCTGGCTCCTTTCGCCTGCAATTGCTGGGCGAAGGGGCCTGTGTCATAAGAGGCGTATTCCTCAGTTTACGGAGTCACGCCAATTGTCGTAGTCAGGGTTAGTCAAGGGGGCACAAAGATACCCATGCCAAAAGTATTAGTGGTTGATGATAGCTGGACAGACCTCACGTTGATCGCAACTCCGCTCCGCGAGAGTGGGTATGATGTGATTACCGCTGTGGATGGGGATGAAGCGCTCGAAAAGATTTTGCACGAGCGGCCCCAGTGTGTCTTGCTAGATGTCATTCTGCCCAAGCAAAATGGGTTCCAACTCTGCCGCCGTCTCAAGCAGATGGAGCAGAGCCGCGATATCCCGATCATCCTCATCAGTGGCAAGAATACGCCGCTCGATAAACGCTGGGGACTTCAGCAGGGCGCAGATATGTACATCACAAAACCGTTCAGCAAAGATGAACTGCTGGCCAGCGTCCGCAGTCTGATCTAGCGACCTACCGTTACATCCCGGAGAACAATTGGCTCATGAATGACCCACGCCCGGCCATGAATAGCGCTGATCCGTTCGGCACTTCATCTGTCCGTTCGCGCGCTGCAATGGCTGAAACGTTGCAGCAGGCGCTTCGCTCGTTTAGCGGCGACCCCTCCGCGTTGGCGGGCGGCGCGATGACGCCTGATGTGCTGCGGCAACTTGCCCAGAGCGCCGGCATTACCAACAACGCGCAACTCAACGAACTGGCACGCATGCTTGGCGTCAGTCTGGGCGCGAACGGCGCGGAAGGGATCAGTGTTCCACAGAACATCATCTTTGCGCTCAACGAGAATGAGTGTACCTTCCCTGCTGGCTCTGTACAGGGCGTCGAACGCATCACCGATATTTCGACGGTCCCCAACACCGTCCCCTGGGTATTGGGCATTATTCACTTGCGTGGTTCAATTCTCTCCGTCGTGGACCTGCGCGGATTCTTTGGCTTGCCGACGCAACCGCTCACTCAACGTTCGCGCCTGCTCGTCGTGAACCGCCGCGAGATGACTATCGGCCTGATGGTAGATGGTGTCAATGAGATGCGCCTGATTGATACGGAGCAAGAAGTCTCTCAGATGTCCACCGTTCCCGCCTGGTCTGCGGCCTATGCCACCGGCATGATTAACATTGAGGGGCGTCCTGTTATTCTGCTGGACCCCGACCGGCTGCTGTTTGCCGATAAGATGCACCGTTATCACGCGTGATGATCCAGCGTGATATGCCGCATGTAGCTCAAGTGCGGTTGGTAGCATGCAGGTAGCATGACCTCCTTCTCATCTCGGTACCCCATATCTTGGCGGTCCGTGGTACGCTGAGGTGGTCACAAACGCAGACGCTCATTCGTAGACTGTTGTGCAGCTATCGTAATGATGCGGGCACACTGTCTGCAACCATTCATTTCAGCATTCATCCATCATTTTCATGAATTGGGTGGCGGATGGCGCAGGCGCGTTGGACAAACGGCATGACGCTACTCGAGTAGCTCCTGCATAAAGGAGGACTTATCCTAATGGATTCCAATACGCGCGCTGGCTGGTCAACCGGCGCCCAATTGAATCTCTTCATGCTCCTCTCGGCAACCATTCCCGTGATCGCGTTGATTGGATTGGGCGCCTGGGCCGTGGCAAACGTTCCACAATCTTCTTCCAATGCGACGGGGCTTCCTATTGAAACGCTGATGTGGGGGGTCACGTTCGGCCTGGCGTTGCTGGTGTTCCTCTGTGTAGCCGCTGCCTGGCTGCGCATGCGCAGCATCATCCGCGCGCGCGCCCTGGAACTGGCCGACGTTTGCCGCCAGGTATCTGCCGGAGACAAAGCGTTGCGCGCGCCGGTGAAAGGCGAAGATGAGTTCGCTGTGCTGGCGGCGGCGGTCAACAGTGTCCTGGATGGCGCGCCAACCACCAGCTCGGCCTCTGGCTCCTCCGGCGATACGCAGGACGCCGCAACCCTTCAGGCGCAGATCGAAAAACTGCTTCAGGAAGTGAGCGCCGTCGGTGACGGCGATCTGCGTGTGCAGGCGGAGGTGACGCCTGATACGTTGGGCGTGCTTGCGGATTCGATCAACTATATGATCGAAGAACTGGCGAAGGTTGTGGGCCGTGTGCAGGCAACGACCTTCCAGGTGACGAATGCGACACGCCGCTTGTTGGACCGCTCCGCAGAGGTGGCCCAGGCATCTGACGCGCAGGCCGTCCAGATTTCGCAGACGACTGAGTCGGTCGCGCGGCTGGCGGACTTCGTGCAGCTTTCCGCCAATAACGCGCTCGCAGCGGCGGAGGCGGCGCGCGACGCCCTGAAGAATGCCGATGGCGGCCAGAAAGCTGTGGTTCAGACTATTGATGGCATGGTGCATATTCGCGAGAACGTGCAGGAAACCTCCAAGAAGATCAAACGCCTGGGCGAGCGTTCGCAGGAAGTCGGTGAAATCGTTCGCCTGATCGAAGACATCGCTGACCAGACCAACTTGCTGGCGTTGAACGCCGCCATCCAGTCGGCAATGGCTGGTGAGCATGGACGCGGTTTCGCCGTCGTCGCCGATGAAATCCGCCTGCTCGCTGAGCGCGTGACTGAAGCGACCAAACGCATCGCCACCATCGTCAAAAGTATTCAGGGCGACACGTATGAGGCGGTGGTCGCTATGGAAGAAAGCACGCAAGAGGTGGTCAAGGGATCGCTGCTGGCAGACCAGGCAGGTGAATCGTTACGCAGCATCTATGGCGCGGTGGATCGCCAGGCCAAGATGATCGAAGGCATTGCGAAGGCCGCAAACGAACGCGCACAGACCTCCGAAGCGGTGGCGGCGGCAATGACCCGTATCGCCGATATCGCCCGCCAGACCAACACCGCCACGCAGGATACCACGGCAGCCGTAAGCTACCTTGCGGAGCTTGCCGAGCAGTTACGCGCCTCGGTCGCCACCTTCCGCCTGCCGGAGCAGGCTACTGAATCGCTGACGATGCTGCCGCAGCCTGAAGGTGTCTTTGCGCAGATGGGGAATATGGCAAACCTGGGCACGCCGAATTGGGAAGAGGTGCCCCAACTGCCAGCGCTGCCTGCGGCCCCAGCAGGAGCGCTCAACGGCAACGGCTATGGTGGCGAGTATGCCAACGAATACGCAAACGAATTCGGCGGCTATGAGAACAATGGTTACGATGCGGGGGCATATGGCGCTGCCGGTGGCTATAACTACGAAAACGGCTACGACAACACCGGCGGCTATGATCCCTACTATGGGAACCAGGCATATACCGGCGTGCCCAACGGCATAAACGGTATGAACGGTATGCCAGCGCAGCAAGCCTATGCGGACCCGCGCTACAACCAGGAGCAGCCGAACAATGGGCCACTGCCTTCGGACCTGTATCAATAGGGTGAATCAGATGGGCGTCTGACTCACAGGGCATGCGCCAGCACGTTAGTTAGTGCCACGACGGCATAGCGCGCAGCCACAGATTGGTGTGTAAGTATGTCTGAAAACTTCGACAAGTTTGCGATTCTCGAGAGTTTTCTCGATGAAGTCACAAGCTACTTGCCTGAGATCGAAGCAAACCTGGATACGCTTCAGCAACATCCCGATGATACAAATGTCATCGAGGAAACGTACCGGCGCGCGCACACAATCGGTGGCTCAGCGGCCATGATGGGCTTTGATAATCTGGCGCATGTAGCTCAGGGCATGGAAGATACGCTGGGCAATGCCATTGATGCGCAGGCAGGCCTCAGTGCGCCAGCAATCGCCCTCTTGCGGCGCTCGTTCTCGCGCCTCTCGCGCCTCGTGGAGCATATCCGCTCGAATACCGATGGCTCGTCGCTCGTTGCGGAAGATGACGCCGACCGCGCCGCTGCTCCGGGAAATAGCTCACCTGCCATCAGCAATCACGGCTTGGGTGGCGCAGGCGCAACAGGACTGGGCAACGGCTCTATACCAGCCGAGACGGGCAGGTCAACTGCCCCTGGTATGGCCGTCCCCGATTGGCTGGCTCCATTCGCTGCACCAGGCGTTGCGCCCACCACGCCCTCCAATTCACCTAACGGCTCTAATGGCTTCAATGGCTCCAATGATCAGAGTCCGCAGCCTCAACCATTCGGCGCGAGCCAGCCCTCAGCAGGCTACCCATACGATGCCTCTGCCATGCCCACTGCCCCCATGAACGGTGGTTCGTCTGGACAGTTCGCGCAATCGCAACCGGTTTGGACTGGAAATAGCAGTAATCCCGGCGCGTTCCAGCCGGGCGCAAGCCAATCTGCCATGCCACAGACGCCGCAGTCTGATCCGTGGGCGTCTTCGATCTCGAATTATCCAACTGGTCGCGCGCCTGCCATGCCGCCACAGCAGAACTTCGGCGCGAGCCAGCCGGGAACGTATCTGCCACAGCAGATGTCGCCCTCGGCATCTGGCGCGTTCGGTGGAGCGCCACAGACGCCGCAAGAATCGCTCGACGACATCCTCAATGCGTTCACGGCGCGCCCGGCAGAGAGTGATGGCGCAGAGGCGTTGATGGAGACGGCGCCGCGCATTCCGGTCGTTCCGCCTGCGGCTTCCTCTTCCTGGCAGCAGTCGCAGCCCCAGGGAGTTGATTTTTCGCAGATGGGCACCGATCAGATGCCTGCCGTTGGTGGTTTCAACCAATTCAACCAATCGCGCCCGCCTGCCGCCGGCTCCTATGCGCAGCAAGGGTCGGGCGCTGACGCCAATGTGGTCGCCTCGCTTGATGAACTGCGGCTGGGTGAAGAGACGGTGCGCCGTCAGGTGGCGACGCTGCGCGATGTTGCTGCTTCGATCTACAACGCGGCGAAGGCGATGGAGGATGAGCGCACCGAATTACGCGGCTTCCTCGATGGCTCGCGCGACGCGCTGGACCGCCTGGAAGAGTGGGCTGGTCGCCATATGGGCCTCGATTTGCAGCGTAGCCCAGATTCCGTGCGTCGTTATCTCCCGCTCTCGGTGATCTGGGTGACGACGATGCGCTTGAAGAAGCTCATCGCGCTGCTGAACAACTCCGGGCGCGGGCTGACGGCGACGCAAGAACAAATCGAAGAAACGCTCGATGATCTGCGGCTGATGATGGCAAACTTCGGCCAGATTTTCCAGTCTATCTCCTCGGTTGGTGGCGCACCAGAACATGGATTCAGCGCCACCGTTGCGCAGTTCGCCTGGAATCCTGCGCCGCCCGCCGCGCCGGAGCGCACCGTCAGCTCCGCCTCCAGCGAGACGCCAGCGCTGACGCCGGGCATGCGCGCTGAACTGGAGCGCGATGTGCGCGAACAGTTGCGCCGTCTACTGGAAGACGAGGTGCGCGCCGAAATTGCCGCCGAGGTCCGCCGCGATGAAGAAGACCGCTTGCGCCAGGAACTTCAGATTCAGGTGCGCCGCCAACTGCTGACGGAGCTAACGCCGGGTATGGCAAGTGATGCGCTTGGCCAGGGCGTTGGCGGTGTCTTATCTGCCTTGCCGCCGATGTCGGTGGGAAGTGGGCGCGGCTCGAAACCGGTGCAGATTACCAGTGAGCAGTCGCCGGAGGCGATGGAAGTCTTCCGCGAGGAGGCGCAGGAACACCTGCAAACGATTACGGCAGGCATTGCGCAACTCGAAAGCGCGCCACATGACACCGGCGCGCTACAAAACATTCGCCGCGCCATGCACACGCTGAAAGGCGCCGCTGGCATGATGGGTTTCTCCATCATCCAGCAAACTGCTCACGCTTCCGAAGACCTGCTTGACCGCCTCGTTGAGGGTACGCTGACGCTGACCCCCGATGTGCTGAGCCTGCTGCTCGACACCTCCGAGGCGCTCGACTTCATGGCGACCAGAGTTCTCAACCAGCCAGCAGAGCAGCAACGCTCGCTACAATCGCTGGCCAGCCGCTATACAGAGCTGACCGGCATCGAGATTCCTGAAGAGTTTCTTGGCGAGCCGTCAGCTACTCCCCGCACCACCGATCCGGTGATGATCGGTCTGGAAGAGGAGAGCGAGGAAGGCGCAGAGCAGCACAGTGCGCCGGATGGTACTGATCTGAGCGTCCGTCTCCAACTCAGTAAACTCGATGAACTGGTCAATCTCTTTGGTGAATTGCTCATCAACCGCTCGGTCCTCGAGGAGCGTGTGGACCGGCTCAACCGCCTCGTAAATGATAGCAACGTTGTAGGTGAGCGTCTGCGCGAAGTTGGCTCACAGATCGAAACTGGCATCGAGGCAGCAACCCTCCCCAGCGGCCCTGGCTCCGTCGGCTCGCTCATGGGCAACGGGCAGGGGCAAAGCGGCAGGGGTGGATGGCTCCCGTTTGCGAAGGGGCAATCGTCGCAGGGCTTTCACGAACTGGAACTTGACCGTTACAACGAGTTCCACCTGTTGACGCGCAACCTCAACGAGAGCATTACCGACACGTTGACGCTGACACATGAGATGGAATCGGTGTTGCGTGAATGTCAGGCGTCGTTCGCGCGTGAGAGCCGCCTCAGTTCTGATTTCCAGGAGCGCCTGCTCAAAGCGCGCCTCGTGCCGTTGCAGTCGTTGGTGCCACGGCTCTATCGCGCGGCGCGTGGTTCTGCGCTGCGCGAGGGCAAAGAAATTGAGTTCTTTGCCGATGGTACCGATACCGAAGTAGACCGCAAAGTCTTCGAGGAAGTGGCCGGTCCGCTGCTGCACCTCGTGCGCAACGCCGTGAATCACGGCATCGAGCGACCGGAGGTTCGGGAAGCTGCGGGCAAACCACGAGTCGGCAAGATTCTCGTCTCAGCAGCTTATGAGGGCAATCAGGTAGTCATCGCTGTGCGCGATGATGGCGCGGGCATTGACCCGCAACATATCCGTGAGACGGCTATCGCTCGCGGCTGGATTGACTCGTACTCACAGCTTTCTGAGAAAGAGGCAATCAACCTCATCTTCCAGCCGGGCATCACCACTGCCGAATCGCTCACCGAGGAGGCAGGCCGTGGCGTTGGCTTGGATGTCGTCCGCGATACGGTCACGCGCCTGCGGGGAACCATTGGCGTCGAATCGGTGATCGGGCAGGGAACGATCTTTACGATGAAGTTCCCCATTAGCCTGCAAATCGCCCGCGCTGTGCTAGTCAAGGTGAAGAACCAGACGTTAGCCATTCCAATGGCGGTCGTAGATCAGATTGGCCGTCTTGACTACTACCAGACGGTTTCGACGCCTGTGCCGGCCATCGAGCTTCGTGGTGAACGCTACACGCTGGCGCATCTCGCCAGCTATCTGCGCCTACCGCCGAGTCCGGTGGAGGAGCGTTCGTCAGTGCTGCTGGTCAATACCGGCAATCGCCGCGTGGCGCTGCTGGTAGATGCCGTGGTTGTGCAGCAGGAAATTGTGGCGAAGCCGCTTGGCCCACATCTGCGCGATGTGCGCGGAGTAGCCGGCGCTGCTGTGCTTGGTAACGGGCAAGTCGTCGTCATTCTGGAATTGCATGAACTGCTGGCGCAGCCTGCGCAGGACGCAGTTGTGCTGCCGGACAAATCGGCAAGCAGCGTATCGCGCCTGGAATCGCAGGATACCAGCGTAACGCCCGCGCCGAGGCCGGTGATGCCTACGTATCCCACTGCTACTCAGGGCGTGAATGGCGCTGGTGGCAACATGGCAATTCCGGTGGGGCCGGCCAATGGCGCTGCCAGCCCGCCGCCACCAGCATACCCACAGACACCGGCAGCCAGCATGCCGCCGATGTCTGTCGAATCGGGGCAATTGACGACCTCCCCAACCGGGCCCGTGCCATTCGTCATCTCGAATCAATCGGCAGGTGTATCCTCGGCCCATCGGGTGGCTGTTCCACCAGCAGCCCATCGCTCCTACATCCTGGTGGTGGACGATAGCCCAAGCGTCCGCCGGGTCGTCAGCAATATGCTCAAAGCGCACAACTGGGAGGTACAGACGGCGCGTGATGGCGTCGAGGCGCTCGAAGTGATTGCGCGCCAGATGCCCGCCGCTGTGCTGCTGGACATTGAAATGCCGCGTATGGACGGCTACGAACTGATGGCGACGATTCGCAGTCAAGAACAGTATCAACACCTGCCGTTGATCGTGTTGACCTCGCGCGCGGCGACGAAGCACCATCAGCGCGCATTCCAGCTTGGCGCAGATGCGTATTTAGTCAAGCCCTATCAAGACGAAGAGCTTACCAGCACCCTGGCGCGATTGATACAGGAGCAATAAGCACGCTAGACAAGGCGTAAGGTGACAATGCGCTCCAGGAGGTGTCCAGCGATGAAGATGGGACGCGAGCGCGACGTGTTGCGTTGGGATATCCACGTGGCGCTCCTACGCCAGCAGATCGAGCAAACGCAGGCCGAACTGGCGCGTTTGCCGGGCGGCGCTGAATCCACCAGCGGCGGCCATCAGCGCCAGCGAGCCGAACAGTTGACGGCGAAATTGGATGAGCTTCGCCATCAACTGCGGGCGTTGGGTCCATCTCCACGCGCGAAAATGGGCTAGCTGGCACCAATGTCAGCTAGCCCTCTTAATTCCCAATTATTTTTCGATGCGCCGCACCACCTCGTCGCCCATCTGGCGTGTGGTCACGGTTGTGCCGCCGGAGGTAGCGATATCCGGTGTGCGGAATCCGGCCTGCACCACCCCCTGCACTGCCTGTTCAACGCAATGTGCTTCTGCTTCCAGGCCGAGCGAATAACGCAGCAACAGCGCCGCGCTGAGAATCGCCGCCAACGGATTTGCTTTGCCCTGGCCAGTAATATCCGGCGCGGTGCCGTGAATCGGCTCATAGAGGCCGAACTTCCCATGTTGCGTCGTGCGCAGGCCCAGACTGGCGGAGGGCAGCATACCCATCGAACCGGCTAACATAGAGGCTTCGTCGGTGAGGATATCACCAAACATATTCTCGGTGACGATCACGTCGAACTCGCGCGGCTGGCGAATCAGCCCCATCGCACAGGAATCCACCAGCATATGCCGTAGCTCGACATCCGGGAAGTCCTTTGCGACACGCTCTGCCGTGCGCCGCCAGAGACGCGAGCAGCTCAAGACATTCGCCTTATCTACAGAGGTCACACGCTTGCGGCGACCGCGCGCCAGCTCGAAGGCATAGCGCACGATGCGCTCGATCTCCGCCTCGCTATAGACCATCGTATCAATCGCGCTGGCGCCGTCTTGCTGCTCGCGAATTTCGCTGGGTTTGCCATAATATAATCCGCCGGTCAATTCACGGACGACCAGCAAATCTACCCCACGCAAGACATCTCGCTTGAGTGTGGAGGCGCCCAGTAGCGCAGGAAACGGGCGCACAGGCCGCAGATTGGCGAAGAGCGCCAGCTCTTTGCGCAGGCGAAAGAGCGCGTGTTCCGGCTGCACCCTGGCGTTGGGGTTGCCCACGCCTGCGCCGCCGACCGCCCCAAACAGCACCGCGTCGCTGTGCTGGCAGAGCGTCATCGTTGCCTCGCTGATGGCTTCACCTTCCTCCTCGATGGCTGCCTGCCCTACGAGCGCCTGCGCTAGCTCGATGGTATGATGGAAACGCCGTCCAATCGCCTGCAAGACACGGGAAGCTTCGGCTGTCACCTCCGGCCCGATGCCGTCGCCGGGCAACATCGCGATCTGATACTGTCCCATTGTGCTATCTATCTCCTGAAAATGCTCGTTCGTTCCCTCACGAGTATAGAGGGCGCAGAGCCGTCCGGTCAAGCGACGCGCTGCTCCCAATCTGCACAGCATGCTACCTGCTCAAAGTCCCATTTTGCTTGACACTCCTGGCCTAGACACGTATAGTACCGGCGCAACCAGGTGGTTTCTGGAGACGCATTACATCCAGGAGGAGCCAGACATGCGCGACCGCGCACGGCAGAGAGCGATGGCTGAGGTGAAAAGCCGCCGGGCATCGCGGGAAGAGTTACGAGAGGCGGGCAAGCGGGTCAAAGAACTCGAACAGGAACTCTTGACCACTGTTCCGCTCAGTCCAGAAACCAAGCAAGGGGAAGATCGTCGCAGTCGCTACTTACGGCTGTTGCGTCTGCGCAATATGCGCGATGACTTCACCAGCACGCGCCCGATCCAGGCGGATCACCCTAATGGCTATATTCTGGCGCTGGTGATGACGGTTGCCTGCGTGCTGCTTTGCGGCTTCTGTGCGGGCGGCGCGTTTGTCGGCCTGCAACTCCTGAATTTCAAACCCAGCCCTGTTGATACGGCGAATGCGTTTTGGGCCGCCGCCGAGCAGCAAAACTATTCAGTCATTCATACTAACTATCTCTCACCCACATTGCGCGTCATCTGGGACGATCCCACTCAATTTGCCTCAATGGCGGAAGCCTCGGACTCTTACTACGGCGCGATCACCAATTTTTCGCTCATCAAACAGGCTGGCGACATGACGCAAACTGCCTACCTCACCTACACGGTGACGCGGAGCAAGAATGGCGTCAACAAAATCTATAACGCTACCTTGAAGTTAGTGATCCATGCCGGAAGTTGGGGCATTGACGATCTTGGCGCATCGCTGGATCCATCCGTGGGTGGCGCTTTGCCTCCCATACCAACGCCGACCACCCAACCGACGCTGACCCCTGCGCCGACCTACACGCCCATCAATGGCGCTACGCCAAGTACTTCGCCTGGCGCCTATCGTAGCGGCGCCTCGCCTGGAGATTCCGCCGCCTGACACGGACACTGACGCGGATATGAGACCAAATCTTCACACCATCATACGGCCTAGTGGGATGGTGGAAGCGGCACTTTGAGGGTAACGGTCGTGCCTGAATTTGGCTCACTGGCAATGCTCAGGTGCGCGCGGATGAGCGCCGCACGCTCGCGCATGCCGAGCAAACCCAGGCCGGAGCGTGGTTCCGTGCCATCGGGCAGCTTCGCGGATGAGGCGCGCAGCACCGCCTGTGGGTCGAATCCTTCGCCATTATCAGTCACGCGCAATTCGATGCTGTTCGCGCTATAGTGAATATCGAGCGTCGTTTTGGTCGCTTTGGCGTGTTGCCGGGCATTGGCGAGCGATTCCTGCGCAATACGATAAATCGTCACTTCCATCCACGGCGCACAGGGGAATGACTCACCATGTTGATGGAACGTACATTCAGGTCCGCGATTTGATTCGGAATGAGCCAGCGACTCCAATGCTGCGCAGAGACCAAGATCGTCCAGGACCGAAGGGCGTAAATCCTGGCAGGCGCGCCGCACGCTATCCAGCGTGCGTTTGGTCAGTTCGCTCAAATCCTCGGTGAAACGGACATCATAGCTGGAAAGCGGCGGTTCGACCTGACGCGATGCCAGCGCGTCGAGTCCACGAGAGAGCGCGATCAATGCCTGTGCTGTATCATCGTGCAACTCGCGTGAGAGCCGCCGCCGTTCGTCCTCCTGCGCACGAGTAATCAGCGCCGCATAGTCGGTGAGTTCCGCTTCACGCCGCCGCGCCGCCTCCAACGCCGCCACAGTTTTTTGCAATTCGTTGGTGCGCTGTTCGAGCCGCACACTGACCAGGGCAAGATAATAGACGGCGAAAAGTGGCACCAGGAAGAGCAGCCAGGCAAACTCTGCATCAATATCGTCAAGCAATTCAGCCAGCGGAAGCAACGGTCCCACACTCAACAGTAACACCTGGAACCGTAGCGAGGGACTGGTGACATAGCGGCGTATCGCTTCTTTGACCGGCAAGCCGAGTGCGCGCGGTCCACTCTCTTGCTCGATGATCTGCATCGCCGCCGCCCCGATACACGTAAGGATCGAGGCGATCAACGCGCCAGCGATATGCGCCCGGAGCGCGCTCAACTGCGGTGTGAAGGTTTGCGAGACCCAGAAGAAGACCAGACTGGCGCAGAACATCGTGAGCGCAGCAGCGGTCGCCTGGCGCAATGCCAGGCGCAACGCCTGCAATGCCTGTGATCCATGTAGCAAGTCTGGCAAACACTCCACCAGCGGCGTGATGATGGCGAGCAGCACTGCCTGGGGCGGACCAATGAGAATGAGCGTTGCCAGGTACAGAGTGTAGAGCGGATCAGGCAGCGCCAGCGCCGTCTGTTTATCGAGATCGAAGCGCAGCCGGAAGGCTCGTGCAACGAATGCCGCGCCCAGCGTGATGATGGTGAGTACAATCATAGCGCCGTTGGGAGCGGTTGGCAGCGGAATGGCTGGATGTGAGGTAGCCCAGAGCGCCAAAACCAGCAGTATAGCCGTCGGCAGCAGAAAGTGCATCAGAAACTGCTTGAAAAGTTGTGCAGTAGGCGGTATTGCATGCCCTACATTGGGACTACCAGCGCGTGTTCCCATAAGTTAGATTCCACTCGATAGCGTGCAGACACTATCCGCTATGATCTACCAGCGAGCAAGCATTTGCGCGCCGGATGATCTTCTAGCGTATATGATGTCACGTTTTCGAGTGGTGCGACTGTGAGTTATGACCGTTCGGACTCTGAAACGATGCCTGGACCGACATCCTCAGTATCTTCGAGCGCGATCCAGCCCCGCCGCAGCGCCAGGAGAACCGCTTCGGTGCGCGAGCCAACGTTGAGCTTGGTGAAGATGTTGCCCAAGTGGGTATGAACCGTCCGCACGCTGAGATTGAGTCGCCGGGCGATATCTTTGTTCGGCAGACCACGCGCCGCCTCGCGCAGCACTTCCATCTCGCGCTCCGAAAGTGGTGGTGGCATGATCGCCGTTTGCACGCGCCCCGTGGCTGCCCGTCGCGCCGCCCGCGCCGCCACTCGTGGCTGAAGCACGCTCTCCCCGCGTGAGACGGCTCGCACTGCCTCCACCAAGTCTTGCCCACGCGCATCTTTCAGCATGAAGCCAGCGGCTCCAGCATCCAGCAGCGCCAGGACATACTGGTCGTCATCGTAGGCCGTCAGCGCCAGGACAGCGATATTTGGCAGGAGTGCCTTGATATGTCGTGTCGCTTCGATGCCTGACATGTTCGGCATTGCCACGTCAACAATAGCCACATCCGGATGCGTGCGCTCGGCTTCGCGTATCGCCACGTTGCCGTCGCCCGCCTCTGCCACCACCCGGATATCCGGCTCGGCCTCCAACAGCCGCCGGGTGCCCTCACGGACCAGCGCATGGTCGTCCGCCAGCAACACTTTAATGAGCGGCTTGGATTCGTTTGTCGTTTGCGCATCCACGTCTGCTGCCATTGTATGCCCGCCTGTCACTTCTAGCTTTGTACCGTCTTCCATTGGCTTCATTCCCCCCAACCTGGTGGTCCGGCAAGTTCTGCTACTCGATATTCGTCAGTATACGCAACTCAAACCCCATGGGCTAGACCACTACGCATTAGAACTGATGCCACTGCATAGCTGCTAACGGTATAGTGGGACTTGCGAAACAACCGATTGGCTGGCATGATATGCGGGGCGTATGCACATACATACGTAATGGGGGTTAATAGTGGAGGTTGCTCGCTGGTGAAGATACGAACGTGGTTGAATGTTCTCCTGGTTGCAGTCCCCGCGACGCTGGTCGTGTGGTACCTGAGCCGGCAGAGCGGATATACGGGAAAGCTGACAGTTCTGCTGTTTGCGCTGGCGCTCGTTGCCCTCGTGCCGCTTGCGTCGCTCATCGGCACCTTTACCGATACGCTCGAAGAGTATCTAGGCGACCGTCTTGGCGGATTGATTGGCGCCTCGTTTAGTAACGTCCCAGAGCTGGCGATTGGCGTAGCGTTGTTGGTTCATGCCCATATGCACGCTGGTGATGTGGGCACTGTGACCTCCGATCAGTCGGTGGTTCTTGCCCTGATGATCGGCTCAGTCATCAATAATGTGTTGTTTGTGCTGGGGTCTTCGATATTCCTCGGCGCCACACGCAATGGACGAATGAACTTCAGCGCAGAGAGCGCCGCAGGCTACGCCTCAATGCTGGCGCTGGCTGTCGTCGGTCTGGCGCTGCCGACGCTTGCTACGTCGCTGATTACCAAATCAAGCGACCTACGCCCAACCGAGTTGAAGATCAGTGTGCCGTTTGGCATCATCCTCATTTTGAGCTACATCTTCTATCTAGCGGCTTCTGTCTTCAAAGTGGGTGAGCATAAGCAGAAGAAGGTCATCGAAGAAGAAGCGGAAGAAGCGCGTGAGCGGCGCGCGCAATCCGGCGAAGCGGAACAGGCAGAAGCCGCCATTGCCATTGATGGGGCCGTCGTTCTGAGCGATGAAGGCGAAGAGACCCATGAGACGGAACTGCAAAAGACCATAGAGGGCGACGAGAAAGAAGAGGAAGAGGAGCGCCGCCAACTGGCTGAACTGCGGCGCAAGAATCCCTACGCCGTGCCAATTGCGCTCGTTGGGCTGGCTATCGTCACGATAGTGACCGTCATCATGGCGGTGGTGCTGGTGAGCGTCACTGATAATGTGATCGTAGACACCTCGCTGACACCGCTCTCGGTCGGTCTGATTCTGTTCCCTATTGTCTGCAACCTGGGTGAGCAAGCCAGTTCAGTGCTGAACGCCTGGCACAATCGTATGGAGGGTGCGATGTCGGTGGCGGCGGGGTCCAGTGTGCAGGTGGCGCTGTTCGTCACACCGATTCTCGTCCTCGTCAGCTATGTCCTCGCGACCGGCAACTCCACGCTGGTGCTGGCGATGGTCTTCAAACCGCTGGAACTGATTGTTCTCGGACTGGTGGCGTTCGTCTATGCGCTGGTGAGCCTGGATGGCGAGACGACCTGGCTGGAGGGACTGCAATTGCTGGCATTCTACGCCATGATGGTTGCTGTCGCGTTCGCCCTGCCAGGGCGCTGAGCAAAATAAAGCGATCCAAGTTTTCAGGCGGCCTGCTGCTTTGGCGTGGCATACGCGACGCTTTGATAGACAGCCAGCAGGCCATCCATGACGCTTTCCCATGTTCGCTTGCCCGCCTGATGAAGCGCCTGAGCGCCGAGGCGCTGCCGCAGTTCAGGCGTCTGTATCAGCAGGCTGAGCGCATCTGTGAATGCTCGCTGATCGCCTGCTGATGCCAGCAATCCCGTCTCTCCATGCCGCACTTGATCGCGGACACCCTCCGCATCGAACCCAACGACCGGCAATTGACTCGCCATTGCTTCCAATACCACCTGCCCGAATGTTTCGGTTAGCGAGGGAAAGGCGAAGACATCGGATGAGGCGTAGGCTTCGGCCAGCGCCTCACCAGCCAAATAGCCGGTAAAGCTGGCGTTGTGCCCGGCCAGCGCGCGTTCGAGGTCAGCGCGCGCTGGTCCATCTCCCACCAGCACCAGATGTGTCGTCTCGCTTTCGACTGCGGTATAGGCCGAGACCAGCGCCGGCAGATTCTTCTCATGTGAAAGCCGCCCTACATAGAGGATAATCGTTCGCTGCTCATCGCCGCAGAAACGCCGCCGCCACGCCTCCGAGCGCCGCGCCGGCGTGAACAACTGCGTATCAACGCCACGCGGCCAGACCCCCACCTGCGCAAATCCGCGATTGACGAGCTGAGTGCGTGTCGAAGACGAGGGGCAGAGCGTGCGCGCAGTTTGATTGTGCAGATAGCGACGATAGCGCCAGGTTGGCTCAATCAGGGCGCTCAGGTGAAAATAGGCGCAGTAAGCCGCGAGATTGGTATGATAGGATGAGACCACCGGCACGCCGAGCCGTCGCCCCCACGTGATGCCCGCCGCGCCGAGGATCATCGGTTCGACGACATGAATGACATCCGGGCGAAAGAGTGAGAGTCGCCGCTCAAAGACCGGTTCCGGCAAGAGCGCCCGTAATTCTGGGTAGAACGGCAGCGGGAGACCACGCGCGCCAAAGATACGTGCGCCTGCGTAGCGCCTGGGTGCGCCCTCCGGCCCAATCACCAATGCGCGATGTCCACGCAGTTGTATATGTTCGAGGAGCATTGCCAGCGTCCGTGTGACGCCATCCAATTTGGGAAGGAAGTTTTCTGTCACCAGCGCAATCCGCATGTCCGTGCCTCCCGTAGCATATTCCAAAGAAAACTCTGCCACGCACGGATTAAGCGCCGGTCAACGCATGGTTAATCTCTGATGAATTGCGCTATGAGGCTCAACAACTGTGGTTGTGTTACTCTTTTCTGCTAGCTCTGTGAAACGCGCCCTACTCTCGTGTGTATACTCAAGTGGCTCGATTTCGTTGAGCGTATGGTGAGTACACGATAAGTAATATGTGAGGGTGGTGGTTTTATGGCTTCGCCGGAGGCATCGGCATCATCGCAGAACGGCGCGCTTCCCCTTGCCGAACGCTATCGCGTGCTGGCGCGCGTTGGGCTTGGGGGCACTGCGGTGGTCTATCGTTGCGAGGATTTGCACACCGGCCATATCGTCGCCGTCAAGGTCCTGCGCACCAATGGCCCGCTGATTCCCGAAGCCGCCGCCCGTTTCCGGCGCGAAGCGCAACTTGCCGCTTCGCTCAGCCACTCCAACATTGTGCGTGTGCTGGATTATGGCTACACCATCCCGCTCGCCGTTTCTTCAAACGTTCCCTGGGCCGACGATAGCGGCCAGCCAGTCCCCTATCTGGCGATGGAATACGTCTATGGCACATCGCTCAAAGAACTGGTGCGGCGCCTGGGGCAGTTGCCGCTGAGCTGGGTATGGACGTTGGGTGAGCAACTCTGCGCCGCGCTCGCCGCAGCCCACGCGCGCGGGGTCGTCCATCGGGATGTCAAGCCGCAGAACGTCATGATCGTTGACTCCAAGATCGAACTGCTGGCAAAGCTCACCGACTTTGGCATCGCGCGCCAGGTAGGGGGCGACCTGACGACGCTAACCGCAACCGGGCAGGTGATCGGCACGCCGGATTACCTCTCGCCAGAGCAGGTGCTTGGCGAACCTGGTGGCCCATCGTCTGATCTCTACGCACTGGGCATCGTCCTCTATGAACTGGTGACTGGGCGCCTGCCGTTCGAGGCGGAGACGCCACTGGCCGCCGCCTCGCGCCGTATGGTGGCCGACGCGCCACCGCTGGCGGCGTTTCGCCGCGATGTGCCGCGCCCGTTGCAGGAGGTGATTCTGCTGGCGCTGCGGCGCGAAGCCGGCGAACGCTACGCCGATATCACGGAGTTCGCGCAGGCGCTTCGTTGGAGCCGCGAGCAATCGCCCGGAGTCTATGATGAGCAGCGCGGCGAGTGGGTGCTGGGACCGCGCCCGCCCAAGCCACCAGTCGAACGAGTTCCAATTGACGATGCGCCAGAGCCGGGGCCAGCGCCGGAATCCGAAGATGAACCGCTGGACCTGGAGTTTCAGTCAACCATCCTACGTGTTGCGCCGATCTCAACCGACCCAGCGGAGGCTGAACAGGAAGCAAATCAAGCGGGAGAAGCTGGCGCGCTCGCATTGGATCCGGTGGATAATGAGGGCGAGTGGGACGATGATCTCTTGCCCTCGTAATATTCGCTATTTTCACTGAGGGAAAATATTGCTATGCAGGCAAAGAATGTGGTATGCTTTCTGCTGTTTGGCTGCCGGAGGGAATCGCAACGCAGCACACGAGCCGACCGTACATGAGTACTGGTATGGTGGATGTGACGCAAACCAGCGCAGGGAAGTCTGAACCAGTGTGGTTGATGTATTTCGTGGTTGCTGTAGTGATGTAGTGGTTTAGTTGCTGTCCAGGGCTGGCGCGTTGACACATGATCTCGCTGCCAGCCAGCGGAGAAAGGGATGACGACTTATGAAACGTGCGCAGGTGGCCGCGTTGCTTGCGGGCGCGGCGTTGGGACTGGCTGGTGTGGCTATTGCTGTGGCGCTCTCTCGTGAAGAGGGACGCAGTGCTGCTCGCCGCCTCGTCGAAAAATCGAAGCCGGTTGCAGAGCAGGCGCGCAGCCTCGGTGAGCGCGCTGCGAAGACTGCGGCTGCGCAGTATCAGACGCTGGCTCCGAAGGCAACAGAGGCGTGGAACACGGCGCGTGAGAAGGCTCCGCAGGCAGTGGACGCCATCAACTCGCGTCTGCCGAAGTTCTCGCTCAATGGCAAGCGGGAAGAGGTGGATGTCCTCCCGTAAGGTGAGCGACTATCCAGGCAAAGAGGTGGGACTCGTTCCTGCCTCTTTTCTTTTGTGTTTTTGTGTTTCTTTTTGCCCAACAATCGCGTTTGACGCGCCCACCGGCGCCCTTCTACAATCAGATTGATGTGTCTTGTTGATGTGTCTTGATGCACGAACAGATTGCAAAGGTGGGTTCTATGGCGCCGGGAAGACGAGTGCGGCTGACGACGATGGCAAGCTGTGCCGGTTGAGCCGCCAAAATGGGCGCGGATGCCCTGGCGCACGTGTTGCAGCCACTCAACGGCGTCTTTGGCGCCGACCTTCCCAATCTGCTCGTTGGCCTCGGTAACGCCGATGATGCGGCGGTCTATCAGATCAACGAGGAACAGGCGATTGTCGCCACGACGGACTTCTTTCCGCCGGTGGTAGACGACCCCTATACCTTCGGCGCAATTGCCGCTGCCAACGCCCTCAGCGATATTTACGCGATGGGCGGCAAGCCGCTGTTCTGCCTGAATCTTGTTGGTTTTCCCGATGATCTCGATCCAAGCATCCTCAGCGATATCCTGCGCGGCGGCGCGGATAAGGTGCGTGAGGCTGGCGCGTTGATCGCCGGTGGGCATACCGTCACCGACCACGAGCCAAAGTACGGCCTGGCAGCCATTGGGCTGGTGCATCCACAGCAGGTCTGGACCAAAGGCGGCGCACAGCCGGGCGATGCGCTAGTGCTTACCAAAGCGCTTGGCACCGGCGTCATCACCACCGCGCTCAAGAATGAGGCGGCCAGCGAGGAACATGTGGCGAGCGCCGTCATCAGCATGACGACTCTCAACGCTGCCGCCGCCGATTCTCTGCGTTCGTCTGGCGCAGCGATTCATGCCTGTACGGACATCACTGGCTTCGGCCTGCTCGGCCACGCGCTGGAGATGGCGGAGCAAAGCCATACGCGCTTCATCTTCCAGGCCGGTGCCTTCGCCTGGCTGCCGGGAGCGCCGGACTATGCGCTGGCGGGTTATACCCCGGGCGGCACCCAACGCAATGCCAACCACCTGGCCGGGCATGTGACATTCGCGGACGGCGTATCCGAGGCGCAGCGGCTCTTGCTCTACGACCCGCAAACCTCCGGCGGACTGCTAGCAGCGGTCAGCGCCGGATCGCTCGCCAGCGCCCGCGCGGCGCTTGAAGCTGCTGGCGTGCCCTGCCTCGTCGTTGGCCAGGTCACGGAGGGCGACGGTTTGATGGTCGAGGCATAGGTAGGCATAGGCATGAAGCCATGAGGAGCGCCGGAGATGAAGAAAGACATGCCGCCCATGACAGACACAGGCGAAACTGCATCAGAGTCACCAGCATCGCCAGAATCTCAGGATTCAGAGAATACAGATGACGCGCTGGAATCACTGGAAGTGGCGCTGGGCAGAAGGTTCACCAGACGCCAGTTGTTGCTGGATGCGTTGACGCATCGCTCGTATGTCTACGAAAATGCCGCGCCTGATGTTGTCTCGAACGAGCGGTTGGAGTTCCTGGGCGACGCCGCGCTTTCGATTGTTGCCTCTGAACTGCTCTATCGCCGCTTTCCCAAAGCCAATGAAGGCGAATTGACGGATCTGCGCGCCTCGCTGGTGCGCGCCTCCACGCTGGCGACCTTCGCGCGTGAGTTACCGCTGGGACCATACCTGCGTCTGGGGCGCGGCGAAGAAGTTACCGGTGGACGTGACCGCGAACTCTTGATCGCCCGTGCGATGGAAGCGTTGATTGGGGCGATTTATCTGGATGGCGGCTTGCGTGCCACCAGAGCATTTCTGGAGCCGCGTCTGGTGGCCGAACTGGCGCGCATCAAGACGAAACGCCAGCTCAAAGATGACAAGTCGCTGTTACAAGAGGTGGCGCAGGCGCAATTAAATATCACGCCTACCTACCGGTTGGTGAGCCAGGAGGGGCCGTCGCATAGCCGCGTTTTCACCGTCGAGGTGTTGTTGGGGGAGCGGGTTGCCGGTCGTGGCGAGGGAACGAACAAGCGCCAGGCGGAGCAGGCTGCTGCCCACATGGCGCTTGCCGACGAAGGTTGGCAGATCGAAGAATAAGTTGTCGTGCGCTATGGCGCCTGAGTGGATGGTGTGCGGGTCGAGAATCCGCGTACAGCGGCAATGATGGCGATCAGTGTCGCAATTGCCATGATGATGACGACACGCAGCCAGGTGAAAATCCGATAACTGTAGAGGTCTCCGCCTCCATCCAGGCTGAACCATTGCGGCGCATCGGCGCGCAGGCTGACTCCCCAGACAACCGTTGCAACGCACATCACCGCCATCGCCAGCGCCGTGATGATTGCCGGCCAGCGCACGAAACCGATCACCTGCGCGCTGAGGTTGCTGCGCGCTATGGCAATTGCCACCGATGCCGTGCTGATGATTGCCAGCGCGATAAAGAGGGTAACCAGTTGAATCGCCCGGTCGCTCTTTGGCAATGTATCAGTTTTCACCAGGACAACATAGGCAACTAATATGGCGAAGCACGGCACTGGCACGAAGAGCAGCGCGACGACACCCCAGCGCTTCGCCGCCAGCGCCTGCCGCAACGCAGCGAACGCCATTGGCAGCCCACCGGCCAGCACCGCCAGCAGTGACACCACCGAGCCAGCTTCAATCAGATAGAACGAACCGCCAATGGTGGGATAGGTTTGCATGACGCCTGCTTTATCCACGCCCTCGGTCATCTTCTGAAAGCCTAGCCCGGCCACCACAAAGGCAATGTAAGCGCAGAAGACAGTAATTGCTGCCGCGCGTAATCTATTCATTCTCAAAGACCTTTCGATAGTGCTGAGATATTCGGCGCTCGCGCCGGTGATGACATCGCCGAGCATCGAGAACCAGAGCCGCATGACGCCCTGCGCGCCGCGCTGTTTATAGGCCGCGCGGCAGGAGGCGCGCGCCACCTGTAACATCTGTGCGCCATATTCCCTGCGGAACTCAAGTGGGCAGATCAGCAGAAGCCATTGGTAGACATGCAGCGTCGTGGCGATAATGCGGGGCGCGGGCGATACTCCTGCTTGCCGTCTCGAAGGCGTCGTTTCAATCATCGCGCGCCTCCTAGCTGTCCTGGCAGAATCCCTGATATACCCCCAATGCTGCTATCCTGCGCCAGCCGTTTGGCCTGCGCCACCGCCAGCAATTGCGAGAGCCGCTGTGTCTCTGCCAGCGCCACCTGTCTGCCGAAGGTGGTCAACCGATAGTAGCGGCGCCGTTCGTCGTCCAGTTCTGGATCAGGGCGTTCGTCTGCTTCTACGATCAATCCGGCGGCAAGCATTTGCTTGATGGAGCGATAGAGCGTTGTCGGCCCCAGGCGCACCTGTCCCCCCGTATACGCCTCTACCTCGCGCATGATGCTGTAGCCGTGCCGCTCGCCGTCCGCCAGCGCCAGCAAAATATGGTACACCGCCGGCGTCAGCGGCAAGAGCGCCTCCGGCTCCTGGGTGTCATGAGCCATGCCAACCTCACTATGCAATAGGTCGTTTCACTGCGACTATAGCCGATGTGGTTATAATAGCGGCTTGTGGCAAACTTGTCAAGTCTTCTCTTCATAGCGGCTTTTTCTGCGCAGCAAATGCGTGAACTGCTTGACGCGAGGCCAGTGCTGCCGATACAATACCTATATCCAAATGGAGATATGAAGTGGCGACGATCCCTGATTTCAACTGCACTTCTACCATCGTAGATGCGAACAAACCTGCTCGTGTTGTAGCATTTGGTGGTAGTGAGAAATCAGATAGACCAGTCTGCGCCGTCCATATATCCAGATCATGCGCTGCTGAATGTGCTGTATCCTTGCGAGAGGAGCTTCCGATGAACGCGCCATTGACCGACGCCGCTGTGCTGGACCGCATCCGCGAACAGCGGCTGATCGAGACTGTTGAGCATATGAGTCCCACCTATCTGGAGGGCATCAAGCGCATCCTCACCGTCTCCGCCGATACGGAACTCATCAGCGCGCCGGCCTATTTCCATGCCGCGCGTTTTGCGCCTAATCTCAACTCTTTCGGCTCCGCCATCGCCATCATTCAGGATGAGCTTGGGCATGCGCACATCGCCTATCGCCTGCTGCGCGATCTGGGGGTAGACACCGAGGAACTGATCTACCGGCGCGATCCCGTCAAGTGGAAATATCCCTACGCCTTTGATGTGCCGCTGGATAGCTTCTACGAACTGATCGTTGCCAATGCCTTCTATGATCGTGCCGGCTATACGCTGCTTGGCGATATCTACAACAGCACCACCTTTGGCCCGTGGAAGCGCGCGCTGGTCAAGGTGGATAAAGAAGAGACGTTCCATCTGCGCCACGGCGAGCAGTGGATGCGCAAGCTCGCGCCCGACCCCGCCGAACACGAGCGTTTGCAGCAGGCGATTGACTGGATGTTCCTGCTGACGGTCGAGTGGTTCGGCCTGCCAGATGACCTGAAGAAGCACACGGAGCAGCTTGGCTTTGGCTTCAAGGGAAAGAGTAACGACGAACTGCGCCAGACCTGGATGAGCACCGCTGTGCCGCTCTGCCAGGAGCTTGGCTTCAAGGTGCCAGCGCATTTCGATGACGGGCAGAAACGTTGGGTGATTGATTGCGCCTTCCCCGCCGCCTTCGACGAGAAGAAGAAACGCTGGCTTCTCGAAGATGGCGCGATTACCTGGGATGACGTGCTGGTGCGCTGGAAGAATCGCGGCCCCAGCAACGCCGAGTTTGTGGAGCATGTGCAGCGCGGCAATCGTGGCCTGATGCGTCTCTTGGAGGCCGCCTGATGGTCGCTCCTATGACATCCAACACGTCCCGAACATCCGGGGTATCCAGGGAATCCAACGCCTGTGCCGTCTATCCACATAACGAACTGTGGGATGCGCTGCGCGAGGTGGAGGACCCGGAACTGGCCATCTCGCTGGTGGATATGGGATTGATCGTCTCTATTCAGCGTAGCGGCGGCGCGGTCGCAGTAGAACTCACCTACACGGCGATGGGCTGCCCGGCGATGGAGATGATTCAAGACGACATCCGCTCACGCCTGCTGCGCATTGCTGGTGTGACATCAGTTGACATTGAAGTGGTATGGGAGCCGGTCTGGACCAAAGCGCGCCTGACCAGCGAAGGGCGCGACGCGCTCTTGCTCTCTGGAGTGTCGGTATAATCTATGGCCAAGAAAACCACGCAGGCGACGCCAAAAGCCGCTGAAAACGAACAGCAATCGGCTACAGCGCAGAAGCCGCATATTCTGCCGGATCGCGTCTGGCTGGTGCTGGCGCGGCGCGCGTATGAGGAGCCGCTGCGCCAGGTGGGCACGGTGGAGGCAGACGATATCGAGTTGGCGCGCGTCTATGCACGCAGCATCTATGATGAGTTCGCCTGGGTCGAGATGGCGCTGGTGCCGCGCGAAACGCTGGTGACGGTCATCGAAGCCTGATCCATTCTGTTCAGTAGGAGCTTTCATTCTCATGCAGAACGTGACGCAGACGCCAGCCGTGAAGACCGCCATCGCGCAACTGATCGCGCGCCTTGCCGACAACAAGTATTATCTTGGTCGCTACTTTGCTGAGTGGTGTAGCGGCGCGCCAACGCTCGAATCGGCGGTGGCTTCTGCCGCAATGGCGCAGGATGAGCTTGGGCATGCTCGCGCGCTCTATCCGCTGCTACGCTCGCTCCAACCGGAGGCAGGCGCGGAGAACGAGCCGGAGACGCGCACGGTCTTCTCCAATGTCTCCTATCTCGATCAATCCTTCGCTGCCTGGGAAGACTTCATTGCCGCCAATGTGCTGATTGATGGCGCGTTGACGACGGTGTTCGCCGCCGCGCTGGCTTCGAGCTACGAGCCGCTGGCTGGGCGCGCCCGTAAGGTTTTGCAAGAGGAGCGCACGCACGCCATGCACGGTGACGGCTGGGTGCGGCGTCTGGCGCGTGAGGGCGGCGCGGTGCATGCGGCTATCGAACGCGCGCTGCAACGCGACTGGGACGAAACGCTTTGCTGGTTTGGGCAGGACGACGACGAAACGCTTGCCTCGGCTGGTGTGCTTGATGCGCCGCCCTCTGAACTGCGTGCGCGCTTCCTGGCTGCCGTTGCCCCCACCATCGAGGCAGCCCACCTCGCCATCCCCATCCGCCACGCAGGTGACGGCTGGGAACTCACCGCGCCGCTCCCCTGGGACCGCTGGGACGCCATACGCTACCGGCTCAACGCTGCTGATAAGCAAGGGAAGTAACAGCTTATGAGTAGCGGTAAGCAACCATCGAGACAAATTTTACATTTTCCACAGGCAGAACGCGACACAGAACGCGCGCGCGTAGTGCGCTGCCCGTTCTGCCACAGCGCCGATACCGAACCCCTCGCCAGCTTCGGCTCGCAACTCTCCACAGAGCAACATTATTGCCGTTCTTGTCGTACTCCTTTTGAGTATATGCGACAGGAAGAAGACTCAGCAGAAACATCTGAGTAGCTGACAATAATGATTGCTACTGGTACAAGTTGGAGGTAGGCGCGCGCATGGCCGAAGAACTGGACTACTATGCCCTGCTCGCGGTGCCGCAGGATGCGGACCTCGCCACGATTCGCCTCGCTTTTCGCCGGCTCGCGCGCCTCTATCATCCCGATGTCGCGGGCACTGGCAGCCTGGAACGCATGCAGCAACTCAACGCTGCCTATCGCGTGCTGAGCGACCCTGAGCTACGCCGCACCTATGATGCGCAGCGTCCGCAGCCGGTGCCTGCGCCCAATCAGTCGTCACCTGCCCAGCCACCAACGCCACCCCGCCCGCAAACGGCCAAACGCACCGGCACACTGCGCCACAGCGGCGGACCGTTCCAGTATCTCCATGCGTTCGCTGCGCCCGATGCCATTCCCGTTGCTGCGCTTTCGTTCTCCGGCACAGGCGCTGTGCTGGGCGCGGGGCTACTGGATGGGCGTGTCCAGCTTTGGGATATGCGCACTGCCCGCAGCATCGCCATGCTCAGCTTTGGCAGCGAGGCGAACGGTGGCGTCTTGCAAGATGTGCGACTCTCTCCCAATGGGACGCTGGCCGTAGCCTGGGGTTTCCAGCTTGGCATCCGCGTCTGGAATGTGCTGACGGGGCAGCGCCTCTGGCATATCGGCGCCTCAGCGCCCAGCGGCGCGCTGGATGTTGCGCTCTTCGATACGCCGGCCTGGGTGCGGCTGGCGCTGCCAGATGCGCCGCTCGCCCTCTCTGATGAGGACCCCTTTCGCTGGGCGTATACGGGACGGCAGGGCAGCGGCATCTTGACACGTCCGCTCGACGGGCCGGTTGACCCCGCCTGGGCGACGCCTATCCGCTGCTACGAGGCGCGCCAGGGCAATCGCTTGCATGGCGCAAGCGGCAATGAACCGGCGCAGTGGCGCGTACAGCAGCGTTTGCTCTCGCCTGATGGTCGTTCGTTGCTGACGATATCCACTGGCCGCACGGCGGCGTTGCCCGCTGCGCGTATCGTCCGCCTCTGGGACTTAGAGCATCGCACAGTGCGCGGCGTGATGGAGCCGCGTTGCGTGGCGCAATACGCGCAGCCTGCCGAATATCTCCAGTTCCCCACTGCCGTTACGCCGGATTTTGCGCTGGCCTGCGCGAGTTTCCAGGAACGCGAGGCGCTGCTCTTTTCGCTGCGCGGCGATGGCAAGCAGCGCACGATTCCTACTGGACCCATCAGCAGCGAGGCGCAGATGGCGCTGGCGCCCGATGGCCGTTATCTTGCCATTGCCACTGGCCCGCGACTTGATCTGTATGAGACATTATCGGGGCAACGCGCGCAGCAATGGCAGTGCGCCGCGCCGATTTCCGCCCTCACCTTTGGTCCACCAACAGATCACCTTATCCTCGCTTTCGCCCTGCAAAACGGACTCACCGAGCTATGGCGTGCGTAATCTTGGCCGCGCCACACGCGTTTCCCCTCTCCTATGGGAGAGGGGGTCAGGGGGTGAGGTCTCTGGATTGCGGCATAACATTTGCGCCGTTGGTCATGACAGGAATGAGAGTGGTAGACTCTCAAGTAGTGGCCGAATTACGCAAGAGTGATGACGAAAAATGACGAGAGATGACGATACAAGGAGCAAGGGCAAAAGATGAGCGATACCTCGAATGGTGCGAATGGCGCAAATGGTCAGCAGAAGCCACAGATTCTCGGCCAACCTCATGCGCTCAGCGATGAAGAAGCGCAGAGCATCACCGAGATGATTCTCGAAGTTCAGGGATCATCGCGCCAGTTGACCATCCCTGCCGAAGACCTGGATGAGCAGGCGACCACTGAAATGTCGCCGGAGGTGGCGCGTGTCGTGGAAGAGAGCCACGTTCTCGACATCCTGCACCGCTTCAATCGCGATTATCTCTATGGCCTGGGGCGCTTCGACGAATATCAGCACGGGATGCTGCTCAAATGGGGCGACGGCTATTCACGCAAGCACATCTGGATCACCGTGGAGGGTGACAATCTCGTCTTTGCCACCAGCCATGAGCGCAAGTGCGGCAAGCCCTATTGCCGTGGCGGCCATCACGTCTTCACACCGGAGCAGTGGCATAGCATCCGTCTCATCAACGAGGAGCTTGCCGATCAGTTCAAGCACCCGATCTATGAGCGATCTGACGACTGATGACTGATGACAAGGATACTGTCAGATGCAGCAGGCACATCAAACAAAGGAGCAAGATGGGGTGAAGCGCGCGCTCCTGCTCGACAACGACCTGTTCTTTTCGGTCAAAGTGACTGATACGCTCAGGCATAGCGGTATCGAGACGCATACCGTGCGCCGCCTGGAAGATTTCGTTCAGGCGTTGGCCGCAGAGCAGCCCGCTCTTGCGCTGGTCAACACTGCCGCGCGTGGAATAGACTGGCGTGCCGCCATCATTGCTGCGCATCAGGCGCGAGTACCGTGCATCGCCTTCGGTGCGCATGTGGACCTCGAAACGCAGGAGGCCGCGCGCCAGGCCGGCGCAACCCGCGTCATCTCCAATTCACGCCTGGCCAGCGATCTGCCCGGAATCGTCGGTCGCCTGCTGCGTGCGGCGGACGGAAAAAATGAAATAGCGGCAAAAACGGCAAGTGACGGCGCGACATTCGCTGCGATAACAGAAGCAGAAACCGAGGCGGATTCGGCAATGAAGCCAGCCGCTGAACCAAAATAGGCTTTGTCTATCGTTCACATAGCTTGTTCGGGAGTAGTACACAATGGCAACAAAGGAACAATGGCACGAACTGGCACAGCAACTGCGTGTGGATAGCATCCGCTGCACGACGGCTGCTGGTTCGGGGCACCCAACGTCATCCATGTCGGCGGCGGACCTGATGGCAGTCTTGCTCTATGAGCATCTCCATTACGACTTCCAGAATCCGAAGAATCCGCACAACGACCACTTGATCTTCTCTAAAGGCCACGCTGCGCCGCTGCTCTACTCGGTCTACAAAGCGGCTGGCGCCGTCTCAGATCAAGAGTTGCTGTCGCTGCGCAAGTTCGGCAGTCTGCTGGAAGGCCATCCAGTGCCGCTGCTACCCTATGTAGATGTTGCAACCGGCTCGCTTGGCCAGGGATTGCCCATTGGCGTTGGCATTGCTCTCGCTGGCAAGTATCTGGACAAACTGCCCTATCGTGTCTGGGTAGTGCTGGGCGATAGTGAGATGTCCGAAGGTTCGATCTATGAGGCGCTGGAGCTTGCAGGACACTATCAACTGAGCAACCTCATAGGCATCCTCGATATGAACCGCCTCGGCCAGCGCGGCGAGACGATGCTCGGCTGGAATGGCGACGCCTACGCTGCACGCGCCCGCTCGTTCGGCTGGCATGCCATTGAAATTGACGGCCATGACCTCGATCAGATTCAGGCAGCCTACATCGAGGCGGCGCAGCAACACGAGAAGCCGACGCTCATTGTCGCCAAAACAATCAAGGGCAAGGGATTCCCGGAGATCGAGAACAAGAATGGCTGGCATGGCAAGGCGCTGCCCGCCGACATGGCCGAGCGCGCCATCGCAGAGTTAGGTGGCGAGCGCCATATCGTCGTGGATGTGCGCAAGCCGGAGAGCAGCGCGCCCGTCGAGCGCCCAGCCGTCGAGCCAGCGAAACTGCCGAACTATGAAGTGGGCAGCCAGGTGGCGACCCGCAGCGCCTATGGCGACGCGCTAAAGGCGCTGGGCGATGCGCGCCTCGATGTCGTCGCCGTTGACGGCGAAGTCAGCAACTCCACCTACGCCGAGACGTTCGCAAAGGCGCATCCCGACCGCTACTTCGAGCAATATATCGCCGAGCAGCAAATGGTTGGTTCTGCGGTTGGCCTGAGCGTGCGCGGCTATCAGGCGTTCGCCTCCACCTTTGCCGCCTTCTTCACGCGCGCCTATGATTTCATCCGCATGGCCGCCATTTCGCGCGCTAACGTCAAGTTCTGTGGCTCGCACGCCGGTGTCTCCATCGGCGAAGACGGTCCCTCACAGATGGCGCTGGAAGACCTGGCGATGATGCGCGCCGTGCATGGTAGCATCGTCCTCTATCCCAGCGATGCTAACCAGGCGGGGCATCTGGTGGAAGCGATGGCCGACCACAATGGCATCTCGTATCTGCGCACCACGCGCGAAAAGACGCCGGTGATTTATAGCGCCGATGAGGTCTTCCCAGTTGGCGGCAGCAAAGTGATCCGCCAGTCCGACCAGGATCATGTCACCGTTGTTGCCGCAGGCATCACGCTGCACGAAGCCCTCAAAGCCTATGATGAATTGAAGGCGGAGGGTGTGCATATTCGCGTGATAGACGCTTACTCGGTCAAGCCAATAGACGTGGCGACATTGCGCGAGGCGGCCAGTGCGACCAATGGCCGCATCATCGTCGTCGAGGATCACTGGCTGGAGGGTGGCCTGGGTGACGCCGTGCTGGAAGCCTTTGCTGCCACGCCGGAGCATGATGCCGCCGCGCAGCCGCCGCATGTCACGAAGCTGGCGGTTCATCGCATGCCAGGCTCCGGCACACCGGCGCAACTGCTGGAAGCGGCGGGCATCAATGCGCACCATATCGTGCTGGCGGTGAAGAAACTTGTCGGCTAGGCGATTGCGCCGGTCTGCACGTGCTCATTGCTAGAATCGGCTAGAATTGCTGGCATGGCAGATGGCAACGTATACTGTTGCCATCTGCGCCCACCATTTTGACCAATGGATGATGAGACGGCATGAGTGCAACGTGGGCAATATCCAACCTGACGGCGAAAGCGGCCCCTTTTATTGAACGTGAGCGGCTCTGGCCGGAACGGCCCCGGCTGGTTGCCGCCGTATCAGGTGGAGCAGATTCGCTCTGCCTGCTTGGCATCCTGCTGGACCTCCGCGATAATAACCACCCACGTGCCCCCTCAGAGATCATCGTCGCGCACCTCGATCACGGACTGCGTGGCGCGGCTGGTGCAGCGGACGCCATCTACGTTGGTGAACTGGCCGCCTCATTACATCTTCCTTTCTTCACGGAACGCGCCGATGTCCGGGCGCTCGCTCGCGCGCAGCATCGCTCTCTCGAAGACGCTGCCCGCCGCGCCCGCTACGTCTTCCTGCGACGTGTCGCCGCTCAGTCCGCTGCCGCCTGTATCTGCACCGGCCACACCGCTGACGATCAGGTGGAGACCATCATCATGCATTGGCTGCGCGGGAGCGGTCTGCGGGGGTTATCCGGCATGGCTGCGCGCACCGACGACCTTGCACGTCCGCTGCTCACTATCACGCATGCCGAGGCGGTGATGTATTGCGCGGAGCGAGGCTGGGAGCCGCGCCATGATGAAACCAACGACGATCTCATTTACCAGCGCAACCGTGTGCGCCATGAACTGCTCCCCGCCCTCGAACGCTACAACCCCAATCTGCGCCAGACCTTGCTCCGCAACGCCATTTTGCTTGCCGGCGATGAGGCATATCTCGAATGCGAGACTGATCGCGCCTTCGAGGAGGTGTGCATGAGCCAGGAGAGCAATGCAGTCATACTCTCGCTGGCGGCGCTTCGCGAACTGCCGCAGGCGTTGCTGCGTCGAGTGCTGCGACGCGCCGTCTCGCGCTTTTTTGCTAAGCAGGACGAGCAGCAGGACCACATGCTCGAAGCGAAACACCTTTTTGAGATCGAGTACCTGCTCACTGACAATCATGCAGGCGCGCGCCTAAGCCTGCCCGGCAATCTCGTGGCCGAGCGAGTGTACGAGACGCTGGTGATATCCTATCAGGCGGATAACGGTCAACAACCGGAACTGGCGGATGAAGTGCTATTGCCGGTGCCCGGCGAGTGTGTCTTGCCTGCGCTGGGCTGGCGTCTCCATGCGACCCTGGAAGAGAAGCCTGCTGGATCGGCTCAGCAAATGATCGCTGATAGAGCAGCTAGAGATGCTGAGTTGTCTGGTACGCGGCACCATGCCGCGTATCCCATTGAGGCTACCGTTTATCTCGATGCCGATGCTTCCAGCTCCGGGCTGCTGGTGCGCACATGGCGCCCTGGTGATCGCTTCCGCCCGCTCGGCATGCAGTATGAGAAGAAGCTGCACGATTACTTCACGGACGCTAAAGTGCCACGTGACCTGCGCCACCGGATTCCCCTGGTTTATAACGCCAGGCATCTCGTGTGGATCGCTGGTCTGCGGATAGATGACCGTGTGCGGCTCACGCCAGAAACGCGGCGCATACTCGTTCTACAGTTGGAACCGTTGTAGTTGATGAATCCATCAACGCCTGTCTATAGTCATATCATCTGTCATCATCTAGCTAGCAGGGGGAACGAATCGCCATGGCGTTTACGGCAGACATGCACGACGATATCGAGGAGATTCTCATTACTGGGGAGGCGCTTCAGGCGCGCGTTGCCGAGTTAGCGCGGGTCATCGCAGAGGAGTATCGCGGCAAAGACCTCATTTTGCTTGGCATCTTACGCGGCGCTATCATGTTCATGGCGGACCTGGCGCGCCAGCTTGCCATGCCGCTCGACATGGATTTCATGGCCATTACCAGCTATGGCAACAGCACGGAATCCAGCGGTGTCGTGCGCATTCTCAAAGACCTGGATGAGCCGATAGAAGGCAAACATGTCCTCATCGTCGAGGATATCATTGACACCGGCCTGACGCTACGCTATCTCATGGAAAATCTCGAACGTCGCAATCCCGCCAGCCTTGCGGTCTGCACACTGCTGGATAAAGAGAAAGCGCGTGATCGTGATAAGGTCATCGAGCCGGCCTACATCGGTTTCCAGATACCCGACCGTTTCGTCGTCGGCTATGGCCTCGATTACGCGCAGAAATACCGCAACCTGCCGTATATCGGCGTCCTCAAGCCTTCCGTCTATCAGGGTGAATAGCGTGGCTTAGCTGGTGGCCGCGAGTGGAACCACCCAGAGTGCATGGGCCGCATGCGGGGATATAGTGACGTTGGCATGCAGCCCCGCAACGGCCAGCACGACATCCCGTGTTTCACCAGCAGCCTGTGCGTTCGGGCGCTCTACCAGCGTGATCTCAGTGCCAGGCGTCAGATTGCGGTCGTGCAGATAGGAGATCAGTTCTTCCTCATCCTCCACAACCTCTGAGACGCAGAGAATGCGCACCGGCTGCCCGATCTCCGCAGTCAGCAAGCGGATAGCGCCCTGATCTTTGAGGTACGTGCGCGCGTTTGGCACATAGCCCGGAATGGGGTTGCCATGCGGGCAGGTGGTTGGACTGCCGAGCGATTTCACCACGCGCTCCTCCACTGCGCCCGAGATGTGGTGTTCCAGGCGGCAAGCTTCCTCATGCACCTGATGCCATTGCATGCCTAGCATATCTACCAGGAACCGCTCCGTGAGCCGGTGGCGGCGCAGTACGGCCTCTGCCAGTTCGACGCCACGGTCAGTCAGGAATACTTGCCGTTTGTTATCCATTTCGATGTAGCCGTCGCGCGTCATGCGTTTGAGCGTTTCTGTCACCGTCGGCGGCGCGACCCAGAACTTTTCTGCCAGCCGCGCGCCGATGACCGTTTCGCCCTCCATGCCCATGTTATAAATGGTCTCCAAATATTCTTCTGTAACCGAGGATGCTTCCATCTGTTGCCACCTCTATGCCTGCTGGTTGCTATGGATGACCCAGTGCAGACACTATACGTTGTGTCGCGGGTAGCTCATGCTCGCCCTTTATTATCGCATGTGGAAAGCGTGGGCGATAACAGAAGAAAGCCCGCCTCATGTATCGGTGGTACCTGGGCGGGCCGTCTCGTTGTGTTTGCGAGCGATATCAACGGATGTTAGCGACGCATACGTTGTACGTCTCTCGGATCGAACGTAGATTGCGCCTGAGCCTGCGCCTCAGCAGCGCGGTCGCGCTTGATATGGCGGTAAATATAGAGTGCGACAGCAGTCACGAACAATACGAGAATGACAACATCCAGGCCGTGGAAAACGGTGCTGAGTTGGGTTGCCTTATCAATTTTATCGCCTAGCTGCATGCCGATCCAGGCGAGGGCGAAGGTCCAGGGCAACGAACCGAGCAACGTGTAGAACAGGAACTTCCAGTAGTTCATCCGTGAGATGCCTGCTGGCAGCGAGATGTAGGTGCGGACGACTGGCAGAAGGCGCGAGAAGAAAGCGACCGGAGCTCCCCACCGCGCGAACCAGCGGTCGGCGCGGTCGGAATCTGCACGCGAGATGAGAATGTACTTGCCGTATTTGAGGAGGAGTGGACGCCCGCCAGCGGCGCCGATGCCATAGGCAATTGCGGAGCCAGCTACGCAGCCCAACGCACCTGCGATAGTGACGCCCCACAGCGTAAAGGTGGCGTTCGGTGGACAGGAGGTGGCGCCGGTGATCGTGCGACTGGAGCAATACACAAAATAACCGGCAAGTGGCATAACAATTTCGCTGGGCAATGGGATGCAACAACTCTCTAGCGCCATTGCCAGCATGATGCCAATATAGCCGGTGGTGATGTACCAGTTCTTTATCAGGTCAAATAACGCTTGCTCTATTCCGCTCAACCGTTTCCCCCTTGGTGAAAAACCATAGATGGCGCCGCTTCATGGTGGGCTGTTTGCCGCTCCTCACCACTCCCAAAGTTGGGGAATGAGGTCTGTTATCAGCAGTGTACCGCATCTTTCCTACCATGATGTGACGAAAATGGCAAGCCAGGGGGGGACTATGCGGCTAGCAACGGCGATACACGGCAGTCACTTTCCCCTGCACCTCCCACTCATTGTCCCACTCTTCGGGGCTGATGATGATGGGGTCCATCTCAGAGTTCGCAGGCTGCAAACGGATGTGGTTCTGCTCTTTGTAGATGCGCTTGAGGGTAGCTGCGCCGCCTTCGGCATTGCCTGTCTTGTGGGTGGCAACGATGATGTCGCCGTCGTTGATGTAAGCTCCCGGATCAATCAGCACGTAGTCGCCGTCAGCGATATGATCTTCGATCATGGATTGCCCACGCACCAGCAGCACATACTCACGAGTGTGCTTACCGAGGTCAAGTGCCTCCTGCTGGGCGGTCGCGTAAATATCAAGCGGAACACCAGCGGCAATCGTGCCAGCGATGCGCAGCCCCTGCACTTCTTCGCCGCGCATCAGCCGGATGCCACGGCTCTTCCTGCGCTCGCGATGGATATAGCCCTTCTTGTCCAGGACCGTCAGGTGATAATCTACATGGCCGGTAGATTTGATATGCACTGCCTCGCCAATTTCACGATTGGTTGGTGGCATGCCATATCGCCGCGTATATTCGCCAATGAAGTGATAAATCTTTGCCTGTGTCTCGCTCAAGTCGTCGTTATCCACGATACCCCTCCTTTAACGTGCTTTTACTCGATTGTGGGCGTAGAACTCACGTTCTACAGTGTAACAGCAATCCCATCATTCTGTCAAGCCCCTGCTATCACCTGTGGCCATTGTCTTTGCGTTCTCTCGCTTCACCCTGCTATTTTGTCCTGTTATCCTGATACTCTTCCATTCTCGCGTTATTGCTGCCCTTCCATGTGATTAAACCGGGATGAATTTGGGTAATCGCGATGCGCTGAGAACGTCCTGTGTATTTGCGCCACCGATATGCCTGGGTGTACAATACAGGCATCGTGGGCTGGCATACTCCCGCCAACCCTCAGCCATCCCAGGAGGGAGAAACCCATGGTGGAGATGTCGGTCGAGAGTGTCCGGATCAATCTCGCCACGAACCAGCGGGTAGTCATCCTGAAAGATGGGCAGGGCGACCGCTACTTGTTCATCTGGATTGCGACTGCTGAGGCGTACTCCATCGCCATGGAGCTACAGGGTACGACTTCGCTGCGTCCGCTGACGCATGATTTACTCAAGTCAGTGATTGGTGAGCTTGGTGGCACAATTGTCAGCGTGATTATCAATGATCTGACTGACGATATTTTCTATGCGCGGCTGGTCTTAGACGCCAATGGCCGACACGTGGAAGTGGACTCGCGGCCAAGCGATGCTATCGCCCTCGCAGTGCGCGCCAAAGTGCCGATTTATGTGGCGGAGAGCGTGCTGGAGAGCGCCGGTGTCACGCTCAGCCAGCCAGACCAGGATGAGCCAGTTCGCTCGCGCGAGGTTGAGGCCGAGCGCGACGATAATCTCGATGTCTATCGCGATTTCATCAACAGCATCGAGGCGCTCGACGAATTCGGCAAGCCTGACTGAAATTGTTATGGTTGCCGGTCATCCTTCAGCCAGCGGAACTGGCTAGGCGATGACCACACCGCTGTTTGTGCCTGGGAGCTGGTGGCAGAGAGGCACGAAGAGGCGGAGGCGGGTTGTTATTGCAAGCCGCTTGGAACTGCTTGAAGATGGTTTGAGTGGAGGATAGAGGTATGCGCGCACGGGAGCGCATTATCCGCGAGCGGTTCGCAGACCAGAAATGCGCGCATTGCGGATCGCCGTATCCAGGCGAAGGAGTGGTGATTCTCGCGCGGCGTAGTTCCACCTGGATGGTGATGGCGAGTTGTGCGAACTGCCAGCGACGCAGTGTATTTGTCGTCTCGTTCCCTCCACAGCCAGCAGATCACGCGCAGCAATCCGCTCACTCCTTCTCGTTCGATACGCCGATAGATGTCTCCCCAATTGCCCCAGTTACTCCCATTGCGCCTGCTGTTTCCGCTCCCCCGGCCTCTCCCGAACGTGACAGTGATACACCCTATGCCCCCTCACCCTCACCGGAACCTGAACGTATCCCAGTCCCCATCAGCGCCGCCGATGTGAATATGATCCACGAATTCCTCACCACCTTTGATGGTGACTTCCGCAAGCTCTTCCGCAAGCCTGAATAGACGAGCCTTAGTTGCGTCACAAAAAGGCGAGGGTGCAAACAGCACCCTCGCCCTTTTCGCTTTCAACGTCATCCGGGTGGTAATGCCCCAACTGCCAAGCCCTCTGGCGTATTGATGGGCGGAGGCGCTCCTATATCATGGCCGAGCTTGCTTATCTGCGAAATCTGGCAACTCGAAGAGAAGTTCCAGCCGCCATTCGGGTCCAATGCAACGCAGGGAATCGAGCCACCTTTTTCGCCAAGATTGGCTGGTGGATTGTAACCTGCCAGGAACCAATCACTGGTGCAGACACCGTTTGAGCAGTAGTGTTTGTATTGAACACCAGTTGGCACTGGGAACGGCGTCTTTGGCTTATTGTTCAACTCCTCAGCAGCGATCATACTGTGAAAGAAGATCGGAGCGGCGCCAGTAATACCGTCAATACCGATCATCGGTGTGTTGTTACTGTTTCCCGCCCAAACGCCGCCGGTGTAGTCCATCGTATAGCCCATCGTCCAGTCATCGGTGAAATTCTGGCCAGTGCCGGTTTTTGCTGCCGTCGGCCAGGCGTTCCTAGACAGGAAATGATTAGCATACAGGCCACCACATTCCGCATTGTTTATATCATTGAGGTTGAATTTGGGGTCCAGGTAAAGCGGGCTGCATGGGCCGAAATCGCCAGCGCGCGAGGCGTTGTCGCTCAGGATGCTGGTCATCAAGAATGCGACGCGCGGATCCATCACCTGCACCGGCGTCGGCGTCACATATTTATAGAGGACATTGCCAGTGCTGTCGGTGATGTAATCAATGCCATGCAGCGGAATGAACTCGCCATAGTTGGCGAACACCGTGTACGCCTGCACCATCTCGAACGGCGTTATCCCCAGAGCGCCAAGCGCCGAAGAAAGGCCCCAGGTCCCTTTGGCATCTGTGATGCCCATGCGCTCTGTCATCATTCTGACGTTATCTACACCAGCGAACTGCATCACTTTGACCGCCGGAATGTTGAGTGACCAGTCGAGCGCAGTGCGCAGTGTATCCAAACCAGTAACCTCGGTTGGATCAAAGTCAAGCGGTTTGTACGCTGTGCCTGAACCAGGATCCCAGAAGGCCGTCGGCGAATCGTTGATGGTCATCGCCGGGAACCAGCCCTTCTCAAAGGCGGTCGCATAGACAAATGGCTTGAAGGATGAACCCGGGCCACGATATCCCTGGGTGACGACGTTGAATTTGCCGTTGATCTTGGTGCTGTAATAGTTTGCGCTACCAAGCATCACCTTGATGTCGCCGTTGTGCTGATCTGCGATAAGTACCGCTGCATTTGTCAGGTTACTATCGCGGATATAGAGGAAAGGGGCGTATCCACCTCTATCAGTTCCGTAGAGGTGGTCATTGATGGCCTTTTGCGCGGCGTTCTGCATGTCAAGGTCCAGCGTCGTATAGACGTTCAGTCCGGAACGCGAGACGTTGCGCAACTGGCCGCTGGTAATCATCTGGTCCAGAATGTCGCGGATGTAATAGACGAAGTGCGGCGCCAGATTCGGTTCGGCGGTCACCGGATGGAAGAAATGTGGCTGATGCGATTCCGTCCAGGCGGCGTTGGCCTGTGCCTGGGATATATAGCCGTAGCTCACCATGTCGTTCAACACGGTCGCCTGGCGTGAATACGCCTGATCGAGATTGAGCAGCGGATCGTTGTCGTTGGGGTTCTGCGGTACGCCCGCCAGCATCGAAGCCTGCGCCAGATCGAGATGCTGCGCCGCCGTCATGCCGGTGGTTGGGTCGTCCTGATAGCCGAAATATTCCGTCGCCGCAGCATCAATGCCATAGGCGGTTGGGCTATACGGGATGGAGTTTAGATACATTTCGAGAATCTGGCGCTTGCTATAGGTGCCATTCTCCGTCATGCCAATCGCCAGAATCGCTTCATCCAGCTTACGGGTGAAGTTGACATCGCTGCTAAGGACCTGCTGCTTGATGAGCTGCTGTGTGATGGTGCTGCCGCCCTGGGTGATCTGGCCGTGCTGAAGGTCCGCCTGCGCCGCGCGCACAATCGAGACAAAGCTCACGCCCTGGTTAGTCCAGAAGTCGTGATCTTCGATGGCGATGGTGGCATTGACGACATCCACCGGCACGTCCGCCAGCGAGATACTGTGCTGCGCGCCATCAGTGTCTATCTGATAAAGCAGCGTGCCCTTGTCGTCGTAGATGCGCACGCTGTCTTTGTTGGCGACTTGCCGCTGGAGGCCGTGAATCAAGCCGGATTCGGAATTGTAGTACGCGGTGGCTGCGCCGAAAGTCGTCGTCAGGCTGGCAAAGATTAGCATCAACAGCACGATAACAGTGGCCCAGGCGGCGCGGGCGAAGGTCGCTGAGCGGGCTGCCTGGCGGGCGCGAGCGCTGCGCCGGACGAAGAGCGTGTAGCGGCGACGGCGCCGCGCCCAGCGCCGTGTTTCCGCCTGCATGCGCTGCTGTTCCAGCGGCGTGAGCCGGTGGCTGACGAACGGCACTGGCATCGCGTCTGCTTCATCAGAGAGAACGCTATCCAGGGGACGCGGCGTGGAGACGAAACGCCTGCTGGGCGGTGTTGCTATCGCGTGCGCCGGTGGGGTATCCGCCAGTTGCGCCAGCGTGACCTCGGCTTCTGTTTCTTTTGGCGTGGCTGGTGGCGTCGTCTGGCTATCCTCAGCGGTGGGTGACGGCTGGGTTGCCAGTTCATCTACCGGCTGATTCTCTGTGGCGCTCTCTGGCGTGTTCTCCAATGTAGTCTCTAGCGTGTTTTCTGGTGTTGGCTGCCCGGCCTGCTCAGCAGAATGCTGCTCGTCACCTGTTGGCGGTGTACTTCCTGCCTGATCCACTGTGCTGTTCCTCCGCGTGTCTCTACAAGGGCAAATGCAATGATAGCTGCCGATAATTTCTTGTCGTTGCGATGGTTCCCTCCGTGCGCCGCTAAGCGAGTGAGAGGTACCGCATGTACGGTATGTATGGTAGCATCACCTTGCAATTGAACAAGGGATGGGCACGTATGATCCAGATGACCCGGATGGCCTGGATGGGTCCTGTGTTTCGTCCCCTCTATGCCGATAAAACGCGCGAAACGGCGTGATAGTTACTCGCCACCGACCATTGGCCGCCTCCTGCATCATGCAACCATGCGGTGCTTCATTGAAAAGAGCGATACAGGCGACAGAGGCGTGGCAGGAAGTAAATTTGCATATCTGATGCCAAATATGGGCCTTCTGGCTCATGCGGTAGAATAAAGGGTTGCGTGATCGCCCTCATACCTGTACAATCGGCTTGATACACGCGCTATCCGGTGATGGATGGCTGATAGAGGCTGCAATTCTGCTTCGTTGGAGGTTCCCGTTGGATGTTTTAGTGGCTGGCGGCGCCGGCTTTGTAGGTTCACATTTGTGCGCGAGGTTACTGAAGGATGGCCATCGAGTCCTCTGCGTGGATAATTTGCTGACCGGCTCCGAGCGCAATATTCGACCGCTGCTCGGCCAGGAAAATTTTACATTTCAGCGCCAGGATGTCATCTATCCGTTCGCTTTTGATGCCGATGCCGTCTTTCAGCTTGCCAGCCCTGCCAGCCCGGTTGGGTACTGGGAGCATCCCTTCGAGACGATTCGTGTCAACACCGAGGGCACCATGCACCTGCTGCGTGAAAGCCAGCGTTGCAACGCGCGTTTTCTGATGGCCTCGACCTCAGAGGCGTATGGCAATCCGCTGGTGCATCCGCAGACAGAAGACTACTGGGGGAACGTCAACCCGACTGGTCCGCGTTCCTGTTATGATGAGAGCAAGCGGCTGGGCGAAACTATTACGATGGAGTTTCACCGGCAATACAACATGGATGTGCGTATTGTGCGCATATTCAATACCTATGGGCCGAACAGTCAGCTCAATGATGGCCGCATGATTCCTAATTTCATCATGCAGGCGCTTTCAGATGAACCAGTGACGGTGCATGGCGACGGGCAACAGACGCGCAGCATTTGCTACGTGGACGACCTGGTGGATGGATTGATGCGGGCCATGTTCATGCCCGGCACAAAGGGCGAAATCTTCAACCTCGGCAATCCCGAAGAGCATACCGTGTTGGAGTGGGCTGGCATGATTATCAAACTCTGCCAGTCTTCATCGCATATTCTCTTTGAAGAGAAGCGCGTGGAAGACCCAGAGCGCCGCAGGCCAGATATCAGCAAGTCGCAGCGCGTGCTGGACTGGCGCCCCACCATTGACCCGGAAACTGGACTCCAGCGCACCATCGCCTGGTTCCGTCAAGAGATGGAGCAGTCAACGTCGTGTCTATCAGCCACGGGACACCCGTAACCGCAGACCAGACCACTGGTAATGCGGGCGACCTGCATGATGCGGACAGCCCCGCCAAAAAGCGCCAGGCACTCCTGTGGCTGGCGGCTGGCATTGCGCTTTCGCTGGCGCTGGGGCTGCTGTTGGCGCTGGCGCCTATTCATGATGGCTGGCTGCTGCTGGCGAGCGCAGTGGTTCTGTGTGTCACACTGGTGCGGCCTTTTGCCGGGCTGTGCCTGCTGCCGTTTGCTGTGGCGTTCGGTACCCTGTTTTTGTTCACCTTCCACGGCCTCAATGTTGCACTGAGCGATGTATTGATCGCGTCGCTGGCTGTCTCTGTTCTCTGGCGGCTCTGGCGCCGCGACGGCCTTGCGCCACTCAGCCGGATGCGTCTCAGTGACGCGCGAAGTTGGCTGGCCGCTCTCTGGCAACGCGACCGCGTGCGCGTGCTGGCGGTCGCTGCGGTGCTTGCCTATCTTGCTGTCGTCCTACTCTCCGTGCTGGTTGCCCAAAACAAGCAGCTTGCCATCAAAGAGGTCATCAAGTGGGCGGAGGTCGCGCTGCTGCTGGCGCTGGCACTGGCGGTGATTCGCACGGTGCGTGATGTTCACTTTCTCGTGTGGGCGATGATCGGCGCAGGTGTCGCCCAGGCGCTGTTGGGATTCTGGCAGTGGGTGCAGGTGACGGGAACGCATACGGCCAGCGCTGATAGTTTGCGTGTCTTCGGCACATTTGGCCAACCCAATCCCTACTCCGGCTACTTGAATTTCTCGCTGCCACTGGCGTTGGTGCTGATCTTCTTGAGCAAAGATGTACGCGAACGCTGGCTCGCCGCCGCATCTGCTATCTTGATTGCTGGCGCGGAAGTGCTGGCAGATTCGCGTGGCGGTGATTTGGGGCTTGCTGCTGCGGCCATCGTGCTGATTGTCGTTGGGCTACGCCGCGAACGGCTGGTTGGCCTGGCGCTGCTGATCCTCATCCCTCTGGGCGCAATTGCCTGGTTTGCCCACCTCATTCCGGCGCATATTCGCAATAGTCTGATTGCGCAGGTAAGCATTGGACCCGTCACCAATGCGAATTTCTCAGTACAAGAGCGTTTGGCGCACTGGGTGGCTGGCTTGCGCATGTTCCGCGCGCATCCGCTGCTTGGCGTTGGCGCGGGCAACTACGGCGCCGCCTATCCGCAGTATCAACTGCCCGACTGGATGGAAGCGCTGGGACAGGCGCACAATTATTATATCAATGCTGCCGCTGAGACTGGCATATTGGGTCTGCTGGCAATTCTGGCGCTCGTTGGCATTGCGTTGTTCGTCGGCTGGCGCGCGACTCGCATGCAGGCAAACCAATGGAAGGCTGGCGCACAGTATGGCGCGCGGCTTGGTTGGGCGCTCGCGCTCGGCCTGTTGGCGGTGCTGGTGGCGCAGAGCGTCCATAATCTGACGGATGATCTCTTCGTTCATGGCATGGAATTGCAGTTCGCGCTCTGTCTTGCTTGCCTGCTCGTGTTGGGGCGCCGCGATACTACTTCTACATCTGCATAGCGCCAGATGTGCTATGCTATGCTGGCTGTTGTCTATGCTTGACCATTCTCGATGTTGTGGGTGGTTCGTGTGCGCTCTCGGTTGGCCACCTTGCACTATCCATTTTGATGTTGTGGATGGAGACATTGCTCCGATATGCGAGTAGCTTTCAATGGGCTTTTCCTTCAGGAACCCCGCACGGGAACCGGGAGGTATGTCTATAACTTGCTGGAGTCGCTGGGCCGTGTAGATGGAGTGACGGAATATACCGTGTTCAGCCCGCGCGACATCGAAATGGCTCCAGAGACGCCCTCCACCTTTCAATGGGTGACGGTGCCGGTGGGCTATCTGCGCCACGCGGGCGATAACCTGGCGAAGCTCGTTTGGGAGCAGCGTACCTTTCCACATGCGGCAAAACGGGTGGATGCCGCTGTCATGCACATCCCACATTTCGCCTCGCCACTGCGCACCTATGGCATCCCCACCATCGTCACCATCCACGATGTCATTCCCCTGCGCTTGCCAGCATATCGCGCGTCACCAACAGTACAGGCATATGGGCAGTTGGTGGCCAGGGCAGCGCGCAATGCCACGGTGGTCGTCGCCGTCTCGGATCATTCCAAACGCGACATCATTGAGGTATTGGGTATTCCGGATGAGCGTATCCGGGTCATTCGCGAGGCGCCAGCGCCACATCTACGGCCAGTGACCGATGCCGCTCAGTTACAGGCGGTCCGTGAGAAATATGGGCTGGGCGAGCGTTTCATCCTCAACGTCGGTGGATTGGATCAACGCAAGAACATCGTCGGCCTGGTTGGTGCGTTTGCCGCTGTATACCATGAATTCGGCGACCCAGAACTCAGGCTCTTCATCGCTGGCGACCCCAAGCGTCTGGGCAGTTCGCCGCTCTTCCCGGATTGGCGTCCCCTGGCGCGCACGTTCGGCGTTGCGGATGCGGTTATCTGCGCGCCGATTGACGAGGAAGACTTGCCAGCGATGTACAGCGCCACGTCCTGCTTTGCCTTTTCCTCGCTCTACGAAGGCTTTGGATTGCCGCCCCTGGAAGCAATGGCATGCGGCGCTCCTGTCGTCTGCTCTGATCTGACCTCGCTGCCGGAGGTGGTGGGGAGCGCGGGCATCCTCGTCAATCCCGAAGACCCTGATCGTTTCGGCGCGGCTTTGCAGCGAGTGCTGACGTTGCCACAGGTGCGCGACGATCTGCGCGCAAGAGGCCTGGCGCGAGTCAAACAATTTACCTGGGATCGGGTTGCCGTGGAGACCAGCACACTCTATGCCGATGTGGCCGGCGCGCGGCACGAATAGACCCAAGATGAGACAGACAAGACAGACAAGACAAGACAAGACAGACGAGTTAAAAGGAAATGAGCCAGGAGATGCTATGCCCTCTGATGTACAGATAACCTGCGATGCTGCGACCGACCTGCATATGCACACGATTCACAGCGACGGTCACTGGACCCCTGATGCGCTCTTCGCGTATCTCGCGGCGGAGCAGTTTCGCGTCGTCGCCGTCACTGACCACGATACGTTTGCTCATATAGAAGAGGTACGGTCGCTGGGTGAGGCGCGTGGCATAACGGTGCTGGCTGGTGTCGAGGTTACGTCGCGCTGGCGCGAGATGATCGCGCATGTCCTTTGCTATGCGCGGCGGTTTCGTGGCGATGCGCTGGGGGCGCTGGTGGAGCAGACGCGCCTGGGACAACTGGAGAATACCCAGGAGGTGTACGCCGAACTCGAACGACGTGGCTATCAGTTTCCCCGGCGCGACAAGGTGTTAGCCGTCCAAAACGGGCGATTGCTCAGGCCGATTGATAATGCTCGGCTGCTCATCGAGCATGGCTATGTGGCTGATGTGCCAGCGGCGCTCGATGTGCTACGCGATGCAGGCTATCGCATCATCGCGGCGCCGATAGCCCAGACATTTGCTGCGGCGCACGCTGACGGCGCTGTCACTGTGCTGGCGCATCCTGGTCGTGGGGGTGGCGAGATTCAACGTTATGAGCCAGCGACAATAGAAGCGATGCTCGCGGAGCTGCCAGCCGGACTGGATGGCATCGAGGTGTCCTATCCCCTGCACACAAACGAGCAGGTGGACGCCTATCGCACGCTGGCAGCAAGGCATGGCTTGCTGGTAAGCGCAGGGTCGGATTCACACGGCCCACGCCAGCGTTTCCCCATCGCCTACCACGCTGAGCAGTGCTCAGAATTGCTCGCTCGTTGCGGTATAACTGTGAACCAGCGCCAGTCGTAGAGAGATTGTCGCGCCTGGTGTCTGCCGTTCGTTTGGGCCGCTGGCATAAGGCTTGCTGAATAGAGAACTATTGGAGCATATGCTCATCGTGTCTCGCTAGGTGTTGATCGGTGGAGGAGAAACCGAAACGTATGAAGACGATACGCGCGTTTATTTGGGGCGGCGCTATTGGCGCTGTATTAGGTTTGCTGTTTGCGCCGCAGCGCGGCGATGTGACTCGCGCACAATTGCAAGAGCGGTTCAACCAGTGGCAGACGCAGGCGCAATCACGCCTGGGTGACTTACGGGAAACCGCATCGGGCGCGGTGGAAAGTGGCCGGAAAGTCGTTGACAACGTTCGTGGACAGGTCCAGAGCAAGACGGATACGACCGCCGGTAAACTTCAGAGCGCAGCGGATAAGGCGCAGAACGCGCTGGATACCACTCCCACACCTTCCGTCTAAGCCACGTAGCACGTAGATCGTATCAACGATTGCCTGCAACTTCAGAGAGCCTTCCTGGGTGGAGGCTCTCTTTGTTTAACCACCATTTGGTATGATGGGAGATGCAGACGCAGAAACACAAGAGAATGATGAGTTAGATCGAGACACGAGATAGAAGAACTCATGATGGATGAACATGATCCATACACCTCCATTGCTGGATGGTACGACCTCGAACACGATGCGCTGACCGAAGATGTTGAGTGTTATGTCGAACTACTGGCTGGCGCCCATGAGGGTCGTGCTACGCTCTTAGAGGTTGGCAGCGGGACCGGGCGCATCGCTGCCGTGCTGGCGACCGCTGGCTATGAAGTGACGGGCATCGAGCCGTCGGCTGCTATGCGCGTGCGTTGTGATACGCGGCTGGCGCAACTGCCGCAGCGTGTCGCACGCCGGATCCACATTGTTGCTGGCTCCGCTGAGAATTTAGGTCTTGCCCCAGAGCAACACTACCACGCTGTCCTCTACGGCCTGAACACGTTCGCTCATCTCACCAACCGTCGCCAGCGGCAGCGGGCGCTCTCCGTTGCCTGGGAGCATCTGTTGCCTGGTGGTCTGCTGCTGATTGATCTGGATCTGGCCGGCCCACGTCGCTTGCTCAATGCGCCGGGGCAGTTGTTTTTGCAGGGGAGTTGGGTGTTGCCGGCAAGTGGCGAGTGGGTTTGCCATCTGGTTGCTGGTGTGCTGGGCCAGGAAGCGGGGAGCATCGCGGTGACGCACATGTATGATGTGTTCCCGCCGGGTGAAACGGTGCGGCGCACGCTCTCGCTCATGCCTCTGGCGCTGCTCTCACGCGGTGAGCTTGAATTGGCAGTCATCAATGCCGGTTTTGAGGTTGAGTCGGTGTATGGCGGCTATGATCTGGCGCCTTTCGATGAAACCTCCGGGCGCGCCATTCTTCTGGCGCGGCGCATGGATAACTAGCACTATGAATCTGCCACTGGGAGCGCGACATAGAAGGTTGAGCCGCTTCCTGGTGCGCTTTCGAGCCAGATGCGGCCCTCGTGCTGTTCTACGATGAGCTTGGCGATAGCCAAGCCCAGGCCATAACCGCCGCTTCTGGCGCGCTGGCTGCTCTCAGACTGATAAAACCGCTCGAAGACGTGGGCATGTTCTTCAAGCGGAATGCCTTTGCCCTGATCCTGCACGGAAAATTGCACGGTAGAGCCAATGCGCTCTGCTGTAACCCGTATTTCTGTGTCCTGCGGCGAGAACTTGATGGCGTTGTTGAGCAAGTTCGTCAGCACCTGTTGCAGCCGCAGTTCATCGCCGCGAAACAGCGGAATCCCCTCGTGGAGAGAGCTGATAATGCGCACGCCCGCTTTCTCCGCCGCTGGTTGAACGCTCTGAAGCGCCTGGCGCAGCAGGTTTTGGATCGCAATTTCGCCGAGCCGGAGCGTGAACTGACCGGAATCCGCCTTGCTGATAAAAACAATGTCCTCTACCAGGGTGGTCAATTGCTGCGTGCTGGTGCGAACATACCCCAGGAATTCCTGCTGGCGCTCGTTGAGTGGGCCGACCTGCTCTTCGGCCACGATCTCGATGAAGCCGTTGATCGAGTTCAAGGGTGTGCGTAATTCGTGCGAAACCATCGAAATGAAGTTGGAGCGCATGCGATTGACCGCGTTGAGCAGCGTATCATCGCGCGCAACCACCACAACGTTTGACGCATCGCTGGCAGTGTGCGGGGTGAAGCTGGCGGAAATATCGCGCAATCTACCGGCGCTGGTCTCCCAATATAGTTCTTGCACTGGCGGTGATGAACCAGCATCGAGCGCCTGCCGCAGTGGGCAATGGCTGGTGCCGCAGAGCGGGATATGGCGGCTGTCGCGGCAGCGCAGCACTTCTGTGCAGGAGCGCCCTGCTGATTCAGGCTCTCCCCAACCTGTGATGTCCCCAAACGCCGGATTGACCTCTTTGATGATGAAATCGTCGCCAATGCTGAGGATGGCTTCAGAGGTGGCGGAGAGCAGCGCTTTGCGCTGCGAAAGTTCGTATTCAGCGCGCCGTGAGAGATCGAGCAGATTGGCGGGCATGGTTGCCGTGGCGAGGCAGGCGCTGAGTTGCGCAAGCAAGATGGTTCCTTGCGCCTGGTGTTGCTGGTGTTCTTCGCTCCACCACACGGTGCAGCATGCCCAGGGCGCAGCGGCGCCAATGGGCCTTGCGAGCAGATATCCCGCATACGTGCCAGTGATGGTGTGCTGCTTGGCTTGTCTGCCACGGTATGCGCGATAGGCCAGCGCCTTCATCGTGCGTTCCAGCGATTGTGGCAGCGCGCCTTCCTGGGCAATGGCGGCTATCGTCTGTAATTGCGGATGCGTTTCGGGGTGTTTGGGCATATCCTCCTGCCAAAAAAACGCAACGGCATCCGCGCGAAGCTCAGCGAGCAGCAAATAGGCCAGCTTACAAGCCAGTGTGCATTTTTGTTGCGTGCGGCTGGCAATCTCGGCAATGTGTAGCGCAATGGCTCCTGCGTCTGGTGTCGTGCCTGCCGATTCAGTGATCCTCTTCATGCTGCACCTGCCCCACCATGATATCTGCGATATCTGCTTATTGCCGATTCAGACCTTCATGCGCTGTAGCCCAGGCTCCGGGCGCTAGCCAGCGGCGAGACGGTAGCCGACTCCACGAACCGATTGGATAATCGTTGGGTTCGCTGGATCGGGTTCTAGCTTGCGTCTGAGGCGGCGAATGTAGACATCAACGAGATTGCTTTCGCCCGTATCGTCCCAGACATTGACCAGTAACTCCTCACGGCTGAGCGCCTGACCCGGATGCTGTGCTAATTGCAGCAGGAGCTTCATCTCGGTTTTCGTTAGCGCCTTTTTGTTGCCATCCGGGCCGGTGACCTGAAGCTCAGCAATGTCTATATTGAGCTTGCCTATCTGAAACCTCTGCTTGTCGGCCCCTGGTCGCCCCTGATAGTAGCGACGGAGAACGGCATCAACGCGCGCCTGTAACTCCGCAGGCTGGAAGGGTTTGCAGATGTAATCATCGGCTCCCATGCGCAAGCCCTGCACGCGGTCTTCCAATTCCCCTTTGGCGGTGACGAAAATGACAGGGATGTCATAGCCCTGCTCGTGCAACTGCTGATATATCTCAAATCCGCTTGGTTGCTGCGGTAAGTAGACATCCAGAAGGATGAGATCCGGCGGGTCCCGCTCGATGAGCATCAGCGCGCCGCGCGCATTATCCACGGACTCGGCCTGATGCCCCTGCTCGGTGAGCAAGAACTGCATCAACCGGCTCCCACTGGGATCGTCATCAACGATCAGGATGCGCACGGATAGGTCTCCTGGTTCTGCCTGGCTGACTTGATTATGTTGTTGTCTTGAAAAGGGACCAGCCGGGCATGACACTTGCCTCAGTTTGCCCATGCCCGCCTGTCAGCCTGCATCTGTTATAGTATGCGCACACAAGGGAAGTGTCAACTGGGCAGTACATAGAACAACAGAGAATACGCGCGCGAGTAACATCTGGCTGATGAACTAGTGCGTTGATGCGCTGGCGCTATGCGCTCGTTGCGGTGCGGCGCAGACGCTCCACCTGAATCAGCAGGATCGCGATATCCGCAGGAGTCACGCCCGGCAGTCGCGACGCCTGCCCCAGTGTACGCGGACGCACACGCTCCAAGTGTTGCCGCGCTTCAGTGCGCAGCCCTTTGAGCGTATGGTAATCGAGATCTGGCGGCAGGAGACGCTCTTCCTGGCGGCGCGTCCGCTGGATGCTCTGTTGCTCCTTGCGAATGTAGCCAGCGTATTTGACCTGCATCTCCACTTCGGTCGCCGTATCTTCGTCGAGTACGGGCAACGTGACAGGCAGAGCGGCGACGAGCTGCTGTATGTCCGTGTAACGCACCTCTGGCCGGCGCAAGAGTTCCGCTGCCGTCGTCTTTTGGGAGATCGGCTGCCAGTTTAATGACGCGGCGAGCGTGGCGACCGATTTTGTCGGCGTAATCGTCGTCGCTTCGAGTGACGCCACCGTTGACCGGGCAAGCCGCTGGCGCTCATGTACCTGGGCATGGCGTTCGTCGCTGATGAGTCCCAGGCGGTACGCATGATCGGAGAGGCGCAGGTCGGCGTTGTCGTGGCGCAGCAACAGGCGATGCTCTGCGCGCGACGTATGCAGCCGGTAAGGTTCGAGCGGCGGTTGTGTCACCAGATCATCAATCAGCACGCCGATATAGGCTTCCTCGCGGCGCAGGATAAACGGTTCGTCGCCGCTGGCGTGGAGCGCAGCATTGATGCCGGCGATGATGCCCTGCGCACCGGCCTCCTCATAGCCCGATGTGCCGTTGATTTGTCCGCCCAGGAACAGCCCGCCGACCGCTTTTGTCTCCAACGTCAACTGAAGCTGGTCAGATGGCACATAGTCATATTCCACAGCGTAACCGACGCGCATCAATTCCACGTGTTCCAAGCCTGGAATGCTGCGCAGCATGGCAATCTGCACATCTTCTGGCAGGCTGGTGTTCATGCCCTGAACGTACACTTCGCTGGTGCGCCAGCCTTCTGGTTCCAGAAATACCTGATGAGTCTCTTTGCTGGCGAAGCGCACCACTTTGTCCTCGATGGAGGGGCAATAGCGCGGCCCGATGCCCTCGATGATGCCGTTGTAGAGCGGCGAACGGTCCAGGTTTGCCTTGATGATCTCATGTGTGCGTGTGGTCGTATGCACGAGATAGCAGGGCAACTGGCGTCGCCAGCCGGTTTCTGCCTCGGCAGGTATCGGATAGATGGGATTGGGTCTGCCAGAGGGAAGCATGACATCCTCGCGCGCCGTCGTATCCGAAGAGAAATACAGTGGCGTGGGGCTGCCCGGCTGGACCGTTGCCTGGGAGAAGTTAATCGTTCGCCCATCAATACGTGGTGGTGTGCCCGTCTTGAAACGGCGTATGGTCAGCCCCAATTGGCGCAGCGCCTCCGAAATGCCCAGTGCCGGACCCTCACCAGCGCGCCCACCGGCGGACGTTTTCTCGCCAACGACGAGCCGCCCGTTGATGAACGTGCCAGTGGTCAGCACGATGCTTGGCGCATAGTAGACTGCGCCATTGGTGGTGACGACGCCGGTAACGTGTGGCTTGCCGCTGGCATCCTGCCTTGAAAGCAGTTGGGTAATTGTCGCTTGTTTTAGTTCAAGTCGCTCTTGCTGTTCCAGCGCGAACTTCATGCTGAGACGATAGGCTTGCTTATCGCACTGCGCACGCAACGCCTGCACTGCCGGACCTTTGCTGGTGTTGAGCAAGCGAATCTGGATGAAGGTGCGGTCGGTGTTGCGCCCCATCTCGCCGCCGAGCGCGTCTATCTCGCGCACGAGATGTCCCTTTGCCGGACCGCCTATTGAGGGATTGCAGGGCATAAGGGCGATGCTATCAAGATTCATTGTCAGCAGCAGCGTGCGGCGCCCCATGCGCGCGCTGGCGAGCGCCGCTTCGCAGCCGGCGTGCCCCGCGCCGACGACGATCACGTCGTAGCGGTCGCTGACTCGTGGTTCTGGTGTTATTTCAGGCGATTGTGCTTGGTCTGGCGGATTTGCCTGTTTGGATGGATTCATAGGCCTGCTTGCTGGGTAGCTCTCTTTGATGATCTTGCCGCGACGCGATGTTCATTCAGCTTTGCGCCATCTGTGATTATCGTCTTGCTGGTGGTATGGCGTCAAATCGCGCTGCCGTCATTTGCCATCATTCGAGTGTGCGTGCCCCCACACGAAAAGAGGCTCCCCGCCTGGGGAGCCTCTTTTACCCGATCATGCGAAATGGGTTACTGCACCGTGACTGTCAGGTTCATGTCAGGGTGTACCGAGCAGGTGATTTGATAGGTGCCAGCAGTAGGGAAGACGACATCTTTCGTTTGGCCTGGCTGGATAGTAAACCCATCGCCCATCACTTCCTGGGGACCCTGGGCGGTCTTATCACAAACCTGATCTTTGCCGAGGCAGATGATATGCAGGCCGCCATTGCTGTCGTCGAAATGCACCGCCTGACCGGCCTTGATCGTGACGCTATGCTGGACAAAGTTGTTGCCTGTCATCTGGACAGTGCCAGCAGGCGTTGATGTGTTGCTCGTGTTGCCACCCGGCTGCTTGCCACAGCCGAACAGCACGAGCGCCATCAGCAGGAGCAGCGCGGGAATCGCCAAGAACACTTTTCTCATAAAACTGGATGGTTCCTTTCAACCTCTTCGTTGCCAATCCACCTATCGTAACGTCGGCGCGACACCGACTGATGAGAACAGACCCGAAGGCGGATATACGGAATTCATCGCAGCAGTTGTACCGCTGCATCCGATAGGTGTCAATTCGTTGGTAATCCATCGGAAAATATAGCAAATGCGCCCCCTTCTGACAATCAGGAGGACGCACTATCCCACACTAGGGTGTTTTCCCCATAGCATCTACACACTGGCCAGTTCATGTCAGAGGCGGACGAGGCGATAGCCTACACCTGGCACCGTCTGGATATAGGTGGGCGCGCTGGGGTCAGGTTCGATCTTCTTGCGCAGGCGCCGGATATAGACCCAGACGAACTCGATTTCCTCGCTGTAGCCAAGTCCCCAGACGCGGTTGAGCAGCACATCATGCGCCAGCACCATGCCCGCGTGTTCGGCCAGCACACGTAGCAGCTTGAACTCCGTCTTGCTGAGCGCGATGGGCCGGTCGCCAACCATCACATGCCGCTGGCTGAAGTCTATGGTAAGGTCGCCGCTGCGGAAGATCATTTCACGGGCACTGGCGGAGGCTGTGGCCTCGCGCGTGCGTAGCGCCACACGAATGCGCGCCAGCAGTTCTTCCAGGCTGAACGGCTTAGCGAGATAATCGCTCGCGCCGAGGTCAAGGAGGCGAGCACATTCCAAGGGGTCATTGTGACGGGCGAGACAAATGACCGGCGCAACGACGAGCGCCTGTAGCTCCTGAATGAATTCATCTACTGCTTCGGGCTGCTCCGCGCCAAGCGTATGCAGATCGAGCAAGAGCAGGTCCGGCTCTTCCAGGTCTATCAGCCGCCTTACCTCGTCGGCGTCTTTCGCCAGCACCGGCTTATACCCTTGCATGTCCAGGTTGGCGCGCAGATAACGCAGCATGCGGCTATCACTATCCAGCACCAGAATTACCGCGCGCTGAGTGGCAATCGCCAAGCGTTCGCGAGTGGGCGGCGATGATGCCGCAGATGGCTGCGCGCTGCTCTCCGTGTGCGCGGGCGGCGCGGGCACCAGCGGCCACGCGGCGGCGAGCGCAATGTCATGCTCATGTTCCTGTTGACCACTGCTGCACTGCGCCCAGATACGACCACCGTGCGCCAGCAATAGTGCGCGCGCCAGTGCCAACCCCACGCCGCCACAAACCGACAGCGCGAGCGCATGCTCCGGCTGATAGAAGGGATCGAAGAGATGCTGGATATCGTGTTCTGAGAGCGACGGTCCGGAAAATTGAACTGTCACCAGCACATCGTCCACCTGCGGGCGGATGCTCACGCGAATGGTACTGTTGCGCGGCGCGAGCGCCACCGCTGCCTCGATGAGCAAATCAATGGCGCGCTCGGCGTAGCGCGTTGCGGCGAGGATGCCAGGGATTTCGCCAGGAAGGGCCAGTTCCAGCGCATGCTGTGGCGCGCGTTGTTTCCATTTCGGCAAAATGCCCATGAGCAGGTCGCCCAGTTCGAGCGACTCGAACCGCAGCGAGGTTGCGCCGCGTTGAAGCTGATCGAGTTCTTGCAGCGCCTGCGCCAGTTCCACGAGCCGCTGCGCTTCGCCGCGCAGCCCCATAACAGTTTGCTGCGCATGGGGGTCCAGCTTGCGGGCGATAGCATGCAAGTTCTCGATGAGCGGTTTGAGCCGCGCGACAGAAGTGTTGCTCCCCTGCGCCAGCAGCTCCGCCAGATCGAACTGTGGCAGCGGTTCGCTCCTACGTGTTGTTTCTGTGGTCTGTAGGGCTTGGTCAGTATTGAGCGGCATGCTGGATGTGTGACGCCGTTCGTTCTGCGCTTTAGCTGTTCTGGAGGGTGTATCGGTCTGGGCCAGGATGGGCCGAGAGTTTGCGGGAGGCTCGATCATCGAGGCATGCCCTTACGAATTCCTGAACGTCGTGACCAATTTCGTCTTTCGTGTTAGTATAGTACGGTTCAGCCTGCACTGCAATCAGGTGTACACCTGACTCATCATCCGTTGATGTGTTTAGGAAATTGTAAGGTCTTGCAGTACCACTGATAGGTCCGTGTCAGGGCGCTCTGGTACAATCATCCTGAATGCGCTCTGACGCGAAAGGAACAACGACGACATATGCAACGTGTGCAACGTGTGACATCGGTGGCTGCCCCTGGTTGGCGCGCCACCCTGGGCGCCTATATCAACCTGATGAAGCCGCACGTCACGGTTCTCCTGCTTGGCACGACGTTGGCCGCAATGGTCGTCGCCAATGATGGATTGCCGTCGTTCGGCATCGTATTGGCAACGCTGATTGGCGGCGCGATGGCAGCCGGCAGTGCCAACGCCATCAATTGCTACTGGGACCGCGATATTGACCAGATCATGACGCGGACGCGCAACCGGACGCTGCCAGCGCGGCGCGCCACCGAGACACAGGCGCTAATCTTCGGCCTGGGGCTTGGCGCGGCTTCGTTCGTCATACTGTTCCGCTTCGTCAATCTGCTCAGCGCCGTGCTTGCCGTCTCCGCCATTCTCTTCTACGTCCTCATCTATACGATGTGGCTCAAGCGCACGACGCCGCAGAACATCGTCATTGGTGGTGCGGCAGGCGCGGTGCCGGTGCTGGTTGGCTGGGCGGCGGTCACGAACAACATCGGCGTGGCGGCGTTGTGGATGTTCATGATTATCTTCCTCTGGACGCCACCGCACTTCTGGGCGCTCTCGCTGCTGCTGAAGAAAGACTACGCGCGGGCGAATGTGCCGATGCTGCCCGTTGTCGCGGGGGAACGTGAAACCTATCGCCAGATCATCCTCTATACGCTGCTGTTGATTGCGGCGTCGTTGATGCTCTTTGCGATTCACGCGATGGGATATCTCTATCTCGTCGCGGCGCTGCTGCTCGGCGCGGGATTGTTGATTCCGGCGAGCATCCTGGCGTATAAGAAGACGCTCAAGTATGCGCGAGTGACATTCTGGTTCTCTAACTACTATCTGGCGCTGCTCTTTGCAGTGATGGTGGTAGATCGCGTGCTGCGTTAGCATCTGCTAGTATCTGTTAGTATCGCGCTGGCAGAAATGCCTGTTTAGCTGAGGAGCCGTGGCGGAGCTATGAAGCTGCGTTTGATATCGCGTCTGATCGTGGTGACGCTGGTCGTGATAGTGGGTCTGATTATTGTCATCCATCAGCTTGTCACGAATAATGGGTCTCACCCCGCGCAGACGACGCCAACTGCTTCGCCGCATTCATCCATCAGCGGATTTCATGCCACGGCGCTTCTGCGCGATAGTCATTTTGGCCTGTTTGAGCAGGCGGCGCCTGTGTTGACGATATATACGGCATAGGCTATGCGGGTGGCGCCAAGCGATGCGGTTCCGGCGTTTTCAGACGCCTGAATGATCGTTGTAGACTCCTGGGCATCATCTGATGCGCATGAGTTCCGGCTTTATTGGCGACTCTTATGTCGCCAGCGGTGTAGAAAAGTGTAGTGTAGCTGGAGGTCGAGGATTCTCACGATGCGATTTCGTTCTAAGGTCAGACGGATAGCAGGGTTGGCGCTGTTGGGGTTGGTGGCCTCGGCTGTCCTCAGCGCGTGCGACAAGTCGCCCAGTATTCTGCAACCGGCGGGGCCAATTGCGCAAAATGAAGCGTACATGGCATACATGGTCTTTGGCGTGGCTGCTGTGGTCTTCGTTCTCGTGACCGCTGCCCTGATCTACTGCATTATCCGTTTCCGCGACCGTCCGGGCGCTGCTGAAGCGCGGCAACTCCAGGGCAACCAACGGCTTGAGATCATTTGGACCGTTGTGCCAACGTTGCTGCTCTTTGGTATTTTGTTCTTTACTATCAGGACGATGTTCCTGGTGGCGACTCCACCATCGCCGGCAAACATCACCGTCAACGTGATTGGTCATCAGTGGTGGTGGGAGTTTGATTATCAGCAGAACGGCAAGACGCAGTTCGTGACCGCCGATGAGCTTCATGCGCCGGTCAATGCCATTGTCCACCTGAACCTGATTTCCGATAACGTGATCCATAGCTTCTGGATTCCGCAGTTGACCGGCAAGACTGACGTAATCCCCGGCCATAACAATACCATGTGGTTCCAGGCGACGAGCTTTGATCCCAACAATCCCGATAACAACGTCTATCGTGGGGCCTGTGCGGAGTTCTGCGGCACGCAGCACGCGCACATGGATTTCATCGTCGTTATCCAGACGCAGAGCGATTACAACTCCTGGGTGACGCAGCAGATGCAGCCTGCGGCGACGCCAGCCGCTGGCAGCCAGGCCGCCGCTGGGCTGAAGGTCTTCCAGACGGCTGGATGCGAAGGTTGCCATGCGATCAACGGTGTGACGCCACCTGTGAAGGGGCTGATCGGACCGAATCTCACCCATTTCGGCAGTCGCCAGTTGATTGCTGGTGGAGTGCTTTCCAACACGGCGGATAACCTGTTCCAGTGGGTGTACCAGGCGCAGACAGTCAAGCCAGGCGTTGATATGCCGGACTTCAACGGTTCGGCTGGCTCCGCTGGCAATCTGTCGCAGGACCAGGTGAATGCGCTGGTGGCGTATCTGGAGAGCCTGCAATAATGTTCACGTCAACACGATTACGATCACATACGAACAGCCGGTGGCGGGCATCCCGCGCGATCCCGCCGCTGCTTTCCCCGGCATGTGCCGGATGCGCGTCTCTGGTCCCGTCGCGGAGGAGTTATCATGGCAGTCGGTAGTATCGCAACTCGCGGACGAACTGCGAGGCAGACCTGGAAACAATCGAAGTTCGGCTCCTGGGTCACGACAACTGACCACAAGAAGCTCGGCATTCTCTACGTCTCGACAGGGTTCATCTTTTTCCTGGCCGGTGGCATCGAAGCGTCGCTGATTCGCTGGCAGCTTTCGACGCCCAACGCCGGGCACCTGTCGCCGGAAGCCTACGATCAGATCTTCACGATGCACGGCCTGACGATGATCTTCCTCTTCGTGATGCCGACGATGGCGGGCTTTGGCAACTATCTTGTGCCGTTGATGATCGGCGCGCGCGATATGGCATTCCCGCGCCTGAACGCGCTGGGGTACTGGTTGCTGTTCTTCGGCGGCATCTTCATGTATGCCAGCTTCATCTTCGGCTCTGCACCGAATGCCGGCTGGTTTAGCTATGCGCCGTTGACTGAAGCGTCGCCAGGATGTTTCACACAGGGCGTTGCCGCGATGTCGGCGCAGGCGCAGGCGCAGTTCGCCACGCAAAATCTTCAGCTTTCGTGCTTCTCGCCGGGGCAGAATCCAGACTTTTGGATCATCGGCTTGAACCTGCTGGGCATCTCCTCGTTGGTGGGCGCGCTGAACTTCATCGTCACCATCCTGCGCCTGCGCGCGCCCGGCATGACGATCAACCGCATGCCGCTCTTCGTCTGGATGACGATGATTACCTCCTTCCTGCTGGTCTTCGCGCTTCCCAGCCTGACGGTCGCCAGCTTCCTGCTGCTCTTCGACCGCCATCTTGGCACGCACTTCTATCAGGCTGGCGCTGGAGGCGACCCATTACTCTGGCAGCATCTCTTCTGGTCGTTCGGCCACCCGGAGGTGTACATCCTGATCTTGCCTGCATTCGGCATGATCTCAGAGATATTACCTGTCTTCTCAGGTAAGCCAATCTTTGGCTATACCTTTGTGGCGTGGTCCGGTGTCGCCATCGGTTTCTTAAGCTTCACCGTCTGGGCGCACCATATGTTCGCGGTGGGCCTGCCGACGGTGGCGCAGGCGTTCTTTGCCTCCACGACTACGCTGATTGCCATTCCGACGGCGGTGAAGATCTTCAACTGGGTAGCGACGTTGTATGGAGGGAAGTTACGTTTCCATACGCCGATGCTCTTTGCCACCGGCTTCATCGCCATGTTCCTGATCGGCGGTCTGAATGGCGCGGCGCTGGCCGTGGTGCCCTTCGACTATCAGGTGACTGACACCTACTTCGTGGTGGCGCATATTCACTACGTCCTCTTCGGCGGCAGCGTGATGGCAATCTTCGGCGGCATCTTCTACTGGTTCCCGAAGATGTTCGGGCGCCAGTTGAACGAGACGCTTGGCAAGATTCAGTTCTGGCTGTTCCTGATTGGCTTGAACCTGACGTTCTTTCCGATGCACATTCTGGGCATTCTGGGGATGCCGCGTCGCCAGTACACCTATCCGCCGAATCTTGGCTGGGATGGGCTGAATCTGGCGGCAAGCATCGGCGTCCTTATTCTGATCGCTGGCGTGCTGATCTTCCTCTGGAATCTCGTCAGGACGTTTATGAAGTCTGGCGTGGGCATGGCCGATGATCCCTGGGATGCCTTCACGCTTGAATGGGCGACCGCTTCGCCGCCGCCACCGGAAAACTTCAAGACGATTCCAACGGTGCGCAGTCGCCGCCCGCTCTGGGATATGAAGCATCCAGATAAAGCGGACTGGCTCACTGAAGGGCATTAGATGCGCCAACTCCGCTGGCCGCAGTGGTATGTGAAGCATCGCATCAGTCAAGAACGCGATGTTCCACACTCCACTGGCGCGCCAGTGACAATGTGGTACGAAGATTCAGGCAGGCAGATAACTGCGTATGGAAGCTATGGCGAATACTGGCGGTGAGCGCTCTGGGGCGATTAGATACGGACGGCGCACGATTGCGGGGTTAGCGCTAGCGTCGCTCATCTCCGGCACGTTGATGATCATTCTTCTGGTGCGGCTCATCTCCGCTGGACAGGCGGTAAGCGGCGCGCCGGTCTCACCGATTGTCGGCCATCATGCCCCCAATTTCACGATCACGACGTGGAATGGACATGTTGGGCAGACGCTCAAACTCTCGGACTTCGCCGGCAAGCCGGTGGTGGTCAATTTCTTTGGCTCGTGGTGCGCCGAATGTGTCGAGGAACAGCCGGTTCTCAACGCGGCCTGGCAGAAGTATCAGTCGCAGGGCGTGGTGTTCATCGGTGTGGCCTTCCGCGATCAGCAGGCAGCCGCGACGGCCTATCTGCAACAGCAGAATGTCGCCTATCCCTGTGGGCCGAATCCGAGCGATACCGCCGTCGTTGACTACGCCGTCACCGGCGCACCGGAGACCGCGTTCATCACGCCCAGCGGCATCGTCCTTAATAAGATCATCGGACCGATTGATGACGGGACGCTGGCGCGTGAAATTCAGGCATTGCTGAAACAGTAACCCTGATGGTAGTGGGACATAGATTGACATAGTTGGCATAGTTTGGAGGGGAGACGAATGGGAACAGGAGCCACGATAGGCATAGGCACCGTGTTGGCGGCCTTTGCTGCTGGACTGCTCTCGTTTTTCTCTCCCTGTGTGGCGCCGCTGATGCCCGGCTATATCGGCTATCTCTCCGGTTCGTCCTTGCGGGCGCCTGATGAGAAGATGGAGGAGGCGCTGGTGATGGGCAGGCGGGTCAATCCGGCATTGGCGCCGTGCCTGCTCTTTGTCGCTGGGTTCTCGCTAGCCTTCATTGCGCTAGGCATCGCTTCCGCCAGCGCCGGGCGTCTGATCGCAGCCTATCAGCCAGTGTTGGAGACGATAGTTGGCATTGTCCTGCTGGTCATGGGCGCGTTTCTACTGAACCTGCTGCCGCGTCCTGTCATGGAGCTATTCGAGCGTGAGCGCCGGTTGCATCTTTCGGCTGGCCGCGCGGGCAAATTTGGCGCGCTGGCGCCGGTGGCGCTCGGTGTGGTCTTTGCGGCGGGGTGGACGCCCTGCATTGGGCCGGTGCTGGCTTCGATCTTACTGGTTGCTGGTACGTCGGGTCAGGTAGGCGCTGGTTTCCTGCTGCTGTTGATGTACTCGATTGGTTTCGCGCTGCCGTTCCTGGCGGTCGGCCTCGGTTGGTCGGTGAGCCTGCGCGTGATGGGCTGGCTGCGCAGGCATGGGCGGGCCGTCTCGATTGTGACAGGCGTGGCGCTGATGGCATTCGGCATTCTCTATCTGACCGGCTGGGTGACGGTTTTCTCGCAGTGGGCGCCTTCGATTCGCGTCTGAGAGCGGGCGCGGCTGGGGCATAGGAGCGAGCCAAAAATACGATGCTACAGTTCCTCTTAACCGACCTGATGCGCAGCGTGCATATCGTCGCGGGGGCGGTTTGGGTCGGGGGTAGCGTGGTATACTTACTCGTTATCGTGCCTGCGCTGCGCCTCGGAGAAGCGGCGCCACGCACCGCCGCACTGATGGGTGATCTCTTTCGCCGGTTGGTGAATGTCTGCATCGCCGCGTTGCTGGTGAGCGGGGTGTACCTGATCGTAGACCGGCTGAACTCTACCAGCATCGGCGCCGCCTACGTGATTGTGCTGGTGGTCAAGATCGCGGCGGCGCTGGCGATGATCGCGCTGGCGCTCTTGCAGGCACAAGAAGCGCGGCGGCTGGCGAAGCGGCGCGGCAAGCTGTGGCGGCTGGCGCCACGCTGGATTCTCGGCCTGGGGATTGTGACATTCATCCTCGGCGCGACACTTACAGGACTCTTTGAAGCAAACATCTTACGGTAGCAATCATTCCGTAGGACGACGATACAAGCCAAAAACAGCGAGACAACGCGAGGCAAGCGATACGATGGAGGCAATCGAGTGGCAATTGAGCAAGTGACGCCTGTGGAGACACCCGCGCGTAGCAAACGCCGCAAGGTGCCCTGGAGCTTTATCATTGCCGGCGTGGTGATTGCTGGCGCCATCGTCTATCTGGTGCTGGCGAACACCGGCTCTTCCGCCGAATATTACATGACCGTCAACCAGTTGCGCGCCTGTTCATCCTGCGCCGCGCGGACGGTGCGCGTCTCTGGCATCGTCGTTGCCAATTCGATTGTGCACGACAACGCCACGCAGACGATTCATTTCCAGATCAGCGATACGAATTCCACCAAGATGACGGTTGTGTATAGCGGAGTGGTGCCAGATATTTTCAAGGCCGGTGTGCAGGTGGTCGTAGAGGGCACGCTGGGCAGCAATGGCGTCTTCCAGGCGCAGAATCTGCTGACGAAGTGCCCCTCGAAGTTCCAGGCCGCCACACCGCCACCTTCCGGTCAGTAGGAGTCCGCCGTGCATTATTCCGACCTCGGCATGATCGCCCAATTGCTCGCGCTTGTCTTCGCGGTCTATGCCATCATCGCTTCGGTGTTTGGTGCGCGGCTCCGCCGACCGGCGTTGCAGGCCAGCGGAAGGCTCTCGGTGCTGGCCGTCGCCGCCTTCCTGATTCTCACGTCTGCTTCGCTCTTCGCCTCCTTCGTCACGCACGATTTCGGCCTGCAATATGTGGCGCAGCACTCCAATCTGGCGATGCCCTGGTACTACACGGTGGCGGCGTTCTATGGCGGGCAGGAAGGCTCGCTGCTCTACTGGACCATGATGCTGGCGATCTTCTCAGCGATTGCCGTGCTGAGTTACCGGCGCGCGCCGGAGGGCCTGATGCCGTATGTCGTCGCCGTGCTGATGACGATAGATGGCTTCTTTCTCATCGTCCTCAATTTCGTCTCCACACCGTTTGTGCGCGTGCGCGTTGCGCCCATGGATGGCGCGGGCTTGAACCCGATTTTGCAGGACCCTGGCATGCTGGTCCATCCGCCGATGTTGCTGATGGGCTATATGAGTTTCTCGGTGCCGTTCGCCTTCGCGGTGGCGGCGATGATAACCGGCAAGCTGGATAATGGCTGGCTGCGCGCGATTCGCCGCTGGACGCTGGCGGCATGGAGCATCCAGACGACCGGGCTGCTATTGGGCGCATGGTGGTCGTATCATGTGCTGGGCTGGGGCGGCTACTGGGGCTGGGACCCGGTGGAAAACGCGGCGCTCTTGCCCTGGATCACCGCGACGGCATTCCTGCACTCGACGATGGTGCAGGAGCGACGTGGCACGCTGAAGGTCTGGAATCTGGCGCTGATTATCGCCACCTTCGCGCTTTCGATCTTTGGCACTTTCGAGGTGCGCAGCGGCATCATTAACTCGGTTCACTCGTTCGCCTACTCATCCATTGGCCCCTATTTCCTGGGCTTCCTGGGCGTGATTGTCCTCGGCTCTATCGGGCTGTTCTTCTACCGGCTGCCACGGCTGCGCCCCGAACACGAATGGGATTCGTTTGTCTCGCGCGAGGGCGGCTTCCTCGTCAATAACTGGCTGCTCACCGGCATTGCGTTTGCGACCTTCTGGGGAACGATTTTTCCCATCCTCTCTGCAACGTTCCGTGGGCAGACCATGACGGTCGGTACGTCATTTTATAATTTGACGGACGGCGCGCTCTTCCTGGTGTTGATTGCCGTCATGGGTATTGGGCCGCTACTGGCGTGGCGTCGCGCCTCCTGGCAAAGCATCTGGCGCAATTTCCGCTGGCCAGCGCTGCTGGCGGCGCTCTGCGCCATCATCCTGCCCATTTTTGGCGAGGCCAATATCGTGGCGAATATCGGGTTCGCCGTCTGCGCTTTTGCCGCCGCGACCATCTTCTATGAGTTGTGGCGCGGCATGCGCGTGCGCCACGGTCACGGTGAATCGTATCCCACTGCGCTGTTGATGCTGGTGCGTCGCCATCGCCAACGTTATGGCGGCTACCTGGTGCATCTTGGTCTGGTCATTCTGGCAGTCGGTGTGATTGGATCACACTTCTTCCAGGCAGAGCAGGACCTTTCGCTGCGTGCCGGTCAGAGCGCGACGGTGGCAGGCTATACGATTACCTATCGCGGCATCAGCAGCAGCGTGCAGGATTCGGTGCAGACCATCAAGACGCATTTCACCATTTCGCAGAATGGCCAGCATCTCAACGACATTTATCCTGGCGAGCGCATCTTCCCTGGCTTCGAGGATCAGCCGGCGAGCATCGTTTCAATTACGACGTATGGCGCGACCGATCTCTACGTGTTCCTCGCTGGCTATGAGGGGACGAACAGCGCGACGCTGAAGGTCTTTATCAATCCGCTAGTGTCGTTCGTCTGGCTCGGCGGCATCTTGATGTTGCTTGGTGGCATCTTATGCTGGTGGCCGGTCGCGCGCCCGGTGGCGCGTCTCTCGGAGACTGGCGCAGCTACGAACCGCCGTATACCAGCGGCTACCCGCGCGCCGGGGAACGTGAAGGTGGCGGCTAAAGCGCCGAGAGCGGAGGTGACATCATGAGCAACCTCCATAACCTCAGCGCCGTCTTGCGCCGCCGCTCATCGCTGGTTGCGTTGGCGCTGTTGATTGTGATTGGCGTTGTCTGGGGGGTGACGGCGGTGCGCGCCTCGCAGCCGAAGACACTGGATCAGCGCACCTATGAAGTTGCCAGCCAGTTGCAATGTCCAGTCTGCCACGGCGAATCAGTGGCGGATGCGCCCTCGCCGCTGGCGCAGGAGATGCGGTCGCTCATCCGTGAGCAGCTTTCACAGGGGATGTCTGAGCAGCAGGTCATCCAGTATTTTCACGACCGCTACGGCGATACGATTCTCGAACGTCCGCCAACCACAGGCTTTACCTCGCTGATCTGGCTTGGCCCTGCGTTGATGCTGCTGATCGGCTTGTTCCTGCTGGTCTCGCTGGTTCGAGAGTTGCGTACCAGCGCACACGACATAAAGAAATCGCGTGTCGCCTTTGAGACGAGCGCAGGTGATGTTGCCGGTGCGCAGGAAAGCCTTAGCGCGGAAGAACGCCAGCGGTACCGCCTGCTGTTGCGCCGTGAACTGGCCGCCGAGGAAGGCTACAGCGATGGTGAGGAGGTAGAAGCATGATCCTGCTCCTCATCGCCGTTCTGCTGGGCTTGATTGCCGCGATGCTTGTCTTGTATCCGCTGCTTGGCTTGAATCGCTCTGGCGATACTTCAGTTATCTCTGGCGTAACCGGCGATATGTCCGAGCGCGAGCGCGCCGCAAAACAGGCATTGCTGGATATTGATTTCGATTATCGCCTGGGCAATCTCGATGAAGAAGATTACGCAGGTTTGCGCGACCGTTATGAGGAGCGCGCGTTGGTCGCGCTAAAGGCGCGTTATGAGCGCGAGCAGGAACTCGATGCGCTCATCGAACAGCAGTTGGCGGCGCTGAAATCGCAGGAGAAGAAATCCGGCGCAGGCGCTCGCCATGCCGCGCCGTCCGCTGCACGCGCCACTACTGCGACCCGCGCGCAACATGGGCCGTCTCAGCGCCGCAGGAAGGGAGTCTGAAGCATGCGTATGCGAAGAGCAACCCTTCTTTTGCTGGCTGGCGGCGCAGTGCTGGCTGTGTTGCTGGCATTCTCGCCGTTCAACATAGCGGCCACGGCTTCGGCGCATGCGCGAACAGCCCGAACAGCGCAGACGGCGCGCGATAGCGCTGGGAGCGTCTCTGGCGTCCTGACCAATGGTTCGCATGGCAACGCGCCGGTGGCGAACTACTTAGTGACGCTTCAGGCGGTGACTGATAGCAAAGCGACGGATGCGGCGACGACAAAGACCGATGTGACGGGGCATTTCAACTTCAAGGGCCTCGATACCACCGGCCTCATCGTCTACTCCGTCTATGCGCGCTATGAAGGTGGACTCTTCACGACCGATCCTATCTCGTTCGATTCCGGCGCCGCGCAGCAGGTGACGCTCAAAATCTATGAGACGACGACGAGCAACGCGGGGATTCGCGTTGCCAGCACCACCCTGCTCTTCAGCCCTCCCAACCAGCCGAAAGGTCTGCTGCCGGTGGGCGTCTTGATGACGATAGTCAACAATGGCAACACCGCGTATGTGGCCAGCACTGCGCCTGCCAACGGCCTGCCGATGAATCTGCTGCGTTTCTCGCTGCCGCCGAACGCCCAAAATCTGACGCTCGGCGCGGGATTCAGCGATGCACAGGCGATCCAGGTGGATACGGGCTTTGGCGTGACGACGACCGTGCCACCGGGGCAGACGGCTTTCGCCTTCGCCTACGATGTGCCCTATACCGGCACGCACTACACATTCCAGTTCAAGGCGGAGTATCCGAGCGATCACGTCGTTGTGCTGATCCCGCCAGCCATAAAGACGATTGCGCTGGACTTTACGCCGCAGCCGGAAATTACCGCCAACGGCCAGCAATATCAGGTGCTGACGCGCGAGAAGGTGGCGGCCAACGCAACCTTCAGCTTCAGCTTCATCAACCTGCCGCTACCCGGCGAGAATCCAGACCTGGACTTCCGCCAGCTGGTAATTGTCGGTGCTGGACTGCTATTGCTGCTGCTCGTCCTCTTAGGACTGTTTGTGCGGCGTGGCAATCTGGCGGTTGTCTTTGGTTGGGTGCCCGCCTCGATGTTCTCGTCGTCGCGGCTCAATCAGCGCAGCCGCACCGCCCGCGAGACCGAACGGAAGCGGTTGCTGCGCGCGTTGTTGGCGCTGGACGAACGGCACGCCGCCGGAACGCTGGGCGAAGAATCGTATCTGCGCCAGCGCGATCAATTGCGAGCGCGGCTGCGCTCCCTGCTGGCGCTGGAACAGGCGGGTACAGTCAAATCGCGGAAAACAAAGCCTGCGGTTGCCAGACAGAACGGCGCTGCTCCGCAGGCAGTGGTTGAGCCTACGCCTGAGCCTGTCGAAGTGGCTCACGAGTCTCCTGAAGCCGTGGAGCAGCAGATACCATCGGGGGAGCGGTCATGAGCGCGCAGACCTTTTCTTCGCCAGATATCGCCGTAACGCCCGCGCCTGCCAGTCAGGCGGTGGTGACGGCTGCGTCGCTGACGAAACGCTATGGTCTGCGCCCGGTGTTGCGCAATGTGAGCTTTTCGCTGGCGAGTGGCAAGACGCTGGCGCTGCTCGGCCCGAACGGCGCGGGCAAAACGACGCTGCTGCGTCTGCTGGCGACGCTGGCAAAACCATCGGCGGGCGAAGCAACCATCTGTGGCTTTGATGTCGTTGCCGATGCCAATGTGGTGCGGCGGCTGATCGGCTATGTCGGCCATCAGCCGCCGGTCTACGACGACCTGACGGGGCGGGAGAATCTGCTATTCTTCGCCCGCATGTACGGTTTGCCGGACGGACCGGCGCGGGCGCAGCTATTGCTCGAACGGGTGGGATTGCGCGCGAAGGCCAATGACCGCGTGCGCACCTATTCACGCGGGCAGGCGCAACGACTGGCGCTGGCGCGGGGACTGCTGCATCATCCGGCGCTGCTGCTGCTCGATGAGCCGGATACCGGGCTGGATGACGACGCCATCGAGTTGCTGCATGAGTTACTGCAGGAACGTCAGATGGCTGGGCTGACGACCATCTTTACGACGCATCAGCTCGAACGCGGCATCCAGCAGAGCGACGAAACACTGGTATTACTCGGTGGCCGCGTGGTCTTTGCTGGCGCGTCGTCGGCGTTGACGCTGGCAGACCTGCGGCGGCTCTATGGCGGGCAGGCGGGAGGCACGCTATGATGGCCTCTCTGCAATTGTTCTGGCAGCAGACGCTGGCGATGCTCTGGAAAGACATCCGCTGCGAGTTGCGCACACGGCAGGTCTGGGGTGGCATGGCGCTCTTTGCGCTGCTGGTGCTGGTCGTCTTTAATTTCGCGTTTGATCTGCGCGTGAACGATAAAGTCGCCGTGGCGCCCGGTGCGCTTTGGATTGCGTTTGTTTTCGCCAGCATCCTCGGCCTGGGCCGGACCTTCGCCGCCGAACTGGAGCACGGTTCGATGGACCGGCTGCTGATCTGCCCGGTGGACCGCAAAGCGATCTACTGCGCGAAGTTGTTGGGCAATATGGCGTTTATCGGCGTGGTGGAGATTATCGCGGTGCCGCTCTTCGCCGCCGCCTATGATCTGCCGGTGCTGACGCTGGGCATCATCCCGATTGTCCTGCTTGGCACGCTAGGCATTGCGGCGATTGGCACGTTGTTTTCGGCGATAGCCAGCAATACGCGCGCCCGTGAGGTGCTGTTGCCGTTGCTGGTGTTTCCGTTGATTATTCCTGTCGTCATCGGCGCGGTCCGTGCGACACAGGAGTTGGTGAGTCCGGTGGGCGATGGCGTTCCCTGGCTCGGCCTTATCATTGCATTCGATGTCATCTTTCTCAGTGTTTCGGCGGTCATGTTCCAATATGTCGTCGAGGAGTAGCTTAGCTATGCGTGTTGCAAGTTCACCTCCGGTAACGAGCGCCGGTTCGTCCCCTGGCGGCATCCTGTCGTCCGGCTGGTTCCGGCCTGTGCGCCAGTACGGCGAGTATGTGCTTGGCGGGGCCACCGTCATCGGCATGCTCGTGACTATCTGGGCGGCGCTGATTTATTCCCCTAGAGAAGTCAATGGTGATTTCCAGCGCATTGTCTATGTGCATGTGCCGGTAGCCTGGGTGGCATTTCTTGCCTTTTTCGTTGTCTTTTGTGCCAGCATTCTCTTCCTCTGGCGCAAAGATGAACGCTGGGACCGGCTGGCCTGGGCCAGCGCAGAAGTAGGCGTGATCTTTACAACGCTGACGCTGATTACCGGCTCGCTCTGGGGTAAAGCATTCTGGGGAGCATGGTGGGTATGGGACGCACGCCTGACGACCACCTTGATTCTCTGGTTCATCTACGTGGCATATCTGCTCTTGCGCTCCTACACTGGGCGCTCGCCTAGTGGTGCGCGTGCCGCCGCTGTGCTTGGCATCATCGGCTTCATTGATGTTCCCATCGTCTATGAGTCCGTCAACTGGTGGAACACGCTGCACCCGCAGCAACTCGTCGTAGAAGACCAGTTGCCAGCGCAGATGCTTGTTGCCCTACTGATAGCTGTGGTGACATTCACCTTGCTATTTGCCTTTTTACTAATTCAGTTATACAAGCTCTACACGCTCAAAGCCGCTGCTGAAGAGTTGCGAGCGCGTGTTGAGAGTGAATAAAGCCGAAAATACGGCAGTCAGAGAAAGGGGGCACACGATGCAAGGCCCTGGTTTGATTTTCCTTGTCTTTGCCTACGCGATCATCTGGATCGGATTTTTTGTGTATCTTGGCTGGATTGCGCTGCGCATGCGCGGCGTGCGCACTGAACTCGAAACGGTGCGCGAGCTAGTCGAGGAGCGTGAGCGCCGGGGAACAAACGGCGGCAACGAGTAAACTTGCCAGCGCGGCAGGAGAAAATTGCTGCTAGCCCAGACGCGCGAGCAATGGTACAATAGTGGGTGCTTCACTGCACCTCTTGTGCCCACCGTTTGGTGAGCATTTATCTTAGTAGATTGAGGAGCCGGCAGATGCCTGAGAATTATGAGGTAGTCTACACCCATCCATCAGGGGCGACTGCCACGTTTACCCGCCACGATGGCGAACTGGACGCGCTGGCGAAGTCGCTGGACGCTGAGCAGTTCTGGGTGTTCAAGAATGTCAAAGCGCTGCTGGTGCGCAACGAAGACGGCGACCTTGAAGAGTCTAATCGCTTGATGCGCGAAATTGGTTTTACCCCCAATGTGCGTGTCATCACCAGGCCAGCGGCGGTCGCCGTGGCGCGCGAACCGGCGGTGGCTGTGGCTGCCGAGGCTCACGCAGGGCCGCATCTGCCTGGGCCGAGCTACTGGCCACTGTTCCTGGCCGCCTCCGTTACGATTGCGCTCGGTGGCTGGATGTTCTTTCCGATTACGCTGCCCCTGGTGGTCCTGGGGTTGGTGCTGGTCTTTATCTGCATGGTCTCCTGGGGGCTAGAAGTTATCTAACCCCGGCTGGAAGAGGTTGTATCATTCATGAGCACTGTTACGCATCAGACCGCAGCGCGAGAAGAGAGCCATACCCCGGTTCGTGGTCTTGGCTGGTATGGCATGGTCTTCTTCATCGCCTCTGAGGCCGTGTTCTTCGCCAACCTGATCGCGGCGTATCTCTACCTGCACGTGCATGCCGGCCCACACTGGCCGACGCTCGATCTAGATAAGGTGCTGGCAGCGGTCAATACCGTCATCCTGGTGTCCAGTAGCTTCGTGCTGACGTTTGCCGCACGCGCGCTCAATCGGGGAAACCGGCGGGCGTTTTCTGGGTTGCTGCTGCTGACGATTCTGATGGGCGCGACGTTTATCTCCATCCAGCTCTATGAATACGTCAACAATGGTTTCGGCCCGGACAAGAACATCTTCGCGTCAAGCTTCTACACGCTCACCGGCTTCCACGGCGCGCACGTGACCGTTGGCATTCTCTTCCTGACGGTCTGCTGGTTCCGTTCGCTGCGGGGCGATTTTAGCAAAGATAATCACTTTGCGCTCACCGCCGCTGAAATGTACTGGCACTTCGTAGATGTCGTCTGGATTTTCCTGGTGCTTCTGCTGTACTTTGTGGTACGCTAAACACTGTGCTACGCCATGTCGCTGGCTCATCATCGGCACGAGGAGGTAGCACGATTTCCTTGCTGGGAAGGTCTGGCCGAACATGGATGAGAATGTTTCTGCTATGCCTTCGCCTGCCGGTCAGATGACCGTTCGCGATGCACAGACTGAAGCAAAGGGGCCGCTACGCTGTGAAATTTGCGCGCGGCGGCTCGGAAAATCCCTCTTCTTCGTGGAGGAAACGGGCGACGTTCCTCCACCACGGCGGTCGTGGGTGCTTTGCCAGGCATGTAACGATGCCGTCCATGCGCAGATGGAGATGTCGCCGGTGCGTTCGCCGGTGCGCCTGCGTGTCGCAGTGGGCTTAGTTGCAGCGGTCCGCACACCGGCGGCGCGGCGTTCGCGCCTGGGGCAACTCAGCGATGCGTCCTGGGTGAAGGTGTTCCTTTGGCTCTTACCTATCACGATGTTGATTCACCTGGCAATCATCGTCGTCATCGCGTTTTTTAGATGACTGACGATTACCGGATATGAGGCGTCATGGCTGGTTTGCTTTCAGAGCCGGATACCAGCGATACTGCGGCCAGTTCAGTTGATGCGACATCATCTGCTGGCCGCTTTATTCGTCCTGGCATTTTGGTGGCGGGCGACGCGCTTTCATTTGTGACGTTTGCCGCTGTGGGGATGCGCTCACATGGCGTGGCTTCCGGCTCCAATGTGGTATTGGAGGTTCTTTGGACCGCCGTTCCCTTTGCTGCCGGCTGGTTTCTGGTCTCTCCCTGGCTAGGAGTATTCAGGCATGCGCAGACGACTGGCATGGTGCGCATGTTGATGCGAACGGAACTGGCCTGGCTCTGTTCCTGGCCGCTGACGCTGGTCCTGCGCTGGGCGCTCTCCGCTGACCACAATATTCCGCTCTTCTTCGCCCTGGTCATCCTGATTGTCAATGCCGTCTTTTTGGGCGTCTGGCGCAGCGTTTTCGCGCTCATTGCCGGTCTGGTTGGGCGAAAATAGTAAACCTGCTAAATGCCGTATGTCATGAATGTGATATACTCTCTGCGCCCGATGTGGCGTAGACGACATTGTAAGGATTGTAGTGTGATATGGTAGCCGCTATGGGCAGTTGCCTGTAGCGGCTTTTGGATATCCGTCCTTGTGTTCTTGATGAGTGGCTGATTGGTGAGTCGGTGAGTTGATGGCACGCGGTATTCCCTCGATGTAGGAGCGGCACATATGCAACGATTTCGTGCGTTCAACAGCGCGGCCTGGGGTGACGACATTGGGCAGATGGAGAACGCCATCAATGCCTGGCTTGAATCCGATCATCCCCATATCCATATGATGGCGCAATCGTCATTTGGCGAACATCTGATTATCAGCTTCATCTACGCCGAGAGTTTGCAGATGACGGCGACCGCTGAAGAAGCCGCTGCCGTAGCCGAACATTTCGAGCGCAGCCTGGAAACCACGAATCCCAATGCCAGCAGTGAAATCATCGTGACCCTGCCGCTGGTGGAGCTACCCTACTGATGAGCAACGAATCCTATCCCTATGTGATCTATAGCACGCCCGATGGCGGCGTGGGTGAACGGCGTGGGCTGCGCGCGATAGACTTCACCGGCAAGCCACTCTCTCTGCGAGAAATGATCCCACTGCCGGAGGGGGCGACGCTCTCGATGTTGCCGCAGCGCCTCGCCGTCGGTCTCAACGCCAGCGGCGAGCGCAGCGTGATTGATGCGCGCTATGGCTGGGCGCTGGCGGTGCTGCTGCCAATTGGCTATACGCGCACGTCTCTGCCTTCCTATGAGAAGACGCAGGAAACGGAGTCGCTGCCGTTCTTTGGCTATACTGCCGTGGCTGGCTATCGTGGCCGCATCTATGTGGCGGCGCTACGCACCGACGACCCTGAACGCTGGCTCTCGCGCCACTTTGATCCGCGCCGCTTGCAGCGATTGGTGGATGAACGTCTGAGCGGCGTGCCGGAGAACCGCATCTTGCAGCAGCACGCCCACTGCGCGCTCGATTATCATTGCCCGACGGCCAGCAATCTCTTCTTTGGTCGCTGGGAGGGCGCTATCGCCGTCTCACCCGGCTGTAACGCGCGTTGCATCGGCTGCATCTCCAAGCAGGACGAAGACAATCTCGTGTCGCCGCAGGACCGCCTGATGTTTGTCCCCAGCGTGGATGAGGTGGTGGAAGTGGCGGTGCCGCATCTGGAGCGTTCGCCCGATGCCATCATCAGCTTTGGTCAGGGCTGTGAGGGCGAACCGCTTTTGCAGGCCCGGCTCATCGAAAAAGCTATCCGTGCCATTCGTGAGCGCACGTCCTCCGGCATCATCAATATCAACACCAACGCCAGCAATCCTCGCGCACTTCAGCGCCTCTACGATGCTGGACTCGATATGCTGCGCGCCAGCACCATCTCTGCGCGCCGCGAAACCTACGACGCCTATTATCGCCCAATCGGCTATACCTTCGAGGATGTCAAGCAATCGCTCAAGCTGGCGCGCGATGCTGGCGTTTATAGCTCAATTAATTTGCTCTCCTTCCCAGGATTGATTGACGCCGAGGATGAAATTGCGGCGCTGGTGGACTTCCTGCGCGAGACTGGCGTGCGGCTGGTGCAGTTGCGTAACCTCAACATTGATCCTGAAGTCTTGCTGCCACGCATGCCGAAGCCGCAAGGCGCGCCGTTGGGCATGGCAACGCTGGTCGAGACGTTGCGCTGCGAGACACCAGAGGTGGAGATTGGCAATTTCAGCCGAGCAGTGCCGCGCCGGTTGGCCGCCAGCCATGCTGATGTAGCAGACGACGCGCCGGCCACAGCACGCGCTCTACCGGCAGCTCGGTGAGACAGGGACGTGGCGGGCAACCCTGCGGCATGCCCAGGAAATGCCCGCGATAGAAGCACGGACTGCACGCCAGATCGTTGCGTCGCACAACATAGACTTCGCGCGGCGCGTCTGGCCGGTAGGGTCCCCAGGCATGATGATTAGATGGCCCAAAAACAGCAACTGTCGGCACACCGGCCAGCGTGGCGAGGTGCATCGGAAAGGAATCGTTGCCGATGAAGAGCGCGCAGTGCGCCAGCATCCGCGCCAGTTCATGTGGCGAATCGGTATGATAGGCTTCGATCCACTCCGGGCGGCCAAGCCTGGCGAGCAGCGAGCGTTCGGTCAATCGCTCCTCCGGCCCACTCAAGAGTACAATGCGGGCGTCATATTCCTGATGAAGCCGCGCCGCCAATTGTGCGTAACGCTCTACCGGCCAGCGCCGGGCGACGCTATAGCTGCCGCTGCCCGCGTGCATCGCAATCAACGGCCCAGGCGCGCTGTAGTCCGGCGACCAATGGATATCTTCCCATCCAAGATCGGTTGGCCGCAATGGATGCGCCGCAGGCCCGACTTCGGCTCCCAGCGCCTTTACCACTGCGAGGCAGTAGTCAGCCTCGTGGCGAAAGCCGAAGCCTTTATCCGGCACCCGGATATCGAGGAACGTTCCCCAACCGTTGTCCAATCCGACGCTGTAGCGCGGCGCGATGGCCGCCAGCAACGCCTGATATTTGACTCGCCCAAATGGTAGCGTCAGATGATGCAGCAGCAGCGCGGCATGGTAGCGTTCCCGGCGCAAACGCGCGAGGAACGCGCCTGCTGCCAGCGCCGGACGCACGTTCCGTATCACCTGGGTTGGACGGTCGAAATTATATTTATCAAGCGTATAGATGTGGCGAATCAGTTGTGAGTCGCGCAGCAGTTCGGCAGACCCCGGCGTGGTAAGAACGTCTATTCGCGCTCCTGGATAGCGTTCGCGGAGCGCATGAATCGCTGGCGTCGTCAGCAGCAGATCGCCGAGCGTTGCCAGCTTGATGAGGCAGATGCGCGGCTGCTCACCCAGGTTGATCGGCGCTGGTGGCTCAGGAATGTGGTGATGTGGGAGTAGTGGCATGGTGTATCGCCCCGATGACTGGCAAAGATAAAGATGCCCGTCCGTTCTCGCTGGCGCGCTTCAATTGCCTGCGCGCCGCCGCAAACACGAGTTCTGGACTCAACCCTTTCATACAGACGGGATTGCCAAATGGACACTCTGCGGTGGCGCTGGCGTCGTAGCAGGGCGAACACCAGATATCACGGCGCAGAATGATGGCGTCCGGCGCGGTTGGCCCGCTGAGCGCCGGATCAGTCGGTCCGTGTAGGGCAACCACCGGCGTGCGCACGGCGCAGGCGATGTGCATCGGCCCGCTGTCGCCGGAGATCACCAGATCACTGGCGGCGAGCAGCGCCGTTAGCTCCGGCAGCGAGGTCTTGCCAAGCAGATTGAGCAGTGGATAGCGACACTGCTGCTCGATGGACTGCGCCAGCGGCGCCTCGCTTGGCGCCCCTGTAAGGACAACCAGCGCATCGAGTTCTTCGATCAGCCGCTCCGCCAGCCTGGCGAAGTGTCCGGTGGGCCAGCGTTTGGCCTGCCCGTTGCGCGCGCCGCCGTGCATGGTGATGACCGGCCCGCCATGTTGCAGCATTGATCGTGCCTGTTGCAACGTCGCCGCCATTTTTTGTGCGGCGGCTGGAACAATGCTGAGGCGCAGCAGAGCATCGTCAGGTTCAACGATGCCACCGGCGGCTTCGGCAAGCGCCAGCACATAGCATGTTTCGTGTTGATGGGTGCGATAGCGCCCGCCAGGGAGTGTATGCGTCATAAAAAACGGGTAGGCTTCCTTCGCATAGCCAATGCGTCGCCGCGCATTGCTGAGGCGCGTGAGGATGCTCCCCATGTCTCCTGAGATGCTGATTGCCAGGTCATATCGTGCGGCTCGCATCGTGCGCAGTACATCACCGGCTGCGCGCCAGTTGGCCGGATTGAGATAGGTTTTCGGCTGACGCCAGATATGTGGATCATAGGCAAGGACACGGCTGATATCGCGTTCGCCTTGCAGGATACCGGCGGTTGATTTGAGAACCAGCATATCAATTTCGGCGTCGGGATAGGCACGTTTCAGCGCCCGCACGGCGGGGAGCGAGAGAACGACATCGCCCAGCAGGTCCACCCGCACGACGAGGATACGCCTTATGGGTGCAGCGTCCTCACTAGGCGCTTTTGTGTGCGTGAGATAGCCGATGATCGCCATGACCAGCCAGAGCAAACGCTGCGCGATACGTTTGGTCGTCAGCTTGGTTCGTGCGCCTAGCCGTGCGTCGAATGGCGGACGGCTATCATAGGCGGCATCAAGCTGGCTGGCAGCACTCTCGTCGGTCTCCGCTATCTCTGTTCTCTCCATTACATCGCCTTTGTCGTGGACGCGCTGCCGCTCATGAGTGGAAGGCGCGTAGAAATCCCTCACTGAGAAACTATATCACCTCATGGATTGTTGGCCATTCATAAGTTCCTGGAAGGCCAGCTCGATGCCGCTGGTGAAGCGTTCCCAGGTGAATGTTCTGGCTGTTTCGCGCGCGTGCTGGCCCAGGCGCAGGCAGAGCGCATCGTCTGCAATCAAACGTGTTGACGCCGCGATGAACTCTGCTTCATTGGCAACGAGCAAGCCCGTCTCATTATCAACGACGAGTTCCGGTAAGGCGCCGTCACGGATGGCGATGACGGGCTTGCCGGCGGCCATCGCTTCCAGCGCCACCAATCCAAATTCTTCCGCGTAGGGAAGAAAAGCCAGGTAGCGGCACCCTGCATAGAGATCATAGAGCGCCGCGCCGGTGAGCGGTCCGGCGAAGCGCGTGCGTGGTCCGGCGATCTTGCGGAGATGCGCGGTATAGGCGCTGTCTCCTGCGCCAGCGACGATCAGTTCAATGGGCAGCGTGGAACTCCACCGCAGAAGCCGTTCGATGCCCTTTTCCGGCGCGAGGCGTCCGACAGAGAGAGCATAGCGTCCCAGAGAAGGCGGCAGAGAGAAGAACATGTCGTCCACGCCGGGGGCAAGGACCACCGCCTCGCGTTGATATGCGCGCATGATGCTGCCTGCTGTGTAGGCGCTGTTGGTGAAGAGCCGCGCCGCGCACTGAATGGCCGTGCGGTCCAGGAGACGGCGCGTCGCCAGATCAGGACGTGCGCCGCCAATCAGATAGCGGGAACGCATAGTGTGGATATAACAGAGCGTGCGTGGATGCCGCAGCGCGAGCAGCCGCGCGCCGAAGGTTAGCGCAATGACAGCATCGGCGTTCGGTGTGGCGGTGAACCACTCAAATGTGTGCAAAATGCGGTGTGGAAACGTAGCTAGCTCAGGATAGGTCGCCTCCGGCTGATATCCGCTCGTCCAGAGGGCGACGCTATGGCGCGCGCTGAGATATTGCAAGAGTTTCAGGAGCGCCCGCTCGCCGCCGCCGAATGTATTGAGCCGGGAATGAGCGACGACGAGACGCATACCGACAAACACCTTCCTATTGAGGCGCTACTGAATGACGAGTAGTTGGCTCTGCATCCGGTTGACTGCCGATTGTTCGATAGTCCTATTGCCCGCCATGTCCTGGTGGCCCGGACACATGGCCTCCCCTGTGACCATTGCCGCCACCGTTGCCGTTTCCTCCGCCATTACCGTTCCCTCCGCCATTCCCATTCCCATTCCCATTCCCGTTGCCATTTCCTCCGCCATTGCCGTTCTTACCACTTTTCCCCGGCGATTGTGGTTTACCGCCAGACGGCCCCGTATTGGCTACGCCTGTTGTCGTCGGTGTTGTAGTACCTGGTGTTGGGGATTGGCTGGTCTGTGTGGCTAGCGGCGTGGTCAGAGACGATGAAACCGCCGGTAGATTGATGTCGCTTGCCTGGATGACCTGCTGCTCATGCTGTGTCGTCATGGTGAGCGTCTGCACCAGCAGCGTTTGTCCTTGCTGGCGTGCCCTGGTGAGCAGAATCGCTTCTTTTGTCAGCGTAGAGGCCAGCCCGGTAGCAATGGCTTGCACGCTTTCATGGCGCTGCTCCATCCGGCGTGTCAGTGTGATGATCTGGCTGATGGTTCCATCGAATTCCCCGGCAAGTGCCCGCACTTCGCCACTTTGCTGCAAGGCATTTTCGCTGGCAATTTCTTGCAGGCGGTGATTGGCGATGGTGAGCAGCGTGGCGCCTCTTTGCTCATCAGAGAACGCCAGTTGTAGCGAGAGCGATTCTTCCGCCAGTTTGAGGGCGTAAAGTGGCGACCCAGGCAATGCGGAGGTTGTGGACTGCGAGAGAACTCCACCGATGGTGAAGAACAACAGCAGCAGCGCAGCGGCGGCGGCGAGCGAGCGCCATCTCGCATTCTGCCGGTGGGTTCGTTGTCGCGCTGCCGCCCTTTGGCTGCGGTTTGCTGCAAACGCAGCGGTCAGTTTTGCGTGCACCTGTGTTCGCGCTGCTTCAAGTTCCGCCCCTTCCACCTGTATCGCGCGCAGCGCGGCGATGAGGTGAATATGGCGTATCGTCTGCGCCGTCTCGATACGTGCTTTATAGTCGAGATGGTCGAGATGGTCGAGATGGTCGAGATGGTCGAGATGGTCGAGATGGTCGAGATGGTCGAGATGGTCGAGATCGTCCGGGATCTCTCGTTGGCGCCTTCTATACCGGACATCGCTTGCCGGATGCTCATGCTCTGGCTCTTGTGCGAGCAACTGTTCTTCATCGTTCATGGGCACGCGCTCCTTTCGCTACCGACAGCGCCCGGCGCAATCCCTCGATGGCGCGGAATTGCATACCACGCACTGTTCCTTCTTGCTTGCCCATGATGTCGCCGACTTCGCGTGCTGAGAGACCTTCGACGAACCGCAGCAGTACAACTTCCCGCTGCTCTTCCGTCAGCGCCTGCAATGCCGCATGCAGCTCTTCGAGCGTCAATTGCCACTCAATCGCTTCTTCTGGACCGGCGAGCGTAGGACCATCCCAAACCGCAGCTTCGTCCGCGTCGAGTGAAATCGTCTCATGCGATCTGCGATAGCGGTCAACCAGTGCGTTATGTGCCAGCCGGAAAATCCATCCGGCGAATGAGGCTTCGTGTTTTGGCGAGAAGCGGTGAATGCTGCGCCAGGCGCTGAGAAAGACAAGCGCCGTGAGATCCTCGGCGTCGGATGGATTCCCCACTTTGAGCCGCACATAGCGATATACACGGTCGAAATACAGGTTGTAAAGCTGGCCGAACGCTTCGCTATCGCGCTGTATCGCCCGTATGATGAGCGTTGGTTCATTCTCATCTATCACTGGTTGCATTACGTCTCTGCGCTCTGAATGGTATTGGCCGGTTTATCTACTGATGTCTGCTCGCCACTCGCTGATGCTTCCAGCCAATGTTGCCGATCCACTGTATGCGTAAGCCATGCTGCTATATGTAACGAGTGGATGCGCTGGAAGACTGCATACGCATCCTGAAGTCGCCTGAATGGGGCAAAGAGTGTTGGGCCGCTGCCACTCAAGCGCACGAGCGGCGTTCCTGCTTCAAGCATGGCATCACGGACGGCTCCGACTTCCGGAAACGAGCGGAAGACTCCTGGCTCCAGCGCGTTGGTCAGATGCTCGAAGGGAAGCGGTTCACCGGCGCGGATGGTGGCAACCACTGCTGCGGTGTCAGCGCCGTCGCTATAATCATCCGGCAGCAGGGCACGGAACACAGCAGGCGTCGGGATGCCGATTGCCGGTTTGGCCAGCACGAGCCAGAGCGGTTCGGCATCTGGCAGCGGTGTCACAACTTCGCCACGCCCTTCGATGAGCGCCGTGCCACCATGCAGGAAGAACGGCACATCTGAGCCAAGTTGCGCTGCCAGTTCCGCCAGGCGCGCCGGTGATATTCCCAGGCTCCACTTCGCGTTTAACTGAATGAGCGTGGTGGCGGCGTCGCTGCTGCCGCCACCCAACCCGCCCTGGGCAGGCGTTTCTTTGTGCAGATCAATGATCGCGCTGAGGTTTGGCCGGTGCGCTTCCTGGCGCAGCAACACGGCAGCGCGCAGCACCAGATTATCCGGCGTATTCAGCGTTTCCGCATCACAGACGCATTCCAGGTCGCCATCGGCGGTGGTTTGCAACGACAACGTATCGTGGAGCGCAATGGTCTGCATGACTGAAGCCAGATTGTGATAGCCGTCTGGCCGTTTGCCCAGCACATCGAGCGTCAGATTGATCTTGGCGAATGCCTGTGCGAATGTTGCGCCGGAATGCAGCATACTTCCTCCCGATGAGATGCGCTGGTCCTATTGCTGTGGGATGATATGTGTTGCTTATTATACTGTCTGTACTGGCGTGAGCATAGCGCCCCCTGAATTTGTACCGTGTTATCGTACCCCTTGTGCGTGGTGGGTGAAGGTGTCAGACATGGCTATTGAAATGCAAGCGATGAGGCGCTCTTCTCGGCCTGCGCTTCACTCTCGCTGGATGCCGGACGATATTATCGCGTTACGCCACTTCCTACTTGCCTCGCAGGAGGAATTTGCCGAGCGCTTGGGAACCAGGCAGCAGCGCATCAGTGAGTGGGAATGTGGGAAACACCGTCCACGCGGCATGAGCCTTATGCTGCTGGATACGCTGGCGCATGAGGTTGGCTTTGACGTGCGAGTTGGGCAACTGGCGCTCGCTCCTCTCCGGCAACAACGATAAACGATAAACGTTAGGGGAATCACGTTTGTGGGAGTATTGACCGCTATTGATGGGACATTGCTCAATGCGTTGGCGGTGCTGGTAGGAGGCGTGATTGGATGGAAGATCGGCGACCGGCTGCCAAAACGCATCAATGAGAGCCTTTTCAGCGTTTTGGGATTGTTTACGATTCTCATTGGTCTGCTCGATGCCCTAGGTACCAAGAATCCCCTGGTGATGCTCGGCGCGTTATTGATCGGCACGCTGCTTGGCGAGCTGGCCGACCTGGATGGATTGTTGACCCGGTTTGGTGATCGCCTTCAGCAACGCCTGGCGCGCGATGGATCGCGGCTCAGCGAAGCATTTGTGACGTCGAGCCTCGTTTTTTGCGTTGGACCACTTTCGATTCTTGGCGCGTTTGAGAATGGTTTGCACGGCGATATCACGAAACTGGCGATCAAGGCGATGCTCGATGGCTTTGCGGCTCTTGCCTTCAGCGCAACGCTCGGCTGGGGCGTCTTGCTCTCGATCTGCACCATTCTGCTCTACCAGGGCGCGCTGAGCCTGGGGGCGCATGCGCTTGCCCCATTGCTGGCTACCAATCCACAGATGATTACCGAGTTGACCGCGACCGGCGGCCTGATTCTGGTGGCGATTGGGATGAAGCTGCTCAAACTGCGTGATTTTCGCGTCGCCTGCATGTTGCCGGCTCTGATTGTCGCGCCGTTGTTGGTCTTTGGCTTGAATGCTGTTGCACAACTGCTTCGCTGAGCGTTATACTCTCCTGTACAACTGAATCACGAAATCCGTGAGGTGGCTGCGCCAGGAGCGTGCCAATGGGGCATGTGCGGCGTAGCGTGGGAAATCGGTGAAAAGCCGATGCGGACGCGCCACTGTATCCGGGAAAACGACTGCTGCCGCCACGTGTTGCGCGTGGGGTCACTGCCATGAAGCGCATGGTGGGAAGGCCGCGCAGAAGTCCGACGCTATTGCTCATCGAATACTCTTCGAGTACTTTTCGAGAGCAGGTGTGAAACCGGGAGCCAGGAGACCGGCCTCATGGACCGCACTCAGGTCCTTCGCGCCAAGAGGAGAAGAGTAGCTATCAGGCTGCGCCTTCTTTCACCAGTGGGAAGAAGGCGCTTTTGTTTTGGGGATGGCTGCACGTCAGGTGTAGAGGTGCATTCGGTTGATTTCCTCACGTGTGACACGTTCATAGTGAGGAAGCGTTCATAAGCGAGCGGGCAGTAGTTCGTGGCGCCGTGTGCTGCCAATGAGATTGTTTTTGAGGTGACTTGAGGTGAGTTATCCTATGCACACTCGTTTGCACATCCGTTCTCATGCGGCGTCGTTCTCTGTTCTCGCGCTGCTGCTGGCAGTGTTGGCGGCGCTTGCCGGTTGTGGCGGCGCGGCAACCGCGCAATCTACCACGCCGGAAAAGCCCTTGCTCTCGAAAGACGCCAATGGCACGCCCATCGTCATTCCCGCCAAAGCGCCGCAACGCATCATCTCGCTCGGGGCGAGCGATAGTGAGATTCTGGCGGCGTTGGGGGTTGGCTCGCGCGTCATCGCCGTTGACTATTACACGGATTATCCCGCCGACTTCGCAGCCAAGACCAAGATTTCCGATGTGAACGGCACCTACAATGTCGAGGCTATCGTCGCGCTTCAGCCGGACCTTGTATTGAGCTTCGGCGGCGAAACCCGGACCGCTGATACGAAGTTGCTGGCGGCGCACATCACTGTCTTTGATCTTCCGCAGCTCGATCTTGCTGGTACGCTGATGGAGATGCGGCTGATTGGCCAGTTGGTCCATGCCGAAAGCGCAGCGAACCGTGTCGTGCAGAGCTTGCAGCAGCGCATCAATGTTGTCAAGGCAAAGGTTTCTGGTGCGCCTGCCGTCTCGGTCTACATGGAAGTTGGCTATGTCGCGCCGACCGCCTATGTCTTCGGCGGTGGCTCGTTTGGTGATGATCTCATCCGCGATGCTGGCGGCACGAATGTCTTTGGCAGCGATACGGCCAATGGCGGCTATCCATCGGTGGATGATGAGAGCATAGTCGCTGCGAACCCACAGGTGATTGTGCTGACCGAGGACCCATCATTCGGTGGTGATCCCAATCTGGTTTATCAGCGGCACGGCTGGTCGGTGATCTCCGCTGTGAAGGCGCATCGCGTGTACGTGCTGAACTCTGACGAGAGCCAGCGCGCTGGTCCGCGTCTGGTGGATGCGCTTGAACAACTGGCGAAGCTGTTGCATCCTGATCTGTTCTCATAGCATAGATAGCTGTAGCGGGGAGGAGATTGGTGATATATCCCTGTAATCTCCGCCGGTTCGCTGAGGTAAGAGCGTGTGACAACGACGATTCAGCCATCCGAGAAACCTAAAGGGGCAAGTGGTGCGGCGGACTTGCAGGCGCCGCATCAGCCAGTAACTGCGCCTGGCGCTAAGACTAGCAGCAGTACAGGCCAGCTTGCCCATAGGCACTGGCGGGTGGGACTATTGCCGTTGCTGGCGCTCTTGCTGGTGGTCGCTATGATAGTTGCCGGCGCGTTTGGCGAAGTGCCCATTTCGCCAGCGCACACGGCGGCGATTCTGCTCAATCAGACGCATCTCTTCCATTTCCCGCGCACGTGGCCCGTCACAGACGAGGTGATTCTGTTGCAGTTGCGCCTGCCGCGTGTGGCGGGTGCGGCGCTGGTGGGCATGGCGCTGGCGGTGGCCGGCGTGCTGTTCCAGGGATTGCTGCGTAACCCACTTGCTGATCCGCTGTTGCTCGGAACGTCATCCGGCGCGGCGCTGGGGGCTTCCATTGCGTTTGTCGTGCCGGCGCTCTTCACCGCTGATTGGTTTGGCTTTGGGTTGATTCCAGTGTTGGCGTTCATCGGCGCGCTGCTGGCGGTGGCGCTGGTCTACTGGCTCGCTTCACGTGGTGGGCATACGCCGGTGGTGACGTTGCTGCTGGCAGGGGTCGCGGTCAGCGCTGTGTTGACCGCCATCCAGACGCTTATCATCACGCTCAATGACCGGCTGGGGCTGCAAATCTCTGCCCTCTATCTCTGGCTGGCTGGCGGCGTGGATGTGCAGACCTGGGTGCAGGTCGGTGTGATCGGCACGCTGACGCTGCTCGGTGTGTTTGGCGCACTGCTGTTGGCGCCGACGCTGGATGCGTTTGCGCTCGGCGAAGAGATGGCATCGCACCTGGGGTTGCGGGTCGAGCGTTCCAAGCTGGCGATTGTCGCCGTTGCCGCGCTGCTGGTGGCCGCCGCCGTTTCTATCAGTGGCCTGGTGGGATTTGTCGGTCTGGTTGCGCCGCATGTCTGCCGTATCACGCTGGGGCCACGCCATCGCTTCTTGATTCCGGCGGCGGGGCTGACCGGCGCGATCTTTGTCGTCGTCGCTGATCTGCTGGCGCGGACGCTCGCCTCGCCAAGTGAGATACCGCTTGGCGTGGTAACGGCGCTGGTCGGCGGACCGTTCTTCCTCTGGCTGCTGCGCTACGCTGGGAGGCGCTACACATGGTAGTCAACGCCGAAACCATGCAACCTGGGCGGGCAGCGAAACACACGGATGCCGTTGTCTTCGATGCTGTCAGCTTTGCCTATGCCCACTCGCCGGTTATTTATGATGTCTCGCTGCGGGTGGTGGCTGGTGAGATGGTTGGTTTGCTTGGCCCAAATGGCGCTGGCAAATCTACTGCGCTCAAGCTGGCTACTGGTGTCCTCAAACCGCAGCAGGGCGAGATCCGGCTTCAAGGCGATAGCTTGCGTTCGCTCAGCCGTGCGGAAGTTGCGCGGCGGGTGGCGGTTGTGCCGCAAGATTTTTCTGTGCAGTTTGCCTACACCGTGCGGCAGATTGTCGAGATGGGACGCTTGCCGCATATGGGCGTCTGGGGCGTGTCGCGCGTAGATGACCGGTTGGCTGTACAGGCGGCGCTCGAAGCCACCAACGTGTCGCCGCTGGCCGACCGCGTGTTCAACGACTTGAGCGGTGGAGAGCGCCAGCGCGTGCTGATTGCGCTGGCGCTGGCGCAGGACGCGCCCATCATCCTGCTGGATGAGCCGACCGCACATCTGGATATTCGCCATCAGATAGAAGTCCTCGATCTGTTGCGGCGATTGAATCATGAGCATGGCCTGACGGTGATTGCCGCGCTGCATGACTTGAATCTCGCTGCGCGCTATTTCCCACGTCTGATCCTCTTCAATCGGGAGATTGTGACTGATGGGCCGCCTGCGAGTGTCCTCGATGAGGCAGTGCTTTCGCGGGTCTATCAGACGCCGGTGCAGGTTGGCATTTTGCGCGGAGAGGAGCATCTAAGCGTTCTGCCGCCCGGCTATTCGATGGCCGAGCGTGGTGAACGTGAGCGTGAGCCATCGCTTGCTCCAGGGACCTATGTGCATGTGGTCGCAGGCGGTGGCTCCGGCGAATTGTTGATGCGTTCGCTGGCGGATGCGCATATCGCATTCTCAGCGGGACCACTTAACGCTGGCGATAGCGATGCGACGCTGGCGGAGCGGCTGGCAGATCTCTGTATCGTAGAGCCGCCGTATGCGCCCGTCTCTGAGCAGGGGATAGCCTCGGCGCGCGAGCATATGTTGAACGCTCGCGCAGTGATAGTATGCCCGATACCGCTGGGGCATGGCAATATTGCCTTGTTACAAGCGGCGCTCGCAGCAAGACAAGCGGGTGTGCCAGTTTTGCTGCTCGAACCTACTAGAAATCTGGCCGCTTCTGATGGACAGGCAGATGCCAGCGCAGGAGATGATGAGAGCGCGTTTGCAGCCATTCGCGCACGCGATTTTTCCGGGCAGGGCATGGAGTTATACCGGCAACTGCTGGCGGCAGGCGCGCGCTGGGTCGCCACGAACGCAGAGGCAGTGAGCGCGCTTAGCGGCAGTCAAGCTTTCCTATAGCCAGAGAATACACGATTCCAGACATAGAAAGTGCCTTAAATAGTCGTGCGGAAGGCAGGACAGGAAGGCTCTAGCCGCCGATCATGGACATCGAGCGTGCGGTGCGGCGGAAACGCGTGTCACCGATATAATGCTTGAGTTCTTTGTGCCAGACGGCGTTGCGGATGGCCTGCGCCAGTGCCTCGTCGTCTTGGCCGGAGCGCAGAACTGCGCGCAGGTCGGTTTCGTTCTGCGCGAAGAGGCAGGTGCGTAGCTGGCCGTCAGCCGTCAGGCGGATGCGGTCGCACTGCGCACAGAATGGCTCGCTGACAGGATTGATGAAGCCAACCTCACCGATGCCATCGGCAAACGTATAGCGCCGCGCCGTCTCCGAGGGGTCGCCGGTGGTAATGCGCTGGAGCGGACCGAATTCAGATTCAATGATCGCCTTGATCTCAGCGCCGGTGAGGATATCTTCTTTACGCCAGATCTGGTCGGCGTCCAGCGGCATGAACTCGATCCAGCGAATGACATATGGTTTGCGGCGAGCCAGCCGCGCGAAGTCTAGCACCTCCGGCTCGGTGAATCCGCGCATGGCAACCGCATTGATCTTGATCGGATGGATACTGGGGTACTTTTCTAGTTCTTCCAGCCCTGCAAGCACCTGGGCCAGCGCGTCGCGGCGCGTCAATTGGGCGAAGCGGTCGCGCGCCAGCGAATCGAGGCTGACATTGATGCGCGTCAGACCGGCCTCCGCCAGCGGACCCGCCAGCTTCGTCAGCAGCACGCCGTTGGTCGTCAGGCTGAGGCTGCGCAGCGCTGGGATGCTATGCAGCATGCGAATCAATTCGGGCAGGTCGCGCCGCACCGTCGGCTCGCCGCCAGTGAGGCGAATCTGCTCAATACCGATCTCAGTCGCCACGCGCGCAATCCGCGTGATTTCCTCATACGTCAATATCTCTGCGCGCGGCAGCCAGGGCAACCCCTCTGCTGGCATGCAGTAGACGCAGCGGAAATTGCACTTATCGGTGATAGAAATGCGCAGATTCTTGATGCGGCGCCCATAGCTATCAACCAATAGACCAGTGCGAGGCGGCGTTTCGGTTTCGGCCTGCTCGATTCGCATAATAGATACTGCCTCCTCGCTGGTCATTCATCACAAGTATCACTGGCTGTGTTGTGTCCCCAGCGCACCGTTGTCAGCGGCCAGGGACGCACACCGTGCCAAGCGCGCTCAATTCGCGTATGTCGTTCATACGTTCCATACTATACAGAGTATAGCACGTGGAGCGCCGATGCTTCTTTGCCGTCGTTACCGACAAGCGGCGAATCAGCCGACACTCTGGCCGGGGCGGATCTCAGCAACTTCTACATCGTTTAGACCAAGCGCCGCCAGTTCTTGCCGCAGGGCCGCCGGTGTGCCGCTGAGCGCCGGGAAAGTGCCATAGTGCGCCGGGATGACATTCTTCACATTGAGCAGGCGCGTGGCAAATGCGGCTTCGCGCGGTCCCATCGTATAGAAGTCACCAATCGGCAGAATGGCGACCTGCGGCTGATAGATTTCACCGATGAGGCGCATATCGCCAAAGACGTTGGTATCGCCTGCCGCGTAGAGCGTCAGGCCGTTATCGAAGCGCAAGACATAGCCCGCCGCTTCGCCACCATAGAGTATCTGATCGCCCTCGATGATGCCGCAGGTATGGTCGGCGTACACCATCGTCGCCTTGACGCCACCCAGATCAATCGTGCCGCCTTTGTTGATGCCGGTGGCGTTCTCGACGCCTTGTTTCTCCAGCCAGACGCCAATCTCGAACGTGCCGACGACGTGATCTGGTTTGCCCTCTTGCGCTGCCGCCACCGCGTTGCCGATGTGATCGAAATGTCCATGTGTAATGAGCATCGCATCCAGTTTCCCCTGATGCTTCTGGTCATCGGGGCAGGCCGGATTGTCTTGCAGCCACGCATCGAGCAGAATCTTTTTGCCTGCTGGTGTGCTGAACGCGAATGTGCCATGTCCGAGCCAGGTAACCCGCACGCCGCGTAGGTCCATGTTCCGCCTCCTGGGCAATCTTCACTTTTTGCAACTGATGAGCCTGGTTCAGTAGATTTACTGATGGCTCATCTCTTTTCTTCTCATGGTATCACTCTCGTTACGCGCCTGCCATGCTGCCACAGCCCATGAAGGGCTTGACAATCCCGTGGCGCTGCCTGAAGATACGAAAGATACAGCAGAGCGAACGCGATCCACTGGAAGCGATGGTGCGGTACGTCTTCTCCCGTCAGTTTGATTTTGTCATTGATATTTGGCGCCGGCCAGGTGGTGGCTGGCATGATAGTTGCCTGGTATTGCCTGCGGCGAGGAATATGGAAACAGGCGCGCCTGTTTCTGCTCTTTCTGGTCAGCCTCTGGTTCTTCAGTAGTGGATGCCTCGAATTGTTCGTTTCCGGCATGGAATCAGTGCGCCTTCTTGGTGGTTCGCTCTCGCTTAGCGCGTTTGCTCTGTGGCGGGCACGAGCCGATACAGTTCTCGTCTGGGTCTCCGTTCTGTTGCTCATTGGTTTGCTCTTCTATCCACTCGTGCGGAGCAGGCGCGGCAGACATACGCAACAGCACCATTGATACGTATTGATAACTGAAAGTGGCGGTGGCGATAGAGAGCGCAGGATACTCGTGAAGTTTCGTCTCGTGGTATCGGATATTGACGGCACATTGCTCGATGATGACGGCATGTTGACCGAGCGCACGCAACAGGTCGTGTATGCTGTGCGTGAGGCGGGCATTCCCTTTGTGCTGGCGACTTCGCGGCGCTGGACCGGCACGCAGCCGGTGGCACAGTCGCTAGGGCTGCATGATGTGCCGCTCATCATTTATGACGGCACCCAGACGCGCTGTTTCCCCAATGGCAACGTGATGGCCGAGTGGTGGCTCGATGCTGGTGTCGCCCAGCAAGCGGCTGAGATCATAGCCAGCCATCGGTTGCAGCCAATCCTCCAGCTTAGCAATGCTCAGGCAGAACGGCTGATTGTCGGCAAGTTGCCAGCAAACAGCAAAACTCACACCTCCTTTGCTACACGCTATCTCGCCGACTATGCGCATCAGGTCACGGAGATGGCTATCGAGGAGTTTTCGCAGCTAGAGGAGCATCCGCTGCGCCTGGTGGCGTTTGGCGCCTATGAACATCTGCTGATCGCTGCGCGCAAGATGGTGCCGTTGCAGTGTGGAGTGCAGGTGCTTCCTTCTGGCAGCTATGGGGCTGCCGAGCTGACGGTTTTCTCCTCGCACGCCTCCAAAGGAATGGCGATGCAGAAACTTTGCCGCCAACTTGGCATTCGTCGTGAAGAGGTGTTCGCCATCGGCGATGGCGTCAACGACATGGCGCTGCTTCAGATGGCCGGCTTTGGGGTGGCGATGGGCAACGCCGCTGACGAGATCAAAGCGGCTGCCCGCGCAGTTGCACCTACAAACCAAGAGGATGGCGCCGCCGCAGCTATCGAACGCTATGTTTTGCGCAATGCCCTCTAACATTGTCTCGTAGCAACGTAAAGAAATGTGCGTCGTTTGTAATGGAATCGCCTGCTCCATCGTTTCAGTAAAAGAGATATCTTTGTTGGGAACACTGGGAGGAGCATCGGCGTCATTTTAAGTGCCGATGTGGTGCTTGCGTAGTGCTTGGGCGATAGGTAGCGATAGGTGCTGCGAGGGAGTGCATATGCGGCGGCTGACGATGCGGTGGTTGCGACGGTTGGGGTTGCCGGGCAGCCCTCATAGTGCTCCGGTTTCTCATAGTTCTCTTGCTGCTCATGGGGTGCCGGGATGGTTGCAGGGGCGTATGCGGCGCTGGTATTCGCTAGGCGCATGCCTGGCGCTGGCTGCCGTTGTCATCACCGTGCTAGCGGCGGCGCGCAATGTGCAGGCGCAACCCTCCGCGCCACTGGTGAGCGCCAGCGCCTCCTGTGCCACGCTAGCCGCCGCTGACCGATCTGCGACCAACGGCGCCGACTGGGGGCGCACTATCCTCCCCGGCCACGGCGCGCCCGGCGGCTGGTTCGGCGTGGATGTCTGCGCCAACGGATTTCCCAACGTTGCCGGTGATAGTTCCAGCGTGAGTTGTGATCGATGGCCAAGCAATTGGAACCGCAGCGGCTGTGCTCCAGGGCAACCCACCAGCGACGGCTATGGCTGGACGTTCCAATGCCCAGAGTTGGTGGTTCGCTTCTCCGCCTGGGCCTTTGGCGACAACCCCGGCGACTGGGGGCGTACCGGCTGGGGCAATGCGCCTGATCTCTGGGTGCCCGCCAATCATCCCAGCGATTTCGTGATGTACCCCAATGGCTCGACGCAGGCGCCAGTTCCTGGCGATATCCTCGTCTGGGGCTGGGTAAACAATAAAGGGCAGCCGTGGCCTGCGGGTCCCGATGGCGAGCATGGTGGCCATATCGCTGTCGTAGCCGCCGTCACCAATGGCTACGTCATCACGGCTGAGCAGAACGTACAATGGGGCACGCAGGATCATCCAAGCGACCAACTTGCGCTGACAAAAGTGGGTAATCGCTGGATTTTGAGCGGCTCGCAGGCCCACGAAACCACGCTCCCGACGTATCGCTGGCCGCGCACGATGGGCTACTCCCGCGCGACGTATGGCTGGCTGCACTCGATTCGTAATACAGGACATTTCCCCAGTTCATCCCGTGCCGTCAGCGTTCCAGCGCACGGCAACGGCACATCGGTGCCGCAGCAGCCATCGGGTGGTTTCCCATCGCTTGAAGCGGCCACCGTTGTCACGAGCGATGGCCAGTTGACGGATCTTGTCTGGTCGAACTCCGATGTTTTCAACCCCAACACGAATGCTGACGGTCCCCACGCTGCTGTGCGCAACCTCGGCGCCCCACCAGGGACGCGACTCATGGAGGGGCAGCGCCCGGCGACTATCGCGCTTGCCGATGGTTCGCGGGTGAGCTATGCCCTGGGCACCGACGGCCATCTCTACGCAGCACGTGTCGTGCCGGCCAGCTTTGGCGTCTTCTGGAGCGATTTGGGGCAACCGGGTGGCGTGATGCTGCGCGGCTCTGTGTCAGCATCATCTTATGCTGGCGGTCTTGCGGTGCTTGCTCTGGGGAGCGACGGCAACCTCTGGTGGCGCGCCGGACCGGAGAACAACGCAGGCTCGTGGCAACAGATTGGCCAGCCTGGCGGTACGCAAATCGCTGGTAGCTTTGTGTTGACGGGCGCGCCGGGCACGGGAACGCCGTTGGTGCTGGCGCTGGGCAAAGATGGGCGCCTGTATGAGCGGTTGTGGATGGATACGCAGTATGCGGCTGATGGCTCAGTTGAAGTGCCTGCTGGATGGAGCGATTGGCGCGCATTGGAGGCGCAACCGGCACATGTGCAGTTTACCGGCGCGTTGATGGCGGTTTCTGAAACGGCTCAGGCGCATGATTATATTGGCACCTGGGCGGATGCGCCGCTGGACATAGCCGCGCTCGATACGCAGGGGCAACTCTGGCTGTTGCGCGTTGTCACCATCCAGACTGGCTGGCACATCACGCAGGTGACGGCTCCTGCGCCGCTCTCTGCGCTGCTGGGGGCAACAGTTGTGGACGGCCCAGCGAGTGCTACCACTGCCACCAATACGACAACTGCCACGGCTACGGCGACACCAACGGCGACAGCAGCGACCACAAAAGGGACGGTGCCGCAGCCAGCGCAGGCGTTGCAACTCTACGCTGCAAGCGCCAAACAGTCGTATACGCTCTCACTCTCGCTGCCAGCGACGAGCGGATCAGGTGGCGCGCTGGCGACGACCGGCTCCTGGGCCGGCTTACCACTGCTGCCGGGTGGCGCTTCTGCCGCTGTTGTCGGCGTGGCGCTGCCGCTGGCGCAGGATTCCAGCGCCCTGGTTATTGCTGTGGGGAATGAGATACTGGTTGGAGGGAGCGCCGCAAGCGCATCCACTTTGCTCCCCACGGACCAAAGCAGCACAGCGACCGGCGATGCTTCCTCCTCGCCCACTTCTTCCTCTGGCGTCTGGCTGCGTGTTGGTTCGCTTGCGACGGCTCCGGCCTTCTCCGATATGTTAGAAGGCGCGGTGATTGATCCACGCTGGGTGCAGATTGGCGTGAATGCGCGTAACGCGGCTGGTAGCAGCGGCGTGCGCTTGCAGCCTGCGTCCAGTGGGGTAGCGGCGCTGCTGCAAAGTGCGGACGCTGGCGACTTTACGCTTGCCACCTATGTCTCGATTCCTGCACATTTCAGCGGCAAAGCTGGCTTGATCGTCTATCTGGACGACAATGATTGGCTGATGTTGCTGGTAGATCATACGGGGCATGTCTCGCTGTGTGGGATGGCATGGCAAAGCGCCAGCCCGTGCGCCACGATCTCTGTGAAAGCCACTGCTGTAACGCACGGCCTCTGGCTCCAACTGGCGCGCCAGGGCAATGTCTTCACCGGCGCCGTCAGCCTGGATCACATCACCTGGCGCGCGGTCGGTGGTTGGGCGCCGCCCCATACGGATGCGCCCATCGCCGGTTGGAATGGCACGCCGCAAGCATCGCCGACGCCGGTGCGTCATGCTGGCGTCGCGCCGACTGCCTCAAATGGTACCGCCAAGCCGGGCGTCGCGCCGCTGGCCCCGCTGGCATTCACGAGTTGGGGCATCATCAGCATGGGGTCGTCTGCAATGGCTGACGCTCCGCTTTTCAACAATTTCACCGTCCTCGCCAGCGTCCCTCCGGCTGGCGCAACCAATGGCGCAGCTATGGAACCGCTGATATAGCGCCAACGAAGTTGATAGTGAACGCCGGCAGGTGATTCCTGCCGGCGTTCTTGCGCATCTGGCACTTGCATCCTCTGCCAGTGTGTTACACTGAGGGGAATAAGAGTATCTCACTGTATCAGAGCGCATGCTGATGACTCTGTTACACATCGAATGCGAGGCGCCGATGGATCACCACTCTTTGCCTACGGGACAGGGCGACAAGTCTCCCCATACGTTCTATACTCCTGATATTCCCGATACTCTCGATAATCCCAATGAACTGTTCGACCTGGTAGATCGAGATGATCTGGTCATTGGGCAGGTGCGGCGCGGCGATGCCCACCGCAATCCGGCGCTCATTCATCGCAGTGTACAGGTGATGATCTTCGACAGCGCCGGGCGTGTGTTATTGCAGCGGCGTTCGCAGGCGAAGGATCTCTTTCCGGGCTATTATTGCGCCTCCGCATCGGGCCATGTTGCCAGCGGTGAAGACTACCCCGAAACTGCGATACGCGAGGTTGAAGAAGAGCTAGGCGTGACGTTGCTGCTCGCTTATGCCGGCAAAGAACTGGTGCGCTCGCACGCCGAGACGGAGATGACGGCGCTGTTTCTCGGACGTTCCGATGGTCCGTTCACCTTTCACCCAACCGAGACGGCGGGCGGCGACTTTTTCACGCCAGCCGTGTTGGAGCGCGCGGTCAGCGATGGCAGCCTGCCGATGACACCGGCGCTGCTGGCGGCGCTGGGGATGATTGCGCAACTACGGCGGGAAGGAGTCCTCGACCCACTGCTCGCAGAGCTTTGACGACACTTCAATACGTCACTGGCTCATCCGGTCGTATAATGAAATGAAGTATGGTCAAGCAGCGTACCTTCTGGCTGATGGTCAAAGCTGTTGGTCATGAGGGTAGTCATTTGTTAGGGGATTGATTGTATGGCTGATGGAGAGACACAGACCGAAATTGAGATCGTCGGTGAGACGCCGATTTCCGTAGATGATGTATTTGCGGCGCTCCGTGAATGTTACGATCCTGAGATACCCGTCAATATCGTTGATCTGGGCCTGGTGTATAACCTCAAGATCGAAGGCTCCGCTGTTGCGATTACGATGACGCTGACGGCGATTGGCTGCCCAGTCGGGCCGGAGGTAATGGCGGAGGTGGAAGGTCGTGTCAAAGACGTTGCCAATGTCGAATCGTGCGATGTCACGCTCACTTTTGAGCCACCCTGGACGCCGGAACGTATGACGGAAGATGCGAAATGGGAGCTAGGAATCGGCTGATGAGCTTTGTGCCGGGTGTACAATGAAACTATATATGGTTGTGTCTAGGTGTGTCGTAGCGATGTACCAGCATAACCAGCATAACCAGCGTGACCAGCGCGATGGTGCGGCACCCGGCAACGGACGGCGACAAATGACAAGGCTATCGGCTGCTACGATGCAGTATGGCAGGCCAACCACTCACAGGCGAGAAGGCGTATGATGTACCTGGAGCAGATGCAGGGGGTCGCTCCCCAGCAAGGTCTCAATATCTCAGCAAAACTGATCGCTTCGATCAAGATTTTGCAGTGTTCTGCCGAAGAACTGGAGCAGTCCATTGCGCATGAGATGAATGAGAATCCCGCCCTCGAAGTGGATGAGCAGGCGCAGTGTTTGCGTTGTGGCACACCACTGCATGTGGGCGTCTGCCCTACCTGTGACCGGCAGACGGACTTGATGAATACGCTGTCGGATGGCGCCTCATCTGACTTTGCCGGCTGGGATGAAGTCCCGTATCGTGGGCATGACTTGGCCGCTGCCGAAGAACGCGAATACGACCCTCTAGATTTCGTGCGTGCTGGCGGCACTCTCGAAGAGTATCTGCTGCGTCAGCTTGGCGCGTTGCTCCCGCCCGAAGATCAGCCGATTGCCGAATACCTCGTGGGCAACCTCAATTCACATGGCTATCTCACGGTTTCGGTTGCCGAGACAGCAAACGCCCTGCATGTCTGCGAAGAGCGTGTGCAGCATGCGCTGGATATGCTGCAACTGCTGGACCCACCGGGCATTGGCGCGCGTGATTTGCGCGAATGTTTGCTCATTCAGTTGCGCAACTTTGAGGAACGCGGGGCGGCTCCGCCAATTGCGCGCCGGTTACTCGACGGCCATCTGCGGCAACTGGGTGAACATCATTTTGCCGATATCGCGCGTGAGCTTGGCGTCAGCAATGCGCAGGTCAAAGCGGCTTGGCGCTTTATCCGCGCTAATCTCAACCCGTATCCTGCCCATGCGTTCGAGTTCGACGAGCTGCCAGATGTGGGATTGACCATTGGCTCGGATCGTAACGTCGTCATCCGCCCGGATGTGGTCATTCGCCGGACGGATCACGGATTCGAGGCGGAGGTCGTTGAACAGCGACGTTTCCGCTTCAATGTCAACGCTGTCTATCGTTCGCTCTATCAACAATGCAAAGCACATTCCGGCTCGCGCGCCGGTTTGAGCGACGAAGAGCGTCAGCATGTCCGCCAGTACGCCTCGCGCGCGCGCTTCTTCATGGATTGTGTGGCGCAGCGTTGGGACACGCTGATGACGATTGCCAACGCGCTCATTGACTATCAATATGAGTTTCTGGATAAGGGCGTGCGTTACCTCAAGCCGCTGACTCGTGGCGAGCTGGCGTTGCGCGTCGGCTTGCACGAATCCACCGTTAGCCGCGCAACCGCGAACAAATACGTGTTGCTGCCAACCGGACGTACCGTGCCCTTCGATGATTTTTTTGATGGCTCACTGGCGGCGAAGGATGCGTTACGCGAAATTATTGCCACAGAAAATACGCGCAAGCCGTATAGCGATGAAGAACTGGCCTCCCTGCTCTCTGAGCGCGGCATCCCCCTGGCCCGCCGTACCGTTGCTAAATACCGTGAGGCGCTTGGCATCATGCCTTCGCGCTTTCGCATTTGAGTTTGAGCAGGCCGCCTATCCACGCTTACCTGTTGTATGAATGGTCGCTGGTTGGGTCGGTGGCTGTCGGCTCGACGTTCGGCGTTTGTTGCGGCGGCACGACATAGACCATGACCTTGCCATTCTCCACTTTAGTCTGGATGGCTGGCAGGGGCCGATACGAGAACTGCGAGCCAGGCGCAGAGTTCCCCTGCTCTGTGAAGCGCCCGCCATGACAGGGGCAGTCAAACGTGCGGTCGCCTGAGTTCCACAGCAGCATACAGCCTTGATGCGTGCAGATGCCCGATAGCGCCGTGAACCCTTCAGATGTGTGCCGTATGAAGCCTACTACATAATCAGTAGCAAACCGTTTGACGCCCCCAACAGGAATCGTGTCGGCGCTGGCGACCGCAACCCAAATACCGCTTCCCTCCGGCACCAATGTCCCTTCCGGCGCAGGTGGTGGACTGATATGCTGTTCGATCTGCATACCGGCGGCGACGCCAACAATGGCTGCTGCCGCGCCCAGCCCTGTGCCGAGCAGCGACCGGCGTGAAACCACTGATTTTTTTGCGGTGCGAGGGCGCAGAGCAACTGGTGGCGACGAAGATGAGGCGACCTGCGCCGATTGGATTTCTCGCAGCGGTTCCGGAGTTGGTTGCGGCGTTGGTTGCAGAGCCTCCGGCGTCGCATTGCCGTGCATCTGCCCGAGAATGCGCGCCTGCAAGTTGGCGACAAATGCGGGGTCGGGTTCGCTAGCGCCTGGCGCAGCCGCATGTAGGAACGCCGCCATGCGATACGCATCTGCATCTTCGGCTGGAAGTGGTCCGGCCTGGGCGGGTCGTTTCTCCGCGCGGAGTTGTTCAATATAGTCATGCAGGCGTACATACCGCTCAACGCTGCCTGTACCGTCAAGCTGGTTCGGTTCAGGCGTGAGTTCGTCGCCCGGTTCATTTGGTGTTTGATCGTGAGTACTCATGAGAATTCCACACAATGCTGCCTATTTGGCATGTCTGCTGCGCTTCGTTCGACCTGCGCTGACTGGTGTTGACTGATGCGGCTCATGGCGTCTCCTCGCCAGTACCGGCAGCTTTCTTCAACGCACGAAACTGCAATACTTTGACATTGGCCTCGGTCAATCCCATTCTATCCGCCGTCTCCCGGATCGAATAGTTTAGGAGAAAGCGGTAGGTCAGCACTTCACGGTAACGCGCCGGCAGCCGGCTCAGAATATGCTGAACCTGCTCGATATGCTCCTCGGGCTGCGCCACTTCGTCATGAATCGCTGCCTCCCATCCGGCAGTGAGCAAGTCATCCAATGAGTCGGTGCGCAGGCGATAAAAATCTCGCCAATAATCGGCGATAGTGGTACGAGCTACCTGAAAGAGCCAGCTCTGCACGCTTTGTGCATCGCGTGTCCCATCAACATTGCGCACAGCTTTTATGAAGACCTGTGAAGTCAAGTCTTCAGCTTCCTCACGATTGCCCACCTTTGAATAGATGAAGCGATAGATCGCTGTTACGTTCTCGGCGTAGAGCTTCTGAATGCTTTCCGAATCCGTTGGTGGGGATGAGGCTGCCGGGACTTCCTCTCGCACCCGCGACCTCCGTTGTATCACCGCCGGCCTCCCACACTGTTCGCCATGCAGATGAACAGACGTTGTGAATTATCCTCTGCGGACAAAAACACGGACTTTAGGGAGGAATACGTGTCCAGGTTACAAATCTATCGGTTCCGGACCTCTGGCAACACCGGGCATAGATAGTATGGACCGTGCATATCATAGGCGGAGTCTGGCGCAGTGTCAATCTCTGGATAACTCACAACACATCACTGATTCACTGCGTCATTGATGCCATATGCGCGCTACTGGGGAACGGCAATACGGGCGCGAGTCTGGAGCTGCGCCAGCGCCTTCTCCGCGCGCCCATGCGCGTATGATGCCGCCTGCGCCGCTTCTTCCGCCTGTTGGAGCGCCTGCGTATCTCGTGCCTGCGCAAAGTCACGCCACGCAGCCGGATTGATGGCCGTGACACGCCAGCGCAGCGCCTCGCAGCGCGCCATCAGTTCTTCCAGTACGGCTTTGCGCCAGGCGGTGTAGCCCAGCTCACCGGCGCCCGGCGTGTTCCGAATGCGCTCGAACGCTTGCCGGCATACTTCTCCCAAATGTATGGCGCGTTCCCGCATTTCATCCAGTGCCTCCGGATTCGCTTCGATAGGCAAGCTGCCGTCGCGCGCCTCATGCTCGCCAAAGCTGGCGCCCCAGTCCGCAGTCAATGTCTCCCAGGCGACGAACACCTGCGCAGAGACCGTCTGAGCGACGGAGATTTCTTCGACAGCCGCCACCATTGCGGCTCTGTTGCCAGCCTTGCGTGTATTCACCGCTCGCGCGAGGCCATCTTCCAGCGCGTCCAGTTCCGCCAGCAAGCCCGCGCGTGTCGCCTCAGCATGCGTTGCCCGGTCGGTCGCCGCCTGTTCTTCGGCTGCCACCGCCAGCGTATGCGCCGCCTCCAACTGCGCCAGCAACTCATCGAGTGAATCGCGCTCAATGAGCGCAACGCCCAGGCGTTCCGCGCTGGCGATTGCCTCCTGGCTCCCAGGCGCCGTCGTCAAAAGGATGGCTTGCTTTTCCGGTGCGCCTGCGCGCATCGCCGCCGTGTATTGCACTTCTGCGGCGCCGATGGCCACGCCTTTGGGCGGGCGCATGACCACAGCGGAAAATTGCTGGTCGCTGGAGGCGCCAGAGTAGCGGGACAGGTGTTCGCTGGTTTCGATCTGTTCAGTGGTATAGCCCATCCGTTCGAGCAGCCAGGTTGCGCAGAGTTGCCAGGTTTCGGGGGTCATTGCCTCCAACTGCGCGACACGAAGCTGCTCAGAGCCAGTCAGTTTGCCACTCCTGGGTACCCGTTCGACGAGCGCAGTCTGTTTCACTGCTGGGGCTATACCGGCACAGATTGGGCACTCAACATCCCGGCCCCTCTCGCGCTGAACACAGGCAGCGCAGAGGATGTGTCCCTCTGCACAGCGCGCGCCAGCTTGCAGATCATCGCCGCAGCGTGTGCAGGAGAGCGGCAGGACGCAGGCGCGGCCAAGATCGGTAGTGATGGTGACGCTTCTGCCGGCCTTGTCGTAGAGGGCAACCTCCGCCGTTGTGCTGGAGATGAGGGCGATGCTATCGAGTTGCGCTTCCACTGCAATGGCGTAAGTATCCGCCAGCCGCGTCAGTTCGCGCTGGAGCGCATCATGGATGGTATCGGCTTCGTCGCCGCTCTCGCGCAGCAGGCGCTCATACGTCGTCTGCACGTCATCGCAGCGTCGTTGGTAATCTTCTTCGCTGCGCAGGCGCAGAAAAGCTGCCAGCGCCTTCGCTGCGGGCGCAAGGCGCTCCTGCCCATGCGCCAGCGCGTCTTGAACCGCTGGTTCATCGAACGCCACTTGCGTTGCGGGTTCCATGCGCAGCAGCGCATCGAGCGGCAGCAGCGGAACAGTGCGTTTGCTTTCCAGGTCAAAGGCGATGCGCTGCCATTCATCGTGGCGGCCCCGGCGGTCGGTGCTGACGAGATGAAAGGTCAGTTCGACACTCAGGTGTTCGCTGCGGCGCATCTCTTTACTGCGAACAACAGGGCCGAATCCGGCGAGAACGGTGCGCCCTTCGCGCTGTGGGCATTCTTCGCAACGGATACGATTTCCGATCTCATCGGCGGCGCATTGATGTGGGCAAGTGGAGAGCGGCGTGGCAAAGGCGGATTGCGCCAGCGTCAGCGGATCGCCAGTTTCCCAGAGGCGAAGCGCCACGGCACGTGAGCGGCTGGCGCAGTCGTCCAGCAGCGTCGCCAGCGCCTCTCCGCCGTGAACCAGCAGTTCCGTTTCGATTTCACTGCGTGCCCGCGCCAGTGAGGTCGTATAGCGCATCTGTCGGCCATCCGTCAGCGTCGCCGTAATGAGGTCGCTCTCCTCCACCCGCACTTTTGCGCCGCTGGCGAGCAGATAGTCGCGCGCAAAACGCAAGAGCGCATCACGCGGTTCGATCAACGACGTAAGCGGATGCGTTGCTACCTCGCTGCGCGCCATCACACTTGCGGCTGGCGCTGCGGTTGCCAGCGCGATGGGGTCAATCGCCTTTGCGCGCGCTTCCTGGTCCTGTTTGGGCCGTCGTAGCCACTTGAACAACTTCATCCCAGCACCCCTGTCGTCAATGATTCCGCGTATCGCTGGCGCTGCAAGCCGTCGCCAAGCGTTTCGCCAAGCGTCTCGATTTCCTGCGCAAGCTGGTCCGGCGTGTCGCTGTGAAGCAACGCATCGAGGATGCGTTCTTCGAGGTCGAGTTCGCCCTCTTGCACCTCCGTTAGCACTGTCTCCAATGCGCCGATGGTCATAGTAAACAGATTGATCTTCTGGTAGAGCAGACGCAGCACGTAGTCGTCTATGGTGTCGCGGAGCGCGAAGTTATAGACGACGACCTCCTGCTCTTGCCCCAGGCGGTGGATGCGTCCGATGCGCTGTTCGATGCGCATCGGATTCCAGTGGAGATCATAGTTGAAGACGACATGACAGCGTTGTTGCAGGTTCAGCCCTTCAGCGCCAGCATCCGTGGCGATCAGCGTGTCAACCGCGCCGCCGGTGAATCGCTCGACCAGCGATTCGCGCTCCTCGCGATTCAACGCGCCGATGTAACATTCAGCCGTGCGCCCGCGCGCTGCAATGATATCGCGAAGATGCGCAGCCGTCTCCAGGCGCAGCGTAAAAATCAATGCTGGTTCTGTCGTGATTTCATCCAGCACATCAAGCAGCAGCCGTTCTTTGGCGCTTTCAACCTGCCGGCAGCGGTCCGCAAGCGCCAGCAGCATCGCCTGCTCATCAGGATGACGCTCGGCGCGGCGGCGCAGCGATTGTTCGATGGCGCGTGGACTGCTGCTCAGTGATTGCTGTAACGCCATGATTTCACGGATCACCGCGCCACGATTCAGCCGTGCCGTCGTCGTTGCGCCGGTATCGTCTTTATCGCCCCTGGCGGAGCGCGTGCGCTTCTTGGCCTCACCTGTTCGCCACGCTGGTGGCGGAATGCGCCGGTATAGACGCCGCAGGTAATCAGTCACATCGCTGATGAGCGCATCTTCGGCGGGGGTGGCCTCGACGGCGCGCGTATGGACGACGCGGCCAGAAAACGCGATATCCGTCTCATCGCGGCGCGTGCGGCACATCACCTGGCGCACGGTGGAGCGCAACTGGTCGGCTTTCTGCGGCTTCAATATGCGCGCGGTGCCGGGGTCGGAGACATACTCATCCTCGAATTCGCGCTGCGTGCCCAGCATCCCTGGCCGCACCAGATCAATCAGGCTATAGAGGTCGGTGAGCCGGTTGGAGATAGGCGTGGCCGTTAGTAGCAGACGCCAGCGCGCACGCAGCGAGCCGACGCTGCGCCGCCGCTTGGAGGCGGGATTAGCGAGCAGGTGCGCTTCATCCACAATGACCAAATCCCAGGGACGAGTGGCGAGCTTCTCGAATGAGCGAACAAATTGTGGCAACGAGCAGATAATGCGTTCCTCTGCGTCAAATCCCTTGAAGCGTTTTTCGTCGGTCAAGACGAAATCTTCATCGAAGTGTTCGCGCAGCTCTTCCTGCCACTGGCTGAGCAACGCTTTCGGCGCCAGCACAAGCGCCGTGCGGACGATGCCACGCAGTGCCAATTCTTTGTAGATCAGGCCAGCCTCGATGGTTTTCCCCAGTCCCACCTCGTCGGCGAGAATCGCTGCCGGCGCTTTCTCGCGCAGAACCTGCTCGACAACACGCAACTGGTATGGATGCGGGCGGACGCGATCATAGAGGACACGGGGCGCCAGCAATGTATCGAACGACGGCGGCGTGCGGAACGCCTGCGCGCGGAGATTGAGAGCATACCACCGATGCGCATTAGGATGTGTGGGGTGTGCCAGAGCCGTCTGGCGCGCCACCTGAAGCAGTGCGTCGCGCACATCATACGGATCGGAAAAGGTAATGCTGACTGGTAACGACGATTGCCCTCTCTGCATCGGTATCTATCGTTCTCTCTCCAACCTGACCACTCAGGCGCTAGACATCCTGACTCGGACATCTATTTGGTGTCTAGATGTCCAGGTCGTCTCCGCTATTCGCTTGATGTATACCGTGTCGAGTATACCATGTTTGGTTGTGCAAACGCATCTTCTTAGGACCACCTATAGAACTTTTGTTCTATAGGTGGTCTGGTTATTTTTGCTGAACGGAGCATCCATATTTCTTATGGCAACCCGAAACAGGGGTTGTTCGTAGTACCATGTGAAGCGGGCGATTTGCCCGTGAGTAACTGTATCAAGAGACCTCCCCTGGACCCTGGCGCATTGTCTGGCCCTTTTTTGGGATATACTAGCATACGCTGGATGCGATAAAATGCTTGCATACGGTGGCATCTCACGTTGAAAGATGCGTGGTTCTTTCCCCATTGTGCTGCTTGCACGCATCAATGGGTCCAGGCAGACACAAGCAGGTACGTCAAACAAGCTATAGAGGAGCAACTTCTAATGGCAGAGTCAACACGGAAAACTGGTAAGCGTGGTCCGGTCGCGGGAACACCCGAGGCCCGGCGTGGTGGTGAAGCAGTACGAGCCAAGTATGGCCACGACTTCTTCTCCAAGATTGGCAAGAAGGGCGGCGATACGGTTCGCCGTGAGCTTGGGTCTGAGTTTTATGCTCAGATCGGCAAGAAGGGTGGCGAATCCACCAAAGCACGCCAGGGCGCTGAGTTCTATGCCCGCATCGGCAAGAAGGGTGGCGCGAGCAATCGTGCCCGCCTCAGCAACCTGAACAAGCAGCAGTAGGACCGGCTATCCAGTCACAACTGGGGCAAAACTGAAGGGACCGCTCTATTGGGCGGTCCCTTTGCTCTGGTCGCTGCTGCGTTGCAGTTGACGTTAGGCTTTGCCGGGCGCTATCTGTTACTTCCCGATCCCGCTTTAACCGGCTCCGTCGCAAACGCGCCAATGTTGCGGTAGCGTTGATAGCGTTTCTCCAGCAGCACATCCATTGGCAGCCGCTCCAATTCGGCGAGGTTCTCAAGGATCGCAGCCTTTAGCGTCTCTGCCATTTCCAGATGATTGCGATGCGCGCCACCGACTGGCTCAGGGATGATTTGCTCGATCAGCCCCAATTCCAAGAGATCAGGCGCGGTGATGCGCATGGCTTCTGCTGCGTGCGAGGCGAAAGCCGAATCGCGCCAGAGAATAGATGCGGCGGCCTCTGGCGAGGCGACCATGTAGATGGCGTTTTCGAGCATCAGGATGCGATCTGCAACGCCAAAAGCAAGCGCGCCGCCACTGCCACCCTCGCCGATGACAATTGAAAGAATCGGTGTATGCAGGCGTGGCATGACTTCCAGGTTCTCAGCGATAGCCTGCGAAATGCCGCGTTGCTCATCTTCCAGCCCCGGCGAGGCGCCCTGCGTGTCAATAAAGGTGATGACAGGCATATGGAAGCGCTCAGCCTCGCGCATCATGCGCAGCGCCTTGCGGCAGCCTTCGGGATGCGTCAGGCCGAAGCTACATTCGGTCTTTTCTTTGAGGTCGCGGCCCTTTTGGTGGCCCAGGATGAAGACCGTCTTGCCATCAATGCTGGCCATACCGCCCTGAATGGCGCGGTCGTCGCCATAGCGCCGGTCGCCGCGCATCTCAAAATAGTCGTCGCAGATGAGCTTGATATAGTCGTTGGTGTAGGGGCGGTCACGGTGGCGGGCGACCTGTACGCGCTGCCAGCGGGTGAGATTGCCATAGATCTGGCGTGTTCGCTCTTCGAGTTGCTGTTCCAGACTTCTCAACTGCGCGCGTTCATCAGCTTTCAGGCGGTCGCCCTTGCGTTGAAGCCCCTGGATGCGTTTGTCGAGTTCGGCAAGTGGGCGCTCGAATTCGAGATCATATGCCATTGGCCAGCACCCCTTCTCTATTTCTCTTCATGACCTTCATAACCCTACACGCTTGCAGAAAATAAACGCTCAACCAATGACGGCGGAGCGACCCGCATTGTGGTAGAGCCGCAGCAGCTTGGCAAGTGTCGCCCGCAGCATACGACGATGGACGATAGCATCAATCATGCCGTGAGCCAGCACGAATTCTGATGTGTTGGTGTCTTTGGGCAATCGCTGGTGCATAAACTGCTCCACAACTCGCGGCCCAGAGAAGCCAATGAGCGCGCCTGGCTCCGCCAGAATGACATCGCCAAGCGAGGCGAAACTTGCCATGACGCCGCCGGTCGTCGGATCCGTCAGCAGGGAGATATAGGGGACGCCAGCCTCAGAGAGCCGCGCCAGCGCCGCCGAAATCTTCGCCATTTGCATCAACGATAGCAGACCTTCTTGCATGCGCGCGCCACCCGAGGCGGAGACGATGAGAACAGGGATATGGTCTTCCAACCCCTTTTCGATGGCGCGTGTAATCTTCTCGCCAGCCACCGAACCCATGCTGCCACCAATGAAGCGGAAATCCATAATTGCCAGCGCCAGCGGTAACCCTTCGATTTTTCCTGTTCCCGCAACGACTGATTCTTTCAGTCCAGATTTCGCCTGTTCGTCTTCCAGCTTGGCGCGGTAGGATTGTGAGCGGCTGACGAATTCCAGGGGGTCGGTAGGGATGAGGTCGGCAGCCAGTTCCTCGAAGGTGCCCTCATCCAGCAGCAGTTCGATGCGTTGCTCCGCGCTCAAGCGAAAGTGATGGCCGCAACGCGGGCAGACGTGATTGTTCTTTTCCCAATCTTTGCCAACCAGCAACTCGCGGCAGTTTGGGCATTTCACCGCCAAATTATCTGGCAGCGCCCGCGCACTGACCGCGACGGAAGGGATTGTCTCCGGGTGATTGCCGTTCTGGCTATTTACCGGCAGCGCCGGTTGTGACTCATCCTTCACCTCTACCCCCTCGTATCATACTGGCCGTACTGGATTCTGGCCGACATAGCAGCCACTGCTAAGATGGCAAAGCGCCTCATGGCAAACATCTGCAAAACATCTGTAGCTGAACTACAGGTATCTCCCGGCTCTCGTGATGCTCACGCTATCATCTGATAAAACGTGTAGCCAGTCAACAGACGTTCGCTCTATTTTACTCGTCCTCGAAGAGCGCGTCAACAAATTGCACTGGGTCAAATGGCGCAATATCGCCCAACTTTTCGCCGGTCCCAATGTATTTGATCGGCAAACCCAGTTCGGATGCTACAGCAAAAACGATGCCTCCCCGCGCAGTGCCGTCTAACTTCGTGAGAATGATGCCGCTCACGCCGGAGTCCTGTACGAATTGTTTGGCCTGCGCAAAGCCGTTCTGTCCGGTGGTCGCGTCAATCACCAGCAGCACCTCATGTGGCGCCTCTGGATCATATTTTTGCAGCACTTTCATGATTTTCTTGAGTTCTTCCATCAGGTTGAACTTCGTATGCAGCCGGCCCGCCGTATCCACAATCAGGACATCGGTGCCGCGCGCCTGCGCCGCTTGCATCGCATCGTAGACGACGGCACCAGGATCGGCGCCGTGCTGATGGCTGATGACGGGGACGCCGATGCGCTCGCCCCACGTTTTGATCTGCTCCGTGGCGGCAGCGCGGAATGTATCACCTGCCGCCAGCATGACGCGGTGTTTCTGCCGCTTGAGCAAATTCGCCAGCTTGGCAATACTGGTCGTCTTGCCGACGCCATTCACGCCGACAACCAGAAAGACGGAGATTGGCGAGGTGTCAGAGAAGACAAGCGGCTCCGGGTCGCCCAGCAATATCTCCAGCTCTTCTTTGAGCGCATCGCGTAGCTCACGTCCGCGTGTCAGATGCTCAGCTTCCACGCGGTCGTGTAGCACTTGCATGAGTTTATCGGTGGTCTGCACGCCGACATCGCCTGTGATGAGCGTCTCTTCCAGTTCATCCCAGAGATCGTCGGTAATGTCGTCATGTTCCAGCGCCTCATTGACACGGCCAAAAAGCTGGCGGGTACGCCCCAGGCTGAAGTGAAACGGATTGCGCAGAAAGCCGCGTTTGGCTGTTGCTTCTTGCTCTTCGTACTCGTACTCGTCCGCCTCATCCTCAGCATACGCATCCTCGTAGGTTTCCTCTGTTATTGCTGCCGCCTCGTCGGTCGTGGCGCTCGCCTGCGCCATAGCCCCTTCCTGCGACGGTTCCTGCGCTAGCTCTTGTGCTGGCGTGGTGGCTGATTGCTCCTGCGTCGTGGGTGCAATGGTATCGGTGGCCTGCGCTCCATTGCGTGCGCTGGCTTCCTCTTGCTGGCTGGCCTGCGCTGGCTCTGCCGCTTGATCGGGCTGTGGCGGCGTCATCTCTTCAGGTGGTGTTTCCTCAGTTCGCCCGAAGAGTCCTTCGCGCAGTCTCTTGAACATAATATGATTCCTCCTACGCAACGACAGGGCGTGCCTACTCGCCAGGTCTCTTCACAGCCTGTTGCAGTCTGTTGCCTGGTAGAATAGAACGCCCTGCGGCAATGTGCTGGCAGCTTCAAAGTTGGGAGATTCTGGTTCGCCGTCAGCGTCTCAAGGTCTCTCAGCGTGAACTGCGATACGAGTGCATCGAGCCGTCACTCACCGGCTCATTGATGATAATATCACCATTGCGAATCTTGACGTTATAGAGGCAGTTTGGATTGGTGCAGACCCACGCCTTGAACTGAATCGAAGCGCCCTGGCTGCCAAAATCCGAAAGCGGCACGAGATCGCCTGCGCCACACTTCCGACATCGCGGAAACATGAATTCCACGCCCATCTTCCCTTCCTTCAGCTCCAAGCGTTCGTAGCCTATCCATGCTGTGCAGGGTACGGCGTATCGCGTGTCATTCGATAGCGTATCACGACAGCGTAGAATTGCCGGCCAGGGGAGCTTCCACCATGTTATCCGCTGCTTCTTGGAAAGCGCGGCTGTTGCCAAGTACCACTATATCATATTCCAACTCGTGAGGGAACACCATGTTTGGTGGTTTTTATGAAATTTCCTGGCATTGGTCTCGATACGTGTCCTGGCAGGCTGCTCAACCGTTATCAAGAACAGGGCGATTCGCTCACAGGTTTCCTATTTTGCTGGCAAATGATTGCTATTCGCCGTTCGCTGGGCTATACTACGCACTGGCAAGTTTTTCACAAGGCTTGCAAGAGCAAGCTAGCGGCTAACACGAACGCATCATGTGGCTAGAGCGAAGAGCAGCCTGTCCATCGAGCCGCCATACTTCTGAGGAGGTTCCCGCGTGGACAACCACCATCGTACAGTACGCCGCCCCCGCAGAACTCGTTCTGCGGTCATACAACAGCATGAGCCAACGCTGAACCAGGATGTGTCCAGCGCGGAATACGCTGCGGCGGATGGTGGCTCGCCCTGGCGTGACCTTCCTGTGTTGCCGGTGCGCGGAACGGTGGTGCTTCCGCATATGATGGTGCCACTTTTTGTGGACCGTGACCCTGCCTTGCGCGCAGTGGAAGCCGCCGTCGCCGCCGACCAGGCGATTCTGCTTGTCGCCCAGCGTTCGGACCAGACGGCTGACCCCACTTACCTCGATATTTATTGCGTTGGCACGGAGTGCAGTATCAACCGTGTGTTGCGCATGCCCGATGGCACCGTCAGCGTGATGGTACAGGGGATGCGGCGAGTGCGCATCGAGAACTGGCTCCAGCAATCGCCGTTCGGGCGCGTGCGCGGGACGGTCTATGAGGAGCCGGAGAGCGACAACGAGCAGATAGAGGCGCTGACTCGCACTGTATTGACCTATTTCGAGCGTTGCACCAAGCTTAGCCAGCGGCTCACAGAAGACGCCTATGTACAGGCTGCCAATATAGATTTCCCCGGCGCGCTGGCGGATTTCGTGGTGGCGCAGCTTGAGCCGCCGGTCGCTGCTCGCCAGGATATCCTCGAAACCTTCGATGTCTTGGCCCGCCTGCGCAAAGTTTGCCGTATGCTTCAACGCGAACTGAGTGTGCTGGAACTCGAACAGAAAATACATGCTGAGGTGCAGCAAGAGGCTGACCGCAACCAGCGTGAGTTCTTTTTGCGTGAACAGCTTAAAGCAGTGCAGCGCGAACTTGGCGAGCATGACCCGGCGGTGCGCGAACAAGACGACCTGCGCGCAAAGATCGAGGCGTGCGGCATGCCGGTGGAGGTGAGAGCGCGCGCGCTCAAAGAACTCGAACGGTTGCAGGCGATGCCCTCGCTGGCGCCGGAATATAGTGTCGTCTCTACGTATCTCGATTGGCTGATCTCTGTGCCGTGGGAGCAGCGCACCCGCGACCGGCTCGACCTGCGCCATGTCGCGCAGGTGCTCGATGAGCAGCATTTTGGTTTGGAAAAGGTCAAAGATCGCATCATCGAGTTCATCGCAGTGCGCAAGCTGGCGCCAGAGGGACGCGCGCCGATTCTCTGTCTCGTCGGCCCGCCGGGAGTTGGCAAGACCTCGCTTGGTCGTTCAGTTGCGGATGCGCTGGGACGTAAGTTTGCACGCATCTCACTGGGTGGAGTGCGCGATGAGGCGGAGATTCGCGGCCACCGGCGCACGTATGTCGGTGCGATGCCCGGTCGCATTGTGCAGGCGATGAAGACGGCTGGCACGGTCAATCCAGTCTTTGTCCTCGATGAAATTGATAAGCTTGCCTCGGATTATCGCGGCGACCCGGCGGCGGCGCTCTTGGAAGTGCTGGACCCAGAGCAGAACGCAGCATTCTCCGATCACTACCTCGAAGTGCCGTATGACCTTTCCAATGTGTTGTTTATCCTGACGGCGAACGTCTTGCACACGATTCCCGCGCCGCTCCGCGACCGCATGGAAGTCATTGAGATTCCTGGCTACACCGAAGAAGAAAAGGTAGCCATCGGGCGGCAGTTTATCGTGCCGAAGGTGATGCGCGATTGCGGGCTTACTCCGGCGCGCATCGAGTTCGATGATGCTGCCCTGCGCCGCATTGTGTGCGAGTATACCTTCGAGTCCGGCGTGCGCGGCTTCGAGCGTGAGGTCAGCTCCATCGCCCGGCGCATCGCGCGGCGCGTGGCCGAAGGCCGCCGCCATAAAGCGACCATCTCCGCACAGCGTGTTCCGTATTATCTTGGTCCGCAGAAGTTCTTCCCGACTGAGGCGGAGGAGCAGGACGAGGTTGGCGTGGCGACCGGGCTTGCCTGGACGGCTGGCGGCGGCGACCTGACGACGGTGGAGGTGATGGCAGTTCCTGGTCGTGGGACGATCATTATGACGGGGCAGCTTGGCGAGGTGATGCGCGAATCGGCGCAGGCGGCGCTGACGTTCACTCGTTCGCGCGCTATGGCGCTCGGCCTCGCGGAGTCATTCCATGAATGCAACGACATCCATGTGCATCTACCCGCTGGCAGCATTCCCAAAGATGGCCCGTCGGCTGGCATTACGATGGCTGTTGCGATGATTTCGGCGTTGACGGGCAAGCCAGTGCGCCGCGATATCGCCATGACCGGCGAAATTACGCTGCGGGGCCGCATCTTGCCGGTCGGCGGCATCAAAGAGAAGGTGCTGGCCGCCTACCGTGCTGGTATGCGGATGGTGATTTTGCCGCGCCGCAACCTCAAAGACCTCGACGATATCGCACCGGACATTCGTGAGCAACTGCAATTCGTGCCCACCGAGCGCATGGATGAGATTCTCGACCTCGTGCTGGCGCCAGCCACGCCGCGCGCCGCCAGCGAGGCGCATACGTCGCATGCTGCGTTCCCTGCGCTGCAACCGGCGCGAGCGGCGCTGCCTCTCTCGGATACGCCGCCCATTGGCCAGGTGGCGCGGCCACGCACGCGGCGCGTTGAAGTGATTGCCGGCTCCTGACGGGTTAGCGTTGCCCGATGCCTAAGCGCGGGTATTCGATGGCTGGGCAGCGATCTTGCACCACCAGTAGTCCAGCATCGCTGGCGCGCTGCGCTGCTACGTCGTCACGCACGCCCAACTGCGTCCACAGCACGTTTGCCCCAACGGCGATAGCGGCTTCCGCCACTTCTGCGACATACTCTGAGCGGCGAAACACATCCACCATCTCCGGTGGCTCTGGCAGATCAGCAAGCGTTGGGTAGACCTGTAGCCCCAGCACGGTTTTGCCGGCGAGCAACGGATTCACTAGCGATAACTGATAGCCATGTTGTTGTAGGAAGCGCGCGACCCGCTGGCTGGGCCGGTCAGGATTCGCTGATATGCCAACCACAACAATACGCCGGTAAGTCATCAGAATATTGCGCAATCCCTCGTCAGTAGTTACAAGTGGCATACGGTATTACCTCCTCCGTAGGATGCAAACAGAATAGCATATGGAGGGTTGATGTCATCGCAACCTATCTCATACTGAGCATGTTACTATGTACGGCACTGTTGCGGCTGCCACCAGGCGTGGTGACGTGCTACAATGGCGACGCCCCGCCTGCGAAGGGCAACCGGCAGTTCGCGAAGGTTTAGGAACGCGAGGTCGTTTCTCATCATCACACAAACAATGCTGACAACACCATGATTGCACCAGCACGACGCCAATATCTCGACATCAAAGCGCACTATCAGGATGCGATTCTCCTCTATCAAGTGGGAGATTTTTACGAGACATTCGATGACGATGCCCGTATCGCCGCGCGCGAACTTCAGATCGTGCTCACGGGGCGCTCGTATGGCACGGATGAGCGCGTGCCGCTGGCCGGTGTGCCAACTCATGCGCTCGATAATTACGCGGCGAAGCTGGTTGCGCGTGGCTATAAAGTGGCAATCTGCGATCAGGTGAGTCCGCCGGGAAGGGGACTGGTCCGGCGCGAAGTGACACGCATCCTCACGCCCGGAACAGTCGTTTCGCCAGCGATGGTCCCGCCCAGCCGCGACAATTATCTCGTCGCCATCGCGCTGGCAAAGCGTTCTACTCAGCGTTCTACTCATGGTGGTCACGCGAGCCATGCGAGCGGCTTCGAGGGCGCTGGCCTCGCCTATATTGACGCCAGCACCGGCGCGTTCTCCTGCACCCAATGGCCGGCTGACCGCCTGAACGATGCAGTGCGCGCAGAGTTGGAACGTCTTTCGCCAGCCGAAATCATTATTTCAGAGGCGTACCCGACCGATGGCGAGAGCGATACATCCTCTGAACTTCCCTGGCACAACAGCCAGTTCCTCGTCACGGCATGCCCGGCACATTTCTTTGACGCAGCGGAGAGCCGGGCGCGGCTCTGCCAGCATTTCCAGACGCCGACGCTGGCCGCGTTCGTCCCTGAGACGCAGACCCTCGCCATCGCCGCCAGCGGCGCAATCCTCGCCTATATCGAGCGTATGAATCCGGCGCTGCTGCCGCTGGTGACGGGTCTGCGCCAGTATGAGACGCACGATCTGGTGGAGATAGACGGGCGGACCTGGCGCGCGCTAGAAGTCGTTGAGCCTGCGCATAGTATTGTGGCGGCTGGCGCCACGAAAAACACTAGGAGCGAACGCGCGGCGACCTTGCTTGGCACACTCGATGGCACGCGCACGCTGATGGGATCGCGTCTGCTGCGGCGCACCCTGCTCGCTCCGCTGCGTGACCGGCTCACACTTGAAGAACGGCTCGACGCCATCAGCGAAATTCATGCTGATATTGGCTTGCAGCAACGCCTCAGCGCTGCGCTGGACGGCCTCTGTGATCTGGAACGGCTGACGGCGCGCGTCGTGCAGGGAACGGCAGTGCCGCGTGAGCTACAGGCGCTGCGTATCGGGCTGAAGCAGTCAGCCGAACTGGCGCATGTGCTGCGCAATGTACATGCGCCCGCGCTCAAAAGCGTTCAGCAGACGATAGACCCCTGCCCGCAGGTATGCACGCTGGTCGAGCAGGCGATTGCCGATCATACCGAGCATCCGGGGCAGACTATTCGCCCTGGCTATTCCGCCGAACTGGATGGCATCGTCAGCTCAATTGCAGAAGCGCGTGCCTGGATTGCCGGATTGGAGGCGATAGAGCGCGAGCGCACCGGCATCAAATCGCTCAAAGTTGGCTATAACAAAGTTTTTGGCTACTACCTGGAAGTCTCCAATGCTAACCGGGCGCGCGTGCCGCCGGAATATGAGCGCCGGCAGACGCTGGTGAACGGCGAACGCTATGTGACGGTGGAACTCAAAGAGCGCGAGTCGCTGGTGACGCACGCCGAGGAGCAAATTGCCGATCTCGAAACACGCCTATACCGCGAGGTTTTGCGCGAGATTGCGGCGCATCAGGCGCGGCTACGGGCGACGGCGCAGGCAGTCGCGCAGGCGGATGTCTGGCTGGCGCTGGCGTTGGTGGCGCGGGCGCGCGGCTACGTGCGCCCCGAACTCTCCGATGCAACTGATTTGCACATCGTGGCTGGTCGCCATCCTATCATCGAGTCCGCGCTCGATGGCGTCGAGTTCATCGCCAACGATACCACCCTCGATTCGCTGGAAAGCGGCGCGGGAGGCACCCGTATCATGCTGCTGACCGGCCCGAATATGGCGGGCAAATCCACCTATCTGCGGCAGGTGGCCACGATTGTGCTGATGGCGCAGGTTGGCTCGTTTGTGCCTGCACGCGCAGCGCGCATCGGGCTAGTGGACCGCATCTCTTGCCGGGTGGGAGCGGAGGACGACCTGGCACGCGGCCTGAGTACGTTCATGCTGGAGATGGTGGAGACGGCGTACATTCTGCGCCAGTCCACCGCGCGCAGTCTGGTGATTCTGGATGAGGTTGGGCGTGGCACCAGCACGCATGACGGGCTGGCGATAGCGCGCGCTGTCATCGAACACCTGCATGATGCTATCGGCGCGCGTACCCTCTTTGCCACGCATTACCATGAACTGGCGATATTGGAGCGCAGCCTCGATCATCTGCGCGCCTTTCAGATGGAAGTGGTTGAGCGTGATGGCGAAGCGATATTCCTGCATCGCGTCGTCCCTGGCGCCAGTACACAGAGCTATGGCGTGCAGGTGGCGCGTATGGCCGGGCTGCCGCCATCTGTGACTGAGCGCGCCGCCGCCATGCTCTCCGAATCCATACCGATGCCCGGCAATAGCAATATCATCGCTGATGATAGAGATGGCAGGCGCGTGGCTGAGCGTCCACAGGCATATAGAGCTGATGAGGACCGAGACGCCAATGAACCGGACAACGCAGTAGTCGCCACAGCTCAGCCGCAGGATGAAGAACAGTTACATGCGACACGCGAGGTTGCGCTGGCGCTGGCAAGCCTGAATATTGCTGCGATGACGCCGCTGGAAGCCATCAATGTGATCTTTTCGCTACAGCAACAGGCGCTTGCCGCCCTGCATATGCAGCGCCCATGAGCGGGAAAGGACCGAAGGAACCAGGATGAATGAATACAATCGCATCACGACGTTGCCCCGCGCTGTGGTCGAGCGCATCGCCGCCGGAGAGGTAATCGAGCGCCCGGCTTCGGTGGTGCGCGAACTGATCGAGAACGCGCTCGATGCCCACGCCAGCACCATTCGCGTGGAACTGCGCGCAGGCGGTCTGCGGCTCATCCGTGTTCACGACAACGGCGACGGTATCGCCCCTGACGATCTACCGCTCGCCTGCCTGCCCCATACCACTAGCAAAGTGCATGAGCTTGCCGACCTCGAACGCATCAGGACATTGGGGTTTCGTGGCGAGGCGCTGGCAAGCATCGCCGCCGTCGCTAACCTGGAAATTGCCAGCGCCCATGATAGCAGCGGCGTCGCGCAGGTCCATATGCGCCGCGCAGATGGCACGACGCAGACGGCAACGCAGGCGCGTTCGCGTGGCACGACAGTGACGGTGCGCGCGCTGTTTCAATCCATGCCGGCGCGTCTGGCGTTGCTGGGCGCGCCGCGTAACGAGCTGGCCCGCTGCCAGGCGTTGCTACGGGGCTATGCGCTGGCCTATCCTGGCGTCGCCTTCACGCTGATACACGATGGACAACTCACACTGCACACGCCAGGGACCAATATCACCGATGCCGTCTCCTCGCTCTATGGCGCAGATGTCGCGCGGGCGCTGCTGCCCTTCGAGACGACACTTGCCGATGGCACGAAGATCAGTGGTGTCGTTTCGGCGCGCGGCTTTCACCAGGCTGGGCGCGAGGATGTGTGGGTGTTGGTGAACGGGCGCGCGGTGGCAAACCGCACATTGACAGCCGCCGTCGAATCAAGCTACCGCTCATTGCTGCCGAAGGGTCGCCATCCCTTATTAGTTGCCAGCGTGACGCTTCCACCGGAGCGGCTGGATGTGAATATTCATCCTGCTAAGACTGATGTCTTGCTGCGGGATGAGGCTGGTGTCGCCGCCGCGCTGCGCACTGCCGTCCACGATGCGCTGGGCACATCAGCGGCCAGCATCGTGACGCCCGCGCTTCAGCCTGCGCTGCGCCCGGTCCAAATTCCTCTGAGTGTACCGCGTAAACGGCGGGGACTGCGCCTCAACGAGAAACCCGCTCGTTATGGAGGCCATGCTATCGAACCGGAAGATGCGCCCATCGTTGGACCATTGCCAGCGTTGGAGCCATTGGCGCAGTTTGACGATGCGCTCATTCTGGCGCGTTCGACGGTTGGCGACCTGTTTCTGGTGGATCAGCATCGTGCCCATGAGCGTGTCCTCTATGAACGCCTGCTCAAACAGCGTGCAGCCCTGCTGGAAGAAGATGGTATGTTGCCGCTGGACGCCGATGAAGTACACAGCGCAGGACAATTGTTGCTGGAACCGCTGCTGGTGGAATTGACGGCAGCGCAGGCGGCGTTGTTGGTACCACGATTGACGGAACTCAGCGCGCTGGGGTTGGCCTGCCAGCCGTTCGGTGGCAGCGTCTTTCTCGTGCGCTCGGTGCCCTACTTGCCCGGCGCAGCGCAGGCGCCCGCCGATCTAGCGCGCACACTCACCGAAACCGCCGCCTGGGAAGGCGAGGATTGGATGGCGCGGGTTAGCACCGCGCTCGCGTGCCGCAGCGCCATCCGCCGTGGCCAACCATTAGCGGCATCAGAGCAACGGTCGTTGCTAGCGGACTTTCAGCAGGTGACGACGCCTGCCGTCTGCCCGCATGGCAGCCCAATCGTGCTGCGCTATGGCCGCAACTATCTCACCCGTCTCTTCGAGTGGTAATCGCCTTCATAAAAGAACCAGGCTCACTGTGATCTCACCCGCTTGATATCGAAGTCCGCCAGCAGGTCGGTGAGGCTGACAGGTTCGCCAGGCGGCCAGAGGCCACAACTCGACGCAAGTATACCCAACACCTGCGCTGGCGTCATGCCCTGCGCGCGCAACGTCGCCAGCCCTGCCGAAGCATCACGTTTCGCCATTCGCACGCCGCTGTCATCCAACAGCAGCGGCACATGGGCGTATTCTGTGGGGCGCTGATAGCCAAGCGCATCAAAGAGTGCCAGTTGCCGCGCCGTTGAGGAGAGCAGATCAGCGCCACGCACTACCTGCGTTACGCCCATCAGCGCATCGTCCACGACGACGGCAAGCTGATAGGACACGATGCCGTCGCTGCGCAACACCACGAAATCGCCGCAGCGTTCAGCCACTGACTCCCTTTGCGGTCCGGCCAACGCATCGGTGAAGGACAGCGGCGGCGATGGCGCGCGGAATCGTAGCGCCGGTCTCCGTCCCTGCGCCTCATATTGGTGGCGTTGGCGCTTCGTAAGCGTGCGACAGGTGCCGGGATAGCGCGGGCCATCCTCGCCGGCCTGTGGCGCACTGGCGATCCGCGCCAATTCTGCGCGAGTGCAGTAGCAGGGGTACAATTGTCCCTCGGCTCGTAACCGTGCCAGCGCCGCGCGGTAGAGGTCCTGGCGCGCAGACTGGGTATAAGGACCATACAAACCACCGATATCTGGTCCTTCATCCCAATCCAGCCCCAGCCAGCGCAAATCGGCGAGAATGCCTGCGGCAGCGCCTGGGCGCACACGTGGCAGGTCAAGATCTTCGATGCGCAGGATGAATGCGCCACCAACGTGTCGCGCCACTAGCCACGCCAGCAGCGCCGTGCGTAGATTGCCCAGGTGCAGTGCCCCGGTTGGCGAAGGCGCATAGCGTCCGCGCACGCCGCCAATCATCCTACCGGCTCCGTCGGCTCAGCAGGCTCAGGCGCTTCGTCTGCTGGCGTGCCCATTTCATCGGCGGGATATGGCGGTGTACAGGCTCCCGACCAGGGGCAGGTGCCAGGACGATGGCGCAGGTCCGGCGCTGCCGCTCCTGGCAGCGTCGTATGGTTAAGCAGCGTGGAGACGAGGCAAATAGGCAGCCCAATGACGCCCAGGTGGCATCCGTGCATTGCCGCCACGGGATGGAAGCCAGGATGTTGTATTGAGTAGGCGCCAGCTTTATCCAGTGGATCGCCGGTGGCGACATAGGCGGCAATCTCTTCGTCGCTGTAGTCGCGCATCAGCACGCGCGTCGTCGCAGTTGCCGCAACGACGCAGCCATTCTCTTCGGCCAGCGCCACGCCGGTCGCCACGATATGCTCACGCCCGCGGAGGTCGCGTAGCATCGTCTCAGCCTCGGCAAGATCGCGCGGCTTCGGCAGTGAACGGCCATCGAGCAGCACAGTGGTGTCGGCGCTGAGAATGCGCCCCCACTTGTTCTGCTTCACGAGTTCTTCGCGCGCCGCCAGCGCCTTCGCCAGCGCCAGATATTGCCCCAGCGTCGCCAGGTCGCCGGTATAACCAGCGGTCAGCGCGTCCTCATCCACAGGCACGACAAATAGCTCGAAGGCGATTCCCGCCTGCGTCAGCAGTTGCCGCCGGCGTGGCGACGATGAGGCGAGATACAGCGGACGCGAGGGTTTCGCTCTCGTGGTCATGGGTATGTGTGGCATTACGAAGCCTCCAGCACGACGATGGTTTCGATATGGGCGGTCTGCGGGAACATATCCAGCGGCTGCACAGACCTGATGCGATAGGCGCTCTGTTTCAGGCAGAGATATGCGAGGTCGCGCGCCAGCGTATCTGGATTGCAGGAGACGTAGATGACGCGCGGCAACGGGCGCTCAACTAGCGCGTCCAGCACAGGACGCTGGCAGCCGGCGCGTGGTGGGTCAATCACCAGGCCGTCCAACCGGCACGTCATCGCAGGCAATAGAGCCTCCACTTTTCCCTGAAGTATCTCAACGTTGTTCACGTCGCGCAGATTCCAGCGCGCGTCTCGCACCGCGCTCGCCGACTCTTCGATGGCGATGACCGAACTGACGCGCTCCGCCATCAGACGCGCGAACGTGCCGACACCACAATACGCATCCACCCACGTAGTGCCCTCGCCGGAGGGAATACTACCCAGCACCAGCTCGGCCATTTTGTTTGCCTGGGTGGTATTTGTCTGGAAGAAGGAGCTTGGGCGAATCCGAAAGGAGATGCCGCAAAGCGATTCTTCCATATCGCTCTCGCGCACGGTCAATCCAGCGGCCTCCAATTCTGCACGCGCGCTCGCATCAGGCTCTGGCTGGAGCAAAAGGTGATTGCTAGCCTCGCTATAGCGCATGAGGACCTGCGGCTGAGGCAGCGGTTGGCGCGAGAGCACCGCCAGCGCGTCGTTGATGCGCTCATGCGCTATCGGGCAGTTGGTGAGCGGTAGCACGCGATGTGTGCCGCGCGCCGTCAACCCTGCCTGTCCATCACGGTTGACAGAGAAGCGCATATGATTGCGATAGTGCCAGGGCGAGGCGCAACCGATGGCTGGCAACACTTGCTGCTCTGCGAACCCTGCCCCAGCCAGCGCCGCGCGCACCCGCCCCGTCTTCCAATCGAGTTGCGCCTGATAGGCGAGATGCTGGAACTGGCAGCCGCCACATGCGCCAAAGACCGGGCAGACGGTTTGCACCCGCTCAGGCGACGCTTCGATGATGGAGAGCACGCGCACTACCGGCGGCGGCACATGCTTGGCTCGTTTGCGTCCTGGACGCGGCAAGCTCCAGGAGGCTTCTACTTCGACGATTTCGCCGGGCAGCCCGCCGACGAAGATCAGTTCATCGGGTGTCATCATCTCGCCGCGCCCGTAGACCTCCTCGAATTCGGCAGGCGCAGGCGTGTGCAGTATCTCGATGACTCTGCCGTGCGCCTCGCCATTGGCAAGGAATCCTTCAACGGCGACGCGATAGCGCCCGACGACATAACGCCGGGCCGGAACTGATGTAGTGATTAGGGCTGCTTCTGTTGCTTCTAATTTTTCCGTTGCTTCGGATGCGCCTGAAATGATAGTACCGTCCCGCTGTTCTTGTTGCTCCACTGTCTCAGTTGATCCTGATGCTGTATGGGTGTTCTTGGTCTCGAAAACAACGAGAGTATAGCATATTTACTGGCGGCGCTTGCTGAGAAGATGCTACGGTAATGAAGAAGTTAGCGCATCAGACGGGTGGATGGGCGCATCGAGAGCAAGAGAAGGCAAAAGCACGATGATACAACTCTCGCAGACTAGCCGGGCGGCGGCTTTGGCGCAGATGGCAACAACTCCGCTGGATGTGCTAGTGATTGGCGGTGGCATAACTGGCGCTGGCGTCGCGTTGGATGCGGTGGCGCGCGGCTATCGCGCCGGCCTGATTGAGCGACACGACTTTGCCAGCGGCACCAGCAGCCGCTCTACCAAACTGGTGCATGGCGGGATACGCTATCTGCCGCAGTTCGATGTGCCACTGGTGCGCGAAGCGTTGATCGAGCGCGGGCGCTTGCTGCGCAACGCGCCGCATCTGGTGCAGCCGCTCTCCTTTATCCTGCCGCTCTACGCGAGTTCGAGGCATCCGGTTGGCTTGCCGATTGCGCCGCCGCTCGGTATTGGGCTAGGGCTGATCCTCGGCACTGGGCTGACGATGTATGACGGCCTCGCCGGGCAGGAGAACATTGCGCCGCATCACCGGCTCACCAGCGAAGAGGTGATCCAGCGCGCACCCTGTCTGCGGCCCGATGGCCTGAAGACTGGATTTGCCTATTTCGATGCGCAGACTGATGACACGCGCCTGACGCTGGCTGTCTTGCTCTCCGCCGCCGAACGTGGCGCATTGCTGGCTAATTACTGCGAGGCGTTGGCCTTCATCAAGGATCCTGAGGGCGCCATTGTGGGTGTCGAGGCGCGTAGCACGCTGTGCAATGACGCTGGCGCTGAGGAAGCTACGACCCAGCCAATCACCATTCGCGCGAAGTATATCGTCAACGCAACCGGCGTCTGGGCGGAGGAGACAGAACGACTGGCTGGCGACATGCCCAACCTGGATATTGCGCCAAGCAAAGGCACACATCTCGTCTTTGCCAAAGAAGCCTTTGATCTTGGCGATGAAGCTATCGTCCTGCCGGAGACCGAAGATCAGCGCATCATTTTCATCGTACCCTGGCTCTCACGCGCGCTGGTTGGCACGACGGATGAAGCCGCTGAGCGTATCGAAAATCCAGTAGCGACGGAGCAGGAGATTGATTACCTGTTGGAGCATCTCAATCGCTTCATTCGCAAACCTGTCACACGCGACGATATTCTCGCCACTTACGCTGGCTATCGTCCGCTGCTGAAGCTGCGCAGAAGCCGCACGCCAGCGCGCCTCTCGCGCACGCATACGGTCGTCGAGGGGGATGATGGCCTGATTTCGATCTCCGGCGGCAAGCTGACGACCTATCGCCGCATGGCGCAGGATGTACTTGACCGCATTGACGAACGCGAAGGCCGGCACTCCGGCCATCCAACAACCAGAATGGCGCTGGCGGGCAGCGTCAATTGGTTTGACACGCGCGCAGCGTTCCTGCGGCGTGCGCGTTCTCTTGCGCTGACACCGGCCATTGCTGAACACCTGAGCGCGGCGTATGGCACAGCAGCCAGCGCGATTCTCGATCTTGTTGATGCGCAGGCGGAACTAGGAAGCCGCCTGGTGGACGATCTCCCCTATATCGCGGCTGAGGTGGTGTATGCCTGTCGCGCAGAACTGGCTCTGACGCTCGAAGATGTGTTAGCGCGGCGGACGCATATCGCCATCGAAGAACGTTCGCGTGGTACAACGATAGCGCCCCATGTCGCTACGTTGATGGCGCAGGAACTTGGCTGGCCAGAGGCGGAGCAGCAACGGCAGCTAGCCGAGTATAACGCTTTTGCGCTCGAACAGGCGGGTCCGCTCCAGCAGGCGATTCCGGCGCTGTCCTAGCTGGTTGTCCTAGCTGGTTGTCGAGAGCTGGTCGTTGAGCCATTTTCAATGAGTTTGCGCAAGCACAGGTTTCCCCGCGCCTGAGATTTTCCCCAATTGAGCGGCAATCTGCGCGGCGGCAATCGGCGCTTCCTGGCGAATATTGTTCAGCGTGCCGGCGATGCCGTAGTTGTAGCCCACGAAGTAGAGGTTGGGATGGTCGAGACTGCGCACGCGGTCACGCTTGGGGAAGCCCCGCTCGTCGAAGCTGATGAGGCCATCGAGGTAGCCCAACGCTGGCTGGAACCCAGTTGCCAGTAGCACAGCATCAAAGGGCTGGCGCGTACCGTCAGCGAATGTGACCTCTTGCTCGCCGAACGACGTGACCGCTGGTTTCACCTGGATGCGTTCCTCGCGCACGGCGTTAATGAAGCTCAGACCGATGATGGGGATGCCATGCGCCTGAAGCAGCGGCTCTGGCGATTTGGGAATACCTGCGCTTTGTAATCGTGCCTCTGCGCGTTTGAGCAGCACTTTTGCGACAACTCGCGTAACCGCCGGTGGCAGGCGCAAGACCAGCAAGCCCCAGAGCTGAATGGGAACGCCAAGCAGGCTCAGCGGCACGACGTTCACGCCGTTGCGAATGGCGACGGTTGTGCTTGCCGCCCGCTTCATTACATCCACGGCGATTTCGGCCCCGGAATTGCCAGCGCCGATGATGAGCACGCGCTTGCCGGCGAACGGTGCGGCATTCTTATAGCTGGACGTATGCTGGATGCTGCCGCGAAACGTTTCCATACCAGGCCAGTGTGGTTCCACGGGCGCGGCGAAGATGCCGGAGGCCGCGACGAGTATCTTGCTGCGGAAGGTATCGCTGGCCGTCGTCACCAGCCATCCGTCGTCGGTCTGTTGCGCAGTCTGGACGCGCTGGCCCGTTCGCGGAACAATGTCAAAGTGCCGGGCGTAGTCCTGAAGGTAGGAGACCACCTGATCCCGTGATGCGTAGAGGGGATAGGTGCGCGGCATGGGATAGCGCGGCAAGCCCGAATAGCGGCGTATCGTATGCAGTTTCAACGCATCGTAGCCTGCGGCCCAGCTCTGGGCAGGCGCATCCCCAGCTTCGAGGACGAGCGCATCAATGCCATAGTGTTTCAGGCAGGCGGCGGTTGCCAGACCGGCAGCGCCCGCGCCGATGATGAGCACATCGCTTGCGGTTTCCATCTCTGTCTCCTGTCTGCTAGGACGCGCGCTGTGGGCAATTTGGCCCATAGCATACGGCATCAGTGGATATCTATGCAATGATTTGGTTGTGTTGGATTGCTCCTCATTACTGGTTATTTGACAGAAGGGTGCGCTGCTCCTACAATTGCCAGAAAAAGCGCCAATTGTCAGAATGAATGTAGACAGGGAGGAATAGAATGGGAGCGAGAGGAACGCTACAGAGTCCCAGCGCTGCAAATGCAGATGAAGACGCCCGCGCGCGGTTTCTCGATGAGGCTGGTCACGAGCTACGGACGCCAATTACGGCGCTCAAGGGGCAGATTCAACTCATGCAGCGGCGTCTGCGCAAGGAATCCGACGACCGAGAGCGTGATCTCACCGATCTCGATAAGATGCTCTACCATATCGAACGCCTCAATCATCAACTCGATGTCTTTCTCAGCGCCACGCATATCACGCAGAAACGCTATACAGTGGTGACAGCGCCATGCGATATCGTCGCGGTGGCGCGGCGTCTCGTTGCCGTCTATAGCGCCGGGGTCAGCGGCCATACCATTCGCTTCGAGTCCGCAGAGGATGAACTGATTGGCGAGTGGGACCGTCGTCGTCTCGATGAGGCGCTCTCTGTGCTGCTGACCAATGCCATCAAATATAGCCGTGGTGGCGAGGTGACGCTCTCCATATCGCGCAAAGGGGACACAGCGCATGTTGAGGTGAGCGACGAGGGGCCAGGGATACCGGCGCATGAGCGTACCGCTATTTTCCGCCAGTATGTGACGGGAAGCGCGGTGGAAAATGCCGGGTCCGGTCTGGGGCTGTTCGTTGCTCGCGAGGCTATTCGTCGCCAGCATGGGCGTATCGGTGTGCGCGCTCGCCGTGGCAAAGGCAGCACCTTCTGGTTCGAGGTGCCGCTGACGCAACCTGTGGCCAAACGACGGCGGACCGCTGCGCCACCAGCGGAAGCGACAGTTGAAGCGACACTTGCTGCTGTGACTGCTTCATCTGCGGTCTGAATGATCCGCCGCGCTGAACATTTCCTGAGTACTTCCCATGCGTCCTTGTCAATTGGCTGCCAGCCGCTTACAATGACTCGCATGAAGAAGATGCTGCACGCGCCACAATCCACTCCGCGCGGTTCCCTCCCCAGGCCGCTGATGCGCTGGGCGATGCCATTGTTGATGGTCGGCTGCCTGGCGCTCCTCATGCTGGCTGGCTGTGGAATTACCATCCACCAGGGCGGTGATGAAATCGCCTTCTTGCGTGGTAGCGACCTCTGGGTAATTCAGCCGGATGGCACGAATGCGCGCGCGCTGACTTCCAGCGCAATCGTCAGCCTGGGGTGGTCTCCCGATCATCACCAGGTTCTCTATCGTGTTCTCTTACACCCAGGAACGCTCCCGCCACCCTCTGAGGCGCGCGCAGTACCCGATGCGCTCGGCAGCATCGTGGTCATTGGCGTCAATGGCGGCTATCCGCTCGTTCTCACCCGTGGCAGCGATGATCTGCTGCATGGCGACCCGTGGTGGAATCCCGGCGGCAACCGTCTCCTCTACCGTGAAGAACTGACGCCGACCGCCAACACCGCCTATGCCCCGAGCTATATCGTGTCGCAGAGTGACCAGCCGGCAGGCATTGCGCGGAAGGGATTGCTCGATGCCGCCAGCCTTCCGGTGCTTTCAAGCGATGGTCATCAGGTTGCAGTACTAGACGGGGCAGGCAATCTGCGGCTGGGTGCGCCCGGCGATACTGGCAACATTCTGGCGAGCGGCGCGCTGCTAGCGCTTCCTGGCGCAAACCGCCCGGCGCATCTACTCTGGCAACCGCAACATGATGCGCTGCTCTACCCCGCGTCCAACGGCTCAGGCGGCGTCAAATTGGTCTTGGTGGGGTTGGACGGCAAAGCCCGTTGGTCGCTTTCCGTGCCTGCGTTGCTCGATGCCGCATTTTCGCCGGATGGCTCGTTGCTGTTGGTGCGCACACCTTCGCAATTCCAGGTGTTCACTGTTGGCGACTCCGCAAGTTCCAGTGCGCTCTATAGCTGGCAGGAATCCGACGTTTATGCGGTGCCGTGGTGGGCGCCGGATAGCCAGCGGCTCGTCGTCTACGATCAAACCGGCTGGACCTTCGTAGACGTGCGACAGCATGTGGTACAACAACTGTTGATGGCGCAGGCTGCGGCTCTTCCTGCTGGTTTCGCTGGTGGTGCGCCTGCGCAGTGGCATCCCGCCACAGCGGACCCGTGGAATGCCAGCGGCAGCCAGTTGGTGTTTGCTGGCGCAAGCGGCGATAGCTGGCGCGGCAGTGCGTTACCGTCGTCGCATGGGAGCAGCCGGGGGCTATACGTCGTCTCGATCACTGGCGATCATCCTGGCACGCCAACGCTGATTGATAGCGGTAACGACATTTTGCCTGCCTGGAGCTATCCTGACCCATCCACGGCATTTCTGATTGGCGCTTGATGCGCATTTCGTTCTTTGGCTGATTTGGCTGGTGAGGAGCGCACGCAATGTCACAGCACCATCACACGCATGACTTCGACGACGACGAAGAACTGGACGATGACGAGTTCGATCCCCAGGAGTATGATCTCATGCTGGAGCTGGAGCGGCTCGAAAGCGTGGAAGAAGAGATGATGGAGATGAAAGTGACGACGCTCGAAGAGGTGCGCGAGCGCATCGCCCTGCTCCATCAGCAACTAGACAAAACTCCGTGATGAAAGACGCTAACAAATGGCCTCGCGGCAGCGGCATTCTTGTCCATCCGACCTCGTTTCCGGGTTCGTTCGGCATCGGTGATCTGGGGCCGTCTGCTGTTACATGGCTGGAGTATCTGGCGGCCAGCGGGCAGAAATACTGGCAGGTGTTGCCGCTCGGCCCAACTGGCTATGGCAATTCGCCCTACGCGACGCTCTCAGCCTTTGCCGGCAATCCTATCTTGATTTCGCTTGAGCGACTGGTGGAAGATGGTTTGCTGGCGCAGAGTGAGATCGAAGATCACCCACACTTCCCGGCAAACCATGTGGATTTTGGCACAGTTGTTCCCTGGAAGATGGCCCTGCTGCGCGCATCATTTGACCATTTCAAGGACCAGAAGCGTTTTCTGGCGCTGCGAGCGCCATTTGAGGCATTCTGCAAAGAGCATCACGATTGGCTGGATGATTATGCGCTATTCGCTGCGCTCAAAAACGTGCATCATGGCGCTGCCTGGGTTGAGTGGGACCCGGCGCTTGCTGCCCATGAACCGGTGGCCGTCGCCGAAGCACAACAGAAGCTCCGCGATGAGATAGCATTTCAGCAATATCTTCAATTCCTGTTTTTCCGCCAGTGGTCAGCGATTCGCCAGGCTGCGCATGAGCGCCAGATATCCATTATTGGCGACCTGGCAATCTTCGTTGCGCATGATAGCGCAGATGTGTGGGCGCATCGAGACCTCTTTCAGCTTGATGCGCATGGTCAGCCGAGCGTTGTCGCAGGCGTTCCGCCGGATTATTTCAGCGCCACCGGGCAACGCTGGGGCAATCCTTTGTACCGCTGGGACGTGCTGCAAGCGAATGACTATGCCTGGTGGATAGCGCGTGTGCGCCGCGCGCTTGAATTAGAAGATATCATCAGGCTCGACCATTTTCGCGGCTTCGAGGCATATTGGGAAATACCCGGCAATGACAAAACCGCCGTCAATGGAAGATGGGTGCAGGGACCAGGAGATCTTCTTTTCACCGCGATCCGTCACGCGCTGGGCGACATCCCTTTTATCGCTGAAGACCTGGGCGTGATAACGCCGGAAGTAGACGCGCTACGCGAGCAGTTGGGGTTTCCAGGAATGCGCGTGCTGCAATTCGCTTTCGGCGGCGATGCAAATAATCACCATTTACCGCACAACTATACGCGGGATGCCGTGGTGTACACTGGCACACACGACAATGACACGAGTGCCGCCTGGTTCGAGGCATGCAGCGAGCGGGAGCGCCGCCATGCGTTGCGCTATCTTCATATCACCGGCGATGAGATCGTCTGGGTAATGATCCGTGCGGCGCTCGCATCGGTCGCTGCTATCGCCGTGCTGCCACTGCAAGATGCGCTCAGCCTGGGCAGCGAGGCCCGCATGAACTATCCCTCGCGCGCCGCCGGCAATTGGGAGTGGCGCTATACCGAGCGCCAGCTCACTCATACTATCAGCAAACGCCTGGCGAACCTCTGTGCGCTCTATGGCCGTTCCTGATTGGCAAAAAGTATGTGAGTTCACCGTCTTACTCTACTAGCGCCTGGGCGAGCAGGTAATCCAGCGCCCCCTCTTCCAGGGAAAGCGCCCGTTGCTGCTGCTCGCTCATCTGCCAGGTATGCTCCAGAATCGCCGCGTAGGCTTCATAAATGACTGCTGTTGTGGCATGCGGATAGAGGTTTGTCAGTAAGTTCAACAATGGCTGATGATAGTGCTGGCGCCAATCACGTATCGTCGCTTCCATGCCAACATCATGCCCTGCTCGTTCGCTCAATAGCCACTTATGAACGTTGATCGCCTGATAGATGCGCTGTGCTGGCTCTGGCGGCACGTGAACACCCAACAGATCGCGCAGGCGCCGCACGTACCAGCCTGGCCGTAGCGTCGCAATTTGTATGTTGGCTACCGGTGGATTCGCTGTGCTGGGAGTATCCTGCTCTTCATTGGCTCGGTGCGGTATCGCCAGCGATTCAATGCCATGCTCGATGTTATCCAGGCCAGAGCGGACATATTGCGTGCCAAGCTGCACCACGCCATATCCCAGGTCGTTGAGACGTTGCATTCGCTCGGTGATCTCGCTCAGCGATCCCAGGAGATTGCCGAAACTGCTGGCGAACTGGCCTGCGTTGGTGGCATTCGTGCGCTCAGCGCGTAATCCCTCATAGCGCGAAAGAAAATAGTCGCTATCACTCTCAGTGACCAATTGCTGATCTTCGGGCAACCCGCGCGCCAGGCGAATATCTTCCGCCTGCCAGATCAACGATTCGATAAACATTTCCAGGTCTTGCTGGCGCAACCCTTCGTTCAGCGGACCGGCTCTGACCTCCGCCGTTTCGGCGTCTGCCATGATAGCTGTCAATCGGTGGCCGCTCAAGTCCATTAGAACATTTGCCAGCGACGGGTCGCCCCAGTAGACCCCATGCTCGTGGAGTTCGAGAAGCAATTCAGCGATAGCGTTCCATAGCAGGCGCTTGTTGGTTTCAGTAAATGGGTAGCGGTAGAGGAGCGATTGCGGCAACACACGTTCCGCCAGCCGGGTAATGCAGTAGCCTATGTCGCCGGATTCGTAGACAATCTGGTTCGCTACTGTGCCTGCGGGAATCGGTTTGCCACGGAGTACGAGAAAGCCAACCGGGTCCAGCGTGCGGCAATGGCGTTGCTGAATCGTGCGGAATGAGGCAATTTCATGGCTAGCCGCCAGTGGACTGGTCTCTTTGATGGCATAGCGGCGGCGCTCGATTTCCACGAAGAGTACCGAATGCCGTGATTCGCCTTTGCGGATGGAGAGCAGATTCACCTGTGGCGATGACCACTCATCAAATGGCAGATGCCAGGGTAGAAGTGCCAGACGCAGCCAATCGGAACGTGGAATGTCAATCTCGCGGAACCTGCCCGAACGACTGGCACGTCTGGCGTTCTTTCGCGCTGAAGGTGTGCGGCGGACGTGTACGGGCATGTGAGATCGTCCTTTATCCTGGATTGGTTAGCGCCACACCAGTGATTGTAGCATCTCACACGATTGATTACGACGGATTTCAGGATGCACAACCTGTAGGATTCTGAATCTGCTATGAGTTGTTGCTGTTGCCAAAGATGCGTAGCAGAAACAGGAAGAGGTTGATGAAATCGAGATAGAGCATCAACGCGCCAAGTATTGCCAGGCGACCACCGTTCTCGCCGCTGGCCTGTGCGCTCATACGTTTGATTTTCTGGGTATCGGCGGCAATCAAGCCAACGAAAATCAGGATGCCCAGATAGGTGGTGATCCAGTAAATGATCTCGCTGTGCAGGAAGATATTGACGAGTGAGGCGAGGATTAGTCCGATGAGCGCCATCAGCGCCAGATTGCGGATTTTCGTCAGGTCACGCTTGGTGGTATAGCCGTATAACCCCATGATGCCGAAAGTGCCGCCAGTGATGAAGAACGTCGAAGCGAGCGACGCTTTGGTGTATTCCAGGAAAATCCCCGACAGGCTCAATCCCATGAGGACGGCGTAGAGCAAGAAGAGCGCGGTGGCCGTGCCGACCGACATGCGCATGATGGCGGCGCCGAGCGCAATGACGAGGATGATCTGCACGACGAAGATGCCAAAGAAGATGAAGACATTGCCAAAGACGAGTGAGCGCATGAATGGAGATGTTGCGGTAAATGCGGCGACGGAGCCGGTGACGGCCAGTCCCAGCGTCATCCAGAGATAAACCTGGCTGATGATGCTTCGTTGGCGCACTTCGGCCTGCGTACCGGCGGCGAGTGAATACGACATCAATACCCCTCCCTCGATCATCTCAACGATATGATACGCACGATTGTTGCGCAAGGCCCATGCCAGGACCGGTTGCGTGTGTCTTGTCCACACTTATACTTGCCCATGATAACACGGTGGTGCCAATGCCGAGAAGCTTTCTCCGGCGCACAGCAAATAGCCGCTATCTAAAGAGATAGCGGCTATTGAATAAACTGCAACGGATGGTTGCTAGATGTCCAGGTTCTTGACGTTCTTTGCCTGGGACTCGATGAAGCGTTTGCGCGGCATAACCTCATCGCCCATTAGCATGGTGAACGTTTCGTCAGCTTTGATCGCATCTTCGATGGTGACTTGCAGGATGGTGCGCGTTGCGGGATTCATCGTCGTCTCCCACAATTCCTCCGGGTCCATCTCACCAAGACCCTTGTAGCGGTTGACCGGGGGATTCTTGCCCTCGCCCAGCCGCGCCAGGAATTCGTCTTTCTCCTGATCGCTGAAGACGTAATGGCGTTGTTTGCCCACCTGGATGCGATAGAGCGGCGGCTGCGCGATATAGAGCCTGCCATCCAGGATGAGCTGCTCCATATGGCGGAAGAAGAACGTCAGCAACAACGTGCGAATGTGGCTGCCATCTACGTCGGCATCGCTCATGAGGATGATGCGCCCGTAGCGCAGCTTGTCATAGGTCATCGTCTCGCCGATGCCGGTGCCCAGCGCCGTAATGATGTCCTTGATGGATTCGCTCGCTAGCATGCGATCCAGCCGGGCGCGCTCGACGTTCAGGATTTTGCCACGCAACGGCAGAATCGCCTGGAAGTGACGGTCGCGCCCTTGCTTGGCACTATTGTGAACGAAAATACCGCTAGCCAGCGCGAAGTTGTGGGTGCCGGGAACTTCAAGGTCATACACATCAACACGCTCATCTATTTGCTCAATCGAGATGATGCGGTGATTGTAGTTGACTACTGCCTCGTGTACACGCTCCTCGCTACCCTCAAAGTAACGTGTGCAGAACTTGTCAAAGCGCAGCAATGACTTGTCACCACTTGCAAGGCGATGGGTGCTGTAGGCAGCAACATCAACTGTGCCACCCGCAGTCACAAACTGCTTGAGTGCAGCCATCGTCTTACGATAGTATGTTTGCTCTAGAGCAGCTTTTCGCTGCTTGCGGAAATCCTCCGTCCATTGCTGGCGTGTCTTTTCACGACGCCATGCAAGCAGTTGTTCATCTTGCCACTGCTCCTTTGCCGTCTGCGAGAAGGCTTCACGAACTTCGGGATGGGCCTCAAAATAGGCGCGTACACGTTCAGCTTGGGCTGTGCGGTTCGTTACATTACCCCAGTAGACTCGTTGGCCTTCATCCAGACGTGCCAGCACTTCGTTACGATACTCTTCGTTTGCCTGATAGAACTCCAGCCACTTTTCTGCCATGAAGGCTTTGTAGGCTTCATCCTCCCACTGAGCTTTGGCCTGCTCGGAAAGAATTCGGCGTGTCTCCGGCTGAAGCATTCTCGCGCTCATTGCAGCACGGAACTCATCACTTTGCCGAATGGTGCGGCATTTCTCGATAACCTCCGGTTGATGCAATGTGCGGCTGACATGCTCACGATGCAGTGCCAAATGAACATCCGAAGGCAAGCGCCTAATATTTGTCGGATTGTTGTTGTGTTTGTTGAAATCAACGTGATGGCAATGGTCACCATCTTCTTCGGCATATACCCCCTGCCAGCGGTTGTACCAATCAGCGAGCAGGTGAGTAAAGAGCCACGAATCAGAACGCGGATTCCAAACCATTTCGTAGTTTTGGATAGTGATGCCTGGCTCATGCTTGTCTGACATCTTGCGGTAGAGTGGCATGAGCGACATTTCTGGCGTCAAATCTGCGGCGGCTTTGTAACTACCATCGCGCAGCATGAACTGATGGTCTGGCGTACAGACAATCGTTTCGCCCGTATCCAGCGTGACGCGAACGACTTCGGCGTTGGTTTTTGTTCGGCGTACATTTGTAATACGCTCTAAGCCAACCTTGCCATCGTTACGAATGGTATAGCAGAAATGCTCGATGCCTTGCGCTTCTTCGGCAGCCAGCTCCATGAAGCTGATTTGCCGACCATCTGCCAGCGCAACCTTTGTATCACCGGAGAAACATCCGCCCGCCGAATCGCCCTCAACCAGGTAGAGTTCACAGCGGTCCGGGCGGCGCTCGGAGCAGTCTGCAAGCTTGCCGGGAAGCGTCGAATCGAGCGCATCTTTGCGGCGCACGAGGTCACGCGCCTTGCGGGCGGCGTCGCGTGCGCGGGCGGAATTCAGGCATTTCTCGATAATGCGCTTGCCCTCGGATGGTGTCTCTTCCAGGTATTTCGCCAGCGCATCCGCCACCACGTTCTCCACCTGGGTGCGGACATCGGCGTTGTTGAGCTTGCCCTTTGTCTGTCCCTCGAACTGCGCCTCCGGCAGCTTGACGCTGATGGCAGCAGTAAGACCTTCACGCACATCGTCGCCGGTCAGGTTGGCGTCAGCTTCTTTCAGCAGATTGGCTTTGCGGCCATACTCGTTCAGCGTGCGGGTCAACGCAGCGCGGAAGCCCGTCACATGCGATCCGCCGTCCACCGTGTTGATGCCGTTGGCGAACGAGAAGAGCGTTTCGCTATAGCCGTCGTTGTATTGAAGGGCGACCTCAACGAGCGTCTTGTCCACTTTCTTCTCGACGTGTACCGGCTTTGCCATGATGACGGCACGATTCTGGTTCAGATGGCGAACGAAGGATTTCAGGCCACCATCGAAATAGAAGGTGCGTTCCTGCTCGCGTCCGTCGCGCTCGTCAACCAGTTTGATCGTCAACCCGCGATTGAGATAGGCCATCTCGCGGAAACGTTGCGCCAGCGTCTCGAACTGGAAGTCGCCGGTCTCCATGATGGTCAGATCAGGCAGAAACTTCGTCTTGGTGCCCGTACCGACCGCCTTGCCGACCACCTGCACCGGCCCCGTTGGGTTGCCGTAGCGATATTCTTGCGCGTGCAGCTTGCCATCGCGCTTAACCTCAACGCGGCAAAAAGCAGAGAGCGCATTGACCGCCGAGACGCCAACTCCATGCAGACCGCTCGACCCCTGCTTGTAGCCATCGCCGCCGAATTTCCCGCCGGCGTGCAGCGTGGTCATGACAATTTCCAGCGTAGATTGCTTGGGACTCTTAGGATGGGGCTCAACCGGAATACCGCGCCCATTATCATCCACGGATACCGAACCATCGGCGCCGATTACAATGACAATGCGATCACAGACGCCGGCCATTGCTTCATCAATGCTATTGTCCACCACTTCATAGACCAGATGATGCAGTCCGCGAATATCTGTGCTGCCGATATACATGCCAGGTCGCTTACGGACGGGTTCCAGCCCTTCGAGAATCTCAATCTGGTTGGCGCCGTAGACGCTCTGTTCCACTTTCTCACTCTGTGCTACTGACATATAAGCAGCCCTAGCCTCCCAATTTCATACACACTAGCCACATATCACAGCCCGAATGGGCATATCGTCGTCGAATCAGCGCCTTCCCTCGCTCGTTCATGCACTGCCTCGCACTACCTCATCGTCAAAATGTGGTATCGCGCCAGGCGCGATTGCGCTCTGCGAATCGAGTGAACGCAGAGGCAATACCCGCAATACCCGAAGCGGTGGGCAGCGCCGAGGGTGGAAGAGGTGAAGTGATGCCGTAGCGAGAACGTTGGTCGAGCCATGCCGACGAGGGAAATCGGGGCGTTTCCGAGAGAACCAAACGATTGCTCCTGCTATACGTACATTGCGGCCAAAAATGGTGCGCAATTTGTCTCGCTTCACCTTAGAATTGTACCACATTTCGGCTGATTTTGCCGCAGAAACAGGACTCTTGGAGCCGCAATAAATGCGGATTTCCAGGCATCACCGCCAGTTTCCATTGTGGTTGGATTGTTCCGCTCAAAACGAATGTTCTCTGTGGCCAGGCTGGAACTGGAAATGGTGATAGAAGGCGCCTGAATTATTCTGAATTATTGGCGTTATTGGTCTGGCAGAAGGTCCAACAATTCGTCTGGAGTCGTCACTGGCTGGCGACAGACGAAACCCTGGCAGACATACGCGGTGCTCTTGTCATCCAGCAGCCCACGATACGCCAGCAGCGGGACGGCGGTAGCCGCCGCAGCATCGTCTGCGCGCGCAACTGCCAGCACAGCGCGCGGCAGATAGCGGCTGGCGATTGCTCGTTCAAGCGAGGCGGCGCTGGCATCGTCTGGAGTAGCGGCTATCAGCGCGATTTCCTGGAATGGGCCGATCAAATCATCGAGCGCACAGAGAAAGTGACTGAAGGCGGAGGGTTGATCAGCCATTGAAGATGCCAGTGGTACCAGCACGCGCGCCGCAAAGTCATGATAGCGCCCCTCGCCGGTAAACGCCGCCAACCGGAGCAGCGCCTCGGCAGCCAGGCTTGTGCCGCAGGGAGTGGCGTTGTCGCTCAATTCGCGCGGGCGCCCGATCAGCGTTTCATGATCGCTGGCAGTATCAAAGAATGAACTGCTTGGCTCGTCCCAGAAGCGTTGCAGCATCTCATCGGCAAATGTGCGCGCCTGAAGGAAGAAGTGCGTCTCGCCGGTCGTCTCATAGATGCTGAGCAGACCGTTCACCAGCGCCGCGTAATCTTCCAGGTAAGCATCGAGTTTGGCTGTGCCCTGCCGCCAGGAGCGACAGAGACGCCCATTGACGATCATCCGCTCCAGCAGAAATGTCGCGTTGGCGCTGGCGGCTTGCCGGTAGTCGGCGCGGTCGAGAATGCGTCCGGCTTCAGCCATTGCGCGCAGCATAAAGCCATTCCAGGAGGCCAGCACCTTGTCGTCACGCGCGGGACAGACACGTTTTACACGCGCATCGTAAAGCGTCTTGCGCGTCCGCTCGATGAGGCTGCGCAGTTCTTCCATGCTGATGCCGAGTGTAGCGGCTGTCTCGCCCTCCGGCTGTGCAAGATGGAGGATATTGTGCCCCTCGAAATTGCCGGATGCCGTCACACCCCAGACCTGTTCGATCAATGTGGCGTCTGCCTCGCCCAGTGCCTCACGTAGCTCGGCGGGAGTCCAGACGTAGAACGCGCCCTCCACACCACCGCTATCGGCGTCCTGCGTGGAATAGAAACCGCCCGCCGGGTCGGTCATCTCGCGCAGCACATAGTCGAGCGTCTCTTCGCAGATGCGGCGATAGCGCGGCTCGCCGGTCAATTGCCAGGCATGCAGATACACCGGAGCTAGCAGCGCATTATCATAGAGCATCTTCTCGAAATGCGGCACCAGCCAGTGTGTATCCGTCGAGTAGCGATGAAAGCCGCCGCCAACCTGATCGTAGATGCCACCTTCCGCCATCTTATCAAGTGTCAGGCGGAGCAACAGCATGCGGCGCTCGTCTTCGGCGTCGCGTTCGCCGGTGGCGGGGGCGCGCGCCTCCATTCGGAGCAGATATTCCAGTCCCATTGGATGCGGAAATTTGGGGGCGCGTCCAAATCCGCCGTTAACCGGGTCAATCGTGGCGACGAGCCGATCTGCCGCCTGCGATAGCACATCCGGGTCGAGTTCGATCTGCGCCAACGTCACATTGTCCGGCAGGCGCAGGCTTACTGCGCTACGGCGCGCATAAAACTGGCGAAACTCCTCCGCCTGTTTCTCCACGTCATCACGGCGTGTGGCGTAAAGTTGCGCCATGCTGCGCAGCACTTTCATGAAGCTAGGCATGCCGTAGCGGTCCTGTGGCGGGAAATAGGTGCCGCCAAAGAACGGCGCGCCATCTGGCATCAGGAAGACGGTCATCGGCCAGCCGCCGCTGCCGGTCAACGCTTGCACCGCGTCCATATAGAGCGCGTCAATATCCGGTCGCTCCTCGCGGTCTACCTTGATGCAGACGAAATGCTCATTCATGAAAGCGGCGACCGCCTCATCCTCGAAAGATTCGTGCATCTGGACGTGGCACCAATGGCATGCAGCATAACCCACACTCAGAAAAATGGGCTTATCCTCAGCCTTCGCTTTTTCCAAAGCCTCTGGTCCCCAAGCGTACCAGTCCACCGGATTGTGCGCATGTTGCAATAGATAAGGGCTAGTCTCATGGATGAGCCGATTTGTATGTTTATGTTCATGCCCCTGATTCAGTTGATCGCTCATCCGGCATTCTCCAAGTCCAGCCTTTATGACTCTTACACAGACTATTCTTCTTGCAGACATTATCTCCCATTATTGTAGGTTCACTCTTGATGGCTACACAACCTCCCATGCGCCCTACCTGACGCCGACGGTCAGGTCTTTGTCTTCCATTTCCCAGGCGTGATCCAACGTGTGAAATGCGGTGTGCCGGATCAGATAGCGGAGCGGCCAGGTGCGGGCTGGCTTGCCTGCTGCATGGAACGCCCGAATGGCGTTGCAATAGGCGTCGCGGTACGCTTGCAGGTCATCTTCGCTTGGCAGCGCATCCTGCGAAGTCTGAGGAGTCGAGACTCCGACTTTCGTTGCCCAGTCCTGCTCCACGCGAATCACATGCCCGACGATTTGATTTCGATCACGCCCACCCCCGCGCGGACCCTTCTGCATCTGCTCCGATACGCGCGAACGGACCTCGTCGAAAAATACCCAGCACGCCTGCATCAAAGCCAATTCACGTTCCAATTCTTCGCTCGACATGTCTAGCCGATCAATCTCCGAGAACGCAAACGAGATGCCCCAGAAGTCGGTTGAGCCGGTGCCCGGATATCGCTCGATCACCTCAACCGTGTCTACCCTGGTGATGGCCGCAAACGCTTCCTCCATCCCCGCCAGCTTCGCCACTGGCGCATAGCGTGAAAGATAGGAGCGCAGTCGTTCGATTGCGGCCTCTTCGGTCTTTGCGCCGCGTTCGAGGCCGGGCCAATCCGGCGCCACAGCCACCACCTTCTTGCCCCTCGGCCCAATTTCGAGCGCCACCCGCAGTTCATTCGCCATCGTTATTTTCCCTTACTCTCAAGAGGCCGCCTCTCTGAAGAAGCTAGAGAAGATGAAATGCGTTGGGGCAGTGAGAGTCTAGCCCCCTGAAAACCTACAATTCTTGGTCTCTCTATTGCCCGGATAAAAGGTAATGAAGGTATTACACGATGTGCCCGTCGCGCATGTGAACAATGCGGTTGGCGCGCGCACCGATGTCGGCGGCGTGCGTCACCAGCACTAGCGTTTGGCTGCGGGTGGCGTTCAGGTCCGCAAGCAGGTCCATTACCTCGGCGGCGGCGTCCGAATCGAGGTTGCCGGTTGGCTCATCGGCCCAGACAATTGCCGGCTCATTGATGAGCGCGCGGGCAATGGCGACGCGCTGGCGCTGACCGCCAGAGAGTTCTGCGGGGCGATGGCGCTCGCGGTGCGAGAGACCGACTGCGTTCAGCATATCGCGCGCAGCCTGGCGCGCGACGCTGGCGCGTTTGTGCAGCACCAATAGCGGTAGCTCCACATTCTCCACGGCACTGAGGACCGGAATCAGGTTGAAGTTCTGGAAAACGAAGCCCATCGTCCGCGCGCGGAAGTCGGTGCGGCGCGCATCGCTCATGCGCGCAAGATCAACGCCATCAATCAGGACGCTGCCGCTATCCACCGTATCCAGTCCCGCCAGGCAGTTGAGCAGCGTCGTCTTGCCGCAGCCGCTCGGCCCCATAATGGCCACCATCTCGCCACGCATCACCGTCAGCGTGACATCCGCCAGTGCCGGAACCTCGATGCCATGCGTCCGGTAGGTCTTGAAGAGAGAATTTGCGCCAACGATGACGCGCTTCGGCTCGAATTGCTCATGCTGCTCTTCCTGGCGTGACTTGCTGACGATGCTCACCGTTGCTTCCATTTCTCGCTTGTTGTTTTGACGCTACTATTCCTAAACATCATTACTCATAGCGTAGCGCATCCGCAGGCGCTACCAAGCCCGCCTGGAGTGCTGGCAGAATCGCCGCAATGAGTGAAGCGGCCAGCGCGGCAGCGCAAATGGCGATCAGTTCGGGCCAGGGAATCACCAGCGATAGGCCCGACTGGAACGACTCAAAGAAGTCTACCGCGAAAACATTACGGCACAAGACCAGCCCCAAGAATAAGCCAATCACGATACCGATGATCCCGATCAAGAGCGATTCGATCAAAAAGATGATCTGCACATGCGCCCGCCGGAAGCCCAGCGCTCGCAGCATGCCGATTTGCTGGCGTCGCTCAACGACCGAGCGCGAGCCAGTGACGGCCAGCGCCGCCATGCCTACCAGCAGCGTCAGCCCTACCAGGCCGATCAGTACGCGACTGATGAAGACGCGCGTGCCGTTGACATCCAGCAGCACATCCTGCAATACAGTCGTCTCGAAGCCATAATTCAGCAGCGTGGAACCAAGAGAAAACGCCACCTGATGCGGGTCAACGCCCGGCTTGACCTTGAAGTAGTAATACTCATTGCCAAATGGCGTCAGCCCTTGCTCCGCTGGGGCAAACGTGGCGGGCGACCCCATCAGCCCATAGAGCTGTCCATGCGGATTATCAATGATACCGATGATCGTCAGTTTGATGGCTTTGCCGCCACGCGCGTCAGTCACCCAGATCGGCGTCGGCGCGATGGTTCCTGGACCAAGCACGATGCCGCGCAGCCGCAGTGTCACCTCGCGCAAGGTATAAGCATCAAGCTCCAACGGCGCTGGTCCAGGCAGGCTTGCAAGTTGCTGATTGGAGTCAGTTGAGCTATTCTGCTGGATAGATTCGAGGCTGGAGAGACCAGGTAATCCAGCGGCGACCGGCGGACCGATAAAGTCTGCCGCCGTGATTGCTGGCGGCTGCTGCACACCAAGCGCATCGGCATCGGGGGAACTCAGCGCGCCTGCGTCAATCACGACATCGCCGGGATGCGTCCGCACGGCCTGCCAGACGGCGCTGTCGCTGGCGTACCCCTGCGCGCGGGCGACCAGCGGCAAGCCGACGCCATCGAGAAACGCCCCCTGAATCTCCGAGGCTGGATAGAGCGACCAGCGCGCATTCGGCGCTCCTGGCTGGATGACGCCGAGCGGCAACGGCGTGCCGCTGCTGATCGCCGCGATATCGCCGCCTGCGCTGGTTCCCGCAACCTTGTGCTGTAATTGTGTGATGCCGCCGACGGGCGCAAAGAGTGGCTGACCGGCGACATCATAGCCCGCCGCCTGTGTTGGCAGATTGTCGAAGTTCTTGGTGGTGGAGGCGGCGATACAGGCCATCACCACCATCGTAAAGCAGACCAGCGAGAAGAGCGCCAGGCCAATGCCGGTGCGAAAGCGATGCTGCGACGGATACGAGAGCGCGATGCGGGCGACGTGGCGGCGTCGCCCCACCCGCACCGTCAGCCCGCGCGCGGGGGCCAGCAGGATATCGAGATTTGGCGCAAGGGCGAAGACGGCGCCGAAGACCATCATGATACCGGCGGCAAAGAACGTCTGAATGCCGCCGTTGAAGCGTGGCAGTCCCACCGATTGCAGCGCATCGAAGGGCAGCGACCAGTAGAGCGCCAGTCCACCGCCGATCAGCAGCGCCGCCAGGCGGTCCGCTACCAGCGTCGCGCGCAGCGCAATCCAGAGCGCGGCGTCCGGTTTGCGGGCGCGCGCGATGGCTGTGATGGCGGCCAACGCGGAGGCGCGCAACAGCAGCACGATGCCAGCGACGATGCAGGAGACACCCAACGACAACAGCAATAAATCATACTGTTCTGCCGCCTGCCGTAGCAGCAAGAATCCGGCAACCAGCGGAATGATGCCGCGTGTGACCAGTCCCCAGAGCAGCGTACCAAGCGCCGCCAGCGCTGCGCCCGGTTGTGAGAAAAGCTGCCGCCAGGAGGCGAGTGTGTTGCGGATGAGTGCTACGAACGAGAGGTCAGGCGTTGGTGGCTCCGGCAGATCGCGCAGCGCGGCGGCAATGGTCATGCGGCTGACGGTCCAGGCGGCCAGCCAGATCGTCATCAACGTGAAGAGCAACCCCAGGCAGAAAGCCACAATCATGCTGCCCGGCTGTATCGAGATGGTGAGCGGAAAGCCGATACGCGCAATCGTCGGGCTGACGAGCTGCACAACGAGAATGCCCAGCCCCAGTCCCGTCAGAATGCCAGCGGTGGCTGCCATTGCATCGTAGGCGCCGCCCTCGAAGAGCAGCATGCGCACGATATGGCTACGGCGCATGCCCAGCGCGCGCGCCATCCCCAGTTCGGCGCGACGTTCGGCTGCCAGCAAGACGAAAATCAAGAAGATCAGCAGCAGCCCAATCGAGAGCGAAAACAGCGTGAAGAGTGTCAGAATGCGACCAAAAATGTCTTGCGCCTGAAGCGACAACTGCACACCCTGCTGTTTCACCTCGGAGACGCGCAACTCGTAATTAACGGTATTTTCTATATCATAGGCAATCGTATCGCTATATCCCACGCCTGTCAGTCCATTGCCAGCGTTGGCGATATAGATGTGGTTGATCTGCCCCTGCGCCTGGACAAGCTGCTGGAGCGCGCTGAGTGACAGCACGATGGCCGGCGCGTCGCCCAATGGCCCGCCGGTGACGATGGCGCGCACATGGAAGGTATAGCGTTGCCCCGGCCAGAGCGCCGAATAGAGGTACAGCGTATTGCCGGGACTGCTCCCAAGCAACGTTGCCAGGCTGCGATTGAGATAGACCTCATTGGCGGCGAGCGCATTAACGGAAACTGGCGCATTGCTCGCGTCGCGTAAATCGCCAAGCGGTCCAGCGTGGTCGGGTTGCCAGGCCAGCGCACTGACGCCGCCGCGCACCTGGCGCGCCGTCTCATCCGCCACCAGCATGTTCGGCACGACAAGCGCAGGCGCCATTCCAGCGATTTCTGGATCATTGTGGAGTTGCTGCTCAATTGTGACGCTGTAGTCGGTGGAAAAGAGACCAAGCTGACCGGAGCCACCATGCACATCTTCATCAATGCGACCAAGATTGAAGACGGCAACGGTCTTCACTGCCTGCGTGATGGTGTCATCTACCGCCAGCGACGCCGCGACGAACGTGGTGGAGAGCATCAGCCCGGCGACGATCAGCAACGTGCGGACGCGGCGCCGCGAAATGCTGCGCAGGCCGATGCGCGCCAGATGTGGCGCGCGCAGGCTGAGCGCGAGTAAGAGGGCGCAGGCGATCAGCGCCGCAATGATGAGTGGTTTTAAGAGACCCGATGGCGAAAAAGAAAAAATTGAGTTCACGCTGCCTCGCCTTGTCTACCGTGTATTATCTCAATGCTACCGCTGTGCTACGCTGCCGGAGTCGCTGCAATGACCTGATCGAAAAGTTCCGCCAACTGGCGTGCGCCCGCCGCCGACGGATGAAAGCCATCATTACTGATGTATTCGGGGTGGGTTGCGATCTGGTTCCACGCCGAATAAATATCCACTAGCGTCGCTCCTGTTTGCGAGCAGATCGTCGCGATGGCGGCATTCCACTGCTGCACCTCGGTTCGCAACGCGGTGGGATCGTAGCCATAAAAGTGCGGGATGAGCGTCAGGTCCGGCACATTACCGACGAAGATACGTGCGTGAGTGTCCTGGCGCAGCGCAGAGAGCAGCGAGTGGAGTTGCTGCGCATAATTCGTGAGCGTCACGCCGTCCGCCAGATCATTGACTGCTAGCCAGACGGTAATGATATTCGGTTTGGCGTCCAGCGCAATAGGCAGCTCAGTCGAGAGCGCCTGTGAGACAACCTCACCGGGGATGCCAAGATTGATGAGGTGGACATGCTGCCCCAGCATCTGAGAAAGCACCGTAGGCCAGCTTTCCCTATCGGGATCATCGGTGCCGACGCCGTAGGCATCAGAGGCGCCAAGCGCGACATAGGTGAGCGTCGCTGGTGTTGCGGTGCCGCTTGTGCGCGCGGTAGTGGTGGAGGCGCTTGCAGGCGACGAGCCGCACGAGGCGAGCGTTATCACAAGCAAGAGTGATAATGCCAGCGCCAGCGGACGCCATGATGTGATGAATGGTATCGTCCTGATTTCCCTGGTCAGCATGGCATCCTCATTCCCGGTTGCTTGCGCTAGAATATCGCCTACTACCCTACTACTCCACCACACTCTGACGATATGACGTAGGATACGACATAGATTTACGGGCGCTTCCTCGTCGTTGTCATCGCATGGCGCTCATAGTACGTGTCGAGTTACGTGTCGAGGTTCTTGGTGGCATCGCTCACCTGCCAGCCGTTGCTGGCAAAGATTGCCAGCGTTTGCTGGTCTCCTGGCACGTAGGTGACGATGGAATATTCAGGTGTGCCACTGAAGACAGTGATAGTTGTTCGCAAGGTCAATGCCCCCAGTTGCGAATGGCGCATCTGAAAGACAAAACTCGGTGACATGTTTGTGCCAGCATCGGAAGAACTGGCGATACGCCGGAAATCCGGCATCGTGCGCAGCGAACGCCATAATTCACGATACTCCGGAAGATAGGTGAGGCTACGGGTGCTGTGTTTGAAGTCAGCCAGCAGACGCCGCGCCAGCGACTCCCAGGGACGGTATTTGGCGCGGAACACGGGATCGAAGACAATGGCCAGCAGGTTCTGGCTATGCGTCGCCAGCATTTCCTCATCTACCTCGAAGAGTCGCTTTGCCGGTTCATTGCGGGCGACCACATGCCAGAGACGGTCCAAGCTATGCGCTGGAAAGGCGGTGTTCTGCACCAGAAGCGTCGCTAGCTCACGCAGGTCCAGCAAATCGCGCTCATCGGCCTCGTCTTCGAGTTGCTGCCCGGTCAGCCGCATAAACTCCTGGGCGAAGAGCCTGCGGTCGGCGCCGTGGAGTTCCAGCGCCCGCACCAGCGCCCGCGCGACACGTGGCGACGGCGCTTGCCGCTGCCCGGTTTCCAGGTGATAGACATAGGTGCGTGAGAGCCGCGCGGCATGCGCAAGCTGCCCCTGTGAAAGCCCGCGCGCCTGCCGGAAGGTTGCCAGCAGGTGGCCAAAATCTGCGCTGGAATGCTGCGTTTTTCCAGTCTCGATCTGTATCATGAACTGTCTCTCCCTGTACACGGCTTGCACTGAGCGGGATCATGTAAAACATAACAAATCGTGTTAGCTGGTTTCAATAATATGCCACAAAAGTTGTTAGCCAGCAACGCCGCAACTTGTCTACGGGCCACGTATAATGCAGCCAAAAGAGGTAGCGTGTTTCCGCTCACAGAGGAGAAGAAGGCACGTGGACGAACACCCTCAAGACCCTGGTTCGGTGGCTGCTGCGCACGATATAGCCCGCGCCATTGCGTATGCGTTTGATTACACGCCTGAGCGCATATGGGTGGCGCACTATTCGCCCGGCGTGCCCGCAACACTGGATATCCCGCAAAAGCCGCTGACCTGGCTGCTCGATGAAGCTGCCCGCCAATACGGCGCGAACGTTGCCATCGAGTATTTTGGCACGAAGCTGAGCTATCTCCAGCTTAATTCGCTGGTAGATCGTTTTGCCCGCGCGCTGGTGCAGTTGAGGTTGCAGCGCGGCGACCGTGTTTCCATTTGTCTGCCCAATATTCCGCAGTTTCCTGTGGCGTTTTTTGGCGTGCTGCGGGCTGGCGGTGTCGCTGTGCCCACCAACCCACTCTACACTGCGCCAGAACTCGAACACCAGTTGCGTGACTCTGGCGCAGTCATGGCAATTACGCTGGATCAATTTTATCCGCTACTGGCCTCGATTCGCGCCAACACGCCGGTGAAACAGGTCATCGTTGCCAGCCCAGCCGATTATCTGCCCCCGCTGCTGGCAACACTGTATCGCCTGAAAGAGTCGAGAGAACGCCGGGGCAAGCCACATCTAGATGCGAAGACCATCGAGAACGATCCCACTCTCCATACATTCCGCGAGCTAATCGGCCAGACGCACAATCGCCGGGGATTCGAGGTGTTTGCGCTACCGGAGCCAGCGGATACGAACGATCTGGCGGTGCTGCAATACACCGGCGGCACCACTGGCGTGTCAAAGGGCGCGATGCTGACACATCGCAATCTGCTGGCGAACGCGCTGCAAACCTCAGCCTGGAACGAGCAAGAGCCAGGCACCAAACATACGACGCTCTGCATCGCGCCGTTCTTCCATGTCTATGGCCTCACCGTCGGCATGAATCTCTCCATTTACAATGGCTGGCGGCTTGTCCTCTTGCCGCGTTTTACTCTGCGCGATACCTTCCGCGCCATCGAGAAATATAAGCCTGACATGTTCCCTGGTGTGCCGACGCTCTACCTTGCGCTGGCGCGCGAGGCTGAGAAGCACAAGCACGACCTCAGTTCTGTCGCAGTGTGCATCAGTGGCTCGGCGCCGCTGCCACTGGAAGTCCAGCGGCGCTTCGAGAAGGTTTCCAGCGCGAAGGTAGTCGAGGGTTACGGATTGTCCGAGGCGTCGCCGGTGACGCACTGCAACCCTGTCTTTGGCGACCGGCGCATCGGCACCATCGGGTTACCGCTGCCGGAAACCGACTCTGCCATTATCAACCCCGATACCTGGGAGTTCCTGCCTGCCGGTGAACAGGGGGAGATTGTGGTGCGTGGTCCGCAGGTGATGGCTGGCTACTGGCAGCGCCCTGATGAAACCGCCAACGTGTTACGTGATGGCTGGCTACGTACCGGCGACATCGGCTTCATGAATGAGGATGGCTATTTCACCATTGTGGACCGCGCCAAAGACATCATCATCGCCGGTGGATTGAAGATTTTCCCGCGCGATGTGGAGGAAGTGCTGTATCAGCACCCGAAAGTGCTGGAGGCGGCGGCGGTTGGCGTGCCGGACGAGTATCGCGGCGAGACGGTGCGCGCGTATGTCGTCCTCAAGCCAGGCGAACACCTGACGGCTGACGAGTTGATGGCCTTCTGCAAAGAGCGATTGGCTCCCTATAAGGTTCCGAAGCAAGTGGAGTTTCGAGATAGTTTGCCGAAGTCTCAGCCAATCGGCAAGATACTGCGACGTGCGCTGCGTGACGAATATATCGCGCAGCATCAGCCATCCAATGTGCCAGCAAGTTGATAGGTATGTGATTGGTATTCTGTTCTGAAAGTACCCAACGTAGGGGAGGACACAAGTTCATGGCGACCGAAGCGAAGCTCGAAACTGGCGCGGCGTTCCTCACAACTCCGGTGACTGAGGCACACTTTCTGACGCCGGAGCAATTCACCGATGAACAAAAACTTATCCAGGAATCCGCCGCGACCTTTATTCAGCGCGAAGTGCTGCCGAAGGCTGAGGAAATTCGCCATCAGGAGCCAGGGCTGATGCCGTCGCTCGTCAAGAAAGCTGGCGAGCAGGGCTTGCTGATGATTGACGTGCCAGAAGAGTATGGCGGCGCGGATTACGGTCTGGTGGTGAGCGCGCTGGTGGCGCATGAGATGCGCGAGGCCTCGTTCGCCGTCGCGCATGGCGCACATACCACTATCGGCACGTTGCCCATCGTCTTCTATGGCACCGATGAGCAGAAGCGCACCTATCTGCCGCGCCTCGCCACCGGCGAACTGATCGGCGCCTATGCGCTGACGGAGCCGGGCGTCGGCTCAGACGCGATGGGCATTCGCACCCGCGCCACGCTCTCCGAGGACGGCCAATACTATATCCTCAACGGTGCGAAGCAGTGGATCTCCAATGCCGGTTTTGCTGACCTCTTTGTTGTCTTCGCCAAAATAGATGACACAAAACATACGGCCTTCATTGTCGAGGGCGCATGGGATGGCATCTCCACCGGCGCGGAAGAGAAGAAGATGGGCATCAAAGGCTCATCCACGCGCACGCTCTATCTCGACAATGTGAAAGTGCGGGTCGGCAATGTGCTGGGCGAGATTGGCAAAGGCTACAAGATCGCCTTCAACATCCTCAACATCGGTCGCCTGAAGCTGGGCGCAGGCGCTTCTGGTGGCGCGCGGGCGGCGCTGGATATGGCGGCGAAGTACTCGGATGAGCGCAAAGCCTTCGGACATCCGCTGCATGGCTTCGGCATGATTAAGAAGAAGCTGGCGTACATGGCGGCTGATGTCTACGCCGCCGAATCGCTGGCTTTCCGCACTGTTGGTATGGTGGAGGATGCGCGGGTGGCGGCGGGCGAGGATCGCCAGGCGCAGCTTGCCGCCATCGAAGAGTATGCCATCGAGTGCTCAATTGCCAAAGTCTACGGTTCGGAGGCGCTGGCGCGCTGCGTGGACGAGGGCGTGCAGATTTTCGGCGGCTATGGCTTCATGGACGAGTATCCGATCTCCTGGGCCTACCGCGATGCGCGTATCAATCGCATTTTCGAGGGCACCAATGAGGTCAATCGCCTCGTCGCCGCAGGCACGCTATTCCAGCGTGCAATGGCCAACAAAGTGGACATCTTCTCAGTTTTCCCAGAGATTGATAGCCAGGTGAGCAGTGGCACCGCGCCGGATTTCGCCACTGCGGAGACGCCCGCTGCGCTGCGCGAGAGTGTCAATCTGGTCGAGCGCATCAAGCGCGCCGCAATCTACAGCGTCATGAAGGGCGCGATGAAGTTCATGACTACCATCCGCGATGAGCAAGAGTTCCTTGAATATACCGCCAACCAGCTTATCAACATTTTTGCGCTGGATAGCGCCGTTGCCCGTGCGCTGTCTGCTGCGCGTGAGGGTGGCGTGGATGCCCGCGCGCATGAACTGATGGCGCAGGTGGCGCTGCTCAAGCATTTCAACGAGACACGCGCCGCAATGGAAGGTGTGCTGACAATGGCATTCGAGGGCGATGAGCGCCGCCAGGAGATTGCCCGCGTGCGCGCTTATCTGGGCGACCCGGAGGCGGACATCGTGCCGCTTCAGCGCGAACTGGCCGGTATCATTGCTGAGCGTGGCGGCTATCCGCTGAAATAGATCGCACTCTGGCACCCCTCTCCCGTGCGCGGGAGAGGGGCTGGGGGTGGGGAAATATGGACATAGAGGCAATGAATCGCATGCTGGCGGACTCAGTGCCGTTCAGCCGCGTACTGGGTGTGCAGGTAGTCTCGGTGAGCGATGAGCAGGCCGAGACGCTTCTGCCTGCCTCGCCAGAACGGCTCAATCATGTCGGCACAGTTCATGCCGTGGCGCAGTTCGGCCAGGGCGAAACAACCTCCGGCATCCTGCTGGTTGCGCTGTTCAATGACTTACAGGCGCAGGGGATTGTGCCAGTGGCTGCCGATGTAGCGATTCACTATCGCAAACCGGCGCGCGGCGACCTGCACGGCGCCGCCATCCTACCACGTGACGAGCAGGCGCGTATCCGCGCGGAGGTGCGCGAGACCGGACGCGCCCGCGTCACGATTCCCGTCACGTTACGCGATGACGAAGGAACGGTTACGACCGAGTTCGAGATTGATTGGGTGCTGCTCAAGCCACGCGCGTGAGTTGTCATACTATCGGCGCAAGACGCCAGCGAAAAGTGGAGTAGTAAGAGCCGGAGCAGGTTGCCTCTGACGCTACAACGTTGTAGACACCTAAAAGGAGCCATGTTATGCCAGAAGCTGTTATCGTCAGCGCCGTTCGCACACCGATTGGGCGCGCGGGCAAAGGAACGCTGCGCACTGTGCGCGCCGATGACCTGGCGGCGGTCGCCATTCGCGCCGCTGTGGAGCGCGTGCCGAACCTCGACCCCAACCTGATCGAAGACCTAATTCTCGGTTGCGCCTTCCCGGAAGGCGAGCAAGGTATGAACCTCGCCCGCATTGTCACAGGGCTTGCCGGTTTGCCGGTCAACTCTGGTGGTGTCACTGTCAACCGCTTCTGCGCCAGCAGCCTTCAGGCGGTGAACATGGCGGCGCAGAGCATCATGCTGGGCCAGGGTGATGTCATTGTCGCTGGCGGCGTAGAATCCATGTCGCGCGTGCCGATGGGCGGCTTCAACCCCAGCTTTAACCCCAAGCTCATCAACAATCCAGAGGGCATCGAGGCGTGCGGCGTTCCCACTGAGCGGCGTATGGAGTTTACGCAATCATACATTCCAATGGGCATCACCGCTGAGAATCTGGCGCGCGAATATTCAGTCAGCCGCGAAGATCAAGACAAGTTCGCGCTGCGCAGCCACCAGCGCGCCATCGCCGCGATTGATAGCGGCATCTTCGCCAAAGAGATCGTGCCGGTGACACTGCCCGACGGTAGCCAGTTCACTACGGATGAGGGACCGCGCCGTGATACCTCGCTCGAAAAGCTGGTTTCGCTCGAACCTGCCTTCATTGCCGGTGGCACGGTTACTGCCGGCAATAGCAGCCCGCTCAACGATGGCGCATCCGGTGCGGTGCTGATGTCGGCGGAGAAGGCGCGCGAACTGGGCATCCAGCCGCGTGCGCGCATCATCTCGATGGCGGTTGCTGGCGTGCGCCCGGATATTATGGGCATCGGCCCGGTCCCCGCCGTGCGTAAGGCGCTCGAACGCGCGCATCTACAACTTGGCGACATTGACATCATCGAACTGAACGAAGCCTTCGCCGCGCAATCGCTGGCGGTCATTCGCTCGCTGGGCATAGATGAAGACAAGCTCAACCCACATGGCGGCGCCATCGCGCTCGGCCATCCACTCGGCTGCACCGGCGCGCGCCTGATCGCCACACTCGTCAACGACCTCGAAACGCTGGACAAGCGGCTGGGCATGGCGACGCTCTGTGTCGGCGGCGGCCAGGGCGTGGCGACGATTATCGAGCGGCTCTAGGGAAGGCGGCGAGATTCGATGAGTTATGACATCAAACGCGCCGCTGTTGTCGGCGCGGGCATCATGGGTGCGGGCATCGCCGCGCACCTGGCCAATGTTGGTATTCCGGTGCTGCTGCTCGACATCGTGCCGGATGACGCCAAAGGCACGACGAATCGCGCAGCGCGCAACCGCATTGCGCAGGCTGGCCTCGATAAAGCCATCAAGGCGAAACCAGCCTCAGCGTTCTATACCACGCGCTCGGCGAAGCTGGTTACCGTTGGCAATACCGAGGACGATCTGGCGCGGCTGGGTGAGGTAGATTGGATTGTCGAGGCGGTCTTTGAGCAGCTTGATATCAAGACCGACCTCTACGCGCGCATCGAGCAGGTGCGCCGCCCTGGCACGATCATCAGCTCGAATACATCGGGCTTGCCCGCGACGATGTTGCTGGAAGGGCGCAGCGAAGATTTCCGCCGTCACTTCCTGATTACGCACTTCTTCAATCCGGTGCGCTTCATGAAGCTGTTGGAACTGGTGGCCGGACCCGAAACCGATCCGGCGCTGATGGCCTACATGGGCGACTTCTGCACCAACCGGCTTGGCAAGGGCGTGGTCTATTGCAAAGATCGTCCCAACTTCATCGGCAACCGCATCGGCACCTATGGCTTCCTGGCAACGGTGCATCGTGTGCTGAACGAAGGCTATAAGATCGAAGAAGCTGACGCAATCCTGGGGCCGGCGATGGGACGTCCGCGTTCGGCGGCCTTCCGCACGGCTGATCTGGCGGGCATTGATACGCTGCTGCATGTCGCCGACAATCTCTATGAGAACCTGCCGAACGACCCACAGCGAGAACTCTTTCGCATGCCACAATTCGTGCGCGATATGGTGGCGCAGGGCAAACTTGGCGATAAGACCGGTCAGGGATTCTACAAGAGAGAAAAGGGCGGCGACAAGCGCACTATCCTGGTGATAGACTCGGCGACACTGGAGTATCGCGCGCAGGATTCCGTTCACTTCTCCTCGCTCGATTCCGTCAAGGACAATCCCGATGTCTTCGAGCGCATCAAGACGGTCATCAACGCAACCGACCGCGCCGGTACGCTTGCCTGGGAACTGACCGCCGACACACTGCTCTACACCGCAACTGTGGCGCAGGAAATTTCTAATGATATCGTGAACATAGACAACGCGATGCGCTGGGGCTTCAACTGGGATGCCGGCCCTTTCCAGACATGGGACGCGCTGGGCGTAGAGTCACTGGCGAAGCGTATGGCCGCCGACGGGCGCACATTGCCGCCGCTGGTGGAACAGGTGTTGGGCAACGGTACTGGCCGCTTCTACACGGAGACGCCGGAGCGCAGCTACTTCGACTTCAACAGTGGCAGCTACAAGCCGGTGCCGCAGACTGGCCTATCGCTCAACCTGACGCTACTCAAAAAGGCTGGCAAAGTCGTCAAGGACAACCGTAGTGCGGCGTTGATTGACCTGGGCGACGGTGTGCTTGGCATCGAGTTCCATGCCAAGATGAACGCGATAGACGACGACCTTACGGCGATGATGAAGGCTGGCATCGAGGAGGCGCAGAAGAACTGGCGCGCGGTGGTCATCGGCAACGAGGCGCCGGACTTCTCGGTCGGCGCAAATCTGGCGCAGGTGTTGATGGGCGCGAAGATGCGCATGTGGCCGCTGATCGAGAAGGGTGTCAACGCCCTGCAACAGACACATCTGGCGCTGAAGTACAGTCAGGTGCCGGTGGTTGTGGCTCCTGCCGGGCGTGTGCTGGGTGGCGGTTGCGAAATCGTGATGCACGGCCATAAGGCGCGGGCGGCGGCGGAGACGTACATGGGTCTGGTGGAGGTCGGCGTCGGGGTAATTCCGGCGGGCGGCGGCTGCAAAGAGTTGCTGGCGCGCTGGGCCACGATGACGCCGGAGCATGGACCCTTCCCCGCGCCACGCCATGTCTTTGAGATTGTCGCCGTGGCGACCGTTGCCACCAGCGCCGCCGATGCCATGCAGTACGGCTTCCTCAAGAAGACCGACAGTATCACGTTGGACCGCGAACGCCTGCTGGCGGATGCCAAAGCCGATGCACTGGCGCTGGCGGACGCCAAAGATCGCGGGGAGTGGCAGCCGCCAGAGCCACCAACCTTCCGTCTGCCGGGCGCGAGCGGTCGCCTGGTGCTGGAGCAGGTGGTGGATGGCTTGCGCTTGCAGGGCAAAGCCAGCGAATACGACGCAGTGGTCGCTGGAAAGCTGGCCTATGTGCTGACGGGCGGCAACTGTTCGCCGCTCGATACGCTGACTGAGCAAGACATCCTCGATTTGGAGCGTGAGGCATTCGTGAGCCTCTGCGGCAATCCCAAGACGCAGGACCGTATGGAGGCGCTGCTCAAAACGGGCAAGCCGCTGCGCAATTAGGCGGTCCTCACCCCTGGCCCCTCTCCTCGCAAGGAGAGGGGTATTTTTGTGCAGATTCATCATCAGCCAGTGGTGATCGTCACCATGCTGGCGGAGCTAGAGACTTCGATGTCGTAGTAGGGGGTATCCACCGTATAGTCGGCGCTTTGTAGCCGCAAGTCACCCCCCATATTGCTGAGCGTCTGGTTGTCGAAGACGAAGGTAGAGACCCAGCCCTTGAGGTGGGCGCGGACCGCGACCCCAGCGGGCCGTTGAACAATAATTGCTGATGCGCCACCGCTGATTTCGATAGGAACCACGCCGGAGGGTTTGGGAAGTTCCAGGTGGATTGTACTCATCCCCCCCCTGACCGCCAATCCTGCGAGATCGAGACCATCTAGCAGCGCCGAAATTTCTGATGCTCCGCCCTGGACCACGATGTGCCACGGAATAGCAGTGTTGAGCGTTACCTCCGCCGCGCGTTTCTCTCTATCCAGGGGCCACAAACGCTTTGAATAGCGCATGCTGACCACACCATCTTTCACTTTGACCTCCGGCGGCGCTCCCTGAAAACTGGCCTGATAAAGTTCGGACATGGTATCGCCTGCACGCACGGTCAACCCGGAGACCCCAGCATAGACGACGAGCCGGGCGCTCTTCAGATCGCCAAGTGGAGCGGAGAATAGCTCCTCCTCGCTCGATGGTGTTTCCCGCAACCTGACGATTTCCGTCCTGGAGAGCGCGTTGCTGCGTGCGAGGACTTGCAGCAGAAAGGCAAGCTGGTCATCGGTGTAGTCCGCTGCCATGTCTTCCCAGGCTTTCCCCAGCGTAGCGAAGGTTGCATTGATCTTACGCAGTTCGTCCTTCTCTTTTTCTAGCGAGATAATAACCCGGCGGCCATCATTCGGGTCGCGCTCCCGGCGCACGACTCCGGCTTCCTCCAACCGATTGAGCATCCCGGTGATCGCTCCGGTCGTCAGGCCGGTAAGATCGGCAAGCTGGCCAGCGGTTGCTGGCCCGGCGGTATCCAGGATATCAATCACCTCCATATCAGTAACCGTCATACCAACACGCCCCGCCGCCGTCCGAAAGTAGGATGAGCCGAGCGCATTGAACTGCCGCAGCTCGCGCGCGAGCTGCTCCAGCATCTGCGCACGATGTTCCTCATTGCCTCTATCACCTCTTGACATCCTCATTTCCTCCTGGTATAGTTCAATTACCTTAGTCAATAAGGTAATTATCAGATAGTTCACTTAGTCGCATTTGCATTTATTGGCGCTTCGTTTAGCGGCTCAGTGAATTCCAGTATAGCATATGGAGGCGTTCCGGTGATGATCGAAACCCAGGGGTTGCGCAAAGCGTTCGGCAAGCAGGTGGTCCTCGACGGGCTTGACCTGACAGTAGCGGAAGGCATGATCTTCGCGCTGCTCGGCCCCAACGGCGCGGGTAAGACGACAACGGTACAGATTCTCTCGACACTGATCCGCGCCGATGGCGGCACTGCACGGGTAGCCGGGTATGACGTTGCCCGCCAACCTGATGCCGTCCGCAAGGTGATCGGCGTGACTGGCCAGTTCTCGGCGGTGGACAATATGCTCACTGGCGAAGAAAACCTGCTGCTGATGGCGGATTTGCATCATTTGAGCCGTCGTGAAGGCAGAAAGCTCGCCGCTGATCTGCTTGATCGTTTCGAGTTGACCGATGCAGCTAAGAAGACGCCGGTTCAATATTCTGGTGGCATGCGGCGCCGGCTGGATCTGGCAATGACGCTGGTAGGCAATCCGCGCCTCATCTTCCTCGATGAGCCGACCACCGGGCTGGACCCCCGCAGCCGCCAGACCATGTGGCAGATCATCCGCGACCTGGTGGCGCGCGGCGTGACGATTTTCCTGACGACGCAATATCTGGACGAAGCCGACCAGCTTGCCCACCGCATCGCCGTCCTCGACCAGGGCAAACTGGTAGCCGAGGGCACGCCAGACGACCTGAAACGCCGCATTCCTGGCGGACATGTGCGCCTGCAATTCGCCGACGAGCGCAGTCTCGGTCTGGCGGCCAGTACGCTGGGTGTTGGCGCAGGAACGGGCGCGCGCGATGACGAGGCGCTCACGCTGCGGGTGCCCACCGATGGCAGCGTTCAGTCGGTGAAGGCCATTCTCGACCGGCTCGACTACGGAGCCAGCGCGGATACGGCGGTTGAGGATGCGGGCGTGACGGTGCATATCCCCGACCTCGACGATGTGTTCTTTGCCCTCACTGGCCATATCAATATGCAGAACGACACGCAGAATGGCTCACAACCTGCTAAGCAGAAAGGCGCTGTACGATGAGTACCCTGGCTTTAACATTTCGTGATTCGCTGACGATGCTGCGCCGTGATACCAAACATTCCCTGCGCAACCTCATGATGACGGTGAGCGGCATATTGACGCCGACGATCCTGCTGGTACTATTCAACTATGTCTTCGGCGGCGCGATAGGCGCGGGCCTCGGCGGGGGGATACACGGCTCTTACATCAACTATGTCGCGCCCGCGATTCTGATTATGGCGGTGGGCAGCGGCTGCGCAACAACGGCGATCAACCTGGTGATGGACCTGAACGAAGGCGTCATCAACCGCTTCCGTACGATGGCGATTGCGCGCTCCTCGGTGCTGAATGGACAGGTGATCGGCAGCGTGATTCGCACACTGGCGAGCGTCGTTCTCGTACTGGGCGCGGCGCTGTTGATGGGCTTCCGTCCTACCGCAGACCTCCTGGCCTGGATTGAGGCGTTCGGCCTCATCGCGCTGTTTTCCTTCGCTATCACCTGGATGGGTGTCGTCTTCGGCCTGATCGGCAAAACACCTGCTGGCGCCAACAGTCTCTCGCTCATCTTCCAGATTCTGTTGCCGTTTACCAGCAGCGCGTTTGTCAGCCCGGACTCAATGGCGGGCTGGATACGCTGGTTCGCTCAAAACCAGCCCTTCACCGCTGTCATAGATACGCTGCGTGGGTTGTTGCTCGGAACACCCATCGGCAATAGCGCGGTGTTTGCCATCGCCTGGAGCGTCGGTATTGCGCTGGTTGGATTCATTCTGGCGCGAACGATTTACAACCGCGCCCCCGCAAAATAAATCAAGGGTAAGCGTTCACTGATCTGTCTGGATGCGCTGGCGCAATGCCCAGCGCACCAGCAGCAGGATGGCGAACGACATCACCAGTAAGACGATAGCCAGGGTGATTGCGGCGCTCAGATCGAGTTCAAATCCCAGATAGATTGCCAGTGGCATCGTCTGGGTGCGGCCAGGGAAGTTACCGGCGAAGATAATGGTTGCGCCAAACTCACCCAACGCTCTGGCCCATGTCATCAATGCGCCGCCCATCAGCGCCGCGATGCTGAGAGGCAGCGTGATGCGCCCGAAGACGCCGAACGGTCCCGCGCCATCAACTGCGGCGGCGTCTTCTATGTCATGATTGACGTTGGCAAATGCGGTAGACGCCGCTTTGATATAGAACGGCGCCGCGACAAAGGTTTGCGCCATCACAACTGCGACCGGCGTGAAGGCGATGTCAATGCCAAGCGCATTGAGCCAGTGGCCTAGCAGCCCGAAGCGCCCGAAGGCGACGAGCAGCGCAATGCCGGCGACCGCAGGCGGCATGACAATCGGCAGGTCGAGCAGCGCATCAAGGATGGTGCGTCCAGGGAACGTGCCGCGCGCCAGCAGATAGGCCAGCGGTGTGCCACCAATCACCGTCAGGCCCAGCGTGCAGAGCGTCGTCACGAGGCTCAACTGAATAGCCTGCGCGACGGATGGATCAACCAGATGCGCCAGTATATCCGCCGGGGTCGCACGCAGCACCAGCGCCAGCAGCGGCAACAGCAGAAACAGCAGAAACGGCAGGCTGGCGAGGAGCAGCGCCACCTTGCGCCAGTCCACTCGATGCCAGGTCGCCTCCTGGCGGCGCTCATGCCTCGTTTTTAGCAACTGGGTCGCTGCCGTCTCTGCCATTGCTTCTTCCTCACGCCAATTGCTCAAATTGCCTGTCGCTCCTCATATCTGGTATCTCATCGGCTAGCTGGCTGGTGGTGTGTACTGTGGCCCCTGGCTGGCCGCAATGAATCCATAGCTTGCCAGCACGTTCTGCCCATCGCTCGACATCACATAGGCGATGAATTGCTGCGCTGTACTGCTCTGTTTGGAGTTTTTAAGCGGCGCAATGGGATAGGTTGCAATCACATTGAAGGCGTCGGGAATGGCAATCGTCGTAACGCTATTCGGCTCAGTAGCCGCGTCGGTAGTATAGACAATGCCAGCGTCGCCCTCGCCAAGCGCAATCTTCGACAAAACCGACTTGACATCAGTTTCGTATGACACCACATTCTTCAGCACATTCGCCTGATAGGAAGCGCTAAACGATGGATCGGCGCTGGCTTTGGAGAGAAACGTCAGCGCATAGCCGCCGACTGGCACCGTTTTCGCCGCCAGTACGATCTTGATGCCTGGTTTCGCCAGGTCTTGCAACGTCTGAATATTTGCCGGATTGTTCTTTGGCACGATAACCACGAGACGATTATGCGCAAACACCTGAACCGCCGAACTGCTGATCTGGCCGCCTTTAACGACGACATTCATCTGCGCGACATTGGCGGAGGCGAAGACATCAGCAGGCGCGCCCTGCGTAATTTGTCCAGCGAGCGTATCAGAGCCACCAAAATTGAAGCTCACAGTGACGTTGGAGTGGGCGGTGTGAAACTGGCTGCCAATCTTGGTGAATGCCCCTTGTAGCGATGCGGCAGCGAAGACATTCAGTGTGATGGGCTGCGAGCCGCCACTATTGGTACCGGTACAGGCGCTTACCGCGAGCAGTAGCGTGATGAGCAGCGATGCGACGAAAAGGTGCGGTGAGCGGACAGCGTGGAACCGGCGCGATGCAGGCTGAGCAGTGACCATGTGTGCAATCCCTCTCTGTTGATGCCGTTGAAATCGTTGTTGCCGTGTCGCTCGATCATGGTTTTGGATAGATTCAGCGTTCTGCCGTTGATGCTGCGAGTTCCTCCTGGCACTGATCCAGCCAGGGCAAAATGGCTTCGAGTTGCCCCCGGCGAAACTCCAACACCAGGCGGTCGTAGCGCCGTTCATGGCCGAGCGCCTGAATATCTGTCTCAATATCTGCGATCCACTGCCGGCAGATGGCTTTCTGGCGCTCGATCAATGCCGTTACTGTTGCCGTTCCCTCGCGTGCCGCAAAGAAGAGCTTGGCGAGGAATTCGAGGCGGAAGTCGCGCCCATGCTCCACCGGCGCGGCGACCCATGCGGCATAAGCCGCCTTGCCCTCAGCCGTGAGGTGAAACACCTTACGCGGTGGGCGGCTGCCCTGCGCCTCGGTGACGCTGGTGATATAGCCGGCCTCCTGCAACCTGGTCAGCAGCGCATAGAGGTGGGCCTGTTTGAGATGCCACACCAGCCCCAGCGCCTCAGCGCGGAGCAACTGCTGGTGCATCTCATAGGGGTGCATGGGATGCTCCACCAGCAGCCCCAGCAGCGCGTGATTGATGCCTGTCGGCAATGGTTCAGCAGGCATAATAATACCCACCAGTTGAGTACTCAGAACGTGAGTAAGTGCTGGCAGTGTACGCATGCTGGCTGGCGCCTGTCAAGAGTCGGTCAAGAGCGGATGTGCGACAATGAAACGGCGCTGACGGCAGGTGCCGTTATGTGGTTTTGAGGTGCTGTAGCGCGGATAAAGTGGATGGCAGCGTTGAGACAATGCGGTGAAGGGGGCAAAAGATGGAATTGAGCGCACGCAACTAGTTACCTGGAACAATCAAACAGGTGACGTTGGGATCAGTGATGGCAGAGGTAGTAGTGGAACTCAGTGGCGGGCAGGAAGTGGTATCAGCTATCACACGTGGCTCGGTGGAGCGACTCAATCTGCAGGTGGGCGACCAGGTGACTGTGATTATAGGAAAGCCCGTAAAACCGCTGTGCCTTTAGGCTGACGAAGGCCATGCGGATGAAAGGTGCTCTGTCCTGGCTTTAGCCAATAGTACGTGCCCTCGACGACTTGTTGATATTGCTGTAGAATATCTACATGGGCAATAACAAGAATCTCGACTATCAACACGACGAACACCACGTCCATCTGATTGTCTATCATCTCATCTGGTGCCCCAAGCGGCGGCGCAAGGTGTTGGTAAACCAGATCGGGGCGCGTTGTGAGGCGTTGATTCGCCAGAAGTGCGAGGAGAAGGGCTGGACAATCTTGGAACTGGCCGTCCAGCCCGATCATGTGCATCTGTTCGTGCGGGTGTGGCCGTCCGTAAGCGCCGCTGACGTGGTGAAAGAGTGCAAAGGGCTATCCGCCTACCGGCTCCGGCAAGAGTTCCCTGAACTCTTGAAACTGCCGTCGCTCTGGACGCGCTCCTATTTTGCCTCAACAGCAGGCAACGTGAGCAGTGAGACGATTCAGCGGTATATCGCTGCCCAATCTACCAGTTAAAGAAGGTGCGTCATCATGCTGATCCTTGAATACAAACTCGATGGCAAACCAACGCAATACGCGGCCATTGAGGAAGGTATCCGTGTGGTGCAGTTCCTCCGCAACAAGTGTCTACGCGCCTGGGTAGACCGTATAGAGGAAGGCAAAAATTGCTTTGCCATGAACTCGTATACGGCAGTCCTGGCGAAACAGTACCCCTTTGCGGCTCGGCTCGGCTCACAGGCACGGCAGGCCAGCGCAGAACGTGCCTGGAAAGCGGTACAACGGTTCTATGACAACTGCACGGCCAAGAAACCGGGCAAGAAGGGCTATCCGCAGTTCCAGCACAACAACCGCTCGATTGAATACAAGGTCGCTGGCTGGAAACTCTCCTTGGATGGCAAGCACATCACCTTCACCGATGGGTTGGGTATCGGCACCCTACGGCTCATAGGGACGCGCAGCATTGAAACCTTCCCACTGGCCCAAATTAAGCGGGTGCGGATTGTGCGTCGTGCCGATGGCTACTATTGCCAGTTCTGTGTTGATGCCCAGCGCAACGTCGTGCATGTGCCTACCGGCAAACAAGTGGGCATTGATATGGGTCTCAATGCCTTCTATACCGATAGCGAGGGGGAGACGGCAGAAAACCCGCGCCACTATCGCAAAGCGGAAAAGCAGGTGAAGCGGCTGCAACGGCAGGTGTCACGGAAAAAGAAAGGCTCGAAGAATCGCGCCAAAGCGCGAAAGAAGCTCGCCAGAAAGCACTTGCACGTCCAACGGCAGCGTGAAGATCATGCGAGAAAACTCGCATGCGCGCTCGTCACGTCTCACGACCTGATTGCCTATGAAGATTTGCAAGTGCGCAACATGGTGAAGAATCACTACCTCGCCAAGAGCATCAGCGATGCCGGCTGGTCACAGTTCTTGGGCTGGGTGCGCTATTATGCGGCGCTGCATGGCATTGAGTGCGTCGCCGTCCCACCCGCCTACACCTCACAGAACTGCTCAGGCTGTGGAACCTATGTCAAGAAAAGCCTGAGCGTGCGCACGCATAGTTGCCCGCACTGTGGCCTGATCTTGGACCGGGACCAGAACGCAGCACTCAATATCTTAGAAGCAGCACTCCGTATCCTGGGGCACAGGAAAACGGGCTAGTCTGGCGTGTCCAGCTAGCGAACGCTTGGGGACAGAGGGGCCGCTGGCGATAGGCAGCAATGGCTATCGGTAAGCCTGCTGGATGAACCAAGAATCTGCTATGGCTTGAGCCTATGCAGAGTGTCAAAAAGTCCACCGAAGTCATGCTCGGCAAATAAGCACTCTTGGTATCGCGGGCGTCGTTTTTGCCAACGCGCCGATCCTTGATGGGCGCATGTATAGGATGAGCGCGATGATAGAGCAGCGTCATCGCGCTCATCCAGCCGCGTAATGTGCTATCTGGCAGTTATGCCGCCTTCGCGCGTCCACCCATCATAGACATAACCACACCGATGACGAGTACTACGGCGCCGACCACACCGACGATGAGGCTAATGTGGGCCGTGCTGCCGAGGAAGTGCTTCACGAAATGATCAATAGCGGCAGCCGCGATGACGAGAATGCCAATGATGGCTACAACATAGCCGACAGACTTCATAGTCTCCTCCTGTGTGCTGAACACACAAATTAAGTAGCTCGAAGACAACGTGCCGGGATTCCAGATTGTCTACCAGAGGCACAACGCACCCTGGCTGAGGCGAGTATAGCGATATCCGCCTAATCTGTCAACGTACATTTGTCCTCAGAGGAACTATTGGTTTATACTGCTGGAATGGTGTGGGAAAAATGGCTCATGGCGGCAGCCATATAATGACATGCTGGATAGATACTAACGGCCCGGCAGAGCGGAGATTAACCCAGATGGCGCAGGAACGGCAGACGACAACAACAGGGCAAGGCGGCACAGCGTTGACACCGCTCGTTGAACGCGCGCGCCGCATCTTGCTCTACGAGCAGCGCACCGGCCACGAAGATGCCGCCGTCAAGCCGGGCGGCATGGCGTCGTTCATCGCCCGCTGGACCGCTGATATGCAGGATGCGCGCATTCACAACGCATTGCCTGCGCCTGGCTCTTCCACCGTGCCGCCGGAAGAGGCGATGGCGGTCCTCTTCACTGGCTATCGCGCACTCGACCCGATGCAGCGCGCCGCCAAAGTGCGCGCTGCGCTGGCGTTGCTCGATACGCTTGCTTCCGTTTCTTCGACTGCTCCAGCAGCCCGACCATCCGCGCCAGCCTCCCATACGCCACCACGCACGCCAGCGAAACGCCCAGAGCCGCCACAATTCGGCTCGCGCCGCCCGGCAAAGCCGCAGCACGCCGACGACAGCGAACGCTGGCCGCTGGCGTCGCCTTTGCCCGAACCGCCGAAATTGCCCGCGCAGCAGACGCATGAGACCCGCGATAGACTGCGGGCCGCGCCAGCGCCGCGACCAGAAGACGAATATCTCTTGCGCGCGCCGGTCTCGTCTGTGCCGGGCGTGGGCAAGACCCAGGAACAACGGCTGAATCGCCTGGGCATCGAGACGGTGCGCGATCTGCTCTTCACCTTCCCGCGCGAGCATCTCGATTACAGCAAGCTCGATAAGATCGGCACATTGCCGTTCGGTGAGGTGCGCACGGTGCTGGGGTTGATCTGGGAGGTGGAGAATCAGCGCACCAGCGGCGGGCGTGTCCGCACGATTGCACGCATCAATGATGAGACCGGCTCCATCCGCGTCACCTGGTTCAATCAGCCTTATCTGCTCAAGCAGTTGCCGCGCGGCGCCTATGTCGTCGTGACGGGCATCAAGCAACGCTTTGGCAATCGCGTCGAGTTCAGCGTGCGCAGTCACGAACTGCCGGAGCAGGGCGACCTCATCAACACCGGGCGACTGGTGCCGGTGTATGGACTGACCGAGGGGCTGAGTCCGAAGGTGATGCGGCGTTTCACCAAATGGGCGGTGGATCATTGCGCCGCGCTGGTGCCTGATCATCTGCCACCGTCGCTACGCGCGCAGATGCGCCTGATGGCGCTACCGGAAGCTATCGCCCAGATGCACTATCCCGATAGCGCCGCTGAACTGGAAGAGGCGCGGCGACGGCTGGCCTTCGATGAGTTGTTCCTGATTCAACTTGGCATGCTCACTCGCCGGGCAAATGTGCGCGAGGGACCGCCAGCGCCATCACTGCCTGTTCCAGAATCGCTGATCTTTAGCAGTGTGCAGGTTGATGGCGAAGAGACAACGGACCAACCAGCACCAGCGTCCGCAGTAGCAGGCGGCGGTCTCTGGCCGCTGACGGCGCAATGCTTCGAGCAAACGCTACCGTTCCAACTGACCGGCGCGCAGCGCCGCGCCATCCGCGAGATACTGGCAGACCTGCGCAAGACACAGCCGATGACACGGCTGCTTCAGGGTGATGTTGGTTCTGGCAAAACGGTGGTGGCCGCCGCTGCATTGCTGGCGTGCGCCGCGAATGGCTACCAGGGCGCGCTGCTGGCGCCGACGGAGATCCTGGCGGAGCAGCATTATCGCGGCCTGAGTGCGCTGCTTGCGCCGTTCGGCCTGCATGCCGTCCTGCTGACGGGCAGCCAGCGCGCCAAAGAACGCGCCGCCGCTCGCGATGCGCTGGCGAATGGACAGGCCGCCGTAGCAATTGGCACACATGCGCTGATTCAGGATGATATTGCGTTCAAGCGGCTGGCGCTGGCGATTGTGGACGAGCAGCATCGCTTCGGTGTGGAGCAGCGCGATGTGCTGCGCAAGAAGGGCCTCAATCCGCATATGTTGGTGATGACAGCGACGCCGATTCCACGCACGCTCGCGCTGACCCTCTATGGCGATCTCGATGTCTCGGTGCTTGATGAGATGCCGGTCGGCAGGCTGCCAATTATTACACGCTGGCGCTCCGGTGGGCAGCGCCAGGAAGCCTATCGTCTCGTAGCAGAGGAAGTGGCCGCTGGACGCCAGGCGTATGTCATCTGCCCGCTGGTCGAGGAATCCGAGGCGCTGGAAGCCAAATCCGCCATTCAGGAATATGAGCGCCTCAAAAAAGAGGTGTTTCCTGACCTGCGATTGGGATTGGTACATGGTCAATTGCGGCCAGCGGAGAAAGATGCCGTCATGCGCGCTTTCCGCGACGGCGCAATTGATGTGCTGGTGGCGACGGCGGTGGTGGAGGTGGGCGTGGATGTACCCAACGCAACGGTCATGCTCATCGAAGATGCCGACCGTTTCGGTCTTTCGCAGGTGCATCAGTTCCGTGGGCGGGTTGGCCGTGGTCAATATCAGTCGTACTGCTATCTGTTGAGTAAGGAGGCCGGCGCACAGGCGCGCGAACGCCTCAGTGTGCTGGAGCGCACGAACGATGGCTTTGTGCTGGCGGAAGAAGATTTGCGGCTACGCGGCTCCGGCGATTTCTTTGGCACACGCCAGAGTGGCATGCCGGACCTGAAAGTGGCGAGTCTTGCCGATACGAAGCTGCTGGTCGAGGCGCGTGCGCGGGCTGAATGGCTCTGGCAGCGCGACCCGTATTTGCGTGCGCTGGAGCATGCGCCGCTGCGTGAGCGTGTCTTCCTCTTCTGGCAGGGGTTCATGGCGCATTGATATCAAGGTCTATAGCGCCATGTGAACAGTGGAGACTGGCGCAGAGGTGGGCGACGCATGCTATACTGTAATCTGAAGCATCAGCGCCAACAGGGATGAACCTTCCAACAGCTTCATTCCTCATCCGTATGTCATCTATCTATGTCATACGCGCTCCATGCCTGGGCTGGCGCTGGGGTGGCAACTCGCAATGCTAGAAAGTCGAGACGTTGCGTGCATGGCCCGTCGCGCACGATGTAGTGCGCGGAGCGCGGCAGACGCGGCTGTCACGAAAGGGATAGTGACGCATGAGTACTCCGGATACCTCCTTGAATCTGGACCCAGATGCCGGTCTTGATGAGATGTATTACTCGGAAGAAGCCGAGCCTGATTGGTACAAGACCAATATTCCCTGCCAGGTTGGCTGCCCGGCACATACCGATGTCGCCAACTATATCGGCTTGATCTCGCAGGGGCGCTTCGATGAGGCATACGTCCTGAACCGCCAATGCAATGTGGTGCCGGGAGTATTGGGCCGCACCTGCGCTCGCCCTTGCGAGCCGGTCTGCCGCCGCAATAAGATTGACGGCAACCAGGTGGCTATCTGCTGGCTCAAGCGCGCTGCCCACGATCACCGCCAGTATCGCCATCTGCCAGAGCGCCCGAAGATCACCAAAGATAAGAAGGTGGCGATTGTCGGCGCTGGCTCTGCGGGCATCGCCTGCGCACGCGAACTGGCCGAGCGCGGCTATCCAGTGACGATCTACGACATGTATCCCGCTCCCGGCGGTATGATGGTCGGCGGGATTCCGGTCTGGCGTCTGCCGCGCGAAGTTACGCAGGAAGAGTGCGACGAATATCTGGATGCGCTTGGCATCGAGGTCAAGCTCAATACCACCGTCGGCAAGGATGTTCAACTCACCGATCTGTTGCGTGACTACGATGCGGTCTATCTTGGCCCTGGTTGTATGCTCTCCAATCCCTTGACCGGCCCGGATGGCAAAGAAGTCCCCGGCGCGCACCTGGAAGGTGTAGTGCCTGGCTTGCCGTTCCTCGAAAAAGTCAATTTTGGTGAGCCGGTCTTCGTCGGCAAGCGTGTTGCAGTGCTTGGCGGCGGCTTCACGGCGATGGACTGCTGCCGCTCATCGGTGCGATTTGGCGCGGAGAAAGTATACGTCCTGTATCGCCGCTCGAAGGAAGAAATGCCCTCGGATGAGTATGAGGTGGATGAGGCGACGCTTGAGCATGTTGAATTCATCTATCTCGCCCAGAACGTGGGCATGGAGAGCGATGACGGCGTACATGTCAGCCGCATCAAGATGATTCGCAACCGGCTGGGTGACCCAGACGCTAGCGGTCGGCGCAAGGCGATTGCCGTTCCTGGCAGCGAATTCACACTCGATGTCGATACCGTGATCGCGGCCTATGGGCAGTATGCCGATACCTCCTGGATTCCGGCGCAGGAATTAGGACTTGAAGTCAACAAGTGGGGTATTCCGCTGGTGGACCGCGATACCTGGATGACGAACCATCCCGGTCTCTTTGCCGGTGGCGACTTCACTGAAGGCTCGCGCAATCTGATTTCGGCGATTGCCGACGGCAAATCCGCTGCGAGCGCGATCAACCGCTACCTGGGCGGCGAGGATATCCCGGCTGAGGAGGCGGCGGAGATCGAACTGCCAGACTTCCGGCGCGGCATGGTGGACAATTATGAATCCATCCCGTATCAGGTTATCCCATCGCTGCCGCTGCAAAAGCGTTTCAGCATCAGCGTGGAGTCGGAGACTGGCTACAGCCCGGAGGAAGCGATCACCCAGGCGCGGCGCTGCCTGCAATGCCAGCTCAACATCACCATTGACCCCTCCATCTGCATCCTGTGCAGTGGGTGCGTGGACATCTGCCCCTACGACTGCATCAGTATGGAAGGGCTGACCCGCGTGGTGAAGGGCGACCCGCTGCACCAGATTGCCGAAGAAACCTGGGAACGTGGCGCCGATATGATTATTGATGAGGAGAAGTGCATCCGCTGCGGCCTCTGCATCGTGCGCTGCCCGACCGATGCCATCTCGATGGTCCAGTTTGAGGTGAAGAGCGCGAACGACCGCTGGAATGTCTCCAAGATTCCGGTTATCAACGCTCCGCGCTAGCGCGTCGGGCTGGTGATAGCTCACATAGTATGCCTTTTCAGTGCGGCTCCGTGACATTTGCGGGGCCGCACTCGTGTTGGTGAAGGGGATATTTCTCTCTATTGGATGCTGGCATGCTACTTGTTTACAGATAGCCTTTGATAGCAGTTGCTGATGTGCGTAGGAGGTTAACGTGTGATGAGGATGAGGGAAGGGAAATGGGGTAGAGGAGGTCGAGCGGTGAACATCGCGCAAGGAGCGACATGGCGGCGGAGATCTCGCGCGCTCGTGTTGTCTCTGGGATGTATTCTGGTGCTTGGACTGCTTGTGACGGCTTGCTCTCTCAGCGATACCACTTCAGCGCCAGTGGGCACAGGGGCCGGTGATGTAGTTCCCACAGCCACGGCGTCCAGTGATTCTTCCTATCTGCATGTGCCACCAAAGGGTGATAGCTTTCAGGCGCGCGTAAATTATACCGTCAACTGGTATCTGAACCATATGACACTCGATCAGAAGCTGGGCCAGATGTTTCTCATTGAGACGTATGGGCAGAGCTACAATGCTGACGTAGACAACATGGTGCGTAATCTCTATGCAGGCGCGATGATTATCTATGGCAAAAATATGCAGACGCCGCAGCAGTTGCATGATTACATCGCCGCCATTCAGTCGCATGCGCAAATCCCCCTGATGGTGACGATGGATGAGGAGGGCGGCGTCGTAGATCGTCTGGGATACTTTCACTTCGATCCGCCATTGCCGTCGGCGCAGCAACTCGCAGCGGGCAGCCTCCAGCAGACGGAAGAAACCGGCGCACAAGCGGCGAAGGAAATGCAGGCGTTGGGCATCAATACCGACCTCGCGCCGGTGGTGGATGTGCGCTCGGTGCCCAACGCTGTCGAATACACCCGTCTCTTTGGCAATGACCCAACGACCGTGACAAAGTATGCCGGCGCATTTTTGACCGGCCTGCAAGAGAATGGCGAGATTGCCTGCCTCAAACACTGGCCCGGCATCGGCAGCATCACGCTCGATCCGCACAAGACACTGCCAACCATCACGCGCAGCCTGGATCAACTCCAATCAACCGATTTTGCCACCTTCCGCTCGTTGTTGGCCTTGCAGCCAGGCATGATTATGGTGACGCACGTAATCGTGCAGGCGCTGGACCCCACCATGCCGGCCACGCTCTCGCCGATTCTGGTGAACGGCGTGTTGCGCGGCCAGCTTGGCTATCAGGGCGTCGTAATGACCGACAGCCTCTATATGGATGCCATCAGCCAGAAGTACACGCTGCCGCAGGCGGCGGTTCTCTCGGTGATTGCCGGTGACGATCTGCTGGAAGGCGCATTCGACAGCTATTCAATGAGCGGGATGCTGGCCGCGCTGCATACAGCAATTGACAGCGGCAGCATCACCACTGACCGCATTGACCAGTCCGTCAACCGCATCCTGCGGTTGAAGGCGCGCTTCGGTCTCCTGCCGCTCAAGCCGTTGCCAAATGTCACCTATCCCGGCAGCCCCACAGCACCAGCCGCCACCGCAACGACAGCTTTTGCTAGCTTCAATGCCGATTTCCGGCATGATGACACGGCGGCATAAGCGATTTCTCGCTTATTCGACCAATGCCCGCGTCAGCATCACCATCGTCACGAAGGTGCGGAAGACTTCAAGTGGGTCATTGCTGACAAAGCGCACGGTGCGCGCATCGCCGCTGGATAGCTCAACGCCGTGCAGCCATGCCGCCATCTCTGCCATATCGGCGGTGAGGAACGTGACGCCGAGTTCAATGGTGCCCTGGAAGATAGGCGGTGTCGCCGGGCGCTGGCTGGTGAGAGCGAGACGCGCACCCTCACGAATACGCTCGCAGGCCACCTCTGGATGCAGGCTCTCGGCGGCGTAGCGAGAAACCGAGCGTTTGACCTCGACACAATGTGGCGCAGGCGAGAGCTGGCGCGCCTCTGCCGCCGTCACTTGGTCGCCCGTCACCAACGCAATCGGCACGCCGTAGTGTGCCGCCACCAGCGCATTGAGCGCCGTCTCGCCGACAATTTCGCCGTTCAGCCGCGCCTCCCAGATGGCGCGCGGATTGTAGCTATGGCTGAGAATCGCCTGGCTGGCGCCGATGGAACCGTGATAACCCAGGAAAAAGATCGCGTCGAACGAGCTATCCAGCCCTTCCATCATATACATCGGCTTGTGCTTGCCGCTGAGCAGCGAGGCGCGGCCATGCAGCAGGTCTGGTTCGAGGTTGCGCATGCTGCTATGCGAATCGTTGACGACGAACGCATCGGCTCCCGCGTCGGTTGCCCCGTCTATCGCCGCGTTCAACTCGCCCAGCAGCAGCCGCCTGCCCAGCGCATAGTCATGGCTGCCGACCATAATCTGATCCCAGTCCACGATGCCGGCCACGCCCTCAAAATCGGTCGAGATGAAGACTTTCATCGCTCTATCGCCTTTCCTGCTGATTCATGCTGCACTGGTTGCGATTGTTGCGAATGTGGAGATTGACGGCCAATTGGTCGTTGCTGTTCGTCGCGCGGAAGTTTATTTTTGCCGGGGGTGTTGCGATAGCGCAGCCGCTTGACCGGCTTGCCGCCAATCAGATGCTCGCGGACAATCTCTTCGGCGTCCTCTGGCTGCACGCCGCAATACCAGACGCCCTCTGGATAGACGACCACCATCGGGCCGTGGCCGCATTGATCGAGACAGCCGCTCTGGTTGATACGCACCTTGCCCTTCAACCCAGCCTCAGCGACGAGCTTCTTCAACGCTTTATGCACGCCGAGTCCATCGCCGTCCTGGCAGGGACACCAATCGCCACTGGTGCAAACGAACACATGCTTCTCCCAGATCAAATCGGTGATTGGCTGCTCGTCGCTCACTGGCTCTATTGCTTTCGTTGTATGGTGATTTCGGTGGATTTGCTGATCTTTCCGTTTCTCGCTCAATGTGCTTGTCTCCTGGGTGAATCATTCCTGCTCCCATCCATTCGGCGGAGTTCAGGAAGTCTCTTGTCTCGCATCGTACAGCATGTGGCGTGCAATGCGCCAGACGGCAAGGAGAGAAAAATCAGGAAGTTGTAAGAGTGATACTGGTAGCTGTGCGTCCGTGCCCGCACAGCGTATAATTTAGTTTGGCGCACGCATATGGGCGCAATCAGCAATATATAGCAGTCGCGTAGGCGACGACACAAGGATATTAGAGGCAGCATGCAAGTTCTTCCCCAGGCACTTTTCCTCGTGATGCTCGAGCTGACGGTCGGTTCGTTCGTCAGCCTGTACCTGTTGGATCTGCGCGGAGGCACGACAAAGGGCTTTCTGACCTTTCAGGGTGTCCTCTATATCGTATTCGGCGTGTTGACGCTACTGGCGATGAACAACTTTGCCACGCCGCAAATCGTGCATGGCACCGGACTCGATGAGGCATGGCTCAATGCGCAGGGGCCGCTGGTCCTGGCCTTCGTTCTGCTGATGATTCCGTGGAACGTCTTGCTCTGGAGATCAGCGCCACCGGCAAAGAAGAAAAATGAAACTGCGGCAAAAACGGCAGAAGCTATTGATGATGGCGAGGCTGTCGCTACGCCACCTGCCCGGCAATCCAGCCGGATGCCACGCGCCATCACTGGCGCTGTTGTCTGCGCCGTTGGCGTCGTGGCGCTGTTCGTCGTGGCAATGGCGTATCGTACCCTTGCCGATAGCCGGCTCGACGGCGCGTTCGTCGTGCTAACGTTCCTTGCCGGCGCGATGGCGCTTGGAGGCGTGATGACAGCGATGCTGCTAGGTCATTGGTATCTCAACACGCCCACGGCCTCTGGCAAGCCGCTGGAATTCGTCACTACGTTCTTGCTGATTGCGCTGGCGGCGGAGTTAGCGTTTACCCTGGTGATGGGACCGAGTACGGCGCATCTGGCGCCGGGCGCGACCCCCATCACCCCCGGCACGACGATTCAGACAACGGGCAACGGCGTCAAAGTCAGCACTCCGACGGCAACGGCGGGCCAGAAGAGCGGCCAGAGTGTGCAGACTGCTGAGCCGCGCCAGGCGCCGCTGGGGCAGGGGGCGATGATCTGGCTTCAGTTTCTCATGGGCTTCATTGCGCCGCTGATTCTGGGCGGCGTTGCGCTCTATCTGACGCGCGGGCGCTCGTTCCAGTCCGCGACTGGCATGTTATACCTGTGCGTCTCATTTATCTTCATCGGCGAAGTGCTTGGGCGCGGGATGCTGTTGCTGCCTGTGTTGGGCTAGTGCGATACATCTGCTGAGCGTAGAGTAGGCGAGTAGGCGAGTAGGCGAAAGGACCAGTGTATGGCGGAGTCTTCCCAGATAGATCCCAGCATTTTCAAGTCATATGATATACGTGGCGTCTATCCCGAAGAACTGAATGACACAACCGCCTATGCGGTTGGCCGCGCGATGGTGCAGTTCCTCGCTGCACCGCAGGTTGCGGTTGGCCGCGATATGCGGGTTTCGTCGCCTGCGCTGGCCCAGGCGATCATGCGCGGCATCACTGACCAGGGCGCCGATGCGATTGATCTCGGCCTGACGACCACCGATGAACTCTACTTCGCGGTTGGCAAGTTCGGCTATCCTGCCGGTGTTATGATTACCGCGTCACATAACCCGGCAAAGTATAACGGTATGAAGATATGCCGCGCTGAGGCGGTGGCGCTGAGTTCAGAGACCGGCGTCAATCAGATACGCGATATCGCGCTCAGCGGCCAGTTTGCGGAGCCTGCGCGCAAGGGACAGGTGATTCAGCGCGATGTCGCAGACGCTTATGTCGAACATGTGCTGTCGTTTATAGACGTGGCGAAGATCAAGCCGTATAAGATTGCAGTAGACGCTGGCAATGGTATGGCCGGCATGATGATCCCGAAGGTATTCAAGCGCCTGCCCTGCGAGTTGGTGCCGCTCTACTTCGACCTCGATGGAACGTTCCCCAATCACCCCGCCAGCCCGATTGAGCCGGAGAACACCGAGGAATTGCGCCGTGTGGTGGTTGAGCAACACTGCGACATGGGCGTAGCCTTCGATGGCGACGCGGATCGCATGTTCCTCATCAGCGAAAGAGGGCAATTGCTGGGCGGCGATATGGTGACGGCGCTGGTATCGCAGAGTTTGCTACAGCATGCGCCCGGATCAACCATTCTTTACAACCTAATCTGCTCGCGGAGCGTACCTGAAGTGATCGAACGCAACGGCGGGCATGCGATTCGCACGCGGGTGGGCCACTCGTTCATCAAGGCGCAGATGCGCGAGAACAATGCAATCTTCGGCGGCGAACATTCGGGGCATTTTTATTTCCGCGACAACTGGTACGCAGATTCCGGTCTGATCGCTTTTTTGATCGTGCTGGAAATGATCAGTGTCAGCGGCAAATCGGTCTCTGAATTGTTAGCGCCGATTGATACCCGTTTCCGGAGCGGTGAGATCAACTCTGAAGTGACCGATCAACAAGGGCGGATGGCTGCCATCGAGCAGCATTACGCGGCGCTCGGCGCGCAGATTGACCATCTGGATGGCATTACAATTGCATTCCCGACCTGGTGGTGCAATGTGCGGCCATCCAACACCGAGCCATTGCTGCGATTGAACGTGGAGGCAGATTCGCGCGCAGAGCTAGAAGCGCGGCGCGATGAGCTTCTCCAGTTGATCCGCCAGTAAGCTAGTAAGTATTGTACCTGCCAACGTGGCGGTATACGCGAACCCTCGCAGGAGGCTATCAGTGGGCGTCCTTTCCCGTTTCACCAACTACATCAAGACGGTGATGAGTTCATTCCTGGATCGTGCGGAAGACCCAGGGCAAACGCTCGATTACTCATATGAGAAGCAACTCGAACAGTTGCAGAATCTCCGCCGTAGCATTGCCGATGTCGTCACCAGTGAGAAGCGGCTCGAACTGCAAGAGGCGCAGATCAACGCGCAGATCGAAAAGCTTGATGGCCAGGCGCGCACCGCGCTGGCAAACAACCGCGAAGACCTGGCACGTCTGGCGTTGGAGCGCAAGCAGGGTCTCCAGACGCAACTCGCCACCTTTGACCAGCAGATCGCCCAACTCAAGGATCAGCAGCAGAAGTTTGTGGCGATGGAGCAGCGGCTCTCCACTCGTGTTGAGGCGTTCCGCACGCAGAAGGAGATGGTGAAGGCCCAGTATGGCGCTGCCCAGGCGCAGGTGCGCATCCAGGAGGCTGCCACCGGCATCTCCGAGGAGATGTCAGACGTCAATCTGGCCGTCGAACGCGCACAGGACAAGGTGCTGCAAATGCAGGCGCGCGCCAATGCGATGGACGAGTTGACAGCGTCTGGTACACTACCGGAGATTGGTGGTGGCGACACGTTGGATCGCCAGTTGGCTCAACTCACCAGCAAATCTGATGTTGATAACGAGTTGGCAGCCATGAAGGCCCAGATGCAACTTCCAGGGGCAGGCTCTAGCCAGCCGCAGCTACCACCGGCCAATGGCTCTGCAAGCAGCGCAAGCAACTAACGAGTAGCCGTTGCGAAGGGAAAGGGTGGCCTCGTGATCGTACGCATCATGGCAGAGGACCAGTATCGGTTGGATGATAGCCATCTGGCGCAGATCGAGCAGCTTGATAATGTAATGGAGCAGGCGCTGAATGATGGCGATGAGGAGAAGTTTCAGCAGGCGCTTCGCGACCTCATCGCCTCGATCAAAGAAAACGGCCAGGTTGTGCCTGTAGATGAGATTGTCGTCTCCGATCTGATCGTTCCCGCGCACGACATGACGCTGGCGGAGGCTCGTTCGCGTCTGCATCATGCCAACGGTACGAGCGGAACAGCATCGCCAGAGAGCGACGAATAAGTTGCGCAGAGAAGATACGTAGCGCGATAAGCGGGTGGAATGCGGATTCTTTCATTCCACCCGCTATTTTTGCCTTAATCGAGAGCTTACAATCGCTCAGAATGGCAAATCCCAGACGGGATACCAGCGTTCGATCTCTTGCTCGATGGGCAGTTCCTTGTCCATCGCCGCCGCCAGTCGCAATTCCTCTGGATTGTTGCGGCGCCGCAGTTTATCATGCGAATTGACTTGTGGCACAAAGGGAAAGAAGAAGCCGCGCTTGTAGTTGTAGATCCAATACATCGTCGTATTGTTGGTGGTAGTAAACGGGAAGATCGCAAACAGAAGTTGGCTGCCGTAGCCCTGGTCGAGCAGCGTGCGGCTGGCGACATGGATCGTCGTCACCAGCCCCTGGAAGTCGCTGCTCTCAAAGATGAGCCAGGAATAACCCAGGTCATCCTTGAACGGGCGATAGTGCAGCGTGTCATCGTTCTTTGCCGCCACTTGCAACATCTGCTCCAGATCGTTTTGTATCTGCGTGAATGGCCCAGATGCAACACCCTTAAAACACATGGCGGCGGTTCCTGCTGGTGTCAATCCTTGATCGGCTTCCAATGTGATCTGCGCGGTACTCATAGCAAAGAGCCGCTCCGGGCCGACTGGCACTGGTTTCTGGCGGCCAAAGAGGCTGTCGAGAATCCCCATAACGTGTGTACTCCTTGCACTGTCGGTGACAACCGGCCCGGAAGCGCGGGAACGATAATTCGTCCAGCTTAATGGCTATGGCCCTGGCTCTCCATCTGCCGCTGCATCGCCATCAGGCGCTCGATGCGCTCCTCAGTGGAGGGGTGCGTCGAGAAGAGCGAGGCCAGCGAATCGCCACGTAGCGCCGGCACGATGAAGAGCGCATTGACGGCCTGCGCGCGGCGGAAGTCCTGCTGCGGGATGCGTGTCATGGCGCCACTGATGCGCTGCAATGCCGACGCCAGATTTTGCGGCGCCCCGGTGATGAGCGCAGAGCCACGATCAGCGGCCAGTTCGCGGTAGCGCGAGAGCATACGCACGAGCAGGAAGCTGATGAAATAGGCGATGCCGGTAGCGACCATGATGAGTAAGATGGCCTCACCTTCATCGTTGCGTCGTCTGCCATAGCCGCCACCCATGCCGCCGAACATACCCATCCACATCAGATTGTTCAGCATCAGCGAGAGGACCATCGAGAAGAACATCGCAATGGTCATCACCAGCATGTCGCGGTTGATGACGTGTGTGAGTTCGTGCGCCAGCACCGCTTCAAGCTCTGGCTCGCTCAACTGATTGAGAATGCCAGATGTCACAGCGACGACCGCATGATTTTTGTCGCGGCCCGTCGCAAACGCATTGGGCACGCTGGAGTTGACGATGGCAATCTTGGGCTTCGGTAGATTGGCCTGCGCCGCCAGTCGCCCAACCATATCATGCAATTCTGGGGCCTCGGCCTCGCTCACCTCACGCGCGCCCATCGAGGCAAGCGCAATCTTATCAGCGAAAAAGAGTTGTACGCACGCCAGGATGACGGCAATCGGGATAAAGAAGAGTCCATAGCCGATCCTGAACATGAAGATGCCGAAGATCAGATAAACGGCTCCAAGCAGGAACATGGTCAGCACCATGCGGAACCCTAATCCGACATCCGGTTTATACCAGGCGGGGCGTGTATGGGTCATCATGTGATGTACTCCTGAGTTAGCTACTGTGCAACGCGACTACGAGAAACGGTTCGCCAGTGTAGGTGTGTTCGCTGTTGCCCAGTCCACTAGAGTATACGTCCGAGTGGACGTAAAGTGGTAATCAGATCGTGTCATAGGGAGATTGGAAAGCGATGAGAATGACGAGAATGCAGATGAAAGTGATGCACGAAGCAGACCACTGAAGTAGCCTGTATCGGCCCTCAGCAGCCTGCTGCATAAACCTACATGAATGTGATGTGTCAGAACGAGAGAAAGTTGCTTATTTCTTCTTTTCTTTGGCTTTCTGCTCCCGGTAATAACTATGTGGACGTGGATGGTGTTCGTTGTCTTCGTATGCCGGTCGCACATCGTCATCACTCTGGCGGCGTGCGTCATGTTCGGACATCAATTCTTGCAGATCGTTGTAAATGGCGTAGTTGTCAATGGCCTCACGCTGCTTCAAGAGATGGCGAATCATCATAATTTGCGGTACGGAGGTCTGGCTCAAGCGTTCAGACTCGGCACGCGCCACAAATTTCTCGACCAGCGCAATCGAATCTTCGTGTGCCCCGTTGAGTTCGAGCTGGTCTCGAATCGCCGTCAATTGCTCGTATGCGTTCACCCCTGGCTCCCTTCAAAGCGCCCCACATGTAGCGTAGAGCGCCTGGCGTGCGCTCTCGCTCTCATCATGTCGCGTTATGCTCCCAGCTACTATCGAATACCCAACTGCATATTATACGGCGAATGTTGCATCGCTGTCACGTCAGGTGGGTGGACGAAGGCGGCTAACGCTTGGTACGCGTGAACACGCAGAGGTATTGCTGATCGTTCAATTCACGCTGTTCATCCAGATAGAGTCCGGCGGCATGGGCATCGGCCAGTAATTCTTCTTGCGAGATACGGTCGGCGAATGGCGGGCCATTGGGCTGTTGCTCTTTCTCCCATTCCAGCACCGCAAGACGGCTGTTCGGCTTGAGCAGCCGCGCCGCGCGATGCAGAAACGAAGATCGCTGCTCTATCTCATCGAGGACGAACGCCAGCAGTACGAGGTCGCAGCTTGCTTCTGGTATCGGGATTTCTTTATCGCTGGTTTTGACGACGTGAACATTCGTCAACCCATACTCTGCCGCGCGGCCCTTGACGGCGGTGAGCATCTCCCCCTGGATATCGGCTGCCAGCACCACTCCGCTCTCCCCGACGATCTGCGCTGCCGGTATCGTAAAGAAGCCCGGCCCACAGCCGATATCTGCGATGGTATCACCGCTATCCAGTCCGAGCCGACGCAGCAGCTTCTCCGGTTGCAGCGATGCTTGCCGTTCTTCGCTGAGCAACTCATGCCTCAGCCGTGTATCGAACTTTTGCGGCATTAGTGAACTCCTTTGCGTGGTCCGCATGAGAGTGTCTGAAAAGAACACAAAATCACCCTTTCGATGGTAGCACAGGCGGCGTTGTATCGCCATGTTTCGCAGAATACTGCGGCAATTGCTGGCATTTCTTGCAATCCTTGTAACTCCCAGGCGTATTCAGCAACAGCACATCGCGGTGCTATCGGGAAGCTTCCACAGACACGTAACCAACGCTTATAAGCACTTTACGCATTCGCTGTTCATGGAGTAGACCGGCCCCAAAGCCGTGGACAGTAGACCATGAGATGAGCTCAGCCACGATCAGGGAACGATCATCGAAATCGAACAAATTACAGCAAGCGCAACGAGCGCAGGCAGAAAGAAAAGACCAACGTTCTATGGAACACGAAGCACAGCGCGCAAAACGCACTACCAGCCGCCGTTCTTTTCTACGCACCAGCGTCGCGGTAGGAGCAGCAACCACCATCAGTTCGGGACTGTTGACCACAGCAGTACCGGCTTTCGCCAGGGCAAGCGGTACGAGTAGCAGCGGCCTCACCAAAGGGGATGTGGCAATTCTCCGGTTCCTGGCTGCCGCCGAAATCATTGAAAGTGATTTGTGGCAACAGTACAATGAACTCGGAGGCATCCAGGATAAGGAGGTGCCAGGCGGCAGTGGCAGCGCCATCTACACCAGGCACCTGCTGAAGCTGGACACAGACATGTCGCAGTATATCCACGACAATACTGAGGATGAGATTAGCCATTTCACCTTCATTGATGCGTACCTGAAGTCCCAGGGCGCCGATCCTGTCAACCTCGACCATTTCCGCCACCTGCCGAGCAGCAAGGCAACGGGCGCCCAGCAAATTGGGCGGCTCACGAACCTGATGCAACTCACCGTGGATACGAGCTGGTGGACACGCTATCGCAGCCGCACCGAGAATCCTGATCTTGGTGATACGTTCGCGCAGGCGGTTCCTGGGTTGAGTAAGGGGCAGTTTCCGGCGATACCCAGGAGCGATGATGACCTGGAACCCAGAGATCATATTCAAGCCATCGCCAACACGGCGGGCTTCCATTTCGGGTTTATCGAGCAGGGAGGGAGTAGTCTCTATCCCTCGCTGGCGCAGCGAGTCACCAATCCAGAAGTGTTGCGTATCTTGCTCAGCATCGGCCCGACGGAAACGTCGCACTTTCAAACATGGCATGACAAGGCTGGCAATGCGCCGTCGTTGACTGATCCCAAGAGTGGGTTGGTGTTTCCGAATCTCAACGCCGCGCCGTTTGGTGGTCAGGACTTCCAGACGAACCTGATTATGCCGGAACCGACGGTATTCCTCAATCGCAAGTTCCCGCCGGTTTCGATTATTCGCCCAACGCAGACTGAGGGTGCGGCGATGGGGGCCGTCAAAGCGCTAACCGATGACGGCCTCTTCATCGGTCAATCACCGGAGTTCCTGGCGTTGCTCAACGACCTGGCACAACAGGCGGATGCCGCCGTGCGCGGCGCCTGAGACTACTTGAGTTCGTCTGATGTTTAACATCGTATGGCATATTCGCACGCTCAACGAGTATGTCATACGGTGCCTGACCCGGCTGCGAAGGAACGAGAGATAATCACCGCCTGTGCATTCTATCTCCGGTTGACTCGCTCGCAGTGTGGCGGCATAATACTATCTCACATTTTCATCTCATTCTTAGGCGTGGGGTGTATAGTGAGCCAGAGGCCAGAAGCGGAGCCACAGGCATGGTACACATACAGGATGGTCCTCCGAGATTGGCCTGGCAGTTGCGTAGGTAGTCAACTCACAGGTAGTGACGTATAATGTTGGAGATGGTTCCTAGCGCCGGAATGTGCCCCGGATGAGCTAGGAACCGAGAAGCGGAGTGAAGCCATGCACTATGAAATCTTGATCCCCATTCTTGTTCTGGGTCTGGGTTTCTTGATTATTGGGCCGAAGAAACTGCCGGAGATGGGTTCGGCAATCGGCAAGACGATCAGAGAATTCCAGAAGTCCATGAGTGAAGTTAAGGCGCCTGAGAAGACAGAGCAGGCTGAGCCGAAGCAGATTGCAGCCAGCACAAGTACCACAGATGTAAAGGCCGAATAAGTCGCGGATATCAGGATATTCAGGATATTCAGTGACGACATTCCGCTGCTGCAACTAGGCTATTCGTTGCGATAGCGTGGCGTTTGGTACCCTTGATGCTGTCTCCTGCGTCTCAGGTATGAGATGGCATGATGGGTACCGGTTTTTTCGCCTGGTTAGCAGTGTGAAGGGGGCGCGTATGGCGGCACAGCACGTAGAGACAGAACAGGAACAGGCGACTCTTTCCACCGGTCTCCAGTCAGCTACCGAGGAGCCAGAAGAGGAGGAAGAGGGCGCCGTCATGACGCTGGTGGAGCATCTCGAAGAGTTGCGCCGGCGCATTATCCGCTCTTTCATCGCTGTCGTGGTCGCCTCGATTGCGGGGTTCTTCCTCTGGGATCGTGTGCTCAATCTGCTGACCAATCCATTGCCGGACATTGCTGCTAAGCTTCCGCATACTCATGGTGGCCAAAAGCTCATTACTACCGACATCGGTGAGCCATTTTTGATTGCGCTGAAACTGGCGCTGGCCATCGGTATCGTCATCGCTTCTCCTTATATCCTCTATCAGATTGGCGCGTTCTTCACGCCTGCTTTGACCCGGAAGGAGCGTAAGTATGCGATTCCGTTCGCGCTGCTGGGCATTGGCCTCTTCGTTATCGGCATAGTCGTCGGCTACTTCGTGTTGCGGTATCCGGTAGATTGGCTGATTAACTTCGGCAATTCGCAGTTCGATATGCTTATCAAAGCCGACAGCTATCTAACGTTCGTCGCCTACTTCCTGCTGGCGTTCGGCATTACCTTTGAGTTGCCGCTGGTGCTGACGTTTCTGGGAGTGGTAGGCATCATCAACAGCAGGATGTTGCGCGCGAAGCGCATGTATATCCTCTTTGGCCTCTGGATTCTCTCCTGTTTTATCACTCCTGGCGCGGACCCCTATAGCCCGGTGATCGTTGGCGTTGCGCTAACGCTCCTGTTCGAGTTTTCGATCATCCTGCTGCGCATCATCAAACGCTAAACGTTCAGTGCATCACTGTACAAAGAAAAGCCACGTCATTCGCTACGAAGACGTGGCTTTCGGCGTCTAATCAGGTGGTGGCGCTAGCGGGTGCCTGCGCGGGCGGAACGTTTATTCTTGGGCTGCGGGATGTAGCGTTGCTTGACATGGTACGCGCGATATTGGTCACGCTGTTCCTTGTACTTGAACATGAAATAATACGCCCAATAGACGACGATGATCGCCAGCCAGACCAGCCAGAGATAGCGCCAAATGCGGTCCGAGAAGAACGAGCTATCCATCGCGATGCGGGCAAACCAGATGAACGGACCGACAAACGCGACCAGCGCAAACTGATTCAGCATCTTATCGAAGATGCCTCTGTGCAGCGCATTATTGCCAAAGAAGCGGCGACGCCCTTCCAGATGATAATACAGATAGATGAGCAGGATGATGCCGCAGAAAGTGAGCCACTGCCAGGTGTAGTGGAAAACCTCTGGGTGTGTTGGGTCCCCGGTTGCGTCCTGGGGATTCGTAAACAACCACTGTCGAAGATGGTCCATTGCGCGTTCTGTTCCTCCCGCCGCCCGACGTTTTCGTCGCATGGTGCTGTGCGATACAATCTTTTCCCATTGTATCAGAGCTATCCCGCACGGTCAAACCTGTTGTGCGGGATAGTGACAGTCATTACCAGCTAGCGTGCTGCGCCACTGATGGCGGTCGAACGAGTGGCGGCGACGGCTTGCAGCGCCTGGTCGAGATCGGCAATCAGGTCATCGGCATCCTCGATGCCGACCGAGAGCCGTAGCAGCGTATCGGTGACGCCGCGCCGCTCACGCTCTTCCGCCGGAATCGAGCCATGCGTCATGCTGGCGGGATGGCAGCAGAGCGACTCCACGCCCCCCAGGCTCTCCGCCAGCGCGAACACTTTGAGGTGCCGCACGAACGTATCAACATCCGCGCGGGTGCCATCAAAAGCAAACGACACCATGCCGCCGAATCCTGCCATCTGGCGCTGCGCAAGTTCATGGTCCGGGTGCGCAGGCAGACCGGGGTAATAGATATCGCGCACCAGCGTATGCTCAGCCAGGAACTCGGCGATGCGCATGGCGTTCTCGCAATGCTGGCGCATACGAACGGCCAGCGTCTTCACGCCTCGCAGCACGAGCCATGAATCGAAGGGGGATGGTACACCACCGGCGGCGTTTTGATAGAACTTGATATCGGTATACGCCTGTTCATCTGAGGTCAGGACGGCGCCGCCAACGACATCGCTGTGTCCATTGATGTATTTCGTGGTGCTATGAACGACGATATGCGCGCCAAGATCGAGTGGGCGCTGGAGATACGGCGTCGCAAAGGTGTTGTCCACCACGAGCCGGGCGCCATGTTCGCGAGCAATGTTTGCCACCGCTGCAATATCCACCAGTGCCAGCAGCGGATTGGTAGGCGTCTCCACCCAGATCAGTTTCGTTTCTGGGCGTAGCGCCGCCTGATATGCGCCGGTTTCACGCGCGGGCACATAATCAATGGTGATGCCCATTGGTCGTATGACACGCTCGAAGATGCGATAGGTGCCGCCATAGAGGTCGTCACCGGCTATGATATGGTCGCCTGGGCGTAGAATGCTTAGCACGGCGCTGGTGGCCGCCATGCCGCTGCCGAAGGCCAGCCCATAGCGTGCGTTTTCCAGCGCTGCGAGGCAGGCTTCCAACGCAGCGCGGGTAGGATTGCTGGTGCGCGAGTACTCAAAGCCTTTATGCTCTCCCAGTCCTTCCTGGGTATAAGTGGATGTCTGATAGATGGGCGTAATCGTAGCGCCAGTGGCCGGATCGGCCTCTTGTCCGGCATGAATGGCGCGCGTGGCAAACTTCATGATACCGCCTCACTTCGTTGTGTTGGGTCAGGTGTTGACTATCGGGTTGACTAGAGATTGAACAGTCTGGCGTGACTCAGTAGGCCACGCCTTTTGCAGTATATCATGCGCGTATTTGCCGGATGCCGGTTTGCGCTTGTACTCTGGCATGCCAGACATGCGAATCAGGCGGGTTCCAGAATGAGCGTGCCATAGGGCGCGGCGAACCAGCGCTGGTCATTGGTTGGCACGGCGCAGCGCCAGCGGCTCATTTTGCTCTCCAATCCCTCCTCTGCCATCATTTCGAGCGTATCGTTGGGATGGAGTTTGGTGATCCCCTGAATCAGCCAGAGCGCAATGCTCATGAGCAGCGACTCGGCGCTTTCAGCATCGTTGACATGTTGCCCATTGACGGCAAGTTCCGGCTTGAAGAAGTGCGCCAGGCCGCGCGTGGTCAGCCACATATCGCCGCGCTGGCCACTCAACCCGACGATGCGCACCCAAAGGCCAATAGGTGGCGGGTCAGCATCGAGCCAGCGCAACAGTTCCAGCGCGTCCGGCGTGGTAAATGCCTGGAGCGCCGGAACGTCAAGCAGCCCGATGGCCTGCGCGGGAGCGCAGGAGGTGATGAGTGCGCCTGCAACATGATACAGCGCCCGTAACTGGTCCAGCGGGTCCGGGCTGCCACCAGCGTAGAGGCAGTGAATATACGCGCGATGGCCAGCCAGCACTTTGCGGTCGTCATCGGTGAGCAGCGCCTCAGTCAAGGCGAGCCGTGTTGCTTCGTCGTCGGCGGGCGCGGCCACGGAAATCAGGTGAATCTCATGCTGGTCGAAGCGTACCCGTCCGCGTAAAATCGGGTGGCGCTCATCATGGTGTCCGTTCCATTGCATTTGGCACTGGTGGCGTCCACCGGCGGCAAGCGTATTCAACACTTGCGGAACATTGATGTGCGGCACGGCAGGATATAAGAGCGCACATCCCTGTGTATAGATAGGTTTTTGGCCGCTTGCCGCATTCATTGCACTCACTTCATCACCCCTCTGATGTGCAGCAGCGCCAACGCGATGTTGTCAACTGCTGGGATGCCTCTACCGCATTATATCGAAGTGCATGCTAGGAGCGTGTCAGATAGGTTATGCAGGGGTGTGGAGCGCTTTGGCAAGCGCATTGATGCGACCTCGCGGCCCGTATATATAGACCACTTGCAGATCATCACCATCGTTTAGCATGGCTTCACATCCTGCCTGGCTGGCGAGCTGCTGCGCAATGGCAAGAATCCGTTCACTCTCGGCTGGGTCGTGATGGGCATAGTTCAAAGCAATCTTGCCGAGTTTCTCTTCCGGTTCCAGCAGGGAATCTACCAGGGTGACGAGATTTCCTGTGCCAAAGATAACCTGCATCGGCGGCGAGTCCGGCTCGATGGCGGCGCGTATATCGTCATAGGGGCGGCTGCGGCGCACTGTTGGCCGTGGAGTCTCATGTAATCGCTGATTGCGCTGGGTGATACGCTCTGACTCTTCCACCGCCTGAACATAGGCGGCGCGTAGTTGTTGGAGCAACACCTCCCGTTCATCTTCAGAGAGTGTTTCATCCGCATAGACATAGGCAAAGAGACCGCGCTTCATGTCGTGGTAGATGAAGGGATGTGCGCTTTCTGCGCGCCTGCCGCAGTTTGGGCAGACGGCGATGTTGAGCGTACCCGCCAGTAACCGATAGAGCAGGTGCGGCTCAAGTGTGACGTTGACGGTATGGTAGCGAATGGCTGTGAACTGATTGCCACAGACACACGTCAGGGTTATCTCAGTGGATCGAGGCATATGTGTGTTCTCCTTTGCCCTCCTGTTCCAGTATACTATGATGGCGTTGATACGGCCAAATGTGTGTCTGCGTGCGGTGCGCCCTCATCCTCGTTGTCCATCCGTCGTTTTATCCATATCCCCGACGGCTCCGCCAGCTTGATTCGCGTACCCTACCAACTATTTACGCACCCAACTCTCCCAAATGGTTGTACTTGACCTCGTTGCTGTGAGCAATGGGGAGGTTCGCTGCGTATAGAACTAATAGGGGATTTTGTCTAAACCGTGACGAGGAGCGGGCGTTCATGAAGAACCGGGAGCCAGCACGAAACCGCGCGGGAGTACTCTTGGCTTTTCTGGCCGTGGTGATCGTTGTCGCCAGCGTTATTGGAACGCTGGCCGCGACCGGGCGCTTCGCGCTGTCTCATACCCCAGGAGCGCGACCAGGCGTCCTCGATCATGTGCTGCGCATTGACACGGTACGCTCGGCGGATTTGTATTGCCCCTCCGCCCCCAGCTTCTCTCCGGATGGTTCGCAGTTTGCCGTGTTGGGCACAGGAATCGCATGCAATGACCCAACGGCTGTATTGCCCTCTCAAGGCCGGCATAAGCTCGTCGTCTATAATGTGCAAACAGGCGACGTGCGGCATGTCATTCAGTTGGACCAGTTCTTTCAGCCGAATATCTCTGGCGCCTGCACAGATATTTCCGTGCGCGCTGTGCAGTTTACCGGGCTGGGGTGGTCGCCGGATGGAGACCATTTTGGTGTGCTGTTTGCGGCGTTCGATTCCTCTGATGCGCTCTTCACGAACGATCAGGAATGTTCCGGGCTGCTATCGCTTTCAATAGGTTCGGGAACTGCGGCATTCATCAATGGCGACGCTGGCTTCTTTGATGCGCCGACAGGGATATATGCCGGTTATCCTGTATGGGACCTGTATCATTTGAGCAGTATGACACCGCAATCTGTAGCACCCTCGCTGGTCTACGGGTGGACCCAAAATGGCATCCCCCAGAGTGTCATTCCACTCGACGGCCAGCCGCTGGGCCAACTGCCAATACGCTCCGGTCCCAACTATCCAGTTGGCGATCCCCAAAGCGACTCTACCTACACCCTGTGGCAGCCGGGGATTGTTGCCGGGCCGGAAGTCTTTGCCGGTGGAACAGCGTCTCCCAGTGATGATGATGTGTTTGTAACCCAATTCCCTTCCTGGACCCCCAACGGACAGTATGCAACGATGATCGTAGACGGCGTGACACTTGCGCCGCCCGCGACGCAAACGGCCATTGCGCCTACGCCAACCTCCTCGACAGCGGTGCCGCAGATGCCGCTTCCAGCCTCGATGGCGGAGGTTCCGGCGCGCGATCCGGCGTTGGTTGCGGTACAGGGCCAGGTTGGCGTAAATGGTTGGGCAATGACAGCATGGAATGATAAGGGAACCGTCCTGGCAAGCATTGATTGCAATGATGCGGCGCATGCCCGCCTCGAACTGCGCGAGACGCAAGCGGCTATGCTTATTGGCAGCATGCCGTTAGGGTTTAGTGGCGCAGATACCGGCTGCTCTGTATTCAATTCGAGCGTGACAATTGGCGATTATCCCAACCCAAACCTCAGTCTGCAATGGGCGCCGGATGGCTCACATTTGCTGCTCAGCGATCAACTCAGCAATACTGTGACGCTCTGGCATGTCGCTCCCTCACCTCTGGCCTCTTGAGCCGCGCGATCAGCAACCGCTTGTTGTTGTTATCATTGAGGGAATCAAGTGCAGCGGGTGCGAGCTTTCATCTCGCCACAGCAATATCGTCGCTATCGCTGGCAGTCTTCTCGATCTGCGGCAAGAGGAACATAGCGGTGCCGATGCCAAAGATAGCGCCAGTCAGCAGACGCAACCAGACGTTGCTCTCGCGCCAGCCGAATAGCTGCGTGCCACCATCCAGCGCCATAGGAATCATGGCGATCACCCACATCCACCAGGTGAGGTTTGGCACGCTCCGTCGTTTCCGCAGGAAGGCGAGCGTTATTCCTGCCAGCAGCATGCTCGTGTAGATGGCCAGGCAACGCTGGCAGAGGCAGATTTGATAGCCAAAGATGAAGAAGGAATGAGTTGGCAGTTCGTCGCAGAAGAAGCGATACACATGGAAGACCGCGCTGGCTGGCCCATTGAGACCAAAGGCAAAGGCAACCGGCGTGAGAAGCGCCAGCCCGATGTAAGTAATGAGGAAGCCGTTCACCACCGCCAACCAATGCTTGCGCAACCACCCACCTGCGAATTCCGCTCCATTGGCTAACCGCTGGCTGAAGGCGCGTCTACTTGGACCAATGCCATCCAGGATATAGTCCATTTCTTCGCGCGTCATGGATGTATCTGGAATGTTGCTTGGCGCTCCTTCATGAGAAGGATTCGATGTGTAGGGCTGGTTATCCATCTCTTTTCCTCATCAGACACGAGTAAATGGAATCGTGGGCGTATTTCATGGTTGGGTGTCGCTTTTTGCTCTTGCAAAGGGAGCATAACACATGCGAAGCCCGCATGCACATGCCTACCGAATATGTTGCGACACCTGCTCTTTCATATTCCAATACGCAGCCACTATACATGCTGGACAATATCTCATCAAATTGAAGGCAGTCCGCTACGTAGTTCGTAATGGGGCGGGCATGGTATAATCAGCGAGAATGGGAGTCGAGAATGGGAGTATGGAAATCGCTGCGACTTTTTGCGCAGTGACCGGCAACGAAGTCAGGTGAGAGCGATTCATGTCAAAGAAGATTCAGAGTACCATCATGCTCTTTCTCATAGGGGTCGGGTTTGCCATTTTTAGCTTTGTCCAACTGGCAAATGTTCATACCCAACCCCTCTCACAGCAGCATGATGACGTCATTCAGGCGCTACTCTACATGATACCAGCGATTGCGGCATTTGCGGCGTTGCTTATGTTGCCGTTCCGCCAGTCCAACTAATTAGGTACATAGGGGGCTTGCATGCCCATGTACCGTGACTGCTCTCCCACCGTTCATGATATCGGGCGGCGCATTGGGATGCGTTCGATTTTCCCGGTCTCTTTTTAGGAAGTTCTTGCATGGCACGGAGCCTTCATGTATTCGTCTCCCGCTGGTTGGTTATCCCCAAAGGTGATACCGCAGCGCGCTTGACCCTGCTTGGTCTGGTGATCGTGCTGCAAAATCTCCTCGAACTCCCACGACCGGCGTATCAGACCGCTCCGAGGATGCAGCTTCTTGGGTTGGGTGTAGTGCTGGCGCTTGGGGGGTCACTGGCGCTCCTGCTGATTGCGCTACGGCCACAGATGCCGTCGTGGCGCTGGTTGCGCTCGCGCTATGTGCAGGCGCTGGTGCTGCTATTGATCCTGGCCGCCATTCCAACGGGATTGATGCAGGTGGGCAACATGGTGGCATCACCGTTCCGGCCCGCGTTTTATCCCAATGATGGCACGACGCTCGACCATTACGCGGCGCAGCAATTGCTCGAAGGACATAACCCTTACGTTACCACCGATATCGTTGCGGCGATCCGGCTCTATCATCAGGATGCCGAACACACGACGGCGCTGGGTCAGGGCGCTTTCGCCTCGCTGTTCCCGCTACACTACCCCGATAAGCACCTGGTGCGTGCGGTCTTCGCGCAGCAGCCGGTTGGGCACCCCGATCAAGTCGTAGAGTTCGAGTCACACCTCAGCTATCCGGCGCTCTCGTTCTTACCGCTGGTGCCGCTGGTGTGGGCAGGTTTGCCGACCGTTACGCCGTTTTTCGTGCTGTGCTTCCTGGCGCTGGTGCTGGTGCTGGTGTTCTCTGTGCCGGTGGAGTTGCGGTTCTGGGTGGTCTTGCTGGCGCTGGCGGATGCACCGCTGCTTGATGCCACGGTCGGTGGCGTCCTCGACGTGTTTTATATCCTCCTGCTGGTGATTGCCTGGCGCTGGTGGCGGCGCCCCATGCTCTCGGTCATCTTCCTCGGTCTGGCGATAGCCGCGAAACAACTCGCCTGGTTCTTTCTGCCGTTTTATGCGATTTTCATCTGGCGTGAGCGAGGCTGGCGCGAGGCGCTAATGCGGCTGGCGGGTGCTGGCGCTCTCTTCGCTCTCATCAATCTGCCATTCTTCATGAATAATCCACACGCCTGGCTGGCTGGTGTGCTGGCGCCGGAGAACGGTGCAATGTTCCCCTCCGGAACGGGGCTGGTGCGGCTCTCGCTTGCGGGGCTGTTGCCGCTGTTTCCGTCTAAGGTCTATCTGGCGCTGAATCTCCTGGCGATGGTCGCTTGCGTCCTGTGGTACTGGCGATATGGCAAAGGCCAGCCTGAGTTGGGGTTTGTGTTGGCTGTATTACCGCTGTTCTTCGCCTGGCGCAGCCTGACCACCTACTTCTATTTCATCGCGTTGCCAGCAATTGTTCTGCTGCTTGCCCGCGAATATGCGCAAGCGCCGGAGCGTGATACCGCGATGGCAGGCAAGCCCGCTATTGCGTCTACGGGTGCGCCTGCTACTGGCACAGTGGCGATTGCGCCGGAAGGCGCATCTACCCGGATGCAGGCGCAAAGGCGGAAATCACGATCAATTACACCGCAGAGGAGGCGTTAGATGCAACGTGTCGAAACGCGGCCTCCTCGCATGGCCTGGGCGTTTGCACAGTGGCAGCGGTGCCAATCGCTCTGGCAACACATCGAAGGCCAGCCAACGCTCGCCACGCGCACGCTGGTTCTTGGTTGGATCGTCACTCGTGCGTTGCTGTTTGCTGGACTGCTGATTGGCCATAGTTACTGTGACCCGGAGTTCTACAAATACGCTGGTGAACTGGCTGTTGGGCGCTGGCCCTACACGCCTGCTGTGCCGGTGGAGTATCCGCCGGTGGCGATTGCGTTGATTTTATTGCCGGCGCTGCCTTTGTTGCTATTTCCGGGCATCGCGCCACGCCCAGACCCCGCTTTCAACCATATCACGCACATTCCAATGCCTGACCCGCTACGCTATGGCGCATATGGCATCAGCTTCGCGGTTGAGATGTTGCTCATAGATGCGCTGACGCTCTGGCTGGTGCAGCGAGCCGCGCGCCGGTTCATCATCAGCGACTCAACCGGCCTGCGCTCTGGGCTGCTCTATATCGTGCTGGTCTTTTTGAGCGGCTCAATCCTGCAAAAGTTTGATCTGGCGACCGGCACCTGTTGCCTGATTGCGCTGGTGGCGCTGGCTTCTCAGCGCAATGCGCTGGCCTGGGGTGCGCTGGCGCTTGCAACACTTATCAAGGGCTTTCCACTGCTGGCGATTCCTGTGCTGATCGGCTATCAATTGCTCCAGACGAACCAGGGAAATCTCTGGCTGGCGTTGCGTGAAAGAGCACGACCGCTGCTGACGGGATTTCTTGCGTTCGCCAGTGTAATTGCAGCCTGGACGCTTGTGGTGGTAATCGGCGCTGGACTCAGTGGGGCGGTCCATACCATTCTGTATAATACAGGGCGTGGGACGGAGATCGAGAGTCTCTATGCGAACGGGACGTTACTTATTGGTTGGCTACCTGGCCTGCATGCGTATACGAAGTTCAATCCGCTCGATCTTTCGCGTATTGTAAAATCTTCTCTCGATGGCGCTATAGGCGTTGTATCTGTCGTAGTGTTCGCTTTATGCTTGTTGCTGGCATATGGCACGTTTGCGCGTGCCGTTCAGCAAGCGCGTACCGCGAAACACCAACACTGGTATGCTGATCTGCAACTCGCTGGCGTTGGCATAGTTGCTGTCTTGCTTGCCTTCGAACTGACGTTTCGTGCCTTGCCTGCGCATTATCTGCTGGCGATTCTGCCGATTGCGGTGCTGCTTCGTCTGCCGGGGCTTCGTTTGCAGCGGCTTTGGCTGGTATCGCTCTTCGTTATTGTAGTCGCTGGACAGTTATTGACGATGGTGTGGCAGGACTTGGTGCTGCTTCGCCCGTGGGCAGTCCTCATCCTTACGCTGAGGAATTGTGCCTGGGTGGTGGCATTCGGCGTTCTTTTGGTGGCATTATGGGGGTGGGGAAGAAGGGTCACATCGCGTTCAGGAGTGATGTCATGAAGACAGAGACGCGCCCTGCGCCGAAGAGCGAACGGCGTAACTCCTCCCATACCCAACAAGGTGTCAAAATGAAGGTTCCACCGATTCCTGGCTTTGCGCCACGCGCCGAGGATCGGTTTGCGCATCTTTTCCGCCGTATTCCTGCTCACTGGTTGATTCTAGGGGCGGGAGCCATCTCAACTCTTATCTACGTCCTGTTTGTGCTGGCGTTTCCGTTGACCCTGTGGTGGAATCATCCCCATACGGCGGATAGCGCCAATGCCATCAACGACATGGGGCGCATTACTGGTTATAGCCCGATTGCTGCCTTTGCTTTTGTCACTGCGCTGCTCATTCTCTTCGCCTGCCAATTTGCCGCATTGCAGGGCGTCGCGCGATTTCCCGGCGCCACTGCGCTCTCTCCCTGGCTACGGCGTTCGGTGTATCTTTTTCCGCTGCTCTTTGGCGCTATCATGGTCTGGATGCAGCCGGTGACGACCACCGACCTGTATGGCTATGTTGCGCGCGGCTACCTCTTTACCCAGTTACATCAGAATCCGATGATTACCCAGGCGACTTTGCTTCCTGGCGGTCTCAGCGTGAATCGGCCACCATCGCCGTATGGGCCAGCCTGGCTGGTGGTGACGGCGCTCGTCTCGCTGGTCTCCGGCAACAATCTGCTGATGGACCTGTTGCTCTTTAAGCTGATTGGGCTGGCTGGCGTCATAGTAGCGATTTGGTTGGTAGATTATCTGGCGCGCAAGCTATATCCAGAGCGCCGGTTGCGCATCGCTGTTCTCTTCGGTTGGTGTCCGCTGCTCATTTTCGATTCGATTGGTAACGCGCACAACGACATTATCATGATGGTCTGTGTGCTGGCGGCGTTTGCGCTCATGCTACACGGACGCGCCCGCACGGCCTTCGCTCTCCTGGTGATGGGCGCGCTGACAAAATACGTCTCAGCAGTCTTCATTCCGCTGTGGCTCGTCTATGAACTGCGCAAGCGTGTGCGCGAGCAGAAAATCCTCACTGAGGAAACACTGGCAGTTGGGATAGCAGGCACAGGAGCGGTAGCAGTTCATGATGGCGCGGCAGATGCACTACCCACTCCAGTCGTTCTGGATGCCGACGAGGTGGAAGAAGAAGCCGGTGAACCTGGGCTTGGTGGACGTGGCCGCGAGTTGGTGGTTGAGTGGGTGCGTGGCGCCGCCAGCACGGTGCGCGAGATTGACCCACGCGCCGCTGTGTCGCTGATTGCCAGCGCGTCGGTCATCGGACTGGCGCTCGTCGCTGTCTTCTATGCCCCCTTCTGGGATGGCCTCCATACTTTTACTGGTCTGGGCCAGCAATTGCGGCCTCTCTATTATAATAGCTCGATTGTTGGCTTTATCTCTGCTCCGCTCCAACTCATTGTGCCGATGAGCCAGGATGCGGCGCTTGATAAAACGCTGCGACTGGTCTTTTATACACTGTTCTTTGCCTATGCCTACCTGCAAACTCAACGCCTCTGGATGTTGGGTGCGCAGGCGACGATGCGCGATCTCATCACGGCTGCCGCCAAAGTAACATTTGCTGCCTTGCTGCTGATTACCTTTTGGTTCCAACCCTGGTATGTCGTCTGGATCGTGCCGCTGGCCGCGCTTGCGGACGAGCCATTTGTCCGCCGGCAGGGCCTCATTCTGGCGGCTGGCGCGCTCATGACCTACGCTGTCGGCAACTTCTTGCTGGTGGGCGATTCCAATCTGGTGCAGGGGTTCTTCGTTCAGTTCTTCGAGATACTGGTCGCTTTTGGACCGCTGCTGCTCCTGCGTGCTGCGCCCTACGATCAAGGATGGTCGAGCGTGGTGCGGCGTTATGTGGGATTGATTGGCCGTGGATTTGACCAGCGCCCGATCTTCTGGGAACGCCTGATGGTAGTGTTGGTGGTCGTCGTGGCAGCGTTGCTGCGGCTGGTGCGGCTTGGCAACCTGTTCTCATCTGCTTCGCTTGGCAGCGATGGCGCGAATATCTTGCTCCAGGCGAGCGGTGATCTGCGGCTGTATGTCTCAGACCCGCAAGGGCTGCAACGGCCTTTTGCAGCGGTTCAGGGAATCCTCATTCATATCTTTGGAGAGAATGCATTCGCGCTGCTGCTGCCATCAGCAATCATCGGCTCATTGACGGTACTGGTGATCTACCTCATGACGCATGAGATCATGCGCCAGGCTGGCCTTCCTGGTAGCCGCACCATCGCCATTCTCGCGGCGCTCCTTGCTGCTACGTCGCGCTGGCATGTGTCGCTCAGCCGGTCGGGCATGGAAGTTGTTGTTCTGCCATTGCTGATGTGTACGGCGATTTATTGGCTACTGCTCGCCCTGCGCCATTCGCCCGCTCCCGCGCCCGCAGAGCGTCCACCCCTGCTGGCAACCTATGTTGCGATACCGGCGGGTCTGCGGCTGCGAACCGGCAGAAGGGCGAAAAGGCGCGTTGCCGCTCAACCGGTGGCTATGACGGAAACGTCTGCCGCTCGCACATCCTATAAGCATCTTATGTACTACATTGGCTGTGGTGTGTGTACCGGGCTGGCCTGTGATCTGGCGCCGGGATTATGGCTCGTTCCTCTGGTGGTTGCAGGGCTGCTCATAGTCTGGCATGTGCGCCGGCCCAAAGGCCTGCGGATGTCACGCAATGGGTTGATCTGGCTCATTGTCTCCGCCGTGGTAACAGGTAGTCCAGTCATCTGGCACTATTTGAGCAGCCATATCGGTTTCCCGAAAGGCAGTGCGTTCCTCGCTCGCACCAGCACCGTCACAGTGGTGCATCCGGTGCTGTCGGAGCCGTTCTGGATGCAGGCTTCGCGTAATATTGGTGGCGCGCTCAATTTGCTCATTTCACAGGACTATAGCGCCGGCTATCCGTCGGTTGGCGGCGCGGCGATCATTCCGGTCTTGCTTGGTCCGTTCTTCTTTCTTGGCTTGCTCGTGATGCTGATTCGCTGGCGTCATTTCGAGTCGTTGGTCTTGTTACTACTGACGGCGCTGCCGCTGATCGCCAGTATTGCTGTGGGCACGCCGACGGGAGTGATCGAAGCTGCGAGTGTGCTGCCGGCGATGTGCATCGTGCCAGCGTTCGGCATCTATATGGCGTTTTCGCGGCTGGGACACCTGCCCATCGTGCTGGATCGCATCAACGGCGTGCGCGTCTTTTTGACGCCAGAACAAATCGGGCGTATTCTGCTGCTGGTGTTCTTGCTCGCCAGTACCATCCGGACGTTCTTCTGGTACTTCGAGGCGACCTTGCCGCCGCACCAGGACCAATATAACGCCAGTTGGACGGGTCCCGCCGTTACCGATGCCGGGCAAAAGGGCGCAAATGATGCGCTCGCACTAGCTGCTAGCGTAGCCTATGATGCGAGAACCTATCGGGTATCCAGCATAACGCTTGCATGTCATACAATCTCTCCGTCGCCTGCTAGCGATGAAGAGTAAAAGCGAAGATATAGGGGAAGATATGGCTGATGCCACTGAGCAGGCGCGTGTCGTGCGTATTGTCGAGAAGTTGCGTGCCACCTATCCCGGCGCAAAATGTTCACTGGATTTCCAGACCCCTTTCCAGTTATTGATAGCCACGATCCTGGCGGCGCAATGCACTGATGAGCGCGTCAACATGGTAACGCCCAAGCTGTTTGCTAAATACCCAACGCCTGAATCGTTTGCGCAGGCAGACCCTGAGATGCTCGAGCAGGACCTCAAGCAAATTAACTTCTATCGCAACAAGGCCAAGAATATTCGTGAGATGGCGCGCCTGTTGGTGGAACGCTTTCATTGCGAGGTTCCGCGTACCATGCCGGAGTTGGTTTCGTTGCCAGGTGTCGCGCGGAAGACCGCCAATGTTGTATTGAGCAACGCCTATGGTATCATCGAGGGTTATATCGTTGATACGCATAATATCCGGCTGGCGCGTCGTTTGGGTTTGACGGCGCACGATGATCCCGCGAAGATCGAGCATGATCTGATAGCAGTGGTGCCGAAGGAAGATTGGCTCGACCTTTCTCACCTGTTCATTTATCATGGCCGCGCGGTCTGCCAGGCGCGTAAGCCGCTCTGCAATCAATGCGTCCTCGTTTCAGATTGTCCGACAGGGCAGGCAATGCTTGGCGCAGAGGCGGCTGAAGAGGCCGGAACATCCAATTCACCGTCTCCTGTTTCCACCACGCGCACACGCGCACGCAAAACCAAATAACCCGCTTGCTGAAATTGCGCCACCAATCAGCGCACTTGGCTTTCATGCCTCTTGGCGTTGGGTTGCCATCCATGTTAGACTAGCAACGTATGATTGATTTTTTTGCTAGTGATGTGAGGACTACATGGTGGGGCCGCGTTCAAGGCAGCTTCGGCGGATTGCGAATTTGCTGTCGTTCGTCGGTAGTGTGTTGTTACTGGCCGGCGCGTTGGTGGGATGGGCCGCTCCGTTGTTGCATGGAGCAGGTATCGCAAACGAACCATTATCCTGGGCGAAAGTGACTATCGCCAGCGCGCACCTCGATATCAGCGGGTATCTTGGCGCCGATATCACGGCGTTGGCGGTCATCATCGCGGTGGTAATCGGCTTCAACGCGACGACGCTCCAAATTGCTGGGCAGGCGCATTCGCTCTCGCTGGTGCGCGCGATTCTGCTTTCGCTTACCCCATTTCTGCTCTGCTGGAGCCTGACGACTGGCGTGGCGCTGGTGTATTTCTTGTTGCCGCCGCTCTATCTGGTTCAGCTCTGGCAGATGTTATGTTGGTTCGCGGCGGTCGTCGTCTTGATGGTTGCCTATCTCTGGGATTTACCCTGGCGGCTTTCGGGCGACTATGTGGCCCGATGGGCGTTGCGTGGCCTGCGGCGTGCGCCCATCCAGACCTGGGAATCGCTCGACAACTATTCATCGTTGCAGACGGCGATTGCCTCTGCAAGCGCGCGTGGTGATCTCGGTACTGTGAGGGTCATTACCACTGCTGTCGGCTATTTTCTCTCCGGCGTTCGCGATACCCGTGCAGAAGCGGAACACACGTTTGACCGTGGCCGCTATCGCGCGCTCAAAAATCTGCTCTCTGGTTCTGCGCAAAATGCCGCCGAAGCGCCCAATGCAGTCGCCTATCAGTTGGGGTATATCGTCGCTGGAACCATTATTCAATGCGCGGCGGTTGGCATCCCACTCGACGATCCCGATCACAATGTGTTCTCTGGGTTGCTACGTGAAGTGCATAACGCGCCGGAGCGCATCAATCCGCTGTGGACGGGGATGCGTCATGCGCTCTGCCGTGGCGACCAAAATCAGGGGCCGTACTTGCTGCATTATTGGTTGGAGCATCGCCGCTGGACGGTGGATGATGCCCGCCGGGTGACGGCAATTGGCGATGGCATCGCAGAGTTTCATCGGCTCTGCTGGCGCGAACTGGCAGCCTCATGGGAGCAGGATGCCGCCGCGATGGAAGCCGCCGAGATGCTAACGGACCTCTACCGGTACATTGCAACCCATTTGAGCCAGCGGGTCGCACATGAGCGACAGCAATCGAATGGTGTGCGCCTCAACGATCTGCCACTGGGACTGCTGGATCGTGTTCACCTCCTGTCTATGCGTTCCTGGCCGGAGACCGTGGCAGAAAAACAGCGGGTGGCCGTTGTCAACGCTTATGAGGCGTATCGCGCCAAAGTGATCGGATAAGCGGTTGGCCAGGAGCCACCCTACCCCAGAGTGCCATTCAGACAGGCGCGCACCAGATGAAGCGTCTCAGTGGCATTGGTCGTCTCACTGAGAATGACGATAGTGCCGAAGGCGTCTCCCGGTTGCGCACTCCGCACAATTTTCACCGTAGAAGCTGGCAACTCCTGGGTTGTCGTCGGCAGCAGCAGGCGGGCGATGCCTTCACGCCGTGGTGGCACCAGACGCAGGACAGGGGTGTCGCTGTTGCGCGCCGCCGCAAAGTAGCTGACAGCGCCATGCTCGAAATCGTGGCGCAACCCAAAGAGCATCAGGCCGTCGTGGATAGCGCGTAGCACAGCGGAGGCAGTAATCCAATCCGGCAGGTCAGCGCCTCCGCTGGCGTAGGCGCTGCTGCTCTGTGGCCACGCCGACGGCACCAGCAGGTGAGGCAATTCCTGGTTATGTTCCAGATAGCGGCTGAGATCGTGCATCAGCCGAATCGCTTCGCCATACAGGACGGCTGCCACTTCTTTCTCGCTATGAAAGGCGATGCGCGAGAAGAGCGCGGCGGCGCTGGCAAGCCAGAGGCGCGGGCGCCACGACGTATCACCAATCTCCTCGGCAAACTGCGCAATATCCGCCAGCACATATTCCTGGAATGCCAGCGTTGCCGGGCGACCCAGCGCCGGATAGCGCACGGCGTTTTCGGCGGTGCCGACCTCAGCTTTGGTGATGAACTGAATATCCTCACGCGGCAGACCAAAATCGCGCTGTGGCTGCGTCACGCGCCGGTAGACACAGACATCGGTCAGCAGATTGCCCAGATCGGCAAGGTAATCGCCGTTCCAGGAGAGCTTGTCGAGGTCAATCAGCTTGAGTTGCGTGCAGGAGCGGTCCATCATGATATTGCGCGCGTGCAAATCGCCGTGCGTCAGACCGAGATGGCGTGGCTGCAAAATATGCGCATGCTTGCCGACAACCGCCAGATAATAATCCAGTCCCTTGAACCGCTGGTCGCTGACGTAGTAGCCCTGAAGTGGGTTTTTCAGCCAGGGAATGCGGCCAGTGGCGCGCGCCAGTTTCCCTTCGATGGGCGAGAGATACAGCCGCGCGATTTGGGTGCCAGGGAAGCCAGCGCCGCCGCGAAACGTCTCGCTGAAGAGCGCGAACACTGCATCGCTGACCAGTTCGCTCGCGCCCTGCAATGAGCGCGTGTGATAGTCAGACATGGCGCGCTGGTCGCAGTCGTTGACGATGTGTTCTAGCGTGTAGAGGCTCGCCAAATCCTCCATTGTGAGATAGTACGCTGGTGATACCCCTGACTTGTAGACCTGTGATTCCGCTGGCTGGCGCACGAAGAAGCGCCGCAAGGCTGGCGGAAGCTGGCGGTAGTTCTCGGTTGCCGTATGAAACGCATCGCTGGTGCTGCGTTTGATGATGACCGACGCCTCATGCGGGCTATTGATTGGCATGCGATGGTCGCTGTCGTACCCATACCCCGGCATTGGATACCAGTAGACAAATGGCACGCGGAAGATCTGATCGCCTGTGAAGCCGCCTGTCAATTCACTGATTTGCCCAATTTCGATCTTCACCCGCTCGCGGATGACCGTTGCCAGTTCCGTTTCCAGCGTATTGCGTTCGATGGCGCGGCGGCGTTCCTCGCCGCGCAGCAGCCGGGCGACGATGGTGCGTGTCAGTGGGCCTTCGCCATAATGCGTCAGCAGCAGCCGCAGCACCAGTGTATGATGCGAGAGGTCCAGACGACGCGGCGCATCAGGAATCGCATAGGTGGCGCGTATTTCGCGCAGCAACTCGCGAATGGCGTCCTGGACACTCTCATCGCCACGGCAATGCTCAGCCAGTTGCAACGCAGCGTACAGCGCCGGCCCCAAGTCACTGGTGCTCTGGCGGTCACGGGTCTCTATCGCCTCGGTCAATTCCGCCGTCACCGTTGCGACCTGGCGCGGCGCCAGATTCTCGCGGTCTATAGTAAGGAGCAGCCCCAGCACGTAGCTCAGGTCGCGGGGATTGTTGATCTCAGAGACCGCATTGGTGCGGCGCGGACTTGCGCCGCCATCCGCGCTGAGCGGGCCAGTGCGGCGTCTGCTGCGCGTGGGCGTGCTGGCGCTACGCCAGTACTTGAAGTGATAGCGTAGCGCAGCGATGATCGTGGCGTAGCGTTCATCCGAACACACCTCCCGTCGCATCTGCGTGCCTATGCGCTCCAGCGTGATGAGCGTGTCAAGGACGATACAGGTGGTGAGCATATCGGATGCGGTGACACCACGAATGACGCCGCCGACCTCTTTGGCAAGCAGATCGCTGAAATCCCGCCTGACCAGTTCGTCGTCGAACCGTTGCAGATAGGCAAGCGTCTTGAAACGGCTGGGATAGAGGCGTGCGCGGTCGCGGTCAGTATGAAACAGCCGGTCGCGTATGGGCAGGTTGATGAGCCAGTTGCCTGCCTCGCGCACCATTGCAACGGCGTCCGCCTCGAAGTTGAGCCGGTAAAGTACTTCGACGGCATGGCAGGTGCGGCGCAGCGTATCATGCTCATCACGGCCTGGCCAACAACTGGTGTCGTGATCGAACGTGCTGCGCAGGTAGAGGTGAATCAGCGCGCCCAGGCCCGCATCCGCTTCTTCCTCCGTGTTACCTTCCACTTCCAGCGGTGTTTGCGTGAAGACATCCTCCGCGTTCGCCATTCCCAGTCCTCCACCCGTCATCGAAATTTCCAATTCGAGCGCACCAGACTATTATATCACCGCTCATCCGTTTGGGCTAGCTGTTATGTTATTGCCACTGCTTCCCAAACAGATAGGGGACATGCCATAGGCGCAGTTAGAGACGATCAGCAACAGTGAATCCGTACAAGAGTGATACAATGAGGTGGTTTGAGGAAATCGTGGCAGCCGTCATTTCGCCCGCGATTTCCCGCATCGTTTCCAGTCACCAAGTACGCATGTCAGCAAGTGTGACGTGCGCTGGCTCTGCTCAAAGGAGAGTATTGTCATTATGCTAACTACAGACCGCGCGACTACGGCGCCCACGACGCCTTTTGTCAATACGCCGTTGACCGATTTCAGCAACCCAGAGAATAAGGCGGCGCAAGAAGCGGCGCTCCGCCAGGTGGCATCCGAATTTGGCAAGAGCTATCCGCTGATTATTGCCGGCGAGCGCCGCATGACGGCGGATACGTTCACCTCGATCAATCCTGCCCATCCCGATCAAGTGCTGGCCGTCTTTGCGAAGGCTGGCGCAGAGGAAGCAAAGGAAGCCGTTGAGGCTGCCGCGAAGCGATTCGAGACCTGGCAGTATACTCCGGCGACTGAGCGTGCTGGCTATCTATTCAAGGCCGCTGAACTGCTTCGCGAGCGGCGCTTCTATTTCAACGCCATCATGATCTATGAGGTGGGCAAAAGCTGGGTGGAAGCGGACGCTGACACGGCGGAAGCGATAGATTTCCTGGAATTCTATGGACGTGAGGCGCTGCGTTACGCGGGGCCACAGCCGGTAACGAAGATTGCCGACGAGGAGAGCGAACTCATCTATATTCCGCTCGGCGTTGGAGTGGTGATTCCGCCGTGGAACTTCGCCTGCGCGATCATGGTGGGTCTGACGAGTTCCGCGCTGGTCGCGGGCAATACCGTCATCCTCAAGCCCGCCAGCACCGCTGCCTGGATTGCGGCGCGTTTCGTGGACCTGCTGGAAGAGGCTGGTGTGCCAGCGGGCGTTGTCAGCTTCCTGCCAGGACCAGGCGGAGTGGTTGGTGATGCGCTTGTCGAGCATCCGCTGACGCGCTTCATCTCCTTCACCGGCTCGCGCGATGTCGGCCTGCGCATCAATGAACTGGCGGCCAAGCCGCGCCCTGGACAGAAATGGATCAAGCGCACCATCCTGGAGATGGGCGGCAAAGATTCGATTGTCGTAGACGAAACTGCTGATCTGGACGCCGCCGCCGCCGCCATCGTCGCCTCGGCGTTCGGTTTCCAGGGGCAAAAGTGTTCGGCCTGCTCACGCGCCATTCTGGTGGATGCGATCTACGATACTGTCTTGCAGAAGATCGTCGAACGCACCCGCGCGCTGACGGTTGGAGATACGGTGGACCCCGCGAATTATATGGGCGCCGTCATTGACGAGAACGCTTATCGCAAGATTCGTGACTATATCGAAATCGGCAAGCAGGAAGGCAAATTGCTGGTTGGTGGTGAGCAGCACGAAGGCGAGGGCTATTTCATCCCGCCGACGGTGATCGCGGATGTGGCGCCGGATGCTCGCATCGCGCAGGAAGAGATTTTTGGGCCGGTGCTGGCCGTGATCCGTGCGCGTAACTTCGATGATGCGCTGAACATCGCCAACAACACCGAATATGGGCTGACTGGCTCGCTCTTCTCCACCGACCGCGGGCGCATCGCGCGTGCGGAACGTGAGTTCTTCGCGGGCAACCTCTATATCAACCGCAAATGCACCGGCGCACTGGTGGGAGTGCATCCCTTCGGCGGGTTCAACATGTCCGGCACCGACTCGAAGGCGGGCGGCAGAGATTATCTGTTGCTCTTCACCCAGGCAAAAGCTATCTCTGAGAAGATTCGCTAGCCAGGAAACTTCCTCACTCTGGCTTCTCACTCGTATAGAGAGGCCAGAGTGGGTGATACCTCTTGCCTCGTTTACCCAATACCTCTATACTCGTTTCAGCCATTTTGCCTGATTCTTGGGAAATTTGAATGCTGACGAGTAGAGAGAGGCAACTGGTATGCGGCGCGCCATTGCAGAACCGTTTAGCAAGCTTTTCCGCTCACATGCGTATTATCCGCTCTCGTTTATCGTGTCGCTTCTGCTCATTCTGGGCATCGTCGTCAACGTCTTAATTCGCACTGGAAACTGGCCGCCTGCGTTTGCCGGGCAGCGTTCGCCGGTGACGATTACGAGCAATCCGACACCAACGCCACCGGCAACGGTGGAGGCGCTTATCATGGGCGATGTCCATGTACCTGGATTGTACAAGTTGCCGCCCCGCTCCCATGTGCGCGATCTCGTGGAAATTGCTGGCGGCGCGTATACAACCGCTGATCTGGCGCGGGTGTCGCTCGATGCTGCGTTGGCGAATGGGCAATCGGTGTATGTTCCGCGTGTTGGTGAGACGATCCCGCCGGAGCGCAACGGTCGGATTGACCTCAACGCAGCCGGTACCGAGCAGTTGCACTATGCCCTGGGGATTACCCTTACGATTGCGCGCCGCATCGTCGAATATCGGACGACACATGGCCCGTTCTCCTCGGTGAGTGAACTTTTGCTGGTTCCCGTGGCCAAGACGACCTATGATCGTATCAAAGACCTCGTGACCGTGTGATCGGCTGAGTGAGCTATCATAAAGGATTGACAGCGGTGGAGCAGGTATTGGCAGCGACCGGCGTGGTGCTTGCAGGTGGCCAGAGCAGGCGCATGGGCGAGCAGAAGGCTGCGCTGCTCATCGGCGGAGAACCATTGCTCAGGCGCGTCGTGGGTCGCCTACAGCGAGTGCTGCCAGATGTGATCGTCATTGGTCCGCCTGCGCTGTCCGGCTTAATTCCTGGACGAAAGGTGTTGCCTGATCGCCACATTGGAATCGGGCCGCTGGCGGGACTGGAGACGGCGCTCCAGGCTGTTCCAACAGAATTGGCCTTCATCGTCGCCTGCGATATGCCGTTTATCGCGCCTGCGCTGGTTGAGGCGATGGTACGGTATGCGCTGGCGCACCCAGTAGCCGATGTGGTGGCGTTGGCGCGTGGCACCTCCGCTGGCGTGGAACATTTGCATGCGGCCTATCGGACAGCATGCCTGGCAGCCGTCTCGCAACACATCGCTGAAGGGCGCTATGCGCTGCATGATCTGTTTGCGCGGCTTCACGTTTCTGTTTTCCCCAGGGATGTCGCCGCTCAACTCGATCCACGCGGACTTTCCACTTTTAACGCCAACACTCCTGAAGAGTGGCGGCGCGCGCAAGCATTGGTTGCCGAGGACGAACGACAATAGCTGTTTCATCACAGTTCGCATATCGTTCGAAAACCGCCAATTCAAGGCGATGTAAGGCAACGCAAAGCAACTTCTAAGCAAAACCACTTGACGCAGCATCTTAGGTCATGCTAATATCCGAGTTGGAAAGTCGGATATGCCAAGATATGGCAGGTGGCGCCTACCGCAACTGGATATGTGGCCGAAGTAGCGATAGCCGCGACGCAAGAAAGAGCGTGTCATGTTAACAACTGTTGTACCTGGATTTGTTCTCTTTCTCCGCGAGGGACTTGAGGCAAGTTTGGTCGTCAGCCTGCTGCTGGCGGCGCTCAGGCAACTGGGACAGACACGGCATATCCATGCGGTATGGATCGGTGTCGTTGCTGCGGTGCTTGGTTCGATGGCTGGCGCGGTGATTATCTACCGCACGATTAGCAACTACGATGGCAGCACCTTCCAGACGGTATTTGAGACGATCACCTATCTGGTGGCGGTAGTGCTGCTGACGGGAATGACGTTCTGGATGCAGGCGCATAGCAGGACGCTCAAGAAGGAGATCATGGAGAAGGCAAGCATCGCCGGTTCAGGTTTTGCGCTTGGCCTGCTCGCCTTTTCGACGGTTGGGCGCGAAGGGCTGGAAACCGCCGTATTTGCGTTGGCCTTCGCTTTCAAAGATGGGCAACTCTTCCTGCTGGGCGGGGTGCTGGGGATTCTGGCGGCTATTGGCTTGTGCTTCATGATTTACCGGCTTGGCTATCGCCTGGATTTCCGCATCTTCTTCCGCGTCATGGGCATCTTGCTGCTCTTCTTCGCGGCAGGATTGTTGGGGGACGCCGTACAGAACGCGCAGGAACTCGGCTGGATTACCTTTGGCACGTCGCCACTTTGGAATACCGCTCATATTCTTTCCGAAGATAGCATGATTGGCGATATGCTGCATACGTTCCTGGGTTATGCCGAATCACCGACGGCGCTGCAAGTCACCTGCTATGTGCTGTTCCTGGCAATTGCTGGCACCGTCTTCTGGCGCATGACCCGCAAGCCTGGGCGACCAGCGCCTGCGGTCGCTTCCACCTCAGTTCCCGCCGCGCAGACACAGGCATCGCCCAAGCAGGCATAATGTGTAGTTTGCGCCAAGTATAAAATTTCGCTGCAATAGCCCCGAACCTTCGGGGCTATTTTGTGTGCGTCACCAGAATGGCGGTGTGAGCAGCAGCGCCAGGACCGCGCCGGTCGCCATGAAAATGCCATAGGGGATGTAGGTGCGGCGAGTGGCGACGCCCATCCCCAGCAGCAACAGGCTGATGGCCGCGCCGAAGAGTCCACCGAGGATCAGCGCCTGAACGATGGCTGGCCAGCCGATCATCAGACCGATGAGCAGCGCGAGTTTGACATCGCCAAGCCCCAGCGCCTCCGTGCGATAGAGCAGAAAGCCCAACCCATAGAGCAGCAGAAAGAGGCCACCGTAGATGATGAGACCGAAGAGCATGGCGGCAAGCGCCTTGTGGTCGAAGAGCGCCGCGATGAGTATGAGCGCCATAAGGGCGGGATAAACGGCGATATCAAGGATGAGCTTATGCTCTAAGTCCACTGCGAAGATAAAGGCAAGGAGCGCGCATGCTACCGCCTCTATAGCGAATATGACCAGTATGGGCAGATGGCTTGCGCTGGCTGACGAGAGGATATGGTTGAGCAGCAGCGGATAAACGAGCGCCAGTGCAAGGCTGAGAATGGGCGCACGCAGCGAGGCCGTTTTGCCACAGGTGGTGCAGGTGCGGTTTGCCCGGCGAAAGCCTGCCAGCGGCACGAGGCGCGCTGCTGGCAGTGGCGCGCCACAGGTGTGACACTGGTTGCCGCGAACGGACGTTTCTTCGTCTTGTACACGACCTGCCAGCAGATTGACCGCTGTCCCCGCGCCAAAGCCCGCGCCGATGCTGGCCGCGTAGCTGAGGAGTGCTTGTGCGGCGGTCAATGTGCCGGCAGACATAGTGTTCCGTCCAGATGATGTTATTCTTGCGATTCTTCGCTGGGAGCCTCGGCAGGCGCAGCCTCCGCTTCTGGCGTGGCGGCCTCTTCGACAACCTCGACGGGTACCTCCAGCGTGCGTGGCGGCTCGATCTTGACGATCACCTCATCCGCCGGTGTCAGTAGTGTAACACCAGGAGGAACGTTCAAGTCACTCACGTGACGTATGGAGTTCAATTCCTCCATATCGCTGATATCGAGGGTAAGTACCTCTGGTAATCGCGCCGGCAATGCTTCGAGTTCCACCGACTCCAGGACATGCAATAAGACGCCCTTGTCGCGTTTAATGGCTGGCGCTTCGCCTTCGATACGGATGGGAATGTGAACGCGGATCGGTTGCGACATCACGATATAGTGGAAGTCTATATGCTGAATGGCATGTGAGACAGGTTCGCGCTGAACCTGCTGGATCATCACCGTTTCGCCGCGTTTGTTGCCATCCAGATGTAAGTCAATGAGTGTTGCCGGTCCGTGCGCGGCCACGAATTTGCCCAGGTCGTGTCCGTTGAACTGAAGCGGTTGCGATGCTTTGCCTTTGCCATACAGGTTGCCAGGGATAACTCCCTGCCTGCGCAGTCTCTTGACCGCTTTGCCAACGACTGTTCGCCGTTCTGCCGTAAGGGTTGCGCGTTGTGTCATACTCTATCTCCCCTTCCATTGCGTTCGTGCCAAAGTGCCAATCGTTCCTCACCTTAGCAAATTGCGCGCCGTTCAGCCGGTCTATGCTTCTTGCACTATCTTACGTCGAGTGTGGCTGTTCTTCCAGTGTGGCACAAGAGCGCGCGACAAGATGCTACCGGGTGGCCAGTTTTGCATGCTAGCGCGCGTGGTAGCATAAGATACAACGAGATTAGACGATGCGCAAAACCCTGGGAAATCAGCACGAGGAGACACTGCCATGAGTATAGAATCCATCAATCCAGCCACCGGCGAGATCATCGAGACATTCACGCCCTACACAACGGAACAGGTGAACGCGGCGCTGGATGAAGCGCAACAGGCGTTCCGGCAATGGCGCAGCACGACATTCGCTGAACGGGGCGCGCTCATGACGCGCGTGGCAACATATCTGCGCGCCAACAAGGCGGAGCTGGCGCGCGTGGCGACGCTGGAAATGGGCAAGGTAATTGCCGAGGCCGAGGCTGAGGTGGAGAAGTGCGCCTGGAACTGCGAGTTCTATGCCGAGCATGCTGAAGCGTTCCTTGCTGATGAGCCGGTTGCCACCAACGCCGCTTCCAGCTATATCGCCTACCGTCCATTGGGTGTGGTGCTGGCAGTGATGCCCTGGAACTTCCCCTACTGGCAGGTGATCCGTTTTGCTGCGCCTGCGCTCATGGCTGGCAACGCCGCTGTGCTGAAGCATGCCTCCAACGTCTCGCGCTGCGCGCTGGAAATCGAGCGCGTCTTTAAGGAGTGTGGTGCGCCTGCTGGCCTGTTCCGCACGATTCTGGTGCCAGGGAGCGCCGTTGCCGATATTATCGCCGATCCACGCATTGCTGCTGTCACGCTGACGGGTAGCGAACCGGCTGGTGTCTCGGTAGCCTCTGCCAGCGGCCACGCGCTGAAAAAGACGGTGCTGGAACTGGGCGGCTCTGATGCGTTCATCGTGCTGGACGATGCCGATCTGGATGCCGCCGCGCAGATGGCAGCGCGCTCGCGTTTCCAGAATTGCGGCCAGAGTTGTATCGCTGCCAAGCGTTTCATCGTTGTTGAGTCAGTAGCAGACGCTTTTACTGAGAAGTTTGTGGCGGCGGCGAAGGCATTGCGTGTTGGCGACCCACTCGATCATGACGTACAGATTGGGGCGATGGCGCGTGCCGACCTGCGCGATGAACTGGACCGGCAGGTGCGCGCGTCCGTGCAGATGGGGGCGCAGGTAGCGTTGGGCGGCGCTCCTATAGAGGGTAAGGGTGCGTTCTATGCGCCGACTGTGCTGACTGGCATAACCACCGATATGCCAGTCTTCCGCGAGGAAACCTTTGGGCCGGTGGCGCCGGTGATTCGTGCCCGCGACACGCAGCATGCCATCGAGCTGGCGAATGACTCAACGTTCGGCCTCGGCGGCAATCTCTGGACACGCAATATTGACCGTGCGCGCCAACTGGCCGGGCAGATCGAGTCTGGCAATGTGTTCATCAATGGCATGACAGCCTCTGATCCGCGTTTGCCATTCGGTGGGGTCAAGCACAGCGGCTATGGCCGCGAGCTTTCGCAGTTCGGCATCCGCGAGTTTGTGAACATCCAAACCGTTTGGATTGGTCCGGCGGCGGGGAGCGCAACCGCTGAGCCACAGGCCGCCGCAGAGTAGCCATCGCAGGGATGTGGCTGCTACAATAGGCGCAGGGGTGACGTTGCTGCTCCATCAGGGAGGGCATCGTTATCTCTGCGCCGCCGTGTTTCTGGGAAGGGCGGCTTGCCGTATGCGCTGGATGTACGCTCGCTGTGTCCGCTGGATACGCTACGTTCGCTCTGCGAACTTTGCCTATTATGCTTATCAGGTGCGTCATGCCCGCGCTATCGTTTATTGGTATCTCCGCGTCGGATTCCGTGGCCTGATCGCGCCGCGTTTCAGGCGCGACATTGCGAAATGGCTCATGGAAACGACAACTCCCAATACCTCCGATACTCCCGGCCAGCAGCAAAGCCAGCCGGAACAGCATACAGCGAAACCTACGCGCCTGCTCATTCTCGTTCGTCATGGCCAGACGACCTACAACGTAGAAGGGCGTCTGCCGGGGCAACTCCCTGGCGTGCCGCTGACGGATGAGGGCCGGCGCCAGGCGCAACGGGCAGCGGTTGCGCTCTCCGGTTTACCGCTAAGTGCGATAGTTGCCAGCCCATTGGAGCGCGCCCGCGACACCGCTGAGATCATCGCGCGTGGCTGGGCATTGCCGGTGCGTCTCGATCCACGCCTGATGGATACCGATGTGGGACCCTGGGCGGGGCAGAAGATTGACGATCTGAACAAGACCGACCCGCGCTGGAAGGCATTTGTCGCCCATCCCAACGAACCACCGGAGGGCATTGAGGGGTTCCTGGCCGTGCAGGAGCGCACCGTTGCCGCAGTCGAAGCGATCAGGGCTGATGCGGCGTTGGGCAATTATGTCGTGCTGGTGGCGCATGCCGATGTCGTCAAGTTGATTCTAGCGTATTATACGGGCATGGCTGCGGAGCGCGCGCCGTCTATTATGATTGGCAATGCCTCGATCAGCGTGCTGGCGTTTCCGCCGGAAGGCGAACCCAACTTGCTGGCGCTGAATTGGAGCGCCTTTCCCAATTGGCTGGTGCCGCCTGCCAAAACGCCAGCGGCAATGCCACAACAGCCACAACAATCAACGGAACCTACTGAGCAGTCGCCGCAGTCACCATCAGGCGACACGACTCCGGCGGATGCTGGTGGTAAGGTGGCGGTTGCTGCTGATCTGCCGCATTGAGTCTCTGGTGAGCTTTTCAGCCCGTTTTGATTTCTGGCCCTGCCTGGATGATAGATGACAGGAGCCTCGTTCGAGAGCGAGGTAGCAGATGTTTGACCCGCGCAGTTCGTATCACCGCCGCATGTGGCACTATGAGTCCGGCACACCGCTCTCGGTTGCGCAGTTGATTTCGCTTGGCAGCCTGGATGCGCGCACGGCTGCGTTGCTCTGGCTGTTGATCGAACATCATCAATCGCTGATCGTCTCCGGTCCCACTGATCCAACGCCAGGGGTGGGCAAGACGACGACGCTCAATGCGCTGCTGGGATTCCTGCCCACCGGTTCGACGATGGTGTACACGGTCGGTATGTATGAAGAATTTGACTTCCTCAACGAGGTGCAGCCGGAAACGACCTGTGTGCTGGCGAACGAGGTGAGCGATCACCTATCAATCTACATGTGGGGACGTGTGGCGCGGCGTTTCTTGAAGCTACCGGAGCAGAATTTTGCCATCGCTACCTCCTGCCATGCCGATACGGTCAGCGATGTGCTGGCGATGTTGACGCATGAGCTCAAGCTACCAGTGAGCGATGTGCAGCGATTGGGCATCATCGTCAACATCGGGTTGGTAGGTAGGCTCTGGCCGCCACGCCGCCGCTTCCTGACGGTGAATTTCGTGCGCCCGGTAGCGACGACCGCTGCCCAGAACGCTCCTAACGCTCATGCCCAGGTCGAGCTGATCCCGCTGGCGACCTGGGATGCCACGACTGACACGTTTATTCCGGCAACCGCTGAAGCGCTGGCGGAATTGGCAACCATCGTCGGCCAGATGCCTGAAGACTTCAGCGCCGCCCTGGAGAGCAGGACAGCGTTGATGGAGACGCTGGCGGAGGGCCGTGGCGTGGGCATGCACGCGATGCGCGAGGCGATGGAAGAGTTTCTCGCCAACGCTGATGCTGGCGATTCGTCCGCATCTGATGCGCAGGACGGCGCCAACTAATCTCACAAACCAGCAACCTCCAAATGCAGCGATGCCAGGAAGAATCTGGTACAGAAGTTGCTACGCTATCATTCGCATGTGTAGCATACCAGCCCTATTTGCTGTACATAGCGATGTTTTTCGCGCCAACCGGGCGCTACGATAGAGTGGAGCAGAGAAGATGACGACTGATAGCCGTGATACCCGCCGCACCGAGCGCACGCTGACGATAGCTGATCTCTGCGAGGCAATTGCCAGCGGCGAAATCACCCCGAAGGTGCGTGATGGCTACTATCAGATTCAGGGACGAGATATGCGCAAGCTCCGCCTGCTGTACAGCGCGGAGCTTGCCGAATCGCCTGCGATAATGCTTGGGGCTGGCTCAGATTCACATGTTGGCTGCCTTGCGTAAGCTGGGCCACGCGCTCAGGACATCGCCCAGCCGGTTGGATTCATAGCCCCAGCAGGGTTCGTAGTAGTAACAACCGACCCAGTTGAGCGTTGCGGCGTGGTTGAAGAAGCTCAGTGCATGGGCAATCATATAGCAGTTGATGGCTGGGTCGCGCGAAAGGACAGACGCCCACCAGTTATCCGCTGTCAACACGCCGCTGGTTTCATCTATGCCAGACATGATCTGGTCAATCGTCATTGCTGGGAAGGTGCAAGAATAGCCACCGCAGGTGGGGACAGTGCCTTGCTGGCGGTCAAAGTTCAGTACCCATTGCCCCACTTTCTGCACCAGCGCCGTATTGTTAGGATCACCGTAGAGATCGGTAAAGGCGTTCTTGAGGACATAGATCACCGAGAACTGGTTGCCATAGCCCAACTGCCAGAAATTTGAGACGGGGCAGTTCTCGATATCCGTAAAATAGTTGGTGCCTGCTCGTGTTCCCCGGTTGGCGCAGTTGCTATAGTTGATGCGCGCGCCAATGCCCTCAGCATGTGTCCACCAGACGATCATTTCCGGTTCGATGCTGTTGTGATAACGCCGGTCATAAGCTGCCGTCGCGCGATAGGCGAAGGGAAGCATAAAAACCATGCGCTGGTACTCATCGCTGGGTATCGGCTGTGGGCTGGCTGGCCAGTCAAAGCCGTATTTGGCAACATAATGCCCGGCATTGGTAATATCTGGCGCTGGGATGGGGGTGGGCGTTGGTGGGTCGTGTTTTCCACTGAGCGCCTGCCATGCCGTCGAATTGAGGAAGCTCAGCGTCTGCGTCGTGCTGGAGATGGCGACGAGCGTCGAGGTCAGGACGACGATTACCGCTAAAACGACGAGCAGCGTCTTGTTTCGGCGGATAATATCCATCTGGTCTACTGCGCGATTCACTTGCGCGCGGACCTGTGGCGGCAAACGACGCGAAAGATTGCGCCCCGGCACAAAGAGAACGGAGAACGGGTGGTGTTGTTTGTTATATTGACGTGCTGCTTTGGCTGTGCCGGGCTTGGTCAACCCTCTTTCGTGGGGTTTGAGCGCGCGTGCTTCCGTATTGGCGCGGTAGCGTTGGAGTAATCCGCCGCTGGCAGGTGGCAGTTGCTCATACCCGACCATCTCCCAGGTGTCTTCTTCCTGGTCTTCGCCGGCACCCAACGCTTCATCGTATGAGCCAAATTCATCATTGTAGGGGTAGCGCGCATTGCCATTGCTTGCGCCAGCCCCGCTATCAGGCACACGCACGCTGGGGATTGTTGGAAGCGTCACCAAAGGCAGCACGACCGTTTCACGCCCGGTGTCTTCCTCATATGCCTGTGCTTGATATGCTGATGCTTGCTGTCCCCTCCTGGGGGTGGGGCGTTGCGCAGACTGCGGTTTGGGATTGGCTGGTGGATTAGGATTGGGGCGCTGGGCCGCAGCAATAATCGTGCGTTTTCCCGTATCATCGCGCCGCTTGCGCACTGGCCTATCCTCGCCCATCTGATGCCAACCTCCACCGTTGCGCCTGACCACTACATAGGTAGGCTTGCCTTCTGCCGAGAGAACCTTCTGAGGCAGGATAGTCCGTGGAACGGCTGACTAGCAATATTATGAGGGTGGAAAGGGGACCAACAGGCTATTGCTGACATCGAGGTCTGGTCATCACACTCGTTTATCAGCGCTCAGCGGTCGCCGCCGCATAGTAGCGGCTGGCCGGCGCCATCCCGCGCACGCTGGCGAGGAAGCGGCTTGCCGCGATGACAGCTTCGAGGTTGATGCCTGTCTCGATGCCCATGCCATGTAGCATATAGAGCAGGTCTTCGGTAGCGAGGTTACCGGAGGCGCCCGGCGCATAAGGGCAGCCGCCGAGTCCACCTGCCGAGCTATCGAAGATGGTGATACCAGCCTGAAGCGCGGCGAGGACATTGGCGAGCGCCGTGCCGCGCGTGTCATGGAAGTGCATCGCCAGCCGCTCGATGGGTACAGCATCTTTGAGCAAAGCGGTGAGCGAGGACACCTGATTGGGCGTGGCGACGCCGATGGTGTCACCAATCGAGATTTCGTCTACGCCAAGCGCGAGCAACTGCTCTGTGACCGATAGCACTGCCGCCGGTGCGACCGCGCCTTCGTAGGGGCAGCCAAAAGCAGTGGAGACATAGCCGCGCACTCGCATGCCTGCGGCGCGCGCCATCTCAACCACGGAGCGAAAGTTCTCAATACTGCCAGCGATGCTTGTATTGATGTTGTGCTGCACGAACGATTCGGAGGCGCCGGTGAAGACTGCCACTTCGTCAACCTGAGCGGCCAGCGCACGTTCCATTCCCTTGCGATTTGGCACGAGCGCCGTATAGCGGATGCCAGGTCTGCGTGTGATGCCTGCCATCACCTCGGCTGCGTCGCCAAGTTGCGGGATCGCTTTGGGGCTGACGAAAGATGTCGCTTCGATCACCGGGTAGCCTGCTGCGCTGAGCAGATCAATGAAGCGAATCTTATCTGCCGTGGCGACGACACCTTTTTCGTTCTGCAAGCCGTCGCGCGGGCCAACTTCCACCACTGTCACGCGGTCCGGCTGCTGGTGTATCACCATATTGTTGTCCATACAGCATCCATCCTATTGCAACTACTTCAGTAAGTCGTCTGCCTCGTCAGTCGCAGCTTTTGCCTCTTCGCCAGTATCGAGTTCGACGAGCAGTTCACCGCCGGGTACGACATCTCCCGCGCCATGTGGTACGCGCAGGATGCGGCCAGGATACGGCGAGGTGATAGCATGCTCCATCTTCATCGCACCCAGCACCACCAATGGCTGATGCGCCGTGACCTGATCGCCCTCTGCGACGTTGACTTTGATGATTGTGCCGGCCATTGGCGCTGTCAATGCCTGTCGCCCCGCCTGATGTTCGCTGGCGTGGGCTGAAGTATCCACATCCAGCGGGCGCGGCTTAGGCAGCGTGCAATTTTCGCCGCGATAACTTACCTGTATGTCAAAGCCGTGACGCGCTACCGCTACCTGCGTGCGGGCGTCGCCAATCGCCAGTGTCAGGCAGTGATCGGCTTCTACCGTCGCGCTGATGGGGACTGTCCCGTCGCTCGTAGGAAATGGTTTGTTATTGATGGCGACGGTGTATCCCGTTCCTGCGGCAACTGGCGTCAAGGTGACGTGATAGTCTTCATTGCCACGATGGTAGCGGAAAGTGCGGCTGGCGCTATTGCCGGCTGCGGTGCGGCTGGTCCAGGGATTATAGCGGCCATTCGTTAAGCCGTGTGTCTGTGGTGTTGCGCTGGCGGCCAGTGTTTCCCAGCAGGCGGCGGCGACGAGCGCCAGCGGCTCGACGATGCGCTGCTCTGCGATGGCGCTCAGGTCATGCGTTTCCAGGTAGGCTGTCGAGGTTGTGCCTGCCGTGAAGTCTTGCTCGTTGGCAATAGCGCGGAGCAGCGGCGCATTGGTGGCGACGCCGAGGACCGCGAGGTGGTCGAGCGCCCAGCGCAGCCGTTCCACTGCCATCATGCGATCCGCGCCATACACAATCAGCTTGGCAAGCATTGGATCGTAGTGAACCGATACCTCATCACCCGTAGCAATACCGGCGTCTACACGCACGCCTGGCGCAACTGGCGGCTGGAAATACTGGACGGCGCCGGTGGATGGCAGGTAGCCGTTGGCCGGGTCTTCGGCATAGAGCCGCACCTCGATAGCATGGCCGCGTGGGCTGATCTGCTCCTGCGTAAATGGCAGGCTCTCGCCAGCGGCAACCAGCAATTGCAGCCGCACGAGGTCCAAGCCGGTCACGAGTTCGGTGACTGGATGCTCCACCTGGAGCCGCGTATTCATCTCCAAGAAATAATAGTTGCCTGCGCTGTCCAGCAGGAATTCGCAGGTACCCGCGTTGACGTAGCCAGCCGCCCGCGCCGCCCGCACCGCCGCGTCGCCCATCTGTGCGCGCAGTTCCGGGGTAAGGGCAATGCACGGGCTTTCCTCGACGACTTTCTGGTGGCGGCGCTGAATTGAGCAATCGCGCTCACCCAGATGAATGACGTTGCCATGCTGATCTGCGAGGACCTGAAACTCGACATGGCGCGGCGCGACTATCAGCTTTTCCAGAAAGACGCTATCATCGCCAAAAGCAGCAAGCGCCTCGCGTTGCGCAGCGGCGAGCGCCTCGGCGAAGTCTTCGCGCTGTCGAACGACACGCATACCCTTGCCACCGCCACCTGCCGCCGCTTTAATCATCACTGGATAGCCGATACGGCCCGCCTCGCGCTGCATCGTGCGCAGGTCGCGCTGCTCTCCCGCATAGCCAGGGACCGTGGGAACGCCAGCAGCCTCAACAGCGCGTTTGGCTGCGGTCTTCGATCCCATCAGACGAATCGCCTCCGCTGGCGGACCGATGAAGACAATGCCGGCGTTGGCGCAGGCTTCGGCAAAGTCTGCATTCTCGGAGAGGAAGCCATAGCCGGGGTGGATGGCTTCTGCGCCGCTTTCTTTCGCCGCGCGAATGATCGCTGCGATGTTGAGATAGCTGTCGCGGGCAGGCGCCGGACCAATGGGATAGGCGGCGTCTGCACGGCGCACATGCAGCGCGTTGCGGTCGGCATCCGAATAGACGGCGATGGTGCGGATGCCCATTTCCTGGCAGGCGGCCATCACGCGCACGGCGATTTCGCCCCGGTTGGCGATCAAGACAGACTCAAACATGGTCACTCACCCACGTTGCGCGGCGCTTCTCCAGGAAAGCGCGGATACCTTCTTGCCCTTCTGGACTGACCCGTAGCCCTGCGATGGTGGCAGCGGTTGTCTCGCGAGCTTCCTCATCGCTCAGATGCGGAACGGTGCGCGCCATCAGTTTTGCTGCGCGCACGCCTGCCGGTCCATTCTGTCCGATATGGTGGAGGGTCGCTTCGACCGTCTGATCCAGTTCGGACAGCGGCACCACCTGATGAATCAGTCCGATAGCCAGCGCGCGTGTCGTGTCGAAGCGTTCAGCCGTCACAAAGAGCGCCCGCGCGTGCGTTTCGCCGATCTTGCGCAGCACAAACGGCGAGATGACGGCTGGCGAGATACCCAGGCGCGCCTCGGTGAAGCCAAAGCGTGTGCCCTCCGCTGCAATAGCGATATCGCAGACGGCGGTTAATCCGGAGCCACCGCCAAGCGCAGCGCCATGCAGCCGGCCAATCACCGGGTGCCGGCAGCTATCTATTGCCCGGAACATATCAGCCATGCGCAGGGCGTCTGCAACATTCTCATCGTGGCCGAAATCCAGGCTGGCGCGCATCCAATTGAGGTCAGCGCCCGCGCAGAAGCTTGGTCCTTCGCCTTGTAGCACCACAGCGCGCACATCGTCGTCATTGCTCAGGCGCTCGAAAACCGCCTGTAGTTCAGCAATCAATCTGGCGTTGAAAGCGTTGTGGACTTCGGGACGGTTGAGGGTTACATAGGCCGCGATACCGCGTCGTTCCAGCCGTAGATGCTGATAGTCTTCGCTATCGCGCATATCTTCTGTTTCGCTCATTGTTATGGGCACCTCCTCGTGCTATGACCACGACTCTTGCTGTGCCGCGTGCCGCGTTGCTCAAAACGTCATCATTGACGCCAGAGCAGGCTATTGTGCCATGCTGTTAGTTCAGCACTTATGAGTGCGAAGCGCCGCCACGCAGCGCAAACGGGCTGAAATTTGTCTTGTAATCGAAGGGATCGAGTCCCTCATGCCGTTTCAGATAGCCAACGATAGTATACGTCAGGGGAGTGGCGACAATCTCATACAGCACCTTGAACCCCCATTGTACCAGGATCGCCGTCAGGATTTGATTGGGCTTGAAAATGCCGGTGACGCCGAACGCCAGCAGGATGAACACAATTGTGTCGGCACCTTCGCCGATCAGCGTTGAGCCGATGGTCCGGGTCCAGAGCCAGCGCCCCTGCGTCGCAATTTTCAGCTTCGCCAGCACGAAGGCGTTGAGGAACTCGCCGACGAGATAGGCGCAGAACGAGGCGAGCAACAGAATCGGCGTAAAGCCCAAAATCGTCTGGTAGGCGCCTTGATTGGGCCAGAAGGGTGCTGCCGGTATGACCCCGGCAATGTAAATGGCGATTACAGCGACCAGATTGCAGGCAAACCCCAACCATATGACCCGGCGAGCCGCTGAATAGCCATAGACTTCGGTGAGGACATCGCCAAAGAGATAGCTGAGCGGAAATATGACAATGCCTGCGGGGGTGAAAAGGCCAAATGGAAGCGCGATGACTTTCACCGCAATGATGTTGGCGACGACTAAGCAGGTTACGAACAAACCTGCCAGCAGCACGAACGAGCTAGAATACCGCACGTTTGCTGATTTTTGCACTGTTTTACCCTTATCTGAACCGCCGCACTTCGCGCTGCACAGGCGCACGCTGGCGGGCATCCCGGAGGATGCCATTTCTCAGTATGCTGCATTCGCTCCTTCGCGGTCAACCGTAGGGCTGAAATTTGGATAATATCTGGAAAATATCAGGATAAAGTCTACACAGAATCAATTGGGTCGGCGTAGTGGGAAATGCTGGTGGCGCTGGTACGATGCGGCGTAGTATGATAGCGGCGAATTGTTGCTCGTATTATCATTCCTCTTTTGAGTTTTGTCGTTTGTCGTTTGTCGTTTGTTGTTTGTCGTTTGTCGTTTGTCGTTTGTTGTTTGTCGTTTGTTTTTGTCCTTTGTATGCCGATTGGATTGCTGCGCCGGTTGAGAAGCCGTGAAAGGCTGGGTTCCCATGCCACGCATCATTGTCACGAGCGACCTGCACCTGGGTATCACCGGCAAGTATCAATTGCGCACGCTGGCCGAGAATATCGCCGCAGAGCGACCTGATCTGACAATCCTGGCGGGCGATATTGGCGAGGGGATGCGCAACTTCGTCGCATGTCTGGATATTTTCTCGTGTCTGCCTGGTGTCGTTGGTGTCCTGGCGGGGAATCACGATGTCTGGGCGCGTTATGGCTATCATAGTAAAGATTTGTGGGAGTGCTATTTGCCGCGCGCGGTGCGCGCCGCCGGCATGCTCTGGCTCGAAGATATGACCTGGCGCCATGATGGGGTGGCAGTCGTTGGTAGCATGGCCTGGTATGATTATTCAGCAGCCGACACTGCGGTTCCTCCCTATCCGCCGGAGTTTTTTGCCGTCAATAAGGGCAAGTACAACGCCGATGGCTGGCATATTGATTGGCCGTGGGCGGATAGTGAATTTGCCGACCGCTTGGGAGAGCGGTTGATCGCCCGGCTGGATCACGCTGAACATGATGCCTCTCTCCGCGCTATACTCGTGGTGACGCATGTGCCGCTCTGCGAAGAACAGATTGTGCGCCGCGTGGGCAATCTGCGGTGGGGGCTTGGCAATGCGTACTTCGGCAATCTAACGCTTGGCAGGCGTGTGCTTCAATATCAGAAAGTGCGGGCGATCATCAGCGGGCATACACATGTCGGGCGCAAGGGCGACACAAGCCGGCAGCACTGCCCGGGTGCGTCGCCAGTGCAGGTGATGGTCGTCCCAAGCGATTACCAGCAACCAGATTATGTCAGGTTCCGGTTGGATTGAGTGGGCATTTCCCTCCGGCTCCTTGTTACTTGTGGCATTGTCGAGAATGGCAGGTGGATAGGTATGGCACAGCGGTCTGTGATTGTGGTGGGCGGCGGAGTGATGGGATTGGCGACCGGATGCGCGCTCGCCGGACATGGCGCGCGTGTGACGGTGTTGGAGCGGTATAGCATCGCTCATGAGTGGGCATCTTCGCATGGCCTATCGCGCGCCATTCGCCATGAATATGGGCCGCTGGAGATCTATACCAGGATGGTGGCGCGCAGCCTGGTTCTCTGGGATGAACTGGCGCGTGAGACTGGGCGCCATCTCTATACAGAGGCAGGCGTGCTGACACTGGGGCATACCGGCGATGGCGAGACGCGCGAAGGATACGACGTGATGCGCTCGGCTGGCCTGCCGGTGGAGTTGCTTTCCGCTGAAGAGTGCCACCGGCGTTTCCCGCAATTTACGCCACAGGACTATGATGTCATCACGTATAACCCGCGTGGTGGCTTCCTTGCGGCGACGGATTGTGTGCAGGCGCTAGGGCAGCGATTGCGCGCGCAGGGCGGCGAACTGCGAGAAGGCGTGCGCGTTGTGCGTGTGGAGGGCGCAGGTGAAGGCGGACATGTCTTGCTCGAAGACGGGAGCGTGCTGGAAGCTGATCGCGTGGTGGTGACGGCAGGACCGTGGGTGCATGATGTGCTGCCGGAGTTGCCGCTGCCGGTGCGGGCGACCCGCCAGCAAGTGTGTTATCTGCGTGGGCTACCGCAAGACTCCTTTGGCGTTGGCAGTTTCCCGGTATTTCTTGCCGGTATGGATTATTATGGCTTTCCGCTACATGGACCTGACCTGTTCAAGGTTGGCATACATATCTATGGTGGTGACGTAGACCCCAACCAGCCGTATGACGCCAGCATGGAGGAGGTTGAGCGGATACGGACCTTTCTGCGACAACTCATTCCTAGTGCTGCTGCCGCACCGTTTGCACTGGTTGACCGCTGTATGTATGATGTCAGCCCCGATGAAGACTTCATTCTCGATAAGCTGCCAGATGCACCTGGCGTGATTCTGGGATCAGGCTTCTCCGGCCACGGTTTCAAGTTCGGCGTCTTGATCGGAGAGCTATTGGCGGCGCTGGCGCTGGATGAAACTCCTGAGTTTCCGCTTGACCGGTTCAGCCTGAGCCGCTTCTCTTGAGCAAGCGGCGTTGTCAACGGAGAAGCGGCAATACGCTGACAGCATATGCCATCTCATGCTAGCGTAACTTGCCAATATGCAGAAATGTTGGCGCATGTTTGCGTGAGGTGGCATATTCTTTGCTTTCCGTCCTCTATCGCATAGCTTGTATCGCATTACCCGATGCTGTCAGGGGCATTGGCGCCATTGGGGAATATGGGACGCCGGCTAAGAGGAAGGGAGGCAACTGTGAGCCGTTTTGATCGCTATAGCGACGACGCCCGCAGAGCATTATCGCAGGCCCGCGAGATTGCCCTGCGGCTCAACCATAAAACGATTTGTACCGAGCACCTGCTTTGTGGCTTACTAGAGGCTGGCGACCCTGCTGTCACCGCCGTGATATCCGGCCTGGGTGTGAATGTTGCACGGTTGCACCAGGCATTAGAGTTCGTCATTGGCCGCAACAATCGCCCACTCATCTCTGAGCCTTCGTTGAGCGTGGCAGCGCGCCATGCGCTCGATGTCGCTGAGGCGGAGGCGCAGCGCGAAGGCGTACTCGAAGTTGGTAGCGATCACCTGCTGCTGGGCATGCTCTGCGATGGCGAAGGGATAGCGGCGGGTGTGCTGGAAAGTTTTGGCGTGACACTCGAACAGGCGCAAGAGCAAATTCAGACGCTCAAACGCATGGGCAGGAGTCAGGCCGCTTTTAATGCTGAGCACCAGGCTCGCTACGCCATGACGCCGACCCTCAATATGGTCAGCCGCGATCTAACTTCCGCTGCCTTAACCGATCAGCTCGATCCGGTCGTGGGACGTGATGAGGAAATCGAACGCGCGATGCAGATTTTAAGCCGTCGTGGCAAGAACAATCCCGTGCTGGTTGGCGATGCCGGCGTGGGTAAAACTGCCATCGCAGAAGGGTTGGCGCAGCGCATCGTCGCCGGATCGGTTCCCGATACACTTAAGAGCAAACGCATCGTGTCGCTCGACGTAGGGCTGTTGACGGTCGGGACGAAGTATCGTGGTGACTTCGAGGAGCGGCTCAAAAAGATATTAGATGAAATCGTCGAGGCCAAGAACGTCATCGTATTCGTAGATGAACTTCAGGCATTGGTTGGCGCTGGCGTCGCGGAAGGTTCAATTGACGCTGGCAACTTGCTGAAGCCGATGCTGGCGCGCGGCGAGTTTCAATGTATTGGTGCGACGACCCTCGATGATTACCGCAAGTCTATCGAGAAAGATCCTGCATTGGAACGCCGCTTTCAGCCAGTGCGGGTGCGCGAGATGACGGTGGATGAAACCGTGCAAATTCTGCGCGCGCTGCGCCCGCGCTATGAAAGTTTCCACCACGTGCGCATCACCGATGAGGCGATTTCCGCTGCCGCGCGGCTGGCCGAGCAGTATATACAGAGCCGCTTCTTGCCGGACAAGGCGATTGACCTGATGGATGAGGCTGCTGCGCGGCTTCGTGTGGGCAGGTCGGTCTTGCCGTCGGATGTGCGAACACTCCAAGGGCAGCTACGGGACATCCAGGACCAGAAGGACGCGGCGGTTGGCGTGCGCAGTTTTGAGCGCGCGTCGCTGTTACGCGATAGAGAACTGGTGCTGCATAAAGAAATCGTCGTGAAAGAGGAAGTATGGTCGCAACTGCGTAGCGAAGATATGCCAGTCTTGACTGAGCAGGAAATCGCTGAGGTCGTGGTGATGTGGACGGGTATCCCCGCGCTCCAGGTGTCACTGGAGGAGTCACAGCGCCTGCTCGCCCTGGAAGATGAGTTGCACCAGCGCATTGTTGGCCAGGATGAGGCCGTGGCGTTGGTGGCGCGTGCGGTGCGGCGGTCACGCGCACACCTGCGCGACCGCAAGCGCCCAATCGGCTCGTTTGTGTTCGTTGGGCCGACTGGCGTTGGCAAGACAGAACTGGCACGAGCGCTGGCTGCTGCGCTCTTTGGCAGCGAAGACGCGCTCATCAAGCTGGATATGTCTGAGTTTATGGAGGCACACAACGCGGCACGCCTGGTCGGCGCTCCTCCGGGATATGTCGGCTATGAGCAGGCGGGACAACTGACCGAGGCGGTGAAACGACGGCCCTATAGCGTCATCCTCTTTGATGAGGTGGAGAAGGCGCATCCCAAAGTATTCGACCTGCTGCTTCAGGTTCTCGAAGAAGGGCGATTGGCAGACGCAAAGGGGCGTGAGGTCAGCTTTAAGCATACTATCGTCGTGATGACCTCGAATATCGGCGCGGAGCAACTGATACGCCGTAGTGACTTTGGCTTTACGCAGAAGCGCGGGGAACATCAGGATGAGTTGGCCGACTACGAACGTATGCGCGAGATTATCATGCCGCGCCTGAATGAACTCTTCCGCCCAGAGTTCCTGAATCGTATAGATGACATTGTCTTCTTCCACGCCTTGTCTCGTGCGCAGGTACGGGCGATTCTCGATATGATGCTGGCGCAAACAAAGAGCCGCCTGAGTGAACAGTTGGTGGAGTTACGTATAACGCCACAGGCGAAAGAGTTCCTGGTAGATGCAGGCTACGATCCAGAGTACGGCGCACGCCCACTCCGCCGGGTGGTGCAGACGATGGTGGAAGATCGGCTTGCCGAGGGGGTGTTGCGCGGCCTCATCAAGCCCGGCGACTGCATGACGGTGGACCTGCGCGAACGCGACCGGCTGATCTTCCGCACAAAGACGGCAGTGTTGGTGCAATCCGAGCAGTTCCCACAACTCGACGAGCCACAAAGTTATTGAAGTTCCTGCGCGACGCAGATGTCGGCCACCTGCACCCCAGGCAATCGCTCCAGATCGGCGGGCGTGATGGCGAACACGGCATTGGGGGTGCCAGCCGCTGCCCAGATCACGTCATACTGTAACAGATCGCGGTCGCAGAAGGTTTTCAGTGGAGTTGCGTGGCCAAGCGGCGGCACGCCACCGATGGCGAAGCCGGTGAGCTTGCGCACGGTATCGGCATCTGCCCGCGTGATGGTGCTGCCGGTAAGCTGCGCTAGCTTCTGCGTGTCAGCGCGGTTGGGGCCAGAGACCAGCGCCAGAACCGCCTGATCGCCAGCAAGGAAGACCAGCGATTTCACGATCTGGCCAACGGAGACGCCGATTGCCGCCGCTGCATCTTCGGCGGTGCGTGTGCTGGCCGCGAACTCCTTCACCTCCGTCTCAATTCCCGCCTCCTGAAGTGCCGTGACGACGCGCTGGACTGATGCCTTCATAATTATCCCAAATCTCCTGTACTGTATCTGGCCGTATCGTGAAATAGTTTAGCCTTCCTTAAAGGTATCACACGGCATCACAAGCAGCGCCTATTTGCGCGCCGTTCTTCCTCGCGTTAGGCTATCTTAGGGACATAGATTTGATGAGCGGAGATTTTCGATGGCGAAACGGCAGCGCGCACGAAATGGCAAACGGGCGCTCTCTTTTCTGTTATGGGCGTATGCCATGAGCATTGTTGGATTTTATGCCGTTGTCTTCCGCCGTTCGCTACCAGAAAAGACCGATGAAGATAGATTGCGAGCGCAGCCTGTTGACCCCTCAGCGCCGGCGCCACGTGTCAGCATTATTCTTCCAGCGCGCGATGAGGAGCGCAACATCCAGGGATGCGTGGAGTCATTGCTGGCGCAGACGTATCCAAATTTTGAAGTGATCGTCGTGGATGACGCCTCGACTGACCACACTTCTACCCTATTGGAGCAGCTCTGCCAGTCACATCCGCTACGCGACCATTTGCGCGTAATTCGCGTAGATCATCTCCCTGAGGGCTGGGCGGGTAAGCCGCATGCGCTGCACACCGGCGTCTCGCAGGCGACTGGCGAATGGCTGCTCTTCACCGATGCCGATACGCGCCATCAGCCCGAAGCGTTATCAACAGCCATGCGAACCGCTAGCGAGCGCCAGTTGGATTTGCTCTCACTCGGCACGACGCAGGACATGCCCGATTTTTGGAGCCGGGTGTTGATTCCGATGGCTTACATGGGTATTTCAATGCAATATCCCGCAAAGCAGGTGAATGACCCCAAGAGTAGAATCGCCCTGGCGAATGGCCAGTATATTTTGTTGCGCAAGGCACTCTATGAGCGCATCGGCGGCTATGCCGCGCCACATATGCGCGCGACCGTACTGGATGACCGTGATCTTGCCAGCGAAGTCAAGCGGGCGCACGGAAAACTGGCGCTCGTGGATGGCCGTGGGCTGGTGCGCACACGCATGTATCATGGCCTGCGTGAGCAATGGGATGGGTGGAGCAAGAATGCGTATGCTGGCAGCCGTGGCGGCCTGTTCTTCTTTCTGCTCATGATAATTGGCTTGCCGATGACTTGCATGCTGCCGTTCGCTCTGCTGCTTTTAGGCTTGCTGGCGCGGCGTCCGCGTTGGTTGGCGGCCGGCGGGTTGCCGGTTGCCGCGACGCTCGCCTATCGTACCCGCTTGAACCGGGAGATTGGTGTTCCCTGGCGCTATGTCTGGACGCATCCGCTGGGGGCGGCGATCTTTACTGGTATTCTGGCGCGTTCGTTCTGGCGAAAATGGAGCAAACGCGGCGTCACCTGGCGTGGACGTACCTATCAGGTGTAGGGTTATAGACTTCACCTCTTGATCCCCACTCTCGCGAGGAGCAGAGAAACATGTAGAGCGTCAGGCGGCGATGCCACGAAGACCTAGCGCGTCAGCCTCCTCTGTCATGGCAGCAATGACGAAGGCGATATGCTCATCCAGGGTGACGCCAAGCTCCTCCGCGCCTTTGATAACGTCCTCGCGGTTGACGCCACGGGCGAAGGCTTTGTCTTTCATCTTCTTGCGGACGGAGCTGGCTTCGAGTCCGATGATAGATTTATTTGGGCGCACAAGCGCAGTCGCTGTGATGAGGCCGGTCAATTCATCGCAAGCGAAGAGCGCGTGCGAGAGCATATCGTCGCGCGGAACGCCATTCACATCGTTGTGGGCAAGAATCGCGTGAACGATTGCATTGGGATATCCAGCTTCACGGAGCCAGCGTGCGGTATAGTGGGTGTGTTCAGAGAGAGCGGGATACTCTTCATAGTCGAGGTCATGTAAGAGTCCGGTGATGCGCCAAAGTTCTTCATCCTCGCCAAATTTGCGGGCATAAGCGCGTAAGGCTGCGGCGACTGCCATGCCATGCTTGACCAGATTTTCGTTCTTCGTGTGTTCGCGCAGCAATGCCAGCGCATCTTCATAGCGTACTTCCACGCAGATCCTCCTGTACGATGTAGTCAATCTACCGTATTATTACTTCATTTCTGCCGTTCGCTCTGTGACGCCCAACCCTGGCGCATCGGGCAGCCTGATGCGCCCTTGCTCGAATCTCACGCCCTGAAATGGGTCGTGTGCCAGCAGCAGCGCGCCATCCAGGTCGGCGTAGTCCACTAATGGTGTGAGGTGCGCCGCTGCTGTTATCGCCAGCGAGCTGCTGACCATGCAGCCGAACATCACGCTGAGGCGGTGCGCCCGCGCCGTGTGAATCATCTTGAGCGCGTTGCGCAGCCCGCCACACTTCGCCAGTTTGATGTTGATGCCATCAACGCGGCCCGCCATACGCGGCACATCTTCCAGCGTCACACAACTTTCATCGGCAATGATTGGGATTGGGCTATGCTCACGCACCAGGCGCAGCCCATCCAGATCATGCGCCGCCACCGGCTGCTCGATGAGTTCGATGCCATAAGGCGCAAGCGCCTCGATAGTGCGAATGGCTTCTTTGGGGGTCCAGGCAGCGTTGGCGTCCACCCGCAACGTGGCGTTACTCACCTCGCGTATCGCGCGCACCATCTCAATATCGCGTGATGTACCGACTTTGATTTTGAGTGTCGGGTAATTGGTTGCCTCCGCAGCCAGGCGAGCCATCTCCTCTGGTGTGTCAATGGCGATGGTAAAGGAAGAAACGGGCGTGCGGGCTGGATTGAGGCCGAGCAGGCGATAGACCGGCATATCCAGTATCTTGCCGGTGAGGTCGTAGAGCGCCATGTCAATCGCAGATTTGGCGGCGGTGTTGCCATGATGAAGCCGGTGATCGAGGGCAACGATGATATCTTCGATGAGCAACGGATCATCGCTCAGAACCTCGGCAAATGCTTCAAGCGCAGCCTGCATTGTCTCGTGCGTTTCGCCGTAGTAGCCGCTGCTATCAGGTCCTGCCTCGCCAATCCCCTTTAGCCCATCGTGTTCAATTTCGATGAGCAGATTGCGCGCCTGATACTGTGTGCCGCGCGAGATGCGGAACGGGCGTTGAAGTTGGAGATCAAGCGGCGTGATGTGTAGCTGCATGCCCATGTCCTCCTGATGGTTATACAGCGGCCAGCAGCGCATCAAGGATGGGACCAGCGCCGAAACGTACCGGGTCGGTGGTGGGTAGCTGCGTTTCGCGTTGCGCCTGTGCGATAGCTTCGCGCGCCGCCGCGTCGCTCATGCCAAAGGTGTTCAGCGCGAGTGCGACGGTCGAGGCGGGTTTCAGCCAGCCTGCCGCTTCTTCATAGATTGCTCGCACACGCGGGATCGGTGGAATGGGCACCTGATAGCGGCGAATATGGCTGCGCCCAGCTTCGTGGCAAAGCACCAACAGATCGGGCGCAGCGCCATGCAGCAGTCCCAACGTCACCGCTGAGTAGGCTGGATGGAGCAGTGACCCCTGCCCTTCGACGAATACCCAATCGAAGCGTTCGGCAAGGTCGAGAACCATGCCCTCCACGCCGCCAGCCAGGAAATCGCTAATGAAGCGATCCGCCGGGATTCCGCTGCCCTCGATCATGATGCCCGTCTGCCCGGTGGCTGCGAAGGCTGCCGAAAGGCCGCGCTGTTTGGCTTCGCGTGCGCATTCGAGCGCCACCGTCATCTTGCCGACATTGCAATCGGTGCCGCAGAAATAGGCGACATGGCTTCCTGGCCGATGAGCGCGCCCTTCGCCGATTCGCATAGCCAGTTCATCGGGTGGGCGGCGCACATCCCAGATAGTAACCCTATGTCGTTTGGCCGCCGCTGCCAGTTCTGTGTCGTCGCTCAGGAAGTGATGCAGCCCGCTGACGATATCGAGGCCAGCAGCGATGGCCTGCAATATCTCGGCTTTCCATACAGCCGGAAGCTGCCCACCGATGGGTGCAATGCCAATGACCAGCGTATCCGGCGCATAGGCGAGCGCGGCGGACACGTTCGCAACAACAGGAACGCCTTTGCCCGGCCCGTCAGGATCGCCAAGTACCTGAGCGGCGTCGCGCCCGACATTCGTACTATCAATGACGGCAACGACGGTATCAGAACGGTAACGCAGGATGCCGACGGCGGTTTTGGCGTCCTGCCAGTTGAAGTATCCTTCAGCAAGGACGGCGATACGGCGCATAGCAAACGACTTCTTTCACATGGTTGACACCCGGTAGATGCCAGATGCGGCGCAAGGAATCTGACGCAAGGAGCAGGTAGCAGTATTGTATCACGCGTATCTTCCTATAGCCAAAAGCTATGTGTTCCCAGTGTGAATTGGAGCAAAGATGTACAATGCTTGCCCGCTTGGTTATGACTCTTCTCGATGATCGTGGTGTCACATGAACAGGGTCATGTCGTAGGCGAATCGAACTTGGCGAAGAGTGGCGTAGGTGGTGGTAGTTTCTGGCCGCTCGCTATGGTGGCCGGCTCCCAGCGGCACTCGCTGACGCTTCCAGCATACCCCAGGAGTTCATGGAGTTTCTGCGAAGAAAACGGCAGGTAAGGGGAGAACAGCACTTTCAGACCGTTAAGCACCTGGAGCATGACATACATTGTCGTGGCGGCGCTGGTGCGGTCTGTTTTCAGCGATTTCCAGGGTGACTGCTCATCGAGATAGCGGTTGGCGCTCCTGGCAACTGCCAACGCCGTGTTCATGCCATCACGCAGGCGCACACTAGCGATAGCCGCTCCAACGCTGTCGAACGCCTGCCGCAGTTCGTCCAGCAGATCGTTGTCTGCTGCGCCGAGCGGCCCTGGCACTGGAACGATGCTATCAAAGTTGTGTTGCACAAAGGTCAGCACGCGATGAACCGCATTGCCATAGGTTGCCACCAGTTCATCATTGTTGTGCCGCACCAGCGCCTCGTAGGAAAAATCTGCATCGTGATGCTCCGGCAGGATACTGACAAGATAATAGCGCAGTGAGTCCGCGCCGTAGCGGTCGAGCGCATCATCGGTCCAGATGACATTCCCGCGACTGGCCGAAGATTTGGCGCTACGCATCGTCATGAATTCGCTGGCTGGCACATCATAGGGCAACGCCAATCCGCCGATGCCGAGCAGCATGGCTGGCCAGAAGATCGTATGGAACGCGATGTTGTCTTTGCCGATGAAATAGTAGGAGCGCGCCGAAGATGTATTTCCCATTGCAGGTTGTTCCCACCACTGTTTCCAGGCGTCCGGTTTCCCTATACGCTTCGCCCATTCGATGCTCGCCGAGTAATAACCAATGACGGCCTCGAACCAGACGTAGAGACATTTGCCCTCGTATCCGGGCAGCGGAACCGGCACGCCCCAATCCAGATCACGTGTGATGGCACGTGGCATCAGCCCTTCCTTGAGCCAGTTGAGCGCAGGGTTGAGCGCGCTGGGTCGCCAGTATTCTTTGTTCGTTTGAAGCCATTGCCGCAACTGTTCGGTGAATTGTGGCAGATCGAAGAAGAAATGCTCGGTCGCGCGTATCTCTACGCTCTGATTGCCACAATGCTTGCAACGTGGGTCCAGAAGTTGCGTAGCATCCAGCATGCGCCCGCACTGGTCGCATTGGTCGCCGCGCGCCTGCACGAAACCGCAATAGGGGCAGGTGCCCTCGACATAGCGGTCCGGCAGAAAGCGCCTGTCGTTGGTGCAATAGGGTGAATCCATCCAATCCTTGAAAATGTAGCCCTTCTTCAGCAGATCGAGGAATATCGCTTGCGCTTGCCGGACGTGATTCTCGGTCGTTGTATTGGTGTAGAGGTCAAAGGTGATCCCCAGTCGCTCCCAGGTCGTAAGCATCTGCCGGTGATAACGCAGAGCAAGCTCGCTTGGAGGAATATCCTTCTGGTCTGCTTCTACGGTAATGGGGGTGCCGTGCATATCACTGCCGGAGATCATCAAGACCTGATTCCCAGCCATACGATGATAGCGCGCAAAGATGTCGCCCGGCAGAACCGAGCCTGCGATCTGGCCGACATGGGTGCCACTCCTGGCATATGGCCAGGCAACGCAGACAAGTAGATGCTCCATTGAAGCTGATGAGGTGGATAGAGTCATAGAGCGGTTTAGCTCCTCAATGGCGGGCAACAACAAGCGATGAGTTGATCGAGTTGATCGAGTTGATCCGGGTTGATCGAACTGAGCAGGGAAAAGTGTGGGGCCATTATAGCACAGCGCATCATTGCGCAGGTCGCTACCGGGGAGCTTCTCTCACCAAAGAATCCCCCTGTAGATAGCCGAAATAGGCTGGTGCAATCCTCGGCAAAATGGGGTAAAATGAGAGTTGGTGATGGGCAATGTGCTGCTAGCATTACCCCTCGCACGAAAGTAAGATCGTTCGAGGTAAAGCGAGGAACATGTCTCTTTACTACCTGAATGAGCAGACGGGAGCAGAGGCGCGTCTTGGGCGCACCGGAGCAGGCTTCTATGTGGAGGCCCGGCATCCAGATTTTCCGCTTCCGCTGCGCAAGACCTATGAGTGGTTCCAGCAGGACATTGCGATGCGAGACTACGAGTTGCTCCGTGCAGTGGTAAGCGCGGGTTCGCAGCGCGAATCGGCACTCGCACGCTAAATGTCTGTTTCCCGGCGTACAACGGCGTACACCTTCCGTGCCGCATCACAAACAAGGCACGGTTCGCATAGATACAGAACCCTATCTCATCGTCATCATGAACAACCGAAAGGCCCACCGGCGCGTTGACCGGTGGGCCTTTTGTGTACCTCACGGTGAAGGATCAATACACGTCTATATCAGGTCCCCAGCTTTCGAGGCGGCGTTTGATGGCGACCAGGAATTGCGCCGCCGTCATGCCATCCAGGATGCGGTGATCGAAGGAGAGCGAGAGATACATCATGTGCCGGATGGCGATTGCATCGTCAATGACCACTGGGCGTTTGTTCACGCTATCCATCGTCAGGATACCGGCGTTCGGCTGGTTGATGATCGCCATTGAGATGAGCGTACCAAACACCCCAGGATTGTTTACGGTGAAGGTCGCACCCTGCATATCAGCAGACGTGAGTTTGTTTGTGCGTGCGCGATTCACCAGGTCGTTCATCGTCCGCGCGATGCCCGCCAGGTTGAGCGTGTCAGCATTGTGGATGACGGGAACAATCAGGTTATTACCCTGATTGCCACTGCCACCCAGCGCAATAGAGACACCAATGTGAATCTGCTTGCGTAGCAGAATCCTGCCATCCTCAGTCCAGGAGGAGTTCATATAGGGATATTCTTTGAGCGCCTCAACGGTGGCTTTGATGACAAACGTCTGGTAGGAGATGCCGTAGCCTTCACGCTGTTTGAACTCGTCTTTGTGTTGTTCCAGCCAACGCGCGAGATTGGTCATATCCACCTCGACGAGCGTGGTGGCATGTGGCGACGTATGCTTGCTGCGCACCATATGCTCAGCGATGGACCGGCGCGCTGGTGTCGGCATGATGAATTCATCGCCCGCGAAGACGGGAACCGGCGCCGGCGGCAATGGGGCAGCGGGTGTGAAGGACGGCGCTGTCGCTGCCGGCTGGCCTCGCTGGGCAATGTACGCTAGAATATCCTCTTTGCGCACACGCCCGCCTTCTCCGGAGCCTTTGATCTCCGAGAGGTCAATCGCATGCTCCTGGGCGAGCCTGCGTGCCAACGGCGATACTTTCTCTGGCAGCGTGGCGCTTTGTGCAATGCGGCGACCATTGCCGTTCCCATTGCCATTGCCCGGTGCAACTCCACTGGTTGTAGGCGCTGCAACCGCTGACGTACTGGCGCTGGTAGGTGTAGCAGAACTGGCGGTCGTCGCCGCTGGGGTAGCCGCCGTCGTTGCGGTGGCAGTGCTGGTCGTTTCCATTTCGGCGATTTCCGCGCCGACTTTCACCGTCTCATTTTCCTTGACGAGAATCTTCGCGAGTTTGCCAGAGAATGGCGACGGCATTTCTTCAGTAATTTTGTCGGTGATGATCTCGACCAGCGGTTCGTCCTTCTTCACCGTATCGCCCTCATTTTTGAGCCAACGCCCAACGGTTCCTTCGCTGACGGATTCGCCCAACTGTGGCATCGTAATCTTGGTTGGCATACCTGCGCTCCTCATTAGTTGAGATTTGCACGACATTGTGCTGGCGCTGGCGGCCAGCGAAACACATGCCCACAACCAGCGGTACGGCGGTGTAGCGCGGTTGATGATGGTGGTGATGGCGGTTCTGAACAGACCATTCACCGAGAATCGTACCACACCGTGTCATAGCGTACCAAAATGCCGGTTTCAAGCGGGTTTCGCTGGCCTAAGCGTACCATAGCGACCCATAGCGTACCAGGGCGTTGCCGTCAGAATTACCGTCAACCCAGTTGGTGATCGCTGCGAGCAAGTCGCTGGAATGGTCTCCTGCTTATTTTCTCATGGATCGCCCTTCTCGTCTAGAGGGTTTCACTATCCCCGCCAGGCGGCGCTGTGGTAGACTGACGGGGACTGCCAGCGCGCCCTAATCGCGCTTGTTGGTCAGGCGGCGTAGGTGGTTCTACGCCGCGCTTTTTACTTTGCCCGCTTTACGTGCCAACTCCTCAACAGCGGCGCGCGGTATCAACTTGCTGCGACTATCGAGCGGATTAGGCTCCCAGGGCAGCACGCCCTTATCAAGCATTTCTGCCATCTTGGGCTTTGATACCCCTAGCATCTCTCTTGCTTCCGCAACGCTGATGTATTCGCGTTCATCGTTCTCACTCATCTCTCATCACCCCCTTTCCAACATCTCTCCCATCAGTATATCCCAATTGGTTAAAAATGGTCAATATAGGTATTGACACGCGGGTTAATATAGGTTAGTATTGAATCAGTCAAGGTTAATATGTAGTGACCTTGAGTTACCGATTAGGGAGGTAAGCGGCTATGACCATAGCCCAACTTCAGGCGCGGGAACCACACCGCGCCGCTGTTGCTTCTGACGCTGATGCGGTATCAGCACAGGCAGCGCAGCTAGCACGCTTAGAGCAGCGTGCTATCGCGGCATTGGAACGCGCCCATCAGCAGGGCATCGAAGTCGTAGGTAAGGGGACACGCAAACGCGACGGCGCACAGGTTTATGCCGTCACCAGCGCCTCAGAACACAATCGCTGGCATCTGGTAGCGGCGCTCGACCTGGCGCTTACCTGTGATTGTCAGGCGGCGAAGCATGGGCAGTATTGCATGCACCGGGCGCTTGTCCATGAATACCTGGTGTGCGAGTCCTTCAAGAAGAGTGATCGCCGCATTGCCCGCGAAGAGCGCCGGCTGGAAGAGGCGCTCCGGCGTCAAATCGAGCAGGAGCAAGAAGAGGACCGCGCCGCACTCCGACGGCGCCAAGATGCGCCACGCAAAGACCCCAAGTGGCGCAATGAGCAGCGTGAGCAGGTAGAGCGCCACACGGCCAGTGCCACACCGGCTACAGCGGAGACCGCGCCGCTGTATCGCTCGAATGCCCCGATCTCCATCTGGAAGTAGTTGAACGTTGTCGGCAGGATGCCACATGAACCGAATGGGAGCGGCGCATGCTCACCGCTCCCCTATCCACACAAGGTCACTGAAAGGACCGGCTTGGTTATGGCAACAGTATTCGCGTACGAACAGACACAGCAAGAAACCGCCAACACTGACACTGACACTGACACGACGGCAACCTTTGTCCCCCCAGCGCAGCAACCCAAACAGCGGCGCCGCTATCATGGGCCGCTGGCGCCAACCAGTACCTTCTTCCCCAACGTCTATGAAGGCACTACCGCTGAGGGCAAGACTATCTGGCGCTATCAGCTCCCCTATCTGCGCGCCTGGCGCAAAGCTGGGCATCTTTCCCTCGCGGAACTCGCTGAAGACACCAGCCTGCCGATACGGTTGTTGCGGCGCATCGAGCGTGGTGAGGATGTGCTGGTGAGTGTCTATACCGTTGACCGGATCGCCCAGGTGTTGGGTATCGAGAACAGTCAACTCATGAGCGATGAGCCGCCAGAAGCGTGCTTTGCCCGGCAGCGGCACGAACTGGAAGATTACGAGGACCCCTACGCGACCAAAGGCAAGGTTGTGCCCACGACGCGCTTGCAGATCATCGAGCGCACCGACGCTGATGGCTTACCTGAGCTGGCGCTGTATCTCCCGCGCCTATGGGGCCACCTGGTGGGCTATTGCTCGACGGATGGCACGAACCGCGAAAGCGGCAACGATCTCTGCCCAGAAGTCAAACGGTTGCTTCTCGCACTGCCACGCCTTGACGTGGAGGCACTGATGCAGATCGTGTTCTGTGTCGAGCCGGCGCCGCTGCCCATCGCCGGGCGTATCGCGCGCTGTCTTGGTGTGTCGCTGCTCAGCATCGCCCCTTTCTAACCACCCTTTAACCACCCACCTGCCCGCATGTGGGTCTGTGACGCGCTCAGAGAGCCGTTCAGAGAGCCGTCAGGCCGCGTGCGGGCTGCTCCCTGCTAAGGAGTACCGTTGATGCAACATCAACCCAATCAGACGACGAAGACGACCCGCAAGACGAGAGAACAGCCGCCGATGCGTACGTGTGACAAGGCGACCCTGAAGGCATGCCCTTCTGGGAGTGCTACACGTGCATCCACCGGCGCGAACGCCATCAGAACAGCGTTGAACTGTGGGGACGCGGAAGGCGAGGCTACTAATGGAACCGATGAATCAGACCAACGGCGCGGCCAGCCCATCACTCCTGGCGCATCTGCGCTCCTGGCTACGCGGCCAGCGTGACCCTATCGAGCAACAGCTAGCCGATCTGGCGCACCAGGGCGCAGGCATGGCGCGTATCGCCCATTGGTGCGCGACCCTGCTCGTTATCCTCTTCAGCGCCGGTAGCCTTGTGGCGCTGGGCACGGATGCGCTCAACGCGATCTTGCTGCAATGGCAGCAGGCACATGGAGTAGACGTGCCAGATACCATCAGCGTCGCCGTGAGTACGCTCATGGTCCTCTGTATGGATACCGGCCTGATCTATGCCGCGTCCATGCTGCGCGTGCTGTCTACGCGGCGCGCGAACTGGTCTGAACGCTGGCTGCACGTCGGCGTGATGGTAGTGGTGTCGCTCTTAGAGAGTGGCACCTACTGGTACATGTCTGTGCGGTTCGAGCGTCCGGCTGCCGTGGCAGCCAGCGCGCTCATCATCGCGCGCGCCGTCGCCGCGCCTCTCCTGGCGGTCTACCTCAGCATGGCGCGGCCATTGCCGATCACCAGCCGCGACATACTCGCACAGGCAGAGATGGCGAGCGGCGCCGGTGTGCTGCGTGATGTTGCCGCCGCCGCCAATGATCGCGCCGCGCCACTCGCGCGCAAGATGCGCCTGTATGGAGCCTCAGCCGTCATGACGCCAGCAGATCGCACGCGGCTCGATAGTATGATCGCCGCCGTGATGGAGCCTACAGACGCAGCTACCCCTATCACAACACCAGATGCCGCGCTGGTGCCTGCTGACGGCCAGCACACAGCGCCACAGGATGACCCACAGCCGCCCGCGCCTGATACTCCACCAACCAACGGCGGTACACCAGTGCCAGTGCCCACAGAGCCAGCGGAGCCACCTGTGCGCACACCGCGCAAGAAGCCGGCGCCGGTGATCCGCTTGACGCCAGATCGCCAGCCACGCAAGACCGCCGCACGCGGGCAGAACAAAGGTTCTAACACCAGTGCGAACGGACGCCGGGTGCGGACGGCCACCAGCACGGAGAGCTACGAGGCGCAGGCCCGCGCGGCGTTCGCGGCTGGCGCAACCACGATAGGCAAAATGCAACGCTCGACCGGCATGGGCAGGACCGCCGCCGCCTCATGGGTCCGCATGCTGAAGGCCGAGGTTGCCCAGCAGGCGACATCACCACGTGAGGAGGCTGTGCAATGAGAGAGGGCAAGAGCAGAGATCGCGCCGCGCGTTGGCAGTCTCAGCACGAGGAGCAACAGCGGATAGATGAGCCACTGACACAGACACAGCAGCTACCGCCGGCAGCGCATGACCTGATCGGCTGGTGTCGTAGCTGTCAACGGTTCCGATTGCGGAGCGAGTGCCGGCAAGTTCTCCGTGAGGAATGTTGCCTCTATGCCTGCCGGACCTGCAACACCACCATAGACGAGTCCGGCTTGTTCTGACCGGACGCTCATTCTGGCCGCTCCTCATGAGTCCACATGATCTGCGGCCATTTCATTTGTCAGGCACCGCTCAAACGTTGTGGCGGCTGTAGTGAGGTTCGGGCACGTCGCCAATGTATCTACGCGAAAGTCCTAATCACAGGAGTTCTCGCCTATTCCACCTGCTGTCCCATACTCGATTATCGTCAAGTGGCGGACTGGTGAGTATTGAAATGGTAGACAGGCACAGCGCAAGGAACGCTATGCCAGAACCGATGAGCGTTGTGCTAGAAAACAAGGGCGATTAGCGGCAAAAGCGATGGGTTATAGTAGGAGTGTAGGGTACACAATGACGCAGCATGGTACACCACACAGCAGCGGATGGGTATTGGATGATGAGCAGCGCGGGCAGTCTCCCGCAAAGAAGGTGAGCGCGTGGCAAGACCTACGACCATTTCGAGCTTGAAGACCAACACAGGAGCAACAGGAGGCGACACGATGAAGAACCACAACCGCAGCGCCAGCAGCGCCACAACCGCAGCGACAGGCAGCGCGCCCATTTCATTACCGCCGACACCACCGACGCGATTGCTTTTGACGATAGAGCAAGCCGCACACGCGCTCTCTATCTCACGCACGCAGTGCTACCGACTGGTGAACCGCAAGGTACTCAAAAGCGTGCTGGTGGGGCACTTGCGCCGTGTGACGCTCGCGGAAATCGAGCGATACATCAGCGAGTTGTCAGAGGACGACAATGGCGGAGGGACAGCGGCGTAACATGGCAGCGCAGACAAAAGGAGGACGCCGCTCAACATGTGGGCAAGACACGAGCGGCGTCCCAAAACTCCCCGGGCGGCGGAAGCAACACAAAACCTATAGTATGACCCTCACTCACAGTATAGCATGTGCTGAGCGCGCCTGCGAGGCGAACGTACTCCTTGCCCATGACCTTGCCTGCTGGGCAGCGCGCGAGCAACGCGCCAACACCGCGCGGCTCGCCACTGATGCCTACGCGATAGCCTCAGCCAGTCACGCGCTGTTGGAAGAGCTACACGACTCGCTAGAAACGGCGGTGGAACCATGAGTAACTCGGTTAGCCCCTCACAGCGATTCACGCGCCGCCAACCCTGCCCGATCTGTGGGGGGCATGCCGATCTGCCCCAAGGCAAGGGCGTGCGCTGCGCGGGCTTTCTCTCCGCTGACGGGGAGTATGCCCAGTGTACGCGCGAAGAGTACGCCGGTGTTCTGCCGCTTGATGAGCGCGTGATGCCAGCGGCCTATAGACATAAGCTGCATGGGCCGTGCAACTGCGGCAAGCTGCATGATCCGGTGCTTGGTCCAGCGTGCCCACCGTCAACACCTGCAACACCTGCAACACCTGCAACACCTGCAACACCTGCAACACCTGTTGAGCAGCCGATCAATACCCTGTCCTATCGCCTGCTTGCTGCTGACGGCGCGCTAATGGGTGTTCATGTACGGAAAGAGTTTGCTGACGGGCATAAGAAGATGTCTTGGCAGCAACACAATGGCCGCAGTTCGCTCGATATGCCGCTCTATGGGCTACCAGGGCTGTTACAGGCGTCGCCAACCACTTTGGTCTATGTCTGCGAGGGTGAGAAGGCAACCGATGCCTTGATACAGGCCGGCGCATTGGCAGTGGGGACTGTCACCGGCGCCGGCACGGTCAGGCAAGATGGCACGATCACCGCCAATATGCCCTGTAATGCCAGCCTGCGCCCGCTCATTGGGCATCAGGTGGTGTTATGGCCCGATCATGACGCGGTAGGCGTTGCGCATATGCAGAAACTCGCAGATCGTCTTGTGGCGTTAGGCGCGGAGCCTCCGCGCTGGGTGATCTGGCCGGATGCGCCGGCAAAGGGCGATGCTGCTGATTATCTGGCCGCTGGGGGGACCATCGAGCAGTTGGCAGCGCTGATATCTGACGTGCCGCCGACTGCGCAAGAGGACACCAGCCAGGAGGAACCCCAAGAGAAGAAGGAGGGCAAAGCAGAGCGCGGGCCGTCGCAAGCGACCTTACTCATGGCGTATGCGAGTGAAGCCACGCTCTTCCATGATCCCGACGGCGTGACCTGGGCTACTATTCCTGTAGGCACCCATCGGGAAACGCATCGCCTCGCTTCTAAAGACTTCAAGCGGTGGCTTGGTAGACGACTCTACCAAGAGAAGCGAGTCACGGCAGGCGCACAGGCAGTCAATGATGCACTACTGGTACTTGATGGCATCGCCGCCAATGATGGCCCTACCCATCGCGTCTATACCCGGCTTGCCGAATGTGACGGCGCGATCTATCTTGATCTGGCTGATAATGAGTGGCAGGCGGTGAAGGTCACAGCACACGGTTGGCAGGTGGTGAGTAGCGATGCTGTGCCTGTCAAGTTCCGGCGTCCCAAAGGCATGCTACCATTGCCAGCACCAACACGCGGCGGCTGCCTTGATGCGCTACGGTCGTTTGTCAATGTGCAGAGTGAAGAGGACTGGCGGCTTATCATCGCATGGCTACTGGCGGCACTGCATCCCGTTCAATATCAGCCAGGTCTCGCCATCCCCTTCCCTTTCCCTGTCTTGGCGCTTTCCGGGGAGATGGGCAGCGCCAAGACGACGCTCGCCAGAGTATTGCGGGCGCTGGTTGACCCCAACACCGCGCCAGTACGAGCAGAGCCAAAAGAGTTGCGCGATCTGGCCGTCTCTGCTCACAACTCGTGGGCGCTGGTATTCGATAATCTCTCTCATCTTCCTCAGTGGCTCTCTGATGCGCTCTGCCGGCTTTCCACCGGCGGCGGGAACGCTTATCGCACCCATTATGAGAACGATGAAGAGACGATCTTCGATGCCCAGCGGCCTATCATCCTCACAGGCATTGAAGAACTAGCGACCAAAGGGGACTTAGTAGATCGTGCCATTCTGGTACACCTTGCTGCTATCCCTGATGAGAAGCGGCGCCCTGAGTCGCACTTCTGGAGCGAGTTCACCAACGCGCACGCTGGCATCTTAGGCGCACTCCTTGATGCAGTAGCCGGCGCGCTGGCGGCGTTACCACAGACGACCCATGATGCCCTTCCCAGAATGGCAGACTTCGCGTTGTGGATCACAGCGGCGGAAAAAACGCTAGGCTGGCAGGCGGGCGACTTTATGAAAGCCTATCAAGCCAACCGCGAAGGAGCCAATAGCATCAGCTTGGAAAGCTCGCCGGTTGCAGAGCGCCTGATGACCTTTATGGAGCAACAAGCAGAATGGAACGGCACTGCCACAGAGTTATACGACGCGCTGACGCCTAAGCCAGAAGATGGGAAGCCGCAACGCTTCCCTACCGGCTGGCCTAAGAACGCCAGAGGGCTGTCTGGCACATTGAAGCGTCTAGCACCCAACTTGCGCCGTGTTGGTATCACTATCGAGCATTACCAAGAGGGTGATAAGAATCACACGCGCAAGGTCAGAGTAACTCTGAATAATATGTCGCCGGAAAATGCGTCCGATGCGTCCGATGCGTCCGAAGAACATGCAAAGCCTGAAAATATCAGGGCTGATGACACGCTCGTTTCGGACGCAACTTCGGACGCAAAACGATCTTCGGACGCAAACGATTCGCTTTCGGACGCACATCGGACGCAAAATGAAACGCGCGCCACGCCAGAATACAAGCCAGTTTCGGACGCATCGGACGCATCGGACGCAAATTCACGCGCACTTTCACATAATGGACATGGGTATGTCCCTGCCTGGAAATCGCGCTATGAAGAGTTGCGTCGGTTGGGGTATGCGGAAAGGGAGGCGCTCGCCTTTGCCATGAAGGAAAGTAACGCCCGCGCTGCTGTCCCTCAACTTCGGCAGGAAGGAGCATAGAGGCATGAGTCATATGAGTAGCCGCCAGCAGGCGCACGAACGCGCACAGAAGGCGATCCGCTTTGCCGACGGCGGTGTCTCCTGGGACATGATTACGGATGCGCTGGGCTATGCCTCGCCAGCGAGTGCGCGCGGCTGTGTCCGCTACGAACGCCGCCGGCAGACTGCGCAGATACTGTACTTCCCAGTGTGGCGTACCCGGCGCTGGCAAGAAGAGAACGACAACAACAACAACGACTTCTTCCCCTGGCCGCCGGCCTCATAACCAGCGCCGTAGCGATCAGCATAGCCGTAGTCGGGCTTGCTGGAGGCAGGCAGAATGAGGATAGTTAGGAGACAGGAAACGCAGCCATGAGTACCACGAGCGAAACAGGCGAAAAGCGCCAGCCGTGCGCAGCGGTCAGGAAAGACGGCACCCAGTGTAAGGGCAACGCAACGGCAAACAGCCCCTATTGCTTCGCCCATACGCCGGATGCGAACGCCAACCGGGCGAAAGGCGGGCGGGCCACGCGCAAGAGCGAACGGGCCGCGCGGCTGTTGCCGGTGCGTATGCAGCCCGTCTCGGCGCTGCTCTCGACGGCGTTGCAAGAAGTCTACGATGGCAAGCTGGAGCCAAAGCAGGCGTCAGCAATGGCGGCGCTCGCCTCGGCACTCTGCCGGATCTATCAGGTGAGTGAGTTCGAGGAAAGAATCAGACATTTAGAGCAGATCGTGAATACCACGACAGAAAGGAACGCGGGATGAGCAACAACTGGGATACGCGCTTGAAGCGCCTGGAGCAGCACACCCCAGGCGCACAGCGGGAAGCCTACCGCGAATACCTGGCGGCATTCTTCGCCAGCGAGCAGTACGACGGCCACCGGCGCACCATCATTGAGGCGCTTTCTGGCGAGATGCCAGTCTACGACTTCAACCACGAGGACACGCACTATCACATCGAGTGGCACCACCGCGCACAGGGCGGGGCGCCGTGGGTCATCATCTGCGCCACGCTGATATGGGATGCGGTTTAGGTCCAATAGCGGCACTCTGTACAAAGCAGTTGCAACTCATATACAGACGTGTTACACTATGAGCAGATAGCATACAAGCAGTTAAGCAGCGTTCCTGACTTCAACAGGGGCGCTGCTGAGCGAACTGTATGAACGGAGACGGAAAGGACCGGGATAGTATGACGAGTCCACTCTACCGCAAGCCAGCGCCACCCAGGCGCGAAGATGATGCCCACGCCAGCGCGCTGCGCAGCCGCCTGGAATCCCGACGGGCGCAGGCGCAGCGGCTGCCTGAAGTGCAAGCGCACATCCTGCTGATGATGCGCGCCCGGCTAGACGAGCTGGCAAAAGACGGCTGGCACAACGATGCCTGGAAGTCACAGCGTGCCCTGGTGATACGCCAGCAAGCGCAAGCCGCGTTGGATGCTGCCGAAGAGTCGGCGATGGAGGCATTGGAAGACGCGCGCAGCCAGGCGAGCCAAGCGGCAACACGCGACCCCGGCAGCATTCAGGAGCAACAGTTGCTCGAATTGCAGATCGGCAACGCCTGGATGAGCCTCCACCAGTATCTGGAGTCGGCAGCGGCGGACCGTGATCCGCTGGCGGCACTGGAGCGCGTCGCCGACCGCATCACTGGCGATCGCGTGGCAGTCGAAGCCTTGCGTCGCTTCGGACAGGACTATGTTGCCTCGCGGTTTGGTGGGGAGACGAAACAGGTGCAGGAGCGCATCCAGGCGGTGCTCACGTCCGTCGCCGACCGCGCCGAGGCGCCTACCCTCACCCCGGTGCAAGTGGAGGCGCGGGCGATCTTGGCCGATATTGACCGGGGTCTCGCTCGCCTTCAGGTCAATAGTCAGCAGCTCCGCACCGAGATCAACGGCAAAGGGCAGGCAGCGGCGCTCGCCGAGTGGCAAGACGGCGCCGCGATCCGCTTCGGCGATCAACGGGGGCGATTCCCGGCGGAAGCAGTCACTGCGGCTTTCAGTGCTGAATCGAGAGCCTGGGCCATCGCAGCGCCGAAGGCATACCCACTGCTGGCTCAGCCGGCACAACCCGCCAAACCGGACCTGTTAGAGCAGTTGGGTATGCAGCGAGCGACAGAGACATTCGGCTGATAAGGCACCAATGTCTCTGTCGCGTAGCACAACGAAGCCTCACGATTTCACGTGAAACCATCACACGACAAGTAGGCATACATAGGCATAAGAAAGAAGATCAGCACATGGCAAAGAGTTTCCGACCAGCGGCGCGTCCGCAACGTATCGCCTCGCCATCACAGCCCGATCCGGTGAGCCAGGCGCTTACTGATAGATACCGCGCGCAGCATGCCCAGGCGGGGCAGCCGGCGCCGCGCTCACCCCACTTGGAGCAACAGGTTCAGGACAGTGCGAGTAGTGCGCCCGGTGTGGTTGGCAATATGAACGCGCCAACTTCGGTGACTTCGGTGACTTCGGTGACTTCGGTAGCGAACCAGTCGCCGACACATAGCGACGGAAAGTGAGGCACCCGCGATGCCCAACATCATCTATCAGCCAGGAGACCATGTGAAGGTTCTGGCCGGTGGCGCCGGCAATGTAGCGAATGCCGCTGCGCTGGCTGCACAACTCGACACTGCGCCAGTACTTGTGGTTGTGCGCCAGATGCCCTACGAGCCGGATCACTACGAACTCAGCGATGGACACTTCTATCAAGACTCACACCTGCACCTCCTTGAGCGTGCGCTGGCGGCGGAGGTGCAGTGATGAGTGAGGGTGGATTCGAGGTGGTCTACAACCATCTGCCGGAGCTGGCCGCTGAAATCGAGAAGGTGGCGTCGCAACTGGTGCGCAAAGCCGCCTTTGACATCCAGGCGCTGGCACAGGATAACGCGCCGGTCGCCAGTGGCTTCCTCGAAGGTTCTATCTACACCGTCTCGAAGGGTGAAAGCACCTATTCGGCCATAAACACGTCGCTTGGCGATCCACTGCCAGAAGTGGAATCGCCCAGCGACGATACGACCGCCTATGTCGCCGTCGGCGCCGAGTATGGCATCTACGTGGAGCTGGGCACCAGCAAAATGGGCGCGCAGCCCTATTTGCTGCCTGCCGCCGATGCCGTGCGGCCCGCCTTCGAGGAGGCCATGTCGCGACTGGAAGCGGCGTTGGAGTTGGGAGGGTTGGCAGGTGGCGAATGAGGCCGGCGCAGGCTTCCAGCTCGATAACACGCTCTAGCGAAGGAAGAGGAGGCTCGTACTACCATGCCCTACACTCCCACCAACTGGATCAATGGCACCACGGCACTCAACCAGACGGCCATGAACAACCTGGAGAGCCAATATACCGAGGCCACGAACAGCTATAATCCAGATCTCTTCACCAGCGGTTTCGTGCTGACGGGCTTGTTCTGCTCAAAAGACGGCTCGATCAGCAACCAGTTGGATTTCGGCACTGGCGTCTACTATGCGCTGCAAGCGGATGGCACTACCCGCCGCCGCGCGCTCTCTGCCAGCCATTTCACTACCAGTGTCGCCTCAACTACCTACTATTTCGATGCGAATCCCGACGGCACGACAAGCTGGGGCACTGCCCATAGCGGCCAGACCAATTATCTGCCGATTTGCCAGGTCACGACCGACGCCAGCGGCAATATCCTCACCGTCACCGATATGCGCAACCGCACCGCTACCTTGTGGCCGAATCTGATCGGGACGGCAGGCGATACCGGCGGCAAGCTCGGCTTTGGGGCGACGACCGTCTGGGGCAGCTCGCTCTCGATTGACCAGTTAGGCAGCGCCGTCGGCACGGCGCAGGCGCAACCCACCGCACCGACTTTAGCCCTGGCTGCTGGCGGCTCGATGGGCACCGGCGCCTACCAGTACGTCGTGACGCTGATGAGCGTCAATGGCGAGTCGCAGGCGGGAGCCATTGCCAGCATCACGACGACGAGCGGCAACAATACCGTCAACCTGACCAATATTCCAACCGGCCCGACGGGCACGATTGGCCGCAACATCTACCGGACGGCGGTTGGTGGGTCCGTCTTCAAACTGCTGCGCACGCTGCACGACAACACCACGACGACCTACACGGATACCAATGCAGATGGCAACCTCAACAACCAGAATCCGCCGGCGCATCCGACGATGGGCGCGGATGTCTGGAAGAACAGCGGTGGCTCCACGGTGGCCGCTGTGTTTGCCGACGGCGCAGCGCAATTCCAGAGCATCGCCTCATTGAATGGACAGGCGACCGGCGGCGCGTTTGGAGTTCCGCCTATCATCAATGTCTGGCAGGTATCCAGTGGGTTGACCGGCACGACTTTGCATAGCCTAGCGGCAATTACCGTTCCTTCCACTGGCATCTACCGCTTCGTTGGGGCGATTTATCCGGCAGCAACGGGCAACAATACCATCACCTTCTACGTGAGTTTTACGTCGGCCTATACCAATGGGACCGAACTGCAATGGTTTGTCGTGGCAAATGGAACCTCACAGCAGTTGAATGCGCTGACCATTTCCGGCCCAATTGATTATCAGGTTTCGCTGGGGGGCATCTATGTTCTGGGTGGCACCACCCTGACGCCGAAGTGGCAGAACGGCAATGGGATCGCCACCAGCGATCAGGTCTACATCATCATGGAGCGGCTAGCGTAGTGTACGCGGCAGAGCAGCAGCACAGCCAAGAAACGAGAGGCAAGAGACACAAATGGAACAAAAGACCGAAGCGCCACAAGAGCAGGTCGTGCAGGTGCGTGCCGATCTTCTAGGCGACTTCCAGCGACTGGCACTGCTCGCGGCACATCATGAGAGCCTATTGGCAGGTCTCCGCAAAGAACTCGCCGAATATCATTGTGAGCTACCAGGACCCCTCGAACACCCCCAATGATTATGTGACGACGATCATCGAGCGAGTGGGATAACGTGATGCCCAGATGATGAGCCTGGGTGTTGCTGTATCTTGACACCGACGGCGATAGCCCTTCCTGGTCAACACTTGACACTATAGCAACCATACTGTATACTGCGGTCATTGCTTTATGTCTACTTGGTAGTTGATGGGCAAGCGATGAAAGGCAGGTACAGCACACATGGCAGGTAAGAAACGTGGCAATGGGGAAGGTTCGATCTACCCGCGCAAAGATGGGCGCTACGAGGCACGTCTGACGTTGCCAGATGGCTCACACAAATCGTTCTATGCCAAGACGCGCCAGGAGGCCGCGCGCCAGCTCGCAGCGGCGCTTCACGACGTACACCAGGGCTTGCCTATCGTGGCAGAGAAACAGACCGTAGAGCGGTTCCTGGCGCATTGGCTCGATATCCGGCGCCACAATACGAAGCCACAGACTTGGCTACGCTATGAGATCGCTATCCGCGTGCATCTGCTACCGGCGCTGGGACGCATCAAACTCTCGCGGCTGACGGCTCAGCAGGTGGAGCAACTGCTAGCAGCGAAACTCGATAGTGATCTTTCCCCTACCAGTGTGGTTCTTATTCACACGGTGCTACGAACGGCGCTGAATCACGCGCTCCGGCAAGGGCTGGTAGCGCGGAACGTGGCGACGCTGGTGAGGGCGCCGCGCCCGGCGAAGACAGAGATGCAGGTGTTGAGCGCGGAGCAGGTACAGGCGCTCTTCCAGGCAGCCAAAGGTGACAGGTTAGAGGCGCTCTATGTGCTGGCCGTTGCGACCGGCATGCGCTCCAGCGAACTCCTGGGCTTACAGTGGGAAGATCTGCACCTAGATGATGCGTGGCTTCAGGTGCAGCATCAGATAGGGTTTACCAAAGGCAGCGGCTGGTATCTCGATACCCCTAAGACGAAAGGCTCACGTCGGCGTATTGACTTGCCGCCGATGGCCGTCGAGGCGCTGCGCACCCATCGCACGCGGCAACTGGAAGAACGCCTGATGATGGGGCCGGCCTGGGAAGAGCATGGCTTTGTCTTCCCTAATGAGATCGGAGAGCCAATCAGAGGCACGGCGCTCTTAGCGAACAGATTCCGGCCGCTCTTGAAGCGTGCTGGACTGCCAGCCATCAGGCTGCATGACCTACGCCATACCGCCGCGACGATGCTCTTAGAGGCGAATACGCCAACGAAAGTCGTTGCGGAGATGCTGGGACATGCCAACGTTGGAATCACCAGTGACCGCTATCAACATGTGACGGTCAGCATGCAACAGCAGGCGGCAATGACAATGCAACGGCTACTTGCTGGAAACTGAGGAAAGTTGACCTGTTTTGCGCGGGTTGCCGTCAGGGTTGCCGTCAAATGAGCAATGACCGTCATCACGAGGCAGGATTGAGAGGGAAGGAACCCGCATCCATTCAAGGTTTGTGTCATCAGGGCAGCGCAAGTCATAACAGAGGAAGTGTGAACAGACCATTCTCTGTTATGCTAGCACTCGCAGCACTGTGTGTCAATTTACGGCGTGCATATATGGGGCCAGCTTGGAGCCAGTTTGAGATCAAGACCGGCGTCGCTCCAACGTCCCTACAACGCCTCGAAAACGATATCTTGTGCCCCTTCCCAAAGGACCAGCCGCCCAAGCTCCCGCAGGTGTTCTTTTCCTTCGGTGATGGTCAAGAAATGGTTGCCAGCTAACTGCCCAAGTTTGCTCGAAAAGCAGGCGGCGCCATAGGGAAAAAGAATCTCGGTCTCGCTGTAACCGCCGGGGTAGAAGAGGACTTCGCCGGGGGCTGGATGACTGGTGTGATTCTCGTAGGAAACGCCTAACTGGAAGTCACCAAGAGGAATCCAGCATGCCTCACCACTCCACCGTGCATGGATGATCTTCTGGTGGTAGGGCAAGAGTTTCTGGAAGGCAGCGCAGGTTTGCGGCGCGTCCGCTTCTTCTAAGCGCGCTGTGAAGCTATATGGGCCAGCCGTAATGCGAAGCACGCTCATGGCCACATCTCCTCTCATATTAAAGTTTCTATTGTTGCTCTTTGCTACTCTGCGCTGCCGATGAAGGCGTGGCGGCCTGGTGGATCGCCACCAGCACTCGTTCCGGCGTCATCGGTAATTGCTTCAGCCAGACGCCGGTTGCATCGTGGATGGCGCAGGCGACGGCGGCGGCGAATGGCACCAGCGCCATTTCAGCGACGCCGCGTGCGCCATAGGGACCGTTGGGGTCCGCCAGTTCTAGTATCACTGGCACGATTTCTGGCGGCATATCAAGCACAGTTGGCAACAGATAGGTGCTGAGGTGTGGAGTGAGGACATGGCCGTCTCGTACCTGGAAGTTCTCCAGCAGCGCGTAGCCAAGCGCCTGCGCCAGGCATCCCTCGATCTGCCCTTCCACCTGCTGCCGGTTGATCGCGCGCCCGACATCATGCGCACTGACAACTTTGAGGACTTGCACCTGCCCGGTGCGCGTGTCTACCTCTACCTCTATCGCTTGAGCTGCATACCCATAGCAATAGTTAGGGAGTCCAGCACCAGTTGCCGCGTCGAGAGCCGTCGTCTGAGGCGGGCGATATTGCACCGTCGCCTCAGCATAATAGTCTTCATTTGCACTCCAACGGGCGCGCGCCTCGATTGCTGCGTCGTAGACCGCGCGCCCGCCCATCAACGTCATGCGCGAAGCTGAGGCGCTGCCGGCATTGGGGGCTTCGGCGCTGCTCTCGGCGATCAGGCTCACCTGCTCCAGCGCAAGCCCCAACGCTTCGGCAGCGATCTGGCGCATGGCAAGGTGCGTTCCCTGCCCAACATCTGCCGCGCCCAGCCGCACGACTGCGCGCTCTAGCTCAGCTTTGCCATTTAATTCCACGGTTGCCGTGGCTTGTTCGGGATAGCCAAACGAATAGCCGACGTTCTTGATGCCGCAGGCGATGCCGATTCCCCGGCGTAGATGAGGCATGGTTTGTGTCTCTGCTCTGGTGACGTTGATGTGTTTGCTCGCCTCTTCGATGCAGCGTTCCAGCACCGGCAGGGCGCTCACACCATCGGGGAGCGGCTGCTGCGTTGGCTCCAGGCTGCCCTCACGGTAAATATTCCGTTTGCGGAACTCAATAGGGTCCATGCCGAGCGCCTGGGCAAGCCGCGTGACCATGATTTCGGCGGCAAATTGCGCCTGCGGCGCGCCGAAGCCACGGAACGCGCCGCAGGGAATATTGTTGGTGTAGACCGCGTAGCCGTCTACTGAAATATTTGGCACTTCATAACAGCCGCTGGCAAAGAGCGTGGCAACTTTGGTTACTTCCACGCTGGTTGAGGCATAGGCGCCACCATCGGCGATGACTGTTGCCTCAACTGCTGTGATCTTACCGTCGCGTGTCGCGCCCCATTTGCAACGAATCGTCACTGGATGGCGCTTGTGGTGTGCAATCATGGATTCTTCGCGGTTCCAGGCGAGCGCCACGGGCCGGCGTAACTTCCAGGCCGCCAGCGCCAGCAGGTGTTGCAGTGAGAGATCTTCGCGGCCACCAAATGCGCCGCCGATGGCCGCGTAACGCACGATTACATGCTCTTCAGGAAGTTGGAGGATGGAGGCAATCTGGCGGCGGTCTTCGTGCAACCACTGGCCGGCGGTTTCGATGACGACTCGATCTTGCTCATCTACATATGCGATGCCAGCCTCTGGCTGAAGGAACGCATGCTCCTGCCAGGAGGTGCTGAACTCATCTTCGATCACTACGCCGGCCTCAGCGAAAGCCGCCGCAGTGTCGCCTTTGCGAATCGGCACATGGAGCAACACATTGCTCTTCAGGCGCGAGTGGGCCAAAGGCGCATCGGGAGCAAGCGCCGCTTTCGGGTCGGTAATTGCCGCTAAGTCCTCGTATTCTACTGCTACCAGTCGTGCGCCTTCTGCTGCGGCGTCTGGCGTTTCCGCCACCACCAGCGCCACTTTGTCGCCCTCGAAGCGCACCTCCTCATGGCATAGCACCGGCTGATCGTCCTCTATCAGGCCATAGGCGTTGTATGGAACATCTACCGCCGTGAGGACGGCTACGACGCCTGGATAGCGCAGAGCGGCGCTGGTGTCGAGTGAAACGATGCGCGCATGCACACGCTGCGCGAAGACCACGTGAAGGTGTAGCATCTCCGCCTGGATGAGGTCGGCTGGATAGCGGGCTGCTCCGGTCACTTTGCCCAGCGCATCGGGTCGAGGAAGTGATGCGCCAATGAGGTCAGCCATGTGCGTTCTCCCTCTCTCCCGCCGCCAGCACTGCATCGAGAATCTTGCGGTAGCCCGTGCAGCGACAAATATTGCCACTGAGCGCGATGCGTGCCTCATCGAAATTCGGATGTGGGCGTTCATCGAGCAGCTTCGCGCCAGCCATCAGCATACCCGGAATGCAGAAACCACACTGTACAGCCCCGCATTCGATGAACGCCTGTTGCAACGGATGAAGTTCGTCCGGCGCGTCAGATGCCGTCGCTGCCAGCCCTTCAATAGTTGTCACCTGGTGGTTGTGCGCCTGCGCCGCAGGGACCAGGCATGACATGACCGCCTGCCCGTCGAGCCAGACCGTGCAGGCGCCACATTCGCCCTCGGCGCAACCTTCTTTGGTGCCGGTCAGCCGGGCATCCTCGCGCAAGAGATTCAGCAGGGTCTTATGACTGGCGGCAGCAACGTGATGAGTTTTGCCGTTGATGGTCGTATCAATCTCTCCGGCAAACTCAGGGTGTGCCATTTGCGCTTTGTCCGGCAGCGGCGTTTCCAGCAAGATCGGCTGCCGTTGTGCGTCGTGTCGTTGATGCTCCTGGGCGTTGGTGGCGATGTATGCGAGCGCACGCTCGACCAGCGCCTTTACGGTTTCGCGCCGGTACACTGCCGAACTACGCACATCGCCAATGGGGCTGGCGTCCTCGCTGGCCAGTTCGCCAGCTCGCTCATGAGTGGCCGTGTCGAGGCGCTTACCGATGAGGTAGCGCTCGACCGTTCTTGCGCGTATCACTGTCGGCGCGACGCTGCCCAGCGTCACCCGCGCGTCGCTGATCCGGTTCTGCGCATCATCGCTGAAGGTCAGCACCGCCGCCACATTGATGACTGAGATGGCCTGTGCCTGGCGCAGTCCCAATTTCAGGAAGATGCCGCGCTGGTTCTCTCGCAGCGCCGCGAAGCGTATCTCGCGCAATACTTCGTCCGGCTGAATGACCGTGCGGCGCACGCCTGTATAGAATTGAGCGAGCGGCAAACGGCGTTCGCCCTGGCTGCTGACCAGCACAACTTCGGCGTCAAGCGCCAGCAATGGTGCGATGGTATCGTTGGCCGGCGACGCGGTGATGAGGTTGCCGGCGATGGTCGCGCGGGTGCGAATCTGCGGTGCGCCCACCTGCTCGCACGCCTGCGCCAGCGGCAACGCATGGCTGCGGACAGCAGAGGAGGCCAGTGCGTCATTGTGAGTGGCAAGCGCGCCGAGGCAGATGATGCCATTTTCCTCTCGCACATATTTCAGGCCGGAAACCGCCGTTATATCAATCAGCATTGTTGTTGGCTTGACGCCGCGCTGTAATTCGACCAGGACATCGGTGCCACCGGCAATGATACGCGCTTCGCCCGCATGACGCTCAAGCAATGCCAGCGTTTCATCCAGGTTTGTCGGTTGCAGGTAGGTCTGCCACATCTGCGTCACTCCGTGTCACCTCGCCTTCGTTGGTTTGGGCGACTACTCTGTCGCCAGTGGGCTAGTTGCCGGATTATACGTAGGGCGCAGAAGTCGCCCAAGCGGAGGAGAGACAATCTTGCCTTCGTGATAGACCGTTCTGCCTCGCACCAGCGTGCGCACCACGCGACCACGCAGCCTGCGTCCGACGAATGGACTGTGCTGATGGCGATACAACAGGTCCGAGGAGTGTAGCACGTCGCTGTGGTGCAGGTCAATGAGCGCCATGTCAGCCTCGGCTCCAACTGTCAATTGCCCTTTGGCCGGCGCCAGGCCGAACCGCTGCGCTACATTGCGGCTAGTAATCGCCGCGATAGTGGTCAGCGGGATATCACGTTGTTCCCAACCTTCCGTGAGCAGGAGGCGAAGCAACGTCTGGCAGCCGGAGATGCCGCCCCAGACATTGAAAAAATCTTCGTTGGTTTTCATCTCGGCAGGCGCCGGTGAATGATCTGAAGCGACGATAGGCAGCGTTCCATCCATCAACAGATGCCAGAGTGTTTCACGTTCCGCTGCGGTACGCACCGGCGGCGCGCATTTTGCCACTGCTCCCAGGCGTTCGACATCTTCTTCAGTCAAGACGAGATAATGCGGGCAGGTTTCGCAGGTGACATCCATGCCGCGCGCTCGCGCCTCCGCCACCAGCGCCACGCCGCGTCCGGTGCTGACATGGACGATATGCAGCCTGCATCCAGTCTCTTGGGCGAAGAGGATTGCTCGCGCAATCGCTTCCCACTCCGCAATTGCGGGCCGCGAGGCCAAATAGTCACGAATGCCGGTGCGCCCTTCAGCGATAGCACGTTGTGCGAGACCTTTGGTGATCTGGTCATTTTCGGCGTGGACCGCGATGATGCTGCCAAGTTGGCTGGCGCGCTCCATGCCCTCATAGAGCGTCAGGTCGTCTACTGCCGGAAAGTCATCTATGCCACTATTAGAGAGAAACGCCTTGAAGCCGATGACGCCGCGTTCTGCGAGTTCTGCCATTTGCTCGATGTTGCCGGGAATCAGGCCGCCCCAGAATGCGAAATCAACCAGTGAACGTGCCTGCGCTGCCGCCAATTTGAGGTCAAAGCTTGCTGCGTCTATGGTTGGCGGATGGGCATTGAGGGGCATCTCAATGTAGGCGGACGCGCCGCCTGCCGCCAGCGCCGCCGTTCCCGTCGCAAAGCCTTCCCACTCAGTGCGCCCTGGCTCATTGAAGTGGACATGCGCGTCTATCACCCCTGGGAAGATGTGCAAGCCGTGGGCGTCAATTTCTTCTGTGGCGCTTCCCTCAATTTCCGGCGCGCAGGCAGCGACACAGCCGTCGCTGATGGCGAGGTCGCTCTGGGTTTTCGCCTCCGCGCTAACCAGCATCCCGCCACGAATGATGAGATCATACTGGCTCATGGGCTTTGCTCCTCGGCGAAACAGGCAATTGGGCAACAGAGTGCAAAAACCGTTCGAGTACAGCAGTTGCCGTCGCTACATCGGCAGCCGCTACGGCTTCGGCAGGGCTGTGGCTGATACCACCAGCGCAGCGCACGAATAGCATCGCTATTGGGGTTATCGCTGCCATGACTGCCGCGTCATGCCCTGCGCCACTTGGCAAATACTTCACAGATATCCCCTGCGCTTCGATGGCCTGTGCAAATAGTTGGGCAAGCTGCTGATCGCATTGCACCGATGCGGTGGCTTGCAATAGTTGCCACTGCGCCGTAACAGTGCGGCGAGTGGCTATTTCCTGCGCCGTTTGCGCTAACTGTGCGCACATCGCCTCGCGTATGTCATCGTCTGGATGGCGTACATCCAGGCTGAGCGCCACAGCGCCAGGAATGACATTGCTTGCTCCTGGCTGCACTATCATCTGCCCGACCGTTGCCACGAGTCCAGCCGTTTGCCGGCTGAGCGCCTCGACTGCCAGCACGAATTCGCTGGCGGCACACAGGGCGTCTCTGCGCAGAGCTGATGGCACCGTACCAGCGTGGCCAGCGACGCCAGTGAAGATAACTTCAATCCGGCTTTGCCCCTGAATCGCTGAAACGACTCCAACTGGCAATCCTTCGTATTCCAACACCGGCCCCTGTTCGATATGCACCTCGCAGTAGCCGATGAGATCATCCTGATCTCGTTTGCAAGTAGCGAGGTTATCCGGATCGCCGCCAAAGCGCCTGATAGCCTCGGCCAGTGTGACATTATCGCTATCAGTCAACGCCAGCAGGCGCCCATCAAATGCTCCGGTAACCGCTTTGCTGCCCAGATAGGCGCTATGGTAGCGCAAACCCTCTTCGTCGGCGAAACCATACACCTCGATAGCGAAGGGAAGACGTATCCGCTGCCGGTAAAGACGCGCGACACACTCCAGCGCCACCAGTACCCCCAGTGGCCCGTCATATTTGCCTGCGTCACGCACGGTATCCAGATGCGAGCCGAGTAGCAGCGTCTTGCACGGCGATGCGCTTGCCTCATAACGACCGATGAGATTGCCAACGGCATCATGGCGCACGCTCATACCAGCGGCGCGCATCCACGTGGCGACCCGCTCGTTCACCTCGCGCATGGCCGGTGTGGCGAAGCGGCGTGTTAGGCGATCTGGCTCCTCGCTGAAGCGCGCAAGTAGATCGCATCGCTCCATAATGGTCGTAGCAGATGCCTCAAGAGATGTGATGGGTCCAACTGACTCACCAGATTGAGTAGATTCAGCAGATTCCTGGTCCATTGCCTGTTCTCTCGTCTGCCCTCAACTCCCCCGGTAGGTGCTGTACGCCCAGGGTGAAGCGAGCAATGGGACATGATAGTGCGTCGCGGGATCAGCGACGCCAAAGCGCACCGGTACATTATCAAGAAATGGCGGTGTAGCGGTGGCGATACCGCGCTTCGCGAAATACCCACCGATGGCGAAAATTAACTCGTAGATACCAACTGTGAAGGCGGCGCCCTGGAGCAGAGGCGCATCGGTGCGGCCATCGGAGTTCGTGCGTGCCGTTGTCACCAGCGTTCGCTCACCGGAAGCACTATCAATGCGCCACAACTCGATGGCAACATCGGCGGCAGGGCAGCCACGAGCGGTGTCGAGAACATGCGTCGTGAGAGAACCAGCCAAGCCCACACCTCATTTCATCTATCATCTATCTTTTATCATTAGTTGTCATTCACCGCGCCGGATGGTCAGTTGAATGAGTCCGTAGGCGGAGAACGGATCGGTGTAGACTTTTACCCGCTCATCCTCTGGCGATACCCCTGCGGGGTCCGGCGTGTGATTCTGCGCCTGAAACGTGACTTCGCTGATCTGCGGAAAACGCGCCAGCATCCGCTGCCCCATTTCATGCACGAGGTGTTGTATGGATTCGCTGACGAATTGGTGAAAGACGACGCCAATGAGATCACGCACCTGTTCGGCGGCAACATACTGGCTTGCGTCCGCTGCCAGCATCGCGGTGGCATCGCCATAGTTCCAGAAGACATCCAGATAAATGAAGAGCGGACGATCCACTCGTTCAGGGAGGGTCGTATAGCTGTCACGCACGAAGTGGGTAAAGGAGCTGCCGGTGACTTTCAGCAGTTGCATGCCCACTAACCCACAGCGATGCGCCGTCAAGGTGGGGCCGTTCGCAGCGCGCGCAAACTCCAACACAGCAGTCGCGTAGTCATCGTGAGAGCGGCTGAAGAGTACGGTACTGCTGGCGAAGGTTCCTGGTGTCCTTGATACATCTGTATCTAGAGGAACAGGAGCGGGTGAAAACGGCAATGCGCGCCCCGTCAGCCGTAGCCGTTCCATCTGTGCATATGTATCCAGAAATGAGTTGCCAAGCAAATCAAGAAAGCCTTCGATGGTTGCGCCCTGGTAGGCAAGTGCCTGCCGAAGCACAAAGTTTTTCATGCTATCGGTGGCAACGACGCTCGTATTGTCGCCCTCAGTGTATGATGAGAGAAAATTATCACCGAAGACCTCGACATCTACTTCCAGCGCAAACAGCGTGTTTTCCCGGCCCGTGAAGCTGGATTCGGGAATTGGCGTGATGCCCACAAGTGGCCGGGCGTAGATGCGATAGACAGGAACACGCGCCTTACCATAGCTGATGTCATACCGGTTTGTCTCTGCCATTGTTGCCTCACTTTCCCTCTTCCTGAACAAGATCGCGCAGCCTGAGGGCGCATATCTTCTCCACCTCATCCAGCGCCGTCTGAACTTCTTGCTCGGTGGTGTTGTTCAGGCGGAGCGCAAAAGCCGCCAGGATGTCATTTTTTGTATTATCACGTGCGCAGATAATGAACGGAAACCCAAACTCCGCCCGATAGGCTGCGTTCAGGCGTGTGAAGTCAGCAAGCTCAGCAGGGGTGAGACGGTTGAGTCCTGCCGCTGCCTGTTCTGCGGTGGAGGCGGCTCCCAGCGTGCCAGAGCGCGCCGCTTTGCCCGCCAGGTCTGGATGCGCCTGAAGCAAAGCGATCTGCTGTTCGCGCGGCGCGGCGCGCATGATAGCGCAGAGCGCGTCGTAAAGCGCCTGCACACTGGCAAATGGGCGCTGCTGCCAGGTTTGTGCGACAATCCAGGGCGGCCCCTCAAAGAGTCCGCCGAGCGCCGCCACAAACTGCTCAGGATTCAGTGTGTTGATTTCCGCGAGTGTTATAGTCATCTGGTGTGTTGGTTGCCTTTGACTTCTAGCTGACTACTTGTTGACTTCTTGGCGGTTCGGCTCTTCACCAACGCTTGTTTATGCTCGTGTCTATCATCTGTATCATCGTTGCAGGTCTTGCAGAGAATATAATCATGTAGAGTTCAAGAACGCCATAGGCCGCTGTCTGTGGAAGATATGATTGACAGTATGGTTGCCCAGTTGTGACGGCTCGGTCGAAGTGGAGGTTGGTACCTATGTCAACGCTGCTGGTCAGGCATGCGACGCTACTGGCGACGATGGACGATAGTGATACACGCTGGCCCGATGGCGGTCTGTATATCGAAGATAACGTCATCCGGCAGGTGGGGCCGACTGGCCAACTTCCTCAACAGGCTGACCGAATAATTGACGCCACTGAGCGCATTATCCTTCCTGGCCTTATCAATACCCACCATCACTTCTATCAGACGCTCACGCGCAATCTGCCGGCGGCGCAAGATGCCACGCTCTTCAACTGGCTGCGTACACTCTACCCCATTTGGGCGAACCTGACGCCGGAAGCCATCGCCGTCAGCACCAAAATCGCGCTGGCGGAACTCATGCTCTCCGGTTGCACAACAACGAGTGACCACACCTACATCTGGCCGAATGGCGCCCGGCTGGATGACCAGATTCAGGCGGCGCAGGAGATGGGATGCCGCTTCCATGCGGCGCGTGGCTCGATGTCAGTTGGCGAAAGCAAGGGTGGATTGCCGCCAGATAGCGTTGTCGAGGATGAAGAAGCCATCCTGCGCGATTCCCAGCGCGTGATCGAGCAGTACCATGATGCAGCGCGCTACGCAATGGTGCGCATTGTGCTGGCGCCTTGCTCTCCCTTCTCGGTGTCTCCGGAACTGATGCGGCAGAGTGTTGCGCTCGCCCGTTCCTATGGCATCCATTCGCATACACATCTGGCTGAAACGCGCGATGAGACCACCTATTGTCTGGCGACTTTCGGACGCACGCCGGTTGAGCTGGCAGAAGACTTAGGATGGGTCGGGCAGGATGTCTGGCATGCGCATATGGTGCATCCATCCGAGCCGGAGATCATGCTGCTTGGAGCGACAAAGACTGGCGTCGCGCATTGCCCTACGTCTAATATGCGTCTGGCCTCAGGCATTGCGCCGCTTGGGAAGCTCCGACATGTCGGCGTGCGTGTTGGCCTGGGAGTAGATGGGTCTGCCTCGAATGATGGGTCGCATCTTCTGGTGGAGGCACGTCAATCGTTGCTCTTGCAGCGTGTGCAAGGGGACCCGGCGGCGCTGACGGCGCATGAGGCGCTCTGGCTGGCGACCCGTGGTGGCGCAGCAGTTCTGGGGCGCGACGATATTGGGTACCTTGCCCCTGGTATGGCAGCCGATTTTATTGGCTATCGGCTGGATACACTGTCGCTGGCAGGCGGCGCAGTGCATGACCCGCTGGCAGCGCTGATATTCTGCCAGCCATCAACCGTAGACTTCAGCGTCATCAACGGGCGTTTGCAGGTGTGGGATGGCACATTGGTGAGCGCCGAACTCCCACCACTGATCGAACGCCACAACACGCTGGCTCGCGCACTGGCACGGGGCGAACGTCCTGACAGCTAAGCAGGTTTGATTCAGAGAGTTACGCTGCAAATTGCTGGCTCTTACCGCGTCGCCGGACCATGCCTGAGGCCAGCATTCACGACCTTTCACGAACATCCATGCTTTCTTTCCCCTTCATTCTTCTGATGTTCACCACAAGGTCTTTCCTTCTTTCTCTATCTTTTTCACGGTCTCAATCTATTGATTTTCTCCTTCTCTCCATCCTCTTTTCGCACAGCCACCGCCATCTGCTGAACATCATATTATGTCAATAATTGTCATTATGTCTTTAGCGCGCAAACTGGCATTTGCGCGCTATCAATGTTCCAATCACCATAATAAGATTACATAACGGGGTTAAATAGACGAGTTTCATATATGAAACAAACGACATCATAGTTGCGCCATGCGCCTGGTGGAGAGTTGCTTCAGCCGGTCGCTTGGGCAGGTCATTGGGTGTGGGGAACATGACTCGCGTGTGGAGGAGATGCTTCTGAGATACCTGGATCGGGGGCAGCCGAGATACGTGTAAAAGCGGCCACAGACAGGCCAAGCCAAATAGCAGCAGCTAGCAGGGTCGCTCAGCTCAAACGACGCCCCTCATGCTGGTATGAAGAATATATACCTGCTGCGGCGTCTGGTGCCGATGAGGCGCATGAATGAGTGTTATGGCTTAGCCAGCGTGACGGAAGCCTGCCGCGCGCATCGTCAGTGGCTCGCCTTGCGCCTGCCCATGCACCTGCACGTGCGCGGCGACCACGCGCCCCAGCACCAGCGTAGAGTCGCCCGCCGCCATTTCGTTCTCGACGCTACACTCCACCCACGCCAGCGTATCCAGCAGCACCGGGCAACCGGTCTCGCCGATCTGCGTGCGTAGCCCATCCAGCTTTTCGGGATGTTTGGCGAAGGACTTGCCGAGCAGGCCGGAGAGGTCGCGTTGCTCCGCGCTGTAGACGTGAACGGCGAAATGCTGCGACGCGCGAATAATCGGCAGCGAGACGGCGGTGTTATCCACCGAGAGGACGATCAGCGGCGGCTCGAAGGAGACCTGCGAGAGCCAGTTGGCGGTGAACGCATTCCAGTGGTCCGCGTCGCCGGTCGTCACTGCATACAATCCATAAGTGAAGAGGCGCAGCGCCTCCTTTTTCACCACTTCTTTCACCACTTCTTCCATGCCATCACCGTCCGCTTTCTCTCTTTGTATCGGCTGCTTCAGCGCCTTACCGCGAACGCCACCGTTGCCGCGACCGCGCCGTTCCAGGTGAGCGTCGCCACGCCACGTCCCACATCGCCGCCCGCAAAGCGCACCGCAAACTCGCCGTAGCGTTGCTGCGCATTGCGTGGCACCTGTAGCGTACCCAGAATTGTCTGCGATGGCAAGCAGAAACGCACGGCGACCGTGCCTGCCTGAGCGGTGGCGATCTGAAAGGTGAGGTATCCTTGCGTACCTGCCCTGAACGATGAAACGTTATCCACCGGGCGATAATCCTGGTGCGCGCTGTCACGCAGGCCAGTGGTCATTTGCACATGGGCGAGTGTCCTGGCAGCGGCGCTGTTGATTGCTGGCGTCGTGCAGGCGGCGATATGGGTCGCGGTAGCCTGCACGCCGGGTCCGGTCTGCACAGGCGAGTGGCCGCCGCGCCCAAACAATCCCGGCTGATGCAGTAGCGCCAGCACTAGACCGACTACGAGCAGCAGCGCGACGCCAAGCAGCGCCGTCTGGATGTAGATGCCAATGCGGCGCGGTTTGGCCGGTGGTGGCGGCGGCAACGTCACCGGGCGATAGCCGATGATGCGCTTCCCAGTTGTGATTGTTGCCTCTTGTGCGGACGCCGTCGCTGGATATGCCTGGATAGTAGTGCCGCCGATGGGTGGTCCATGCGGCGAAGGTGCGAACTCCTCGACGGGAATACCACCCGTTTGGCGTTGCATCAGTTGTCGCTCCCTGCTCGTGATTGATCTATGTGCCTCGCATGCCAGCATAGCATGATGGCGCTGGTGCGCCCATAACGCTATCCCAAATTGGTATACACCCGAAAAGCTGGCTTGCGACTTCGCCACTATACAAAGTATAGTTAGATGCGGCGTCCGCAGGATGCCACGGCAAGCGCAGACCTATACAGGCTACCGCTATGGGTCTGCCGATTTCGTGAGAGAGGATGAAGCGTGTATGCGGCTTGGTTTACAGGTGCCAAACTTTACATATCCCAGTGGGCAGAACCAGCTTGGCGACGACTTCGCGCAGATCGCGCGCCGGGCCGAGCGTGCTGGACTCTATAGTCTGTGGGTGATGGATCACTTTTTCCAGATAGGGACAGTTGGACCGTCTGAGCATGAGATGCTGGAAGGCTGGTCGGCGTTGGCCTTCGCCGCAGGCCAGACCAATCACATTCGCTTGGGCACGATGGTAACAGGCGTGACCTATCGCCATCCGGGTTTGTTGGTGAAAACTGCGACGACACTCGATGTGCTATCGCATGGCCGCGCGTACTTTGGCATCGGCGCCGCCTGGAATGAGGAAGAGCATCGCGGGCTTGGCGTGCCGTTCCCTCCCACCAGCGAACGCTTCGAGCGCCTGGAAGAGACGTTGCAAATCGCGCTTCAAATGTGGTCCGGCGATGAGAAGCCCTTCCACGGTAAGCATTACCAGCTCGAACGCCCGCTCAACTCACCGCAATCTGTGCAGCGCCCACATCCGCCCATCTTGATCGGCGGCACTGGCGAGCAGAAGACGTTGCGGATGGTGGCGCAATACGCCGACGCCTGCAATATCTTCGCCAGGCTAGGCGATGACGTTTTGAAACATAAGCTAGCGGTTCTACGTGAGCATTGCGAACGGCTTGGCCGCCCATATAGCGAGATCGAGAAGACATCGCTCTCTTCTTTGAACCTTAGCCGCGACGGCAGCAACGGTTCGACGACGCCACAGGCAGCGGTAGACTTCTTTGCGCATCTTGCAGAGCTTGGCTTCGACCAGGCGATTTTCAACATGCCGAATGTCTACGATTCCGAAGCATTCGATCTGCTGGCTACCGAAGTCATCCCGCAGGTGGAAAAGCTGACACCTGCTGGCAGGTAATTCCTGCTATCGTATGAACATCACGAGTGAATCGTGTGAATAAGGAGCCTGTTACGTATGGCATTGAGTGAGGCAGCCCGCGCCTATTTGAGCGAACGGCGCTTTGCAGTTCTGGCGACCATCAGCAAGGATGGCATGCCACATCAGACAACGATGTGGTACGAACTGCGGGGTGATACTATCATCATGAACACCAGAGTTGGGCGCCTGAAAGATCAACATCTACGCCGTGATCCGCGCGCATCTATTTGCGTCGAAGATGACTACCGTTATGTCACCATTAGCGGGACCGTCGAGTTGATCGAAGATCAGGCGACAGCGCAGGAGGACATCAGACGGCTGGCCATTCGCTATGACGGCCAGGAGTCCGGTGAACGGCAGGCGCGCGAGATGTTTAGCAAGCAGCAGCGCGTGACGATTCACCTGCCCATTACGCATGTGATTGAACATGGATTTGACGAGGAAGCATGATCGTTGCACTGGCCGGTGGCGTGGGCGGGGCCAAGCTCGCCCACGGCTTGTATCGCATTCTGAAACCGAACGAGCTAACAGTTGTCGTCAACACTGCCGATGACTTCACGCTCTATGATCTGCGCATCTGCCCGGATGGCGATACCGTCTACTATACGCTTGCCGGTCTCGCCAACCCGGCGACCGGCTGGGGCGTTGCTGGCGATACCTTTGAGACGCTGGCGGCGCTGCGTCGCTATGGCGAGGATACCTGGTTTCAGCTTGGCGACCGTGACTTTGCGACGCATCTTTTGCGCACGCAATGGTTGCGTTCCGGCTGGCGGCTTACCAGCGTCTGGCAGGCGTTCACCAATGCGTTGCAGGTGCGAGCGCGCATCTTGCCGATGAGCGATGATCGGGTGGCGACGGTGGTGCGCACGCCGGCTGGCGAACTCGCCTTTCAGGACTATTTTGTGCGGCGCCACCATGCCGACGAGGTGCTTGGCGTGCAATTCGCCGGTATTGAGGAAGCGCAGATCACCGACGAGGTGCGTAAGGCGATTACCTCGGCTGAATCCATCGTCTTCTGCCCATCCAACCCTATCGTCAGCATCGGACCAATTTTGGCAGTGCCGGGAATGCGCGAACTGATTCATGCGGCACGCACGGCAGGCGTTCCCGTCGTTGCCGTCAGCCCGATTGTCGGCGGGCGTGCGCTACGTGGTCCTGCTGATCGCATGCTCTCCGGTTTGGGGCATGAAGCCTCGTCGTTCGCCGTGGCTGAACTCTATCGTGATCTGCTGAGCGGTATTGTGATTGACCATGAGGACCAAGAGGAGGCGGCGCGTATCGAAACGCTTGGCATGCACGCACTCGTCACAAGGACGATCATGGAGAACGACGCGGACCGTGAGCAGTTAGCTGCTGACGTTCTCAACTTCATAGCCAAGCTACGATTTGCTGGCGGCGTGGTCGTTGGAGAATGAAGGCGAAGTCAAATAGTGTGAAGACAAAGACAGTAGCGGTAGTTCCGATCAATGCGCTCATCTCCGCCAAGTCGCGGCTTGCCGCTTATATGGCGGAGACTGACCGGCGTGCGCTCGTCCTCTGGATGGCGGGTGGTGTGCTGGCGGCGCTGCGGGCGTCCGGCGCAATCGAACGCATCGCCGTGGTCAGCCCGGATGCGCAGGTGTTGCGCTGGGCGCGTGAACATGGCGCACAGCCATTGCTCCAGCGCGATAGCGGGCTGAACGCTGGGCTGGAGCAGGGGCGGCGCTGGGCGTATGCGATGGGAGCTGATGCGCTGCTCATTCTGCTGGCCGACTTGCCATGCCTTGCGTCTGATGAAGTGGCAATGTTTGTGCGGCGCGGCGAGGCATCGCCCATTGTGTTGGCGCCTGATCGCCGGGAACAGGGCACCAATGGCCTGCTGGTGCATCTGGATGGGCAAAGTTGCGGCAGTGAACTGTTGGCGCACGCTCCCTCTCGCGGCTCTAAAGAGCCGCGCATTGTGGAGGGGGTAAGATCGTTTCCATTCGCCTTTGGTGTAGACAGCCTGAGCCGCCACCGGGCATTGGCGCGAGAACGCGGCATCGAGCCTGATGTGTTTACGGCGCCAGGGCTGCGGTTCGATGTTGATACACCGGCGGACCTTGCGATGCTCTATGAGTATGGCATCTGGATGCCCGGAGATCACGACGACTATCCGGATTATCGAGGTTATCAAGATTATCAAGACTACCACGAATATCCCGTTGGGGCTGGCGAGGGGAATAGGGAGATGTGGCCGTGAGCGAGTCCAAGGGCGAATCCACTACGCCGCAGAGCGCCGAAGTACGCATCATTGGGTTGCGCGAGACGCCGGAAGTGCATCCGGGTGACGATATCGCGCAGGTCGTTCTCGATGCGGCGGCGGCCACCGGTGTGACGCTGGCGGACGGTGATGTGCTGGTGGTGACGCATAAGGTCATCTCGAAGGCCGAGGGCGCGCTGGTGGATTTGCGGGAAGTCGAGCCGTCCGAGTTGGCGCGACGCTTCGCGGAGACGTGGGGCAAAGACCCGCGCTATATCGAAGTCGTGCTGCGCGAAAGCGACCGCATTTTGCGGATGGAGCGCGGGCTGATTATCTCGCGCACACGCCACGGCTTCATCTGCGCCAACGCGGCGGTGGACGCCTCGAATGTCAGCGGTGGCGAGATCGTTTCGTTGCTGCCGCGCGACCCAGATGCTTCGGCGGCGGCGCTGCGTGCGGAGCTTGGGCGGCGGCTGGGCCTCGATCTGGCAATTGTCATCACCGATTCGTTTGGCCGGCCCTGGCGCAATGGCATCACTAATGTCGCCATTGGCGTCGCCGGAATGCAGCCGATAGCGGATTATCGTGGCCAGCCGGACGACTTTGGCCGTGTGATGAGCGCGAGTATCCTGGCGGTTGCCGATGAAATTGCTTCAGCCGCTGAACTCGTCTCCGGCAAGGTCAATCGTTGTCCATTCATCGTCGTGCGTGGCTATGACTATCCGCGTGGCGAAGGCACAGGCGCCGATCTCATCATGCCGGATCAGATGAATCTATTCAGGTAATTGGCGCTTGCAGGAAGGAGAGTTTCTATGGGTGTGCTGGGTTATGCGGCAATGTTCGAGCAGTTCGCGCCGTCCGATCTGTTGCGGTGGTCGCGTAAGGCGGAAGATAGTGGATTCGGCGCGATTATGGCGTCTGACCATTTTCACCCCTGGACGCCACAGCAGGGGCAGGCAGGATTCGTCTGGTCATGGATGGGCGCGTTGGGGGCACAGACCAGCCGTGTGCGCTTTGGCACCGGCGTGACGGCTCCTGGCTTCCGCTATCATCCAGCGGTGCTGGCGCAGGCCTCCGCGACGCTCGCTGAGATGTTCCCCGGTCGCTTTTATCTCGGCATCGGCGCAGGCGAGGCGCTCAATGAGCATGTCGTCGGCTCCTACTGGCCAGAGGCGCCAGCGCGACTGGACCGGCTGGTCGAATCCATTGAGATCATTCGCAAGCTCTTCTCCGGCAAGGTCATCAAACACAAGGGCGAGCATTTCACCGTTGAGAGCGCACGCCTGTATACGCTGCCGCAGACGCCGCCGCCGATCTACGTGGCAACCTCCGGCCCGCTGATGAGCGAGCGCACCGGACGGCTGGCCGACGGCATTATTACAGTCGGCGCACCAGATGAGAAGATTCGCAACCTGATGAGCCGCTTTGAGAAGGGCGCACGCGAGGCTGGCAAAGACCCGGCGACCATGCCGCGTATCATCCAGTTGCACGTCTCCTGGGCGGAGAGCCGCGAGGCTGCTGTGGAGCAGGCGGTGCGCGAGTGGCCAAACGGCGGTATGGCCTTCCCGAAGGCCGATATCCGCAACCCTGAAGATTTCGAGGCGATGGCGAAGATGGTGCGCCCTGAACACTTCGAGAATCGCGTCTTTATGTCGGCGGACCTGGGCGAGCATGCGGCGCACATCCAGCATTTCATTGATCTGGGCTTCGATGAGGTCTACGTCCACAACGTCGGACGTAATCAGGAGGCGTTCATCGAAAGCTACGCGCGCCAGGTGTTGCCCACGCTGCGGTGGGGGAAGTGAGACCTCACCCCAGCCTGTGGCCACCCCTCTCCCATAGGAGGGGGGAGTGTGGGGCAAACCGAATCGCCTGCTGGCCACGCTTTGTCCCTCATTGCAGGGGTCGTATGCGAGGCTTCGTGATGGCTGGGCAACGGTTCCTCATCTATGTGCGCGTAGTACTTATTGCACCTCGCCACACTCGTTTGCCTAGCGGCCCCTCTCCTCGCGGGAGAGGGGGTAGGAGGTGAGGTCTAACGATGATGCAAGTCGTTCGTTATGCTTCCGCAAGGCGCCGGTGATACTCGTGGAGCGCCGCCAGGGCTTGAGGCAACGTGGGGAATGTCTGTAATGTCAGCGTTTGGTTGTGCAGGAAGATGGAGAGGAAGAACTTCGCCACCGGCTCGCCGTTGCCATACCAGCGTGCCGGATCGTAGTGCTGCACGCCGAGATATGCCTTGAAGCCAATCGTTGCATCCTCGCAGCGCGCCAGTCGACGGCTGCGTCCCCAGGCGACGATGCCCTGCGCCACGTATTGCCCCGGCGTCTCGTCCCACTCTGCGCGATATATTGACGACCAGACGATGCGCAATGTGTCGCTCATCTTGTAAGTCTCCTTGCCAAATTGTCACTCATACGTAGCATAGGATGAGGCAGCCGGCGGTTAAAACCGCGCCTGGATGGCTTTCAGCCGCAAAGTCCGCCGACGCGGACTAGGAGAGTCCTCACCCCCTACCCCCTCCGCTGCGCTTCTCCGCCTCCTGCGCAAGCCTATGGCTTGCTCCGCGCTCTCCGAGCGCGCGTCGGCTGTTCCCATGAGGAGAGGGGCTGCTGGCGGAGGCGTTATACTGAGTTGCAACGATTTCTTGCCGGACGTAAAGAAGGCAAATACCATTTCCCCCCGGTAGCCACTGATCGTTATGCACACCGTACAGTCCCCTCTCCTCGCGGGAGAGGGGTGCCCGCAGGGCGGGGTGAGGTCTCTCTCTGGTTCCATCTAGCCTAGCCGCTGTGCATCGGGTATAATAGCTGAAATTGCGCTGGCGGTCGGGGAGACGGCGGGAAACGGGAGGAATGTGAATTGGCAGGTAACAGCACCAACAACCGTGCCACTGAGCGGATGGGCGGCCTGATGGGCGCGGAGGCGGAGTCGCCTGATGCACTCGATGGTCTGCACGAGGCTGGCAAACGCGAAGTCGAGATGTACATCCGCACCTACCAGACGTTGCTGCGTAGCTCTGGCGAGGTGGGATTGAAGGCGCTGGTGCAGGCGCACTATAACATCAACTCCGTGTTGCATCCCGAAGCGCGCTCCAGCACTCCCGATATGTCGGCGTTCATCTACGCCGTCCTGCGCGTGCCGACGGCGATCCTCTATTCCTCGCGCGTGCTACTCGGCCAATCTGAGGATGTCTTTGCGCTGCATGGCTTCCAGGTGGAGCAGTGGCAGGCGGTGACGGCCTCGGCGCGCCGCCGCAAGTGGTTCTTCGATGGCAAGAACACCCTCGCCGCCTTCATCGCCAGCGTCAGCGACACCGACGACATCGTGCCGACGCTGGTGGCGCTGCAAATCGAATGGAACAAGTTCCACTGGCTGCTGAACTCCGATCCTACCACCATGCAACTCTTGGAGAGCCGGGTGGACCGCTCCTCGCCCGTCTATGCCGAGATTACCAAAGTCGTGCGTGAACGCTTGCAGGTTTCGCAGGAAGATTGGCGGCGGCTGGAAGTCATCTGGGGCGATGCCGTCTGGACGAATCTGCTGGCGATTGGCAAAGAGCGCAAGAACTTCACGCTGCGCATGCTCGGCGGCTCGCATGTCGGCTTCGTCCGCGCCACGCGCAAATGGTGGGCGCCGGTGAGCAAGCTGCTCGAAGATTTACGGCTCGGTCGCCGTCCCGTCTACTTCGTCTCCAGCAACACCCACAGCCTGGCGAACCTGCTCTCTGGTACAGCGCTGCGGCGCGAGGATGAGCTGACGCGCTTCGTCACCACCGGCGCTGACCCGTTCCTCTCCGACGAGTATCGCAAGCTCAAAGAGGGACGCGCCTCCGGCAACTGGCAGAACTTTCTCTACTACGCAGCGCGCGAATATCAGCGCACCCCCGCCGGCCAGGGCTATGCGCGCAGCAAGCCGGTGGAGGAGCAGGAGCGCGGCATCTGGCACATCGGCGCGCGCTACGGCCTGGAACTCGACGTGCAGGTCTTCGATCTCTCGAAGTTGCAGCCGGGCGACCTCGATCCACGGGTGCGCGTGCCCGGCTTCGAGCGCATCTCACAGAGTCGCGGCGTCCTCATCAATATTGATTATCCGCTGGGAATGGCGGCGTACCGCGTGCTGCGCGAGGTGTTGGAAAACAACATTCTCGTCAAAGGCATCTATATCCTGGGCAAGGCGGCGACGCTCAACGGCAGCATCGGTGACGTGATGATTTCCAACGTTGTGCTGGATGAGCATAGCGAGAACACCTACTGGCTGGATAACTGCTTCAGCGCCGCCGATGTCAGTAAGAATCTGGTGTTTGGCGCGGTCCTCGACAACCAGAAGGCGGTTTCCAGCAAGGGCACCTTCTTGCAGAATCGCGCCTACCTGGACTTCTACTATCGCGCCAATTACAGCGTCGTGGAGATGGAGGCCGGTCCGTACCTGGATTCGGTCTACGAAAGCCTCTACATGACGCGCTATCCCACCGGCGAAAACATCAACTTTGCCAAGTTGCCATTCGATCTCGGCGTCATCCACTATGCCTCTGATACGCCGTATACTCGTGGCAAGAATCTTGGCGCGGGCAGTCTCTCGTACTACGGCATGGATTCGACCTATGCGGCGACCATCGCCATCCTGCGGCGCATTCTCGAACAGGAGCAGAGCGGCGCAAGTGGTGGCGGCAGCGATGCCGTGGCCCGTGCCGAGGCGCTCAAGATGCGACGCGCCGGATCCGAGGGACGCCAGGCCACCTCCGTCCGCTAATTGCTATTTCACTCCCTGCGGCGTGGGAGTGGGTGTCGCTGTGGACGTGGGCGGTTTCGTGGATATTGGCGTTGGCGTCTTGAGCGCAGGGCCGCCTGTGTTTAGGGTCGGCGTATGCGTCGCAGTGGCGCTGGCCGGCGCAGATGCGGGCGCCGTGGGTGTGATGGTGCTGTTGAAGGAAGGGAATGCTGGCTGGCCGGACTGCGCTGTATGCACAGGTGAGTGAACATTTGTGTACGTCAGGGCCAGAAATGCCAGCAGCAGCAGCGCATTGACTCCAAGCATCAGCAAGCGTTTGCGCATGGTGGCCCCCTCAAGCAGTGTACCGTTATGTAGATTGCCGCGCGATATGGCTTGACCTGGGATGGCAATGGTCTAGTGTATTGGATGGACGCAAGGGAATAAAATGTGCATCCAAGTATGAGGAGTCTGTACCTGCCTGTCAATTGTTTGCGGAAGCGGATGGTAGATTTGGGTCATCTGAAGCAGAAGGATATGCCTCAGGCAAATCTGGAAAGAGCAGTAACTGGACAATTGAATGAGGCGTTCGCAAGTTCCGTAGATAGCCCTTATCCTGTGCATGACGTGGGTCGGTGATGTTGCTGAGTCCGACGCCGAGCAGGCGAATGGCGGCGCTAGCGTTGCTATCATTGCTAGCATTGAGGAGTGGCGCAATCGTGGTGTGCAGCAGGCGCAACGCCGCCTGCGCGATGTCTTCCGGCGCGTTGGTCGCCCTGGGGAGCGCGCACTGGCGGGTGATCTGGTGGAAGTCTGACCACTTGACCTTGATATGCACGGTCTGCCCCAACACCTGCTCATCGCTGGCGTCGGCGGCGACCCGTTCGGCAAGGCGCTGAATCTGTGCAGCGGCGCGCTCGATATCGGCAATGTCGCGCTCATAGGTCTGTTCGCGTGAGATGCTCTTTGGCGGGCCGTGCTCACTGACGACCGGGCGATTGTCCTCTGCGTTGGCAAGTTGCCAGAGCCAGTGCCCCTGTTTGCCAAAGTGCGCCTGCAAGTCTGGAAGAGATGCCTGCGCCAGTTGCCCGATGGTGGTCAGCCCCAGACGTTCCAGTCGCTCGCGGGTATGCGGGCCGACGCCGAGTAGACGTCCAACGGGCAAGGGATGAAGAAATGCCAGCTCCTCACCCGGCTTGATGATAAGGCAGCCGTCGGGTTTCGAGCAGTCGCTGGCCAATTTGGCGAGCGATTTGTTGCCGGCAACGCCAATGGAGATGACCAGCCCGGTCTCCTGCTGGACCCGCGCCTTGATTTCGCGCGCAATGTCGAGCGCGCGGCGGCATCCTGGCAACCCTGGCGGCAATTCACCATAGGCTTCATCTATGGAGACCCGTTCGCGGGTGATGAAGTAGTCGTCGAGAATTGCCATGACGCGGGCGGATAGCTCTCGGTATCGCTCGAAGCGGGGCCGTAAGAAGACTGCATGCGGGCAGAGACGGCGCGCGACAGCGGCGGACATCGCGCTATGCACGCCGTACTGGCGCGCAGTATAGTTCGCGGTACTCACCACACCACGCCGGTCCGGATCGCCACCAACGACCACCGGCTTTCCGGCGAGCGCGGGGTGATCGAGAATTTCCACAGCAGCGAAGAAGCAATCGAGATCGCAGCGCATGACACGACGAAAGCCCCGAGAAGTCTGAGGCGACGCTGCAATCATGACGCTTGCCCCTTCTGAGTATTGGTACCAATTGCGCGACGAATCTAGGACATATGTTCTTATATTTGTTATTATACATCAGCGCCTTGTGCTTGCGCCGTATGTACCAGAAGGGGAAAACGCGACCTTTCCCCTTCTGGGTCGTACCATATGTAGCAATAGTGTGTGCCGCCGGAGACAGTCATGGAGATGGACCACTCTATGCCGCCAGACAGTTTGGGTATAGTATACTGAATGGGTGGCGCTGCAATGGTGCTTTACTGGATTGCTGGCGCGAAAGATACGCGAAAGATAAACGTAATATCAAGATAGAGGATGCTGATCTGAAGAGTCGCGCCGCTATCCATCGGAGTAGGCACGTTGCATGTGGCGCTGGATCGCTCCGCGACACAAAACGAGAGCAAAGAAGGTCAAGAGGTACATCGGGGGAATATGAGCCTCATTACAAAGATACTCGGCGATCCCAATGAAAAAGAATTGAAGCGGATCCGCCCGATTGTCGAGCATATCAATAATCTGGAAGATGAAATGCGTGCGCAATCCGATGATGAGTTGCGCGCGATGACTGGCGAGTTCAAGCAGGAATTGGAGAACGGCGCCGACCTCGATGATCTGCTGCCAGAGGCGTTCGCTGTGGTGCGTGAGGCGAGCCGCCGGGTCATTGGCCAGCGCCATTACGACGTGCAGTTGATCGGCGGTGTCGTGCTGCACGAGGGCAAGATTGCTGAAATGCGCACCGGCGAAGGTAAGACGCTCGTAGCGACGCTGCCGTCGTATCTCAACGCGCTCACCGGCAAAGGCGTTCATGTGGTGACGGTCAACGATTATCTGGCCAACCGCGACGCCAATTGGATGGGACAGATTCATCAGTTTCTCGGGCTGACGACCGGCGTGGTGCTGACGACACAGAATCCGCAGGGGCCTGAACGCCATGCCGCTTACAAAGCGGACATCACCTATGCCACCAACAACGAACTGGGATTCGATTATCTGCGCGATCACATGGTGCCGGACCTCTCGATGTGCGTGCAGCGCGATCTGCATTACGCCATCGTAGACGAGGTAGATAACATCCTGATTGACGAGGCACGAACCCCGCTGATTATCTCCGGCCAGGCTGAGGAGTCCGCCGAACTCTATAAAGCCTACGCGCGCATCGTTCCACGGCTGAAGCAGGACGAAGACTATACGATTGATGCCAAGTCGCGCACGGTTGCCATCACCCAGGAAGGTATTGATAAAGTCGAGAGCATGCTGGGGTTGAGCAATCTCTTTGCTGACATGGAGCATACGCGCCATCTGGAGAATGCGCTCAAGGCTCATGCGCTCTTCAAGCTGGACAAGGATTACATCGTCAAAGACGGCGAGGTATTGATTGTTGATGAGTTCACCGGACGCATCCTGCATGGCCGCCGCTATAGCGAGGGTCTACACCAGGCCATCGAGGCAAAGGAAGGCGTGCAGATCCAGCGTGAAAATAAGACGTTAGCGACGATCACCTTCCAGAACTATTTCCGCCTGTATGAGAAGCTTGCCGGTATGACAGGCACGGCGTTGACCGAGGCCGAAGAGTTCAACAAAATCTATAAGTTGGACGTTATCACCATCCCGACGAATCGCCCGATTCGTCGCATAGATCACGGCGACTTCATCTATCGCACGGAGCAGGGGAAATTCAACGCCGTGGTGAAGGAAATCAAAGAGCGCCAGGAGGCAGGGCAGCCGGTGCTCGTTGGCACGACCTCGGTGGAGATTTCCGAATACCTCTCGGACCTGCTCAATCGCCAGGGTATCGAGCATAACGTCTTGAACGCCAAGCAGCACGCGCGAGAGGCGCATGTGATTGCGCAAGCCGGGCGGAGTGGCGCCGTGACAATTGCGACGAATATGGCTGGTCGTGGCACAGACATTCTGCTTGGCGGCAATCCAGAAGAGTATGTCGAGCAAATCTTGCGCGAGCAGGATATTGACCCGGAGTTTGCGACGCCGGAGGACCGTGAGGAGGCGCTGGAAGAGGCCAAGAAGCGCTGCGCAGAAGACCACGAGAAAGTGGTGGCGGCGGGCGGCCTCTATATCATTGGTACCGAGCGGCACGAGTCGCGCCGGATTGACAATCAGTTGCGTGGCCGTTCTGGACGCCAGGGAGATCCCGGTGAATCGCGCTTCTTCCTGTCACTCGAAGATGAGCTGATGCGCCGCTTCAATGCCGGTGTGGCGGCGAAGTGGATGGAACGCCTGGGGATGGACGATGAGACGCCCATCGAGAATAAGGCGGTCAGCAGCATGCTCGAATCGGCGCAGGCCAAAGTGGAAGGGTTCAACTTCGATATCCGCAAGAACGTCGTTGACTATGACGACGTGATCGCTGCCCAGCGCGCAGTGATCTACAAAGACCGCCAGGATGTGCTGGAGCGTGCGGATATGCACGAACGCTGCATGCAGATGATGGAGCATGAAATCCGGCGGGTGGTGCAGGCGCATACGACGGCGAACATGCCAGAAGATTGGGACCTTGACGGCATCGTCAAACAGTTCGATACGTGGGGAGTACCGATTCCCGATGACGTTTTCCCGGAGTATATCAACAAGCTACGGCGGGAAGGGCTGACGCGCGATCTCATTGAGGCGGCTAAAGCGGCCTATGCGCGCAAAGAGCAGGAACTCTCCAATGCGGTGAAGGAACTGGGGATTACCGAGACCGGCGAATCCATCATGCGTCGCTTCGAGCGCCAGGTAGTGCTTCAGGTGGTTGATGGTCTCTGGCAGGAGCATATTGACCAACTGGACGTACTGCGAGTCGGTATTCAACTGCGCGGCATCGCCCAGCGCGACCCACTGGTAGAGTTCAAGAGCGAAGCCTATAACGCCTTCGAGCAGCTCAAAGAAGATATCGAGCATTACGTCACCGAGAATCTTTTCCGCGCACAGATTCACCTTCAGGTGCCGGAGCCTGAAGCGTTGCCAAGCAACCTCAAGACGAATACCGAAGCAATTGCCGCCGCCTCCGGCCAGCCAAAGGGCGCGGGCGCGTCAGAGGCGCGCCAGAAGCCTGTGCAGTCTCCTGCTCCCGCCAATTCGGCCAATGGCCGGGCGAACAGCGCGGCATCCAGCCGGCCCAATCGCCACGGCAAAGGCACTGCGAACAGCAGCGGCCAGCAAGGGCGTCCCAGCCAGAATGGCGCGCGCCCAGGCCAGTCGAGACATCCGGTGCAGTCGCAGACGCGACCAGTCGCCGCCATGCAGAAGAGTCAGCCACAGTCACAGCGTGCAGCGGCGATGGCTGGCGCAGGCGCTTCCGGCTCCTCGGCGAAGCTGGGGCGCAACGACCCTTGTTACTGCGGCAGCGGGCGCAAATACAAGCAATGTCATGGGCGCTAGCAAGGGTTCGTCTGTGATACATTGGATACGCTGATGCCGTTGCGTATGCTCCTCCTTTCCGAGCAATGATTGGAGGAGCATTTTTATCAGGATTTCGTCAGGAGATTGAGATGGACAATGGACATCGTGAGCTTGAACTTGTTCCGGAACAGCTACGGCGCATGGCGGACCCGGCCAGCCTCGGCTTCGAGACGACTGCTGGGCTGCCACCTGGCGAGCGGATGGTTGGCCAGGAGCGCGCGGCGGAGTCCATCGAGTTTGCGCTGGAAATAGATGATCCTCGTTACAATCTCTATATTGCCGGTGACCCAGGAACGGGACGCCAGACGGCGGCGTTGACAATGGTGCGCAAGGTGGCGGCGCAGCGAGCGCCACATCAAGATTGGTGCTATGTCTATCACTTCGAGCAGCCGGGAGAGCCACGCGCGCTGGCGCTGCCGGTCGGCAAGGGACGTGCGTTTGCCCGTGATGTGGATGGGTTTGTGCTGGCAAGCCGACGTGAACTGCGGCGGGCGTTCACCGATGATGTCTATACCAAACGGCGTGATGATCTCTTGCGCTCGGTAGACGCCCAGCACGCGGCGCTGCTCGACCAACTTCAGCAGGAGGCGCTGGCACTGGGATTTCTCTTGCAGGGCACGCCGTCCGGCTTACAGATTCTTCCCATCAGGCCAGCGCCAACTCCCGTGGCGGACGTTGTGGCGGACGTAGCTGTTGCTACTGGACCTGAACAGCAGGAGGCAAAGGAAGCAGAGAAGCCGCAACCGACAGCAGTGCCGCAACCGATGACGCGCGACGAGTTCGATGCCTTGCCGCAGGAAGAACAGCAACGGTTGCGCGCCAATCATGACCTGGTGCAGAGGGCGGTCAATCACATGCTGCCGCAGATACGCGCACTGGAAGAAGATGCGCGCAGTCGCGTGCGGCGGCTGGACCGCGAAGTGGCGCAGACGGCTATAGGCCATCTCTCGGAGACCATGCTGGGTGCGTATGCGGAGCAGCCGCCAGTAGTGGAGTATCTTCATGCGATGACCGCCGACATCATTGCGCATGCTGATGTATTGGGCAGGCCATCCGATGATGCGGAGGGTGAGGCCCCAGACCCCGATACGCTGACAGCGCCAGCCGACGATGAGGAGGAGAGCGCTGAGCAGCAGCCGCTAGGAGTCATTGCCAGCGGAGAGGATGATGCCAGCCAGGGCGGCGGCGTGCCGCTGGATGAGGATCTGCGAGTCCGTCCGAATGTGGCGGCATTGCTGCGTCGCTATAAGGTCAACGTGCTGGTTGCCCATACAGAGGACGAACACGCGCCGGTTGTACAGGAAATCAACCCCACCTATATGAACCTGATGGGGCGCATTGAGTATGGCATGCGCGACGGCCTGCCGTATACCGATCACCTGATGGTTCGTCCGGGTGCGCTGCATCGCGCCAACGGCGGCTTCATCATTTTGCAGGCGGGCGATCTGCTGGCGCAGCCGCGCTCATGGGATGCGGTAAAGCGTATGCTACGGTTCGGCATTATCGCGGCAGAGAGCGTCAGCGAATCACAGGGGATGCCACCGAGCGCGTCGCTACGCCCAGAGCCGATTCCCGCGCATGTGAAGGTGGTGCTGGTTGGCGACACCGAGACGTATGCCATACTGATGAACCGTGACGCTGAGTTTCATCATCTTTTCAAAGTGCGGGCCGACTTTGACCGCGAGATGCCGCGCAACCAACAGACGGAACGTTTCTATGGGCATTTTGCTGGTGACGTGGCGCGCGTTACGGGCGGTCCGGCGCTGACGAGCAACGCCGTGGCGCTCTTGATCGAGGAGGGAAGTCGCTGGGCGGAAGATCAGGAGCGGCTTTCGACACAGTTGGGCAGCCTGAGCGATCTGATAGTGGAGGCGTGTTACTGGGCGCAGAAGGCAAAGAGCGCCGTGACGGACCGCATACATGTACAGCAAGCGATTGATGGTCGCCAGCGCCGCCTGGGTTTGTTTGAAGATAAGCTCAACCAGTTGATCGCCCAGGGCACGACACTGATTGATACCACCGGCGGAGTCGTTGGACAAGTCAATGGATTGACGATCATTCACCAGGGCGATTATGCGTTTGGCAAGCCAGTGCGAATTACGGCGCGCACATCCCCTGGTTGGGCGGGCGTTGTAGACCTGGAGCGCGAAATCGGCGAGAGTGGGCCGAGCCATAGCAAAGGTGTCCTCATTTTGAGCGGCTATCTGGCGGGCAGATTTGCGCAGGAGTATCCGCTGAGCCTGGCGGCAAGTATCTGTTTCGAGCAGATGTATGATGAAGTGGACGGCGATAGCGCCTCTTCGGCTGAACTCTATGCGCTGCTCTCCACACTGGCGGGCGTAGAGATCAAACAGTCGCTGGCGGTCACGGGGTCCGTGAATCAGCGCGGAGAGATACAGGCGGTCGGAGGCGTCACGCTGAAGATCGAGTCATTCTTCCATATTTGTCAGGCTCGCGGCCTGACGGGAGAGCAAGGCGTGCTCATCCCCAAAGCCAACGTGCGCAATTTGATGCTGCGTGAAGAGATAATCGCGGCGGTGCGAGACGGCATGTTTCATATCTATGCCGTCGGCACGATTGACGATGGCATCGAGATATTGACGGGCATACCAGCGGGCAAGCCGGACCTCGAAGGACGCTATCTCGAAGGCACGATCAATTCGCGGACGATGCGAGCATTGCGGACCTATAGTGAGCGCGTGCGTGCCTTCGGGCTGCCCGCGCCCGTAGCTGGCCGGAGCCGAACGGAGCGAGTATCGGAATCTCATTGAGCGCATTTCCAATAGTCAAAGACTATGTTGAGTAGCCAAATGGGACAGAGAAAGAGAGAAAGTAGGATGTAGGATGTTCTGGTAGGGCAGACATTTTTGTCTGCCAGCCTACCAGAGTTGCGTGGGCAGACAGGAATGTTCTGCCCTACCGATGTCAAGCGCCGCCTTGTCATGCGCCAGGTGGTGCGCTAGAGGCTACCGGCGTAGACCATCAGACCGCCATCAACGAAGATGGTGGTGCCGGTAATGTAGCTCGCTTCATCCGAGGCCAGCCATGCGACGAGATTGGCGATATCGGTTGGCTCACCGATGCGCCCCAATGGTATCTCCGCAAGGAGCGCCTGCTTCCGCTGTGGATCATTGAGCGTGGCGGCGTTGATTGGCGTGGCGACGGCGCCCGGCCCAATATTGACGATGCGTATCCCATCTTTCGCCAGCTCCGTTGCCAGCGTCCGCGTGAGCATGCGCAGGCCGCCCTTTGCGGCGCAATAGACGGCGTTGCCGACCATAGGCAACTCCTCGTGGACCGAGGAAATGTTGATGATGCAGCCACCGCCGCCCTGATTGTGCATCTGCCGCGCCGCTGCCTGGGCCGCGAAATACGCTCCTTTCAGGTCAACGGCGATCTGGCGGTCGAATGAGGCTTCGGTGACATCAAGGAACGGCGTCGGCTCCTCAATGCCAGCATTGTTGACGAGAATATCCAGCCTGCCGAACGCCGTAACAGTCTGCGCCACGAGATTCTGCACGCTGGCGACCTGCGACACATCCGCCTGCACCACGAGCACCTTCGCGCCCTGTGCCTTGAGTTCATCGGCTATAGCGTCGGCGTCGCCGCTATGTGTGTGGTAATCGAGCGCGACGGCGGCTCCCTCACGCGCCAGCCGCCGCACGATGCCTGCGCCAATGCCCAGCGATCCGCCGGTGACGATTGCGACCTTACCTGTCAATGCCATCTGTCGTGTATCCTCCTGCTCGCTGATTACAGAGAACTGACCACTGGCTTTGCCATGTGTAGCATACAACAGGCCGGATGATAGCGTGCTGTGACGAACATCGCGCTAGTGGGATACTAGACCGATGCGGAAACCGGACGGGTCGAGAGCGCGCGCAGCCGTTCGAGCAGACCGGGAAGCTGCGCCAGCAGGACGTCTACATCTTCATCGGTGTTGCTGTGGCCGAGCGTCAGGCGTAGGTGTCCGCGCGCGTCAGCGGCAGGGATGCCCAGCGCCGTCAGCACATGTGATGGCTCGATATCGCCGGACGAGCAGGCGCTGCCGCTGGAGGCGGCGATGCCGAGCAGATCGAGGTTGAGCAAGAGCGATTCGCCCTCGACGCCAGCGAGTGTGAAGCTGGCGCTGTTGGGAAGGCGGCGCTCTGGATGTCCAGTGAGCGCAGCGCCTGGCAGCGCCAGCACGCCAGCGATCAGCCGGTCGCGGAGTGCGGTCAGGCGCGCTGCTTCGGCTTCGCGTTCCGCGCGCGCTAGGCGTAGCGCCTCGGCGGTTCCCACTGCCCCGCCAACATTCTCTGTGCCGGCGCGGCGGTTGCGCTCCTGTGAGCCGCCGAGTATCTGCGGCTGGATACGGGTTCCCTGGCGCACATACAAGACACCGACCCCCTTGGGTCCATAGAACTTATGAGCAGACAGCGAGAGCAGGTCAACGTTCAGTTCGGTGACATCGAGGTTAAGCAGCCCTGCCGCCTGCACCGCGTCCGTATGAAACGGAATCTTGCGCGCGCGGCAGATGCGCCCAATTTCCGCGATGGGTTGAATGGTGCCAATCTCGTTGTTGGCGTACATCAGCGTCACCAGCGCGGTCTGGTCGTTGATGGCTGCCTCAACCGCTGCTGGATCCACCAGTCCGGCGCTATCCACCGGAAGATAGGTAACGGTGTAGCCTTCGAGCTCAAGCTGCTGGCAGGTATGGAGGACCGCGTGATGTTCGATGGCGGAGGTGATGATATGGTTGCCACGACGACGCTGTGCGTAGGCAATCCCTTTGATTGCCAGGTTATCCCCCTCCGAGCCGCCGCCGGTGAAGATGAGTTCCGTTGGCCGGCAATGCAGTATTGCGGCAATCTGCTCATGCGCTTCATCGAGGGCGGCAAGGCTCTTTCGCCCAAGCGTATAAATACTGCTGGCGTTGCCGAACAGGTCTGAGAAATATGGCAGCATCCGTTCGACCACACGCGGGTCGGTCGGCGTAGTGGCTGCATGATCGAAATAGATAGTTCCATCGGGAAGTGGCATAAGATCGAAGCCTCCTGCGTCATGCCAACGCATCTCTGCGCCTGCTACTGGCGTATGGCGCCCGGCTGAGAACAAGAACCGGATGTGCTCTGTATCATGTGTTCTACAGTAGCATCATAGCACGTCCGTGCGCTTCCGTTTGCATCCGCCCAATGGGAAGCAGCGCGCACATGCAAGAGAGTAAACGTCGCTCCATCGGTTTGACCTGGAAGGCGCTACGTGTTATGATGTAGCTGTACGATACCCCGGTAGGGTACATATTACTTGTGTATGATACCCGCAAGTTTGGGAGGATGCCATGTCTGACAAGCTCGTTCAGGTAACAGATCAGTCATTTTCCGATGTTGTTCTCAAGTCGGATAAGCCGGTTGTGGTGGATTTCTGGGCGCCGTGGTGCCATCCCTGTCTGAAGATGGCGCCGACATTCGAGGCGCTGGCAGGTGAGTACTCTGATAAGATGGTTTTCGGCAAGATGAACACCGACGAAAATCAGATGACTCCCAGCCGCTACGGGATTCAGGGTATTCCAACACTCATTTTCTTCCGCAATGGGCAGGAGGTTGGTCGCATCGTTGGCCTGGAGCGTCCGGATGTTTTGCGCAAGCGCATTGACGCTACGCTGAATGCGGCTGTCTAGGTGATGCTTTCGCTTGCTGCCGGCGAACCCGTGTAGGCGGGGGTATGACGAAGGCAGGTAGGAGCGAAAATGGCGAATGCCACAGATAAAGCGCAATCAGATCTGCACATGCGGCTGCGCCGTATCGAGGGGCAGATACGCGGCATCATCAACATGCTCGAAAACGGGAAATCCTGTGAGGATGTGGTGACGCAGATTCTCGCGGCGCGCGCAGGTATGGAGAGCGTAGCCGCCGAGGTGCTGCGTTGCCATGTCGTTGATGCCATGTCCAGCCGTCCACCGGACGAAGCGCGCGAAGCCGTTTTGCGGGCGATCACGCTACTGGCGAAAGTGTAATTGCGCCAGATAGACCTATTGCGCCCAATTGCTGGCGCGTGAGTGAATAGCTATTTCTCACGCGCCAGTACGCATTTCTTGCCGCTGCATGAGATACTTTACTCGTGCAGCGGCTTTCTTATGCTCGCCTGAATTGTGGGAATGGTGTTGTATTGGGAGGCCGCGCAACAGTACCAACATGTAGAACATGTATGAGAGACGAGGACTGCAAACACGATGTCAGAGTCAGATAAAGCGGATACGCCGGAATTTCTAACTTCTGAACAACCTGCTGGGCAATCTACTGAGGAGCTTGCGCCGATACTCTTGCGCGGTGATCTCCATGAAACCATCTGGGGAGGGCAACGCCTGACGGCGTTCGCAGGGAAAATGATCGCCGAGGGGATGACCGTTGGCGAATCCTGGGAGACCGCCAACGAGAGTGTTGCCCTCAATCCGCCATATGCCGGGCAGTCGCTTGGCGCGCTCGTGGAGGCACTGGATGAGCGGCTGATCGGCTGGCGAGCAGCAGAAGTGTTTGGGCATCGTTTCCCGCTACTCACCAAGTTCATTGACGCGCAGCAATGGCTCTCTGTGCAGGTGCATCCCGATGATCGCTACGCCGCCGAATACGAAGGCGGCAAGCTCGGCAAGACGGAGACATGGTATATCCTCCATGCAGAGCCGGGGGCCAAACTGGTTTTCGGACTGGCGCGCGAGGCCAGCCAGCAGGAGGTGCGCGAGGCCATCGCTGCCAATCGCCTGGAAGAACTGCTCTATACGTTCGAGGCGCACGCCGGTGATGTGATTTTCGTGCCAGCAGGCACCGTGCATGCCATCGGCGCGGGCATCGTCCTCTATGAGCTACAAGAATACTCGGATGTCACGTATCGCATGTATGACTATGGGCGTTTGCAAGCCGATGGCACACCGCGTGAGCTACATGTCGAGCGCAGCCTCGATGTCATGCGGTGCGGTCCAGCGGAGGCCACGCGCGTCAATCCCGTCGTCGCGCCGGACGCCAGGTTGGATGGCGAGCGGCGTGTGCTCGTGGCCTGCGAGTATTTCGTCGAAGAGGAACTGCGCTTTCATGGCGCATATGCCGCCGCGACGACCGGCGCAAGCTGCCATATCATTTCTATCCTTGATGGCGCCTGCAACTTGACCGTTGGGGAGACGACACTCGCGCTGGGGCTTGGGAATACAGCGGTCATTCCTGCGGCGCTGGGAGAGTATCATCTGCAAAGTCGTGATACGGCACGGTTGCTCTGTTCCTACGTGCCGACACGCGATGACCAGGATCTTTCGCTCTGGCGCAACAGCCAGCCGCACGCCGGTTGAGCAGTTTTCACATCTGATCGTGCGGATAGCGGTCCCAGATGGCTAGCAATTGCTTATACTCGCTGGATTGGTCCACGTCGAGTCCGAGCATGGCGTCTTCGGCCTGCGCCAGCCGCAACAGTTCAGGGTGATTGGCGATGACCGACCGGGCGCCTTCATCGCCACTGATGTGCAACACCTCGTCGAAGAGGTGTGCCGGAAAGTACACCGGAGTGCTGCGCGTACCTGCATACACGCTGGCGATAATGCTGCCGGGCGTTGAGCGGGCTGATTGCAGCAGATGGTTGATGAGGTCCGCTGAAACGAGCGGCTGATCTGCGAGCATGATGAGCGCCCCAATCACTGGCGGAGTGTGGCGTGAGACTATGCTGATGCCCGCACGCAGCGAACTGGCCATGCCGCTGGCAAACTCCGGGTTGAAGCACACTTCATAGCGTCCGGCAGGCAGCGCCGCCTGAATCTCTGCCGCGCGGTAGCCGAGGACGACGACGACGGGATCGGCGGAGCTGGCGCAGGCCGCCGCGACAGCATATGAGACGAGGGGTCTGCCGCCGAGCGGCAAGAGCAATTTATGCGTCTCTGACTCCATGCGGCTCGAGCGGCCCGCCGCCAACACGATTGCGGCGACCGATTGTACTCTGCTCTCCATCGCTCTTCACTTTCGCCTTGCTTGCACACAGCAGCGATTTTCGCCATGTATTGAAAGGGTACGCGTGATTTGGATACAGAGTTCTTTGCTACATCGTCAGTGAAAGGCCCACCGAGTTGCCAGAGCAATCAGCACACCTATTGCCAGACACATGGGTCGAACGCTATGACAACGCGCTCCGCTCATTGAACGATACCACGCATATGGTTGGAATCGCGCGCAAAATACGGGCGCTCGCTGGAACTCCTGACGCTGCGATGGAAGTGCTGGCGGGCGGTGAAGGATTGGCAGGCGCAGCACATCAGGGACGGAGTGAAAACCGGCGAGTCGGGTTATTTGCCGGCACGTTCAATCCGCTGACTCGCGCGCACATTGCACTGGTGGAGGCGGCCCAGCGAGAAGCTGGGATAGAGAGCGTGCTGTGGGTCTGCGCAGTCGCCAGTATTGATAAGGAAACCGTTGCGCGCGCCACGCTGGCGGACCGTCTGGCGCAGCTCATGGCGTATGTGTCAAGTGTGCCGGCGACAGCGGTGGCGCTGGTCAATCGAGGCTTATATGTATATCAGGCGCGGGCGCTGCGGGCGCATCTTGCCCAGGATACCGAGGAGGTGGTGTTGGTTGGCTACGACAAAATTGTGCAGATCTTCGATCCACGCTACTATATGGACCGCGATGCCGCGCTCGACGCTCTGTTTGCAGAAACACGCATCCTCGTGGCACCGCGCCAGGGTGATTCGCGGGCAGCATTAGAACGCCTGCTCGCGCAACCAGAAAACCGGCGTTATGCCGACCGGGTAGCGTATTTGTCGCTCCCCGCCGGATACAGTGAGGATTCTTCAACGGCTGTTCGTCAACTGGCGGCTCAACCAGATTGCACGGTGTACGATCTGGCGCGGCTTACTCCGCCAGAGGGGGCTGCGCTGGCGCTGGGGATGGGCGCGTACCGCGTGGCACCGATTATGCGAACTGATTATTACATCTGGCGTAGTGCCTGGGTGAAAATCCTCACCATCATGGCCAGCACTGTTGAGGCTGTGACTCAATTCCCGCCGCTGGACCAGCTCTGTGACGCCGCGATGGAGCTGGGTGAACGGGGCGAACGAATTCGAGGTATGCTGCTGGCCGACGCGCCCGATGGGCAGACAATTACCTCATTACTCGCGGCGGTGAGAGGACTGTGAAGGCCGGGAAGGATGGGAAGGACCTGGCGGGTGTGAAGGATGTGAAAGACGGGAAGGATCGTCAGGGCTGAGTTTATCCCAGCGGCTGCGGAGCATGAGCGCCATCACGATCATGATGGTGGAAAAGAAGACAATTGAGCCAAGCGCCAGCAGGATCAGGGTTGTCATCTCCTTCTCCCTTTCTTTACGTAATATTGGATGTTGTATGGTACTTTTAGGAGATTGATAGGACCCGTCAGTAGCAAGTATGTACTACTTTTGGGTGTAGCAGGCGATTCGGCATGGTATTTGCGTTGGTCGCTACGAAGGCCGTTGAAGCCCTTGCTCGCCTACGGTTCTGATGAGAAATGGCGCGCGATACCGCGATACCGCGATACCCGGGGCGATGCCATAGATATAGTGTACCGCAATGAAGCGGAAGAAGGGATGATATCTGCTGTGATAGATATACGCATTGACCAGGCCCAGGAAATACGTCAATCATCCGTGATCTCACACCGGCAGATCGTCGCCGTGCGTCTTCTCCAGATGCCAAGCCAGGAATTGATGACTGCCATTGCTCATGAGCGTGACACCAATCCGGCGATTGAGCTATTGGAGCGCGAGAGTTGTCATTACTGTGGCGCGGGTCTCGATGTGCCTAGCCGCACATGCCCTGCGTGCGGAACGCCACTCGTAGGCGGAGAGAACCATCATGAGGCGACGCTGGATAGCGGCCTGGGCGCTACAGCGGGCGGCGGCGCCTACGAAGACGATGGTTCCGACCCCATGATGCGGGTCGCTGCCTCGGTGGAGCGTGGCGATGGCCTCTTACAGATGTTGGATGTCATGATTGACGAGGATGAGTTTGAGATTGCCGAATACCTCGTCGGAAATCTGGATCATCATGGATATTTGCCGGAATCCATTGTCGAAGATACGGCGGTGGCGCTCTCCTGCGATCCAGCGCAGGTGGAAGGCGTCTTGCATAAACTGCATCGCCTGGACCCGCCAGGAATCGGCGCACGTGGGGCGCAGGAGTGTTTGTTGATTCAACTTCAGCGCATGCGGCAGGCGGGCAATCCGCGTAAGCTGGCTGAAGTTCTCGTAAAAGACTACTTGCAGGATTTGGCGTTCCGGCACTTCCGTGAGGTGGCGCATGCGATTGGCTCAACCCCGAAGGCAGTGGAGACGGAATGGCAGTTTATCCGCGAGCATCTCCATCCCTATCCCACGCATGGATTCGATCCTGATTGCAGCGAGATGGCGGAGGCGGCGACTACCATTCGCCCGGATGTGGTGATTCGCCGTCGCGGTGCAGGATTTGAGGCTGAGGTGGTCGAACGGCAACGTTATGATCTTCAGGTTCACAAGGGCTATCAGTGGGCGCGTAAGCATATCGCCGAAGCCAGTACTAACGACCACGACCAGCAACACATCCGCACCTATGTCGAGCGCGCGCAGTCCTTTATCGCCGCCCTCAAGCAGCGCTGGGATACGATGCAACGAGTCTCGGATGCGCTCATCGAGTTGCAGCGGGGCTTTCTGGAACATGGGCAGAGCGCGATCAAACCGTTGACGCGCGCCGATGTGGCAAAAGTGGTGAAGTTGCACGAGTCTACGGTCAGCCGTGCCACCGACGGCAAGTACGTCTTGTTGCCAAATGGGCGGGTGGTGCCGTTTGATGACTTCTTCGATTCGTCTTTGCCGGTGAAAAAGGCGCTACGTGAACTAATAGCGACGGAGAATCCACGCAGACCGCTGAGCGATGAACAACTTGCGCAACTGCTCACCAACAAAGGATTCAGCATTGCGCGCCGGACGGTGGCGAAATATCGTGAAGAGGAAGGGATTCTCCCTTCGCGTCTGCGCCGCAGCCGGGGCACGAATCGCGATCACGTAAAAGCGCCGGAGCGAGCGTATGCGTTCTCTGCCGCACGACGCTAGGCATGGCGCTGTGACTCCATGACGCTATGAAGATATCAAGGGCAACCCTTCGCTCATGGAGGGTTGCCTTTCATCTTGCATCATTACACGCTCAGACTACACTCAGACAATGATCCATGCGCGTCTGACGATGGGCACGCCGTGTTCGTCGCTACATTGATGGAGATAGGCGCGCATGAGATCGCGTTCCGCCGCAGGCAACAGCGCAGGTCCGGCGCAAAAGAATCGCTGTTTTCCGCGTGGGCGCAGCATGTACTCCCGCGACGAATGTTCGATCATATCCATATCTTCCCATGCCTGTATGTCCGCCTGGCGGCTGAGAAACATCTTACGGCCCAGGCCCTTCTCGCTGACCTGCACCTCTTGTAGCAGCCAGAAAAACAGCGCCAGCGCGACACCTCCCATGACAATACAGCCCGCGCCGATCAACGTGCCCGCGATGCTCCCTGCCAAGACGATGATACCAACACCAGCGATCAGCAACAGGCTGCCAATACCGGCAAACAGGTTACGCCAGAATAAGCGTGGACGCGCCCGGAGCGTTCCCGAAATGCCGCCGTCCGGCTTCGTCTGGATATCCATCGTGAATATCTTATTGGCTTCCTGTGCCAGCGACCCGGTCAAAACATGCTGCGGCAGGCGAAACAGGAACTCGCGCCGCAGACGCGCGCCATCGCGCAGTAAAAACGGCGTAAAGGTAATATGGCGCCCGTCGCTGGCGGTGGCGCGTATCGAGAGGCCAGACTGCTCCACCCGTTCAATAGTTTCCCAGGAGAGTGTTGTCCAGGGCCGCAATGGGCGACCAGTAGCGAAGTCATGTGTCGTTGTGCGGGCGCTTTGCATCACGAGCCAAAACACGGGCAAGCAAAGTATCCAGAGGGCGATCATCAGGAACGGAAGCCAGATCGGGATAGCGCCAGTGATATTCAAGAAGACGATAGCCCCAATCAAGGTGACAACGACGGGAAACAAGAGGATAGTGAGCGCAACTAACGGGCTTGGCCGGTAGAATTCTACCTCCACCAACGGTTGCGATGGCGTAGCGCGATTTCGCATGTGACCTCGACTGAGCGGTGGTACATTGGATTGCACTGTCATTTCCCTGTCCTGCCTGCCTGACGTTGTGACGTGTCAGGAATTATATGTGGGCGTTTGGCAATGCGCAATGCTGATGGGACATCCGACTGGTGCAAGTGCCTCAAACCACATGTGCGTCACATTGATAGATGCCGATGGTGTATGCTGAAGCACGGCAGAGTTTAGAATAAGCTAAGGCGAACAGGCAAGCGTATGCAGAGCGCAGCGACGGCGCAGAAAGCCACTCAGGGCCGTATCTGGGGAGACCAGCCATTCTGGCGACGCGCTGCCGCATCATATGCGCTGCTACTCTTGCTGTTGCTGTTATTGGAACGTCTGAGTTTTCGCGCCGCGCAGATGCCGCTGACGCTGACCACCACTCCCACCAGCCTGACGCTGACCGTTGATGGTGCTTCCCTGCACCTGCCGCTCGCCTCTGCGCCGACTCAGGTAACATTCGTGCGTGGCGATCCAACGGTGCGCGAATTTCAGCTCGATGGCACTGATAGTATCAATAATTTCTCGCAGGACCCGACTTATCTCCATCAAATCGCTACTACGCCGTACTATCGCTTTCAGGCGTGGATGCGCGATTTTGATTCGTATAGCTCCTGGCATGATGTCACGGTGCGTGATACGGCGACGGGGCGAACAACGACCCAACTGGCGGCCCTTGCGAGCAGCGCCAGTGTCGCGCTCCCACCAGCCGGCGCGATACTATCCGCTACCATTCAACGGCTGGAAGTTCCCGTACAGGTGGTGGTGTTCTGCGGTGGTTCGGGTGGTGGTTCGGAATGTGGCCTTATCACGATAGACCGCAATAATCGGTCTATCCAGGCGCAGACATTTCTGCCCAATGGCGCGGTTGCGGTAACACAGAAGGTGTATTTTCCCACGCAGCCTATACCGTTCATTGCCGATGTCGTGAACCTGCTACTACACGTTGCCATCTGGGCGTGGTTGTTGCTAGGGGTCTGCGTTCTTTTGCAGACGGCGCTCGTTGCGCTCTGGAGCGTATGGGAAATATGGGATATATGGCCCGCGCGAACGCGGATTGAAGTGCCAACGGTGGTCCGGCGTTTATGGCGATCAAGCTGCTTACTCTGGCGGCGTCTCTGTGTGGCGTTGCCAGTGCGCGATCAGTGGGATGTGGCAGCCGGCGCCATCGTTCTGGCAGCTTTTGCTTTCACTATCTGGATTGCGCTGGCTGAATATCAGGCGCAGCCGCATATCCTGGATGCCAGTGCCTATTTCTTCCAGGCGAAGATATTTGCCTCTGGACGGCTCTCAGTGCCAGTGCCAGCAAACTTGCCCGCGTTTCAGGGACCATTTATGGTGGCCGATCAAGGTCGTTGGTTTGCCCAGTATCCACCAGCAACCTCCGCGCTGCTGGCGATTGGCCTGCTGGTGCATGCGCCGTGGCTGGTTGAGCCGTTGCTGGGCGCTGCGGCGCTCTGGGGCGTGTATCAGTTGGGGCGCCTGATGTTCAGCCGGGGGACGGCGCTGCTGGCGGTGTTGCTGGGCGCGCTGTCACCGCTCTATCTCTACCTCGCCGCCTCGTATCTCAGCCATACGATAGCCTTGTTTTTCGGCGTGTATTTCTTGCTGTTTTTCCTGCGGTTTGATCAAAACCACCGGCAGCGCGATCTCATCCTGGCGGCGGTCTGCGCGGGCGGTATGTTCCTTACGCGTGAGTTCAGCGCGGTTTTGTTGTGTAGCAGTGCGATAGTGTTCATTCTGGTTTGGCATCGTCGTTCGTGGCTGCGCGAGTGGAAGCGTATCGCGCGGCTGGCGCTCGCGCCGCTTGGTGTTTTGCTGGTCTTTGCGTTGCTCTACCTTGCTTACAATGCGCAACAGACGGGCGACCCGCTCTTGTTGCCGCGCACCGTCTTTTATCCCGCCGACCGCTATGGTTTCGGGCAGGGCATCGGGTTCTATGGCGAACATACGCTGGCCGCCGGATTTGTCAATCTAGGCCAACTGCTCACCATCCTGCTGATTGACCTCTACGGCTGGCCGTTCTATCTGACGCTGGCGTTTATCCCGCTAGCCTTTCTGCGGAGATGGCAGCAGTTAGGTTGGGATGTCTTCTGCCTTACACTTGGCGGCCTGCTGATTCTGGCTCAGGTCGGCTACTTTTATCATGGCATCTACCTGGGGCCGCGCTATCTCTTCGAGGCGTTGCCATTCCTGCTCCTGCTCAGCGCACGCGGTATCAATGGCCTGTTCGGAGCAATCACTGCTTTTGCGCGCCGCTGTTTTCCGTTGCTACAGCGGCGCCTGGCGCATTTGAGTGCCGGCCTGCTGGTCCTCGTGTTGTTGGCTGCCCTTATTGGCTGTAACCTGGGCTATTATTTGCCACGACAGATCGTGTTGTACCACGATTACACCGGACTGCCAGTGAGCCAGCCGCTACAGGTAAACACGATTTATGGCTTTCATCCGGCGCAGGCGATTATTGTGACAAACGACTGGTATATCTACAATTATGTGCTCTTTCCGCTGAACGCTCCAGATCTCAATGGAGCGACGCTGTATGCGTATGCCGCCAGCGGAAATACGGTGCAGGAGTTGGAGAAACAGTATCCCAGCCGCTCAATCTATCTATTGCAGGTCGGGCCAAACGGCGCAGTCACCTTTCTACAAGTGCCACACTGAGCACCTTCAACCATAAACGCCGCTCACCACTTGACGCATAGGCGAGCAGTCGCTACCCTTAGAAGCAGAGGTGTCAATGGTCGTTCAGTGAGACGAGTGGAGAGCAGTGTGAGACGACGCAAGGCGGATGAGAAGCGTGCCCCCAGGATAACGCACGATCAGGTGGTCGAGCTGCTGGTTGATTATCACCTCGGCAGACTCTCGCAGGCGACCAACCGCGCGATTGAGTCGCATGTTGCCCATTGTCCACTCTGCCAGATGCAAGGGCTGGACCATACCGTAACGGAGAAACGGGCGGTTCAACGCCGGATTCGCAAGGTGAAACCCAAACGCCGCCGCCTGATTTCCCGGCGCGGGCGGATCATCATATTGATGCTTGTGCTGATTATTCTGGCGCAGATCATCGCGTATGAGGTAGTGCGAAACCATCTATTTAGCAATGGCCTTCCAATCAAACTCTAAGCTTCGTTCCAGCGTGTTCCATCGCATTTCATGGGCTGGTGGTGCTGTATATCGTCCGGCATGGTATGCTGCACTCGGCTGGTGCAGCGTGGGACCAGGGTTCTTTTGCTGACTCAGGATGAACTGTGATGAGATCGTGTGTACTATCGCGCCATGCCGCTTCTGGGTCTGGTGCGCGTATCTGGGGGAGAGGGTGACATGAGCGAGACAGATAGAGGGCAGCAGCAACATGTTGACCAGGGGGGGCAAGTTCTGGCGTCTGCGTGGTGGGCGCAAGGTGACTTCCCGCCGCGTTCCGGCTGCTCCGTCGAACCGTTGATTGATGGGCGTGCGGCCATGTTTGCCATGTGCAAGGCATTCCTCACTGCCAAACAGTATATTTTGCTGGCAGGTTGGGATATGTCGGTGGACTTGCCGATGGTACGCGGTGGCGATGTGCGCATTCTTGATGATGGCGTCACACAGGAGCATGGAATATCCGGCTGGTTGCGAGCGCAAGGGTTCGACGATGAGACGATAGCGTTCTGGATGGCGGACAGGTTGCGAGTAGTGGATGTGTTGGGGTTCGCCGTCAAACGTGGGGTAAAGGTTGGCGTGTTGCTCTGGGATGCGTTCCATATGGGCAGCCATGTGACGAACGATCCAGTGAAGCAACGGGAGGCGTTACAGGCGGTGGGCGTGGATTGCCTTCTCGATGATAGCAGCCGTCGTGTCACCCACATCTCACAGTCCCTTCATCAGAAATGCAGTGTCGTTGACGGCCAGGAGGCGTTTGTCGGCGGCATTGACCTGACGGTGCAGGATAGCGGCGACTATGACCGCTGGGATACGCATCTGCATCTTTGCGCTTCGCCGGAGCGCGCTGCCAGCCGGTCCGCTGCGGCGCATCCCTGGCATGACGTGCATACGCGGATTCAGGGGCCTGCGGTGGCTGATGTGCTGCGTAATATCGTCGAGCGCTGGTCTGAGGTTGCCGCACGTCACCATGCACCGGAGTGGCCGCAGCAGTTGCCGATGACCCCTCCGCCTGCTGTTGCCAACGGCGTTCCGGCGCAGATCGTGCGTACAATTCCCCCCGACACCTATGCGTTCGCGCCGCGTGGCATTGGGACGATCAAAGATGCCTATGTTCGCGCTATCGGACAGGCGCGCCAGTTCATCTATCTGGAAAATCAGTATTTGTGGCCGGAAGTATTTATCGGGCTGGATGAGCTGCGCTGGGGTGAACGCAGCGTCGAGAGCATGGAAGTGATCGAGGCGCTGGGTACAGCCATTAGTCGCGGTGTGCAGGTGGCAATCACGTTGCCAGATCACCCAAACTGTGGCCGGCGATTCACTGATGGCGGCATTCAGATACTCCGCACCTATGCCGAAAAGGCCGGTAGGCCGGACCTGTTCAGTGTCTTCACGCTGGGCAATGACGAGGCCAACCAGTCCGCGCCTGGTGGCATCCTCTATCGTCCAGTGTATACGCATGGCAAAACAGCGATTATAGATGACACGTGGTGGACGGTCGGTTCGGCAAACCTGAACAGCAGGGGGATGCACTCCGATGCTGAGATCAATGTTATCGTGCTGGACCCGGCAGGTGCGCGTCTGCTGCGGCGCCGGCTCTGGGCTGAGCATTTGCGTCGTGATATCAAGGATATTGCAGATGTCGAGCAACCTGCCACTGCGTTTGCGCGGCTGCGGGAGATTGCCACCGCTAATCGTGAACATGTGCGCAAGCGCGAGCAGCTCGAAGGGCACATCTTGCCCTATTTGACTGAGGCCGATGGCAAGGCGCTCGATCTGCCGGTGCATCATGAGCATGGCTGGCTGGATAATCTGGAGGGCGGTGCTGGCGCAATGCCGGAAGAGCATGCTGGACGCTACCTCTAAGAGAGTGGACCTCATCCCCTAACTCCCTCTCCCGCGAGGAGAGGGAGTACCACGTCCCTTATCGCTGGATGTCTCCCAGGCGGCGCAATGCTTCGACGACGGCTGATTGAATCCAGGGATTGTAGTCATGACGGCGTTTACGGAGCGTGATGAGTGCGCGATCATCACCCAGCTTGCCAAGTGCTGTCGCCGCCGCCGCAACGACCTCTGGATCGGGGTCATCCAGCAGCAGAATGAGGGTTGGAAGCGCATGGGTGTCTCTGCAGGCGCCCAACGCTTCGGCAATGCGAACACGAATCACTGGTGATGCGGCGGTGGTATGCTGTTCAAGGGCGAGGACTGCCTGGGGGGTCTTGAATTGCTCAAGTGTATGGATGGTTGCCATTTGCACGGCGATATTTGGGTCATCGAGGAGCGCGATGAGCGCGCCCTCAGCTTGACGAGCGCCCAGTGTGCCAATGGCCCGTGCTGCCGCCGCTCGCTGGGCCGGGTCCGGCGCGCGCAGGCTGGCCTGCGCCGCCTCAACGGCTGCCGCGCCGATGAAGGTGAGCGCCTCGGCGGCATGGGCTTGCGCGCGGACGCTGCCGTGTTGGAGCGCCGTCTGAAGCGGGCGCAAACTGCCTGCGCCGGCCAGCGCAAACGCTTGCTGCAACGCCTGCCAGATGACGGGATCGGATTCATCGAGCAGAGCGACGAGCGCATCAATCGCTGCCGGCGTTGCCATCAACCCCAGGAGCGAGATGAGTTGCCCACGCACCAGCCGCGAAAGCTGCGGCTGATTTATCAGATAGGCGAAATTCGCAGCGATGTCTTCGCCGCCGCTCTGCTCGATGCTGCGAAGCGCCGAGCCGAGCCGGTTTGCGTCATCGGGCGCATCGCTGTGCAGTTGTATCTGGTCCAGCACGTTGCGCAGGTGCAGTTCTGCCTGGGGCGCAATCTGCTGCGTAAGCCGCGAGTCGTGTTTCGTGCTGGCAAAGCGGCATGTTTGCCCCTCAGCCATGATAGCAATAGCATGCGCTAGAATCGTGGGATACACATCCGCGTGCGTCGTGATGTAGGCGCGGATGGCAGTGCTATCCGGCGTATCTGCCAGCCGCAGCAGGCGCGCCGCCAAATCGGCGAAATTTCCGGTATCCCCTGCCCAGAGCAAGAGCGGCGCCCGCCAGTATGGCCGCAGAAGTTCGGCATTCAAGCGCCCAAGTTGATCGTTGGTGCTGCGCAAGAAGGAAGTGGCAAAAGCGCCGCGCAGTAACCGGTAGGCAAACGAAAGCGCAGATCCAGTGGCATCGGCGCGCAGAATGCCGGAGTCGAGCGCCGCCTGGCAGACGCGCGTGGCTTCTTGTTCATCGAGGTCTTCGATATCGCCAAGCGGGGAAACGCCCAGCTCACAGGCCGCCATGTATGGGTGATGCTTCAGAAACGAGAGATAGGATTGTCCCAGCGTATATGGCGACGAATGAGGCAGGTAGTCTATCTGCGCGGCGTGGAGTGCGCTAGCGAGTGTGGCGAGGAAGTGCTGATAGCGTTCTGGCTGCACATCGCGCGGGCAACTCTGGCGACAGAGCAGCGTGACATACTGTTCCCACAATTCGCCGTGCCCATAGGGCAGTTCGTTTTGCTGGTGTAACAACGTGACCAGCGCAATCGTGTCTGCCGGTAGTGTCATGGCAGATTGCAGGTGATGTTCTTGCAATTCAGCGCGAAGGCTGGTCGAGGCATAGAGGCGTTTCTCGACTGCTCTGCCGCGCGGTGGTTTTGCTCGTTCGAGTAAAGCCGGTAACTCGTTTTCGTGAAAGCCGCTGAAGATCAGGCGTTCGCAACTGGTCAATGGACGCAGTAGCGCCGGCTCCTCTGTGTAGAGGCTGAGCGAGCAGTTGAAGATGAAATGGCTGGATGGATAACGATTCGTGCAGCACCGCGCCAGGACGCTATAGACGGTCCGGCGCGCATCCGGCGGCACTGCGTCCAGATCGTCAAAGAGCAACAAGAGACGCCCATGTTTGAGCAGGCGCGATAGTCTGGCGGAAAGTCCGGCGCTGTTGTAGCGCAGAAAGCACGCTTCTACGACTTGAATGAACTGCTGCTCAGTAAATGACTCTCCGGTAGAGATCTGGTCGAGTTGTATATACACCGGAATAAGCGCCTTGCCGAAGGCGAGCCGGAATGTCTGGCGTTTGCTGCTCAGGTGATGCGCGATAGCCATCAGCGCCGTGGTTTTTCCCGTACCGCTTTCGCCAACCAACAATACATGTGGCAACGTCTGGAGGGCCTCAAGCAGCGGAAGCGATTTAGTGGGAACTGGTTTGCCATGCGCATCGAAGTGGATGAATTGCGGCAATGGTCCGTTTCGATAGAGCGGCGTGTATCGTTTGATCTGCCGGCTCAGATCGGCATGGAGCGCATTGGCATAGATGGCATAGCGGAACAGGTGGATGGCAAGCGTAAGGATGATACCCAGCCCGATGGCGACTCCGACTGGGATGCCCAGCACGAGCAGCAGGAAGGTTTGCGTTGTGGCGCTCACTTGCAAGCCATGCGTAGCTATATCCTGCAAGGCGGGATCAAGTGCGTTGCGCTGAAGCGCCAGCACGGCGAAGAAAACGGGGAGCGCCGCCAGTGTGGAGATGACCAGGATGCTGCCACGATAATGCCTGATGGGGGTGGCGGTGGATGGGATGGTTGTAGATGCTGCTTCCTGCCGTCTTCCCACGCCATCATCCCCCACTTAACAATGACTCTTGACTATGATGCGCTCAAGGTGCGCTCATACGCACGTTTCCTCGCACCCAGTTTGTATCAGGATAGCATGAGGCTGCAACTTGGTATAGGGTATGAGGCTCACTCTTGGGCAGTTGATGAAATAAAGAGCCTGGCAACAAGCGATCTGCTCACTCGTTGCCAGGCTTCACATCGCGCTTGTTGCTGCCTCGCCCCTGATTAGCGGGCAAGGACCGGAGCACGTTGTGTGGTAACGCTATAGGCGAGTTGCTGAAGCGATGAAGCGGTCTCGAAGCCGAGCGCCTGCGCTTCCTCGCGCATAGACCGGATATAGTCGTTCAAGGCTTCATCTGTGATGAAGAAGTCTGGATCAACATCGAATGCCTGCGCCAGCAAGACGCAGGTTACGGGGTCGGCGTCTGCCTGCGAACCATGCGCCAGCAGAGCGGCCAGTTGTTCAGCCGACACGCGCCCATTTGTGCGGGCGGCCACGTCGTGAAGTGAGAGCGTCGTGCCCTCGTCCGTCAGACGTGTGCGGAGCAGTAGACCGAGCCGGCGATAGAACGTCCACCGCGCGGCGGTGGACTGCGAAGTTGGCGTGTCGGATGCCTGTATCACGGCGAATCCCATCCCTCCGGAAATTGCCGGTATTGATTCCGGCAATTCGTGATTATGTGACGTACCTGAGTTGTGTTCTCAGTTGAAAAACATGTGGCGCTGCTATTCGCTCCGGCGAACAGGCGCACCGGGTGAGTATATCACAAAGCATGCTTCTCTTGCAAATCAAACAGGAAAATTGGCTAGTAAAAGACTGTTCGGTTGTTGTCGCCTCGTTCCCCGCATTTCTGGCGCTGTGATATGGTGTACTGGGTAGTACTTGATGCTGGCCGGTGCAGGCGGCGCTAGCAATCGGACTGCTGATTCTGATAACGTAACTGGTTGGATGGTGGATAGAGACATGCAGGACAGGCAAGAGGGTGTTGCGCGGCAACTCGCTGATGATCTCTGGGTCATTGATACGCTCTTTCAGGGAGAGCCGGGGACCATCGCCAGCTATCTGCTGACGGGTGATAACGGTCTGGCGCTGATAGATGTCGGCTCAGGCGCCACCGTCGAACAATTGCTGGCCGGAGTGCGGGCGGCTGGTTTTGACCCAACGGATATCCGGCATCTCGTGCTAACGCATATTCACCTGGATCATGCCGGCGCCTCCGGCGCGCTGGTGCGGCGTATACCAGAGGCGCAGGTGTATGTGCATCGCTTGGGCGCTCCGCATCTGGCGCATCCTGAGAAGCTGCTCAGTAGCGCGCAGCGCATTTATGGCGATAAGATGGACCGCCTCTGGGGGACGACGGAGCCAGTTCCCGAAGATCACCTGCATGTAGTGGAAGATGGGCAGCGTATCACCGTCGGCAGCCGCACGCTGCTGGCGCTCTATACGCCGGGGCATGCGATTCACCATCTGGCCTATTTCGATGAGCAGCGCGGTGAGCTATTTGCGGGGGACGTGGCCGGTGTGCAACTCGAAGGTTCAGACTACGTGCGTCCGCCGACCCCGCCGCCGGACCTGAACCTCGAAGATTGGTACGCCAGCATTGACCGCATCGAGGCGCTGCATCCCTCTGTGCTCTATCTGCCACATTTCGGGCGTGTCGGTGATGTGGAGGTTCATCTAGAGCAACTGCGCAGACGGTTGGGTGATTGGGGCGCGTTGATGCTGGCAAACATACGTCAGGGCAAAACTGACACAGAACTGGCGGCGATTCTCGCCCGCACGTTTGACCCAGATGTGGCGCAGAGCATCCCCGGCGATGAGACGGCTGTGGAGCGATATGAACTGGTGGCGAACTATCTGATGAGCGCCCAGGGCTATGTTCGCTACTATCGCAAAGTCCACCCTGAATTACTGGCGTCGTAGACATTGACAATTGACATAGACATAGGTGTTGACTGGAAGGGCGAGCCATGACTGCACATGTCTCCGGCGCTTCAGATGCAGCCTTTTTGGCTGACCTGTCCGATCCATTAGATGACGGCAACCGCGATGCGCTGGTCGGCGGGCGGCATGGAGCGCCGTTCGACATCTTAGGGCCGCATCATATCATCGTGCAAAGCGAATCTTGCTGGGTTGTGCGTGCGTTCATTCCCGGCGCAACTGCTGTTTCTCTCGTGCCTGCGGCAACTCTTGCAGCAGATGCCGCTACAGGCAGTGACGTGCGGGCGGAGTCGCTGCCAACCAATCCCACTATCCCCACTATCCCCATGCGTATGCTGCACCCCGCTGGCCTCTTCAGTGTGATCGGCAAAGGTGAGGTTGCGCCGCGCTACCAGTTGGAGGTGCAGCGCGGAACAGGGCAGCCGGAGCGCGTGATAGACCCCTATGCGTTCCCGCCGCTGCTCTCAGATTATGATCTGTACCTTATCGGTGAGGGAACTCATCAGCAGTTATATGAGCGGCTTGGCGCGCATCCGCGTGTCTTCGAGGGCGTACAAGGGGTCACATTCGCTGTATGGGCGCCGAACGCGCGCCGGGTGAGCGTCGTAGGGGATTTCAATGGTTGGAACGAACGCGCGCATCCAATGCGCCTGCGCTCGAATGGCATCTGGGAGCTATTTCTGCCGAGCGTTCCCACAGGCGCGCTCTATAAATACGCGATTCTCTCCTGGAATCATGGCTATCATGTGCTGAAAGCCGATCCTGTGGCGTTTGCGGCGGAGTTGCGCCCAGGCACGGCGTCGCGTGTCTGGGACCTCGGCGGCTATGTCTGGGGTGATGCGGAGTGGGTGAGCGCGCGTGAGCGCCATGACGCGATGGATGCGCCCATCAGCATCTATGAGGTGCATGCTGCCTCGTGGAAGCCGCCAACCCAGGCGGAGGGCGGCTTAATCAATTACCGGGACCTGGCGCACCAACTCGTCACCTATGTCAAAGACATGGGGTACACCCATATTGAGCTGATGCCGATAGCTGAGCATCCCTTCGACGGCTCCTGGGGATACCAGGTCACTGGTTACTTCGCGCCGACCAGCCGTTACGGCACGCCGCAAGACTTCATGTACTTCGTTGATTATTGTCATCAGCATGGCATCGGCGTGTTGATGGATTGGGTGCCAGCGCATTTCCCCAGGGATGAGTATGGGCTGAGCTACTTTGATGGCACCCATCTCTATGAGCATGCAGACCCGCGCCTGGGCGAACAGCCGGATTGGGGTACGCTGGTCTTCAATTTTGATCGCAATGAGGTGCGTAATTTTCTGCTCGCCAATGCGCTGTTCTGGCTGGATGTCTACCATGTGGATGGCCTACGGGTCGATGCAGTCGCCTCGATGCTCTATCTCGACTATTCGCGCAAAGCTGGCGAATGGCTGCCGAACCAGTATGGCGGGCGCGAAAATCTAGCGGCGATTTCGTTCATTCGCGCCTGCAATTCGACGGTGCAGGCGCGCTTCCCCGGCGCGCTGATGGTAGCTGAGGAGTCTACCGCCTGGCCGTATGTGACGGCGCCGGCCTCGGAGGGCGGGCTGGGTTTTTCGCTCAAGTGGAATATGGGATGGATGCACGATATCCTGGAATATATGCGTTACGACCCCATTTACCGCAGTTATCATCAGAACGAGTTGACTTTCTCGTTCGCCTATGTCCACTCGGAGAAATTTGTGCTGGCGCTGTCGCATGATGAAGTGGTGCATGTCAAAGGGTCGCTGCTCAACAAGATGCCAGGTGACCGCTGGCAGAAGTTTGCTAACCTGCGCGCGCTCTATAGCCTGATGTACGCTCATCCTGGCAAGAAGCTGCTCTTCATGGGCGGGGAAATTGGGCAGTGGTCGGAATGGAACTACGCGGGCTATCTCGATTGGTACGTGCTGAATGCTGCGAACCAGCCTGATGATTTGCACGCACGCCTGCATACATTGGTCCGCGACCTCAACGTGCTGCTGCTGGCGGAGCCTGCGCTCTATCAGTGTGATATGGAGCCCGAAGGGTTCGCCTGGATAGACGGGTCGGACACCGCCCACAGCGTACTGGCGTTTATGCGTTACGCCAAAGACAAGAGCCATCCGCTGGTCTGGGTCTGCAACTTTACTCCTGAGCCGCATTATGGCTATCGCATCGGCGTGCCGTTTGCCGGTCCGTATGCGGAGGTGTTCAACTCAGATGCTGCGCTATATGGCGGCAGCAATGTTGGCAATTTGGGGCAAGTGGTGAGCGAAGCTGTGCCGATGCACGGCTATGCCTATTCACTGGCGCTGACGCTGCCGCCGCTGGCCGTGGTGGCGTTGCGCCCAATGGAGCAACCCGCTAACAAAACGCGAAAGCGTGCTTCAAACACTGCGGGCACAGCTCCTAACGCACACAACGCGCACAGGAAGCCTCGCGCAAAAAAGATACGCGACGATGCTGCTAGTTCGCCAGAGGAAGCGTGAACTTGAGCGCGGCTCCTGGTGTTACTGGCGCGTTGCCACATGCTGCGCGCAGCAATGCCAATGCGTCCTCGGATAACGGCGACTCCGCCCAAATATGTCCGCCGTGCGCTTCGATGATGCCACGCGAGATGGCGAGGCCAAGCCCGGCACCGGTGGCCGCTGCCGAACTGCCTATGGGTAATTCGGGCAATCGGCGGCGCGATGATTCGCCACGATAGGTGCGCTCAAAAATGTGTGGCAGATCGCCAGCAATGATGCCTTCGCCGGTGTCAATCACCTGCACCAAGAGCGCCTTCTCTGCTGTTTCATCCGTGAGCGTGCTGTGAGGATGTGAGACGCAGGCCGCGTGAATCAGAATGGTGCCGTTTGCTGGCGTGTAGCGAATGGCGTTCTGGCAAAGATTCATGAGGACACGATGTATCTGGCGCGCGTCTATGTGCGCTGCTGGTAACGGATTCTCCACCTGCCCGATGATGGCGATATGCGCTTGCTCCGCCTGCTCATGGGTTGATTCGAGGACATCCGAGATGATGTCTTCGATGTTCATACGTTCACAGTTTAGCGCCAGCGCCCCCGATTCGATGCGCGACAACTCAAAGAGGTCATCCATTAGCGCAGTCAAATGGTGCAGTTCCGTGCGGATGGTGCGGTGATAGCGTTGAATGGTGTCGGGGTCGCCCACAATTCCGTCGTCTATTGCCTCGATCATGGCGCGGACGGCGGCCAGCGGTGTGCGCAGATCATGTGAGACGGCGGCGATGACCTCGCGCCGTTCGTGTTCAGCCGCCTGTTGGCGCGCAAAAGCGGTCTGCACGTCGCTGGCCATCTGATTGAACCAGCGTGCCAGTTGGGCAAGCTCATCTTCTCCGCTGATCGTGGTGTCATCCAGCCGAAAGCTGTAGTCACCCGCTGCAATGCGCATCGCGCCGGTACCAATGCGTTTGATGGCTCCTGTCATGCGCGCGGCAATTGAAGTGGAAATCAAGATGGCGACGGCAATACCAAAGATGAGGAATGCCAGCAGGAGCAGGCTGTCCTCATTCGAGATGAACATGAGCCTGGCAATGAGCAGGACGTTGATGGTGATGACAACGGCGGTGAGCAGCGGCGGAATGGCGATCTTGAACCAGATGGCGCTGATGACGTTGGTGGTGTCGGTTAACCAGAGCGCCGCTTCGCCAAGCACTAGCGAAACGACGCCGCCAACCCCTAGGCTAATGAAGAGCAGGATGACATTTTGCTGCGAAGGATGCAGAATGGCGATCAAAGCAGCCAGGGTAATACCGAATGCCAGGATGATGGCCACGGCCCAGCGCGCGCCTTCGCGGAGAAAGGTGGTGTGTACGGGTGATCTCCCACGCGACGCTTGTTGCTGCGCAATGGGTCTGACGGCTCGAACTGGTTGTGACGTTTGCATGGCGGTACCCAGAAGAAACGGTATTATGGGTCGAATTTATAGCCGGTGCCCCAGACCGTTTTGATGTGCTGTGGTTGAGACGGGTCGGCTTCCACTTTTTCGCGCAGGCGCCGGATGTGTACCGTCACCGTGCTTATATCTCCATAATAGCCGATATCCCATACATGATCGAGCAATTGTTGACGGCTGAAGACCTGGCGCGGATGCGATGCCAGAAAAACCAACAAATCGAACTCTTTGGTTGTCAGGTCAAGTGAGACACCGTCGCGTTCAACGGTGCGCAGTTGCGGGCGGATGATGAGATTGCCGAGGTGTAGCGTGTCATCTAGCACCATCGCGGGAACGCTCGCCGCCTGTAGCCGGCGCATGATGGCCTGCACGCGCATGACCACCTCACGCGGGCTGAACGGCTTCGTCACATAGTCGTCGGCGCCACTGCTGAATCCTGTTACCTTGTCCGGCTCCTCGCCTCGTGCAGTCAGCATGAGGATGGGCACGGCGCTCGTCTCGCGGATGCGCTGGCAGACCTCTATCCCATCCAGGCCGGGGAGCATGAGATCGAGAATAATCAAATCTGGCGGCTGGCTACTCGCCATGCGCAGCGCCTCGTGGCCGTCTGCTGCCTGAGTGACGAGAAAACCCTCCGCCGCAAGATACTGGCAGAGTACTTCACGGATGTTGGCTTCGTCGTCTACGACTAGCACGCGCCTCTGGATGGATGGCGCTCTATCCACTAATTCGTCGTTTTGCGTGGTCATCATTTCCGTCGCTCTGCTGCCTGTTCGTTGTTTTCAGTCTTTCATGTATCATGATACGCCCTGTGTCTTACAAATTGCTTGCGTCTACCATGATACGTCCTGTGTCTTACATATTGCTTGCGCCGCCCTGTTGCTCTATAGCCCGATTTTGTGCTGCGCGGCTCCCTGTAATCTTTTCGCAAGGTGTCCATGCCAATATAGCTGCATATGCGAATTGCGCCGATGTGAGGAGCAGCTATGTCAACTGGAACGGCTGGGGCATCTGAGGCAATTGAGGCGACAGGTGAGCCTATCACGCAACGTCGTTCACCCGATCTATATGCAGGCCAGCGGCTGGTCGCCATTATGCCTGCGCTCAATGAGGAAGCGGCTGTCGGCGGACAGGTGCGCGCGATACTGGCGCATCCGCGCTTCCGGGCGTTGCCGCTTGTGCGGGTGATCGTCGTGGATAACGGCAGCACGGATGCCACCGCAGCGGTGGCGCGGGCAGCGGGCGCGGTGGTGGTGAGCCAGCCGAGGCGTGGCTATGGCGCAGCGTGTCTGGCCGGTATCCAGGCGGCGCGCGATGCGGATGTCGTGTTGCTCATGGATGCAGATGGCAGCGATGATCTCGACGGAGCAGCGAGAGTTGCAGAACTGGCGCTCGCAGGCTGTGCTGAACTGGTAATGGGGTCACGCACACATGGGCGGTCTGAGCGCGGCGCATTAACGCTTCAGCAGCGCGCGGGCAATGCGCTGGCGACGGTGTTGCTCTGGCTACTCTGCGGAGCGCGCGTGACCGATCTTGGTCCACTGCGCGCCATGCGCCGTGCGGATGTTCTGGCGCTTGGCATGCGCGAGATGACCTACGGCTGGTCCACTGAAATGCTGGTGAAGGCGGCGCGAGCAGGATATCGCATCGCGGAAGTTCCGGTTGATTATCACCGTCGCGCAGGCGGACGCTCCAAGGTATCGGGCACCATAGGTGGGACGGTGCGCGCTGGCTGGTGCATCCTCTCGACCGTCTTGCGCTACGCGCGCTGGCGTCCCGCGACTTCCGCTGTGGCGCAATCAGCATGAGAAAGGAATCCGAAGATGGAGCAGGAATTGGCGCTGACGGCATCTGGTGGGGAGTCTGATAGGTCTGATATAGCCAATGCGCTCGTCATTGTTGCCAAATATCCTCAGCCTGGCCAGGTAAAGACGCGCCTGGGCCAGAGCATCGGCCACCCTGCGGCGGCAGCGCTGTATCGGGCGTTTCTGGCTGATCTGGCGGAGCGCTTCGGTCGAGCGGCGCACCTGGAAGGATACACATTAGGTTGGGCCTGCGCGCCAGGCGGTGGTCCATTGCAGGAAATTGTGGGCCACGACGGACATGTGTTTATGCAGCGCGGCGCAGACTTCGCCGAACGGCTCAATCATATCGCTGTGGATATGCGCGCCTCCGGGTGTCGTCGCCTCGTCATCATGAGTTCTGATTCACCGCATTTAGCTGTACGTATGGTGAGCGATGCCTTCGCTGCGATTGAGCCAGGGCGCGTGGCGCTCGGTCCTGCCGAGGATGGCGGCTATTATCTGATTGGTTTTGATCTTACGGCCAGCGTTCCTGATCTCTTTCGCGGCATCGAGATGAGTACGTCGCGTGTGCTTGATGAGACGCTGGCGCGCGTCGCGGCGCTTGGGTTCCGCGCGACGCTGTTGCCGCCAGCGTTTGATGTAGATGAGTTTGGCAACCTCGAACGTTTAGCGTTAGAACTGCGACGCGCCACGACGCCGCAATGCCCTCATACGCTTGCGGCGCTGGCGCAACTGGGTCTCATCACTGTAGAGAAAGAGGCCACGCATGTGTAGCAGTCTCGTTATCCTCACTCGTCTCAGCGCTCTTGATAGAACACGGTTGCGCTGGCTGCTCTTGCTTGTTCTGGGGGCGGTTGCGCTGCTGTTCTATGTACAGATTCGCCTTGCTGGCGGCGCTATTCCGGTTCAGGGAAGCGCCTATCTATTGCCAGGGCTTGGGGTCGCTGTCATCGCTGTGCTGGGCGCATGGGCCGTGCTGCATTCTGATGGCATAGCGCTGCATCAGATGCCGAACCGCTGGAGATATCTGGTCGAACTTGGCTTAATCCTCTGTGTTGGGCTGGCGTTTCGCGTCGTATTCCTGCTGGCGCCGCCGACGATTTCCCACGATGCCTACCGCTATGTCTGGGACGCCCATCTAGTGTCGCATGGTGTCAGCCCGTATCTGCATCCAGCCTCGGATCCGTCGCTCGTTTCGCTGCGCGACCATACCATCTGGCCGCAGTTGGATTGGCCCAATTCGCCGACCATTTATCCGCCGGGCGCGCAACTGCTGTTTCTGCTGGTCAATGCCGTCGCGCCGCTCAACATCACAGCCATGCAACTAGCGATGACACTCTGTGATGCTGGCGTCTGCGTCGTGACATTGTTGTTACTCCGTCATTATGGGCTGGACCTGCGGCGCATCATTATCTATTGGTGGAATCCTATCCCTATCATTGAGTTCGTCTATAGCGCGCATGTGGATGCCGCCGCGACACTCTGGATGGCGCTGGCGCTGCTACTGGCGCTGCAACGCTGGCGTGGCGCGCGGACGCTGGCTGGCGTTGCGCTGGGAATGGCTACGCTGACCAAGCTCTTTCCGTTGCTCTTCCTCGTGGCGTTGCTGCGGCGCAAAGATTGGGGATTTCTTTGTGGCTTATGTGTGACGCTCGTGCTAGTGCCGCTGCCGTTCGTGCGTCTTGGCCTGGGGTCCGGCGGCTTTCTCTCCACCTATTTCTCGCAGCGTTTCGTTGATGAGGGAATCGTGTTCCGCCTGATAACGCAAATTGTTGTGGATAGTCGGATACAATTTGCGCTCCAGGGCGCGGTGTTGCTCTTGTTGTGCGCTCTGGTTCTCTGGCTACGGCTCCACTGGGATTTGCGTGCGCCTGCTGGTATTCTCGCACTTTCGGCGGTATGGATCGTTGTCTCGCCGCATCTGTTCCCCTGGTATGTCGCTGGATTGCTGCCATTTCTGGCGCTGTATCTACGTCTGCCACCTACGACACGAACCTCCTGGTCACAGCGCGCCAGTGATCTCGCTGGGCGTTTTCCTCTGCCAGCGTTCGCGCTCTGGCTCTTCGTGTTGGAAATGCCGTTCACGTATGTCATCTTCGCGCCTGGCTATGACGCCAATCTGTTTTTGCTGTTCTTTGCGGCGCCTCTTGCTCTGGCTGGCGTATCGCTGGCGCTGTGGTGGTGGCTGCGTTGGCGTCTGCGCCAAGCCGCAGCGTCTTCAGCAGCCTCGATGCTGGCTAGCTCAGCTTCCGCTGAGATAATTGAGGCTATCAAGGAGTGATCGCAATGAAAGTCAGGCACCGTATCTTGCTACGCATAAACCACATCTTACATGCGGCGGTCTGCATGCTACGCAGGGAAAGTATCGCGCTGCTGGCGGGATTACTTGGCTCGCTGGTGGCTGTAGTGGTGATGGGTGCGCTGCGGCTCTGGTGGGGAACGCCGACGCCACCGGAACTGGTTGGCGAGCGGCTCTTGCCGTTGATGTCGGCGGACCAGTTTGTGGCGCTGCTGCTGCAATTTCAGCCACATCCCAAAACCGGACCGCTTGGGCTGGCACTGCTTGGTCAGGGCGTCATCGGTATACTGCTCGCCCCTGCCTATGCGCTGATCGTGCGCAGCTGGGAGAAGCGCCAGCTATGGACCGATAAATCCAGGAGCGCGCATGATGAAGAGTTACGCTGGTGGCCGGGGCGCAGTGCGTGGATCGCCGCCGGAGCGTTTGCGCTGGGGATGGAACTGCTGGCTATCGCGCTGTTCTGGCCGGTGCTGCCGGAGGGACTCTATGGCGATTCGTTGGCAACAGCGCGCCTGTTGACGATATTGAGCTTGCTGCTGACGTTTGCGGCATATGCTGCTGTCCTGGCGCTGGCATATCAGGCGTTTCGCAGGGTATGGGGCGTATGGGCTGGCGTGAATTGGGTAGCCGAACATGCTGTAGAGCAACGTGCTGATGATACTCGTGCAGCCGCCGCCATCAGCCGCCGTGAGGCATTGCAGGTGGCCGGCGCGACGGCTGTGGTGGTGGTCGTCGGCGCGCTGGCGACGAATAGCCTCATTATGGATTATCTCAGTCGCTCCAATCTTTCCTATGAAGGTCGCGGCACCCCTGGTCTCCTCACATCTCCGATTACCCCGAACGCTGACTTTTACGTGGTGAGCAAGAACGTCCTTGATCCGACCGTCGCCGTCAATCGCTGGCAGTTGGAGCTTGCCGGGCTGGTGCATCAGCCACAGCGTTGGAGCTATGAGCAACTGCTCAAGCTGCCCAACGAGACCCGCGCCGTGACGATGGAGTGTATCTCTAATGGCGTCGGCGGCAACCTCATGAGTACAGCCATATGGCGCGGTGTGACCTTGCAGACGTTGCTGAGACTCGGCGGTGGTGTAGACGGCTCAATCACTGGCAAGCATGTGATCTTCTATGGCGTTGATGGCTTCACCACGAGCCTGCCGCTGGATGCGCTGCTGGATGCCCGGACGCTGCTGGCGTGGGAGATGAATGGCGTCGCGCTGCCAGACCGGCATGGCTTCCCGCTACGAGCGGTGGTGCCTGGCAGATACGGCGAGCAGAGCGCGAAATGGATAACGCGCATCGAGATTACCGACCATGAGTATAAGGGATTTTATCAGAGCCAGGGTTGGAGCGCCGGAGAACTCGAAACCTTCAGCCGCATTGATGCGCCACGCGGTCAGGTGGCGGCGGGCGCGATTCCGGTCAGTGGTGTGGCGTTCGCCGGTATTCGTGGCATTCGCCGGGTTGAAGTGAGCGTGGATGGCGGAGGCACCTGGAATGTTGCGACGCTCACCCCACCGCTTTCAGATCAGACCTGGGTTCTCTGGCACTGGCTCTGGCGGCTTGCTGGTCCAGGCCACTATACCATTCTCGCTCGCGCGACCGATGGCACCGGCGCAGTGCAGACATCTCTACAACGCGGAACCGTCCCCGATGGGGCGACGGGCTGGCCGAGCGTGAAAGTCTATGTAAAGTGAGGCAATTGTGGGCGAAAGAGAAGCTGTGCCTGATTTCACTGCGGTGATTCAGGCGCTCGATGTGTATAGCCGCCGGACGGGCAGAAAACCATTGCCGCTTGGTGGCTGGGAACTGGATGACTCCGCCGTTGCTCCACCGGAGATGCTCGTAGAACGGCTGGCGGCGATTCCAGCGCGGCTGGATGGCTACACCTATATGCGTGAGTTGTCCACCGCCAAACAGCGTGCTGCCGATGCCTTGTCTTACGGCATCCTTTTGGAAGGGCAGCCACTTACGCAGGAGCAAATCGCCGTTGTGCCGAACAGCACGCAGGCGTTGCTACTGGCGCTGGCGGCGCTGAAAGCGCAGGGCGTGGCGCACGTGGTGGTGGCTGCGCCCGGCTACTTTGCAGCGGTGGAAGCCTGTCGGCATCTGGGTTTGACGCTCACCATCGTGCCGGCGGCGGATTTCATGACCGGCGCGCTCGACAGCAAGACAATCGTAGCGACGATGAGCGGGCGACCGTCGGTGTTGATTGTCACCAATCCGGCCTACTCGATAGGTGTGGAGTATGGCTGGCCGTGTCTGCGTTCGCTGCTTGCTGCTCTACCGCCGGAATCCTATGTTATCCTCGATGAGACACGCCTCGGGCTGCATTGGGATGACGAGGCGCCCTGGTATCAGGCAGACTATGCTGCGCGCGTGCTGGTGGTGCGCTCGCCAAGCAAAATCTTCTTCATCAATGGCCTCAAAACCAGCATCATCTTCGGAGCACCTGACCTGATTCACTCGATTGAGCAGTTGAGCGAGGCGTTGCTTGGTTCTGTGGCTGGCATGACTGAACAGGTGGCGTTGGCCTATTTCGCGTGCTGGCAGCGGTGGGTGGATGAACTGCGTGCTGGTGAAATTGGGCCGTTTCGTACATGGCGCAGGAATGTCGTGGCTCATCTGAAGCGCAGCAGGCGGGCCGTCGCTGCACAACTCGAAAAGCGTGGATTCACGCTCTCGCCGGTGAATTCTGGCCCGTATCTGCTGGCTGGAATCCGAGATGGTGAAAAGCGTCCGGTGGATAGCTGTGCTGTTGCGCGTGACACCGGCGTTCTGCTGATGGACTCCCCGTACTTCTTACATGCGCAGCGCGGCTGGCTGGGATTCCGTGTGAATCTCTGTGCTCGCCAGGAGCAACTCATTGAAGCCATTGAGCGAGTGTTTCCACTCGAATCACCTGAGGTGATGGCAACGGAGAGCGAAGAACTGTCGGAGATATCGCTGATTTCGCAGGTTTCGTAGATCGCGCCGCCATTAGCAGTGTCAATGTAGACAGCAATGAAGACAGGTGCGAACGAGTTCCAACGAGTTGGAAGGCTGGGAAAGCATATGGTCTCGTCTCTTTCTGGTCTCTCTGAGGTCATCAGGGCAGGCGTGCCTCGTGGTGATTCTGGCGAATCGCTACCGCTGCCACGCGAACTGTATATCGAAAGCACGACCCGCTGCAACGAGTCCTGCGATCAGTGTCCGCGTACCCATCTTGGGCGCGAGGCGGACCGCGATATCACACTTGGCGAAGTGCAGCAGATCATCGAGCAGTTTCCGGCGCTCGAACGGGTGGTGCTGCATGGATTAGGCGAGCCGTTGCTTAATAAGGAATTACCGGCAATCGTCGCGTATTTGCGCTCGCGTGATGTCTATACCCTCTTCAATTCAAATGCGCTGTTGCTCAACGCAAAGCGCGGACGCGCATTGATTGACGCCGGATTGAACGAACTGCGGGTTTCGCTCGATGGCGCTACACCTGCCACCTACGCGCGTGTGCGTGGCGTCAACGAGAAGGCGCTGCCGCTGATTACCAGCAATCTGAAGCAATTCCAGGCGTTGAAGCGCGACTTGGTTGTGTCGCTGCCCAGGGTGTCGCTCTGGTTCACCGCGATGCACGAAAACTTTACGGAGTTGCCGCAGGTGGTCGAAATCGCCGCTGCCGCTGGCGTGCCGGAGGTATACGTGCAGCGGTTCATCTTCTTCGGCAAAGGGTTAGCGACCGCAGATCAGGCGATCTACCGCCAGATGCGCGAGCAAGAACATGCCGTCTTGCATGCAGCAGAAGCGCGGTGCAGAGAACTCGGCATCTCATTCACCGCCACTGGCGCAACGGAACCTGTGACGTACTTGGAGCGCGGCGCAGATACCGAGAAAACGCAACCCTGGAAAGGTTGCCGGCGACCCTACACGCTTGCCTATATCACCGCGCATGGGAATGTCTACTCCTGCTGTTTTGCGCCTTTTACTCCTGGCCCGCTGAGCAAGAAATGGCTGGGCAACGCTTTTGAAACGCCGTTTGAGCGTATCTGGAATGGCGAGCGGTATCAAGCGTTCCGCGCGGCATTTGAGAGCGATACCCCCTGGCCGCAGTGCGCTGACTGTGGCACAAAGTGGAGCCTCTAGCCGCGCTGTAGCTATGGATGACATATGAGTGATGACAATGAACGGAAAGAAGAACGGGAGCGGGATGAAGTAATTATGGGTCCATGCGCAGGTGTTCTCCATAGGCGCGTACCACCGGGGTGCCACTCTCTGCCAGCTCAATGACCTGGCGGGAAATGACACCACGCTCGCCACGTGGCGCTACCTGTGTTTCAATGCGCAATTTATCGCCGGCCATCACTTCATGGATGTATTCGATATGATAAAAGCGGGGGCGAAGATTGGTGCCGCCAACCTTCGGTTGCCTCGTCTGCATAGCGTGATAGAACGCCTCACTCAGCCAGTCGGCGTAGACGCAATTGTTGATGTGCTGCTGGGTGTCTACTTCATATTCCCGCGCCTGAAGTGTAAACACTGCGGGTACGCCTGAAGTTGGGTAGTTGCCCTGCCTCGTTGCGCAGCGCAGTGAGAGGGCATGGCCTGCACTCTGCATGGCGTCGAGCAAATCGTCAGATATGCGCGTGAGTTGCCCGCGCGCGGTGTCGAAGTATGCCCAGCGCGCGCTCGCCCTGGCGACCATCGCGCCAGTTGTCGCGTGCCAGATGGCATAGTCACGTTGCGCCTGCACCCGCCGATATTCTGCGACCCAGGTGGCCAGTCGCAGCTCCTCACCAATGTGAGGCAACCTGCCGAGTAGGATATCCATCTCGCGCACGACCCAGGCGGTATGATGACGCTGATACCAGGAAGGATCGAAGCCGAGGGCAGTTGACGCATCGGTGGCAAGCGCCTCGCAGAAGCGAAGCGCCGTGCTTAGGCCGACCATGCCGTTACGTGCTACTTCATAACTGCGCACGCGCAACTGATCGCTGAACACCTCGTCCGGCATGCTCAGGATGTCCCTCATGCGTGCGCCTCCGTGCTTCCACCCTGTTTGGCTTCCAAATAGCGCGCCAGGATGAAGACGACATCGGAGAGCCGGTTGAGATAGCGTATCAGGTCCACGTTCTGGATGGCGCCGTCATGCAAAAGGCGAACGGCCATGCGTTCGCCGCGCCGGATGATGGTGCGCGCGAGGTCGAGCGCAGCGCCATCGAGTGAATCGCCAGGAATGATGAACTTATTTGGGATGTTGACCTCGTTCTTGAGCGTCTCTTCGGTGGCTTCGAGCCAGTGTACATGATCGGATGTGATCTGCATGCCGACAGCGCTGAGGTGTTCTGGCGGCGTTGCGAGTTCTGCCATCAGCGTGTAGAGGTCGCGCTGCATGTGGAGGATAATGTCGCGGGCCTTCGCATCCTGTGTGCTGGCGCGTGCCAGACCCAATGCTGAGGTGGCTTCATCTATCGTCCCGAAGGTATCAGGGCGCGCATCATATTTGGGCACACGTTGTTCACCCAGTAAACTGGTGTACCCGGTATCACCGGTGCCGGTGGTGACTTTTGCCATGGTGTGTATCTTTCTCCCAATCTCATCGTTGTTTGGTCATCTCTTCTCATGTTTTGCGTAGCATCGCTCCAACCTCATTTTAATCGTAGTATATGGAAGAGCGGCGCGCAATTCTTCTTATAGTCAATGACTCTTATGACCCGCGAGATTTTGACAAAGCCAGAACGACTCCTCCAGACATACGCCAGATACACATCAGCATTCAGGATGATGCGTATGATACTCTATGAGACAAAGGTTATGGTTGAGGCGTTGCGGGGGGCGAAGTCTGGTAGTGTTTGGTAATGTACTGAGCGCAGCCGATTGTTTGAGGTGAGTGCTGACCAGCGCAGAGTGAGTAGAGGATGAGTGGTACATGCCTGCTCCAGAGCCTATCCTTGCTGTGGATGATAGCGCACCGATCCGTGAGATGATCGTTTCAGTCCTCAAGCCGTATGGACACCATGTAGTAACTGCATCGAACGGGCAGGAGGCGCTTCAACGCTTGCGCGCAGCGGTTGAGCCATATGTTGTTCTCCTGGATATCGTCATGCCGGTTTTAGACGGGATTGCGCTTTGTCATGAGATAGAACAGGATCCCACTTTGCGCGATGCCGGGCACAAAATCATTTTGATGTCCTCAACCGTAAGGCTTTCTGCGTCTGATATTCCGAGGACATCCGGTCAACTCATTAAGCCATTCTCACGTCAACAATTGTTGGATGCGGTGGTTGCTACTCGTCAGTCAACATGAGCATGAGATGGTATGTATTCCGTGACTATATGAAAACCTGAAAGCACGCAGTGATATAACTAGCAGTGCGGGCTTCGTAACGATCGGGAGTCCAGACCGCTAGACAAGCTGTGCGTTGACGCTGATCTCGACATTGTTCCGCAGCGCATTTGAGACAGGGCAACCCTGTTCAGCCTTCTGTGCGAGTTCAGCAAATTGCTCGGCTGTGATGCCAGCGACATGACCACGCACATCCAGTATCATCGTAGCAACCTTGAGTCCTGCGTCGGTGCGCGCTAACGTGCAGGTCGCTGTCACCTGCACCTGCTCTGCCGGTTTACCTGCCTGCGCCAGTGTATTAGTGAGCGCCATCGCATAACACGCAGCGTGCGCGGAGGCCAGCAACTCTTCGGGACTGGTCTTCCCGTCGGATTGCTCCGTCCGCGAGGCCCAGGTCACCGCCAGATCATGGAGAGCGCCACTGCCGGCATCGAGCGTTCCGCTACCTTCCCGCAAGCTACCATTCCATTGCACCGTCGCCTGTCGTTCTGCTAGTGTGACCGTTGCCATCGTTCTGCCGCTCCTCTCTATCCATCATGATCCGACATGACTTCGCTATATCACTCTTCACGGCTCCGACCTTCACACCCCATTGCCATCCTGCCAGTACTGCCGGTTTCCCCTCGCAGCGCAGAGACTAGGTGGAGATGAATCATGTCGTTGTGCTGCAAAGTCCATGCCGAATGTAGGAATGTAGGATCAATAATCTGAGCCTTTCTCAATGTCTCACATCTCGATGTCTCACATCTCAATGTCTCACAGCCTATGGCAGCACAACATAACGGCTGCTACGTTATAATTGAGCATGGTGCAGGCAACAATCACACTGGCTGCTGTTTCATTGCTGAGACATTTGGAGTCGTAGGGTCTTTGGCTATAAGAAGGGCGATGCGCGATGGATAAGCAGGATTTCTCACGCGAGATTGTGCTAAGCCAAGACCCGCAAGGACAACAACGATCAGACCAGGCAGACTGGCTGGGAAATCAGCACAACCCACCCGCCTGGCGGCAAGAATTGGCGCGCTGGCTGGCAACGCTCAATCCTGGCCGCACGCCACGTGAGTATGAGAAGGCCATCGGCTACTTCTTTCAGATACCCGGTGTTCCCCAGGAACTTCCAGCGCTCACATCTGACTTGCTACTCGCCTATCGCGGCGCACTGGCCCTGCGCGCCACACCTCCCGAACGACAATCTCGCCGGACTCGACGTCCCACCAGGCCGACACGGCAATTGAGCAGCACGCAACGGAAAGCACTGCCCGGCGAGGGCGGGTACATCTTTGCCGCCGACCATGACGATACCCATGACGATACCCAGGCATCATCTCCGGCGCCACTGGCACCAGCCACCGTCAACATCAGGTTGACCGCGCTCCGCCAGTTTCTTATCTACTGCCACGTGCGAGGAAGCCTTCCCCAACTGACACCTGACCAGATTCGCCTGGCACTACGCAGATTGACCATTACCCGCCGTCGTCCGTACCAGGTGCTTGCCGAGTCAGAATGGGAAGCGTTTCTCGCCGCCGCACTGATCCCAACGCAATTACAGGCTCCTCAATCAGCAACACCAACGACGGACTCCCTAGCATTACAGACGCCTCAGAAGCCGCCAAAGAAAACACGCAGCCCGTGGGGAACGACACGTGCAATGAGGCGAGACACAAGACATGTATCTCAGCCGCCAAAAACAGAACAAACAGAACAAGGGGCAGCAGTAACGCAGAACGAACAGGCGGGGCATGTAATCGAACAACCAGGAAACCCAACACGCGAGGAAAACGAGGAACTGGCGCACTCCAGAGCTGGGCTAACAGGGCAACACACAGCCCAACGCGATCACGCGCTGGTGGCGCTGGCGCTGGCCACAGGGCTGCGCGCCGTTGAGCTATCGCTGCTCGACGTCGGTGATCTGTCGCGTGAACATTTCAAGGGAAAGGAAGAGTGGTGGCTGATATTGCCCGACGCCAAAACCAAAGGTCAGCGCGGTGGTCGCACGTTGCCGCTGGCGCCCGCGCTGGTCGAAACGCTGCTAGCCTACATTCGCACGACCGGGCGCTCATGGTCGAACCCGCAGGACCGCACAACGGCGCTCTTTCTTTCAAACATGACACAGCAACGGCTGACTCCAAGCCACATCAGGCGCATTGTAGATCGTATCGAGACGCAATGGTTGGCGCAGCGACAGCAGGGCAGAAATGAGAAAGTGGCAGAGGATGCTCGTGGCGAGACACGCGCCATCTCGCCGCACGCTTTACGCCACAGCACAGCGGTTGCGCTGCTCGAAGGGAATGCTGAGACAGGACGACCCCCAGCGTCGGTTGAACACGTGCGCGGCTGGCTGGGCCACTTCGATATCCGCACAACACAGGGCTACCTTGCCCATCTCGATGGAAGGCGACACCGGCGCGCTTTCGCGCTGGCTCCTGAGCCACACACTGTTGCGCCAGAAACGCCGCAGGCTAACGGCGATGAAACGGACGGCGTGAAGAATCCCAACGGCGACAATTAGCGCAAACACCGCAGCTATTATTCTCCGAAAGCGCCGTGGCGTCCCTTGCCACCAGCAAACTGCCGTGCGCCGGCCATGCCCTCGGCCTGCAACACCTGAGAGCTGATGCGAAACTCGTTGGCAAGCGCAGCCTCCAGCGGAAGCTCCCACTGCTCGTAAGCAGATTGGCGATCTGCGCGCAGGCACTCCTGTGGAAAGCGCGCCAGTTCTTCCGCCAGCGCCTCGGCGGCCTGGCGCGATTGCCCTGCGGGAACAACTCGATGTACCAGACCAATCGCCAATGCTTCTTCTGCCCCCACCGCGCGCCCGGTGAGAATCAGATCGAGCGCGCGACTCTGCCCGATGAGCCGGGGCAGCCGCACCGTCCCGCCATCTATCAACGGAATCCCCCAACGCCGGCAAAACACGCCCAACACTGCATCTTCTTCCATCACGCGCAGATCGCACCAGAGCGCCAGTTCCAAGCCACCAGCGACGGCATGACCGGCAATTGCCGCGATAACCGGCTTGCTGAGCAGCATACGAGTCGGCCCCATCGGCCCAGCGCCGTGAGGCTCCATACGATTCGACTCACCGCGCGCGATGGCTTTCAGGTCTGCTCCAGCGCAAAACTGCCCATGCGCGCCCCAAAACACCCCTACTGACGCATGCGAGTCCTCTTCAAACGCAGTAAAAGCCGCCACGAGTTCCTCCGCCGTCCGGCGGTCAACGGCGTTGCGCACGTCTGGCCGGCTCAAAGTAATCGTCGTAATATGGCCACGTTGGCTCAACGAAACTGCCATGATGTTCTCCAACTAACTCCACTAGCTCAGTTTAGGGCGCGCACGCTCAATGATGGCGGCGCAATCTGTGCCAGCGGGCAGCGTGCCAAACGACCATCCCCAATCCCGGCCAAGACGGGTGGCGCAAAACGCATCAGCTACAACTGCCGGACTATGGCGAACGAGCAACGCCCCCTGCAATACCAATGCCAGGCGCTCGACCAGGCGACGCGCCTGCCCTTCCAGTTTGTTCATTCCATTACGGTTGGCGAACTCGCGCTGCAACGCGCTCACGCTGGTATCGAGATGCACATTCGCTCCGCGCGCCAGCCCCACTTCTGCAAAGTATGCCTCAAGCGTCTCCGGTTCTTTCGCCAGCGCCCGCAGCACGTCGAGACAATTGACATTACCCGACCCCTCCCAGATCGAGTTCAGCGGCGCCTCGCGATAGAGGCGCGGCATCTGGCTCTCTTCGACATAGCCGTTGCCACCAAGACATTCCAGCGCCTCAGCGCAGTAGACCGGCCCGCGCTTGCACACCCAATACTTGCCAATGGCTGTGCCTATACGTTTGAGATGCGATTCCTGGGCATTGTAAGCATCATGGTCAATGGCGCGGTCGCTGGCATCGCGGGCGCGCGCCAGCCGCAGAAAGAGCAACGTCGCGGCCTCCGACTCAATGGCAAGGTCCGCCAGCACATTCTGCATGAGCGGCTGGTCAATCAGCGTCTTGCCAAAAGCCGAGCGATAGGCAGCGTGGTGGCTCGCCTGGGCGACCGCCTGACGCATTAACGCCGCCGTGCCAGCAATACAATCCAGCCGTGTGCAGTTCACCATCTCAACAATGGTGCGCACGCCACGCTCCTCTTCGCCAATCATCAGCGCCCAGGCGCCGTCGAGTTCGATCTCACTCGAAGCGTTCGAGCGATTGCCCAGCTTGTCTTTGAGCCGCTGAATAAAGAAGCGATTGCGCGTACCGTCTGGCAGAACCCTCGGCAGGAGGAAACACGAGAGGCCGCCTGGTGCCTGCGCCAGCACCAGAAAGATATCGCACATTGGCGCGGAACAAAACCACTTGTGGCCAGTCAACAGATATTCGCCTCCCGGCCCGCCAGCGCCGACCGGCTCGGCGCGCGTCGTATTCGCGCGCACATCGGAGCCACCCTGCTTCTCTGTCATCGCCATGCCGCAGAGCAATCCGCGCTTCTCGGTGGCGGGACGCAGGTCAGGATCATAATCCAGCGTAGTCAGCCTGGGGACCCACTCCGCAGCGACCGCTGGCTGCATGCGCAGGGCAGGGACAGCCGCATAGGTCATTGAGATAGGGCAGCCATGCCCAGCCTCCACCTGCGACCAGAGATAGAACGCGGCTGCCCTGGCGACATGTGCACCAGGGCATGGATCACGCCAGGGAGAGGCGTGCAATCCCCACGAAACCGCCTTATCGAGTAGTTGATGCCAGGCGGGATGAAACGTTACTTCATCAATGCGATTGCCGTAGCGATCATGTGTATGGAGAACCGGCGGATACGTATTCGCTTCGACGCCCCACTGGATAGCCATTTCGCTGCCGGCAACGCGCCCAATCTCATCGAGCAATGCCACCGACCAGCCAGCGCCTTCACGCTGCACGCCTTCCATCAGCGCCTTATCCTGCGTAAAGACATTGTAACCAGCCAAAGGCGGCGGCTGATTGAATACCTGATGCGTCGAATGCGCCATAGGTGTTACCGATGCGGCGCTTGCATCAGCCCGCCCAACAGCAGGCGCGCGGGTGGAATCCATACATCACCTCTCACGAAAGAACAAATTGCCAATGGCGCTTCAAGCAATTCAAACAAGCTGATAAAGCCGTACCGCGTTGTCATGAAGTATCGCGTGCGCGACGGCCACCGCCTGGGTGGATGTCAAATCGCCATCTGCCACTGTCTCACCCAACGCCTGCCCCAGAACGCGCCGCCCATCGCGTGCGCTGATCCAGTGCAGCTCTGGGACACCAACGGCATCTGAACTGTAGAGCAACTTCGAGACAGGCGCCACCCCTAGCGCTGCCCGCGTGAAGGCCATCATTTCGCCATAGCTCAGAAACGGAATGCCATACGAGAGATCGAGATAGACATTCCCATATACTGCCGCGAGATAGCCACCCTGGCGCGTGTAGGGATAACATTCATGCAGCAGAACGACTGGCATGCTGCGATACGGACGATGCTCCAAAACATCTCGCAGGTGTAGCGGGTTGGCCAGCAACATATCGGCGTCGGTATCGCCATAGCCCGTGTGAAATTGTACCGGAATCTCCTGCCGCGCGGCCTCTGCAAAGGCGACATGCAATAGCGTATCGAGCAGCGGCTTATGGGCAAGACGCAACGCACCCCGGCTGGCCTCCATTCGTGCCTGTGCGAACGCCGCCGTTATCTCTGCGCTATCCCACCAGCGAATATCCAGTCCGGTGCGGTAGGCGACGATGCTTTTCAAGCCGACATAACCCCGCGCACGCAGGTCCGCCAATGCGTGCTTGAGCGCCTCGATGACCGCATCAAGCGTCGTGTGTTGCGTGATAAGATCTTGCATCAGCAATTCCAGCCGCAGAAAAGGCGCTACACGGCAGCCGGCAAGTGTTCCAACTTCAGCATCCGGCAGAAGCAGGTCACGCGAAGGATAGCCCTGGTCAATCAGCAGCCACTCGATTGCGCCGTCCCGCAAGAGCGCGCGAATCAGATCGTCCCGTTGATAGCGATTGCGCGCCGCAAAGACCGCCTCCTCCGTTGGCTCGCAGCTAAAAAACGTTGCCAGTTCGCGCAGCAGCCGCGAATAGAAGAGCGTGGTTGGCACATGGAGTGTCGTCATGCGCTCATCGCCGGATTCTGTAAAGTGTCGCCGCCACGCCTGCGTCGTTTCCTGGTGCTGCGCGCCGTAGAACCCATGGCAGTGTTCATCTACTATCGGGATGTCACGTAGATCGAACGGTGTCATCACATCCGCACCTGCCTCCGCTCTGCGCGCTTGACATCGGGCCACGGCGTTGCCTATTGTACGCTTTGTAGGCTCGGAGCAATGCCGTGCTACACCGCGAATCTGCGCTGTCTGCATCAGTTGTATCATACGTCAACACAACACATGAGAATAGCCGGAGAGTGTTTATGGACCGTGAAGCTGTTCTTCAGCGCGCAGAAGTAGTAAATCTGCGTCTGATACGCTTTCTCTATTGCGACAACGGCGGCATCATTCGCGGCAAAGCGACGCACAGAAATGGCCTGAAGAATCGCATGGAAGAAGGTATCGGGCAATCGCTGGCAATGCAGGCGTTCGCCGGTGTAGATGCGCTTGCCCCGGTCCCCGGCATGGGGCCGGTCGGTGAGTTTCGGCTCGTGCCGGACCCCGAGACGTTTACAGTGCTGCCCTACGTGCCCCACACCGGCATGATGCTCTGTGACCTCTATTCACAGCAGGATCGCCAGCCCTGGGGCGCGTGCCCACGCACCTTCCTCAAGCGCATGATCGCAGCCGCCGAAGAGATGGGCTTTGCAATGCAGGCGACGGTCGAGCATGAGTTTTATCTGGCGCGCGAGACCGACGATGGCAAATACGTGCCGTTCGATCAGAGTCTCTGCTACAGCAGCATCGGCTTCGACTCCTCCGCAGCAATCATAGACGATATCGTGGCAACGCTGGAATCGGAGGGGATTCAGGTCGAGCAGTTCATGCCGGAACTCGGCCCTGGCCAGCAAGAAATTTCCATCCATCATGCCGATGCGCTCCGTGCGGCGGATAATGTCATCTTCGTGCGCGAGGCTGTGCGCGGGGTCGCCCGCCAGCACGGTGTCATCGCATCGTTCGCAGCAAAGCCATTCCCCGATCAGGCCGGCAGCGGCGCACACATTCACTTCAGCCTATGGGGCGCATCCGGCTCGGCTGATGCAGAGCATAATTTGCTCTACGACCCCCAGGGACGTGGCGGCATCAGCCAGCTCGGCTACTATTTCATTGGCGGCGTGCTGGCGCATCTTCCGGCGCTGCTCGCGCTGACCTGCGCCAGCCCCAACTCCTACCGCCGACTGCTACCGCATTTCTGGAGTTCTGCCTACGTCGCCTACGGATTTGACAACCGCGAAGGCGCGATTCGCATCCCTTCCCCTTTCTGGGGACGTGAAGCCGAGTCTACTAATTTTGAATTGAAGCCAGCGGACCACAGCGGCAATCCTTATCTGGCGTTTGGCGGACTGATTGCAGCAGGGCTGGACGGCATCCGGCGGCAAACGCTCCCTGGTGAGCCAATAGACGTTGACCCCGGCAATCTGAGCGACACCGAGCGCCAGCAACGCGGTATCCAACGATTGCCAACCTCGCTTGGCCAGGCGCTGGATGCGCTGGAACAGGACACCGTGCTAACCGACGCGCTCGGCCCGCTGCTGGCGACGGCATATCTGGCAGTCAAACGCCTCGAATGCCAGCATTTTGCTGATCTATCAGCCGATGAAGAAGCGCGCCAGCACATATACAAATATTAGGTTCTGTTGACATTTGGCCAGGACCCCCTAGAATGGAGGCATGAGCGATATCCGATTAAGCGACGAAGATTGGAGCAAGATACGGGCATTCTTGCGCCAGGAGCCGCGCGCCTATGTGGGCCGA